>Ga0160474_100005_pt1 | contig 590703 bp, 535 predicted proteins | sample HID1975K_E11MG_FD_108240 | JGI IMG/M metagenome (GOLD analysis project Ga0160474, IMG submission 108240) | Enriched soil microbial communities from UW Madison campus, WI, USA - HID1975K_E11 MG | ecosystem: Environmental > Terrestrial > Soil > Unclassified | place: USA: Madison, Wisconsin...
AGGCTTTCGCCCATTGTGCAATATTCCCCACTGCTGCCTCCCGTAGGAGTCTGGGCCGTGTCTCAGTCCCAGTGTGGCCGGTCACCCTCTCAGGCCGGCTACCCGTCGACGCCTTGGTGAGCCGTTACCTCACCAACTAGCTGATAGGCCGCGAGCTCATCCCTGACCGAAGTTCTTTCCAGCTGCTGAAGATGCCTTCGCAGCTCGTATCCGGTATTAGACGCCGTTTCCAGCGCTTATCCCAGAGTCAGGGGCAGATTGCTCACGTGTTACTCACCCGTTCGCCACTGATCCAGCAGAGCAAGCTCCGCTTTCACCGTTCGACTTGCATGTGTTAAGCACGCCGCCAGCGTTCATCCTGAGCCAGGATCAAACTCTCCGTAAAGAAATGTTGCTGCGATCAGCCGGAATGGACTGAAGCAGCGAGTTTGATCTGACCAAAGGGATGTCATTGCTGACTATCCGTTGCCGACACCGAAGTGTCGGACTTTGATCCAAAGGAATCTCATTCAGCCGAAGCTGAATCGAGGTTTTTTGGCATTTGACAAGTGCACGCTGTTGAGTTCTCAAGGATCGGATGCTCCTGCTGTTCGGCTTCTCAGCCTCCCCCGCAGGGCAACTTCTCTATCTTATCCGTCCCGTTCCGTCTGTCAAATCGACGCGCCGGGATCTTCAGATCCTCGGAACCAGTCGATGACCGCGGTCCACGGGGTGGAAACTCCATCCTAGACCCGAAGGTCATGTTTCCTCTACGAGGTGTTTGGGTTGGAGGTGGTTCTCCGCTTGAGGGGGCGAGGCCTTCCGGCCTTCTCGCTCTTCCCTGTGGGGCGAACAAGTAATAAGTTACGTGGGTTCTGGCACTTGGGCAAATCGGGCTCGCATCCCGGGCGTGTCGCACCCGAGAACCGCATGTTTCCGCGGGTCTGGAGGCTCCGAGGGGTGCGGGGCCGACCGCGCGGGCGTACCGTCGGCTCATGCTCGACCGCGCCGAGGTTCCGCTCATCGCCCGCACCGCTGTCGGCGTGCTCGCAGCAGAAGCAGTCGCGACCGCGTCCCACGCCGCGGCCGACCTCGCCGGCGGCGCTCCCGCTCAGGCGGATGGCGCGCGCATCGCGGTGGCGTACACGAGCGAGCGCTGGGTGCGCTTGGACGGACGGCCTCAGATCGCGTTCGCCCCGCTGTCGGCGTTCTTCCCCACGCGCGACGGGTGGGTCCGCACCCATGGCACCTACCCCCACCATGCCGCTGCTCTGCGGCGCGGCCTGTCCCTCCCGCCGGACGCGGACACGGACGCCGTCGCCGCCGCACTCCAGCGCTCCACGAGCGACGATGCCGCCGCCGCGATCTCGGCGGAGGGCGGGCTGTGCGTGCGGGTCGAGAGCGAGTCGCCCCTGGCGGCAGGAGCCGCGGGTTCCGAGACCGTGACGGTCTCCCGTATCGGCGACGCTCCCCCGCGGCCCCTTCCGGGCGGCCCTGTCCACGCGCCGCTTCGGGGCATCCGGGTCCTGGACCTCACACGGGTGATCGCCGGCCCGGTCGCCACCCGCACTCTCGCACTCCTCGGAGCCGACGTCCTCCGCATCGACACCCCCCGCGTGCCGGAGATCCGGTGGCAGCATCTGGACACCGGACACGGCAAGCGGTCGGCGCTGTTGAACCTGACCGCCACAGGGGACCGCGCCGTCTTCGACGCGCTGCTCGAGACGGCCGACGTCGTCGTCCTCGGCTACCGTCCGGCAGCGCTCGACCGCCTCGGGCTCTCCCCCGCCGCGCTGGCGGCACGGCGATCAGGTGTGATCATCGGGCGCCTGACGGCGTGGGGTTCGCCCGACCGGCGGGGCTTCGACAGCCTCGTCCAGGCCGAGACCGGGATCGCGTGGGTGGAGTCCGCGGACGGACGCACCCCCGGCTCGCTTCCGGCGCAGGCCCTGGACCACGGCGCCGGATACCTGCTCGCCGCGTCGATCATGACGCTGCTGGCACGCCGCGCTGCGGAAGGCGGCTCGTGGCTCGCCGAGACGAGCCTGCGCCGCATGGCCGCGGAGCTGCTTGCCCTGCCGCGGCGCACCGAGCTTCCGGCGGCGCCGGTCCTCGACGGAACCGGGCACCTCCAGACGTTCGACGTGGAAGGCGTCGCCCTGGTCACTCCCGCTCCGGCGATCTCCTACGCGGGGGCTCCGGCGGCGTTCGCGGCGCCACGACCGTGGGGACGTGACGAGCCGGCGTGGAACGAGGCGCCGGATGCTGCCTGACCGTCGCGCTCGACCGCAGGAGCTCGTGGCTGCCGCCTGCGACCTGTTCGGACGCGAGCTCGTGATCGACTGGTGCGAGCACCTGCTGTCCGGCCGCGCCGGCGACGCCGACCGGGGATGGCCGGACATCGCCTGGCTCGGTGGCACCGTCGGGTGGCCCGATCACTGGCGCCGCGTCTGGGGAGCCCGCGGGCTGCTCCATGCCGGTCCGCCGCGCGATCCGGTCCGTGTCGTCGATGCCCTCAGCGATCCGCAGTGGCGTGTGCGGGAGATGGCGCTCAAAGTGATCCGCGCCCACGAGCTGCCCGACCCCCGCGGCCTCGTCGACGCCCTCACCGACGATCCGGTCGAGCGGGTGCGCCGTCAGGCCTGGCGGACCCTCGGCGTACCCGGCCCACCCGAGTAGCGCCGCACGACGACGACGACGCACAGCACCAGGGTGAGCGCGCCCCAGACCGCGCAGGCCGGCGGCAACACGCGGTAGCTCAGGTGCGCCGCCGTGAAGGTCCCCTCGATCGGTCCCAGCACGACGAGTCCGCCCAGCCAAGCGGTCAGGAGGATGACCGGGAGGGAGATCCACCAACTCACCCGGACCCACGCCGGGAGGACGCGGAGCACCGGTGCGGTCCCGACGCGAGAGATCCACCAGGCGCCGAAGGCGGCGAGCACGACCAGGCCCAACACGCCCGACCCGTACTGGAGCCACTTGTACCCGAGCAGCGGACCCCACTGGTCCTCGAGCGCCGGGAACACGCCGAGCCCCCATCGGCCCTCGTGGGTGAATGCATCCCACACGATGTGGGAGACCACCCCGAGCATCAGCGACAGCGCGACGAGGAGGGTGACCACCCACGAGCGGCGCCACAGCTCCCGCCGTGCGCCCGGACGCGGCGCCCGCACCGTCTCCCAGGCTCGCCGACCGGTCGCATCCCACTCGCCGGGGAGCCGGCGCGCGAGCCACGTGGGCGAGAGCTCTCTCACCGCAGGCCTCAGCAGTGCGTACCAGATCACCAGCAACACCAGCGCCAGCACGCTCGTGGCGATCACGTTGGTGTGGGTCACCTGGTAGCTGAGCGGAAGGAACCGCACGAACAGCGGCAGATCCGGTGCCATCGCGCCGATCGCTATCGCTGCCGGGAGCAGCGGCGTGCGGACGAACGGCAGCGCGACGATCGCGTGCGACGGCGTGAACGGCATCCGTCAGCCGACGAACAGGCCCGCGAGAGTCTTCTTGCCGCGCCGGAGCACCGAAACCCCACCGGGAAGCGAGCCCGTGACGACGGCAGACTCATCCGCCACCTTCTCGCCGTCGAGCGACACCCCGCCCTGGGCGATCGCGCGCCGAGCCTCGCCGAGGCTCGACACCAGTCCCGTGTCGACGAGGGCCTGCACCACGGAGGACCCGTGGCCCACCTCGGCGTGGGGCAGCTCGCGCAGCGCACTGCGGAGCGTGTCGGCGTCGAGGGCGGTGAGATCGCCCTGACCGAACAGCGCCTCGGATGCGGCGATCGCCGCAGCCGTCGCCTCCACCCCGTGCACGATGGTGGTCACCTCCCGCGCGACGCGCTTCTGGCCGATGCGGCGGAACGGCGCGGCCCCATGCTCGGCCGCCACCTCTTCGATCTCGGCGCGCGTGAGGAACGTGAACACCTTGAGTCGGTCGATCACGTCTGCGTCGTCGGTGTTGAGCCAGAACTGGTACATCGCGTAGGGACTGGTCAGCTCCGGGTCGAGCCAGATCGCATTGCCCTCGCTCTTGCCGAACTTGCGTCCGTCGCTGTTCGTGATCAGCGGCGTACCGATCGCGTGCACCGCCGCGCCCTCGGCCTTGCGGATGAGGTCGACCCCGCTCGTCAGGTTGCCCCATTGGTCGCTTCCTCCGGTCTGGAGGACGCAGCCGTGCTGAAGGTACAGCTCACGGTAGTCGAGCCCCTGGAGGATCTGGTAGCTGAACTCGGCGTAGCTGATGCCGTCTTCCGAGTTCAAGCGCGCACTGACGGCATCCTTCTTGAGCATCGTCCCGACACGGTAGTGCTTGCCGATGTCGCGCAGGAAGGTGACCGCGCTCATGGGCTGGGTCCAGTCGAGGTTGTTGACCAAGCGCGCCGCGTTCACCCCGTCGAAACTGAGGAAGCGAGCGACCTGCGACTTCAGGTATCCCACCCATTCGGCGACCACGGTCGCGTCGTTCAGCGTGCGCTCGGCCGTCGGCTTCGGGTCGCCGATGAGTCCGGTGGAACCGCCCACCAACCCCAGAGGGCGATGGCCTGCCAACTGCAGGCGACGCATCAGCAGGAGCTGGACGAGGTTCCCCAGATGCAGGCTGGGCGCCGTCGGATCGAACCCGCAGTAGTACGTGATCGGGGCCCCGCCGAGCAGCGCACGCAGCGCCTCCTGATCGGTGGACACATGCACCAGGCCACGCCAGACGATCTCGTCCCAGACGTTCTCGAACGCGGGGTCGTTGGCGGGCGCCAGGGCGCTCACGACGGTTTCAGACACGCGTTCCAGGTTATCAGCGCGGCCGCGGGACCCCGGTCCGCCGTGCGCGGGCGGCGGCGAGCGTCAGGCCCCGGTCCCCCACCAGAGGAGGAAGGCCGCCCCCAGCGCCGTCACCCAGCTGACGAGGCTGCCGATGAGGAAGTACTCGGCCCGCGTTCCCGCTTCGCTGTCCCGCGAGATCTCCGGAAAGCGCACGATTCCCTTGGCGGCGAGCACCGCGGCCAGCAGCGTGAAGGCCCCGGTGAGGGTCAGCGCGAACACGAGGATGCGCTCGAGCGGGCCGATCAGCCGACCGCCCTTGAGCGCGGCCGGCTCGACGTCGGGCACGCTGCCGTCCCGCAGCGCCGCGCGCACCACGACATTGCCGGACTCGGTGAGGAAGGCGACCGCGCCGACGGTGAAGACGGCGACGTCGAGGCTGACCAGTCCGAGCGGCGATGCGATGGGCCACAGCTCTCCGAGTGGTCCCTGCTGTGCGCGCACCCCCAGGATCGAGACTGCGACCGCCGACACCGCGGCGACCAGGACGACCGGCCAGAGTCCCGCCCGCCCGCCGCGGCGGTTCGGCGTGCCCCATGTCCACAGGGTCGCCGTGCCGACTGCGGCGAAGGTCCAGACCACGGCGTCAGCGCCGGCGGACAGCACGAGGAGCACGATCGCGCCGAGCGCGAAGGCCGCGGGCCGAAAGCGCACCGGCACGTACAGGCGGAGGAGGTCGACCGCGCCGACAGCCAGCAGGACGATCCCGGCGCCGATCATCGCTCATCCCCGTCCAGGGCGGACAGGCCCGCCAGCAGCGCCGCCGCCCCGGAGGCGGCGAGGAGCTGCGAGACCGCGGGCTGGCTGATCCCCTCGTCATCGGCGAGCTCGCGCTGGGTGCGCCCGAGCCATCTGCCGTAGGTCAGACGACGGGCCCGAGTGCTCATCGCTCCGACGAGCTCATCGCGCGCGAGCAGGTAGGCGTTGGCCATCCGAATCTGCGACGTCATCCCCGCATCCTCCTCCGGGGCTCCGACCACGCGCGTACGCGCCCTCGGCATGCCGCGATCCTGCAACCGGTGCACGGCCTCGATCGCATCGCGCGCCGCCCACCATCCCGGGCCGTCGGAGATCAGCTCCGTGCGCGAGTCCACCGCTCGCACCTCCCCCACCCCCACGCCGAAACGCAGCTCGATGCCCTCCGGCAGAGCGAGCTGCAGCAGCAGCAGCGAGCGCAGCGCCGCGGAGAGCTCGACGTGAACCGCCTGGAACTCGTCTCCGACCGTCGCCGCCATCGGGCGCTCGGCCGCGGGGGCATCGCTCTCCACACGCGCGACGGCGCTCTCGATCGCCCGCTGGGCCGCACTGCGATCAGCCAGGCCGCGCGAGCCGACGATGTCGGCGATCGTCACGATGCGATGATCCATGAAATAAGCGTAACACTTATTCAGTGGAGATATAAGCCAAAGGCCTATTTCGCCGGTGTGATAAGCAGCTCAGAGATCGAGTGCGCGGGCGGCCGCCTGCGCACGCTCGACGAGCTCACGGCGCTGCTCCTCCACCCGGACCGGCGCCGTGCCTCCCGCGCCGGTGCGGCTCGCCACCGATCCCTCGATCGTCAGAACCTCGCGCACCGCAGGGACGAGGTGCGCCGACACCTGGGCGAGAAGGGCGTCATCGGCATCCTCCAGCCCGATCCCCCGCTCCTCGCAGGCGCGCACGAGCGACCCGGAGATCTCGTGCGCATCGCGGAACGGCACGCCCTGCCGCACGAGCCACTCGGCCACATCGGTGGCCAGGGAGAATCCCTCGGGGGCGAGGGAGGCCATGCGCTCCGTGTCGAACCGCAGCGTCGCCACCATCCCCGCGAACGCCGGAAGGACGACCTCGAGGGTCGTGACCGAGTCGAAGACGGGCTCCTTGTCCTCCTGCAGATCACGGTTGTAGGCCAGCGGAAGCGCCTTCAGCGTGGCCAGCAGGCCCGACAGGTTGCCGATCAGTCGACCGGCCTTTCCACGGGCGAGTTCGGCGATGTCCGGATTCTTCTTCTGCGGCATGATGCTCGACCCGGTCGAGTAGCCGTCGTCGAGGGTGACGAATCCGAACTCACGCGTGTTCCAGAGGATCACATCCTCCGCGAAGCGGGACAGGTCCACCCCGATCATCGCGGCGATGAAGGCGAACTCGGCGACCACATCGCGGGACGCGGTGCCGTCGAGAGAGTTCTCCGCCGGGCGCGCCAGCCCCAGGTGCGCGGCGACCAGCTGCGGGTCCAATCCGAGCGTCGCGCCGGCGAGGGCGCCGCCGCCGTACGGCGACACGCTCGCGCGCGCCGACCAATCGCGCAGGCGCTCGAGATCCCGCACGAGCGGCCACGCGTGGGCCTGCAGATGGTGCGCGAGCAGGATCGGCTGCGCGTGCTGCAGGTGGGTGCGACCCGGCATGATCGCGGTGGGATGGGCTTCGGCCTGCGCGACGACCGCGTCGATCACCCGGAGGAGGTCGCGCGCGATCACGCGCGCGTGATCGAGCAGATACAGCCGCACGAGCGTGGCGATCTGGTCGTTGCGACTGCGGCCGGCGCGGAGCTTGCCGCCCAGTTCGGGGCCGACGGCCGCGATGAGTGCCGCCTCCAAGGCCCCGTGCACGTCCTCGTCGCCGGGCTGGGCGACGAGCGTCCCGTCCGTGATCGCTCGGGCGAGCGCGTCGAGTCCCGCGTGCATCCGCGACTCCTCGTCGGGAGTGAGGTATCCGGCGGCCGCGAGCGCAGCGGCGTGCGCGTGGGAGCCCGCCAGGTCGTACAGCGCGAGGACCCAGTCGAAGTGGGTGGATCGGCTCAGCGCCTGGAGTTCGGGAGACGGGCCGGTCGCGAAGCGCGCTCCCCAGAGGGCGCCTTCGTTCGTGCCATGCGGGGAAGAGTCGGTCACCGTCCCAGCCTAGCCAGCCGGGCGGGCCCGCCGTCCTCGCCGGACTCAGCCGCGTACGAGGACGCGGGCGATCCACGCGACGCCGCGCTCGAGCGGCCCGCGCCCGAGCAGGAGCGCCCACGCGGTGCAGCCGAGCAGTGTGGTCACGACGAAGGGGCCCAGCAGGTCGAGGGCGCGGAAGCCGCCGAGGTCTCCGGTATCCCCCAGCACGACGGCGGCGATGACGGCCCAGACGACGAGCTGCCCCACGTACGCCGTGAGCGGCATGGACCCGACGGCCCGGATCGGGAGCAGGAGCCAGGTGAGGGGGGTGCGGCACACGAGCAGGGACGCTCCGAGGACGGCGAGCGCGACCCCACCGGAGCCGATCACCTCGGGGAGGCCGCCGGAATGCGCACGATCGGTCCAGATCGCCGCCATCCATCCCGACCCGTCCGTCGCCGGCCACAGGGCGACGGATCCGTATCCCACGACCGCTGCGAGGACGCCGGTCAGCACGAGAGTCACCTGCGTCCGCAGCCGCCGCAGGTCGCTGCGTCCCGCCGCGAGGCCCGCGAGCACGAAGGCCAGCCACAGCGTGAACGGGTAGTGCCAGCCGAGCATCAGCTCGACGTCGGATCCGGCAGCGGCGACGACCTCGTCCAGCGCCGGCTGGATCAGCGGCATGGTGAGCGCGAGCCCCGCGGCGAGGATCCACAGGGCCGGGGCCCGCAGCGGAAGGAAGGGCAGCGCCAGCAGGAAGAGGACCGCGTAGGCGGGAAGGATGACGTACACGGGCACGCCCGTGAGGATGAGCGCGATCCCGATCGTCCACAGGACGAGCGCGCGCACCGCCGTCCGGCCGCGGACGAGGCGCAGCCGCGCACCCGTGACGGGCGACGCCGCTCCCGAGACGAGAGCGAGCGAGACGCCGGCGAGCGTCGCGAACAGGATCGAGGATCGACCGTTGACGATGTCGATCCACGTCGACGGTGCTCCCGGGTCGAACGCCTCGATGGCCAGGAGGTGAGCGCTCAGCATGCCGAGGACGGCGAGGCCCCGCGCCAGATCGACACCCGCGAGCCGGGATCCGGCCAGCAGGTGCGACGTCGCGAGGGCGCCGGCCACGGTCAGCTCACTGCTGGCGCAGCAGCCAGACCAGCAGCGCCTTCTGGGCATGCAGGCGGTTCTCCGCCTCGTCCCAGACGACGCTCTGCGGGCCGTCGATCACCTCGGCATCCACCTCGTATCCGCGGTCGGCGGGGAGACAGTGGATGAAGATCGCGTCGTCCTGGGCGAGCGCCATCGTCTCCTGGGTGACCTTGTAGGCGCCGAGGTCGCGCAGGCGTGCGATCTTCTCCTCCTCCTTGCCCATCGAGACCCAGGTGTCGGTGACGATCACGTCGGCGCCGGCGGCGGCCTCGACCGGATCGGTGTACAGCGTGACCGATCCGCCGGTGGCGGCCGCGATGCGGTCCGCGTCGGCGATGACGTCTTCGCGGGGCGCGTAGTCCTCCGGTGAGGCGACGCGCACGTGCATCCCTGCGGTGACACCGGCCAGCACGTAGGAGTGACCCATGTTCGATTTGCCGTCGCCGAAGAAGGTCAGGGTGAGGCCTGCGAGGTCGCCCTTGTGCTCGCGGATGGTGAGCAGGTCGGCGAGCAGCTGACACGGGTGGAAGTCGTCGCTGAGGGCGTTGACCACCGGCACCCGGGTGCCGCGCGCCATCTCCTCGAGACCCGCCTGGGCGTAGGTGCGCCAGACGATCGCGGCGACCTGGCGCTCCAGGACGCGCGCGGTGTCGGAGGGAGTCTCCTTGCCGCCGAGCTGACTGTTGGCCGTCGAGATGATCAGCGGCGAGCCGCCGAGGTCGGCGATGCCCACGGCGAAGGACACGCGGGTCCGCGTGGACGACTTGTCGAAGATCACCGCCACGGTCTGCGGCCCCTCGAGGGGCTTCAGCTTCCAGCGGTCCTTCTTCAGCGAGATCGCGAGGTCCAGGATCTCGGCCTGCTCGGCCGGGCTGAGGTCGTCGTCGCGCAGCAGGTGGCGGGTCATGCGGGTTCCTTCGAGTCGGCGGTCGGGTCATCGAGCAGGAGCGAGTCCTCGACGGTGTGGAGGGCCCGGGCGAAGAGGTCGGTGAACTCATCCACCTCGACATCGCCGATGGTGAGGGCGGGCGCCAGGCGCACCGTGTCCTCGTTGGCGGCGTTGACGATCAGCCCGTGCTGCTGTGCGGCGGCCACGACGGCGCCGGCGACGGGATGGCGGAGACCGACCCCGATGAGCAGTCCGCGACCGCGCGTCTCGTGGACGAGCGGGGAGTTCAGTCCCTTGATCGCTGCGCGGACCTGCGCGCCCCGCTCGGCGGCGTTGGCGAGGAGCCCGGCCCGCTCGATCTCACGCAGGACGGCGACCGCGACCGCCGTGCCCAGCGCGTTGCCGCCGAAGGTGGATCCGTGGGTTCCGGGATAGAACAGATCGCTCGCCTCGCCGAAGGTGATCAGGGCGCCGATAGGGAAGCCACCGCCGATCCCCTTCGCGACGGTGATCGCGTCGGGGGTGATGTCCTCGTGCTGGAACGCGAACCACTCGCCCGTGCGTCCCGCGCCGGTCTGGATCTCGTCGACGATGAGCAGCGCACCGTGCCGCCGGGTGATCTCCCGCGCCGCGCGCAGGTAACCCTCGGGCAGTTCGACCACACCGGCCTCGCCCTTGATCGGCTCGACGAACAGCGCTGCCACCCGGTCGTCCATGGCTGCCTCGAGCGCCTCCACCGTCGACTCGAGGAACTCCACGCCCGGAACCATGGGCAGGAAGGGCTCCTGCATGTAGGGCTTGCCGGTCAGGGCGAGGGTGCCCATCGTCCGGCCGTGGAAGGCGTTCTCGAGAGCGAGGATGCGCGGTCGCGGCGCACCGCCGTTGCGAGCCGCCGCGCCGTGGAGCCGCGCGAGCTTGAAGGCGGCCTCGTTCGCCTCGGCGCCGGAGTTCCCGAAGTACACCCGCCCCGACTCGCCTGCTCCGGCGATCTCCTTCAGGAGAGCGGCCAGCTCGAGCTGAGGCGGCGTGGCGAAGTAGTTCGAGACGTGGGCGAGCGTGGCGGCCTGCCGGGCGATCGCGTCGACGAAGACGGGGTGGGCATGCCCGAGCGAGGTCACCGCGATCCCGCCGAGGAAGTCGAGGTAGCGCCGTCCGGAGTCGTCCCACACCGACGCGCCCTCGCCGCGCGTGAACATCGCCAGTCGGGCGCCGGCATTGCGCACGAGGTCGCGCGATGCGTCCTCCTGCCAGCGTGCCTGCGTCGTCGTGTCGGTCACTTCGCCACCACCTCTGTTCCGATTCCGTGTTCCGTGAAGATCTCCACCAGCACCGAGTGCGGCTGGCGGCCGTCGATGATCGCCGCCGTGTCCACGCCGCCGTCCACGGCATCCAGGCAGGCCTGCATCTTGGGGATCATGCCCGACTCCAGCGTCGGCAGCATCTCGCGCAGTTCGGGCGCCGTCAGGTGCGAGACGAGCGAGTCCCGGTTGGGCCAGTCGGCATAGAGTCCCGGCACGTCGGTCAGCACCACGAGCTTCGTCGCACCGAGCGCGACCGCGAGCGCGGCGGCGGCAGCGTCCGCGTTGACGTTCAGCGAGTGTCCCGGGTTGTCGTGATCAGGAGCGATCGAGGAGACGACGGGAATCCGGCCCGCGGTCAGCTGGTCGAGGACCGGCTGCGGGTCGACGCCCACCACGTCGCCCACGAACCCGAGGTCGTGCTCGACGCCCTCGATGACGACCCCGCGCCGCCGCCCGCGGAACAGGCCCGCGTCCTCTCCGGACAGTCCGGTCGCGAACGGGCCGTGGGCGTTGATCTTCGCGACGAGCTGCGGGTTGATCTGGCCGGTCAGGACCATGCGCACCACTCCGATCGCCTCGGTGGAGGTCACCCGGTAGCCGCCCTTGAACTCGCTCGGGATCGACAGGCGATCGAGCATCTTCGAGATCTGCGGCCCGCCGCCATGCACGACGACCGGCTTCACCCCCGCGAAGCGCAGGTAGGCGATGTCTTGCGCGAAGGCGTCCTGCAGCTCCTCGGACACCATGGCGTTGCCGCCGTACTTGATGACGATGATCTGGTCGCGGAAGCGGCGCAGCCACGGAAGCGATTCGATCAGGACCGCGGCCTTCTCGGCCGCCTCCTCGGGCGTCGTCTGCTGGAGATCGGTCATGAGTCCTGCTCGTTCATGAGGAGTACGCGCTGTTCTCGTGCACGTAGTCGTGGGTGAGGTCATTGGTGAGGATCGTCGCCTCCGCGTCGCCGACCTTCAGATCGATGAGGATGCCGGTCGCACGCGGGGTGAGGTCGACCTCCTCGCGCGGGCGGTCGGGCGCGCCGGCGCTGCACACGCGCACGCCGTTGAACCAGACGTCGACGTCATAGGGGTCGAACGCCGCGTCGGTCGTCCCGATCGCCGCGAGCACCCGGCCCCAGTTGGGGTCGTTGCCGAAGATGGCGGCCTTGAAGAGGTTGTTACGGGCCACCGAGCGGCCAACAGCGACCGCGTCGTCATCGGAGGCGGCGTGGACGACCTGGATCGTGATGTCGTGACTGGCCCCCTCCGCATCGGCCTGGAGCTGCTGCGCGAGGTCCTGGCACACCTCGGTGAGAGCCCGCGCGAACTCGTCGAGGTCCGGCTCGACGCCGCTGGCCCCGCTGGCCAGGAGCGTCACCTGGTCATTGGTCGACATGCAGCCGTCGGAGTCGAGCCGGTCGAAGGTCAGGCGCGTCGCGCGTCGCAGCGCGGTGTCGAGGTCGGCGGCGTCCACGAGCGCGTCCGTCGTGATCACCACGAGCATGGTCGCCAGGCCCGGAGCGAGCATCCCCGCGCCCTTGGCCATGCCGCCGATCGTCCACTCGCCACGGGAGACGACGGACCGTTTGGGCTTCGAATCCGTCGTCATGATCGCGAGCGACGCGTCCTCGCCCCCATCGGCGGCGAGCGCGCTGATGGCCTCCGCGGTGCCCTGCAGCACCTTCGCGCGGAACGCCTCGTCGCCCGTTCCGATGAGGCCCGTCGAGCACACGAGGATGTCCCCCGGGCTCACCCCGAGCAGACCCGCCGCGGTCTCGGCGGTCTGATGGGTCGTCTGGAAGCCGAAGGTCCCGGTGAAGCAGTTCGCACCGCCCGAGTTCAGCACCACGGCCTCCGCGACACCGTCGGCGATGGCCTGCTGCGACCAGAGGATGGGGTTGGCCTTGGCGCGGTTGCTCGTGAACACGGCCGCGGCGGCCTTGGCCGGGCCGCGGTTGACGACGACCGCCACGTCCTTGGCTCCGGTGGATTTCAGTCCGACGGCGACACCGGCCGCCTCGAATCCCTTCGCTGCGGTCACGCTCACGGGGCGACTCCGTTCACGGTCAGGCCCGTGGCCTCGGGAAGGCCGAGGGCGATGTTCATGGACTGGATGGCTGCGCCGGCGGTGCCCTTGACGAGGTTGTCCACCGCGGTGACGACCACCACCTTGCCCGCCGCACGATCGATCGCCAGTCCCATGAGCGCGGTGTTGGCGCCGAGGACGTCGGCGGTGCGCGGGAAGGAGCCCGCGGGGAGGAGCTGGACGAAGGTCTCGTCACCATAGGCGGACTCCCACGCGCCGCGGAGCTCGGCGTCCGAGACGCCGGGCGCGATCCGTGCGACGCTGGTGGCGAGGATGCCGCGCGCCATCGGGACGATCACCGGCGTGAAGGAGATCCCGATCCCCTCATCGGTGCCGGCGGCTTCCGAAGGCGCGCTCCCGCTGCGTGCGCCGACGAGGGCCTGCCGGATCTCCGGGATGTGACGATGCGTGCCGCCGACGGCGTACGGGTTCGCACTCCCGAGGATCTCCGATGCCAAGAGGTGCGTCTTCGCGCTTTTACCCGCTCCGGAGGGGCCGACGGCGAGAACGCTGACGATATCGCCCGGATCGATGACGCCCGCCGCCACACCGGGCGCGAGACTCAGCGCGACGGTGGAGGCGTTGCATCCGGGGGCGGCGATGCGGGTCGCTCCGGCGAGGTGCGTACGCTGCTTCCCACCGTCGACAAGCAGTTCCGGGACGCCGTACGTCCACGGTTCGTGGAAGTCGCCCCCGTAGAAGGTCTGCCAGGCCTCCGCAGACGTGAGCCGGTGATCTGCACCCGCGTCGATGACGAGGGGCACGTCGGCGAGCGCCTCCGTGTACTGCCCCGACTGGCCGTGGGGCAGTGCGAGGAACACGATGTCGTGTCCGGCGAGAGTCTGCGGAGTGGTCTCTTGGAGGGTGAGATCGCCGAGGGAACGCAGATGCGGCTGCTGCTCGATGAGCGGCTGCCCCGCATTCGAGTGCGCCGTCACCGTGCGGATCTCGATGTCGGGATGGGCGGCCAGCAGGCGCAGGATCTCGCCGCCGGCATAGCCGGATGCGCCGGAAACGGCGACCGAATAGGTCATTGTCCAACCTTATTGTCTGAGGAACGGGCCCTTCGACGGGCTCAGGCCGAGGACGGCGACACCGGCGGCTCGACCCGCGGGCGCGGGGAGCGTGCGGGGTCGCCTAAAGTCGGCGTCCGCCCTGGCGTCGGCGCGCGCGCGTGACCGTCGAAACGGTGATCGCGGACGTCGAGGACATGCGGCGACGATATCGTCGCGGCCCGCGATCCGCCAAATCGGCCGGAACCGCTGCCTACTCAGGCGCCCAGGGCAGAGAGCAGCTCAGACTCCTCCGCGTGGCGGAGACCCGCGCGCCGCGGCCGATCCAGCCCTCGTGCGCGCTCATCGGCGAGCACACGCTCCACGGTCTCGACGATCGGACGCAGCCGACCGCCGGCGCCGCGGTAGGCCCGCCCGTCACGGGTCGCGAACCCCGGCACATCCGCCGGCAGCCACAGCGGCAGCGAGCGATCGCCCGCCCAATGCGCCACCTCGCGCTCTCGCAGCCAATCGGCTGGGGCCGTCACCACCGGGCCCCGATGACCGGCGACCGCCCGTGCCGCATCGAGCACCGCCGACAGCGGCAGGGACTCTCCCACGGCGTTGACGACGCCCCGCCACCCGCGGGCGCCCGACGCGACGATGAACTCCGCGAGGTCGTCGACGTCGATGACCTGCGCGAACGCACCCTCCTGCGGCGGCGCGAGAACGGCAGCCTCCCCGGCCGCAGCGAACCTCGCCGGCCAGTAGCCGAAGCGGTCGGTCGGATCGCCCGGCCCGACGATGAGCCCGGCGCGGCTGATCGCGGCACGCTCCCCGAGTTCCCCGACGGCGCGTTCGGCCGCCGACTTGGCCCGCGCGTAGTCGTCGGGCGAGCCGTCGTCCGCCGGCTGCGCCAACGGCGCCGACTCGTCGGCACCCGGCTGATCGGCGTCGGCGTAGACAGACACGCTCGAGACGTAACTCCAGTGGACGGCACGCTCCTCGAGCGCGGCGACCGCCTCGGCCACGTGGCGGGGGTGCGAGGAGACGTCGACGACCTCGTCCCAGTCCTGTCCGGCGACCTGGGCGTACGCGTCCATACCGTCGCGGTCGGCGACGATCAGGCGCGTGCCGGACGGGGCGGCGCGCCCCCCGCGTGCGAGGCAGGTCACCGCGGCGCCGGCATCGATCCAGCGCTGTGCGATACGCCCGCTCAACCAGCCGGTACCCCCGAGGATCAGCACGTCCGTCATGCTCTTCACCCCAGCACGCCGCCCCGCGCCGGCGCGACCGTGTCCGCTGTCGGCGCAACCCCTCAGGCGGGGAACGCCTTGATGCGCTGGAGCAGGTCGGGGGCCGTGCGATCCAGGGTCCGGCCGCCGATGAGGACTCCGCCGACGATCGCGGCGAGGCCGACTCCGACCCCGACAGCCAGCGCGATCCATCCCAGCCCGGCGGACTCCCCCACCGTCGCCAGGACGGCGAGCACCAGGGCGGGCGACGCCAGGAGGAGGGCGGCGCCCCACACGACGAAGACGAGGAGGCTGTTGAGGAACGTCTGACCGGGCACCGAACGGAACGGGCTGTCACCGGGTGAGGGCACGGGGGTGACGATGAGCGCCGACGACACCGCGGTCACGCCGTAGCCCGCCAGCAGCAGCCCCAGCGCGGCGCCGAGGAGGGCGGGAAGGTGTTCCTGGGTGCCCGCGACGAAGGTGGTGACGATCGCGACGACGAGCAGCAGCGGAACGCCGATGCAGGCCGCGCCCAGCAGGCGCCCGAGCCGGTCGTCGCGGCCCCGGACTCCCGTCGCGATCACGGAGGCGAATGCGGTGCCGTCGTAGGAGATGTCCGCGTAGCCCGCGATCGCCAGCACCAGTGCAGCCATCACTGCCGACGCGCCGAACAGCCATCCGTCGACTCCGCCGGCGAAGGCGAAGACGACCGGGAACAGCGGCACGACCAGCAGCTGTCGCAGGTACCTCGGATCCCGGAGCCAGGCGGTCAACGCGCGCGCCCACGTCGCCCCGACGCCGCCGGTGGGCATGACGCCGAAGAGATGGAGGGTGCCCGAGCGTACGGCGCGCACCGAGCGACGAGCCGGCGCGACGGTCGACGCGGTCAGGACGCGATCCCACAGCCACACGAGCAGACCGAGCGTCGCCGCCGCGATCATGAGCTTGACCAGCGCCGCACCCCACGCCCCGGCTGCCGCGTCGACCGGAGCAGACCACGCTGCCGCCAAGGGCGTCCAGCCGAGCACCACGGCGGCATCCGTGAAGCGGGACGAGAGGTCCCCCGTTGCGCGATCGAGCACCGAGAGCACGCCGGTGAGGATCGGACCCGACAGGATGAGCACGATCAGTACAAGCGTGCCGGTGAGTTCGCGGCCGCGCCGCGAGCCACCGCCCTGGGAGAGCGCCGACATGAGCTGGGTCGAGACGACGCAGGTCGCCACGGCCAGCAGCACGCCCGGCACGGCGACCAGAAGCGCGGCGGGCCATCGCACCCAGAGGATCAGCGACGAGGTCGCCGCCGCGGCGGTGATGATCCCCGGTATGCCGGTCGCCCCCACGGCGGCGAGCGCCGTCATCAGCTGAGACCGTCGCAGCGGGAACGGCGCGAGCCGCGACGCGTCGACCGTCGAGTCCAGTCCGGCCAGCAGCAGGGGTGCGAGGAGCCAGCCGAGCAGCAGCAGGCCACCGCCGAACACCAGGATCGGAGCGATCAGTGCCAGCGACTGCGACGCGGAGAGAGCGACGAACCCCGCGACGATGAGGACGAGCAGACCCAGCGCCCACAGCATCCCGAAGCAGAAGCCCACCAGCTGCCACGGGCGGCGGGACAGGTTGTTGCCGAGGATGCGGTAGCGAAGCCTCAGGACGGTCGCAACCACTGGGGTCCCTCCGAGCTGTGGCGTCCTCCGACGAGGGACACGAAGCGGTCCTGCAGGCTCTCGCCGGCTCGCACGTCCTCGACCGTCCCGGCGGCCAGCACGCGCCCTGCGGCGATGATGGCGACGTGGTCGCACATGCGCTGGACGAGGTCCATGGAATGACTGGACACGATGATCGTGCCCCCGGACGAGGTGTACCCGCGCAGCACATCCTCGATGTTGGCGGCGGAGACGGGATCCACCGACTCGAACGGCTCGTCCAGCACGAGGAGGCGCGGCGCGTGGACCAGAGCGCAGGCGAGGGCGACCTTCTTCGTCATGCCCGCGGAATAGTCGGCGACGATCGTCCCGGCCGCCTCCTCGAGGTCCATCAGCGCGATGAGGTCCGCCACTCGGGGCGCGATCTCGGATCTCGGCAGCCCGAACATCATGGCCGTGTAGGTGATCAGCTGCTCGCCGGTCAGCCGGTCGAAGAGCCGTACCCCGTCGGCCAGGTTCCCGATCATCCGCTTGGCGGCGACCGCATCGGCCCACACATCGACGCCATGGACGCGCACGTGGCCCGCGTCGGGCCGCAGCAGCCCCGTCGCCATGGACAGCGTGGTCGTCTTGCCGGCGCCGTTGGGGCCGACGAGACCGAAGAACGAGCCGGCGGGGACCTCGAGATCGATCCCCGCCACGGCGACCTTCTCGCCGAAGCGCTTCACGAGTTGAGAGACCTGGAGGGCGGGCGCGGACGCGGTGGAGTCGCTCATCAGCCCGAGCCTACCGGCCGTCGTGGGGGTGTCCGGGCCGGATGAGAGGCTGAACGCATGCTGCAGACGCTCGCCGTGTCCGGATACCGCTCTCTGCGGGACGTCGTGGTGCCGCTCGGACCGCTCACCGCGATCACAGGCCCCAACGGCTCCGGGAAGTCAAACCTGTACCGCGCGCTGGGACTTCTGGCCGCAGCGGGGCGCGGCGACGTCGTCGGCGCGCTGGCGCGGGAGGGAGGGCTGCCGTCAGTGCTGTGGGCGGGACCGGAGAACGGCGGGGATCAGGGAACCGTCCGGACGCGGCCGGTCGCCGTGCAGCTCGGCTTCGCCTCCGACGAGCTGGGCTACCTGGTGGACCTCGGTATCCCGCAGACGGATCAGCGCAGTCCGTTCGCCCGCGACCCGGAGATCAAGCGGGAGCAGATCTTCGCGGGGGCCGTCGCCAAGCCCGCAACACTCCTCATCGACCGCACGCGACAGCACACCCGGGTGCGCGCCGACGGCTGGGTGTCGCTGCGCCAGCAACTGGCTCCGTACGAGAGCATCATCACCGACCTCGCCGAGGGCGATACCGCACCCGAGCTGCTCTCCCTCCGCCGCACGTTCGGCGGGTGGCGGTTCTACGACAACTTCCGTGTGGACCTCGATGCGCCCGCGCGACGTGCACAGGTCGGCACCCGCACTCAGACGCTCTCCCACGACGGCGCGAACCTCGCTGCGCTGTGGGCCACCGTGGTCGAGGCCGGTCACGGCGACGCGCTCGATCGAGCCGTCGAGGAGGCGTTCCCCGGTGCGCGGGTGTCCGTGGCGGCGAGCGACGGGCTGTTCCGCCTGTCGTTCCAGCAGCGCGGTTTGCTGCGCCCGCTGCAGACCGCGGAGCTCTCCGACGGCACCCTGCGCTACCTGCTGCTGGTGGCGGCGCTCCTGCCGGCGCGACCCGCGCCGCTGCTGGTGCTCAACGAACCCGAGGCCAGCCTGCACCCGTCGCTGCTCGCACCGCTCGCGAGACTCATCGTGACGGCCGCCGAGCGCACCCAGGTCCTCGTCGTCTCGCACGCATCCGAGCTGGTCGACTCGCTGCCCGACCCCGCCCGGGTCGAACTGCGCCCGGGAGCCGGTGGCACGGAGGTCGTCGGGCAGGGCCTGCTCGACGTGCCGGCGTGGAACTGGGGCACCCGCTAGCGCGACGCGCCTCACCCCGACGACTATTCGCGCAGCGTCGCCCCGAACCGCTCGGCGGCCACGGCCACTCCGGACAGCTTCGCCTCGGTGGCCTCCGCGGCGGTCAGCGTGCGATCCTCGGCACGGAACCGGAGTGCGAACGTCAGGCTCTTCGCACCATCGGGCACGCCCGGGCCGCGGTAGTCGTCGACAAGCCGCAGCGCTTCCAGGAGAGGACCCGCGCCGTCGATGAGGGCGGCCCGCACCTGTCCCGCCGGGACGTCGGCACCGAGCACCAGCGACACGTCCTGCGTCGCCGCCGGGTAGCCCGACAGGGTCTCGGCGACCACGCGCGTGCCCGCTGCGTCGATGAGACGGTCGAGGTCGAGTTCGGCGACGATCACCCGTCCGGGCAGATCGGCGGCCTCGGCTACGGCCGGCAGGAGTTCGCCGACGTAGCCGACCTCGGCAGCACCTACCGACACGACGCCGGTGCGTCCGGGGTGGAGGGCTGCCCGGGCGCCCTGCGCGACCTCGATGTGGACGCCCGCCGCACCCGCGATCGTCCGGAGCGCATCGATCGCGTCCGCGACGTCGTAGGGCTCGGCCGCCACACCCGGCTGCTTGACCACACGGTGACCGGTCAGCAGTACCGCGATGTGGCGGGGCTGCGGCGGCAGGGCGGCGTCGAGCGCGGCGAGCGTCGCCGCGTCGGGCCGCACGGCGGCCGGCGGCACCGACGCCGTGCCGTAGCGCACGCCCGGCGCCGGGAGGAAGACCGCGCCCGTCTCGAACAGCGCGAGATCGGTGAGGCCGCGAGAGAGGTTGCGGTGGGCCACCTGAAGGAGACCGGGGATCAGCGAGCGGCGCAGGTAGGGCGCCTGTCCGTCGAGCGGGTTGGCGAGCTTCACGCTCGGCAGGGACTCCCCGGACGCTGATCCGTGCAGGTCGTTCTGCTCCTGCGTGGTGAATCCGAACGACGGGGTCTCGACGAACCCGGCCGCCGCGAGGGCGTTCGCGACACGGCGGCGCGCGGCCTGCGCCGCGGTGAAGCCACGACCCGACGGCGGGACGGGCAGGACCGAAGGGATGCGGTCGTAGCCGGTGATCCGGGCGACCTCCTCCACGAGGGTCCACTTGTCGGTCAGGTCCGGGCGCCACGACGGCGGGATGACGAGCCACGTGCCCGGCACCGCCTCCGATTCGGTCACCTCGGCGCCGATGGTCTCCAGGGCGCCGACGACCTCGGCGTCGGTGTAGTCGACGCCGATGAGGCCCGAAGCGAAGCCGCGCGGCAGGTCGATGCCCTCCACGAAGACCTCGGCGAACAGTGCGCCGCCGGTCTCCGTGTCGAGCGTGCCGCCGGCGTACTCGACCATGAGGTCGGCGACGCGCCGCGCCGCGACGAACGGGACGAGAGGGTCGACGCCGCGTTCGAACCGCTTGGACGCCTCACTGGGCAGCTTGTGGCGCCGCGCCGTGCGGGCGATCGTCACCGTGTCGAAGATCGCGGCCTCGATGAGCACGTTCCGCGTCGACGAGGTCATCTCGGTCGTGCCGCCGCCCATGACGCCGGCCAGGCCGATCGGCCCCGACTCGTCGGTGATGAGCAGGTCCTCGGTGTGGAGTGCGCGCTCCTTGCCGTCGAGCGTGGTGAGCTTCTCCCCCGCGCGGGCGCGCCGTACGGTGATCCCGCTCGACAGGGTGTCGAGGTCGTAGCCGTGGATGGGGTTGCCGAGCTCCAGCATGACGTAGTTGGTGATGTCGATCAGGATGCCGAGCGAGCGGATCCCGGCGAGTGTCAGGCGTGCCACCATCCACGCGGGCGTCGGCTTGGTCGGGTCGACGTCGCGCACGACCCGCACGACGAACTCGCTCGCCCCCACGCGTCCGCGCACGGGCGCCTCGTCCACGACGGCCACCGGGAAGCCGCCCACCGGCTGCTGGAGCTCCTCGAAGGGCCGGTCGGCGGGGTCGCGGAAGGGCGCACCGGTGGCGTGGGCGTACTCGCGCGCCACCCCGCGCAGGCTCAGCGCATAGCCACGGTCGGGCGTCACGTTGATCTCCACGGCGACGTCATCCAGGCCGAGGAGCGCGATCGCATCGGCGCCCACCTCGGGGTCGAGACCCAGCTCCACCAGCCGCAGGATGCCGCCGTGCTCCTCGCCGAGACCGAGCTCCTTCGCCGAGGCGATCATGCCGTCCGAGACGTGTCCGTAGGTCTTGCGCGCCGCGATCGGGAACGGGCCCGGCAGCACCGCGCCCGGCAGGGTCACGACGACCTTGTCGCCGGCGAAGAAGTTCCGGGCACCGCAGACGATGCCGCGCACATCCCTTCCGCCGGGTACAGGCCCGCTCGCCGGTCCCACGTCGACCTGGCACCAGCGGATCGTCTTGCCGTTGGACTGCGGCTCTTCGACGAACTCGACCACCTGGCCGACGACGATCGGCCCGACGAGGCCGAAGCCGTGGACGTCCTCCTCCTCGAAGCCGACCGACACGAGCGAGGCCAGCACGTCCTCCGGAGTGGCGTCGGGCGCCACGTCGACGTACTCGCGGAGCCACGAAAGCGGGACGCGCATCAGACCACCATTCCGAACTGCTCGCTGAAGCGCACATCGCCCTCGGCCATGTCGCGCATGTCCTTCACATCGGAGCGGAACATCAGGGTCCGCTCGATCCCCATCCCGAAGGCGAAGCCCGAGTACTCCTCGGGGTCGATGCCCGCCGCGCGCAGCACGTTGGGGTTGACCATGCCGCAGCCGCCCCACTCGATCCATCGCGCCCCGCCCTTGAAGGTGGGGTGCCAGAGGTCCAGTTCGGCGGAGGGCTCGGTGAAGGGGAAGTAGTTGGCGCGCAGCCGCGTCTTCGCCTCGGCGCCGAACAGGGCGCGGGCGACGTGGTCGAGGGTGCCGCGGAGGTTCGCCATCGTGATGCCCTTGTCGATCACGAGACCCTCGAACTGGCTGAACACCGGCAGATGGGTCGCGTCGAACTCGTCGGTGCGGTACACCCGCCCGGGCGAGACGATGTAGATCGGCAAGTCGCGCGTGAGCATCGAGCGCATCTGCACGGGGCTCGTCTGCGTCCGCAGCAGCAGGTGGGAGGCGACCGGGTCGACGTAGAACGTGTCCTGCATCTGACGCGCGGGGTGATCGGCGTCGAGGTTCAGCGCGTCGAAGTTGTACCACTCGTGCTCGAGCTCGGGCCCCTCGGCGATCTCCCACCCCATGCCGACGAAGATGTCGCCGATCTGGTCCTGGAGGAGCGTGAGCGGATGGCGGGCGCCGACGCGGGCGCGCTGGGGCAGCGCGGTGATGTCGATGCGCTCCGCGTCCAGCTGCGCGGCGGTCTCCGCCTCGGCGACGGCGGCCTCGCGAGCGGCGAGCGCCTGCGTCACGCGGCCCCGCGCCTGACCGACGAGCTTGCCGAACTCGGCCTTCTTCTCGTTCGGCACGTGCCGCAGCTGTGCGTTGAGCTGGGCGAGCGGCGAGCCCTCGGCCGTGTGAGAGGCACGGGCGGCCTTCAGCTCGGCGGTGGTGGTCGCCGCGTCGATGGCCGACAGAGCGTCGGCGACGGCCGCCTCGACGGTCTCGGGCGTGATCTCTGCCGGGTGGTTCTCGGGTGCGTCAGACACGAGAGACGAGTCTACCGGCGGGCGGCGTCCCGCCCGCGCGACGTCAGACCGCGCCGCCCCCACTCGTCCCGTCGTACTTACCGAGGCCCCGACGCGCCGCCGCGATGTCGGCCGCACTCTGAGCGCCGATGACCTGCGTGTCGGTGATCTGGTGGGCGGCGACATCGGCGCGCGTCACACCCGGCGCCCGCGGCGACCGGCGCAGCCGTCGCTCCACCACGGTCGCGATCAGCGAGAGAAGCAGACACAGCGCGATGTAGATCGATCCGACGACGATGGTCATCGGCACGATCGGCGAGCCGTAGGTGGACTGCGACCCCAGGTAGCGCGCGTAGAAGAGCAGCTCGGGGTAGGTGATGATGAAGCCGAGTGCCGTGTCCTTGAGCGTGACGACCAGCTGCGCGATGATCACCGGCATCATCGCGCGGATGGCCTGGGGCAGGAGCACGAGCCGCATGACGCCCGCTTTGCGGAGGCCGATCGCGTACCCCGCCTCGGACTGCCCGCGCGGGAGCGACTCCACACCGGCGCGGATCACCTCGGCCAGCACCGAGCCGTTGTACGCCACGAGGGCGATCACGACCGCCCAGTACGACTCCATCCGGATGCCGAGGACCGGGAGGCCGTAGTACAGCAGGAACATGAAGATGAGGACGGGGACCGCCCGCAGGACCTCGACGACCGCACCCACCGGGATCCGGATCCAGGCGTGATCGGAGAGTCGGCCGATGGCGAGCACGAAGCCGAGGACGAGCGCGCCGACGGCGGCGACGCCGAAGGCGGCGAGGGTTCGCCAGGCCGACAGCGCGATCTGGACCCAGACGTTCGTGTACGTGAAGGCCTGCCACTTCTCGGCGGTGAACTGGCCCGTCTCGATGAGTCGCCAGACGATGAAGCCGAGGACACCGGCGACCACGAGGACAGTGAGGACGCCGAGCACGCGGTTGCGTGCGATCGCCCGCGGGCCGGGGACGTCGTACAGGACGGAGGTCATCGCGCCACCTTCCATCGGTTCTCGAGCGTTCGCTGGATGAAGGACAGCACCAGCACCAGGGCGACGAAGATCGCCATCACCCAGAGGATGACGATGAACTGGTTCTCGCCGCGTTCGCTGAGGTAGTTGCGGATCGAGCCGAGGTTCACGACCGAGAACCCGGCGGCGACGGTCGTGTTCTTCAGCAGCGCGATGAAGACGCTCATCATCGGAGGGATGACGGAGCGGAAAGCCTGCGGCATGACCACGAAGCCCATGACCTGGCCGAACGTCATGCCGAGCGCACGAGCGGCCTCCGCCTGCCCGACGGGAACGGTGTTGATGCCCGACCGGATCGTCTCGGCCACGTACGTGGCGGTGTAGATGCCCAGGGCGCTGATCGCGAGGGTCAGCGAGACGTCGCCGGTCAGGCGGAGACCGAGAATCGGAGGGAGCGCGAACGCGAACGCGAAGAAGACGAGGGTCAGCGGGGTGTTGCGGATGATGTTGACGTAGATCGTGCCGACGGCGCGGGCCACCGGGATCGGCGACACGCGCATGGCGCCGACGATCGTCCCCAGGATCAGCGCCACCAGCCCGCCTCCGAAGAACAGGATGAGCGTGCCCACCAAGACCTCGCCCCACAGGTCGAGGTTGTTGGTGATGACGTCCATGCGCGTGCCTCTCGTTCGTCGTCGTCGGGGATGAGGTGCCGGGGCGGCTCTGCAGCCGCCCCGGCACAGGGATCAGTCGACCGCGGGCTGCTCGCCCGTGATCTTCGACGGCGCCAGGTGCTCGTCGAAGAGCGCCTGCCACACATCGCCGCCGTCGGTGAAGAGCGCGTTGATGTGGTCGACCAGGGCGGTGTCGCCCTTCTCGAGTCCCACGCCGTAGCGCTCCTCGCTGAACACCTCGCCCGCGATCTTCAGCTCGTCCGGCTGCTGCGCGACATAACCGGCGAGGATCGCCTGGTCCGTCGTGATCGCGTCGACGGAGCCGGCCAGCAGCTGGTCGATGCACTGCGAATAGGTGTCGTACTCGACGGTGTCGCCGGGGCTGTACTCGTCGCGGATGCGCTGCAGCGGCGTCGAGCCCGTCACCGAGCAGACGATCTTCCCGGCGAGGTCGTCGGGCCCGCTGATGTCGGTGTTGTCGGCGGCGACGAGCAGGCCCTGACCGGTGATGAAGTACGGCCCGGCGAAGTCGATCAGCTCCTTGCGGGCGTCGGTGATCGAGTACGTACCGACGTAGTAGTCGATGTTGCCGTTGACGATCTCCTGCTCGCGGTTCGCCGACGGGATCGTCTGGTAGGTGATCTGGTCCTCGCTGAAGCCGAGAGACGCGGCGATCCACCGGGCGATGTCGACGTCGAAGCCGGTGCGCTCGCCGGTCGCGGCGTCCTCGTAGCCGAGACCGGGCTGGTCGTTCTTGACGCCGACGATGACGCCATCCCGACCGGTCATGCGCTCGAAGGTCGGGCTGCCGTCCAGGCTCACATCGGTCGCGACCTCCCACAGGGCGTCGCCGTCGCTTTCGCTTTCGCCGCCCGGGCTCGTCGGGCTGCCGCTGTTGCACGCCGTCAGGGCGAGCGCGGTCATCGCGATCCCGGCGATGACGCCGGCGATGCGTGTCTTGCGCATGTGATCCTCCTGGTTTCGTATCTACGGGTGACCGCGCTGGTGCTGCGCGGACGTCTCAATGGGTCGGGTGTCAGTGCGTGATGAGCTTGGAGAGGAAGTCTTTGGCGCGGTCGCTCTTCGCGTTGGTGAAGAACTCGTCGGGGCTCGCCTCTTCGACGATCCGCCCGTCCGCCATGAACACGACGCGATCGGCGGCCTTGCGGGCGAAGCCCATCTCGTGCGTGACGACGATCATGGTCATGCCGTCCTGCGCGAGGCCGACCATGACGTCGAGCACCTCGTTAATCATCTCGGGGTCGAGCGCGCTCGTCGGCTCGTCGAACAGCATGACCTTCGGCTTCATCGCCAGCGCGCGCGCGATCGCGACACGCTGCTGCTGTCCGCCCGAGAGCTGGGCCGGGAGCTTGTCGGCCTGGTGGGCGACGCCGACGCGGTCGAGCAGCTCCCTCGCGAGCTTCTCCGCCTCCGCCCGCTTCATGCCCTTGACCTTGATGGGTCCGAGCGTGACGTTCTCGAGGATCGTGAGGTGCGCGAACAGGTTGAACGACTGGAACACCATGCCGACGTCCGCGCGCAGCGCCGCGAGGCCCTTGCCCTCCTTGGGCAGCTCCTTGCCGTCGACCGAGATGGTGCCGCTCGTGATCGTCTCGAGTCGGTTGATCGTGCGGCACAGCGTCGACTTGCCCGAACCCGAAGGGCCGATCACGACGACGACCTCGCCGCGGTTGACCGTGAGGTCGATGTCGGTCAGCGCCTGGAAGTCGCCATAGTGCTTCTGCACGTTCTCGATGACCACGAGCGGGTCGCCGCGGCGGACGGAGATGTTGGACGTGGCCGGTGCTGCCTCGTGTGCTGCCTCGTGTGCTGCGTCGTGCTCAGAAGCCGTCATCCGGCCAGCGTATGCGCTCCGCGCCACCGCTGCTGGGGTTTTCCACAGCACCTTTACCGATCTGTAACAGGCCCGGAACGTGCCCGAACGACGGAGCGGCGGTCCGTCACGAGCGGCGGAAGAGCGACTTCACCCAGGCTGCCACACGGCGCCACCACGGCGGACGAGGTCCCTCGGTGCGAGCGTTGGACCGCGAGAACGGGCTCATGAGCCGGTCCCCGAACGCTGCGCGAACGCGCTCTCGTAGAGACACACGCTCGCGGCGGTCGCAAGGTTCAACGACTCGGCACGGCCGTAGATCGGCAATCGCAGCGTGAGATCGACCAGACCCAGCGCGTCGTCGTCGAGCCCGCGCGCCTCGTTGCCGAACAGCCACGCGGTCGGCTCGGCGAGGGTCGGCCGGTGCGCGAGGAAGTCCTGCCCGCCGACATCGGCGGCAACGACGCGCAGTCCCGCCGCGTGAGCGCGCTCGACCACCTCGGCGAGGTCGGCGCCGACCGCGATCGGCAGGTGGAACAGCGAGCCGGTGGTGGCACGGACGACCTTCGGGTTGTACGGGTCGACCGTGCGTCCGGTGAGCACGACGGCATCCGCGCCCGCCGCATCGGCGGCGCGGATGATCGTGCCGAGATTGCCGGGGTCGCGGACCTCTTCGCAGATCGCCACCAGCGCGGGTTCCGACGCGAACACGTCCTTGAGCGCCGTCGGCGACTGGCGCGCCACAGCGACGATCCCCTGCGGGGTGACGGTGTCAGCCATCGCATCGAGCACCGGCTCGGTGGTGAACTCCACCTCGATCCCCGCTTCTCGCGCCGCATCGCGCACGTCCTGGTGCTTCTCCATGGCCGTGGGCGTCGCGAAGATCTCGACGATCGAGTCGGGCCGGTACGCCAGCGCCTCGCGCGCTGCCTGCGGGCCCTCCAGCAGGAACAGACCGGTCTCCTGCCGGGCGCTGCGCTTGGTCAGCTTCGCGACGGCGCGCACACGCGGCGAACGGGGGTTCTCGAGCACGGTCTCAGTGTAGGGGGACGGCGCCGTCTCCCCCGGGAACGACGACAGGGCGCCCTCCGGAAGGAGAGCGCCCTGTCGGGAGCGTGGGACGCGCTTACGCCTTGGGGGCGTTGACGTCGGCCGGCAGTGCCTTGCGCGCGGTCTCGACCAGCGACGCGAAGACGGCCGGCTCGTTCACGGCGAGCTCGGCGAGCATGCGACGGTCGACCTGCACACCCGCGAGGCCAAGGCCCTGGATGAAGCGGTTGTAGGTCAGGCCGTTCTGGCGGCTCGCGGCGTTGATGCGCTGGATCCACAGGCGGCGGAAGTCGCCCTTGCGCTTGCGGCGGTCACGGTACGCGTAGACGAGCGAGTGGGTGACCTGCTCCTTCGCCTTGCGGTACAGGCGCGAACGCTGTCCGCGGTAACCGGAGGCGCGCTCGAGGATGACGCGACGCTTCTTGTGGGCGTTGACGGCCCGCTTGACTCTAGCCATTTCTTCTACTTATTCCTTACGTGCGGCGGCGTCAGATGCCGAGGAGCTTCTTGGCGACCTTCGCGTCGCCCGGGGCCAGGATCTTGTCGGCCGACAGACGGCGCGTGCGCTTGGTCGGCTTTCCCTCGAAGTTGTGGCGGAGGTTCGCCTGCTGCTTCTTGATCTTTCCGCTTCCGGTGACCTTGAAGCGCTTCTTGGCACCCGAGTGGGTCTTCTGCTTCGGCATGGTTCTTCCTTCGTTGTGGTTCCCGCGGGGCGGGAGTCTGTGGGGCGTCGCAGTCCGGAGGACTACTCGGCGGGTGCGGTTTCCGCGTCGGTGGCCGGAGCCTGTCCGCGGGCCTCACGAGCGGCCTGCTTGGTCGCGGCGCGAGCGGCGTTCTGCTCCGTCTTGACCTCGGACTTGTTCTTGTGGGGCGCGATCACCATGACCATGTTGCGGCCGTCGATCGTGGGGTTGGACTCCACGGTGCCGAACTCGGCGACGTCCTCGGCGAACTTGCGCAGCAGACGCACACCCTGCTCGGGACGCGACTGCTCACGACCGCGGAAGAGGATCATCGCCTTGACCTTGTCGCCCGCCTGGAGGAAGCCCTCCGCGCGCTTGAGCTTGGTCGTGTAGTCGTGCGCCTCGATCTTCAGACGGAAGCGCACCTCCTTGAGGATCGTGTTGGCCTGGTTGCGACGTGCTTCCTTGGCCTTCTGCGCCGCCTCGTACTTGAACTTCCCGTAGTCCATGATCTTGACCACGGGAGGCTTCGAGTTGGGGGCCACCTCGACCAGATCGAGATCGGCCTCCTGAGCCAGACGCAGCGCCACCTCGATGCGGACGACGCCGACCTGCTCACCCGCGGGGCCGACGAGGCGGACCTCGGGGACGCGGATGCGGTCGTTGGTGCGGGGATCGCTGATGTGCGGAACTCCTGTTCGTGCGGGGACTGCCACCGCGACACAGGGCTGTGTCGCGGGCGGAAGCTGATCACGTCCACCCGCACGATGCGCACATCGGCTGTCAGTGTTGCTGCACCCTGATCCACGGGGGACGACCCTGCGTGAGCGGGGCGGAGTGCGTGACCCGGTAGCCTGGAACGGCAAGCGCGGGTGGGATGTGATCCTCTTTCGATCCGGAGCAAGAACACTCCGGTGCGCGCCAAGTCTAGCAGAGAGCAGCACGTGGACACGATTCCGGGCGATCAGACCGACCAGCGGAGCGATCGGGGCGCCGACCGCGCCGACGACGCGAGGCACCAGCGGTGGGAGGAGCAGGAGCGCGCGGCCCAGGCTGCGACCCGCGACATCGCCGACGTGCCGGCCGTCGAGGTCATCACCACCGCCGCCGTGCACCTGATGAGCGCCGCCGCCGTGAAGGTGGGCCTCGCCGACGCCCCCGAGACCCAGACCGACCTCGACGAGGCGCGGAAGCTCATCAACGCCCTCGCCGGCCTGATCACCGCCGGCGCCCCCGAGATCAGCGACATGCACGCCCGGTCGCTGCGCGACGGGCTGCGCTCGCTCCAGCTGGCCTTCCGCGAGGCGTCGACGATCCCCGACCCGATCGGTAAGGGTCCTGGCGAGAAGTACACCGGTCCGGTCACCTGACCGGGCGTTCCTCCCCCGCCGTGAGCTTCGGCCCCGTCAGGAGCTGCGGCGCAGCTTGACGGTCAGCGAGTCCACGAGCACCGCGATGCGATCGTCGGCCGCCCACCGCTGGGCGAGCCGCGCAAGCACGGCATCCAGCGCCTGCCGTTCGAGGCCGTCCATCAGCTCGAGCACGACGACGAGCTCGGGGCCGCGCAGCCGCGCATCGGGGTCACCGGCGGCGACGGCCACATCGATGACCGCGAGCTCGGACGCCACGCTCTCCTGGAGCGCGGTGAAGACCTCGGGCGAGTGGAAGCTCGGCTCCCAGGGCAGTCCCTGGGCGATCGCCCACACCGCCGGACGGCGCACGACGAACTCCGTCTCGGCCGTCGGGTCGAGCACGATCAGGTCGGTGTCCTCCGCCGATGCCGACAGCGCCACGCGCACCGCGTCGACCGGGATCGGCCGCGCCGAGGCGTCCCATGTCGCCATCGCCGTCACCGACGAGAAGACCGGCTGCACGCGCCGGCCGTCGGGCGCTGCGACCGTCACGATCGACAGCTCCTGCGTCTTGTCGACCGCCAGTCCGTTCGGCGCCACCCCTTCCTCGCCCTTCTCCGCGATCAAGGGGATCAGCACGCGCGCTGCGCGCAGGGCGTCGACGACCTCGACCTGGCTGCCCTGGCCCGCACGGAACCTCTCGAGGGCCGCGAGGAGCGCAGCATCGGCGGACCCGTCGTCGCCGGAATGGGGGTTCGCCTCGAATCGGCGTCCCGCCCAGGGGACGCCGGCCGAATCGCCCGCCGGGTGACAGGCGTCGTCAGCCTGCGGCGACATCCAGCGCCTCGGCGAGCGTGAAGGCCCCCGCGTAGAGCGCCTTGCCGACGATCGCGCCCTCGACGCCGAGCGGAACCAGTTCGCGCAGCGCCGCGATGTCGTCGAGGCTCGACACTCCCCCGGAGGCAACGATCGGCTTCGGGGTGCGCGCCACCATCTCACGCAGGAGCTCGATGTTCGGACCGCGCAGCGTGCCGTCCTTCGTGACGTCGGTGACGACGTAGCGGCTGCAGCCGGCGTCCTCGAGGCGATCGAGCACGTCCCACAGATCGCCGCCCTCGCGCGTCCATCCGCGCGCGGCCAGCGTCGTGCCGCGCACGTCGAGACCCACGGCGATGGCCTCGCCGTAGCGGCCGATGACGTCGGCGGCCCACTCGGGGTTCTCCAGCGCCGCCGTGCCGAGGTTGATGCGGCTCGCGCCGGACTCCAGGGCGGCCTCCAGGGTGGCGTCATCGCGAATGCCGCCCGACAGCTCCACCTGCACCCCGCGCAGCTGCTTGATCACCTTGCGCAGCACCGGTGCGTTGCTCCCGCGCCCGAACGCCGCATCCAGGTCGACCAGGTGCACCCACTGGGCACCCTGCTGAGCCCACTGAAGGGCCGCGTCTACGGGGTCGCCGTAGCTGGTCTCGGTGCCCGCCTCACCCTGGGTGAGGCGGACCGCCTTGCCGTCGGCGACGTCGACGGCCGGGAGGAGGATCAGTTCAGGGGTGGACGCGAAATCGTTCATGGCTCCGGATGGTTCGTCGGGGCGCACGTCTTGCGCGCACGCACAAGGAGAGAGATTAGCCCCGCGGCAGGGATTCGACCCAATTCGCGAGCAGGCGGATGCCGGCGGCACCACTCTTCTCGGGGTGGAACTGCGTCGCCGAGAGAGGTCCGTTCTCCACGGCGGCCAGGAACGGCGTGCCGTAGTCGCACCACGTCAGGGCGGGCTCGCGGAACGGCCGCATCACCTCGAGCGACCAGTGCTGGACGCCGTAGGAGTGGACGAAGTAGAAGCGCTCGTCCTCGATGCCGCGGAACAGGGTCGAGCCCTCCCCCGGCCGCACCGTGTTCCAGCCCATGTGGGGAAGGACCGGGGCGTCGAGTTCGAGGACGACGCCGGGCCACTGTCCGAGGCCCTCGGTCGCATCGCCACGCTCCACACCCTGCTCGAAGAGGACCTGCATGCCCACGCAGATGCCGAGCACCGGGAGCCCGCCGGCCAGTCGTCGTTCGATGGCCTCGTCGCCGCGACTGGCGCGGAGCGCCTCCATCACGGCCCGGAAGGCGCCGACGCCCGGTACGAGCAGGCCCGCCGCGTCCTGGATGAGTCCGCGGTCCGATGTGAGCCGCGCGTCGGCCCCTGCGGCCACCAGCGCCTTCACCGCGGAGTGGACGTTCCCCGATCCGTAGTCGAGGACCGCGACCACCGGCGCGTCGGTCACAGAGCGCCCTTGGTGCTCGGGATGCCGCGCACCAGAGGGTCGAGGCTCTTCGCCTGACGGAACGCGCGAGCCAGCGCCTTGTACTCCGCCTCGGCGATGTGGTGGGGGTCACGCCCGCCCAGCACGGTGACGTGCATGGTGAGCCCGCCGTTGAAGGCGATCGCCTCGAACGTGTGCCGCACGAGCGAGCCCGTGAAGTGCCCGCCGATCAGGTGGTGCTCGAAACCCGCCGGCTCGCCGGTGTGGACCAGGTACGGGCGGCCGCTGATATCGACGACCGCTTGGGCGAGGGCCTCGTCGAGCGGGACGAGCGCGTCGCCGTAGCGTGAGATGCCCGCCTTGTCGCCGAGCGCCTGGCGGATCGCCTGGCCGAGAACGATCGAGACGTCCTCGACGGTGTGGTGCGCGTCGATATCGGTGTCGCCGGAGGCGCGAACGGTGAGATCGGTGAGCGAGTGCTTCGCGAATGCCGTCAGGAGGTGGTCGAAGAAGGGCACCGTCGTGTCGATGTGACTCGTGCCCGTGCCGTCGAGGTCGAGCTCGAGCTCGACGGTGGACTCGCTCGTCGCGCGACGCAGGGTCGCCGTACGGGGGGTGCTCATGGCCCGATTCTATCGATGACAGGTCGCAGGCCCGGCCACGAGGACGCCGCGCGCCCCGTCACGCGCTCAGAGACTGGCCAGCGCCTCGAGGAATGCGGTCGACTCCTCCTCGGTGCCCGCGGTGACCCGGAGGCTGTGCGGGATGCCGACGTCGCGGATCAGCACGCCGCGGTCGTACAGGCCCTGCCAGGTCGCGGCCGGATCGTCGACACCGTCGAACAGCACGAAGTTCGTCCAGCTCTCGAACGGTCGGTAGCCGAGCGCGTCGAGGGTGGCGGAGATCCGATCCCGCTGGGCGACGATCTCGTCGACCATGCCGAGCATGGTGGGAGCGTGGCGGAGGGCCGCTGTGGCGGCCGCCTGCGTCAGCGCGCTGAGGTGATAGGGCAGACGCACCAGCCGCAGGGCGTCGATCACGCCCGCATCCGCGGCGAGGTAGCCGACGCGCGCACCGGCGAAGGCGAACGCCTTGCTCATCGTGCGGGACACGACGAGCCGTTCGCGACCGGGCAGCAGCGTGAGCGCGGACCGCTCGTCGCGCGGCGCGAACTCCTGGTATGCCTCGTCGACGATCACGATGCCCCGGGAGGCCTCGTAGACGGACTCGATGACCTCGAGCGACAGGGGCGTTCCGGTCGGGTTGTTCGGTGCGCAGAGGAAGACCACGTCGGGGTCGGCCTCGACGATCTGCGACACGGCCGACTCTCTCGACACCGTGTAGTCGGGCTCGCGCGTGCCGGCGACGTACTCGGCACCGGTCGCACGCGTCAGGAGCGGATACATCGAGTAGGTCGGCCCGAAGCCGAACGCGCGGCGCCCCGGCCCCGCGAACGCCTGAAGGAGGTGCTGCAGCACCTCGTTGGAGCCATTGGCCGCCCAGATCTGATCGCGCTGGAGACCGTGGCCGAGGTACTCCGCGAATCCTTCGCGCAACGCCGTGAACTCACGATCCGGGTAGCGGTTGACCTCTCGCAGCGCGAGGGCGATGCCGTCGAGGATGTCGTCCGCGACTTCCTCGGGCACGGGGTGCGTGTTCTCGTTGACGTTGAGCGCCACCGGCAAGGGCGCCTGCGGGGCACCGTACGGCGTCAGCCCACGCAGGTCTTCCCGAAGGGGCAGGTCCTCGAGGCGGGCGCGATCGTCGGTGGGTGAACTCACGCCTCCATGCTAGAACCGCTCAGTCCTGCGCCGCGTACTCCGCCGGAATGGCCAGCTCCTGACCGGCATCGAGCTGCGCGGAGCCGAGCGCGTTCAGCCGCGCGATCGCGTCGACCACGTCGCGGGGGTCCGCGGCGGGCGCGACGTCCTGCGCGATGGACCACAGGCTGTCACCCGGGAGCACGGTCACGGTCGCGAACTCGGTCGTGGCGAGGTCGCGGTCGGCCGATGCCAGGGCGGCACCGCCGGAGACGATGGCGATGCCCAGGGCGGCGATCGCCGGGAGCGCGGCCAGGAACGCCACCACGCGCCGTCCGCGCGTGGTGAGGCGCAGCCGCGTCGCCGGGGTCAGCGCGGTGGCTGCGGCGATGTCGATGGTGGTCATGATTCCTCCCGGGAGTCCGAGTTCGGAGTTCGGAACTTCGCACCCGACTCTCGGCCGGGAGCGCCGGGTGCGAAGTTCTCTTCCGAATCTATCTTCGATACAAGTATGGTGTCAAGGGCATCCGACATCGCAGATGAATCGAACGCGACACGCGATCGCCTCACAGTCGGCTGCGACGAGACCGGATACGGTTTCGATATCTAGACCCCATCACCCACCTCCGACATTCGAAGGCGCTGACCTTCCGGAGGACTCGAGAGGAGCGCGGCCATGGACGAGATCCGGTCAGCCCGGGACAAGCCCCAGACCCGTCGACGCAAGTCGCTGAGCGAGAAGCAGTTGGCGATCCTCGAGGTCATCCAGCGGTCGATCGCGCGCCACGGCTACCCGCCGAGCATGCGCGAGATCGGCGATGCGGTCGGGCTCAAGTCGCTGTCCAGCGTCACCCACCAGCTGAACCAGCTCGAACTCAGCGGCTACCTCCGCCGCGATCCGGGGAAGACCCGCGCCATGGAGGTGCTGATCGATCTGCCGGGCAGCGCCGCCGAGAACCCCGCCGACGAGGCGCCCGCCGTCGGCGACGCCGCCATGGTGCCGCTCGTCGGGCGCATCGCCGCCGGAGTCCCGATCACCGCCGATCAGCAGGTCGAGGAGATCTTCCCGCTCCCCCGCCAGCTCGTCGGCAAGGGCGACCTGTTCATGCTGAGGGTGAGCGGCGAGTCCATGATCGACGCCGCGATCTGCGACGGCGACTGGGTCGTCGTGCGCTCACAGCCCGTCGCCGACAACGGCGACATCGTCGCAGCCATGCTCGACGGTGAGGCGACCGTCAAGACCTTCCGGCAGCGCGACGGCCACACCTGGCTGCTCCCCCGCAACACCGCGTTCGAGCCGATCCTGGGCGACGACGCCGTCGTCCTCGGCAAGGTGGTCGCGGTCCTGCGCGCAGTCTGACCGGGGCGGCGGGAGTCGCCGCCCCGCCGCTGTCAGGCTCGCGCCCTGACCTTCTCGCGCACGCGCTCAGTTGCAGTGATCATGTTGCGCAGAGAGGCAACCGTCTCGTCGTACCCGCGCGTCTTCAGCCCGCAATCGGGGTTGACCCACACCTGCCGTAGTGGGAGCGCGTCGGCGGCCCGATCCAGCAGTTCGGCGACCTCGTCGACCGAGGGCACGCGGGGCGCGTGGATGTCGTAGACCCCCGGCCCCACGCCGTGGGAGAAGCCCGCCGCGGCGATGTCGTCGATCACTTCCCCGCGACTGCGGGCGGCCTCGATCGAGGTGACATCCGCGTCCAGCGCGGCGATCGCGTCGATGACGACGTCGAACTCCGAGTAGCAGAGGTGCGTGTGGACCTGCGTGCGGGCGACTGCACCGGCCGTCGCCAGCCGGAAGGCCGACACCGACCACGCCAGGTACGACGCCTGATCCGCAGCCTTCAACGGCAGGAGCTCGCGAAGAGCGGGCTCGTCGACCTGGATGATGCGGATCCCTGCCGTCTCGAGGTCGGCGATCTCGTCGCGCAGCGCGAGCGCGACCTGGTTGGCCGTCTCGCCGAGGGGCTCGTCATCGCGGACGAACGACCAGGCCAGGATGGTCACCGGCCCCGTCAGCATGCCCTTCATGTGGCGAGAGGTCAGCGACTGCGCGAAGCTCGACCACCCGACGGTGATCGGAGCCGGTCGCGACACGTCGCCCCAGAGGATCGAGGGCCGCGTCGCGCGCGAGCCGTAGGACTGGACCCAGCCGTTGCGGGTAACGGCGAAACCTGCGAGATGTTCGGCGAAGTACTGCACCATGTCGTTGCGCTCGGCCTCGCCGTGCACGAGGACGTCGAGGCCGAGGTCCTCCTGGAGCTGCACCACGCGCGAGATCTCGTCCCGGAGGTATCCCTCGTAGTCGGCGGTCGCAAGTTCGCCACGCCCATGCTGCGCGCGGGCCCGGCGGATCTCGGCCGTCTGCGGGAACGACCCGATCGTCGTCGTGGGGAGCACCGGCAGCCCGAGGTCCTCCTGCGCGGCCGCGCGCTCGACGTCGGACGGCCGCTCGAGACGTGTCGCCGACAGATCACGCAGACGCGTGCGCACCGCTCCGTCGTGCACGCCGGGTGCGCCACGGCGATCGGCCAGCGCGACGTCCGCCTCCGCGATGTCGGCGGCGATCGCCGGCGCGCCGTCTGTCAGGCCTCGACCGAGGGCGGCCACCTGCGCCGCCTTCTGGTCGGCGAAGGCAAGCCACGACCGCAGCCGAGGCTCGAGGTCGGGCTCGTCGGCCACGTCGTGCGGCACGTGCTGCAGTGACGTGGAGGTGCCCGCGGCCACCCGGTCGGCGCCGAGCACGCTGAGTTCCTCCAGACGCCTCCACGCGGCGCCGAGGTCGCCTCGCCAGACATTTCGCCCGTCGATCACCCCGCCGACGAGGACTTTGCCGGCGAGGCCCGGCACCGGCGCGGGCACGGAGCCGCGGTGCAGGTCGATCGCGACGGCCTCGACGGGCGCCGCTGCCAGAGCCTGCCATGCCTCATCCGACAGCTGCGCGTAGCCCGCGGCGACGAGCAGGCGCGGGCGGGCGGGTGCCGCACCCAGAGTGTCGTAGGCCTGCCGCGCGGCCCGGGCGAGCTCAGCGTCGGAGAGCCCGAGCGCCTGACTCACCAGGGCATGCTCGTCGAGCTGCACCCAGTCTGCTCCGGCGTCGGCGAGCTCCGCGAGGATCTCCGCATAGACCGGGAGGAGATCGTCGAGTCGGTCGAGCGGCCGGAAGCCTTCTGGGGCATCGGCCGAGGGCTTGGCCAGCGCGAGGAAGGTCACGGGTCCCACGAGGACGGGCCGCGTGAGGAAGCCGTCCCGACGAGCCTCGCGGACCTGCGCGGCGAAACGGTCGCCGGAGCGGGAGAAGACGGTCTCGGGGCCGATCTCCGGGACGAGGTAGTGGTAGTTCGTGTCGAACCACTTCGTCATCTCCAGCGGCGCGCGTTCCTCGTCACCGCGGGCGATCGTGAAGTATGCGGCCAGCGGAATGCTGCCGTCGGGTTCGCGGAGCGCATCGAACCGTCGCGGGATCGCTCCGACGGTCACGGCGAGATCGAGCACCTGGTCGTAGTACGAGAACGACTCCGGGATCGAGGAGTCGCCGGCGCCGAGGCCGAGCTCCACCAGGCGCGCCCGCGTCTGCGCGCGGAGTGCGGCGGCGGTCGCCTCGAGATCTGACTCTGCCAGACGTCCCGCCCAGTGCGCCTCGACAGCCTGCTTGAGTTCGCGGCGACGGCCGATGCGGGGGTAGCCGAGGATGGTGGCAGCGGGGAACGTCATGCGGGGGTCTCCTGTCGGTGGTCGAGGATGCCGGCGTCGCGGAGGACCGTCAGCACCGTCTCGTGGTTGTTGAAGGCGTAGAGGTGCACACCCGGTGCGCCGCCGTCGATGACGGCGCGTGCCAGTGCCGCGGCGTGCGCGATCCCGACCGCGCGCTGCTCCTCGGGAGTCGCTGCAGCGGTCAGCGCATCGGCGAACGCGGCAGGGTGCGCCTCGCCGGTGAGCTCGAGCACACGGGCGAGGCGTCCCGGGGACGTGAGGGGCATGAGACCGGGCAGGATCGGCATGTGGACGCCCGCCTCGCGGGCACGCGAGACGAATCCGAGGTAGTCGTCGGCCTCGAAGAACAGCTGTGTGATCGCCAGGGTCGCCCCCGCCGCCTGCTTGGCCAGCAGTGCGTCGATGTCCTCGTGAGGGTGCCGTGACCTCGGATGGCCATTGGGAAAGGCAGCCACGGAGATCTGGACGCGCTCGCGGGGCGCGACCTGCGCGGCGCCGGGTATGCCCGGCACATCGGCCTCGCTGTACGGTGCCCGCTCGGTCTGGACGCGGTCGATCAGCTGGACGAGCTGCGCGGCGCTCTCGAGGTCACCCAGGAAGGAGTCCCCCTCGCGTGCTCCGGCGGGCGGGTCGCCGCGCAGCGCCAGGAAGCGCGTGATGCCGGCATCGAGGAACTCGCGGATGAGGGCTCCCGCGTCGGCGTAGGTGCTCCCGACGCAGGTGAGATGCGCCAACGGAGGCACAGCGGTCTCGCGGAGGATGTGGGTCAGCACTTCGAGGGACCGCCCTCCGGTGGACCCGCCGGCCCCGAACGTCACCGAGATGAACTGCGGCCCTGCCTGGGCGAGGCGCCGGATGGTCTCATGCAGTGCCGGCATACCCGCATCGGTGCGGGGCGGGTAGACCTCGAAGGAGATCGGCACGGAGGGCGACGCAGACGCCCGGGCGGCATTCGACATGACAGCTCTCGGTTCAGGCGGGCAGTGGATCAGGGGGCCGGTCGGCCGCGACCCGCACGGGTGCGGGTCTGCGGGCGGGTGCCGGGCTCGGCTGTCGCTCCTGCCCGAAGCCGCACGACGTGCGGTACTCCGAGCCGTCCTTTCCCCGTGGGGTCCGGATCGATGGCACCACTCTAGGGCGCCGGCGCGGTGTCGCACGATCTGTGACGCCCTGTTTCAGCATCGCGGAGCATCGGCCGCGTAGCGTGGGGACATGGTCGTCACGCTGCCTTACGGATCCTGGCCCTCTCCCCTCACCGCCTCGGCTGCGGCAGCCTCCGCCCCGCGCTTCGAGGGTGCCGCATTCGTGGGCGACGAGGTCTGGTGGGGCGAGTCCATCGCCGAGCAGGAGGGCCGCACGGCCGTGCGGCGGCGCTCGGCCGCGGGAGAGGTGGTCGATGTGCTTCCCGCCCCCTGGAACGCGCGATCCCGCGTGCACGAGTACGGTGGCGGCGCGTGGGCCGCCGACCCGGAGGGCCGGCTCTTCTTCGTGGAGAAGTCCGATCAGCGTGTCTGGTCGCTGCGCCCCGGTACCGCGCCCGAGGCACTGACCTCGGACTCCGGCGACGTCCGCTACGGCGGGCTCCGGTGGCAGGCGGGGGTGCTCCTCGCGGTGCGGGAAGAGCACGGCGACGAGGGATCCGGGTCCGCCCCGCGCCGCTCGATCGTCTCGGTGTCACCGGACGGAGGGGTGTCCGAACTCGTGTCGGGAAGCGACTTCCTCGCCCAGCCCGCGCTCTCGCCGAACGGCGCCCACCTCGCATGGATCGCCTGGAATCACCCCGACATGCCGTGGGATCGCACGGAGCTGCGGGTCGGCAGACTCGTCGACGGCGTCGTCGCCGAGTGGGATGTCATCGCCTCCGGCACGGCCGCGCTGCAGCCGGAGTGGGAGGACGAGCGGACGCTGCTGTACGTCGACGATCCGTCGGGCCGCTGGAACATCTTCCGCGTGAGCCTCGGCCAGGATCCCGCCGTCGTCTGCGCGGCGCCGGCCGACACCGGTGGCCCCCTCTGGGTGCTGGGGTCACGCTGGTACGCACCGCTGGGGGACGGCCGTCTCGTCGCGCTGCGCACGCACGGCTCGGACGAGGCCGTCGTCGTGGATGCCGATGGCAGTGAACGTCGGCTGCACGTGCCGGTGCGCAGCCGCGCACTGATCGAGGACGCGGAGCCCGGCCGGGTACTCATCTCCGGAGCCGCACCGGGGGTGACGGGGATCTGGTCGGTGGACCTCACGTCCGGCGCCGCCGAGCTCGTGCGCGGCGGGGGGTTCGAGGACGGCGCCCGCTGGCTGCCCGAGGGGCGCGCGGTCACCTTCCCGGGGCCGCACGGACCCGTGCACGCCTTCGACTTCGCTCCCACCCATCCCGACGCCATCGCGCCCGAGGGAGAGCTGCCCCCGTACCTGGTGTGGGTGCACGGCGGTCCCACTGCTCACGTCGGCGGCGTCGCCGATGCGAAGATCGCCTACTTCACCAGTCGCGGGATCGGGGTGCTCGACGTGAACTACGGCGGATCCACCGGATACGGGCGGGAGTACCGCGAACGACTCCGGGGCCAGTGGGGCGTCGTCGATGTCGAGGACGTCGTCGCCGCGGCCACGGGACTCATCGACGACGGCCGCGCCGACCCTGCCCGGCTCGCCATCGAGGGTGGCTCGGCGGGAGGGTGGACGGTGCTGGCAGCGCTCGTGGCGAGCGACGTCTTCGCCGCCGGCGTGTCCCGCTACGGCGTGGGCGACGCACGCGCCCTCGCCGCCGACACCCACGATTTCGAGGCGCGCTATCTCGACGGGCTCATCGGTCCACTGCCGGAGGCCGAGGAGCTGTACCTCCAACGCTCGCCGCTCAGCCGGGCCGACCGGTTCCGCGCCCCGCTGCTCCTGCTGCAGGGGGCGGAGGACGCCGTGGTTCCCCCCGCCCAGTCTGAAGCGATCCGCGACGCCCTCGCCGCACGCGGCGTACCGCACGCGTACGTGCTGTACGAAGGCGAAGGTCACGGCTTCCGCCGCGCGGAGACCATCGTTCACGCCCTGGAGACCGAACGGGCGTTCCTGGGACAGGTGTTCGGGTTCGAGACGCCGGACGTGCCCGCGATCGTCCTCGACTGATCCCGCGGATCAGGCGAGCGCGTAGGGAGCGAGCTCTGCCGCGAGCCGCGGGTTGACGTGGGCGTGCACCGCGGTGCCGCCCTCCTCGTGCGAGGTCGAGACGATGTGCCCCGACTCGTGCACCGCGTTGACCAGGTCGCCGCGGTCGTAGGGCACGAGTGCGCGCACCTCGACGGCGGGAAGCGGAAGCGCCGTCTCGATGGCAGCCCGCAGCTCGGCGATCCCCTCGCCCGTGCGAGACGAGGCGAACATCGCGTCCGGTTCGAGTCCGCGCAGAACCAGGCGCGTGTCGGGATCGACGAGATCGGCCTTGTTGAAGACGACGATCTCCCGCGCCGAACGCGCCCCGACATCGGCCATCACATCGCGGACCGTTGCCAGCTGCGCAGCCGGATCGGGATGCGATCCGTCGACGACGTGGACGATCACGTCGGCGTCGGCGACCTCTTCGAGCGTCGAGCGGAAAGCCTCCACCAGCTGGTGGGGCAGGTTCCGCACGAATCCGACCGTATCGGTGAGGGTGTAGACGCGGCCGTCGGCCGCCTGAGCACGGCGCACGGTCGCGTCCAGCGTCGCGAACAGGGCGTTCTCGACAAGGACACCGGCGCTGGTCAGGCGGTTGAGGAGGCTCGACTTTCCGGCGTTGGTGTACCCCGCAATGGCCACCGACGGGATCGTGTGGCGCTTGCGCTCGGCGCGCTTCGCCTCGCGGGCGGGCGCGTAGTCGCGGATCTGACGGCGCAGCTGCGCCATGCGCGTGCGGATGCGGCGTCGGTCGAGCTCGATCTTGGTCTCACCGGGCCCGCGGGAGCCCATGCCCGCCCCGCCGGCGCCGACCTGGCCACCGGCCTGGCGCGACATCGACTCGCCCCAGCCGCGCAGGCGCGGAAGGAGGTACTCGAGCTGCGCCAGTTCGACCTGCGCCTTGCCCTCGCGGCTCTTGGCGTGCTGGCTGAAGATGTCGAGGATGACCGTGGTGCGGTCGATGACCTTCACCTTGACGACGTCTTCCAGCGCGCGGCGCTGGCTGGAGGCGAGTTCCGTGTCGGCGATCACGGTGTCCGCACCCACCGCGGCGACGAGATCGCGCAGCTCCGCCGCCTTGCCGCGGCCGATGTAGGTGGCGGGATCCGGGTGCGGACGGCGCTGGAGCACGCCGTCGAGAACCACGGCGCCCGCCGTCTCGGCGAGCGCGGCGAGCTCGCGCAGGGAGTTCTCGGCGTCTTCGTGGGACCCCTGGGCGTAGACCCCGACGAGAACCACGTTCTCGAGGCGCAGCTGGCGATACTCGACTTCGGTGACGTCCTCGAGCTCGGTCGACAGGCCCGCGACACGGCGCAGCGCTGCGCGGTCCTCGCGGTCCCACTGGTCGCCGTCACCGTCACCGTAGGCGACGGTCGCGGAATCCTGCAGAGCCTGGGCAGACCCGAGAGCCTGGCCGGATCCGAAGGCGCGCACCCCTGACCGCCCGTCGGCGTGTGCGAGCACGCGATCGACCGGGTCCACCGGCGTCTCGTCGGTGCTCTGCGGGGTGGTGGTGTCCGTCATGTGTTCCTTTCCTGTGGCGACCGCCCGTGTGTCTGTGTGCGGGGACGGCCCCGTGCACTCTAGCCTCCCGCACTGGGAGGTCCTCCGCTACGCTCGAAGCCCATGGCGAGTGATCATTACTTCAGCGCGACCCCCGCCAGTGCTGAGAACCTCCGCCGCATCCGCGTCACGCTCGCGGGACGCGACGTCGAGGTGACGACGGCGGGAGGGGTGTTCAGCCCTGACCACGTCGATTCCGGCACGGCCGTGCTGCTCGCCAACACCCCGCCCCCGCCGCCGGGCGGTCACCTGCTCGACCTGGGCTGCGGGTGGGGGCCGATCGCACTGTCGTTGGCGATCTACTCACCGCATTCCACGGTGTGGGCCGTCGACGTCAACGAGCGGGCGTTGGACCTCGTGCGGCGAAACGCCGACGCACTCGGACTCTCCAACATCAACGCCGCGCTGCCTGCGGATGTTCCCGCCGACGTCTCGTTCCGCACGATCCGCTCGAATCCGCCGATCCGGGTAGGCAAGAACGAGTTGCACGGCCTGCTCGAGCACTGGCTCCCCCGCCTGGACGAACGCAGCGACGCGTGGCTCGTCGTGCAGCGCAACCTCGGCTCGGACTCGCTGCAGCGGTGGCTCGCCGCCACCTTCGACAAGGGGTACACGGTGACCCGAGCAGCGACGGGACGCGGTTTCCGCGTGCTGAAGGTCCGTCGGCACGGCAGCCCCGCCACGGCTGCGATCCCTTTGCCGGGAACCGCCTGAGCGGATCGCGCCTCGGGTCAGGCGAGGGCGACCTCGCCCGAGTACACGAGAGTCGCAGGGCCCGAGAGCAGGACGTGCTCGCCGTCCTCGTGGTGGGTGATACGCACGCCGAGCCTCCCGCCGGGCACGTCGACGCGCCACCGCTCCGGCGCACGCTCCCCCGCCCACAGCCTCACGGCGAGGGCCGTCGCGGCGACGCCGGTCCCACACGAGAGCGTCTCGCCGACGCCCCGTTCGAAGACGCGCATGGTGACCGCGCCGACGCCGGCGTCCACGAGCGGATCGGAGGGCACCACGAACTCGACGTTCGCTCCTGCCGGCGGCTCGGGTGTCAGAAGCGGCTGGACGGTCAGATCGAGTCCGTCGAGCTCGGCCGTGCTGGAGAGGGCGACGACGACGTGCGGGTTGCCGACGTCGATGCCCTGGCCCGGGCGGGGCACGTCGAGTCCGCGGGCACGGACGGTGACGTCGTCGCCTTCCGGCCGCCACCGGCCGAGGTCGACCTCGAACCCGTCGTCGGAGCGGGTGACCGTCTTCGTCCCCGCACGGGTGCCGATCGGAAGCCGGCCGTCCGGCGGCAGCTGCGTCAGCCCGCTGTCGAGCAGGTAGCGAGCGAAGACGCGGATGCCGTTGCCGCACATCTCCGCCGCGGACCCGTCGGCATTGCGGTAGTCCATGAACCATTCGGCATCGGGCGTCGCCGCGCCTTCCGGCAACGCCGCTGAGCGCACGACCCGCAGGATGCCGTCGCCGCCGATGCCGAACCGGCGATCGCACAGCGCGGCTACCTGGTCATTGCTCAGCGAGAGCACACCGTCGACATCCGGCACGATGACGAAATCGTTGCCGGTGCCGTGGCCTTTGGTGAACGCGATGGTGGACACCCGGCAAGTCTAGGCGCGGCGGCGCGCCGTCTCGGCGTCAGTCGGCGATGAGACGCTTGCCGGTGTTCCACGTCTCGAAGGGCTCGAACCCGAGGGCGGTGTAGAAGTCGTGGACCTCGACGTTCTCGGTGCGCACCATGAGCTGGACCTTCGGGCATCCCATGTCGATCAGCAGCTCCTCGGCGCGTTCGACGAGTCGGCGACCGATTCCCTCGCCGCGTCGTGCAGGAGCGCTGGCCAGGTAGTAGAGCCAGCCACGGTGGCCGTCGTAGCCCGCCATCACGGTGCCGACGAGATCGGTGCCGTCGACGGCGACGAGGAAGAGCTCGGGCTGGACGCGCAGCTTGCGGCTGATGTCCTGGTACGGGTTGTTCCACGGCCGGCTCAGCCCGGTCTCCTGCCACAGCGAGACGACGGGCTCGGTGTCGGCGAGGTCGAACGCTCGAATCTGCAGTGTCATGTCGTCGAGTCTGCCAGGCGTCCGGCGTCGACGTCGGGTCCGTGCCAGGCAAGGAGCGGATACCGCCGGAACCACGAGACCTGCCGGCGCGCGTACCGCCGCGTGAGGGCCTGGGTCTGCGCGACCGCCTCGGTGCGGGTGACGCGGCCGTCCAGCTGCGCGAGCGCCTGCGCGTAGCCGATGGCCTTCGCCGCCGTGGGACCGCGTTCGAGGCCGCGTTCCCGCAGCGCTCGGACCTCGTCGACCAGCCCGTCCGCCCACATCCGTTCCACACGCTCGTCGAGCCGTCCGACGAGCTCGGAACGGTCGACGTGCACGCCGACCAGCGTGGTCGGATGATGCCAGAGGACCGGCTCGGCGGGCAGGGACGCGCCGTGCGTCGACTCGCCCTGCGCGAGCACCTCCAGGGCGCGCACGATCCGTCGGCCGTTGCGGGGGTCGACACGCGCCGCGGTCTCCGGATCAGCCGCCTGCAGCCGCATGAACAGCCCGTCGGGCCCGCTCGCCCGCAGTTCCGCTTCGAGCTCGGCGCGCACGTCGGCGTCGCGAGGTGGGAAGCGGAAGTCGAAGACCACGCTGGAGACGTACAGCCCCGAACCGCCGACGAGGATGGCGTCACCGCCGCGCGCGTGGATCGCGGCGATGACCTCCCGCGCCCGCTGCTGGTACCAGGCGACCGCTGCCTCCTCGGTCACCTCGAGCTCATCGAAGAGATGGTGCGTGATGCCGCGGCGGGCGGTGACCGGGAGCTTCGCGGTGCCGATGTCCATGCCGCGGTAGAGCTGCATCGCATCGGCGTTGACGATCTCGGGGGCCCTTCCCCGCTCGGCAAGGGCGGCGGCCAGCCGCAGGGAGAGATCGGTCTTGCCGGTGCCTGTCGCCCCGACGACCGCCCAGAGCCTTGGCATCCGGCCGTCGGACGCGCTCACGCCCCCGCAGGCCGGAGGGTCGGCAGGCCGAGTGAGACGGCCCGTGGCCCGGTCTCGGTCCCCGACGTCGCCGGGACACCGCAGGACTCCGCCTGGGCCCGGTCCCACGCGTCGCCCGCGCGTGTCCGCCGGATGCGCACGGGGGCGGCGTCGGGGCTGTCGGCCAGGAGATGGAACGGGGCGGCGTGGGTCACCGTCACCGAGACCACATCGCCGGGCCGAGGCACGGCCGAACCCTCGGGGAGCTCGAAGTGGACGAGGCGGTTGTCCTCGGCACGGCCGGTCAGACGCCGGGTCGCGGCGTCCTTCTTGCCCTCGCCGGTGGAGACCAGGACCTGAAGCTCGCGCCCCACCTGGCGCTGGTTCTCCTCGAGGGAGATGCGCTCCTGCAGGGCCACCAGTCGCTCATAACGCTCTTGGACGACCGCTTTGGGCACCTGGTCGGGCATGGTCGCTGCGGGCGTCCCCTCCCGGATCGAGTACTGGAAGGTGAAGGCACTGGCGAAGCGCGCCTGCTCCACGACGCGGAGGGTGTCTTCGAAGTCTTCGTCGGTCTCGCCCGGAAAGCCGACGATGATGTCGGTGGTGATCGCGGCGTCGGGCATCCGCTCGCGGACGCGGTCGAGAATGCCGAGGAACCGCTCGCTGCGGTAGGAGCGGCGCATCGCCTTGAGGATGCGATCGGAGCCGGACTGCAGCGGCATGTGGAGCTGCGGCATGACGGCGGGGGTCTCGGCCATCGCGTCGATCACGTCGTCGGTGAACGCGGCGGGGTGAGGGCTCGTGAATCGGATGCGCTCGAGCCCGGGGATCTCCCCCGCGGCGCGAAGGAGCTTGCCGAACGCCTGGCGATCGCCGAACTCCACGCCGTAGCTGTTCACGTTCTGGCCGAGGAGAGTGACCTCCACGGCGCCGTCGTCGACGAGCAGCTTGATCTCGCTCAGGATGTCGCCGGGGCGCCGATCCTTCTCCTTGCCGCGAAGGCTCGGGACGATGCAGAACGTGCACGTGTTGTTGCAGCCGACCGAGATGGACACCCAGCCGCTGTGGATGGCGTCGCGCTTGGTGGGCAGGGTGGAGGGGAACACTTCGAGCGACTCGAGGATCTCGAGTTCGGCGTCGCCGTTGTGGCGCGCGCGCTCGAGCATGCCGGGCAGGGACCCCATGTTGTGGGTGCCGAACACCACATCGACCCAGGGCGCCTTGTCGAGGACGGCGTCCTTGTCCATCTGGGCGAGGCATCCGCCGACGGCGATCTGCATGCCGTCGTGGCGATCCTTCCGGCTCTTCAAATGCCCGAGGGTGCCGTACAGCTTGCCCGCGGCGTTGTCGCGCACCGCGCAGGTGTTGATGACCACGACGTCGGCCTCGACCCCCGCCTCGGCGCGCACATATCCGGCGCTCTCCAGCGACCCGGACAGTCGCTCGGAGTCGTGGACGTTCATCTGGCATCCGAAGGTGCGCACCTCGTAGGTGCGGGCTGTGCCGTCGCCTGCCCGCGCCGCGGACGAGGGGGCGATGATCGTCGGTGCAGAGGACGGGGAAGTCATGATGAGACCATTCTACGAGTGGCGGCCACAGGCCGCCCCGTGCGCGGCGCGTCGGCCGTCAGTGGAAACGCACGGAGGACGGTCGCGAGCCCGCCTCGTCGAGCGCCTGCCGTGCCGCCGACATCGCGGTGGATCCGCCGAACCCGCGACGCGCCAGCTGGCCGTGGAGGCGCCGCAGCGCTGTGTCTCGATCGAGCGAGCCCATACTGCGCGCCTTCTGCCGCGCGAACGCCAGCGCGCGCTCGGCGTCGTCGTCGGGAAGCTCGGCGAGAGCCGCGTCGACCACGTCTCGCGGAACACCTCGCGCGGAGAGCGCCTGCGCGACGGCCTGACGCCCCTGCGACTTCCGGTCGGTCGCGACGTGGACGAGGTGCTCGGCGAGCCGCGCGTCATCGAGGTAGCCGTGGCCGAGGAACGCGTCGACGACGGCGTCGATCTCGTGTTCCTCCAGCTCGTGCCCGGCCAGCACACCCCGCGCCTCGCGCACCGACAGGGAACGGGAACGGAGCTTCTTCAGCAGCGCCGTCTCCGCGGCCTCGCGCAGCGCCGCCCGATCCTCGACATCGTCGGCCTCGTCGACGGCCGGCGCCCGGTCGTGCTCGACGAGCCAGCTGCGGTGCCATCGGTCGGCGCGTTCCTCATCGACCGACTCCTCGCGCGGCGCACTGCGGCCGCCGTCCAACGGCGCCCCGCCGAACAAGGGGATGACGGGGGCGAGTGCGTCCCCCCGGTCGTACTCGCCCCCGTGGTCCCCCATGATCAGGCGGGTCGCCGCGCAGCGAGCTCGTCGCCCGCCGGCGCCTCGACGCCCTTGGGCTGTCCGATGCCGAGCTTCTGCTTGATCTTGCTCTCGATCTCGGCGGCCACATCGACGTTCTTGATCAGGAAGTTGCGGGCGTTCTCCTTGCCCTGGCCAAGCTGCTCCCCGTCATACGTGTACCAGGCGCCGGACTTCTTGACGATCGCGTGCTCGACTCCGAAGTCGATGAGACTGCCCTCGCGGGAGATGCCCACGCCGTACAGGATGTCGAACTCCGCCTGCTTGAACGGCGGCGCCATCTTGTTCTTGACCACCTTGACGCGCGTGCGGTTGCCGACGGCGTCCGTGCCGTCCTTGAGGGTCTCGATGCGGCGGATGTCGAGGCGGACGGACGCGTAGAACTTGAGCGCCTTTCCGCCGGCGGTCGTCTCGGGCGAACCGAAGAACACGCCGATCTTCTCGCGCAGCTGGTTGATGAAGATCATCGTGGTGTTGGTCTGGTTCAGTCCACCGGTCAGCTTGCGGAGCGCCTGCGACATGAGTCGCGCCTGGAGACCGACGTGGGAATCGCCCATCTCTCCCTCGATCTCGGCCTTCGGCACGAGCGCGGCGACGGAGTCGATGACCACGAGGTCGATGGCGCCGGAGCGGACCAGCATGTCCGCGATCTCGAGCGCCTGCTCTCCGGTGTCGGGCTGCGAGACCAGCAGCTGGTCGATGTCGACGCCCAGCTTGTGCGCGTAGTCGGGGTCGAGCGCGTGCTCCGCGTCGATGAAGGCGGCGATGCCGCCCGCACGCTGGACGTTGGCGATGGCGTGCAGGGTCAGTGTCGTCTTACCCGAGGACTCCGGCCCGTAGATCTCGATGATGCGACCACGCGGAAGTCCTCCGACGCCGAGCGCGACGTCGAGCGCGATGGAGCCGGTGGGGATGACCTCGACGGGGGCGCGCTCGTCACTGCCCAGCCGCATGACCGAGCCCTTCCCGAACTGGCGGTCGATCTGGGCGAGGGCCGACTCGAGGGCCTTCTCGCGGTCTGCGGGTGATGGCATGACGTGCTCCTTCGTATTCGCGTGTCCGTCGCCTGTAGGCTGTCGCGCTCCCCTCCGACGGAGAGGATGCTGCGACAAGGCGGAGGTGTCGTGATGACGCCGTCCACGCTACGGAGGAGGTCCGACATCGGGTCGGCCGACCTGCGTATCGGAGGACAACGTCTCTGCGATACCTCTTGTGCAGGAGACTACGCGCAATCGAACAGGTGTTCGATGCGACACGCGGAGGATCAGCGGCGCGGCTCGAGCCAGCCTGCGCCGTGACGACGGGACACGGGCACGTCGGTCTCGGCGCAGAGAGCCAGCCAGACCTCGCGCGTGTCCACACCGTCCGACAGTGCCTGCGCCGCCGTCCGGTAGGACAGGGTACTCAGCGAGAGGTCGCTGACCAGCGAGTCACCCCGCGCGCCGAACTCCGCCGCGACGGCACGGCCGAACTCGCTTCGACGCATGTGGAGCGCAGCCGCCTCAGCGAAGCGACAGCTCGGGCTGCGCGAAATCCTCGCCCAGCGACGCGAGGTCGTCCGGCACGACGTCCGGGAAGGTCTGCAGGCCCTCCAGCACGGAGATGCGATCGCCGACCTCGCGCATGATGGTGGAGATGGGCACATCGAGGGCGTCGGCCACAGCGGCGAGGATCTCACTGGAGGCTTCCTTCTGGCCGCGCTCCACCTCGCTCAGGTAGCCGAGGGCCACGCTCGCGCGACCCGCGACCTGGCGAAGCGTCTTGCCCTTCTGCAGACGCATGTCACGAAGGACGTCACCGATCTCTTGACGAACCAGGATCATGTCAGGCCCCCTTCTGTGACGATGAACCGCTGTCTCGGATCGACAACGGTACAGCACTTGGCTGTCACCCTAGACCCCGAGTGCTGGAGAAAGGGTGGGAATCGCTCAGATGTAACGGAGGAGAAACACCCCGTATTCCCGCTGTCGTCAGAGCGCGTCGAACGCCAGCCGCAGCGCGAGCGTCGTCGCCTCGGCACGGATCTCGTCGCGGCCGCCCGACAGCACGAGCGACTCGACGCGGGATCCCAGTGGAGTGGACACCGCGAGGTGCACCGTGCCGACGGGTTGCCCGTCGGGCGAGACGGGGCCCGCGACACCGGTGGTGGCGATGCCGACATCGGCCGCCTCGCCGGCGTGCCCGAGCACACGGCGCACGCCGTCGGCCATCTGCCGGGCCACCCGAGGGTGCACCGGGCCGTGCGCCGCCAGGAGCGTCGCATCGACGCCCAGGACCGTCTGCTTCACGTCGGTCGCGTACGCGACCACTCCCCCGCGCAGCACTGCGGAGGCACCCGGTACAGCGACCACGGCGGCGGCCACCAGACCTCCGGTCAAGGATTCCGCGACGCCCAACGTCCAGCCGAGCTCCTTCAGACGCGCCACGAGCCGCTCGGCATCGGACTGCCGGCCATGCGAGACGAGCGTCTCCTCCACGTCGTCGAGCTCGACCGCCTCGCGCGCCGCGCGCGCCTCCCGCCGTGTCGTCACCGCTCGCCCTTCCGGCCGGCACGCGCGCCGCGGAGCTCGGTGACCACGTAGTCGACGCCGCTGGCGACCGTCAGCACGACCGCGACGGTCATGGCGACGGTGTTGACGACGTGGATCCACTCGCCGACCACCGTCCACAGCGGAAGCAGCGCCAGCGAGAGCGCGACGGCCTGCGCGACCGTCTTGAGTTTGCCCATCCACGCTGCCGCCACGACGTGGTCGCTGGCGACGACGAGCCGGTGCACGGTGATGCCGATCTCGCGGACCAGGACCACCACGGTGATCCACCAGTCGAGCTCGCCCAGGACCGACAGACACACGAAAGCGGCACCGGTGAGGACTTTGTCGGCGATCGGATCGAGGAGCTTTCCGAGGTCCGTGACGATGTCATGGCGGCGGGCGAGGTAGCCGTCGATGCCGTCGGTGGCGATCGCCACGATGAACAGCACGGCGGCCCACCATCGCAGCGGCCCGTCGGAACCGGCGTCGGCCAGCAGCATCCAGGCGAAGACCGGTGCGCAGAGGATCCGGACGACGGTGATCGCATTGGGGAGCTGCCGCGGAATCGTCACGACGCCGAGCCTAGCCGAGGCGCCGCGGCGGACGACCGCATCAGTCCCTGCCCGTGAGGCCCCACGCGTCTTCGTCGCCGGAGTCGCCGTCGACGACCTCGTAGCCGTCGAACTGCGCATCCACCGCGTCCGCCGGCGCAGACGGGGGCTCCTCGCCGCGGAGGCGGGCCAGGACGCCGGGGAGCTGATCCGGTGTGACCAGCACGTCACGCGCCTTGGAGCCCTCGGACGGGCCCACGATCTCGCGCGACTCCAGCAGATCCATCAGTCGTCCCGCCTTGGCGAACCCGACCCGGAGCTTGCGCTGAAGCATCGAGGTCGAGCCGAACTGCGTCGAGATGATCTGCTCGGCGGCCGCCAGGAGCAGTTCGAGATCGTCGCCGATGTCCGCGTCGATCTCCTTCTTCTCAGCCACAGCGGCGACGTCCGAGCGATAGTCCGGCTGCGCCTGCTTCTTGACGTGGGCGACGACCTTCTCGATCTCGCTCTCGGCGACCCAGGCCCCCTGAACACGCACCGCCTTGGACGCGCCCATCGGCAGGAACAGCCCGTCGCCCTGGCCGATCAGCCGGTCGGCGCCGGGCTGGTCGAGGATCACGCGCGAGTCGGTGACGCTCGTCACCGCGAAGGCGAGTCGCGACGGCACGTTCGCCTTGATGAGACCGGTGACCACGTCGACGGACGGCCGCTGCGTCGCCAGGACGAGGTGGATGCCGCTGGCGCGGGCGAGCTGGGTGATGCGGACGATCGAGTCCTCGACGTCGCGCGGCGCCACCATCATGAGGTCGGCCAGCTCGTCCACGACGACGAGCAGATAGGGGTAGGGCTTGAGGACCCGCTCACTGCCGGCGGGGAGGTCGATCTCACCCGCGACGACGGCGCGGTTGAAGTCGTCGATGTGGCGGAAGCCGAACGAGGCGAGGTCGTCGTACCGCATGTCCATCTCCTTCACCACCCACTGCAGCGCTTCGGCCGCTTTCTTGGGGTTGGTGATGATGGGCGTGATGAGGTGCGGAACTCCCGCGTACGACGTCAGCTCGACCCGCTTGGGGTCGATGAGGACCATCCGCACGTCGCTGGGCTTGGCGCGCATGAGCAGACTCGTGATCATGGAGTTCACGAAGCTGGACTTTCCGGAGCCGGTGGAGCCCGCCACGAGGAGATGGGGCATCTTCGCGAGGTTCGCGATGACATACCCGCCGCCCACGTCCTTGCCGACGCCGATCGTCATCGGGTGGGTCTGGGCGCTCGCCGCCTGCGATCGCAGGACATCGCCGAGCGTGACGATCTCGCGGTCGGCGTTCGGGATCTCGACGCCGATGGCGCTCTTGCCCGGGATGGGCGCGAGGATGCGCACCTCGTTCGACGCGACGGCGTAGGCGATGTTGTTGGTGAGCGCGGTGATGCGCTCGACCTTCACACCTGGTCCGAGCTCGATCTCGTACTGGGTCACTGTCGGACCGCGCGAGAACCCGGTCACGCGCGCGTCGACGGAGAACTGCGAGAACACGCCGGTGATCGCCCGCACCACCTGGTCGTTGGCCTCCGACCGCGCCTTGTGCGGCGTGCCGGCGGCGAGTGCATCGACGGAGGGAAGGCGGTAAGGCACCGCGGGCGGTCGGCCGTCGTGGTCGCCACCGAGGCCCGAGAGCCCGGGGAGCAGTCCGTCGTCGTGGACTTCCTCAGCGTCCTCCCGGATCCCGAGGTCGGCGCCGCGCGCGGCTCGGCGGGCGCCGGCGACGACACGCGGGTCGATGATCTCGGTGGGGGCCTCGGACCGAGGCGGGGGTGCAGGGACGGCGACGGCCTGCTCGAACCCGCCGGCCGGCGAGGCCTCCAGCAGGGCGGTGAGATCGTCGGATCCGAGGTGGCCGTCGACGTCCTCCTCGCGTCCGGACTTGTTGCGCCGCCACCACGGCAGTGCGTCGTCCTTCTCGCCGTCCTTCTCGAACGCGACGGCTGCTGCCTCCGTTCGCTCCGCGCGCTCCGGACGCTCCGCGCCGAACATCCATGCGTAGAGGTCTCCGAGTCGCTGACCGATGCGGTTCGGCGGCGTCTTCGTCAGGATCAGCACGCTCAGGGCCGCGAGCAGCCCGAGGACGATGCTCGCGCCGACGGGCGTGAGGAATGTGAGGGGCTCGCCGACCATCCATCCGAACAGTCCGCCCGCCTCGCTGAGGGCGGGCAGGCCCGAGCGGGGCTGCGGCCGCGATCCCAGCACGTGGCAGAATCCCGCCACGGCGAGGACGAAGAGGCCGAAGCCGATGCCGATGCGCCCGTTGTCGTGGACCGACGACGGATGCCGGAACAGCCATCCGGCCAGCAGCAGGAGCATGACGGGCAGCACGAAGGCCTCACGTCCGACGAGTGCTCCGACGGTGTAGGCACTGATCGTGGTGCCGACCTCCGTGCCGATGAGGAACCACTCCACGACCGCGCCGGCGATCGCCAGCAGCACGAGGAGGAACGGGAAGCCGTCGCGACGCTGATCCTTTTCGAGGGTCTCCGGCCCGAACGCGCGGAACACGCCCCCCGTGGCGTGCGCAAGGCCCATCCACGCGCGGACGAGCGCCGACGGGCGCTCCGGCTCGTCGACGTAGCGCTTGGGCGCCGGCGCCGGCTTCTTGGCGCGCGACGACGCGGAGCTCTTCGCGGGCGTGCGCGGGCTCGTGGTCGGGTTCGTGCTCCTGGCCATTCCCCCACGGTACGTCCGAGGGACGACGTTCCCCCGTAGCGACGCGACCGTTGGCACGGACGCGCCGGGACCATGGCAGGGCCACGACGAGCGCACGCAGAGAGCTCAGCGCAGGCGCTTGACCATGGTGTCGCGGCCGATTCCCGCAGCGGTGACCGCGAAACCCTCGCTGCGGTAGAGCGTGCGGGCGAAGTTCCCCCGCTCGACGGAAAGACTCACGCGCGCGAACCCCTCGGCCCGCGCGTGCTCGCACAGCCGCTGCAGAAGCGCCCGCCCCACCCCGTGGGCGCGCCAGATCGGACGCACCCCGATGATCAGCTCGGGCACCCCCGTCCCGACATAGCCGAAGCCGGGATCGGTGCGGGGCAGCATGCGATACCACGCCGCTCCGATGGGAGTGTCCTGCGCGTCCACCGCCACGAATCCGGCATCGCCGGGACGCATCCAGCCGGCGACGTAGCGGCTGTGCTCGGCGAATGAGAGGACCTCGTGCCGCGGGCGGGCGCCTTCGGCACGCCAGTTCGCGGCTTCGACCACCATGTCCGCCAGGAACGCACCGTCGGCCTGAACGGCGGGACGGAGGCGGAAGGCGACGGGCATGTCGCCGATTGTAGAAGGGCGGCGGCCCCGTTCGCGCGCGAACGGGGCCAGGTACTCACGCCTCGATGACCAGCGGCACGATCATCGGCCGGCGACGCAGTGCCTGGTTGACCCAGCGGCCGATCGTCCGCCGGACGATCTGGGACAGCGCGTGCGTGTCACGCACGCCCGACTGCGCGGCTTCGGTGAGTGCCGCGGCGATCTTGGGCTTGACCGACTCGAAGACGGCGTCGTCCTCCGCGAATCCGCGGGCGTGGATCTCAGGCCCCGTGATGATGCGGCCCGTCGCGGCGTCGACGACCACGATCACCGAGATGAAGCCTTCCTCACCCAGGATCCGGCGGTCCTTCAGATCGGCATCGGTGATCTCGCCCACCGTCGAGCCGTCGACGTAGACGAACCCCAGATCGAGCTGCCCCGCGACGTGCGCCACGCCGTCCTTGAGGTCGACGACGGTGCCGTTCTCGCCGAGGATCGTGTTCTCGATCGGGACGCCCGAGTCCTGCGCCAGCTTCGCGTTGGCCATGAGGTGGCGGTACTCGCCGTGGATCGGCAGCACGTTGCGCGGCTTCAGGATGTTGTAGCAGTACAGCAGTTCGCCGGCCGCGGCGTGACCGGACACGTGCACCTTCGCGTTGCCCTTGTGCACGACGTTCGCGCCGAGCTTCGTCAGTCCGTCGATGACGCGGTAGACCGCGTTCTCGTTGCCGGGGATCAGGCTCGAGGCGAGGATGACGGTGTCTCCGGGACCGGGCTCGATGGCGTGATCGAGGTTCGCCATGCGCGACAGCACCGCCATCGGCTCGCCCTGGGATCCGGTGGACATGTAGACGATCTTGTCGTCGGGGAGGTCCTTGGCCTTCTTGTAGTCGATCAGCACCCCCTCGGGGACGTGCAGGTACCCGAGGTCTTCGGCGATCGTCATGTTGCGGACCATGCTGCGACCGAGGAACGCCAGACGGCGCCCGTGCGCGTGCGCCGCATCGATCACCTGCTGCACACGGTGGACGTGGCTCGAGAAGCTCGCGACGATCACCCGTCGCGGCGCCTTTGCGATCACCTGGTCCAGCACGGGACCGATCGAGCGCTCCAGGGGGGTGAAGCCGGGCACGTCGGCGTTGGTCGAGTCGACCATGAACAGGTCGACACCCTCCTCCCCGAGCCGGGCGAAGGCGCGGAGGTCGGTGATCCGCCCGTCCAGGGGCAGCTGGTCCATCTTGAAGTCACCGGTGGCCAGCACCATCCCCGCCGGGGTGCGGATCGCTACCGCGAGCGCGTCGGGGATCGAGTGGTTCACCGCGACGAACTCGAGGTCGAACGGGCCCACCTGCTCGCGCTGACCCTCCGTGACCGTCATCGTGTACGGCTTGATCCGGTGCTCCTTGAGCTTGGCCTCGATGAGGGCGAGCGTCAGTCCGGAGCCGAGCAGCGGGATGTCGTTCTTCAGGCGGAGCAGATAGGGCACCGCACCGATGTGGTCTTCATGGCCGTGGGTGAGCACGACACCCACGACGTCGTCCAGGCGCCCCTTGATGGGCTCGAAGTCGGGGAGGATCAGGTCCACGCCCGGCTGGTGCTCTTCGGGGAACAGCACGCCGCAGTCGACGATGAGGAGCTTGCCCCCGTACTCGAACACGGTCATGTTTCGGCCGACCTCGCCGAGGCCGCCGAGCGGTGTGACGCGCAGGGTTCCGGGCTCGAGGACGGGCGGTTCGGAAAGGATGGTGGGCATGACACGCCTTTCGCGGGTGCCGTCACGGCATCCGCTGTCGGTGAGGGATGCCGTCGGGCATCCGCTGTTCGGTTGTGGGGCTGACCTCAGCGCGTGGTGCCGTGCACCTTGGGCAGCGCGCCGCCGGCGGCGGCGTTGCGATCAGGACGGAAGTTCGAGAAGTCCGCACCCTCGACCTCGGTGACGAGGGCGAGCTCGTCCTCGATGACCGCGGCCTCCCACTCCTCCGGTCCGACGAGGGGCAGGCGCACGCGAGGGCTCGAGATGCGACCGAGGCCGTGCAGGATGTACTTCGCGCTCACGGTTCCGGGGACGTGGGTCATGACCGCACGCACCAGGGGCTCGAGCTTGCGGTGGGCGGCGGTGGCCGTGGCGAGGTCGCCTTCGTTGACGGCGTCGACGATCGTCCGGTACGGAGCCGGCGCGATGTTCGCCGTCACCCCGATCAGCCCCGTCGCACCGATCGCGAGGTGCGGGAGCACGTTCGCGTCGTCGCCCGAGAAGTACATCAGGTCGGTCTGGTTGAGCACCCGACTGACCTCGCTGAAGTCGCCCTTGGCGTCCTTGATGGCGAGGATGTTCGGGTGCTTGGCCAGGCGCAGGATCGTCTCGTACTTGATCGGCACCCCGGTGCGCCCGGGGATGTCGTAGAGGATGACGGGCAGATCCGTCGCGTCGGCGACCAGGCGGAAGTGGGTGAGGATTCCGGCCTGCGTCGGCTTGTTGTAGTACGGCGTGACGATCATGATGCCGTCGGCGCCGGCCTTCTCGCTCGCCCGGTACAGCTCGATGGCATGCGCCGTCTCGTTCGAACCGCCGCCGGTGATGATCTTGGCGCGGCCGGCGGACACGGACTTCCCGACCTCGACGAGCTTCAGCTTCTCGGCATCAGTCAACGTGCTCGTCTCGCCCGTGGTGCCGGTGACCACGATGCCGTCCGCGCCGGCGGTGATGACGTCGTCGATGTGCTTCTCGACGGCGGGCCAGTCCACTTCGCCGTCGGCGGTCATCGGCGTGACCAGCGCGACGAGCACCTGTCCGAAGGGGTTGCCCGAGTGCGTCATGCGATCCAGGCTATCGGTTCGCCCGTGCTGCCGCCGCGCGCCCGCGTCGCGGGGAGGGTGGTGGCGGAATCGGCAGGAACCGTTGTGACGCCTGCGGCGCAGGATCCGTCATCCGCCGCGATCGTCTCAGCAACTCCTGCGGATTCGGGGTCACGCGGCGCATCGCGCGAGGATCGCAGCCCGCACGACCGGCCAGTCGAACAGGATCAGCGCGTAGTCGAAGCGCAGCGTCTCGTACCCCGCGGCGGCGGCGCGCGCATCTCGCACGAGGTCCTTATGCCGCAGCGACGGACCGTCATGATTCTGCCTGCCGTCGACCTCCAGGATGATCCGCCCGGCGATCACGAAGTCGACGCGACCGACGCCGGAGATCAGCACCTGGCACGCCAACAGAATGCCCAGGTCTGCGAGGCGGAGCCGGAGGATCGACTCCAGGCCCGAGTCGGCATCGGGCCGTGCGATGTCGACGAGCCTCCGCAATCGCGCGGGCAGTTGGGATCGGATCACCACCCGGTCGGCGGCGTCGATCAGCCCCTGCCGCCAGGCTGACTCGTACGCCGCGAAGAACGCCTCCCGTCCTGCGCAGCGCGCCGCCTGCACCAGCGCCTCAACGACAGGCACGACGCCGAACCGCGCCACTCCCGCGCCATGGTGATCGACGCAGCGGCAGCCGTCGTGCGCATGGGCCCGCCCCTTCGCGCCGAGCCAGACATGCGGGTGCGCGTCGTCGATCACCCAGATACCCCACCATCGAAGGGCACTCACGCACGCGAGGGATCCGCCGTGCGCTGCGGCGCCCACGATGGCGGAGGGCGCGGACCCGAGCGCCAACACCCCGTGGCGCACGCGAAGGACGATGCCGCCTCGCACCGCTCGGTCGATGGCCGACCGCGTGACCCCGCGGCGCAGCAGGTCCGAGGCGCGGGCGACGCCCCCGCAGGACTCGAGGGCGCACGCGACCGAACTCTGCACGGGCTCAGCGTCGCGGCTCCCACGCTCGCCGTGGGCGCGGACGCGATGCGCCGTGGAACATCAGCGTGCCGGTGGCGGTGGGGAGGAGACGCTGGAGGCACGCGGGTTCGCTCATTTGCAGGAGATGGCGTGACGCGTGCGCCCCGGACACCACACGAGTCACACAGGCACCACTGGCTCCTGCAGCTTCTGCTCGAGGCTTCTCAGCGTCCGGTGCGTGCCAGGCGGGCGGCGAGCGCCGCGGGGACCAGGCGGACGAGCCCGACGAGCATCTTGTACCGCAGCGAGGGGATCGACACCGCCTTGCCGCGCGCGGCGTCCCGCAGACCTTCGCGGACGACGTCGGGCGCCTGCAGCCACATCCAGCGCGGCACGCCCTCCTGCCCCGGTGGGAGGCCCAGCCGCTCGTGGAAGTTCGTATGGGTGAAACCGGGACACACCGCGGTCACCGAGACCGGAGCGTAGGCGGCGTTCGCCCATCGGCTGAACGAGACGACCCAGGCCTTGACCGCGCCGTAGGTCCCCCGCGGCAGGAACGCGGCGACCGACGCCACATTCACGATCCGTCCCCCGCCCCGCGCCGTCATCGCGCGGAGGGCGGCGTGCGACAGCCGCATCGTCGCCCGCACATGGAGGTCGAGGTGACGCTCCTCATCGGCGAGGTCGTTGCGCGCGAAGTCCAGATCGAGGCCGAATCCCGCATTGTTGACGAGGATCCCCACCGGGCGAGCAGGATCGGACAGCCGCGCCCCGACCTCGGCGAGGCCCGTCTCACTCGTGAGATCGGCGGCGATCACCTCGCAGCTCACGCCGTACTTGCCGCCGAGCTCGGCGGCCACCCGGTCCAGTGCGGTGCGGTCGCGTGCCACCAGCACGAGGTCGGCGCCGGACGCCGCGAGCTGTCGCGCGAACTCGGTTCCGAGACCGGAGCTCGCCCCCGTGATGAGTGCCGTCTTCGCCATGGCGGCCAGCCTACGCGTGGGCGGGGTGGCCGGCGCTCGGCGCGTCAGCGCGCGTGGGTGAGGAACCGGTAGCGGACGCCGGAGCGCGACTGCTGCCACTCCCCCTCCGCCACCACGGGCCAGCCGCTGCGGGAGGGGGCGCGCGTGTCGCCGTCGACGTCGAGGTCGAGTTCGGTCACCTCCAGCACGTCGGCGTGATCGATCGCCGCGCGATAGAGCTCGCCGCCGCCGATGATCCACACCGTCTCCGCGTCCGCCACAAGGTCCCACGCCGCGTCGAGGCCGTCGGCGCGCTCGGCACCCTCGGCCGCCCAGTCATCGCTGCGGGTCACGACGATGTTGCGCCGGCCGGGAAGCGGCCGGAAGCGTTCGGGGAACGACTCCCAGGTGCGGCGGCCCATGATCACCGGCGCCCCCATCGTGACGTCACGGAAGTGGGCCAGGTCTTCGGGCACATGCCATGGCATGCCGCCGCCTGCCCCGATCACGCCGCCCCGGGCTTCGGCCCAGATCATCCCGATACGAGGGGTCATCCCGACGCGAGGGGTCATCCCGACGCGAGGGGCCATCCCGACGCGAGGGGTCATCCCGACGCGAGGGGCTGCCCCGGCACCGGGCGCGCCGGCGCGCGCCGGACCGCCGTCGGCGGTCATACCGCGACGGCTCCGCGGATGGCCGGGTGGTGCTGGTAGTCCTCGACCACGAAGTCCTCGAACGTGTAGTCGAAGATCGACTCGGGCGTGCGGGCGAACCGCAGCGTCGGGTACGGGTACGGCTCACGGCTCAGCTGCTCGCGCACCTGGTCGAGGTGATTGTCGTAGATGTGGCAGTCGCCGCCGGTCCAGACGAAGTCACCGGGCTCCAGCCCGGTCTGCTGCGCGATCATCAGGGTCAGCAGGGCGTAGGACGCGATGTTGAACGGCACGCCGAGGAACATGTCGGCGCTGCGCTGGTAGAGCTGGCACGAGAGCCGGCCGTCGGCGACGTAGAACTGGAAGAGCGCGTGACAGGGAGCCAGCGCCATGTCGGGGATGTCACCGGGGTTCCAGGCCGACACGATGAGCCGACGCGAGTCGGGATTGGTGCGGATCTGCTCGATCACCTGCGCGATCTGATCGATCGAACCGCCGTCGGGGGTCGGCCACGAGCGCCACTGAACGCCGTAGACGGGCCCGAGTTCGCCGTCGGCGTCGGCCCACTCGTCCCAGATCGAGACGCCCGCCTCCTGCAGCCACTTCACGTTGGACTCGCCGCGGAGGAACCAGAGGAGCTCGTACGCCACCGACTTGAAGTGCACGCGCTTGGTGGTGATCAGCGGGAAGCCCTGCGATAGGTCGAAGCGGATCTGGCGGCCGAACACGCTCGTGGTCCCCGTCCCGGTGCGGTCGTCTTTATGGACGCCGTCGGCCAGGACGGCGCGCAGGAGATCCTCGTACGGGGTGGGAACGGATGCCGCGTCGGTCACGCCTGCCACCCTACCGGCGCCCGGGGACACCCGGCTCTGTTACGCGCGCGTCGTCACACCCGGCGATGAACGGAGGTGGGCCCGTCCCAGCCCACTACGATGGGGCGTTGTGAATCTCGTCGGAGCCCTGCTGATCCTCACCGCCCTGTTGGCGGCGACGATCGCGCTCGGCGTGTACCTGCGGTGGCAGCAGAATCGTCCGCGACGGGAGAACCCCGCCGAGATCGTCGACCCGACACGTTTCGGTGCGCCCGCGCGCGGGGAGGTCGCGACGCTCCTGCAGTTCAGCACGGAGATGTGCTCTCGCTGCCCCGGCGTGCACCGCACGCTCGGCGCCATCGCCGGCGAGCGTCCGGGCGTCGTCCATGTGGACGTCGACCTCACCCACCGACCGGACATCGCGCAGCACTTCCGCGTCCTTCAGACCCCGACGACCTTCATCCTCGACCGCGACGGCGTCGTCCAGAGCCGCTTCGGCGGCGCCCCGAGCCGGCACGTCGTCGAGCTCGAGCTCGCCCGGGTGACCTCCGAGCCCGTTCCCGCCTGAACGGTTCCCTCCGGCACAGGCCCGGTCTACGCTCGGGAGCAGGCGCACCCCGGCGCCGGCGAGCCACAGGAGGACACCGATGAGCGTCACGAGCGAAGCGACCACCAGCTGGAAGGGAAGCCTGTTCGAGGGCTCCGGGCAGATCGCGCTGGAGAGCTCCAACCAGGGACCGTTCGCCGTCGACTGGAAGGCGCGCAGCGAAGGTTCGACGTCGGTCACCACACCCGAGGAGCTCATCGCCGCCGCGCATTCGTCGTGCTTCAGCATGGCGCTCTCCCACGCTCTCACCGAGAACGGAACCCCGCCGCAGAGCGTGGAGACGACCGCCTCGGTCACCTTCATCCCCGGCACGGGGATCACCGGCTCGCACCTGAACGTCAGCGCCGTCGTCCCGGGCCTGTCGGCCGAGGACTTCGCGCGCATCGCCGATGAGGCCAAGGCCGGATGCCCGGTCTCGGCGGCGCTCGCGGGCATCGAGATTACCCTCGAGGCCACGCTTGGCTGACGAGGCAGCTGACCGAGTCGTCATCGCGGGCGCCTCGGGGCTGATCGGCCGGACGCTGGCCGCCGCCCTGCGGGCCGACGGCGTCGCGGTCACGACGCTCGTGCGCAGGCCGGCGGAGCGTCCCGACGAGGTGACCTGGGATCCGACCTCGCGCCGACTCGATCCGCAGGTGTTGGCCGGCGCACGCGCCGTCGTGTGCCTGAACGGCGCCAGCATCGGCCGCTTTCCGTGGACCAAGCGCTACAAGCACGAGCTGCTGTGGTCGCGGATCCAGCCCACCCAGACCATCGCCGCGGCGGTGCGTGCCCTCGGCCCGGAGGCTCCGCACTTCGTGTCGGCCTCCGCCGTGGGCTACTACCCGTCCGCGCCCGGCGCGGTCCTGACCGAGGACTCACCGCGCGGCGACACCTTCCTCGCAGACCTCTGCGGCGAGTGGGAGTCCGCCGCCCGCGCTGCCGGCGACGACGCGCGAGTGGCTCTGCTGCGGACGGCACCGATCGTGCATCCCGAGGGCGTGCTGAAGCCTCTGCTGCTGCTCACGCGGCTCGGGGTGTCCGGCCCGATCGGCTCGGGACGTCAGGTCTGGCCGTGGATCTCGCTCGACGACGAGATCCGCGCGATCCGCCACGTGATCGACAGCGGGCTCGATGGTCCCGTGAACCTCACCGGTCCGCAGCGAGCCACTGCCAACGACCTCGGCTTCGCGCTGGCGCGGCGGATGAACCGGCCGTTCCTGCTGCGAGCGCCGGTGTGGGCGATCAAGACCGTGCTGGGCGCAGATGCCACGGAGGCGTTGCTGACGAGCGACATGAACGTCGTCCCGGAGCGGCTGACAGCGTCGGGATTCACGTTCACTCATGCGACCGTCGAGGATGCCGTCGCCGCCGTCGTCCCGGGATGACGCCGCGTCAGGCGCTGCGCCCCTCGAGGGCGATCGCCGTGCGGACGGCATGCCGGGCACGGCGCCGGTCTCCGGCACCGTCGTAGACGAGGCCGAGGCGGAACCATGCCCGCCAGTCGTCGGGATGCGCCTCGACGTCGGCGCGGTAGGCGGGGAAGAGGGCGTCGGCCTGGGCCCGCTCCGGTCGCCCGCTCTCCCGGACATCGATCTCCTCGGCGGGCAGCCCGCCCTCGGCCTCGAGCCGGCGGGCGAGCGCCTGCGCACGCATGCCGAAGCGCAGCTCCCGCCACAGCCCCCACGCCCCGAGCACGGGCAGCAGCACGAGCGCTGCCCCCATCGCGATGGCGACCGGCTCACCCGAGGTCAGCAGGAGGTAGGCGCGCTGGGCGACGAGCACGATGTAGAGCGCGAGGGCGGCCGCCATGAGGGCGACCCCGACACGTGTGCTCATGCCCCGGTGGCGCGGGCGACCTGCCCCGGCACGCTGCCTTCCGCGACCGGCGCGGCGTCGCGCAGTCGTGGCGAACGGAACCCGATGTCGATGAAGCTGTCGAGTCCGACGGTCACGCCGCGGGCATCGCGGGCGGCGGCGAGCGCGACCCGGATGCCCGGCGCGTACGCTGCCGCCGGGTCGACGGTGTCGTGGACGATGGTGAGTGACTCCCCCGCCCCCGACAGGATGGTCTCCTGGCGGGCGAGGACGCCTGGGCGCCGCAACGAGTGGATCGGGACGCTCGCCACCTGCTGACCACGTGCGCGCTGGTCGACATGCGGCGACTCGACCGGCCCTGTCTCGATGCGGGCGGCGGCGATCAGTTCGGCGGTGCGGACCGCGGTCCCGCTCGGAGAGTCGATCTTGGTCTCGCGGTGGGCCTCGACGATCTCGATCGACGGGAAGAACGGGGCAGCCGCGGCGGCCAGGGCCGAGCCGATGACCGAACCCAGCGAGAAGTTCGGAATGAAGACCACGCCCGTCCCCGCGGCGTCGACGAGCGGACGCACGAGGGCGATCCGCTCGGACGACCAGCCCGACGTCCCCACCAGTACGTTGATGCCGCGCTCGATGGCGGTGCGGACGACATCGATCGACACGGCGGGAACGGAGGCGTCGACGACGAGGTCGGCTCCCTCCATGTCGGCGAGATCGCTCGAGGAACCGAGCACGGCGACCACCTCGAAGTCGTCGCTCGCATCGATCACGTCGCGGATGATCCCGCCGAGCTTGCCGGTGCCGCCCACGAGGGCGACGCGAGTCGTCGTCATGCGTCCAGCCTAGACGGGGCATGCTCCGGCGGCCGGGAGGGCGCGGCGGCGGGAGTAGCCTCGTTCGCATGGTGTCCCTGCAGCCGCTGCCCGTCGATCACCCCCGCTCCCGCGCACTGCTCACCGACTACTTCGCGATGCGCGGCGAGGCGTTCCCGCAGGGACAGACGTACCGGCCCGTGTTCCCCGAAGCCGCGGTGTTCACCCCGCCGGCCGGGATCTTCCTCGTCGCAGTCGACGACGGCGCTGATGTCGGGTGCGGCGGGATCCGGCGCATCGCCGACGGATCGGACGGCGCCCGCTACGAGGTCAAGCACCTGTTCCTGCGGCCGGAGACCCGCGGCCGCGGCTGGGGCCGCGTGCTGCTCGAGGCGCTCGAGGATCGCGCCCGGGAGTGGGACGCCGTCGACGTCGTGCTCGACACCCACCACACCCTCGAATCCGCCGGCGCTCTGTACACGCGCAGCGGCTACCTCCCCATCGAGCCGTACAACGACAACCCGAACGCGACGCGCTGGTACCGCAAGGTGCTCTCATCAGGGGTCTAGACGCCCGTGGCGTCTCTGACGGCGACAGCGCGCCCGCGGCGCAGGAGATGACAGTCGTTGTCGGTTCTGGAGCGGGGTGGCGACCACAATTGCCATCTCAACGCGCCGGGGAGCACGGCCGGCGGCGGGCTACTCGTGGAGCAGTTGCTCGATCGCGTGTGAAGACATGGCGCGCAGCCACGCGTCGTCGGCATCGCGGAGCAGCGTCGCGAAGGACACCGCCCAGGCACGGGCCCGGATCCACATCGGCTCGTCGTAGCCCGGACCCAGGTCCGCACGCAGCCGCGCACGCCCGTCCGGCCCGAACGCCATCCACGCCACGGCGAGGTCGCAGGCGGGATCACCGGCGCACATGTCGCCGAAGTCGATGACCGCCACCAGCCGCCCGTCGCGGGCGACGAGGTTGCCGGGGTGGACGTCGCCGTGCACCCAGACGTCACGGCCCGACCAATCGGGGGCCGAGAGGCCGGCGTCCCACAGCTCCTCCAGCTGCGAGCCCGTCACCCGCCGCCGCACGACGGCATCGCGGTCCCGCAGCGGAACGCCTCGGACGGGGTTGCGCGGTGCGTCGACCGGCGCGACCACATGCAGAGCGCGCAGCACGGCGGCGACGTCTCCCGCCAGGGCATCGCGCTCCGCCAGCGGCAGGTCGACGACGCGCGCGCCGTCGAACCACGGCACGATGCTCCAGTGCCACGGGTAGATCTCGTCGGGGACGCCGACGGCGACGGGCACGGGCACGCGCACCGGCAGCGACGGCGCCAGGACCGGCAGCCAACGCTGCTCGTTCTCGACGAGGTGTGCGGCTGCCTCACGTCGCGGCAGCCGCACCGCGAGCTCGTCGCCGAGGCGGAAGACCTCGTTGTCCCAGCCGTGCGCGACGGCTCGCAGCTCGCCGCGCAGCGACGGATGCTGCGATGCGATCAGGCGATCGACGTCGGCGACGGTCAGGGTCACCTCGGCGGGAGGCTGCGGCATCCGCTCAGATCCGCGGGGTCTCAGGCAGACCGGTGCGCAGCTCCATGGGCAGGTGGGCGAGGTCGTTGTGCGACACGAGCGTCCACGGCCGTCCGGGACGCTGCGCGAGGACGGTCAGCCCGCAGTGCGCCTGGTTGAGCGTCAGCCAACGCCACGCGGGCGCGTCGAGAACCTCACGGACGAACCACGCGATGACGAAATTGTGGGTGATGAGGAGCTCGTGCGCGTCGGACTTGCGGGCCAGAAACTCCCCCACCGCGTCAGACATCTGCGCCGCCCCGGCGTCGGTCTCGGCTTCGCTGATCCCGCCGAAGAACGCCTCGTACACGGCGGGCGTATCGGGCGTCATCCCCGTGGGCACGCAGTCGAACAGCAGCGACGAGGGCTCGGGAGCGACCGAAGGCAGACGCTGTGCGACGGCGCGCGCGGTCTCGGCGGCGCGCTCGAGAGGGGAATGCCAGACCGCAGACAGCGGCACGCCGGACAGCCGGTCGGCGAGCAACTCGGCCTGGCGGCGTCCGCGCGGCGACAGCGGTCCATCCTCGAGGCCGTGCTCCGCGTCGAGGTGCTCGCCATGGCGCACGAGATAGAGATAGTGCGTCACGTCAGTCTCGATTCGAACGGAAGTCGGGGGTGAATCCCACCCTACGTCAGAGGCCGCCGGTCACTCCGAGGCGCGAGCGATCTCCGCCAGGTGGGTGCGGCTCAGCCGCACGCCGACACCCTGCATGATCTCCTCCACGTGTGCCGCGGCGAAGGCGTTCACGATCGGGGCGGCCACGATCCGCTGCGCGAGGAGCCAGGCGATGGCCACGGCCGCGGTGGGGACCGCCAGCTCGGCGCTGATGCGGTCGAGCGCGCGGAGAGTGCGCGTGCCGCGACGATTCATCGACGCCGCCAGCTGCACGCCGCGGACGGTCGAACCCACCCGGTCGCGAGAGCGGTGCGCGCCGGCGAGGAAGCCGTGCTCGAGGGCCTGCGAGGCGGTCACCGCGATGTTCTGCGCTCCGGCGACCAGGCGGAGATCCCCTTCGAAGTCCTGGCGGCGCAGGATGTTGTACGGCGCGTCGAGCACGGTGAGGCGGGGGTATCCCGCAGAGGACATGATGCGCGCCTCGACCAGCTGCGCGGCCGTGTGCCCGTAGCCGCCGAGGGCGCGGATCTTTCCCGCTTCGACGAGCCATTCCGCAGTCGCGAGGGTGTCTTCCAGCGCGGTCCGGGTGTCGGAGGTCGCGTCGAGGTAGAGGAGGTCGATCCGGTCGATCTGGAGCCGGGTGAGTGAGGCCTCGACCGCGCGGATCAGGTTGACCGGGCCGAGACCCGGGTGGTCCGCGTTGGTGCCGACCCGCACGCCGACCACCAGCTGCTCCCGGTTGGCCCGGGCACGCATCCACTGGCCGATGATGTGCTCGCTGCGCCCCGCGCTGTATCCGTCCGACGTGTGGAGGGCGTTGCCGCCGCGCTCCACATAGGCATCGAGGATGTCGTGCGCGGCGCCGGAGTCGACATGCCACCCGAACTCACCGCCGCCGAGGATGAGCGGGAACACCCGGAGGCCGCTCTCGCCCAGCGGCACGCGGACGGCGTCACCGACGGCGGGACCCTGCACCGGGATGGGAGCGGAGGGGTGAGCCGTTGCGCCCGGGGACGTCAGCGTGGCCCCCTCGGACGAGGGGTCGTGCGGCGGGGAAGAGGTCGATCCCGCCCCGAAGAAGCCCATCTGCACGCACCCCCTCACGATTCCGTGGAGATCCGTGGCAGCCACGCATCCCCCGATGCGTCACCTCCGAGGGTAGGCCAGCCCTGCGACACCGCAGCGCTTTGCGGCCAACACGCGGTAAACATTCCATAACGCTTTGATCGCGGCGCGTTCACGTCCGCCGGTTTGTCCCCCTTTCGGTGGACCACCAGCGGTTTCGTGCAGATCCTGAACGAAACGACGGATGCCCGCCGCGTCCCCGAGGGGAGGCGACGGGCATCCGTGAGCCGTGGGTGATCAGCCCTCGGCGGGAGCGTCTCCCGGGCCCTCGCTGGAAGCAGCGGAGCCTTCCTGGTCGGCGGCCTCCTCGAGCACGGGCTCGAGCGACAGCTTGCCGCGGTCGTCGATCTTCGTGATGCGCACGAGCAGCTTCTGCCCGACACCCAGCACGTCCTCGACGTTCTCGACGCGCTTGCCGCCGGCGAGCTTGCGGACCTCGCTGACGTGCAGCAGGCCGTCCTTGCCGGGAAGGAGCGAGACGAACGCGCCGAACGTGGCGATCTTGACGACGGTTCCGAGGAACTGCTCGCCGACCTCCGGGTTGGTGGGGTTGGCGATCGCGTTCACCTGCGCACGGGCAGCCTCGGCAGACGGGCCGTCGGTCGCGCCGATGTAGACGGTGCCGTCCTCCTCGATGGAGATCTGCGCGCCGGTCTCGTCCTGGATCGCGTTGATCGTCTTGCCCTTCGGGCCGATCAGCTCACCGATCTTGTCGACCGGGATCTGCACGCTGATGACGCGCGGGGCGGTCGGGGCCATCTCGTCCGGGCCGTCGATGGCGGCGTTGAGGACGTTGAGGATCGTGAGGCGCGCCTCCTTGGCCTGGGTCAGCGCGGCCGAGAGCACCGACGACGGGATGCCGTCGAGCTTCGTGTCGAGCTGGATCGCGGTGACGAACTCGCTCGTGCCGGCGACCTTGAAGTCCATGTCGCCGAGCGCGTCCTCGGCGCCCAGGATGTCGGTCAGCGCCGCGTAGCGGGTCTGGCCGTCGACCTGGTCGGAGACGAGGCCCATCGCGATGCCGGCGACGGGGGCGCGCAGCGGCACACCCGCGTTCAGCAGCGACAGGGTCGACGCGCACACCGAGCCCATCGACGTCGAGCCGTTGGAGCTCAGCGCCTCGGAGACCTGGCGGATCGCGTAGGGGAACTCCTCGCGGCTGGGCAGCACCGGCACGAGGGCGCGCTCGGCGAGGAAGCCGTGCCCGATCTCGCGACGCTTGGGGCTGCCGACACGGCCGGTCTCACCGGTCGAGTAGGGCGGGAAGTTGTAGTGGTGCATGTAGCGCTTGCTCGTGACGGGCGACAGCGAGTCGATCTGCTGCTCCATCTTGAGCATGTTCAGCGTCGTGACACCCAGGATCTGCGTCTCGCCGCGCTGGAAGATCGCCGAGCCGTGGACGCGCGGGATGACCTGCACCTCGGCGTCGAGCGGACGGATGTCGGCCAGGCCGCGGCCGTCGATGCGGACGCCCTCGCTGAGGATCCGACCGCGGACGATCGTCTTGGTCACCGACTTGTACGCCGCGCCGAACTCGAGCGTCGCGACGGCGGGGAGCTCCCCCGCCTCGACGGCGGCGAGCAGCTCCGCCTTCACGGCGTCCTTGATCGCGTCGTCCGCGTTCTGGCGCTCCTGCTTGTCGGCGATCTGGTAGACCGGCAGCAGCTGGTCGTACGCGCGCCCGGCGACGAAGTCGTAGACCTCCTGGCTGTACGCCGGGAAGACCGGGTAGGCCTGGATCTCCTTGGCGGCGGTGTTCGCGACCACGTTCTGCGCGGCGACGAGCTCCTTGATGAAGGGCTTGGAGGCCTCGAGGCCCTGGGCCACGATCTCCTCGCTGGGCTTGACGGCGCCGGCCTTGATGAGGTTCCAGCTGTGTTCGGTGGCCTCGGCCTCGACCATCATGATCGCGACATCGCCGTCGGGCAGGACGCGGCCGGCGACGATGAGGTCGAACACGGCCTCCTCGAGCTGGGTGACGGTGGGGAAGGCGACCCACTGGTCGGCGTGCTCGCCGTGGCCCGGGATGAGCGCGAGACGCACACCGGCGATGGGGCCCGAGAACGGCAGACCGGAGATCTGGGTCGACAGGGACGCGGCGTTGATCGCGAGAGCGTCGTAGAACTCGCCCGGGGCGATCGACAGCACGGTCACGACGATCTGCACCTCGTTGCGGAGACCGTCGACGAACGACGGACGCAGGGGGCGGTCGATGAGGCGGCACACCAGGATGGCCTCGGTGGAGGGGCGTCCCTCACGGCGGAAGAACGAGCCGGGGATCTTGCCGGCGGCGTACGAGCGCTCCTCGACGTCGACGGTCAGCGGGAAGAAGTCGAACCCTTCACGGGGGTGCTTGCCGGCGCTGGTGGCCGACAGGAGCATCGTCTCTTCGTCGAGGTAGGCGGCGACAGCGCCCTGCGCCTGCTGCGCGAGGCGTCCGGTCTCGAACCGGATGGTGCGGGTGCCGAAGCGTCCATTGTCGAGGACGGCTTCGGCGGCGGTGATTTCAGGACCTTCCAAGAGGTCTCTCCTTCTTTGTTTAGACTCGCACGCGCGTTTCGCGCACGAGGTCGTTCGAAGGAGCAGGAACAGGCAGATCTCGACGCGCGACGCGATCGCGGGACTCGTCAGCACTGGCCACCAGTCGAAAGCCACCGTTCGAGACGGGGACCCACCACAGGGGACCAGCTTCCTGCCGGCCTGCTCCAGATTCCCAACATGCGTTGAGAGCTCAGTGTGAAGTTGAGCGGATGCCGCAAGGCAACCTTCGCAAGCCTACCAGTCGCCCTCTGGCCTGCGTATCGTGGGGGCATGAGCAGTGACGACACCGCCCCTTCGGCCTCCGAGGACATGAAGCGCAAGTTCAAGGAAGCGCTCGACAAGAAGAACGCCCAACACCGCGAAGGCGAAGCCCACCTGGACGGCGATTCCGCCGTGCACGGCACGCACGGCGCGATCACCAAGCGGGAGTTCCGCCGCAAGAGCGGCTGAGCCGCGGATCGACGACGGCCCGGCGCTCGAGTGAGCACCGGGCCGTCGTCGTATCGCTCAGCGGGTGGCGAGTTGCTCCGCCTGCGCGGGCGGCTCCGCGGCGACGGTGTGGCCGTGATCGCCGTGGTCGCCGTGGTCGCCGGAGAGCGTGGACTCGTCGAAGGGCAGCCGCCCCGCGAGCACCTCGCGCGCCCGATCCTTGTCGATCTCGCGGGTCCACGTGCCGATGAGGAGCGTGGCCACCGCGTTGCCGGTGAAGTTCGTGAGCGCGCGGCCTTCCGACATGAATCGGTCGATGCCGACGATGACGCCAACGCCGTCGACCAGGTCGGGGCGGTAGGCCTGCAGGCCGCCGGCGAGGGTCGCCAGTCCCGCTCCGGTGACGCCCGCGGCGCCCTTGCTGGCGATGATCATGAAGACGAGGAGACCGATCTGCTCCGGGATCGACATCGGAGCGCCCATCCCGGCGGCGATGAACAGCGAGGCCATCGTGAGGTAGATCGCCGTGCCGTCGAGATTGAACGAGTAGCCGGTGGGCACGGTGATGCCGACGACCGGCTTGGAGACTCCGACGTGCTCCATCTTGGCGATGAGGCGCGGCAGGGCGGACTCGCTGGAGGAGGTGCCGACGATCAGCAGGTACTCGCGGCCCAGGTACTTCATGAGGCGGAAGATGTTGATCTTCGACACCGCCCACAGGAGCGTGCCCAGCACGCCGACGATGAAGAGGATGCAGGTGATGTAGAAGGCGACCATGAGGATGCCGAGACTGACGATGGCGGCGGCGCCTGTCTTGCCCACGACGGCGGCGATCGCTCCGAACGCGCCCACCGGCGCCAGCCAGAGGATCATGCCGAGGATGCGGAACACCAGCGTCTGGAGCTGCTTCACCGCGAACATGATCGGTTCGCCCTTCGGACCGAGGCCCTGGAGGGCGAAGCCGACCAGGAGGGCGATGAACAGCACCTGCAGCACGCTCTCGCCGGTGAAGGCCGAGAAGAAGGTCGTCGGGATGATGCCGAGGAGGAACTCGGTGGTCGACTTCGCCTCGCCGAGATCGCTCGTGTCGTACGTCGCCGACTGCATGTTCAGGCCCTCACCCGGATGGATGATGTTCCCCACGACCAGGCCGATCGCGAGGGCGAAGGTCGACATGAGCATGAAGTAGCCGAGGGCGAGGCCGCCGATCTTCCCGACGGTCGCCGCCTTGGCGATCGAGCCGACGCCGACCACGATCGTGCAGAAGATGATCGGCGCGATCATCATCTTGATGAGGCCGACGAACGCCTTGCCGAGCGGTTCGAGGCTGACCCCGACCTCCGGCCACACGAGCCCGATCGTCGCACCGAGGACGACGGCGATGATGACCGACACGTACAGCCAGGTGTGCTTGTCCCATGATCGGCCGGGCCTCCGGATGAAATCGGGGATGCGGATCGATGTCGTGGAGAGGGCCATGTCTTCCTCCTGGGTGAACGTTCGTTGTTCGGGACCGCCGTCGTCGGCGGGCTGCATCCAGGGTGTGCCGCGTACCGGCGCAGGTCGATTTGTGGTCGTATTGGTCGCGGCGGGCCGCGGCGACGTGTCCCCGGCGGAGAGGGAGGCGGCGATGGCGCGGACGATCGGACGCAGTGCGGCGTCGCAGGTGTTCCTCACCCTGTCGATCGCCGTCGTCGTGACCGCCCTGCTCACCTCCGGACTCCTCCTGCTCGAGGGCCAGCGCAGCGCACGCGCCGAAGCCGAGCGGGTCACCCATGCCGTGGCCGAAACCCTCGCCGGCTCCCCCGAGGTGCGGGCGGCACTGGCCGCGGACGGCGCACGCGCGACCCCCGTCCTCCAGCCGATCGCCGCCGCGGTCATCGACGACGCCCCGGTCGACTTCGTGACGATCATGGATGCCGACGGCATCCGCGCCACCCACCCCGACGCGCGGCAGATCGGCCGGACCTACCTCGGCACGATCCCCGCCACTGCGCAGTCGCTGACCGAGGAGTTCACCGGCACCCTCGGCCCGTCCCTGCGCACGATCGCCCCCGTGGAGGAGGGCGGCGAGATCGTCGGCTGGGTGTCGGTGGGAGTGACGGTGGAGACGGTGTCGGCGGCGATCGTGCCGCGTCTGCTCGCCGCCCTCGGCATCGGCGCCGCCCTCGTGATCGCCGGCGTCGCCGGGGCGCTCCTGGCGCGGCGGTTCACCCGCCGCCTCGCCGGCGACCTCCCCGCCGGCGAGATCCGCGACACCCTCGCCGCGGCGGAGTCGATGCGCACGCTGGGTGAAGCGCTGCGCGCCCAGACCCACGAGCACGGCAACCGCCTCCACGCGGCGGTCGCCCTGCTGGAGCTCGGACGCACCGGAGAGGCGATCGACCTCCTGAGCGCGTCCGCCCAGCGCAGCCAGTCGCTGGTGGACCAGGTGACGGCGCGGTCGGAGGGCGATCCGACGGTGGCGGCCCTGCTTCTCGGCAAGACGGCGCAGGCGGCCGAGCGCGGGGTCGAGCTCACCGTCGACCTCGACCCACAGGCGCCTCAGTCCCTGCTGCCGCCGATCGATCAAGTCGCCCTGGTGGGGAACCTGCTCGACAATGCGCTCGATGCCGCCGCCGGCGGCCCGGCACCCCGATGGGTCCGGGTCTCGCTCACGCGCACCCCGGAGGCCGAACTGCTCCTCGAGGTGTCCGACAGCGGTCCGGGGATCCCCGCCCACCTGCGCTCGCGCGTGTTCGAGCACGGGTTCTCCACGAAGCCCGCGGGCGCCGAGGGCCGGGGGGTGGGGCTGGCGCTCGCGCGGGCCCTGGTCGACGACATCGGCGGGTCGATCACGATCGCCGCGCACCCGCCCACGACGTTCCGCGTCGTACTCCCCACGGAGGGCTCATGATCCGCGTGCTCCTCGTCGACGACGAGGCGCTGACCCTCGAGCTCCACCGCAGCTTCATCGCGCGCCTGGACGGATTCGAGGTGGCCGGGGAGTGCACCGGTGCCCGCGCCGCCGTGGAGGCCGTGCTCTCCCGCCCCGACCTCGACCTCGTCCTCCTGGACATGACCATGCCCGACGGCAGCGGGCTCGACGTCCTGCGGCACCTCCGCGCACGCGGCAGCGCCGTCGACGTGATCGCCGTGACCGGGGTGAGGGACGCCGACACCGTCCGACGCACGGTCGGACTCGGGGTCGTCCAGTATCTCGTCAAGCCGGTGACCTACGCGGTGTTCGCGGATCGCCTGGAGCAGTACCGCGACTTCCACCGGCGGACGCGGGAGTCGTCCGGGCCGTCCACACAAGAAGAGATCGACGCGCTGCTGGCCGCCTCCCGGGCGACGGGAGCGATCCGCCTGCCGAAGGGCCTGGCCGCCGACACCCTCGAACGGGTCAGCGCCGCTGTGCGCAGCGGCGGCGCACTGTCGGCGCGTGAGGCGGCGGAGCGACTGGGGATGTCACGCGTCGCCGCTCGTCGATACCTGGAGCACCTCGCAGCCGCCGGCCGCGTAGAGAGGGCGTCACGCTACGGCGGTCAGGGCCGGCCGGAGACGGAGTACCGCTGGCACGCGTGATGTGCCGGAGAATGGACGGATGAGCCTGCCCCGCATCGCCATGCCCGCCCGCCTCTCGGACCCTGACGGGGCGGACGCCCGCGTGGGCCTCGCCAACGCGATCTTCGATGACGTGGCCGAGCTCGTGCGCGCCGAGGACCTCGACGTGGTCGTCGTCCGCACGGCCGATCTCACCGGCTTCGACGGACTCGTCCTCCCCGGCGGCGGCGACGTCGACCCGGCGCGCTACGCGGGCGACCCGGGCGCTCCCGTCTACGACGTGAACCCCGACCAGGATGCGCTCGACCTCGACATCCTGGCTGCGGCGCTCGCGAGCGGCATCCCGGTGCTCGGAGTGTGCCGTGGCCTCCAGGTGATCAACGTCGCCCTCGGCGGAACGCTCGTCGAGGACCTCCCCGCCTCCGCGGTCCCGCACACGCCCGGGTCGGACGGCTCCGGCGGCCTCGCCTGGACCTGGCACGACGTGACTGTGGCCGAGGACTCGCGCCTGCACGCCGCGACCGGTGCGACCTCCATCCCGGTCGCGTCCGGCCACCATCAGGCCATCGGCCGGCTCGGGCGAGACCTCGTGGCTACCGCCGTGGCTGACGACGGCGTGATCGAGGCGATCGAGCACACCGGTGCCCCGGTGCTCGCGGTGCAGTGGCACCCCGAGGCGGAGGGCACACCCGCGGCGCTGGCGGCGGCTCCGTTCGCCGCGTTCGCCGACCTCGTCCATGCCCGCATGGTCGCGCCCGCGATCGGGTGAGCGGCCGCCGGATCACTCCCCCGCGAGGCCGCCCAGCAGGTGCCCGAACGAGCGCCCCTCACCCAGGTAGCTGTCGGGATCGAACGGGTCGGACGCCGTCGCCGCTTCACGCCTCGCGACCGCCTCGGCGAGTTCGCGCGCACCGCGCTCCACACGGGCGCTGAGGGGTGCCACCTCGTCGGCTGCCGCCCCCCAGTCACTGGACGCGGCGAACACGCCGGTCGAGACCGGCTCGGCGTGGAGGTAGGTGAACAGCGGACGGATCGCGTAGTCGATCGCCAGCGAATGGCGGGCCGTGCCGGCGTTCGCGCCGATCAGCACGGGCGTCCCGGTGAGCGCGTCAGGGTCGAGCACGTCGATGAACGACTTGAACAGACCCGAGTAGCTCGTCGAGAAGATGGGCGTCACCGCGATGACCGCGTCTGCGGAGACGACGGAGTTGATCGCCGACTCCAGCGCGGGAGGCGCGAATCCGGTGAGGAGGTTGTTCGCGATGTCGTGCGCGTGGTCGCGCAGCTCGATCGTGTCCACCGAAGCCTCGATGCCGCGCGCCGCGAGTTCGGCGACGGTGGCGGCCGCCAGCCGGTCGGCCAGCATGCGCGTCGAGGAGGGGTTGGACAGCCCCGCGGAGATGACGGAGATGCGACGGGCGGTCATCGTCCCGCCCCCACACCGAAGGCCGCGCCGGCGGGCGCAGGCGTGTCCTGGTAGGGCGAAGGACCGCTGAGGTTGTCGCCGCGGTTGGCGCGCGGGCGGGCCTCGCGGGCCGGTCCATCGCCGTAGGCGGCGCGCACGAGCGACGCGTGGGTGGGGGCGTCGGGGACGTCGGCCGGACGATCGGCCGCGAACTCCTTGCGCAGCGCCGGCACGACCTCGCCGCCGAGGAAGTCGAGCTGCTCGAGCACGGTCTTCAGCGGCAGACCCGCGTGGTCCACGAGGAACAGCTGACGCTGATAGTCGCCGAACAGCTCGCGCATCCCGGCGTACCGGTCGATGACCTGCTGCGGCGATCCGACGGTCAGCGGCGTCATCTCGGAGAAGTCCTCGAGCGAGGGTCCGTGGCCGTAGACGGGGGCGTTGTCGAAGTACGGGCGGAACTGCGCGACCGCATCCTGCGAGTTCTTCGCCATGAAGGCCTGGCCGCCGAGTCCGACGATCGCCGTCTCGGGGGCGCCGTGCCCGTAGTGCTCCCAGCGCTGGCGGTACAGCGCTATGAGGCGCTGGTAGTGCTCGGCGGGCCAGAAGATGTTGTTCGCGAAGAAGCCGTCACCGTAGTACGCGGCCTGTTCGGCGATCTCGGGGGTGCGGATCGAGCCGTGCCAGACGAACGGCGCCACGCCGTCGAGCGGCCGCGGGGTGGAGGTGAAGCCCTGCAGCGAGCTGCGGAACTTGCCCTCCCAGTCGACGACGTCCTCACGCCACAGCTTGTGGAGGAGCGCGTAGTTCTCGATCGACAGCGGCAGACCCTGGCGGATGTCCTTGCCGAACCACGGGTAGACGGGGCCGGTGTTCCCACGGCCGAGCATGAGGTCCATGCGTCCGCCCGACAGGTGCTGCAGCATCGCGTAGTCCTCGGCGATCTTCACCGGGTCGTTGGTGGTGATGAGCGTCGTGGCGGTCGACAGCACGAGACGCTCGGTCTGCGCGGCGATGTAGGCGAGGGTCGTGGTGGGCGAGCTCGACCAGAACGGCGGGTTGTGGTGCTCGCCGAGGGCGAAGACGTCGAGTCCGACCTCTTCGGCGTGCTTCGCGATCTCGACCGTCGCGCGGATGCGCTCCGCCTCACTCGGAGTGTGCCCTGTGGTGGGGTCCTGAGTGATGTCGCTGACGGTGAAGATGCCGAACTGCATGCCCGGCCAGGTGCTGGTGGTGGTCTCGCTCACGGTCTCTTCCGCTTCCTGGATGCTCGTGGCATCCGATACATGCAAGTGAATGTATCTCGTACAACACGGTGGCGTCCAGAGTATTCCCGGCGGGTCAGACGGATTCCGTCATCACCTCGTGCGGCGCCTCCGCGGCACGACGCTGGAACTCGAGGATCGCCGGATTGAGGACCACTCCGTCGCGCACCTCGATCGCGCGGGCGACGGTGTCGCTCTGCGCCCACGCGGGCGGACCCGCCATCACGGTCGGGACGAACCGCAGCAGCGCCTCGCTGATCTCCCAGCTCGCCGAGTTCCACAGATACGAGGGACTGTGATCCACCGCGTAGTAGTTCACCGCACCGCCCACCGTGAACATCGGGTCGGCGAAGCTCGTCATCCGCGCCCACTCGAATCCCATGCCCTCATCGCAGGACACGTCGACGATCAGACTGCCGGGCCGGAACGCGCCGAGGTCGCTCTCCCGCAGGTAGAGCAGCGGACGGTTCGGGTCCTGCAGGGTGCAGTTCACCACGATGTCGCTCTCGGCCAGGAACGGCGCGAGCGGGACGCGTCCCTCGTCGGTGAGCACTTCGCTCGAGTACGGCCCGTCGTCGTGATCGAACTGGATCATGTGCGCGGCGTGGATCGGTGAGGCCACCGACGCCGTGCGGCGGTTGGTGAGGACGCGCACCTCCTGCACGCCCTGTGCCCGCAGGGCGGTCACGGCGCCGCGTGCGGTCGCGCCGAACCCGATGACGACCGCGGTGAGCCGACGGCCGTAGTCGGCCGTCGATCCGCACAGCTGCAGGGCGTGGAGCACGGAGCAGTAGCCGGCGAGCTCGTTGTTCTTGTGGAAGACGTGCAGCCCGAACGCCCCGTCGGAGCCCCAGTGCTGCATCGCCTCGAAGGCGATCACGGTCAGGCGCTTGTCGATCGCCAGCTGGGTCAGCTCCCGGTCCTGCACGAGGTGCGGCCATCCCCAGAGCACCTGCCCCTCCCGGAGTTCTCGCACATCCTCGGCCTGGGGCTTCGGGAGCAGCACGACATCCGCCTCCGCGATGACCTCGCCCCGCGGGGCGATCCGCCCGACGAAGGGACGCAGCTCGTCGTCGGAGGCCCCGAATCGCTGCCCGTAGCCGGCCTCCAGCAGCAAGCGGGACCTCAGCTCCTCGGGAACCCGGTCCAGGTGCGCCGGGTGCAGTGGCACGCGACGCTCATCGGGCTTTCGCGACGTGCCGACGACTCCGAGAGTCAGTCCGGTGGTCTGGGTCATGATCGTCCTCATCCCGTCCGCGGATCGGACAGACCCGAGAGTGCCGACGCTACACCCCCCGCTCCCCCGCTCCGCCGTCCCGCCCGTCCCGCCGTCGCTTAACGAACGGCAACACCCGCCCCGTGCGCCTCGGCGGCTGCCTATCCTCGGGTCATGCCCGATCTGAGCCTCCCCGTCCTCGACTTCTCTCTCCTCGACCAGGGACCGGATGCCCCGGCCGACTTCCGTGCGCAGCTGCGCCGCGCGACCCACGAGGTCGGCTTCTTCTACCTCACGGGCACGGGCGTGACTCCTGAGCAGGAGCGGCGGCTGCATCGCGCAGCCCGCCAGTTCTTCGCCCTGCCCGAGGCGGACAAGCTGGCGATCGAGAACGTGCGGAGCCCGCATTTCCGCGGCTACACCCGCATCGGTGGCGAACGCACACAAGGCCAGATCGACTGGCGCGAGCAGATCGACATCGGGCCCGAGCGCGAGGTGGTGACCGACCCCTCCGCCCCCGACTTCGCCCGCCTCATCGGGCCGAACCTGTGGCCGGACGCCCAGCCGGAGCTCCGCGAGATCGCCGACGAGTGGCAGGCGCACCTCACCGATGTCGCACGGACCCTCCTCCGGGCCTGGGCGCTCGCGCTGGGTGCCGACGAGGACTACTTCGATCGGCATTTCGGCGAACCCTCCACACTGCTGAAGATCGTGCGCTACCCCGGAACGACTGCGCCGGAGCCTCAGCAGGGGGTCGGCGCGCACAAGGACTCGGGTGTGCTCACGCTGCTGTGGGTGGAGCCGGGCAAGGGCGGACTGCAGGTCGAGCGCGACGGCTCATGGGTGGACGCTCCCCCGGTGCCCGGCGCCTTCGTCGTGAACATCGGCGAGATGCTCGAGTATGCGACCGGCGGGTACCTCATCGCGACGAACCACCGCGTCGTCTCCCCGCGCTACCCAGAGGACCGCATCTCGGTGCCGTTCTTCTTCAATCCGGCGCTCGACAGCCGCCTGCCGCTGATCGAGCTCCCCCCTGAGCTGGCGGCGCAGGCGCGGGGCGTGACGCAGGACCCCGCGAACCCGATCCACGCCCTCTACGGCGAGAACGCGCTCAAATCGCGCCTGCGCGCACACCCCGACGTCGCCGCGATCCACCACGCCGACCTGGTCGCGGCCCGGGCCTCCGCAGGGCTGTAGCCGAGACATCCTCTCGCCTCACGCGACGATGTCCCACTTTCTGTCGTTTCCGACGCGCGCAAGCGGCATGAAGTGGGACACGGATCCTGCGTCAGCCGGGGTGCACCGGAAATGACGAAGGCCGCCCCACACCTGGGGCGGCCTTCTCAAGAATGTTCTGCGCGATTGAACGCTGGCAGCGATGCCTTAGCGGCGGAGTCCGAGACGCTCGATCAGCTTGCGGTAACGCGAGATGTCGATGTCCTGGAGGTAGCCGAGCAGACGGCGGCGCTGACCGACGAGCAGGAACAGCCCACGACGCGAGTGGTGGTCGTGCTTGTGCTCCTTGAGGTGCTCGGTGAGGTCCTTGATGCGCTGCGTCAGCATCGCGACCTGCACCTCGGGGGATCCGGTGTCACCGGGGTGCGTCGCGTACTCTTCGATGATCGCCTTCTTGACGTCTGCTTCCAGTGCCATAGGTGATCCCCTCTCTCTTCGTTGCGCGGCGCCCGACGCCTGATGCGTGGGCTCTCTTTATCCGCGGCCGATCGAACGGCAACCTGACGAGTCTACCAGCGATTAGGCTCGACGAATGCTCTGCCCGACCCGCCTCGCACCCGGCCGCCCCGACGCCGGGGCCAGGCGATGATGGCGCGTCTGAGCCGGGACTCCTTCCTCGATCTGCGGCCGTTCCGCCACAGTCCGGCGTTCACCCGGATGTGGGTCGGGTCGACGCTGGCGGGGCTCGGCGGGCAGCTGACGATCGTCGCCGTCATGCTGCACATGTTCGACTTGACCGGCTCCACGTTCGCCGTCGCGATGATCGCCGTCGCCGGGCTGCTGCCGATGGTCGTCGCCGGGCTCTACGGCGGGATGCTCGCCGACGCGTTCGACCGGCGACGGGTGGCGCTCCTCGCGGCGTCCGTCACCTTCGCATCGACCCTGCTGCTGGCCGTCCTCGCGTGGGGACAGCTGGAGACCGTGTGGTGGCTCTACGCGCTCAGCATCGTCAACTCCGCCGCCAACTCCATCGTCATGGCGGCCCGGCAGTCCATCGTGCCGCGGCTGCTCCCTCGCGAGCTGCTGCCGGCCGCCTCGGCCCTCGGGGGCATCACGATGGGGATCATGGTGATGGGCGGGCCGGCCCTGGCCGGTGTGCTCGTCGCGTTCACGGGCTACGCCTGGACATATTCGATCGATGTCGTCCTGATGCTCGCCAACTTCCTCGGCCTGCTGACCCTGCCGGCCATCCTCCCCGAGGGAACCATCGTGCGACCGGGATGGGCGTCGCTGCGGGACGGGTGGCAGTTCCTGCGCCGCGCCTCCAACATCCGCCTCCAGTTCCTCCTCGACATCATCGCGATGACCTTCGGTCAGCCCATCGCGCTCTTCCCGGCGATCGGGGCGCTGCTCCTCGGCGGCGGGGCGATCACGACGGGACTGCTGACGGCGTCGATCGCTGCCGGCGCGTTCCTGTCGAGCGTCTTCTCCGGCCCTGTCGGCCGCGTGCGCCGACAGGGTTTGGGCATCGAGCGCGCGATCATCGCCTACGGTGCGGCCATCGGCCTGTTCGGCGTGACGCTCGGGCTCGGCGCACTCGGCGCCTTCGCTCCCCCGATCGTCGACGAGGGGCACGCGAACGTGACCGTGATCGCGCTGGCGATGCTCGCGCTCGCCGGCGCGGGAGCGGCGGACAACATCAGCTCGATCTTCCGCAACACGATGGTGCAGGCGGCCGTACCCGACGCCGTCCGCGGGCGGCTCCAGGGCATCTTCATCGTCGTCGTCGCCGGTGGACCGAGGCTCGGCTCGCTGTACGCGGGAACCCTTGCCACCCTTTCCGCGCTGTGGTTCCCGCCGCTGCTGGGCGGCATCGTCATCATCGTGCTCGTGGCGGTCCTCGTGCGCCTGAGTCCCGGCTTCCGCGCGTACGACGCGCACGAGCCGGCGCCCTGAGCACACGGCGCGTCAGTACTTCGAGGGGACTCCGAGGTACTCGTCGAGCGTCAGACCCGTGGACTTCAGGTGCGTGGCCACGGTGACCCCCACATGCCGCAGATGCCACGGCTCGTACGCGTACCCGGTGATCGAGGTCTTCCCCTTCGGGTAGCGGACGATGAAGCCATAGCGGTGCGCGTTCTTGGCGACCCACCGCCCCGCGCGGGTGTCGCCCCACGACTGCGAGATCGAGTTCACGTCGATGGCGAGACCGGTCTGGTGCTCGCTGTGCCCCGGACGAGCCGACCGCTTCTCCGCCGTGGCGAACCCGTACTGCCGGATCTTCGCCGCATAGACCGATTTCTGCGAGGCGTAGGAGCGGAAGCCCGAGATGATCCAGAGCGACACCCCGTCGCGCGCGGCCGCGTCGCGCATCGCGGCGAACGCACGCGTGAGCTCGGGGCGCAGCCCGCTGCCATAGCTGGACGGAAGCGGCAGCGACTTGTTCACGATGAGGATGTCGCGGATGTGCATCGGCTTGCTCGGCGACCGGGTGGACACGGTGGGAGATCCCGCGGCGCGCCACTGAGCCGTGGTCACCGGCGTCAGGTAGCCCTGCGAGCGATGGTAGATCGTGCGGCCGATCGACAGCCGGATGAACGAGTCGCCGGGGATGCGGGTGCGGATCTCCGGCCGCGGCTTGCCGATCGCGGCGTACTGCGCCGGGGTGAGCCGCACGATCTGGTCGAGCGACCGGTCGCCCTTCTTGTGCGGCCAGGTGATGAGGGCGTGGACAGGGCTGTAGGAGGTCTTGACATAGATGGTGGGCGCGATCGCCACCCGCGGCTTGCCGGCCGCGGCATACTGAGCGGCCGACACGGCGCGCTTGGCGCCGGAGCTCGAGATCAGATAGATGTTCTTCGACCAGCGGGCGCGGTAGTAGCCGCCGTACACGATGATGAGCGCCGGCCGGCCCGCCGCGACGTACTGAGCGGAGGTCAGCTTGTGCCGCTCGCCGTCGGGTGTGAGCACGTAGCGGTCGACCGAGCTCGACGCGAACCGGGAGTAGCGAGAAGTGGGCACGTGGCCGACGGTCACGACCCGCGGCGACCCCGCTGCCGTGTACTGCGAGCGCGTGAGGGTGCGCACCCGGTCCACAGCCGTGTCGCCGCTGCGCTGGGGGAAAGTGATGAGGGCGTACTTCGACGCCGACCATGACGCCTTCACGTAGCGGATCGGAGCGGGACGCTTCGCGACCCCCTTCGCCTTCCACGCACTGAGCGTGAGTTCCTTGACGACGCCATTGGTCCAGGACTGGTAGACGGTGGACGTCCACGGGACGCTGTAGTAGCCGTAGACCGTCGGCTTCGGGGCTGGGGTGACGGTCGGAGTCGGAGTCGGAGTGGCGGTCGGAGTCGGAGTGTCGGTCGGCGTCGGCGTCGCGGTCGGCGTCGGCGTCGCGGTGACCGTCGGGTCCGGCGCACCCGTCTCGGTGGCCGTCGGCTGCGGCGCGGGGCCGTCGTCCTCGGCGGAGGCGGTCGCGGGGACCACCGCGAGCACGAGGACGAGCGCCGTGGTGGCGGCGAGCAGGCGCGCACGGGAGAGCAGCGACATGGGATCAGGCCTTCGGGAACCCGGGAATGTGGCGCCAGACTACACGCCGCCCGTGCCGATGCACGAGAACGGGGTGGATGCCGATGCGGCATCCACCCCGTCGTGAGTCGTGCGGACTCAGGCCTGCAGCGAGCCCTGGAGGTCGAGCGTGATGGTGACGTCCTTGCCGACGAGCACGCCGCCGGTCTCGAGGGCGGCGTTCCAGGTGAGGCCGAAGTCCTCGCGGTCGATCACGGTCTTCGCCGTCGCGCCCGCCTTGTAGTTGCCCCACGGGTCGGTGCCGAAGCCGCCGAACTCGAGCTCGAACGTGGCGGGCTTCGTGACGCCGCGGATCGTCAGGTCGCCGTCGACGAGGAAGTCCCCGCCCTCGTAGCGGACGCCCGTGGAGACGAAGTCGAGCGTCGGATAGGTCTCGGTGTCGAAGAAGTCGGCCGAGCGGAGGTGGGTGTCGCGCCCCTCGTCCTTGGTGTCGATCGACGCGACGTCCACCGAGGCCTCGACGCGCGCCTCGAGCGGGTTCTCGGGGGCGACGATGGTGGCGTTCTTCAGGCCGAACGTGCCGCGCACCTTCGAGATCATCATGTGGCGCACGCTGAAGGACACTTCGCTGTGCGAGGGGTCGAGCACCCAGGTGCCCGCCTTGTAGCCGGGGATCTCGAGGGCAGTGGTGGTGTCGGTCATGTCATTCCTTCGGAGAGGTGGAAACGGTCTGGGTAGCTGAAACGCGTCGCGCGCGGATCTATTCCCGCGAATGAAAACTTCTTCCGCGAGTCACCCCCTGTCCACCTGCGCGGCAGCGGCGTAGCATTCAGCCGTCCGATCGACGACGATCGGACGATCCCCGCACATCGGTCACCCGCTCAGGGAGGGGACATGCTCGGCTTGCCGATTCGAATCCCGATCACGGCCCTCGCGCTCGCGGCGCTGTCGTTCGCCGGTGCGGCTCCGCCCCCGCCGGCGCAGACCGCAGTCGTCGCCGCCTGCTGGGAGGAGGCTCCCACGGACCTCGACGGCGGCGGCCCGGATATCGCCATCGGCTACCCGTCGTACGACCTGCCGGGTGCGCAGGACGCCGGCGCGATCGTGGTCCACTCCGACGTCGCTCCCCCGGGATCCTCGACTCCTCACGCTCCGCACGGTCGCGTCGTCCTGACCGCGGAGTCGTTCGGATTGCCGGTCGAGGCCGGCGCGCGGTTCGGCGCCGCCGTCGTGGCCGTTCCCGATGACGCCCTGCGGGTGGACGACGATGACTGCGCCGATCTGCTCGTGGGAGCGCCGGGCGCCGCGGTCGGGAGCGCGGCGGGCGCCGGGCGCGTGCACCTGCTCGCGGGCGCTCCGGGGGCGATGGTCGGCGATCCGGCAGACAGCTTCGACGCGGCCTCCCTCCCCGGCATCGGCGGACGCGAAGCGGGGGCCGGATTCGGTTCCGCGTTGGCTCTCACGGGCGGCGTGCTGGCCATCGGCGAACCGCGTCGCGATGCGGGGAGTGCCGCGGACGCCGGCCGGGTCGTCCGGGTCGATAGTCAGGGCCCTGGCCCCGACCCCGTCGTCACCGCGTTCACGCAGGGCGGAGGGGCAGAGACGGGAGACCGGTTCGGCGAGGTGCTCGACGCCTTCCCGACGGGCCTCGGCGCGCTCATCATGGTGGGCGTGCCGCGGGAGGACGTCGGCACACGCGCCGATGCCGGTGCAGTCGCCCTCATCGCGCCCGACGACGTCGTGAACCTCGTGACTCAGAACAGCCCCGGCACGGCGGGCGCCGCCGAGAGCGGCGACCGCTTCGGCGCGTCCGTGGACGCCTTCGCGACCTTCACCTCGCATCCGGTGGTCAGGGTGGCCGTCGGGGTTCCCGGTGAGGACCTCGGCGGTGTCCGCGACGCCGGTCTCGTCGGGTGGGCGGTCATCGACCTGTTCGATTCACCGCGGGGCGTGTCGCTGATCCAGGGCACCGGCATCGCGGTCACCCAGCGCAGCCCCGGGGTCGCCGGCTCGCCGGAGACGGGCGACCGGTTCGGCGACGCGGTCGTCACCGGCGAGTACGGCACGGACGGCGGTAGACGGCATCTCGTCGTGGGCGCTCCCGCCGAAGACGTCGGGGCCGTGCTCGACACCGGGACGATCAGCCTCACCCGCGTGACGGAGGAGGGCGCCGCGACCGACGGCCCGGCGGCGGCGTGGACCCAGGACGAGGCCGGCACCGCCGGCGCGGCGGAGCGCGGCGACCGGATGGGAGCGGCCCTCGCATCAGTCGATCTGACCCACATCATCGACGACGACCACGTGACGTGGCAGGTCGTGCTCGCCACCGTCCCCGGTGAGGACATAGGCGCGGTCGCCGACGCGGGCGTCGCCTACGTCGGCGTGCCGGGAAGCACACCCGTCCTGCTGATGCCGCCGTTCACGCAGCGCGGTGCGGGCACGGGGATGGCCCCCATGCGCGGGTGGTGACCCGCGGAACCCCGCAGCAGCCGAACTCAGCCGACGGCGAGCAGATCGATGATGAAGATCAGCGTCTTGCCGCCGAGGAAGTGGCCGCCGGCGGGGCCGTAGGCCAGGTGGGGCGGGATCACGAGCTCGCGACGGCCACCGACCTTCATCCCCGGGATGCCGTCCTGCCAGCCCTGGATCAGACCTCGCAGCGGGAACTGGATGCTCTCGCCGCGTCCCCAAGACGAGTCGAACTCCTCCCCGGAGTCGTACTCGACGCCGGCGTAGTGCACGGTGACGGTGTCTCCGGGCTGAGCCTCGGCGCCTTCGCCCACGATGAGGTCGCGGATGACGAGGTCGGAGGGGGCGGGGCCGTCAGGGGCGTCGAACTCGGGCTTGGTGCGGTCATCAGTCATGACTCCATCCAAGCACGCCACGCGCGTCCGGTCACCCGACCCGGGGCCGCGCGCGACCACCCTTGACAGCCGATCGAGCGCGTGGGGACAATGGTGACAGATCAACTCAGCGCTCGGTCGACACGCAGGCATCGCCGCGGCACCGGGCGCTGAGTCTTGCTACCGGAGGCGTCCGTCGGTGCTCAGCAGCGCCGCACGGGCTCCGATCGTCCTCGTCAGGAACACGCGCTCGTCGTGCGCCGCGTGGGCGTCCCGCCCACTGAGCGCGCGCTGTCGCGCCGCGGCGAGCGCCGTCGCCTCGTGGATGAAGTCGGCCATGAGGGGACGCCGATCGCCGGGGAGCGTGCGGGCCCAGGCCAGCGCATGACGCCGGCCACGTCCCGTCGCCAGCATCTCCACCTCGGCGGCGCTGAACCATCCCGCAGCCGCGTACTCCCCGAGGCGCTCGCGAGTGAGCCGCGCCTCCTCACGGCGCAACAGCAGCACCCCGCCGACGAACGCGAGGAAGAGCGGGATCTGGAGGGTGAGGTACAGCGCGAAGAAGTCCGCGAACGCGGCCGAGCCGTTCCACACGGCGTGCAGCACCGCTGCGCCGAGCATTCCGAGCAGCCACGGGCCGAGAGCCGCCCCGTTCGATGCTCCGCTGCGCGCCGCCCGTCCCAGCGCGTATCCGGTCACCGCCGTGAACATGACGTGGGCGAACGGCGACAGCACGCCCCGCAGGACGAAGGTGAAGGTGACCTCGGTGACGCCGCCCTCGATGAGGCTCGTCGCGAAATAGAGGATGTTCTCGGTGAAGGCGAATCCCGCCCCGACGAGCGCGCCGTAGACGACGCCGTCGACGGGACCGTCGAAGGCCCGGCGGCCGAAGACGAACAGGAGGAGGACTCCCAGACCTTTGGCGGCTTCTTCGACGATCGGCGCCTGGACGACGGCGGAGAACGCATCGCCGAGGGCGGGGTCGACGACGACCATCGCCGGAGACAGGGCGAGGTCGACCAGCAGCGCCAGCCCGACAGCCCCGATCGCTCCCCAGGCGACGGCCGCGATCACGAGTCCGCGGGGCTCGGGCTCCCAGCGGTCGACCAGTCGCACCGCCAGCAGCACGCCCGCCAGCGGGATGACCGCGAGCACCATCCCGATCGCCGATGCGGCGACGCCCAGGAAGGTGACGAGGTAGGCGGCCAGGCCGAGGGCCATCAGGGTCAGGAGTGCGAAGAGCCAGATCGGCGCCGCTCTGCCGGCGCGCACGGGCACCGGAAGCGACGGCGCGGGAGCCGCCTGCGGCACGGCCGCCGGGGCTCCGTGAGGGGACTGGGCGAACGGCGAGGGGAAGGCCATGACGCTCAGCCTAGAGTCGCCTCCCCCGTGAGCGCCGACGCGCCGGGTAGCCTGGGGGGATGCGCTTCGCCCACGTGACCTCGGCCGCGTCCGTCGATCCGCGGCTGGCGGTCGTCCGCGAAGACGAGGCGCTTCCGGTCGCCCCGCTCTTCCCCGGCGCCCCGGACGACCTGCAGAGCCTCATCGAAGGCGGCGAGTCCCTGCTGGCCCGCGTGCGGGAGGCGGCCGCATCGGCGACCGACTGGCAGCCGGCCTCGGGCCTCGGCTTCGCCACGGCGATCTCCCGGCCGCCCGTCGTGCTCGCGGTGGGCCTGAACTACGCTGCGCACTCGAGCGAGCTGGGACTGAAGGCCGACAAGGCTCCCACCGTGTTCGTGCTGTGGCCGGGCTCCCTCACCGGGCACGACGCGACGACGACCTGGCCGCGCTCGCTCAGCGAGTCCGTCGACTACGAGGCCGAGCTCGGCGTCGTCATCGGAGCCGCCGCCAAGGACGTCACCGAGGCGGACGCACTGTCCCATGTCTGGGGCTACACGGTGGTCAACGACATCACCGCCCGCGACATCCAGTTCTCGGAAGCGCAGTGGTCACGGTGCAAGTCGTTCGACGGCTTCACCCCCACGGGGCCGGTGGTCGTCACCGCCGACGAGATCGCCGACCCGCAGGACCTCCACATCTGGGCGGTCGTCGACGGTCAGACCGTGCAGGACGCCACGACGGGCCAGATGATCCGCTCGGTGGCCACCCTCATCTCCCACCTGTCCCAGTCGGCGACGCTGCTTCCGGGAACACTCATCTCCACGGGAAGCCCCGGCGGCGCCGGCTACTCGCGTGATCCGCAGATCTTCCTCCGCGACCGCTCGACGGTCACCGTCGGCATCGACGGCATCGGGGCGCTCACGACCCACTGCCGCATCCTCGGCTGAGTACGCGAAACGGGCGGCGCCGACCGGCACCGCCCGTTCGCTGAGCGCACGCTCAGTAGTCGGTGACCACCTGGCTGCACGGCACCTCGACGCCCCAAACCGTCACGATGGCGGTCGGGTCGGTCGCGCACGTCGCTGCGGCCGAGAACGTCGGGATCACGAAGACGACGACCAGGATGGCGCCGATGACCATCAGCACGGCGCTGATGATGATCGCCGCGACGGCGAATCCGTTGCTGCGGCCGGCCTTCTTGCTCTGCACGAGCGCCACGATGCCGAGGATCAGCGCGAGGAGCTGGAAGAAGAACGACAGCACGAAGGCGACGATGCCCAGCGTCTTGCCCGGGACCGGGCCGGCCGGGGCGTAGCCACCGGCGTTGTAGGCGGGGGCCGCGGGCGGAGCGGCCGGGTAGGCGGGGGTCTCGTAGGCCGGCGGCTGCGGCGGGTTCTGCGGGTCGGTCATGCGGGCTCTCTCCTCACGTGGCCGGACGTCCCGGCATGGCGACGCTACCGGCATCCGGCGGCCCGGCGCAAAGGACCGCGCCGATCAGCCCTCGACGAGGTTCTCCGCGGGCTGGACGATGGGGATCGCCTGGGTGATCGCCTCGAGTCCGGACAGCCGCGCCGGCGACAGCTGCTTCTCCACCTCTTCGCGCGTCATGAGACCTGCTTCGACGACGAGGTCGCCCACGTTGCGATGCGTGAGCAGCGCGGTCTTGGCCAGCGCCGCCGATGCCGCGTAGCCGATGAAGGGCGTGAGCGCCGTCACGACGCCGACCGAGGCGCCGACCATCGCGCCCAGCCGCTCGCGATTGGCGGTGATGCCGTCGACGCAGTTCAGGCGGAGGGTGCGCATCCCGCGACGCATCCACGTGATCGACTGGAAGATCGAGTGCGCGATGACCGGCTCGAAGGCATTCAGCTGCAGCTGGCCGCCCTCGACGGCCATCGTGACCGTGAGATCGGCGCCCGCCACGGCGAACGCGACCTGGTTGACGACCTCCGGGATCACAGGGTTGACCTTGCCCGGCATGATGCTCGATCCGGCCTGACGTGCGGGGAGGTTGATCTCACCGAGGCCGGCCTGCGGACCCGACGAGAGGAGTCGCAGGTCGTTGCAGATCTTCGAGAGCTTGATCGCGTTGCGCTTGAGCGAGGACGAGAACGACATGAACGATCCGGTGTCGCTCGTGGCCTCGACGAGGTCGTCGGCGGTGGCGAGGTCCAGCGCCGTGATCTCGCGCAGATGCCGCAGCACGGCCGCGGCGTAGCCCGGGTGGGTCGTGATGCCGGTGCCGATGGCGGTCGCGCCCATGTTGATCTCGTAGAGCAGGTAGGCGTTCTCGGTGAGTCGCTGGTGGTCGTACCCGAGCGTCGTGGCGAAGCCGTGGAACTCCTGACCGAGCGTCATGGGGACGGCGTCCTGCAGCTGCGTGCGGCCGATCTTGAGGATGTCGTGGAACTCGACCGCCTTGGCCAGGAACGACTGCCGCAGGAGGTCGAGCTCCTCTAGGAGCGACTTCAGATCGAGGCTCAGCCCGATCTTCACGGCCGTCGGGTAGACGTCGTTGGTCGATTGACTGCGGTTGGTGTGGTCGATCGGCGAGAGGTAGGAGTAGTCGCCCTTCTCCCGGCCCGCGAGCTCGAGCGCGATGTTGGTGATGACCTCATTCGCGTTCATGTTGGTCGAGGTGCCGGCACCGCCCTGGATGACCCCCACGACGAACTGGTCGTGGAACTCGCCGTCGATGACGCGCTGCGAGGCGCGGTCGATGAGGTCGGCGCGCTCGGCGTCCAGGACGCCGATCTCGAGGTTGGCCCGTGCGGACGCCTGTTTCACCATCGCGAGCGCCTTCACCAGGTCCGCGTAGACGGAGATGGGGCGGCGTGAGATGGGGAAGTTCTCCAGCGCGCGGGCGGTGTGGATGCCCCAGTACGCGTCGGCGGGGATCTCGAGGGATCCGAGGGAGTCGGTTTCGGTGCGCGTCGTTGCGTCCAGAGCCATGTGTGGGAGTCCTTGTGGGTCTCGAGGGGGTGGCGGATCAGGTTCGAGCCTAGTCGCGCAGCGCCGGGGCGACGATGTACTCCGTGTACATCGTCGCCCCGGCAGTGTACGAGGTGGCGCCCAGCCCGCTCCCCCGGCTCAGCGACCCAGCGGCGTCATGTCCGCGTACCGGTCGCCGACCGGGGCGACCACGGCGCCGAGGCGCTCTCGCTGCTCGGGGGTGAGCACCAGGTCGTCAGCTCCCACGTTCTCCTCCAGTCGCTCGACCCGGCGAGTGCCCGGGATGGGGGCGATGTCGTCGCCCTGCGCCAGGAGCCAGGCCAGCGCCACCTGCGCGGGCGTGGCCCCGGCATCGGCCGCGACCTCCTCCACCGCCTCGACGATGCGGAGGTTCTGCTGGAGCGCGCCGTCGACGAACCGCGGGTTCGAACGGCGGAAGTCGCCCTCGGCGAGCTGATCGGTCGACCGGATCGCGCCGGTGAGGAACCCCCGCCCGAGCGGCGAGTACGGCACGAAGCCGATGCCCAGCTCGCGCAGCGCCGGCAGGAGCTCGGCCTCCGGGTCCCGCGTCCACAGCGAGTACTCGGTCTGCACCGCGGTCACCGGGTGCACCGCGTGCGCACGCCGGATCGTCGACACGGCCGCCTCCGACAGTCCGTAGCCGAGGATCTTCCCCTCCTGCACGAGTTCGGCGAGGGCCCCGACGGTGTCCTCGATCGGAGTGCCGGGGTCCATCCGGTGCTGGTAGTAGAGGTCGATGCGATCGGTGTTCAGCCGTCGCAGCGATCCCTCTACGGACAGGCGGACGTTCTCGGGCGACCCGTCGAGACCGGGGACATCGCCTGCGGCGTGGCGGATGGTGCCGAACTTCGTCGCGATGACGGCGTCGTCGCGACGGCCGGCGAGCGCGCGACCCAACAGCTCCTCGTTGACGTACGGCCCGTAGATCTCGGCGGTATCGAGGAAGTTCACGCCGAGCTCGAGCGCCCGGTGGATCGTGCGGATGCCTCCCTCGTCGTCCTCCCGCGCGCCCGCGTAGAACGCGCTGATGCCCATGAGTCCGAGGCCGAGGCGGCCGATCTGAGGTCCGCGGGAACCGAGTCGGATGGTCTTCATGCGGTCTTCTCCTTCTGCCGGTAGACGGCGATCTTGTAGTCGATGGCGGCAAGGCTCGCCGTGATCTCCTCCAGCTGGGCGAGGACGCCGCTGCGATGCCGCAGCAGCAGCTCCAGCCGGTCCTCGACGGTGTCCTCGCCCGCTCGCACGAGCTCGGTGTACGCCCGGATGGTGGCGATGGGCATCCCCGTCGATCTCAGCCGGGTGAGGAACTGCACCCAGCCGATGTCCGCGTCGCTGTAGCGACGGTGCGTCGACGAGGCTCGGTCCACGGGTGTCAGCATGAGCCCTGCCCGCTCGTAATAGCGGAGCGTGTGGGTCGTGAGCCCCGTCGCCGTAGCCGCGTCGGAGATCGAGAGTCCGTCATGGAGGAGGGTCATGTCCTCACGGTAGAACTTAGAGTGCGCTTTCAGTCAAGCCCGGTTGCCGATCCCCCGCGTCCGCTGCTCTCCTCCCGGGATAGCGTGGAAGGATGCCCCTCTCCTCCCGCACCGCCGCCGCCCGCGCGCCTCGCCCGACGATCGAGTTCGAGGTCGTCGCAACGGAACGTCTGAGCCCGCACCTGGTGCGGGTGCGGCTCGGCGGAGCAGGCTTCGGCGCGTTCGAGGACCGCGCCGAGACCGACAAGTACGTCAAGCTCCGCTTTCCGTCGCCGGCACCCGACGCGCCCCCGGTCACCCGCACGTACACGGTCCGGCGGGTAGACGCCGGCACACGCACGCTCGACATCGACTTCGTCGTCCACGGCGACGAGGGTCTCGCCGGCCCCTGGGCGGCCACCGTGCAGCCGGGAGCCAGGATCTCCCTCCTCGGACCCGGCGGCGGCTACCTCCCGCGCACCGACACGGACTGGCACCTCCTGGTCGGTGATCTGTCCGCCCTGCCGGCCATCTCCGCCGCGCTCGAGGCCCTGCCGTCGGAGGCCGTCGGAACGGCCATCATCGAGGTGGACGCGCCCGACGCGCAGATCGAACTGGCGGCGCCCACCGGGGTGCAGGTGACCTGGAGCGTCGACGCCGAACACGACCCGGAGCATCTGGCCTCCCTCGTGCGCGGCCTCGAGTGGCCGGGCGGCACCGTGCAGGTCTTCGCGCACGGCGAGCGGGAGTCGATGAAGGCGCTGCGCCGTGTGTTCTTCGATGAGCGCGGCCTGGACCGCGGGCAGGTCTCGCTCTCGGGCTACTGGGCACGCGGCCGCACGGAGGACCGCTTCCAGGCCGAGAAGCGGGAGCCGATCGGCAGGATCCTCTAGCCCCTCTACGACTCGACCCCGACCATGGCGGCGCTGCGCTCCCACAGGCGGGCAGCCAGCTGCGGGTCGGCGGCGAGCCGGTGCGTGCGCGAGATCCGGTTCTCGGCGTAGTACTCGCCGGGGCGCCAGTCGATGCCCGGGGTCCCGAGTGCCAGCCACGTCAGCCGGGAGCCCCCGACCTCGACGGGGGTGAGGAGGCGGCGGGTGAGCGGGTTCGTGTACATCCACCGCCACGGACCGCGCGCCGCCGAGGCGAAGCTGCTCGCGATGGCCCCCGGGTGGAAGGCGACGGCGGACAGCCCGCTCGGACCGAGACGGCGCTGCAACTCGACGGTGAAGAGGATGTTCGCGAGCTTCGCGTTCCCGTACGCCGTCGACGACGAGAACCGGCGCTCTGCGTCCAGGTCGTCGATGTCGAAGCGGGAGAACCTGCGCGCCGCGACGCTAGAGGTCTGGATGACCGACGCGCCGCTCTCGGCGAGACGGTCGCGCAGGAGCGCGGTCAGCAGGAAGCCGGCGAGGTGGTTCACCTGGAAGGTGAGCTCGTGCCCGTCGACGGTCGTTCGGCGCCGGTCGATGATCCCGCCGGCGTTGTTGGCCAGCACGTCGATGCGGGGGTACCGCGCGCGCAGGTCGGCGGCGAGCGCGCGGACCTCGTCGAGGACGGCGAAGTCGGCGACGAATCGATCGGCGCCGATCTCGTCGGCGACGCGACCGGTCTTGTCGGGATCCCGCCCGACGACCACCACGTTCTCTCCGGCCGCGTGGAGCTGGCGCGCCGCCGCGGCGCCGATGCCGTCACTCGCGCCGGTCAGGATGATCGTGCGGGTCACGACGTCGGCTTCCGGGAGAAGGCTTCGAGACGTTCCTCGGGCGTCAACCGGGCCATCGCGGCCACCCACTCCGGCGAGAAGTACTCGCTCGTCTCCGCCTCGACCACGGGGACGACCGTGTGGGTGATGACATCGTCGTAGATGTGCACGAGGTGGAAGGACTGCCCCGCATCCATCCCGTTGACCGAGGCCGGCGGCCGCTGCAGGTTCATCGTGTAGCAGGTCGCCGAGGCGACGCTCACCGGGATGCCGGCGAAAGTGCCGCTCGTCGAGTAGTGCAGGTGCCCCGCGAGGATCGCGCGGACGTCCGAGCCGGCCAGCACGGCCGCCAGCTCGTCCTGATGACGCAGCTCGAGGATGTCGAAGAACGGGATGTGGCTGGGAAGCGGCGGGTGGTGCAGCGCGACGATGCTGCCGAGCGGCGCGGGTTCGGCGAGCACGCCCGACAGCCAGGCGAGCTGCTCCGCATCGACATCGCCGTGGTGCCAGCCGGGAACGCTGGAGTCCAGGGCGATCAGCCGCAGCCCGCCGAGATCCCACACGCCCGTGACCGGCTCCTGCGTGGCCACCCCGTCCAGGAGACCGGCCCGCAGAGCCGGCCGCTCGTCGTGGTTGCCGGCGATCCAGACCACGGGCGCGTCGAGAGCCGCGGCGTAGGGCTCCACCGCGTCGCGGAGCGAGCGGTACGCGTCGGGCTCGCCGAGATCGGTGAGGTCGCCCGTCACGACGAGCGCGTCGGGACGGACACCGGTGCGCGTCACCGCCGCCAGCGTCGCCGCGAGGTTGGCCGCCGTGTCGTAGCGACCCCCCAGCGGGCGATTCGCGGCCAGCAGATGCGTGTCGCTCAGGTGCACGATCGTGCGGCGCGCGGGCGCGTGGCGGCCGAACTGCGGATCGGAGAGGGTGGGAGCGCCGTCCATGCCGGCCAGCCTACGCGGGGCCGATGACGCCCGGACGCGCAGGCCGTGGCATCAGTGGAGGACGATCAGCAGGAGGCCGGCGAGCACGGCCAGCGCCGATACGGTGAACGACCCGTAGGCGGCGACCAGCGCGATCGACTTCTGCGCGTCGGTGAGAGGGCTCTTGCGGGCGGCCTTGGCCGCCGCCTTCGCGGCGCGGTTGGCTTCCTTCTCGGTGATGATCGTGATCGCGTCGGTGAACTCCGCCGGCGCCACCACCGGCGCACGACCCGCGCGCACGAGCAGCCGCAGTCCCAGGGCGTAGAACCCGACGACGAGGGCGGCGCCGACCAGAGCCGCCGCGAACACCTCGAGGAAGGCGAACCAGTCGATCGTGACGCTCACTTCTTGTCGCCCTTCGTGCTCGCCTTGCCGGACGCAGCGGCACGCTCGGCCGCCTTCCGATCCTCGGTCGCCTTCTTGGCGTCTGCCTTGGCCTTGGCCTTGCGCGCCGCCTTCTCCCGCGCTTCCTGCTCCGCCTTCTGGCGCGCCTGCTCCCGAAGGATCGCGCGCTGGCGACGGGTGGGCGGCGGGTTGCGCTTCACCTTGACCGCGTGGCCCGAATCGGCGACCTCGCTCATGGCGTTTCCGGCGTGGACGGCGTCAAGACGCGAGCGCCAGAAGATCGCCAGCACGATGGCCACCGCGATCACGGCGCCCACGACGACGCCCCAGATCGGGCCCAGCCAGACGACGATGAGCGCAGCGGCGGCACCGACGGCGCCGGCGGCGGGCAGTGTCAGCAGCCAGCCCACGGCGATGCGGCCGACCGTCCGCCAGCGCACCGTCGACCCGCGGCGGCCGAGACCGGAGCCGATGACGGATCCCGATGCCACCTGGGTGGTCGAGAGCGCGAAGCCGAAGAAGCTCGAGGCGAGGATGGTGGACGCCGTCGAGGACTCGGCCGAGAATCCCTGCGCCGGCTTGACGTCGGTGAGCCCCTTGCCGAGCGTGCGGATGATGCGCCACCCGCCCATGTACGTGCCGAGCGCGATGGTGAACGCGCACGCGAAGATGACCCAGAACTGGGGGTCGGCGTGCTCGCGATCCTGCAGGCCCGCGGTGATCAGCGCCAGGGTGATGACGCCCATCGTCTTCTGGGCGTCGTTCGTGCCGTGAGCGAGGGCGACCAGCGACGAGGTGAAGATCTGGCCCCACCGGAAGCCGTCGCGCCCGTCGGGCTTGTTGTCGTAGCGGCGGGTCGCGGCGTACGCGACCTTCGTGACCACGAAGGCGATCACCCCGGCGGTGAACGGGGCGATGACGGCCGGCAGCACGACCTTGCTGAGGACGACGCCGAAGTCGATCGCCGCAGCGCTCGCGCCCACGAGCGTCGCACCGATGAGTCCGCCGAACAGCGCGTGGGAAGAGCTCGAGGGAAGGCCCAGGAGCCAGGTGAGCATGTTCCAGGTGATCGCGCCGATGAGGCCCGCGAAGATGATGGGCAGGAACGTGCCGGGGTCGATGTCCGACTCGTTGATCATCCCGTGCGAGATCGTCTTGGAAACCTCGGTCGACAAGAACGCGCCCACCAGATTCAGAACGGCCGCCAGCAGCACGGCGACCTTGGGCTTGAGCGCGCCCGTCGCGATGGGTGTGGCCATCGCATTCGCGGTGTCGTGGAACCCGTTGGTGAAGTCGAAGAACAGTGCCAGTGCGATCACCAGCACCACGATGAAGACTGCGGCTTCCACAGTTCGCTTTCCGTCGAGGGTGTGTGGGGATGCCGACCGGGCGTCGGCGGTGCGAACGAAGAGTTCACCGTGGGTTCATGTTCCGGCAACCGGACGAGGGAAATCCTCGCACATCCCGGGGCGATCGCAGAACCCGGCGCCCCCGTTCATAAGCGGTCCATTAGCGTGGGATGGTGAGCACGTCGCAGCCTCCCGTCGCCCCTGCCCGCCCCCGCACCCGCAGCCATCACGGCGACGAGTTCGCCGACGCGTACGACTGGCTCCGCGCGAAGGACGATGCGGAGGTGATCGCGCACCTCGAGGCGGAGAACGCCTACACCGACGAGCGGACCGCGCATCTGGAAGGACTGCGGACCCGCCTGTTCGAGGAGATCAAGGGGCGCACTCTGGAGACGGACCTGTCGGTCCCCTCCCGGCGCGGACAGTGGTGGTACTACGGACGCACCGTGGAGGGCAAGCAGTACGGCATCCACTGCCGTGCACCGCTCGCCTCCGACGACGACTGGACGCCGCCCGAACTGTCCGCCGACGCCGCCGTCCCCGGCGAGGAGGTGCTGCTGGACGGCAATGTGGAGGCGGCGGGCCACGAGTTCTTCTCGCTCGGAAGCCTCGAGGTCTCCACCGACGGCACGCGCCTGCTGTACGGCGTCGATGTGGAAGGCGACGAGCGGTACACGCTGCGCATTCGCGACCTGGTGAGCGGCTCCGATCTCGACGACGTGGTCGAGAACACCTCCGCGGGGGCCACCTTCTCCCCCGACGGCCGCCACATCGTCTACACCACCGTCGACGACGCGTGGCGTCCCGACACCGTCTGGCTGCACGAGGTGGGCACCTCGGCTGCAGCCGACGTGCGTCTGTTCCATGAACCCGACGAGCGGTACTGGGTCGGCGCCGGATTCACCCGCAGCGATGCGTTCCTCGTGATCGAGGTCGGCTCCTCCATCACCTCCGAGGAGTTCCTCGTACCGGCCGACGACCTGCGCGCCGAGCCTCGCGTCGTCTGGCCCCGCACCGAGGGCGTCGAGTACTCGACCACCCACGCCGTCGTCGGCGGCGAGGACGTCCTGTACGTGCTCCACAACCAGGACGCGCTCGACTTCGAACTGGTGCGCGTCCCGGCGTCCGACCCGCAGGGCGAGCGCACGACGGTGCTGCCCCACGTTCCCGGGCGGCGGCTGCTCGACGTGTCGGCTTTCCGCGACTGGGGTGTCGTGGCATACCGGCGTGAGGGCCTGCCCCGCCTCGGTGTGCTCGACTACGAGAGCGGAGCCGTGTCGGAGATCGCGTTCGAGGAGCCCCTGTACTCGGTGGGCACGGCCGGCAACCCCGAATGGGCGCCGCCGGTGCTGCGCCTCGGCTACGGATCGTTCACGACCCCGGGCACCGTCTACGACTACGTGATCGCCACCGGAGAGCTGCTGCTGCGCAAGCGCCAGCCGGTGCTGGGCGGCTACGACGCAGCGGACTACGGCCAGCGGCGGGTGTGGGCCACCGCGGACGACGGCACCCGCGTTCCCATCTCGCTCGTCTGGAAGCGCTCCTTCGGCGACCCCGGCGCGGCGGGCGCGGCGCCCCGCCCCGTGCACCTCTACGGCTACGGCTCCTACGAGCACTCGATCGAGCCCGGCTTCTCGGTGGCCCGGCTCTCGATGCTCGACCGCGGCGTCGTCTTCGCCGTCGCGCACGTCCGCGGCGGCGGAGAACTCGGCCGGCAGTGGTACGAGGACGGCAAGCTGCAGCACAAGCGCAATACCTTCACCGACTTCGTCGCCTGCGCGCGCCACCTGGTCGACGAGGGATGGACCTCCCCCGACCGTCTGGTCGCCGAGGGAGGGTCTGCCGGAGGGCTCCTCATGGGCGCCGTCGCGAACCTGGCGCCGGAGCTGTTCGCCGGCATCCTCGCCGACGTCCCCTTCGTCGACGCCCTGACGACCATTCTCGATCCTTCGCTGCCGCTGACCGTGATCGAGTGGGATGAGTGGGGCGACCCGCTCCACGACGCCGACGTCTACGCCTACATGAAGTCGTACACGCCGTACGAGAACGTGCGGGAGGGCGTGCGGTACCCCCGCATCCTCGCCACGACGTCGCTCAACGACACGCGGGTGCTCTACGTGGAGCCGGCGAAGTGGGTGGCGCGACTGCGCGAGGTCGGCGCGGATGCGCTCCTGCGCTGCGAGATGGTCGCCGGCCACGGCGGCGTCAGCGGCCGCTACAACGCCTGGCACCAGCGGGCGTTCGAGCTCGCCTGGCTGCTGGACGTCCTCGGTCTCGCCGACTGACCCACCCGCTGGCCGCTGGCCGCCGGCGGCTGGCCGCTGATGTCCCACTTGCGGTAGCTGATGTCCCACTTCCGCTTGTTTCTGTGCAGAGGAATCAACCGAAAGTGGGACATGCGGTGCGGCGGTGTCCCTCGGCACTCAACACTCAGCACCCGACTCAGGACAGCGGAGTCCAGCCGGCGCGTGTCAGCGCGGCGGCGACCTTCTGCACGGCAGCGGCGCCGTCACCGGCGAGATGATGGGAGAGGATGCGGACGAGATCCACGCCCTGTGCGCGCACCGCGTCCCACCGGTCGGCGTCACGAGCGAACTGGCCGGGGTCCGCAGCGTGCACGCGCCCGTCGTACTCGATGGCGACGCGACGCTGCGGGTAGGCGAGGTCGAGCTCGGCGACGAACGTGCCCCGCTCGTCGTAGAGGTTCCACGCCGTGTGGGGCTCGGGCAGCCCGGCATCCCTCAGGAGGAGCCGAAGGCGCGTCTCGCGGGCGGAGCGCACACCGCTGCGGACGTCGTCCAGCGCGCGCGAGAGAGTCCCACCGCGCACGTCGCCCATCCGCGCCACCTCGGCCCGGAGCTCGGCCACACCGACAGGCGACTGCGGCCCGCTGACGAGGAAGTCCGCCGCCGCGACGAGGTCGCCGTGAGACCAGCGCCTGCCGCACTGCCGCCACGCCCGGGCGGGATCCTCGAGCGGCAGCCCGGCGACATCGCGCACCGCGGGGTGCCGGCTCTGGAGGCGGTGCCCGATGACCCCCTGGGTGCGCGGCTCGCGAGCGGGCCGATGGGAGGAGACATGGATGCCGGGCACGTACGGCCATTCCGGCATCGGCGCCCCGTACAGGAGCAGCGCCGTCTCATGGCTGAAGAATTGGCCTTCCCGCAGTCGTGGAGCGTACGCCCGGCAGAGTTCCCACATTCCCGCGGGCACACCCGGATTCCGCGAGCGGACGCCGTGAATCGGGCGCGCGAGCGAGCGCCCGCGCAGCCGCCCCGGCGAGACGCCCACCTCGGCCGCCTGCGCGACGGTGAAGGCGGCGGGCAGCGAGAGCGGGAGCAGAGGTCGATGCGTCACGCACCCAGGGTGCCGACTGCCGGCCGCCGCCGGATCCCGCATCCCCAGGTCCGGGGTCGGCGCGCCGCTCTGCGGTGTTCGGGAGGAGCCGGTGACCGCTCGGGGTATGTCCCACTTTCGGTCGTCAGCGCCGCGAGGAAGCGACCGAAAGTGGGACAAGCCCTACCGAAAGTGGGACAACAGGTGCCGCAAGTGGGACGACCGCCACGGGACGGAGGCGCGGAAGCGCGGCAGTGCGGAAGCGCGGCAGCGCGGAAGGCTCAGCCGAAGAGAGCGGCGGCCTCTTCGTAGCGGTAGAGGGGCACGGTGTTGAGCTCGCCCAGCGCCTCGGCGAACGGGACCCGGACGATGTCGGTGCCCTTCATGGACACCATCTGGCCCCAGGCGCCCTCGACGGCGACATCGGCGGCGTGCAGGCCGAGACGGGTGGCCAGGACGCGATCGAAGGCCGACGGGGATCCGCCGCGCTGGATGTGACCGAGGACGGTGGCGCGCGTCTCGATGCCCGTGATGCGCTCGATCTCGGGCGCGAGCACCTCGCTGATGCCGCCGAGGCGCGGACGGTTGAACGCGTCGAGGCCCTTGTCGGAGTACGCCTCGTCCTGGCCGAGGAGCTTGAAGCCCTCGGAGACGACGACCAGCGGCGCGCGGCCGCGGTCGTGGGCCTTCTGGACCTGGGCAGCGATGTCCTCGAGCGACATCGGGACCTCGGGGATGCAGATGACGTGCGCCCCGGCCGCGATGCCCGAGTGCAGGGCGATCCAGCCGACGTGGCGGCCCATGACCTCGGCGACCATGCACCGCTGGTGCGAGTCGCCGGTGGTGCGCAGGCGGTCCATGGCCTCGGTGGCGATGTTGACGGCCGTGTCGAACCCGAACGAGTAGTCCGTGGCCCGCAGGTCGTTGTCGATGGTCTTCGGGACGCCGAGCACGTTGATGCCGTCGCCGTAGAGACGGTTGGCCGCTGCCAGAGTGCCCTCGCCTCCGATGGCGACGATGCCGTCGATCCGGTGACCGTAGAGCGTCTTGGCGATGTTCTCCGCACCGCCGCGAGGACCCTCGTAGGGGTTCGTGCGGCTCGTGCCGAGGATCGTGCCGCCGACCTTGGACAGACCCTTCACCTCGTGACGGGTGAGGGGGAAGAAGTCGCCGTCGACGACGCCGCGCCAGCCGTCGCGGATGCCGACGAACTCGATGTTGTAGGTCGTCGTGCCCTTGAGCACGAGGCCGCGGATGACGGCGTTCAGCCCGGGGCAGTCGCCGCCGCTGGTGAGGATGCCGATCTTCATGGGGAGATCCTTCGGTGTTCGGGATGGAGCTGAGGGCGACGCTGCCCCCCTGACACTACCGCCGCGGCCGACCGTGGTGCCACTGCGGCCGCCGTCGATAACCGGCGCCGCGACCCGTGCGGATCGGGGCGCCGGTCATCGACCTCAGAAGGCGCCGAGCGCCTGCCGCAGGAGGTGCATGAGCGCCGACAGCTGCACCGAATCGCTCGAGGTCGGGTCGACCTGGTCACCGTCGAGCGCCCGCTGCGCGAGCCCCTGCTTGGAGTCGATGAGCTCGGCGATCTTCGTGTCGATCGTGTGCGCGGCGATGATCCGCCATGCCGTCACCGGTTCGTCCTGGCCGATGCGGTGCACACGGTCGATCGCCTGTGTCTGCTCCGCAGCCGTCCACGACAGCTCGGCGAGCACCACGTTCGAGGCGGCCTGCATGTTCAGGCCGACACCGGCCGCGGTGAGCGAGCACACCGCGATCGCGACGTCGGCGTCGTTGTTGAACGCGTCGATCGCCTGCTGACGGACGGGCGTCGTCTGGTCGCCGCGGATCGAGACCGTGCGCAGCCCTGCGGCGGCGAAATGGGCCTCTGCCGCGTCCATCACGTCGATGTGCTTGGCGAAGAAGACCACCTTGCCGACCGAGCGCTGCAGCTGGACGGCGTAGTCGGCGGCGAGCAGCGCCTTGGCCTGACCGATCTTGCGCACCATCGTGAAGACGTTGTCGCTGCCGCTGCCGGCCGCCTTGGACTCCTCGAGCTCGCCGTGCGCGACCAGGCGCACGATGTCCTCGTCGATGTCGTCGAGGACGACGCGGTCGCCACGCGCCTCGATGATGCGGCGGTACTTGGCGGCCAGGCGCTGACCGAGCTCCTGCTCGGCGGCGCGGATGGACCGGCCGAAGTCGTCGTCGAGCTCCACCGGCAGATCGGCGACGAGCTTGTCCGGGAGGTCGGCTGCGACGTCCTTCTTCTTGCGGCGGACGATGCCGAGCGAGATGACGGCGTCACGTGCTTCCGGATAGAACGCCTTGTCGGCGGGGGTGAGCCCGGTGGCGTCCAGCTTCTGCATCAGCAGCGGGCCGGGCTTCTCGCCGTTGGTCCAGCCGAGGAAGCGCCAGATCGCGTCGAAGTCCTCGACGTCGTTGATGAGCGGCGTTCCGGTGAGCGCGAGCATCAGCGGATCACGCACCTGCTCGCGGATGCGGGCGGCGAGCGCGAGGACGTTCTGCGACCGCTGGGACGTGAGGTTCTTGATGAAGTGCGCCTCGTCGACCACCATGCCGCGCAGGCCCAGATCGCCGAGCCACGACAGGTGACGGTCGAGGACCTCGTAGTTGACGATGAACACGTCGGCGAAGGCGTCGACGGTGTCGCCGTCGCCGTGGATCACTGTCGCGCGGCGATGCGGGGTCCACCGCTCGACCTCGCGCGCCCAGTTCATCTTGACGACGTTGGGGACCACCGCCAGAAGCGGATACGCGTCGGCGACCGAGGCTGCCAGCACCGACTGCGCGGTCTTGCCGAGGCCGGGCTCGTCGGCCAGGAGGAAGGAGCGGTGACCACCGCGGACAGCCTCGAGGAAGCGCGACTGGTGGGCCATGATCTCCAGGCCCTTGGGCGAGAGCCGGTCGAACTCGGGCATCGGGGGCAGGTCCATCGATGCGGCACCGCCACCGGCGCCCATCTCGAACGCCTTGTAGAGCGGACCCATCAGCTCCCAGCCGTCGAGGCGTCGTCGGACGTTCTCGACGGGCGCGCGGAGGGCGAGGTCGGGCGCGAGGAACGGGTTCGACTCGCGGCGTGCGTCGATCTGCGGCGGGACGACCTGGCGTTCGGCCAGCGCCGCCGGCACGACAGGCGCCTGCACGGGAGCGACATCGGTGATGATGAGCTCGTCCTCGGCGAGTTCCGCCCCCGACTCGAGCAGCCAGTCGCGGCGCATGCGGCGAGCGACCGGCGACGTCGCCTGGTCGACTTCGAGCAGCTGGATGAGCGACGTGTCGCGGGCGGCGGTCTTGGCGAGGATGGTCGCGACACCGTCGAGCCGCTTGAGCAGCTCGGCGCGGGTGGCGGCGGGGATCTCCGCCTCCGCCTTGACGCGGGCGCGCTCTTCTCGGACGAGGAAGGCGATGACCTGGAACTTGACCCGGTTGGTGGGGCCGAGCTTGCCGCGCTGGGCTTTGGCCTCGACCTCGCGGACCTTGCGGGCCAGGATCGGGATGAGCGGCGCGTCGTCCTCGCGACGCGCCGACGAGCCGCGGCGTCGACGGGGCGACGACTTCGAGGCGGCGATGGGTGCCGTGGTCGGCATGCTCCTCCTGAGCGTGTGGACCGGCGGATGCCGGTGATGCCCGGTCGTACCGCGACCGGGCGGTGGAGTCCGCGGCGGAGAGCCGCGGTGTGAGTCCCGGGTCCCGTCCTGCCGGCTGCGGGCACTCGCTTCTGCGAGCTGCGGCGACGGCAGGGGGAATCCCTCGCCGCTATTGTAGCGCCTGCGGTCAGCGCGCTGTGCGAAGCCGGAGACTGTTGAGCACGACGAACACGCTCGAGAAGGCCATCGCCGCGCCGGCGATCATGGGGTTGAGCAGGCCGAACGCGGCCAGTGGAAGGGCGGCGACGTTGTAGGCGAAAGCCCAGAACAGGTTGCCGCGGATGACGCGCATCGTGCGACGGCTCAGTGCGATGGCGGTGACGACCGGAGCCAGGCCCGAGCCGGCGAGGGAGATGTCGCTGGCGTGGAGGGCGGCGTCGGTCCCTCCGCCCATGGCGAGGCCCAGGTCCGCGGTGGCGAGTGCGGCGGCGTCGTTGACGCCGTCGCCGACCATCGCGACACGGTGTCCCTCGCCCTGCAGACGCTGGATCTCGGCGACCTTCTCCTCCGGGAGGACCCCGGCGATGACGGTGTCGATCCCGGTCGCCCGCGCGACCTCGTGGGCGGCGCCGGCGTTGTCGCCGGTGAGCAGGACGACGCTCAGGCCGAGGTCCTTCAGCCGGGCGACGGTGGCGGCACTGTCGCCCCGCACGGTGTCGGCCACCCCGATGACCGCGCGGATCTCGCCGTCCCAGCCGGCTACCACGGCAGTGCCGCCGGCGGCCTCGACGTCCGCGACGGCGTCGCTGACGGTGTCTGCCGGGTCGTCGCCGACGATCTCGGCGGCGAAGGCGGCGCGCCCGGCGAACACCGCGTGACCGTCGACCGTGCCGGTGACTCCTCGGCCTGCGAGTCCGGCGAAGTCCGCGATGTGCGAGGGCGTGGGCGCGAGCACAGCGAGGGCGCGGGCCACGGGGTGCTCGGATGCGGACTCGAGCGACCCGACGAGACGGCCGATGTCGGCCGGGTCCGTCCCGCCGATCGCCTGGACGCCACGCACCATCATCCGCCCTTCCGTGACGGTGCCGGTCTTGTCGAGGACGATCGTGTCGATCTTCTCCGCGCCCTCGAGGGCCTCGGGTCCGGTGATGAGGATGCCGAGCTGGGCGCCGCGGCCGGTCCCGACGAGGATGGCGATGGGCGTGGCCAGGCCGAGCGCGCACGGGCAGGCGATGATGAGCACCGCGACCGCGGCCGTGAAGCCGGTCGCCACCGGCTGACCTGCGGCGATCCACGCGATCAGCGTGATCACCGCGAGCGCGATGACGATGGGCACGAAGACGGACGAGATGCGGTCGGCGAGACGCTGCACGCGGCTCTTGCCCGCCTGCGCGTCCTCGACGAGACGCGCGAGGTGGGCCAGGCGCGTGTCGTCGCCGACGGAGGTCGCCGCGACGATCAGCCGACCGTCCGCGGCGATCGTGCCTCCGGTGACGTCGTCCCCGGGCGCGACGTCGACGGGGGCAGACTCGCCGGTGATCATGCTCTGGTCGACGGAGGCGCGGCCGTCTCGCACTCGGCCGTCTGCGGCGACCTTCTCGCCGGGCCGGACGACGAACAGGTCGCCGACGCGGAGCTGCTCCACCGGGACACGGGTGCCGTCTGCCCGCTCCACGTCCTTGGCGCCCAGCTCCATGAGCGCGCGCAGCGCGGATCCGGCCCGACGCTTGGAGCGCTGCTCGATGAACCGCCCGAGCAGGAGGAAGACCGTGACGGCCGCCGCGACCTCGAAGTAGACGAGGGATGTGGCATCGTGCGGCACCCCGAAGAGGGTCACCTCGTGCGTCATCCCGATCCTGCCGGCGGCGCCGAACACCAGCGCCCAGATGCTCCAGAGGAACGCGGCCGCGGTGCCGAGGGTGATGAGGGTGTCCATCGTCATCGCGCCGTGGCGCGCGTTCGCGAAGGTCGCACGGTGGAACGGCCAGCCGCCCCAGATGACGATCGGGGCCGTCAGTACGAGCGAGGCCCATTGCCAGCCGGGGAACTGCCAGGCCGGCACCATCCCGAGCGCCACCACCGGCACGGCGAGCGCGAGACTGACCAGCAGGCGCATCTTGAGCGTCACTGCGCCCGGACGGTCCTCGATGTCGTGGACGTGCCCGCCCTGGTGCTCGTGCCCCTGGTGCTCATGCCCCTGGTGCCCGTGCTCGTTGTGCTCCACCCGATCGGGGCGCGTGCGCAGCCGGCCCTCGTAGCCGGCCTCGCGCACGGCGTCGACCAGTCGCGCCGGATCGAGGCCTGCCGGGTAGGTCACCCGCGCCGACTCGGTGGCGAGGTTGACCGATGCCGTGACGCCGTCCACGCGGGCGAGCCGCTTCTCGACGCGGGCCACACAGCTCGCGCAGGTCATGCCCTCGATGTCGAGGACCGCGTCGCGGTGCTCGGGTTCGATCGTGTGCGACATGCGTCGCCTCCTTGGTGCTGTCTGCGGGCGGACGCCGCGTTCAGGCGCGGCCGACGAGCGTGTACCCGGCCTCGATGACCGCCGCGGCGATGGCCTCGTCGGCAGGGGCGGCCGCGCCGGCGGTCACCGTGAGGGTCTTGGCGGCCACGTCGACGGCGGTGTCGGTGACGCCGTCGACGGCACGCACCTCCCGGTTCACCGCGGCGGCGCAGTGGCCGCAGGTCATGCCTTCCACGAGGTAGGTCTGGCTGGTCATGGCTGCTCCTCACAGGTTCAGGGATGACAACAAGATACCCCCCTGGGGTATTCCCCGGCGTACGCTGGGAGCATGTCCCACATCTCCGAGCGCGCGCTGGCGGCCACCCTCGACCACGCGATCCTCAAGCCCGAACTGACCCGAGCAGACGTCGATGCCGAGCTCGACATCGCTGCCGAGTGGGGTGTGTTCAGCGTGTGCGTCCGGCCGAGCGACATCCCCCACGCCGTCTCCCGCCTGTCCGGCACCGGTGTCGCGGTGGGCACCGTGATCGGCTTCCCGCACGGCACGACCTCGACCGCGGCGAAGGTCGCGGAGGTGCGCCAGGCCCTCGCCGACGGCGCCGTCGAGTTCGACATGGTCGTCAACATCGGCGCGCTCCGCTCCGGCCTCGACGACGCCGTCGTCGCCGACATCCGTGCGGTCGTCGAAGCCGCCGACGGGCACATCACCAAGGTCATCCTGGAGACCGCCCTCCTCGACGATGAGCAGATCGCGCGCGGCAGCCGCCTGACCGAAGCGGGCGGCGCGGACTTCGTGAAGACCTCGACCGGGTTCGCCGGCGGCGGCGCGACCGCCGCCCACGTCCGGCTGATGCGCGACAGCGTCGGCGAGGGCGTGCAGGTGAAGGCCTCGGGCGGCGTGCGCAGCTACGCGGACGCCCTCGCGATGCTCGCCGCAGGGGCGACCCGTCTCGGCACGAGCGGAAGCGCAGTCATCCTCGGCGAGGCGCGTCGCGTGGACGCCGGCGAAGACGCCACCGGCGCCGTCGACAGCTCGTCGTACTGACAGGGCGAGCCCCTCAGCCGGCCAGCGCCGCGCGCACCCGGACGACGTCGTCGGCCATCTGCGCCATCAGCGCCTCGATGCCCTCGAAGGCGACCATGCCGCGGATGCGATGCGTGAACTGCACCTGGACGCGGTGTCCGTAGAGGTCCAGCCGCGTCTCGTCGAGCACGTAGGCCTCGACCTGGCGCGTGGGGACGTCATCGAAGGTCGGATTGGTGCCCACGGAGATCGCCGCCGGGTAGCGGGTCACCGCCGGGGTGCGCGCCTCGATCGGCCCCTCGTCGATGAGCCATCCGGCGTAGACGCCGTCGGCGGGAGCGAAGCCCTCCGCGTCCGTCGACAGGTTCGCCGTCGGGAAGCCCAGCTCTCGCCCGCGTTTGAGCCCGTGGACGACCTCGCCGCGCATCGTGTGGGGGCGCCCCAGCAGGCGGGCCGCGCCTTCCACGTCGCCGGCGTCGAGCAGGTCGCGGATCCAGGTCGAAGAGACGCGGCGGCCGCCTCCCTGCACGTCCCCGACGATGTCGACGTCGAATCCGAGCTCGCGGCCGAGTGCGGCCATCGTGTGCGGATCTCCCTCGCCGCCGCGGCCGAAGCGGAAGTCGTCGCCCACCATCACGGTGATCGCCCCGAGCGCGCCGACGAGGAACCGCTCGACGAAGTCGCGGGCGGGAACGGCGGCCAGCTCCTCGTCGAAACGGAGCACGAGCGTCGCGTCCACGCCTTCGGCGGCGAGGAGGTCGAGCTTCTGCTCGAGGCTCGACAGCGGATCGGGGCACAGCTCCGGCCGCAGCAGGCTCAGCGGATTGCGATCGAAGGTCACCGCGACGACGCGCGCGCCGGATCCGGCCGCCTCGATGCGCGCCCGCGCCACGACGGCACGGTGGCCGGAGTGCACACCGTCGAACTTGCCGATGGCGACCACGCTCGGGCCGAAGCCCGCCGGCACCTCGGCCGGATCGCGGAAGACGATCACCAGGACGATCCCTCCTCGACGGCGACGGGGGCCTCCACGCCCTCGCGCCCGCCCTTGACGAGCCACCACAGTCCCAGCACGGGCAGGATCAGCGGAACCCAGAAGTAGCCGTAGCCGTAGCCCGACCAGACGGTCGCATCGTGGGCGAAGAGTCCGGGAGCCAGGAAGCTGAGGGTCCCCACGACGAGGACACCTCCCAGCTCGATGCAGATGGCGACCCACGCGACGAGGTACCAGCCTCGGGATCCGGCTCGCACGAGCGCGACCGTCGCGACGATGTAGACGATCGCGGCGAACGCCGAGAGCGTGTACGCGACCGGCGCCGCCTCGAAGTCCTCGATGATCTGCACGAGGGAGCGCCCGGTGGCGGCGAGTGCCATGATCGCGTAGACGATCACGAGGACGCGGCCGATACCGGTCATCCGGGGACGAGGCGAAGACATGACTCGTCCATGATAGGTCGGCGCGGTGAGGCCCTCGCCCGCCGCGGCGCTCACCCGACCTGCACGGTCCAGATCACCTGCATGCGCCACACCATGACGGCGACGGCCAGCGCCGCGATGCCCATGATGACCGTGCTCCAGCGGCTGCGCTCGACGAGCGCCCAGGCCACGGCGGCCGGGGGCAGGAGCACGGCAGAGACGAGGTAGACCCAGAACTCCAGCGCGCTGCCGGTCGGGGCGTTGCCCGCGAACGGCGCGATGATCGCGACGACCACCTGACCGATCAGCAGCACCAGCAGGAGCGCCAGACTGCCGACCGTGACGTCGCCCGGCCGCCGTCCGGCCAGGCCCGCCACCGTGCACAGGATCCCGGCCGCGACGGCGACCGCGACCTGGGTGATGGTGAACCACAGGATCACGCGGACACCTCCTCGGACATGTTCATGACGCTCTTCAGGTCGCCTCCGCGCCGTTCCACGATGCCGACGAGGCGTCCGCCGGGGTCGATCGCCGCCGGGGTGGGGTGAGACGGATCGAGGCGGTCGGCGGCTCCGCTCAGCCGCTTGCCGTGCCGCAGATCCCGCGCCTCCTCCTCGGTCACGACGAGGGCGCCGAGCACCGCCGTGGCGACCTCGGCGGCGCCGCGCAACGGGACGTCGGGGGTGATCTCGACGGCCGCGTCGGCGACATCGAACGGGCCGATGCGCGTGCGTCGCAGCGCCGTGAGATGGCCACCCACGCCGAGGGCGGCACCGAGGTCCCGGGCCAGTGCGCGGATGTAGGTGCCGCTGGAGCAGTCCACCACCACGTCGAGGTCGACGAAGCCCGGCGAGCGCCGTTCGGCACGCACGGCGAAGCGGGAGACGGTCACGTCCCGCGCCTTCAGCACGACCTCCTCCCCCGCCCGGGCGAGGTCGTAGGCGCGTCTGCCCCCGACCTTGATGGCCGAGACGGTGCTCGGCACCTGCGAGAGGGGTCCGGTGAGGTCGGCGATCCCGGCCGCGATCGCGGCGTCGGTGACCGCCGCCACCCGCTCGGGATCGGCGCGTGCGGTCTCGACGCCGTCGGCGTCGTCCGAGTCGGTGGACATCCCGAGCCGGATGGTCGCCTCGTACGTCTTGTCGAGACCGACGATGAAGGTGAGGAGGCGCGTGGCGCTGCCGACCCCCAGGATGAGCAGGCCGGTCGCCATCGGGTCCAGCGTGCCGGCGTGCCCGATCCTGCGCGTGTCCAGCGCGCGGCGAGACCGCGCGACGACGTCGTGACTCGTGATCCCGGCCGGCTTGTCGACGAGGAGGATGCCGCGCGGATCCATCAGCAGAAGTCCTGATACACGCGGCGCGGCGCCTCGGGGTCGGTGTTGTCGACGATCGCCGAGGCGGCGGCGCGCGGGCTCGCCTCGCGCAGATAGAGGTCCTGGCCGCCGCGATAGCGGCGGTTGCTCTCCGCCGCCGGATCGGGATCGCTGCCGTCGCGGGCTGCCATCCGGGCATAGCGGACGTCGAGGGGCGCATCCAGCCACACCGACCAGTGCCAGATGCCGCGCAGCTCGGGGCGGTTCAGGAAGATCCCGTCGACGATGAGCACCGCGTCGCGCGGCGCGGTCACCCACTCCGAGGCGACCGGCTCGTCGCGCGACACGTCGAAGGCTGCCAGCTGGAATCCGGCGTCGGTCATCGCGCCCGAGCGGAACGGATCGATCAGCACCCGCCGGAAGGTCGCCTCGTCGTACGAGTCGCGATAGAAGCCCTCTGGTGAGGTGCGGCCGCGAGCGTACCTCTCGGCCCTCGGCCGATGGAAGCCGTCGATCGACGCGCGGAAGACCGCCGACCCGTCCTCGGCGAACACCGATGCCAGGTGGTCCGCGAAGCGCGTCTTGCCGGCGCCGTCCTCGCCGTCGACGGCGATCAGGATGCGACCGCGCGGGTAGTCTCGGCGCACTTCGTCGCGCAGCGCGCGCCAGAGCGTGGAGGCGGGAGTGACGGGCAGGCGCATGGCATCCAGCCTACGTCCGCGGGGAGGTCTGCCACCGTAGGGTGGACGGGTGCCCGACCTCGCCGCCCCGCTCATCGCGTGGTTCCGCGAGAACGCCCGCCCCCTCCCCTGGCGGGCCCCCGGGTTCGGGGCCTGGGGGGTGCTCGTCAGCGAGTTCATGCTCCAGCAGACGCCGGTGAACCGGGTGATCCCCCATCTCGAGGCCTGGCTGTCCCGATGGCCGACGCCCGCAGCGCTGGCCGCCGATGCCCCCGCCGAGGCGGTGCACCAGTGGGCGAACCTCGGATACCCCCGGCGCGCGCTGTGGCTCCACCGGGCGGCGGTGGAGATCCGCGACCGGCACGAGGGCATCGTGCCGCGGGATGTCGATGCGCTCCTCGCCCTCACCGGGATCGGCGACTATACCGCGCGGGCGGTCGCGGTCTTCGCCTACGGCGACCGCCATCCGGTGGTCGACACCAATACGCGGCGGGTGATCGCGCGCGCGGTCGAGGGACGCTCGCAGCCCGGCCCGCCCGCGCGACGCGATCTTGCGGCGATGGAGGCACTCCTCCCCGCAGCCGCGGTGGACGCGGCGATCGTCAATGCCGCGGCGATGGAGCTCGGCGCGGTCGTGTGCACCGCCCGCTCCCCGCGCTGCGAGGCATGCCCGATCGCGGACCGCTGCGCGTGGCGCGCGGCAGGCTATCCGGACACCGGCGACGAGCGTCGCCGTCAGGCCCGCTACGAGGGCAGCGACCGGCAGGCGCGCGGAGCGGTGCTGCGGGCCCTGCGCGCGGCGTCACCGGCGCCCGTGCCCCTGGACGACGTCGCCCCCGACTGGCCGGACGCGCGGCAGCGCGATCGCGCCATCGACTCACTCATCGCGGACGGCCTCGCGGAGGCGTACGGCGGCGCGCTGTCGCTCCCCGGACACAGCGGCGAAGAGAGCGGGCATCACAGCGGCTGACCCCGGCGGCCTCCGCGCGCCGGTTTTGCACGGGCAGCGGGAGCTTCGCCCCGGAGCGGCACGGTCTAGTGTTCGCCGCATGAACAGTCTCGTCGTCTTCGAATCGCAGTTCGGCAACACGGAGCAGGTGGCCCAGGCCATCGCCTCGGGGCTGCGGGAACGCGGCCACGCGCGCGTGGTCATGGTGGATGAGGCGCCGACCGTGCTCCCCGACGACCTCGACCTCCTCGTGGTGGGCGGTCCCACTCACGCGTTCTCGATGTCACGACCCGACAGTCGCTCGGCCGCACGGCAGGACGGCGCGGAGGCGACGGAGACGGGCCTGCGGGAATGGCTGAAGATGCTCCCCTCCCCGCTGCCGGTGCCGAGGGTGGCCACCTTCTCGACGCGTCAGGGACACTCGTTCGTGACCGGCTCCGCGGCCAGATCGGCCGCGAAGGCGATCCGGTCGCACGAGACCGTGGCCGCGGAGGTCGAGGACTTCTTCGTCGTCGGCAAGCACGGTCCGCTCGAGGACGGCGAACTCGCCCGCGCGACGGAGTGGGGACGCCACCTCGTCGGCGCGTGAGCGCACCGAGCCACTGAGCGCCTGTCAGTCCTCGTCGTCGTCGTCCGCAGCGTCGGCGTCCGCGCTTCCGCCTGCGGCGTCGGAGTCTGCGTCGTCGTCCTCGCGCGGCTTGACGTAGGGGTCGGCGTCGCCCGCGTAGTGCGCGCCGGTCGCGAGACCTGCGACCGCGGCGTCGCGCTCGCGCGCCTCGCGGAGCAGGTCTTCGATGTGCCCGGCGTTCTCGGGCAGGGCGTCGTGGATGAACTCGAGCGTCGGCGTCAGCCGCACGCCGAGGCGCCGGCCCACTTCGCTGCGGAGCATCCCGGTCGCCGAGGTGAGCGCGGCGGCCGAGTCGGCGCGCTCCTGGTCGGAGCCGTAGACGGTGTAGAACACCGATGCGTGCTGGAGGTCACCCGTGACGCGCACGTCGGTGATCGTCACGAATCCGAGGCGCGGGTCGCGCAGGCCCTTGTCGAGCCGTTCCGCGATGAGCACCCGGATGCGGTCTGCCAGTCGCGCCTGACGTTCCGAACTCATTCTCTTCTCCCTTGCCACCACCGGCCGCGCCGGCGAACTGGCCCCCGCGGAGGCGGAGGCTGGAGGATTCGGATGCCCGACCGAGGCAATCGGGGAAGGGGCCCCGCTCTTGCCGAGGACGGGCATCCGAATCCGGAAGCCGCAGCCGGAACTGCGGCGACCGATCAGCCGCGCGGCTTCTCGACCATTTCGGTGGTCTCGATCTCGTCGCCGATCTGGATGTCGTTGTACTTGCCGAGGCCGATACCGGCTTCGAAATCGGTACGGACTTCGGTGACGTCGTCCTTGAACCGGCGCAGCGACTCGATGGCGAGGCCATCGGCGAGGACGACGCCGTCGCGGATGACGCGCGCCTTCGCGTTGCGCGTGATCGTTCCCGAGCGGACGATGACACCGGCGATGTTGCCGAACTTCGAGGAGCGGAACACCTCGCGGATCTCGGCCACACCCGACTGGACCTCTTCGTACTCCGGCTTGAGCATGCCCGTGAGCGACTGCTCCACATCGTCGATCGCGTTGTAGATGACGGAGTAGAAGCGGATGTCGACACCCTCGCGGGCGGCGCGCTCGCGCGCCTTCGCGTCGGGCCGCACGTTGAAGCCGATGACGATCGCGTTGTCGATCGTCGCCAGGTTCACGTCGGACTCGGTGATCGCACCGACACCGCGGTGGATGATGCGCAGCTGCACCGAGTCGTCGACCTCGATCTTGAGGAGCGACTCCTCCAGCGCCTCGACGGCACCGGACACGTCGCCCTTGATGATGAGGTTGAGCGATTCGACCTTGCCCTCTTCGAGCGCACGGGTGAAGTCCTCGAGCGAGATGCGCTTGCGGGCCTTGGCCAGCTGGGCGTTGCGCTCGGCGGCTTCACGCTTCTCAGCGATCTGGCGCGCGGTGCGGTCCTCTTCCGTGACGATGAAGGTGTCGCCGGCGCGAGGCACCGAGTTCAGACCCTGCACCTGGACGGGACGCGACGGGTAGGCCTCTTCGACCGGGTCGCCGTTCTCGTCGATCATCGCGCGGACGCGGCCGTACGCGGTGCCGGCGACGATCGCGTCGCCGACGCGGAGCGTGCCGGACTGGATGAGCACCGTGGCCACCGATCCGCGGCCCTTGTCGAGCTTGGCCTCGATCGCGACGCCGCGGGCCGCCTTGTTCGGGTTGGCCGTGAGGTCCAGGCCCGCGTCGGCGGTGAGCAGCACGGCGTCGAGGAGGTCCTGGATGCCGATGTTCTGACGCGCGGAGACGTCGACGAACATCACGTCGCCGCCGTACTCCTCGGCCACCAGGCCGTACTCGGTGAGCTGCTGACGCACCTTGGCGGGGTTCGCCTCGGGCTTGTCGACCTTGTTGACCGCGACCACGATCGGCACGTTCGCTGCCTGCGCGTGGTTCAGGGCCTCCACCGTCTGCGGCATGATGCCGTCGTCGGCGGCGACCACGAGGATCGCGAGGTCGGTCACCTGCGCACCACGGGCACGCATGGCGGTGAACGCCTCGTGACCCGGGGTGTCGATGAAGGTGATGGCCCGCTCGATGCCCTCGTGCTCGGTCCACACCTGGTACGCACCGATGTGCTGCGTGATGCCGCCGGCCTCACCCGCCACGACGTTGGTCTGGCGGATGGCGTCGAGCAGTCGCGTCTTACCGTGGTCGACGTGACCCATGACGGTGACGACCGGAGGACGGATCTCGAGGTCGTCTTCGCTCTCGGCCTCCAGTTCGGCCTCGAGGTCGAGACCGAAGCCCTCCAGGAGCTCCTTGTCCTCGTCCTCGGGCGAGACCATCTGGATCTTGTAGCCGAGCTCGGCGCCGAGGACCTCGAAGGTCGCCTCGTCGAGAGACTCGGTGGCCGTGGCCATCTCACCCAGGTTGAAGAGGATCGTCACCAGCGTGCCGGGCTGGACGGTGTAGCCGTTGAGGGCCTCCAGCTTGTCCGCGAAGTCGGCGATCGAGGCGCCGCGACGGAGACGGATGATCTCGCCGTTGCCGCGCGAGACGTTGACGCCGCCGACGACCGGCGCCGACCGCATCTCGAATTCCTGCCGCTTCGCCCTGCGCGACTTGCGCTGCTTGGACTTTCCACCGCCCTTGCCGAAGGCACCCGCGGTACCGCCGCCGGGGCCGCGGCCTCGGCCGCCACCACCGCCGGGACGACCGGCGAACCCACCACCGGGAGCACCGGCTCCGGGCGCACCGGGGCGCTGGAAGCCGCCACCGGCACCGCCGGGACGACCGGGGCCGCCGGGGCGCTGCTGGAACGGCGCGCCGGGACGACCGCCGCCGCCGGGACGACCCGCACCACCCGGGCGCGGAGCGCCGGGACGGGGGGCGCCGGGGCGCGGAGCCTGAGGACGCGGAATGTTGCCCGGGGTCGGGCGCTGGCCCATCCCCTGCGCCGAGGCGAAGGGGTTGTTGCCGGGGCGCGGCCCGGCGGGACGCTGGCCCATGCCCTGCGAGGACGCGAACGGGTTGTTGCCCGGACGCGCGCCACCGGGACGGGGCGCGGCGGGCGTCGCCGAGCCGGGCGTCGCCGAGCCGGGCGTCGCCGACTCGGGGCTGGCCGGAGCGGGGGTCGCCGGAGCGGCCGGAGCGGCCGGAGCCGGGGTCTCTGCTGCGGCGGCGGGTGCCTCGGCGGCGGGAGCGGCCGGGGCCGCGGGGGCTGCCGGGCGCGCAGGACCGGGCTTGGCGCCGGGTGCCGCGGGCTTGGCGCCGGGTGCCGCCGGCTTGGCGGCGGGACGTGCCTGCGCGGGTGCGGCACCGGCGGGCTTCGCCGAGCCTTCCGCCTCGAGCGCGGCACGAAGCTTGCGAGCCACCGGGGGCTCGATGGTGGACGAGGGGCTCTTGACGAACTCGCCGAGCTCCTTCAGCTTCGCGAGGGCGACCTTACTGTCGACGCCGAGTTCGGAAGCAATCTCGTGTACGCGTGGTTTTGCCACAATTCTCCTGTCTGGGGCCTACCCCGGACAGGGCAGACCGTTACGTGCGGACGGGTCTCATTTCGAGCCGTTCACTTTGAGTCCATAGCCGTTCAGCCGTTTCGCTGGTGGGTGGTTTGAAAGGTCTGCATGTCGAGCGGGCTCGACACGCGTAGTGCTCGTCCGAAGGCGCGGCGCCGGGTGGCGGTCTCCACACACGCATCCGTGTCATGCACCCACGCGCCCCGGCCCGGGAGGACGGCCTTCTCGTCTGCGACGAGGACACCGTTTCGGGCGACGACCCTCAGAAGAGAGGATCGGGGGGCACGCGCGCGGCATCCCACGCACGTTCGAACAGGTTCCATCCTACCCCCTCTGCGTTTCGTCTCGCTTCGCTCGCTCAACGACCGGAGCCGGTCGCTCGCTCCACCGCCGGAGCCGCTTCGCTCGCTCGACCACCGGAGCCGATCGCTCGCTCCGGGGCGGCCGTCACGACTCCAGGATGCTGTCAGGCTGGATGTCGATCTTCGCGCCGGTCAGCTTGGCGGCCAGTCGGGCGTTCTGGCCCTCCTTGCCGATCGCAAGCGACAGCTGGTAGTCGGGCACGAGCGCTCGAACGGCCTTGCTGTTCGCGTCGAGGATGAAGCTCGAGGTCACCTTCGCCGGCGACAGCGCGTTGGCGACGAACTTGGCGAGCTCCGCGTCGTAGTCGACGATGTCGATCTTCTCGCCGCCGAGCTCTTCGGTGACCGCGCGCACCCGGCGACCGAGCTCGCCGATGCAGGCGCCCTTCGCGTTGATGGCGGGGTCGTTGGCCTTGACGGCGATCTTGGTGCGGTGACCGGCTTCGCGGGCGAGGGAGACGATCTCGACGAGCCCGGAGGCGATCTCGGGCACCTCGAGGGCGAAGAGCTTGCGGACGAGGCCCGGGTGGGTGCGCGAGACGGTGATCGCCGGGCCCTTCGTGCCCTTGGCGACCGAGGTCACGTACACGCGCACGCGCGAGCCGTGCGCGTAGTCCTCGCCGGGGACCTGCTCCTCCGGCGGGAGGATCGCCTCGATCGTGCCGAGGTCGACATGCACCATGCGCGGGTTCGGGCCCTGCTGCACGACGCCGGCGACGATGTCGCCCTCCTTGCCCCGGAACTCGCCCAGGATCGCGTCGTCGGCGATGTCGCGGAGGCGCTGGCTGATGACCTGCTTCGCCGCGAAGGCGGCGATGCGGCCGAAGTCCTCGGGCGTCGACTCCTCTTCGCCGATGACCGCGCCCTCCTCGTCGAGCAGAGGCACGAACACGGCGACGTGACCGGTCTTGCGGTCGAGGACGGCGCGAGCGCCCTCGGGGAGCTCACCCGTCGGAGACGTGTGCTTGGCGTAGGCAGTGAGGATCGCCTGCTCGATGATCCGCACGAGCTCCTCGAAGGGGATCTCCTTCTCTCGCTCGACCGTGCGCAGCAGTCCCAGATCGATGTCCATAGGTGCCTCCCTCTTCAGATGTCCTGCCCCGGCGTCACCGCCGCGGCATCCACACAACGTTACCCGATGCCCGGCGACGCCGTCCTGGCATCACGCCCCGTCGATCGCCATACTGACCGGATGGACGCACTCAACGACTTCCTGCTGACCGGTGGCGACCTCCTGTGGACGTGGCTCGTCCTGCCGGTCGTCGTCGGCCTCGGCCTCTACTTCACGGCACGCTCCGGCGTCGTGCAGTTCCGGCTGATCCCGGAGATGTTCCGCACCCTCACCGACAAGACCCCGAGGGACGCCGCGGGAGAGCCGCAATCCGTCTCCGCGTTCCAGGCGTTCACGATCTCCGCGGCGTCGAGAGTCGGTGTCGGCAACATCGCCGGCGTCGGGACCGCCATCGCCGTCGGCGGGCCGGGCGCGGTGTTCTGGATGTGGCTGATGGCGTTCATCGGCGGAGCGTCCAGCTTCATCGAATCCTCGCTCGCCCAGCTGTTCAAGACGCGGGATCGGGGGAGCTTCCGCGGTGGGCCGGCGTACTACATGGAGCGGGGGCTGGGCGCCCGCTGGATGGGCATCGTCTTCGCCGTCATCCTCATCGTCTGCTTCCCGTTCGCGTTCAGCTCGCTGCAGGCCAACACGATCACCAGCACCCTCGTGACGACCTTCCAGGCCGACGCGACGTGGCTCGCCTGGGTGATCGGAGCGGCAATCGCGCTGCTCACCGGGCTGGTCGTCTTCGGCGGCGTGCGGCGCATCGCGTCGGTGACCCAGACGCTCGTGCCGCTGATGGCGATCGCCTACCTCCTCATCGGCCTGGCGGTCGTGGCCCTTCACATCACCGAGGTGCCGCGCGTGTTCGCGGCGATCTTCACGCAGGCGTGGGGCTTCAACGAGGTCGTCGGCGCCGCCTTCGGCTACATCGTGCTCACCGGCGTCAAGCGCGGCATGTTCTCCAACGAGGCGGGCCTCGGCTCGGCCCCCAACGCCGGCGCCAGTGCGGCCGTGACCCACCCGGTCAAGCAGGGCCTCGTGCAGACCCTCGGGGTCTACTTCGACACGTTCCTCGTCTGCTCGATCACGGCGTTCATCATCCTCGTCTCGGTCCCCGATCTCGCCGGGGCGACGAGGGGGATCGACCTCACCCAGGGGGCGCTCGTCTCCACGCTCGGCGACTGGTCCAACGTCGCGCTCAGCGTGATCGTCTTCCTGCTGGCGTTCTCGTCCATCCTCGGCAATTACTACTACGGCGAGTCCAACATCGAGTTCATCACCCGGAGCCCGGGTGTCCTCACCGGTTACCGGGTGGTCGTCGTCGTCGCCGTGCTCCTGGGCTCGGTGGCCTCGGCCGACCTCGTCTGGAACCTCGCCGACGGCGTGATGGGCCTCATGGCGCTCATCAACCTCATCGCCATCGCGCTGCTGTCCCCCATCGCCTTCCGCCTGCTCAAGGACTACACCGCACAGCGGCGCGCCGGACGCGACCCCGTCTTCACCCGGGATCTGCTTCCGGAGGTCACGGGCATCGAATGCTGGGAGGACGAGCTGACCGTAACCGGTCCGATCGACCTGCCGACCCAGCGCCGCCAGGCCCAGAAGCACCGCGACCACCTCCACTCCCCCGACGCCACGTGAGTACCGTGGTCGCATGACCTCTCGTGCGGCGACCTCGCGTGCGGGTTCGCGATCGGCCGCCAAGCAGGCAGCCCGCGAAGCCCGCTCCTCCACCGCGCTGCGCGCACTCGCTCGCGGCGGCTACGCCGCCAACGGCGTGGTGCACCTCCTCATCGGATCGATCGTCATCGCCGTCGCGCGCGGCGCCGGAGGCGAGAGCGATCAGGCCGGCGCGTTCAAGGCGATCGCGACCATCCCGCTCGGCTTCGCGGCGCTGTGGCTGCTCGCCGTCCTCCTGGCGGCCCTCGGTCTCTGGCACCTCGCCAACGGCGTCCTCGCCAGCCGCGGATCCGACGTCAAGAAGTGGGCGGTGAGGGTGGGTGAATGGGGACAGGCCCTGGTCTTCGTCGCGATCGCCGTCATCGCCGTCGCGGTCGCCCTCGGCGCACGTCCCGACGCCGACGAGTCCGCCCAGGCAGCCAGCCGCGGCGTCCTCGGCCTCGCCGGCGGGCCTTGGCTGCTGGGGCTGGTGGGCGCGGGGCTCGCCGTCGGCGGCGTCTCGTTCATCGTGATGGGGGTGCGGCGCTCGTTCCGCACCAAGGTCGAGATCCCGGCGGGGCTCATGGGTGGTGCGGTGACCGCGCTCGGAGTCGTCGGGTTCGTCGCGAAGGGCTTCGCGCTCCTGGCCGTGGGGATCCTGCTCGTCGTCGCCGCCATCCGGGTCGAACCCGAGGCGGCCGGCGCACTCGACGGTGCGATCCGCGCGCTCCTGGAGATGACCGCAGGGCCGCTCCTCGTCCTCGCGATCGGCGTCGGACTGCTCGCCTACGGGGTCTTCTGCTTCCTCCGCGCGCGCTACGCGCGCCTCTGAGACGGCGGCGCGGCCGGCGGCGCGCTGGTCAGCTCGTTGACCGCCCGGATGAGGTGGAACAGCTGGCCCACCCGGAACTGGTCATAGCGCATGATGAGGCGCGGCAGATCGATGCGGTCATCGTCCTGCACCTCGCGCCGTCGTGGACCGGAGCGCTCGATCCGCCCGCTCGTCAGCAGGTGCCCGAACCGGTCGTTGAGCTCGGCCACCTCGGCGTCGGTGGGCTCGGCCCGCAGCCGCAGCACCAGGCGCTCGCCCATCCAGCGCAGCGAATCGTAGTTGCGCCAGAAGCCGGTGACCTCCTCCGCCGCGCGCTCGACGGAATCGGTGACGAGCACGCGGTCGAGGTCGTCGGGCGAGATGACGCCGGAGGGGATGAGGTGATCGTCGGCGAACTGCTGCAGTCCGCGCCAGAAGTGCCCACCCGGCGCATCGAGCAGCACGATCGGCGTCGGCTCGGCCTTCCCGGTCTGCTGGAGCGTGAGGAGCTCGAACATCTCGTCGAGGGTGCCGAAGCCGCCGGGCATGCAGACGAAGCCGCTGGACTCCTTCACGAGCATGAGCTTCCGCGTGAAGAAGTACTTCATCGCGACGTTCTTGGAGTTCGCGGCGACGATGGCGTTCGGCTTCTCCTCGAACGGCAGCCGGATCGAGACGCCCAGCGAGTGATCGGCGCCGGCACCCTCGGCGGCGGCCTGCATGATGCCCGGCCCGGCGCCGGTGACGACCATCCAGCCCCGGCGGGCGAGTTCGCGGGCGAGATCCACCGTCGTCGTGTAGAGCGGATCCTCCGGCCGGGTGCGGGCCGAGCCGAACACCGTCACCTTGGGGATGTCGCGATAGGGCGCGAAGAGGCGGAACGCCCGGCGCATCTCCGACAGCGCCGCCGAGGTGATCTTCAGGTCGAGGCGACTCGTGTCGTCGAGCCCCAGCCCGACGCCCGTCACGAGGATCCGGGACACCAGCTCGGTGTCGTCGGTGATGCCCGCATCGGCGAGGAGCCTGCGGACGTCGTCGGTGACCTCGGGCGGGATGGTGCTGTCCGTCATGGTGCCAGGGTGCCACGTCCGGGAGCCGGGAGGTGAACATCGGCCGAACGCTCGAGGGGTCGCGGGGAACGCCGGTCACCCTCTGTCGACCCCGCGTCAGGTCCCTGTCAACCCCCTCGGGCGCCGACACCGGGAGTGGGAGCCTCAGCCCATGACCGACGAACACATGACCCACGACGACAACGAAGTGACCGGCCCGGAAGCCCTCGCCCGGGTGAAGGAGCTCGTCGAGGACATCGACTTCACGATGCTGACGACGCACGACGACGCGGGAAACCTCGTCAGCCGTCCGATGAGCACGCGGGAGATGGATGATGCCGGCGACATCTGGTTCTTCACCTCCGACGACACGAAGAAGGTCGACGAGGTCGAAGCCGACCACGCGGTGGGCTTGGCCTACCTCGATGCCAAGGGCATGCGCTTCGTCTCGGTGGCGGGCACGGCACGGGTCGTGCACGACCGCGCCCGGATGGAGCAGCTGTACACGCCGTCCTTGGACATCTGGTTCGAGGAGGGGCTCGAGACTCCCGGCATCGCCCTGCTGCGGGTCACTCCGCGGGAGACCGAGTTCTGGGAGCCGGCCCACGGCAAGCTCGTGATGGCTGCCGGCATGCTCAAGGCGCTCGTCACGCGCGACACGCCGGATGACACCATGCGCCACGGACGTATCTCCTGCTGAGAACCTCCCCGCCGGCAGCGGGTGCGCACTAGCGTGAGGCTGTGACCGACCGCACGCGACCCCGCGACATCATCGCCTCCTCCCGCCGCGCCGACCCCGGCCTCATCGGACTCCTGGGGTTCGTGATCGCGACCCTCACTGCTCAGCTCGAGCACCTGGGGGTGCAGACGGAGAGCTCGGTCTTCTGGGTGGGGGCGGTCTTCGGCGGCGTCGTCCAGGTGATCGCGGGCATGCTGTCCTACTTCGTGGGCGACGACTTCCACTTCCTCGTCTACAACGCGTTCGGCTGGTACTGGATCTGCATGCCCGGGTTCCTCCTCGGCGGCGAGCTCGGCTTCTTCGAGGTGACCGGGACGCCCCGCGGCGTCTTCTCGCTGATGTTCGCGATCATCGCCCTCGGCTTCGTGTTCGCCGCCGCCACCCACAACACGGTGCTTCCGGTCACGCTCATCTGCGTGTCGGTCGGGCTCGCGCTCGAGTCGGTCGGCGCGTTCGCGGGGATCGACGCGCTCGGCACGGCCGGCGCGATCGTCCTCCTCATCGCGTCGGCGCTGGCGACGTACATGCTGATCGAGAAGTTCTACTGGCGCACGATGGGTCGCCGGGTCGTGCCGCTCGGCCCGCCGTGGATCGCGGGCGGCGCGGACCGCGAACCCTGATCCCGGTCAGCGCGACAGACGCGCGACGGCCTCGGCGGCAGGGACGACCTCGCGCTCGCCCGAGCGGCGGTCCCACAGCTCGACCTCGCCGTCGGCGGCACCTCGGCCGACGATGACGATCCGCGGCACACCCACGAGCTCGGCGTCGGCGAACTTCACTCCCGGCGACACCTTCGGCCGGTCGTCGTAGAGCACATCGAACCCGGCGGCCTCGAGATCCGCCGACAGCGTCTCGGCCAGCTCGAACGCGGCGCCGTCGCGGCCGGTCGCGACGACCTGCACGTCGAACGGAGCGACCGAGGCCGGCCACACGAGGCCCTTGTCGTCGTTGTTGAGCTCGGCGATGATCGCGAGGATGCGGGTGACGCCGATCCCGTACGAGCCCATCGTCACCGTGACCTGCTTGCCGTTCTCGTCGAGCACCTTCAGCCCGAGCGTCTCGGCGAAGAAGCGGCCGAGCGCGAAGACGTGGCCGATCTCCATGCCGCGCGCGAGCTCGACCGGACCGGAACCGTCGGGGGCGGGGTCACCGGGTCGCACGGTCGCGACCTCGACGAAGCCGTCGCCGGCGAAGTCGCGGCCGGCGACGACGGAGTGCGCGTGCTTCTGGTCGATGTTCGCGCCGGTGATCCACGACGTCCCCTCCACGACCCGCGGGTCGAGGAGGTAACGGATGCCGGTGGCCGACTCCTCGCCGAGGATCGCGCCCTGCGGCGACCACGGGCCGATGTAGCCCTTGACCAGCAGCGGATGGCGCTCGAAATCCTCGGGAGTGGCGGGCTCCACCGCAGCCGGGGCGAAGGCCACCTCGGCGCGCTTGTCGTCGATGTCGCGGTCTCCCGGGAGCCCCACGACCACCACCTCGCGCGAGCCGTCGAGGTGGGTGAGGGCCAGCACGACGTTCTTCAGGGTGTCGGCGGCGGTGAACTCACCCTCCAGCACGGCATTGGCGTGGGCGACGAGCGTGTCGATCGTCGGGGTGTCGGGCGAGTCGAAGATGACCGGGTCGGGCAGGCCGTCGAACGCGATGGGCTCGGGGGCGACGGTCGTGAACGCCTCGACGTTGGCCGCATAGCCGCCCGCTGAGCGGACGAACGTGTCCTCGCCGACCGGCGTCGGGTGAAGGAACTCCTCGGACCGGGCGCCGCCCATCAGGCCGTTGTCGGCGGCGACGATGACGTATTCGAGTCCGAGCTTCTGGAAGATCCGCTCGTACGCGTCGCGCTGCGCCTGGTAGGAGCGGTCCTGGCCCTCGTCGGTGTAGTCGAACGAGTACGCGTCCTTCATGGTGAACTCGCGGCCGCGCAGGAGGCCCGCACGCGGACGCGCCTCGTCACGGTACTTGTCCTGGATCTGGTAGATCGTCAGCGGCAGGTCCTTGTAAGACGAGTAGAGGTCCTTCACGAGGAGCGTGAACATCTCCTCGTGCGTCGGCGCGAGCAGGTAGTCGGCGCCCTTGCGATCCTGCAGCCGGAAGATGCCGTCGCCGTAGGAGGTCCACCGGCCGGACGCCTCGTACGGGTCGCGGGGCAGCAGCGCCGGGAAGTGCACCTCGAACGCGCCGGCGGCGGCCATCTCCTCGCGGATCACGGCCTCGATCTTCGCCTTGACCCGCAGGCCCAGCGGCAGCCAGGTGAAGATGCCCGGGGCGGCGCGGCGGATGTAGCCGGCGCGCACGAGCAGGCGATGGCTCGTGACCTCGGCATCCGCGGGATCTTCACGGAGCGTGCGGAGGAAGAAGTTCGACAGACGTGTGACCACGAGGGTCAAGCTTACGGGGCCGGAGGCCTCACGCCTTCGAGTACTGCGGCACGGACACGGCCTGGAACTGGGAGCACTGGCGGATGTCGCAGATCGAGCACTCGGTGCCTCGGCGGTAGTGCTCGTGCGCGTCGCGGTCGTGGCCGCACTGGCACTGATCCGAGAGCGCGTCGTCGCGCTTGCGTCCCCACACGTGCGTCCTCCTGAGTCCGGCGTCCGATCGCGCCCGGTGGGGCCATCGTACCGCTCCAGATGGGCCTTGCACCTGGGAGTGTCCTCCATCCGGTGGACACCGGGACGGCTGCTGTCCACCATCCGGCGGACAGTGCGGGGCCGGGCTTAATCGGACTGCTGTCGGCCGTTTATCCGGCCGAAACACGACGGCGGGAGCATCGAATCACAGATCCACCGCACCGGCACCATCCCTGCACCTCTCCCGCTGTCGATCGCAGCGACCGCCCTCCGTCGACGAGGGTCCGGAGGTCAGGGCGTGAGATCGCAACGCCGCGCAGGAGATCGATTCTGCGTGCCAACTGAACAGCTCTGGTCATCAAGTCCTGTCTCATCTCTGCGAAAGGCACCCTCCCCCCATGACCGATCTGCACTCCCCCAGAATCTCGATCATCGTCCCGGCACGAAACGAGGCGAAGAACCTCGAGATCGTGCTCCCACAACTGCCGGAGGTCCACGAGATCATCGTCGTCGACGGCCACTCCGTCGACGGGACCGCGGAAGTCGCCCGGCGCGTCCGACCGGACGTCGACGTGATCACCCAGACGCGCCGCGGCAAGGGCAATGCCCTGGTCTGCGGGTTCGAGCGCGCGACCGGCGACATCATCGTGATGTTCGACGCGGACGGCTCGGCGGACGCCGCTGAGATCCCGCGCTTCGTCGACGCGCTCGTGCGCGGTGCGGATGTCAGCAAGGGCAGCCGTTACATGGCAGGCGGCGCGAGCGAGGACATCACCCTGCACCGCAACCTCGGCAACCGGATGCTGAACCTTCTGACCAACGCCCTCCTCGGGACCCGGTACACCGACCTGTGCTACGGCTACAACGCGTTCTGGCGACGCGTGCTGCCGGCTCTCGAACTGCCTCCCGTCCACCTTCCGGACGAGGCCGGGGCCATGGCATGGGGCGACGGGTTCGAGATCGAGACACTGCTGAACTGCCGGTTCGCCCAGAACCGGCTGCGGGTCGTCGAGGTTCCGAGCGTCGAGCTGTCGCGCATCCACGGGGAGAGCAACCTCCACGCGATCTCCGACGGTCTGCGCGTGCTGCGGACCGTGCTCGACGAACGTCGCCGGTGGCGCACCCGCACCCGACTGGAGCCCGCCCTCCTGGACGCGGCCATCGAGCCCAGCGGAGCGATGGGCTGAGTCCCATGTCGATCGCCGTGGTCATCTGCGCCTACACGCTCGACCGGTGGGATCAGCTCGTCCTCTCGATCGAGTCGGTGCGCGCACAGCAGCCGGCCCACGAGACGATCCTCGTGGTCGACCACAATGACGCTCTCCGGGCACGCGCCCTCGAGCGCTGGCCCGACCTCCTCGTCATCGCCAACGTCGGCTCCCAGGGGCTCTCCGCCGCGCGCAACACCGCCCTGGCGGCGACCGAAGCCGAGGTCGTGGCGTTCCTGGACGACGACGCGTGGGCCGACGAGGGATGGCTCGCAGCCCTCACCGCGCCCTTCGACGACCCCGCCGTCGTCGCCACCGGCGGCCGCGCGCTGCCGATCTGGCCGGAGGCAGCTCCCGCCGTGCTGCCGCCGGAACTCCTCTGGATCGTCGGCTGCAGCTACCTCGGACTGCCCGAGACCGATGCCGACGTGCGCAACGTGATGGGCTGCTCGATGGCCTACCGCACCGCGCCGCTGCGCGCTCTCGGTGGGTTCAACCCCGACACCGGGCGAGTGGGGAGGCTCCCGATCGGGTGCGAGGAGACCGAAGTCTGCATCCGGCTGCGAGCCGACGACCCCGCGCGGGTGATCCGCTACGTGCCGGGCGCGGTCGTGCACCATCACGTCAGCGCAGACCGGGTGCGACTGCGCTACGTCGCGCATCGCAGCTGGTGCGAAGGCATCTCCAAAGCGGCGATCAGTCGCACGGTCGGACGGCAGAGCGCCCTCGCCTCCGAGTCGGCCTATGTCACCGGCGTCGTCCCGGCGGGCATCGTGCGCCAGCTCGGCGACGGGCCGACCGGATGGATCGGCGCCGGCGCCATCGCCCTGTCGGTGATGCTGGCGGCAGCCGGATACGTGCGCGGGCGGCTGTCCGCCGGAGCGGTGACGGCACGTCCGACCCTGGTCTCGGAGCCGGCGGGGACATGACCGCCCAGCCGCCGCGGGTCCTGCGAGCGCGCGTCCCCGACGCCCCGGAGACGCGCGAATCCGCAGGGAGCCGCGCCGCTCGGACCATCTCGCGCGACGCGGCGTGGCTGTTCGCCGGGTACGCGTTCGGGAGCGGGTCGGGGGTGCTCTTCTGGGTCGTCGCCGCCGTGGTGCTGCCGCAGACGACGCTGGGCGTGGAAGCCTCGCTGCTGTCGATCGTCATGGCCGCCGCCGCGTTCGCCGCGGTCGGGCCGGGGAGCGCCCTGATCGTCCTGCTGCCTCCGGGTGGACCGGCTTCCGCCGCCGTGATGTCGCGCGCGGTCGCCGTCACCGTCGGCACGGCCGTCGTCGCCGGTGTGGTCGCAGGCCTGCTCGCCGGCAGCCTCCTGCCGGACCAGGGGCCGGCGCCCGCCGTCGTGGCCATCGTGACGGTCTCCACGGTTGTCTGGGCCCTGTTCAACCTGCAGACCCAGGCACTGGCGGGGGCGGGGGCGGCACGGGCGACGGCGTGGGTGAGCGCGTCGGCGGGGGCCGGGAAGGTCGCCCTGGTGGGCGTGATGGGTGTGCTCGCACCGGATCAGGGCGCCATCCTGCTGATCGCCACCCTCGCTCCGGCCCTCGTCGCCACAGCCATCAGCCTGCTGATCGTCGTCCCGCGCGCGGTGGCCGCCCTGCGCGCCGCGGGCGACTCGACCCGGAGCTGGGACCGCGACCTGTCCCACGCCTTCGCCCGCTTCACGGCCCAGAACGCCCTGGCGACCGGATCCGTCCTCGCCCTCGGGCTGTCGCTCTCCTTCCTCGTGACGGTGCTCTCCTCTCCCGCAGAGGGCGCCGTGTTCGCTCTCACGTACCAGGTGAGCGTGGCCCTGGACCTCGTCGGGGTCGGCGTGGCCACCTCGCTCGCCCGCAACGCGTCGATCGACTACGACGCGAGCGCGCATGCGACGCGTCACCTCGCTGCGAGGGTGTCGCGCATCGTGCTCCTGCTCGGCATCGCCGGCACCGCCGCCGCCCCGGTGGCGATGTGGCTGCTCGGCGACGGCTACGCGCCCGCGCAGGGCGTGCTGATCGTCGCCGCCCTCGTCCTGGCGAGCGCGCTGCGCCCCCGCTACGACCTGTGGTCGGCTCTCCTGCGCGCACGCCAGCGCGTCGCGCCCGTGATCGCCGCGAACAGCGTGTGGATCCTGCTCGTGGTCGCCGGCTGCGTGACGCTCATCCCCAGCCTCGGCGCCGTCGGCGCGGCGCTGTCGCTGCTGATCGGGGCCGGAGCCCTCGCCCTCATCGGCACCTTCGGACCCGCCCGCCTGGGCGGGTCGTCGGCCGCCCAGGCACCCACGCATGCTCCCGTCACCGCCGCTCCCCTTCCTGGAGGCTCCGCATGACGACACTGATCCTGCCCGCCGCCATGCCCCTGCACGGCGAGGTCGAGCGCGAGGAGGCTACCTGGGTCGGACTCCTCGACGCCGAGCGGCTCACGCCGGCGATCGAGTCGCTGCTCCTCGAGGGCGGCGAGCGGTTCGACCGCGCCCGCCTTCTCGTGCGCGACGAGGTCGGCGTGCGCGGCTACGTCGCCGTGCCCGTCGCGGACGGGGCGGCCGATGCCGCGGCTGTCCGCGAAGCCGTCGCCGCCCTGCCGCCGGCCGCCGCCCGCCTCCCCGAGCCCGCATCCGTCCCGGTCACGGTCGTCGTGTGCACGCGGGAGCGCCCCGAGACGCTCCGGGAGACGCTGCGCTCCGTGGCGGCGCTCGAGTGGGATGCCCTGGAGGTGATCGTCGTCGACAACGCACCGGCCACCACGCGCACCGCCGAGCTCGTCGCGCGCGAGCACCCCGACTTCCGCTACGTGAGAGAGGACACCGCCGGACTCTCCCACGCCAGGAATGCCGGACTGCGGGCGGCGACCTCATCGATCGTCGCGTTCACCGACGACGACGTCATCGTCGATCCGCAGTGGGTCCGCCGACTCGCGGCGGGATTCTCCGCCGGGGAGGACGTCGGCTGCGTGACCGGCGCGGTTCCCAGCGGCGAACTCCGCAACGCGGTGCAGAGCTACTTCGACGCGCGGGTCAGCTGGTCCAAGCTCATCGTGCCCCGCGTCTTCCGCCTGAGCGACCCGCCCGCCGACCTGCCGATGTTCCCGTTCTGCGTCGGGGAGTTCGGCACCGGGGCGAACTTCGCGGTGCGCCGGGACACGATGGTCCGTCTCGACGGCTTCGATTCCGCGCTCGGCGCCGGAACGGGAACCCAGGGCGGCGAGGACCTCGACATGTTCCTGCGGATCCTGTACGCCGGCTCGGCGATCGTCGTCGAGCCCGCGGCGTTCGTCTGGCACCGCCATCGCGCCGACCTCGAGGCGCTGACGGCGCAGGCCGTCGGCTACGGCCGCGGCTTCGGGGCGTGGGCCACGACGGTGGTGCTGGACCCGAGGATGCTCGCCGCCGCCGCCCGTCGCGCGCCGCGCGCCGTCTCGCGTCTGCTGCGCAAGCCCATGACGACCGTCGAGGACGCCACGGCCGCGCGCGCCGCCTCGGCCACCGACCGCTCCGTCGCGCGCCGCGAGCTGCGGAGCATCCTCGACGGCCCGGCCAGCTACCTGCGCGAGAGCAGGCGCCAGCGTGAGGCGGGGGTCTACACGGGCCCACCGTCTCGCGGGGCGGTGCTGGAGCGGCGGCTGTGGGCCGCGATCGCCGCAGCCGCCGGCGTGCTGGGGCTGCTGGCGGCTCTGCCGCTTCCCACCGGCCTGTCCCTCGCCCTTCTCGCCTGCTTCGTCCTGGTGGGACCCGGGGCGGTGGTGCGTGCCTGGGTGCCGCTCTCTCCCGCGTTGACCTCGCTCGCCGTGCCCGCCCTGGGCGTGACGGCGATGATCCTCCTCGTGACCGCTGCGGCTTTCGCCGCCTGGTGGCAGCCGGCGCTCGTCCTCGCGGCGATCTCGGCGGTCACCCTCGCCGTCGCCGCTCTGACCTACCGTGCGGGGGTGCGCACATGACGGCGATCATCACCCGCCCGGCTCCGAGCCCCGCCGCCCCGGCGACGCGCCGCGACGCCCGCCGCCCCGCGACCTGGACGGCACCGGCGGCGCTGGTGGCGGCGGCCGGAACGGCGTGGGCGGTCTCGGCGACCACGATGCGCGACGCCCCGTGGAGCATGTTCGGACTGCTGACGGCGGCCAGTCCGCTGTTCGCTGCCTCCATCTTCCTGGCGGCCTTGGGCTTCTGCCTCGCCATCGCGCTCCAGGCACGGCGCACGGCGGTGGCCGCGCTCGTGACGACCGTCGTGGTCATGCGGCTGCCCATGACCGTCGGCGTGGCGGAGCCGTCGTACTCGTGGACCTACAAGCACTTCGGCGTGGTCGACTACATCCAGCGCTACGGCGCCGTCGACCAGACCATCGACATCTATCACAACTGGCCCGGGGCCTTCGCCCTGGTGGCCTGGCTGAACGGCGTCACCGGAACCGATACGACCAGCATCGCGCTGTGGTTCCCGGTGGTCGTGCAGCTGGCGATCGTCTACGCGGTGTACCACCTGTGCCGCTCCCGCGACATGCCGGTGTGGACCTCCCTCGTCGCGGCCTACCTCGCCCACGCCGCCAACTGGGTCGCCCAGGACTACATGTCGCCGCAGGCGATCGCGTTCACCCTCGGGATCGTGGTGCTCGCGCTTCTCCTGTCCTCGACGCGCTCCCGGGCCGCCGCCTGGGTCGCGGTCGCGATCTTCACCGGCATCGTGGTCACCCACCAGCTCACGCCGTTCTGGCTGATCGCCGCCACCGCCGCGCTCACGATCCTGGGGAGGATCCGGCCGCGCTACCTGGTGGTGATCCTCGTCGCGATCGCCGTCGGAAACATGCTGCTGCACCTCGACGTCCTCTCGCGCTTCGGCAGTCTGCTGAACTTCGACCTGCTCTCGAACCTCCAGACGCGCTCGCAGCAGTCGGGAGGAACGCCGAGCATCGGCCAGTCGCTCAACTCGCTGGCCGCGCGCATCGTGTCGGGGGCCGTGTGGGTCTCGGCGGGAGCGGTCATCGTGCGGCGATTCATCCGATACCCGGGTCAGCGAAGCGAGACGCTCACGGTTGCGACGATCGCGTTCTCGCCGCTGCTGATCCTGATCGGTCAGGGCTATGGCGGCGAGGCGATCTTCCGCGTCTTCATGTACTCGCTGCCGGGGTGCGCGATGATCCTGGCCCCCGCGGTGACCGCATTGCTCCAGGCGAGGCGGCGCGGCCGCTCGGCGCGGACGTCGAGCGCGTGGGGACGACGCTCGACGGCGATCGTCGGCGTCGCCGCGATGACTCTGCTGTCCGCGCAGGCGTACTACGGCGGCTGGTTCGCGAACCTGGTGACCAGCGAGTCGGTCGACGTCGCGACCCGCATCCTGCGGGAAGAGGACCCGAGCACGCTCACCATCGGCGTCGCGCCCGGCGCCCCCGGCCGGCTCGTGGCGGAGTACGCGGACTTCGTACGCAGCAGCGCGGTCTTCGACACCGGCATCGACACGTGGCTGAACTCGTGGTGGGAGGACGAGGACTTCTCCGATCCGACGCGGATGAACCGCATGACCGAGACCCTCCTCGGGACCGGTCAGCGCTCGATCATGCTCATCACCCGTCAGATGCGCTACTACAACGACTACTACGGCACCCTGCCGCCGGGCTCCCTCGACAACCTGATCGCGATCGTCGACGCGGACCCCCGCTGGATGCTCGAGTACTCGAGCGACGACATCCTCATGTACCGGCTCGACGACGGGACCGGCGGATGAGCGCGACGACGCCCCTCGCCCCCGCGACGTCCGACGGGGCCATCGGACCCGCCTCGCCGGTCGGGGCGCATCGCGCGCCGTCGTCCGCGGCGCGCGCCATCGTCACCACCTACGGCGCCCGCGCCGCGACCCTCGTGGCCTATCTCGCGCTGCTCCCGGTGGTCCTGCACTCGGTCGGCCCGGACGCCTACGGGCTGTACGCGCTGACGGTGGCCCTCGGCGCGATCTTCCAGCAGGACCTCGGGATCGGCGATGCGACGACGCGGTTCATCGCGCATGCGCACCCCGTCGGGGATCGGGACCGCATGCGGCAGATCGCCGCAGCCAGTGCGGGCTTCTACCTGGTGGCCGCGCTCGTGATGGGGGCGGCGGTCGCAGCCTCCCTCACACTCACGATCGGCGCCGCCGCCGTGCCGGCAACCCTGCACGCGACGGCGTGGCTGCTCGTGGTGCTCGGCAGCGCGAACGTGTTCCTCCTGCTGGCCCTCTCGCCGGCCCGTCAGGTCCTCGCCGGGATCGGCCGCATCGACGATGTCAACTCCGCGCTCATCGTGCAGGCGGTCGTCCGCGTCGTGCTCACCCTGACGGTCTGTGCGCTCGGGTGGGGCATCCTCGCCGTCGCCCTGGCCGATCTGACCGCGACGCTCGTGCTGGGCGGGCTCACGCTGTGGCTCCGTCGTCGCCGCGCACCCGCCCTGACCGTCCACCTGGCCGACTTCCGATGGGCGACGTTCCGCGAGCTGTTCGCCATGAGCGCGCAGCTGATGGTGATCGGACTGTCGGCGGTGGTCGTGACCCAGATCGGGGGCGTGCTCACCGCCGTGCTGCTGCCCTTGGCCTTCACCGCCCTGTTCACCGCCGGACAGCGCATGTACCTCGTCGTCAAGGAGGTCACGTCGTCGCTGTCGACGGCCCTCCTCCCGATGGCCGCGATGCAGGAGCGCACCGTGGGCGCGGACGCACATCGCACGCTGTACCTCGCGGGCACCCGGTACGCGAACATGCTCATGACGATCGTCCTGGTCCCGGCCGTGCTGTTCATGCCTGTGATCATGACGAGCTGGATCGGGAGCGACGGCGCGCCCGCGGCCCTCGTCGCCCAGATCCTGATCCTGTCGCTGTTCGCCAACAACAACCACCTGCTGGCGATGCCGATCCTCATCGCTCAGGGTCGCGTGCGCCCGTACGCGGTCCTGCACGCCGTGTGGGCGGTGACGGGGACGGCGCTGGCCGCACTCCTCGGATCCGCCCTGGGGCTGCCGGGCATCGCCCTCGGCCTCGCCCTGCCGATCGTCGTCCTCGAGCCGGTGTACGTCGCTGTCGTCCTGCGCCGGGTGGGCGCCGGGGCCCGCACCTTCCTGGTGCAGTGCCTGCTCGGTCCGCTCCTTCCTGCCGTCCCCCTCGCCGCCGCCCTGTGCGCCGTCGCGGTGCTGATGCGCCCGAGCCTCGCCCAGGCCGCCCTGCTGAGCGCCGCCTGGACGCTCGCCCTCGGCGGTGCCTACCTCATGACCGATGCGCCGGCGCGACGGGCGCTCGGCCGCCTGATGGGCCGCGATGCCCCTGCGCGACGGGAGAGCGCCGGATGAACACCTACATCGAGCGCATGCAGCAGGCCTCGTTCGACGCCCTGTCGCGTCTGCACGAGGGCGTGGACGAGCTCGTCCTGACCGACTTCCCCGACTACGAGAACATCGGCGATTCCCTCATCGCACTCGGCCAGGCGGAGTTCTGGCGTCGCGCCGGGATCCGCGTCGATGCGACCTACTCGTGGCTGACGATCGACGACAGCGTGCACTCGTCGACGATCCCCGTCGCCATCCAGGGCGGCGGCAACTTCGGCGGGCTCTACCCGCAGCACTCCGCCCACCGCTACCGCCTCGCCGAGAACCTGCGCGACGACACCCTCCTCATCCAAGAACCGCAGTCGGTGCACTTCGCCGATGCCGAGGACCACGAGCAGTTCCGGCGGCGCATGGCCACGCGGAGGGCGCTGCGCCTCGCCGTGCGCGACCGCACCTCGCTGGCGACCGTCGCGCCGTCGGTGCCGGACGCCTTCCTCGCGCCGGACAGCGTCCACATGCTGGGTGCCCTGGACTCCCCCGCGCCCGTGCAGGAGCTGCTGTTCGTCCTCCGGCGCGACGCGGAGAGCGCGTTGCGCGAGCGCGTCGCCGGCGCCCCGGCGATCCCGGGCAGTGTCGACTGGCCTGCCATGACCCTGGGCGACCGCGCCCGTCGCCGTCTCACGAGAATCGTCCGCGAGGGCGCCCTCACCCGCCGCACGAACCGCACAACCGCGCGGTGGTTCGCCGACGCGGACGCTCGTCTGCAGACCGGCATCGCGCTGCTCAGCGTCGGCGAGACGATCGTCACCGATCGGCTGCACGCGATGCTGCTCGCGCTGCAGATGGGTCGACGCGTGATCGCGATCGACAACGCGAACGGGAAGCTCAGCAGCTACGTCGAGACCTGGATGACCGATCTGGACGCGCCGCTGCAGCTGGTGTCCGACCTCTTCGCCGCACGCGAGGCGGTGCACTGACCGATGGCTCCCCGCACGCTCGCCCCCGCCGCCGCGCAGGACCTCCAGCCTGCCGGCCTCCGGGGCGCGCCCGCGGCCGGGCGGATGCGGCTCGCGGACCGGATGTCGGCCCAGACCCGGATCGCCGTGCTCCTGCAGCCGCTGCGCGTGCCTCCCCGCGCCGTGGTCGTGGATCGGGTGCGCTCGCTGTTCGCCCTGGGCGCCGCCGCGCGCGCCGGACGGAGCCTGCTCGATGACCGCTGGGCCTACGACCCGTCGACCGTCGAGGATCGGGCCGAGCGCGCCGTGCGGGAGCTGCCTGCTGCGTGCGACACCGAGGCCGGCCTCCCCCGCCTCCGCGAGCACGCCGATCCGTCGTCGCCGCTGACGGTGTTCCTGGGCGGTGACCGCATCGCCGTCCACGTGGATCACCGCATCGGCGACGGGTTCTTCGCCGTCATAGCCGTGGCGGCGCTGTTCGCCGACGCGCGGCCACCGAGGGTGTTCACGCACGCCGACGACCGCGACCCGCTGCCGGCGGCGCTGGCGGCGACGTTCGGACGGCATCCGTCGCGCGTCGCCCGGATCGTGCACGACAAGATCGTGACGGCGGCCCCGCCGTACCGTTACGGGGTGGCGCACGTCCCGGCAGACCGCGGCTCGCTCGACCTGCACACCGCCACGATGCCGCACGCGTCCCACCGTGCGCTGGCCGCGTGGAGCCGCCTCCGCGCTCCGCGAGTGCCGCCCACCGTGGCGCTGCTCGCCGCCTTCCGGGCAGCTCTCGTCGCCGAGGGTGTCCCCGCCGACGACACCGGCGTCGTGCTCGTGGACCTGCGACGCTATCTGCCCTCCGGCCGGGCGACGCTCGGCAACTTCGTGACCGGGCACCCCGTCGATCTCGCCCGGGGTGTCGATCACGCCGGGGCCGCACTCACCCGCGACCTCCACGCGGGGCGCCCGCTTGCCGCACTCGCCTCGGCACGGATCCCGGGGCGTCCCGCGCCGCGAGCGGTGCCCTCCGTCCCGTCGACCGCCGTGCCGATCGTGAGCGACATGGGCTTCCTCCGCGCGCTCGAGACCCTGCCGTGGGCAGACGACGGCAGCCCCGCCGCGGTCGCCGTGTCGGTGGACCCCGCCGCCCGCAACGGGATCACCGCCCTGACCAGCGTGCTGCGCGGACGCTTCGGCGTCTCCGTCAGCTTCGATTCGACCCTGTTCCCCGCCGAGCGCGTGGCGGCCGCCGCCGAGCGGCTCTGCGCCGATCCCCTGGAGCTGTTGCCCCGATGAGCACCACCATGCATCCCCCCACCCCCGCCGTCGCAGACCTGGCACCTCCGCCGCGGACGCCGCGCGCGATCCGTGTCCTGATCGCGGTCGCCATCGTGCTGGTCGTCCTCCTGATCTCGGCGGTGGTGTGGCTGCTTCCGTTCGCCTTCGCCGACGGACCACGGACGCTGTCCGAGGATTTCGACGGCCCCGCCGGGTCCGCACCCGATCCGTCAGTGTTCTCCCTCGACACCGGAGGCGGCGGATGGGGCAACGGCGAGCTGCAGGAGTACACGACCGACGCCGTCGCCCTGGACGGAGAAGGCGCACTCGTCATCACGGCCACGATCCCGCAGGACGGCGGCCCGATCACGTCGGGTCGACTGACCACCAAGGGCTCCTTCTCCTTCCAGGCGGGACGGCTCGAGGCCAGGATCAAGCTGCCTGAGGGACAGGGTCTCCTCCCCGCCTTCTGGCTGCAGGGCGACTCCGTGGACGTCGTGGGCTGGCCCGGGAGCGGGGAGATCGACATCGTGGAGACCCCGTCGACCACCGCGACCAGCTCCCACCACGTCCACGGCCCCGTGACGTTCACCAAGAAGTGGTCGATCGGCGAGGGCGTCCGCCACGACGCCCTCCTGTCGGACGACTATCACGTCTACGGCGTGACCCGCGGTCCGGGCCTCATCGAGCTCACCATCGACGACGAGGTCGTCATGACCGTGACTCCCGACGACATGCCCGAGGGCGGTGCGTGGGTGTTCGACCTCCCCATGCACATGCTGTTCACCCTGGCGGTGGGCGGCAACTGGCCGGGCGACCCCGACGAGACCACGCCGGAGGTCGCCGAGATGAAGATCGACTGGATCCGCTTCACACCGGCCGGCTGATCCCCGCCGGTCACCGTGCGGGCACGGCTCTGCGGGAGAACCACGCCGGAGCCGTGTAGAGGAGACGGGTCACCGGCAGCGCCTCGGCGGCGCGGGCGATGACGAGGCTCGCTCCGACGGCGAGCGCGGCCATCAGGAGCGGGAGGACCGGCGCGACCACGGCGACCACCCCGGCCAGCGATGTCGTCCGGGCCAGCAGGAGTCCGCTCGTGATCGCCGACAGCACGAGCACGTGGGTGACGTAGACCTGGAGCGTACGGCTTCCGAGGTGGGCGAACGGACGGCCGAGGGCGCTGACGGGGCCCGGGCGGCCGGGGGCGATGATCCGCGCCAGGCCGAGCGTGGCGAGGGCACCTGCGGCGGCGACCGGCAGCGCCGTGGCGATGTCGACCACGACACCGGTGACCGCTCGCAGGACGAGTCCCGCGACGAAGGCGGCGAACAGTCCCGCGACGGCCAGGGGCGACAACCGCGCCACGAGCGCCAGGAGGCGGTCCCGGAACATCACGCCCACGAGGAAGAACACGTAGTAGCGCAGGATGCCGTCGTAGGCGACGTTCCCGGTCGTGAACGGGGAGTGGAGCATGAGCGAGCTGAGGATCGCGACTCCGAGGGCGATCACACGCGCCGTCCGGCCGGCGGCGAGCTTGGTCACGACGAGGAAGACGACGAGGGCGAAGAGGAACCAGAGACCGTTGGACGGGCGGACCACCGAGAGCACGAGGTCGATCACGCTCGACTGGTTCAGCTCGATCGGCTCGGGCATGACGCGGTAGTACAGGAACCGGAGCAGCGTCCACAGCACGAACACCCACACCAGCACGGCCAGGCGGGTCGTCCACAGCTCGGGCCAGGGCCGCCGGAGCGCTCCCACCGCCAAGGCCCCGGCGAGGAGGAAGAACAGCGGCATCCGGAGGAGGGCGAACGCCAGGTTGAGGTCGGTCCACCAGGGCGGCGCGAGCCCCGTCGGCACGGCGAACATCCCGGCGTGGAAGAGCACGACGAGCGAGATCGCGATGCCGCGCGCGACATCGATCCAGGCGATCCGCCCGGCCTCGCGCTGCGCTCCGACCTCGTCCGGCATGGTGTGACGCTAACCGCGCCGAGCGGCGCGCCACAGGGGGCGAAACGCAACTTCTCGGGCCTTTTACCGGCCCGAAACGACCCTGCCGCGACCTACACTGGCCCCGTGCCCGCTCGCCGATCCCGACTCGTCCCGACCGAGGTCCGCGCCGAGCTCGCCGCCTCCCTGACCGCCCTGCGAGAGAGCCTCGAGCTGGTCGCGTCCTTCCTTCCGGAGGTGCTGCGCGAGGCCGAGTCCGCCGCGCGTGACGTGCAGACCGACCCCGCGGCGGCCGGACTGGCAGACCTCCGAGACATCCCCTTCCTCACCGTCGATCCGGCCGGGTCGACGGACCTCGACCAGGCGCTCCATCTGGAGCGGACCGCCACCGGCGGGGTGCTCCACTATGCGATCGCCGACGTCCCCGCCTACGTCGCGCCGGGCGGCGCGGTCGATGCGGAGGCACGGTCTCGCGGCCAGACGATGTACGCCCCCGACGGGCGGATCCCGCTGCATCCGCCCGTCCTCAGCGAAGGCGCCGCGTCGCTCCTGCCGGAGCAGGACCGTCGCGCGTTCGTCTGGCGCTTCATCCTCGACGAGGGAGCGCGTCCTGTCGAGACCACGCTGACCCGCGCGATCGTCCGCTCACGGCGGCAGTGGAGCTACGAGGAGGCCCAGCGCGTCATCGACGACGGCACCGCGCCCGCCTCCCTGGCCGCGATGCCGTGGTTCGGCGAGCAGCGCACCGCGCGCGAGCGCGATCGGGGCGGTGCGAGCCTCAACCTGCCGGAGTCCCGGATCATCGCCGAAGGCGACGGCTACCGGCTCGAGCGCAGCGAGGGCGTGCCGCTCGAGGACCACAACGCGCACGTGTCCCTCCTGACCGGGATGGCGGCGGCGGAGATCATGCTCCGTGGCGGCGTCGGCATCCTCCGCACGATGCCACCGGCCGGCGACGAGGACGTCGCGGAGTTCCGCGCGCAGACGATCGCCCTCGGCCTCCCCTGGCACCCCGACACGCCCTACGGCGACTACCTGCGGGGGCTCGACCGCTCCCCCGCCGCGCGCGCGGTGAAGGAGTACGCCGCGGGCCTGTTCCGGGGCGCCGGGTACGTGGCGTTCGACGGCGAGGCGCCCGGCGAGACCGCGCAGGCGGCGATCGGGGCGCCCTATGCCCACACGACGGCGCCGCTGCGCCGACTCGTCGACCGCTGGTCGCTCGTCGTGTGCGAGGCGCTCGCGAACGGCCGAGACGTCCCGGCGTGGGCGCGGGACACTCTCGCCGAGTTGCCGGGCCTCATGAGCCGCAGCGGTCAGCGCGCGAGCCAGCTCACCGCGGGCGCGCTCGACCGCGTCGAGGCCGCCGTGCTCCACGGCCGCGAGGGGCAGGACTTCGAGGCGATCGTGCTGAGCGTGCGCGGCGACGGACTGCGGGTGCAGCTGCAGGAACCTCCGGTGGAGGCGAAAGTGGCCCTGGACGCGAAGACCATCGGCGCTGAGGCGGCCCCCGGCAGCGCCGTCCGCGTGCGCCTGGTGCGAGCCGACGTCGCCACGGGAGCCCTCGAGTTCATGGTCGTCGCGGGAGGCGTGCGGCCGAAGGAGGAACGATGACCACGATCCTGCTCACGGGCTTCGAACCCTTCGGCGGTGACCCCGTCAACCCCAGCGGCGACGCCGTGCACGCCGTCGCACGCTCCTGGCAGGGGCCCGAGGTGCTCGTCACGGAGGTGCTGCCGGTCACGTTCGACGGCGCGGCGGCACGGCTGCGCGCGCTCGTCGACGCGCATCGACCCGACCTCGTGATCGCGACGGGTCTCGCCGGCGGCCGCGCGGCGATCGGCGTCGAACGGATCGCGGTGAACCTCCTCGACGCCCGGATCCCCGACAACGCGGGCGCGCAGCCGATCGACGCGCCGAGTGTCGCCGGGGCGCCGGCCGCTGCCTTCTCGACACTGCCGGTCAAGGCGATCGCCGCCGCCATCCGGGCCGCCGGCATCCCCGCCGAGGTCTCGCACACCGCGGGGACCTTCGTCTGCAATCACGTCTTCTTCACGGCGCTCGACGCGGTGCCGGCCGGCGTGCCCGCCGGCTTCCTCCATGTCCCCTGGACCGAGGGTCAGGCGCCCGCGACCCCCGGCCTTCCCCGCGACCCCGAGCTCCCGGCCGCCGACATCGCCGAGGCGGTGAGGATCGCGATCCGCACGACGCGGGATGCCGCGCGCACCACGGACATCCGCCGGGCCCACCCCGACCTCCCCGACGAGAATCTCGCCGCAGGCACCCTGCACTGAGCCCGGCGGCCACCGCGTGGTCCGCCCGTGGTGTCCAGCGCGCGGCCGGCGTGCGATATATTGCATATCGTGCCCGTCCCCTCCACCGCCTTGCCGCCGCGCGCGCTGCTGCGCGACGACGTGTTCGCACGCCTGCGCGACGCGATCGTCGACGGAACTCTCGCGCCTGATGAGCAGCTGCGCGACACCGAGCTCGCCGCGTGGCTCGGCGTGAGCCGCACACCCGTGCGCGAGGCGCTGCTCGAACTCGGCCGCGCCGGACTCGTGCGCGCGACTCCGGGGCGCTCGACCGTGGTCGCCCCGCTCGACCGGGCGAGCGTGCGCGACGCCCAGGCGGTCGTGGCGGCGATGCACGGCCTGGCCGTGAGGGATGCCGTTCCACGGCTCACCGACGCACAGCTCGACCGTATGCGCGCGGCCAACGCCGACTTCGCAGACGCCCAGCGGCGCGGTGACGTCGACGCGGCCCTCGCCGCCGACGAGAGCTTCCACGCGATCGCCGTCGAGGCCTGCGGGAATCTCGCCGTCCGCACCGTCCTCGCCCAGTACGAGCCGGTGCTGCGCCGCGCCGAACGACTGCGCTTCGCCTCGCACGAAGGTGCCACCTCGATCGCGCGCCACGAGCGGCTCATCGCGCTGTGTGCGTCGCGCGACACCGACGCTGCCGCACGGCTCGCCGAGGAGACCTGGCAGACACTCGACCTCGACCCTGCGCCCCATCCCGCCCCGGCTGCCGCCGGCGGGCCTGCCCGCTCCACCGACGAAGGGACCACCCCGTGAAGCTCGCCGAGTTCCCCCGCTACCCTCTGACGTTCGGCCCGAGTCCGCTGCAGCACCTGAAGCGCCTGACGCAGCACCTCGGCGGCGCCCAGGTGTGGGCCAAACGCGAGGACGTCTCCAGCGGTCTGGCCTACGGCGGCAACAAGGTCCGCAAGCTCGAGTACATCGTCCCCGATGTGCTCGCCTCCGGCGCCGACACGCTCGTGTCGATCGGCGGCTACCAGTCCAACCACACCCGCCAGGTGGCCGCTGTCGCCGCACACCTCGGCCTCAAGGCCCGCCTCGTGCAGGAGAAGTGGGTGCCCTGGGACGACCCCACCAACGACAAGGTCGGCAACATCCTCCTCTCACGCATGATGGGTGCGGACTCCCGTCTGGACGACGCCGGGTTCGACATCGGCATCCGCGACTCGTGGAAGCAGGCCCTCGCCGAGGTCGAGGCCGCTGGCGGCACCGCCTACCCGATCCCTGCGGGCGCGTCCGAGCATCCGCTCGGCGGCCTGGGCTTCGCCAACTGGGCGTTCGAAGTGGCCGAGCAGGAGAAGCAGCTCGGCGTCTTCTTCGACACCATCGTCGTCTGCACGGTCACCGGCTCCACGCACGCCGGGATGATCGCGGGCTTCGCGGCCCTCGAGGACCTCACCGGCGTGAAGCGTCGCGTCCTCGGGATCGATGCCTCCGCCACCCTCGACAAGACCCGCGACCAGGTCGCGCGGATCGCGCGCAGCACCGCGGCGCTCATCGAGCTCGGCCGTGACCTGCGCGACGACGAGGTCCAAGTGCTGGAGGGCTGGGCGGGTGAGCTTTATGGGCTGCCCGTCGAGTCGACCATGAACGCGATGGCGCTCGGTGCGCAGCTGGAGGCGATGATCACCGACCCCGTCTACGAGGGCAAGTCGCTCGCGGGCCTGATCGACCTGGTGTCCTCGGGCGACATCCCGAAGGACTCCACCGTCCTCTATGCGCACCTCGGCGGTCAGCCGGCGATCAACGCCTACCACTCGCTCTGGAGCTGACGCGAGCTTGCCCCTCGCGCGTCGAGCTTGCCCCGCGCGCGCCGAGCTTGCCCCGCGCGCGCCGAGCTTGCCCCGCGCGCGCCGAGCTTGCCGGCAAGCTCGCGGGCCCGGGGGCAAGCTCGCGGGTCAACCCATTTCGGCGAGCACCCTCTCCGCGATGGGGATGTCCACCAACCCGCCCTGGACCTGGACCGACAACACATTCGTGCCATCGGTCGCCCACGTCGTGGCGTTCGGGTTGCTGTCTTCTTCGTCGATGATGCGCCGCACAGCGTCGTCCGCGCCGGCGACCTCAGCGAGATCGAAGTCCTCCATCGCTACGACATCGGCCCAACGCCATGCCCCGCCGGGCTCCACGGTCAGGGACACGATGTAGTGCTCCTCGCCTTCGGGGATGGCCGAGGAGTCGCTGGACCACTGGCAGAACTGTCCCACGCCGGCCGCTTCGAGGAGGAGGTCCTCGTGCTGCGGCGATCCCTCCCAGTAGCCGTTGTGGTAGTCGGGACCGAGAAATTCGGCGAGGTCGATGGCCTTCCCGAGCTCGACGCAGTCGCGGATGTCCCACCACGAGGCGTCTTGGGCCGCAGCGACGGGGGCCGGGTAAGCCGAGAGGTTGCTCTCCGCGGCATCCAGCGCCGCGAGGAGCAGATCGTTCGGCGGCGTCTCGATGTAGCCTCCCGCTCGCGCCATCAGCCACGTCTCGCCGCTGGTGCGTCCCCATCGGCAGCTGCTCGCGTCGTACTGGGGGTCGCAACGCGCCTCCGCGAGTGCCGCGATCTCGGCTTCACCCGCAGCATCGACCGGCATCGCGAGGACGGCGATCTCCGTCATCCCCTCGGGAAGTCCTTCCGCGCCCTCCGCCGCCATCCACCGGCAGTTGATGCCGCCTGCCCGCTCCAGCGGCCCGCTCACGGGCACGGTGAGGTCTGGCTGGTAGATGGCCCGCCACTCCGCGAGTGTCATGGCCCCCGCGCCGAGGATCGCCTCGACCTGTCCCTGGTCGAGCACGTTGTCGCAGTCGCCTCCGAACGCCACGATTCCTTCCGCCGGCACGGACGGCGTCGGACTCGGCGTGGGAGACGCGGCATCCGTCGCGGTCGGCGTCGGCGTGTCGATCGGTTCGGCGGTCGGTGCCGCGACGCAGCCGCTGAGCAGGAGCACGGTGGCGATGACGAGGGCCCGGAGAGGTCGCATGCGAGAAGTCAAACACCCGCGACGTCGCTGCGCACTGCTTGAGCTGCAACGATTCGATCTCGCCCATGCCGGCTGCGGCATATCCCGATCCCCCGAGCTTGCCCCGAATCCGTCGAGCTTGCCGGCAAGCTCGCGCCCGGGCCGGCAAGCTCGCGCCCGGGGCGGCAAGCTCGCGTCCGCGGCGGCAAGCTCGCGCAGTCAGGCGGACGAGGACGCGATCCGCGACAGCGGGCCGACGCCGTCTCGACGCTCGAAGACGAGGTTCGTCTCCGTCGTGCGGACGATCGGGTGCACGGTGATGTGCTGGAGCACGACGTCGCGGAGCGCAGCGGCATCCTCAACCGCGACGTGAACGAGGAAGTCGTCTTCGCCCGCGACATGGAACACCTCGATCGCGCCGGGCGTGCGCACGAGGGCGTCGAACAGGCTCTCCACCCCCTCGCGCGTGTGCCGACCGAGCCGTACGCGGATGACCGCCTGAAGGGGCAGGCCCAGCCGGGGCGCGTCGAGGACGACCCGGAGGCCGGTGAGCACCCCGCGCGCGCGCAGCATCCGTACGCGGTACGCCGCCGTGGACTCGGGGATGCCGAGATCGACGGCGAGCGCTTTGTTCGACCGGCCCGGTTGGGCGACGAGCGCGGCGAGGAGACGCAGGTCGAGGGCGTCGAGCGCCGCCGCCACGCTTTGCGGATCGATCAAGTCGGCACCACCCTTCGCGCATCATCTTGCGCTCTCAACAATAGGAGGCTACTGAGCAATGCTGATCCACAAGCATCCTCGATAATCTCACCGTTCCCGACAACACTTCGGACATGACGCCTGCGCTTCATCCCGACACCCTCGCCGTCCACGCCGGTCGTGACGACCTCGCCGACCTGGGGGTTCACGCGCCCCCGCTGGACCTCTCCTCCACCTACCCGCTCCCGGGAGTCGAGCTCGGCGGCGACTCGTACGAGGCGCTCGCCTCCGGATCGACGCCGCTGCCGGGCGGCAGTCACGTCTACGCGCGGCTGTGGAACCCGACCGTGGCTCGCTTCGAGGATGGACTCGCCCGGCTCGAGGGCGCGGAGGCGGCCGTCGCCTTCTCGTCGGGGATGGCCGCGGTGACGGCCGCGCTCCTGGCCCACACCACTTCGCGGGGCCTGCCCCACGTCCTCGCCGTCCGTCCGCTCTACGGCGGCACAGATCACCTGCTGGCGACGGGGCTGCTCGGCACCGAGGTCACGTACTGCGCCGCCGACGAGATCGCCGCGCACCTGCGCCCCGACACCGGGCTGATCGTCGTGGAGACCCCCGCCAACCCCACCCTCGAGCTCGTCGACATCGCCGCCGTCGTCGCCCAGGCCGGCGGAGTGCCGGTGCTCGTCGACAACACGTTCGCCACGCCGGTGCTGCAGAACCCGCTCGCCCTCGGCGCGACGATGTCGCTGCACAGCGCGACGAAGTACCTCGGCGGGCACGGCGACGTGATCGGCGGCGTCATCGCCTGTTCCGAGGCGACGGCGGAAGCGCTCCGGCCCGTCCGCGCGATCACCGGCGCGGTCCTGCACCCGCTGGCCGCCTACCTCCTTCACCGCGGACTCCCCACGCTGCCGCTGCGCGTGCGCGCGCAGCAGGCCACGGCAGAGCGCGTAGCGGCGTGGTTGCCCGGCCACCCCGCGATCGACGAGGTGTTCTATCCGGGGATGTCGGGGAGTCCGCTGATCGGCACGCAGATGCGCGGCGGCGGTGCGATGATCGCGATGCGCCTGACCGGAGGCTACGCTGCGGCGGCCCATGTCGCCGGCGCGGTCCGCCTCTTCGGGCACGCCGTCTCGCTCGGCGGTGTGGACTCACTGCTCCAGCATCCGGCCGCGCTCACCCACCGTCCGGTGGCACCGGAGGCACGACCCGACGGCGGCATCCTGCGTCTGTCCATCGGCCTCGAGCACGCGGACGACCTCGTCGCCGATCTCTCGCAGGCTCTGGACGGCGCGGCCGTCGGCGTCCCGGCCCGGAGCGTCGAGGTGCGAGACGTCGTGAGCGCGGGTGGCGCGTGACCCTCAGGCGGTGACGACCTGGGCGGTGCCGAGCGGTGCGTCGGGCCCCATCTCGGCGGCGAGGCGGTTCGCCTCCTCGATGAGGGTGGCGACGATGTCGGCCTCGGGCACGGTCTTGATGACCTCGCCCTTGACGAAGATCTGACCCTTGCCGTTGCCGCTGGCGACGCCGAGGTCCGCCTCGCGCGCCTCGCCGGGACCGTTGACGACGCAGCCCATGACGGCCACGCGCAGCGGCACGGTCATGTCCTTGAGTCCCTCGGTCACATTGTCGGCGAGGGTGTACACGTCGACCTGCGCGCGCCCGCATGACGGGCACGAGACGATCTCGAGCTTGCGCTCGCGCAGGTTCAGTGACTGCAGGATCTGGTGACCCACCTTGACCTCCTCCGCCGGAGGCGCCGAGAGCGACACGCGGATCGTGTCGCCGATGCCCTCGGACAACAGGATGCCGAAGGCGGTCGCGGACTTGATCGTGCCCTGGAAGGCGGGGCCGGCCTCGGTGACACCGAGGTGAAGCGGCCAGTCACCGCGCTCGGCCAGCAGGCGGTAGGCCTTCACCATCACGACGGGGTCGTTGTGCTTGACGGAGATCTTGAAGTCGTGGAAGTCGTGCTCCTCGAACAGCGAGGCCTCCCAGACCGCGCTCTCCATCAGCGCCTCGGGGGTGGCCTTGCCGTACTTCTCGAGCAGCCGGCGATCCAGCGATCCGGCGTTGACCCCGATGCGGAGCGAGACGCCGGCGTCCTTGGCCGCCTTGGCGATCGCGCCGACCTGATCGTCGAACTTGCGGATGTTCCCCGGGTTCACGCGCACCGCGGCGCACCCGGCGTCGATCGCCTGGAAGACGTACTTCGGCTGGAAGTGGATGTCGGCGATGACGGGGATCTGGCTCTTCTTGGCGATGATGTGCAGCACGTCGGCATCGTCCTGAGACGGGACGGCGACCCGCACGATCTCACACCCGGAGGCAGTGAGTTCGGCGATCTGCTGCAGCGTCGCATTGATGTCGGTGGTCGGCGTGGTGGTCATCGACTGCACGCTCACGGGGGCGTCGCCGCCCACGAGGACCTTGCCGACCTTGATCTGACGGCTCTTCCGACGCGGGGCGAGGACTTCCGGCACGCGCGGGATCCCGAGGTTCACTGCTGGCACGTCCCCCAGCCTACGCCGCACGCCCGGCCGCGAGGCGCGGCCCAGGTGTACGTTTCCTGCATGACTCTGACGCACGGGTTCTCCCGACTGACCGGCCGGGACCCGCGGGAGCCGCACCGCACCGCCACCCCGCTGGAGCTGCTGTTCGATCTGACGTTCGTCGTGGCCTTCAGCCAGGCGGGGGCGCAGGCGGCACATCTCCTGGAGCTCGGTCACACCACCCCCGCGGTCGTCGGGTTCGCCGTCGCGGTGTTCGCCGTCACCTGGGCCTGGATCAACCACGCCTGGCTGGCGTCGGCGTTCGACTCGGATGACGTCTTCTTCCGCGTCGCCACGTTCGTCCAGATGATCGGCGTCGGCGTGCTCGCGATCGGGCTGCCGCCGTTCTTCCACTCCCTCGACGAGGGGCATCATGTGGACAACGCGGTCATGATCGCCGGCTACGTGATCATGCGGGTGGCACTGATCGCCCTCTGGCTGCGTGTTGCCGCTCACGACCCTGCGCACCGCCGCACCGCCCTGTCCTACGCCGTGGGCATCGCCCTCGTCCAGGTGGGCTGGGTGGTCGCGATCGTCGTCAACCCGCCGCTGTGGGCGGGGCTGGCGCTGATGGTCGGCCTCGGGGTGCTGGAGATGGCGGTGCCGGCGGTGGCGGAGCGCCGGGGCGGTGCCACGCCGTGGCATCCGCATCACATCGCCGAGCGCTACGGGCTGCTGGTCATCATCACCCTCGGCGAGGTGATCCTCGGCACCGTGCTCGCGATCTCCGCGGTCATCGAAGGGCCCGGCTGGACTCTCGAGGCCGCGCTCGTGGCCTTCGGCGGGATGCTGCTGGCGTTCGCGATCTGGTGGGCGTACTTCACGGTGCCCTCCGCGCGTCTGCTGCATGTCCGCCCGACACGCTCGTTCGGGTGGGGCTACCTCCACATCGCGCTCTTCGGCGCTGTCGCCGGGGTCGGGGCGGGTCTGCACGTCGCGGCCTACGTCCTGTCGGGCGAGGCGAAGGTCGACGCCACGTACGCGCAGCTCACGATCACGGTGCCCGTCCTCATCTTCACCGTCGTCCTCGGCGTCCTCTACGGCCTCCTCGTGGGCCGATTCGACCCCTTCCACATGTGGCTGCTCGTCGGAACGGTCGCTGTGCTGGCGATCGCGGTGCTCGCCTCGCTGGCCGGTGCATCGCTGGGAGTGAGCATCGTCATCACCGCACTGGCCCCGCTCGTGGTCGTGGTGGGCTACGAGTGGGTCGGTCACCGCCACCTGGAAGAAGACCTCTCCCGGCTCGCCGCGTGAGGCGCGCGTATCGCCCCGGGCGGCCCCGGATCGCACCCGCCGCCGTGCTACTCTGACCGCATGTTCGCGAACACCTCCTGGTGGCCCACCCGCTGAGGCGGTGTGCTCGCGACCCTGATCACAGACCGCCCCTCGAGGCGGTCTTTTCGTTCCCGCGACGACCGCCCGACCACACGAAAGGCCCGGCGATGACCGCGAGCCCCGCACCTCTGCCCGCCGCGTTGGCCTCCGCCCTGCACAGCGGAGCTCCCTTCGCCCTCCTCGCGCGCGACGACGCGAGCGTCGAGGTGCTGACCGGCACAGTTGTGGATGTCCCCCTGCTGCAGGACATCCCGCTCCACGACGCCGAGGGACGCGCACAGGAGGTCCTCGCGCTGGTGCCGTTCCGCCAGGTCGTCGAGCGGGGGTTCGTCTGTCACGACGACGGGGCGCCCCTGCGCTGCCTCATCGTCGAGGACCACACCGCCGTCTCCCGCGACGAGATTCTGCGGACGCTGCCGACCGCAGAGGTTCCCCTGGGTGAGGCCGGATTCGACATCCCCGACGAGGAGTACGCCGACATCGTGCGGCGCGTCATCGCCGACGAGATCGGGCGGGGCGAGGGCGCGAACTTCGTCATCCGGCGAGACTTCACCGCCTCGGTCGAGGTCGACCCGGTGACGGCGGGCCTCACCTGGTTCCGCGCGCTGCTGGAGCACGAGCGCGGGGCGTACTGGACGTTCCTCGTGGTGACGCCCGGACACGTGGCTGTCGGAGCGAGCCCCGAGGCCCATGTCAGCGCGCGCGGCGGCGTCGTCACCATGAACCCGATCTCGGGCACGTTCCGCCACCCCGCCGGCGGGGCGACGGTGGAGACGCTCACCGAGTTCCTCGCGTCGACCAAGGAGACCGAGGAGCTCTTCATGGTCGTCGACGAGGAGCTCAAGATGATGTCGGCGGTGTGCAGCGACGGCGGCCGGATCACCGGCCCGCATCTGAAGGAGATGTCGCGCCTCACGCACACCGAGTACATGCTGCGGGGCCGCAGCACGATGGACCCGCGCGAGATCCTGCGCGAGACGATGTTCGCCCCGACCGTCACCGGCTCCCCGATGCAGAACGCGTGCACGGTGATCGCCCGCCACGAGCGCTCCCCGCGCGGCTACTACTCGGGCGTTGCAGCCCTCTTCACTCCGAACGACCAGGCAACTGCGAACAGCGACGGGCACGATCTCGACGCGCCGATCCTGATCCGCACCGCCTACCTCGTCGATGGCAGGCTCCGCGTGCCCGTCGGGGCGACCCTGGTCCGCCACTCCGACCCGTACGGCGAGGTCGGCGAGACCCACGGCAAGGCCGCCGGCGTGCTGGGGGCCCTCGGCGCGGTCGACCGCGACGTGCCGGCGGCCGCGCTCGACGAGGACGCGCCGACGGCGCAGCCGCGCCTGCTCGCCGACGACGAGCGTGTGGCGACCCTCCTGGCCGCGCGCAACGAGCGCCTGGCCTCGTTCTGGCTGAACCCGCAGGACTCCCCCGCCGAGGCGCCCCGCGCCGCGATCGGCGCCGGTCGATCGGCGGTCGTCGTCGACGCCGAGGACCGCTTCACGACGATGCTGGCCCATCAGCTGCGTCACCTCGGCTTCGACGTGACGATCGTGCCGTGGCAGGATGCCGACCCGGCAGCGATCGACGTGGCGGACCTCGTCGTCTCCGGCCCGGGTCCGGGTGACCCGCGCGACCCGGCGAGCGCACGCCTCGCACGGATGCGCTCGGTCGTCGACGCCCGGCTCTCGTCGCGGCGGGCGCTGCTGGCCGTGTGCCTCAGCCACCAGATCCTCGCCGACCGGCTCGGGATCGCCCTCGCCCCATTGGCAGCCCCCCACCAAGGCCTCCAGAAGAGGGTCGACGTGTTCGGGCAGCCGGCATCGATCGGGTTCTACAACACCTTCACCGCCCGGGTCGGGCCCGGCACGACGAAGATCGGTGTGACCGAGGTGGCCGCGGACGCCGCCTCCGGAGACGTCTACGCCCTGCGCGGCCCGGGGTATGCGACCGTCCAGGGCCATCTGGAGTCGATCCTCTCCCGCGACGGCCTGGAGACGCTCGAGCGGCTCGTCCGTCACGCCCTGGAGAGCACTGCAGAGCGCACCTGAGAGCGCACTCGACCGCGCACCAGGCAACTCGTCGGCACGTACCAGGGAGGATGCCGCGGAGTGAGCGAGGGCGGCTCGCGGGTGCGTTTCAGCGCGTGAGCCGCTCGGCCAGCAGCCGGCGTTCCGCCTGGTTGTCCGCCAGGGCCAGCGCGCGCCGATCCGCCTCGTCCGCCTCGTCGATCCGTCCGAGGTCGCGCAGGAGGCGTCCCCGGACGGCGTGCCACAGCCGGTAGCCCGACAGCCGCGGAGCGAGCGCGTCCACCTCCGCCAGCGCCGGACGCGCTCCGGCGACGCGGGCCAGGACGACGGCGCGGTTCAGGGCCACGATCGGAGACGGATCGTAGCCGCGGAGCATGTCGTACAGCACGAGCATCTGCAGCCAGTCGGTGGCCTCCAGCGACGGCGCGTCGATGTGGCAGGCGGCGATCGCCGCGTGGAGCTGCCAGCGGCCGGGGGCGCGGAGCGCAGCGGCACGGTCGAGTTCGGCGCGCCCCCGCGCGATGAGGCCGGGATCCCAGCGCTGCCGGTCCTGACGGTCGAGGAGCACGAGCTCCCCGCCCGCCGACCGGGCGCCCTCGCGTGCGCGGTGGAACAGCAGCAGCGCGTGCAGACCGGCGGCCTCCGCCTCCCCCGGCAGCTCCTCGGCGATCACCTGCGCGAGCCACAGCGCATCCTCGGCGAGGTCGCGGTCGGCGACCGCGTCGGTGCCCGCAGAGAGATGGGCCGTGTCGTAGAGGACCGACACCACGGTCAGCACGAGGTCCAGGCGTTCCGACCGTTCCGCGGGACCGGGAATCCGCAGGGGGACCGCGATGGCGGCCATCCTGCGCTTGGCCCGGGATATCCGCTGGCCGACGGTCGCCTCGGGCTCCACGGTGGCGCGGGCGATCTGCGCGGTGGTGACCCCGAGGACGGCGCGCAGCGTCAGGGCGAGCTGCGCCTCGGGCGCCAGCGCCGGGTGGCAGCAGCCGAACAGGAGCGGCAGCCGCTCGTCCGGCTCCGTCGACACCGGCGGCGCCGCCGTCTCCGCGACGCGCTCGAGTTTGGCGCGGTAGGTCTTGTCGCGGCGGAGACGGTCCAGAGCGTTGTGACGCGCCGCCTGCAGGAGCCACCCGCCGGGCCGCGGGGGCACACCCCGGCGCCGCCAGTCGCGGAGCGCCTCCTCGATCGCCTCGGCCGTCGCCTCCTCCGCGATGTCGAGGTTCCCGGTCGCCGCGGTCAGCACGCCGACGATGCGTGCCGCCTCGTCGCGCACGAGCCGCGCGAGCTCGCGATCGGATGCCGCAGCGACCCGGCCGGCAGGCCCCGGCGCCGCGGCATCCTCGCGTGTCACTGCTCGAACTGGCTGTAGTCGGTCACCATCGGCCGGATCTCGACCGAGGTGCCGGGGATCTCCAGCATCGGCCAGCTCCGCGCGAGCGAGATCGCCGCGTCGATGTCGGCGACGTCGATGATCGAGAACCCGCCGATGACCTCCTTGGCCTCCGAGAACGGGCCGTCGACCACGACGCCGCCGGCGCGGACCGTCGTCGCGGTGTCGGCGGGCTGGAGTTCGGCGCCGCCGTCCACGATCGCGTCGTCGTACTGCTGGAACCACTCGTACACGCGGGCGTAGAGGGCTTCGCCCTGCTCGGCCGACAGCTGGGCGTCGGCCTCGGGGGTGGAGGTGAACATGATGACGTACTTCACGGTGGCGTCCTTTCGTCCATGGGAACCGTGTCACCCCCACAGCGAACGGGCAAGGCCGATTTCGACAGCCGCCGGAAGATCAGTCAGCCGAAGAGCTGCACCGGGTTGACGATGTCGGCGAGGATGAGGATCCCGCCCATGACGATGAGCGCCACGACGACCACGAAGGTCACCGGGACGAGCTTGGTCGCGTCGACCGGCGCCGGCGGGGGGCGGCGGAACAGCTTCGCCCAGGCGCGCTTGATCCCGTCCCACAGGGCGACGACCACGTGTCCGCCGTCCAGGGGCAGGAGCGGGATCAGGTTGAAGACGAACAGTGCGATGTTCAGACCCGCCAGCAGCTCCAGGATCGCGGCCGCACGGTTGAGGATGGGTGCGTCGACGGCGGCCACCTCACCGGCGAGTCGTCCGGCGCCCACGACGGAGAGCGGACCGTTCGGGTCGCGCTCGGCTCCGGTGAACATGTCGACCGCGGTCTGATACACCTTCGCCGGGAGCTGCCAGATGATGCCCGCGATCTGTCCGGTGCGCTCGAGGGCGGTCTGCGCACCCTCCCAGATCGGCTGCGGCACGTTGGCGACGGTCGCCGTCATCCCGACGAAGCCGACCTCGGCGGTCATGACCTCGCCGTCCGCGCCCATCACCTCGCGCTCAGCGAGCATCGGGGTGACCTGGAGGGTCACCTGCTCGCCGCCCCGGTCGACGACGACCGGGATCTGCTCGTCCGGAGCGGCCTGGATGATGATCGAGGCCTCCGCGAAGGTCGACACCGGCGTGCCTGCGACCGACACGAGCACGTCGCCTGGACGGATGCCGGCCGCCGCCGCCGGCGAGGCGGGATCGCCCTCCGCGCACTCGGTCTGGGTCGATCCGGCCGGCAGGACGCATTCGTTGACCGATGCCACCGTGGTGGTGGCCGTCTGCAGGCCGATGCCCGACAGCACGATCGTCAGCAGCACGATCGCCAGCAGGAGGTTCATGATCGGCCCGCCGAGCATGACGACGACGCGGCGCCACACGGACAGCTCGTAGAAGGCGCGCCGGCGACCGTCCGCGGTTCCTTCCAGGGTCTCGTCGTTGGCGGCGCGCGCGTCCTGCACCATGGTGGCGAAGAAGCCGCCGCCGAGACGCCCCTCCCGGCGCGAGGGCGGGTACATGCCGGCCATCGAGATGTAGCCGCCGAGCGGCAGCGCCTTCAGGCCGTACTCGGTCTCGCCGATGCGCCGCGACCAGAGGGTCGGGCCGAATCCGATCATGTACTGGCCGACGCGGACGCCGAACGCCTTGGCGGGAACGAGGTGGCCGATCTCGTGCAGGGCGATGGAGACCGCCAGTCCCACCACGAGCAGGACGACGCCGATGAGGAAAGCGAGGACGGTCACGAGCGCCCACAGTACCCGTGTCAGCTAGGAATTGGCCGCAGAGGGGGGCGCTCGGAAGCGATCCCGATCGGCCGGTCACGACCAGGTGTGGTGCACGTGCCATCCGGCCGCCGAGGGGTACACGTCGAACACCACGCTGACACCGGCGTCGTCGGTGCCCTGAAAGCGCCACCCGTAGAATCCACGGCCCCCTTCGGACGTGCCCCACACCGAGTCCCGGAGGCGCGTGGGCGCGTCGGTGACCCGCCAGCGGCGCCCGGCGTAGAACATCCGCGACGGGATGTCGTCCACCATCCATATCGTCAGATCGTGCTCCTCGGTGGCGTGGGTCATGAGTTCGAGAGTATCGAACATATCTTCGATACTCAAGGGCTCCGGTAGGCTCGGACCGTGGATCGAGACGGACGCGGCGACCCGCGCGGGGACCGGGCGGCATCGCGCCGCCACCGCGCGCTGCGCGGTACGGTCGCGGCAAGTGTCGCGACGCTCGTCGCCGCCACCGCCCACACCCTCGCCGGCGGCGGAGCACCGCCGTGGTGGATGCTCCTCGCCCTCACCCTGCTGACGAGCCCCGTGGCCGTATGGCTCATCGGCCGCCGCCCGTCCGTCCGCAGGACCGCCGCGGCCGTCGTCGTCGCCCAGCTGGCCCTCCACGTCGCGTTCGCGGCAGTGGGCACCGGAGGTCCGATCGCCGCCTCGCAGGTCCCCACCGGATCGGGGCACGCGGCCGGCCACACGGGTTCCGCCGCGGTCCAGGCGTCTCTCGGCAGCCCTCTCGCCGCCGCGGGCCACCTCCACCTCGACCCCGGCATGATCGCCGCCCACCTCGTCGCCGCTGCGGCCACCGTGCTCCTGCTCGCCCGCGGCGAGCGCCTGGTGCGCGCGATCGCCGGCGGCCTGCGCCGAGTGCTGAGGCGCGCGCTGCCGGCCCTCCCGCCGCCTACCGTGCCCGCAACTCGCGCGGACGAGCCGCTCGCCCCGGTCGCCGCCGTGTTCCTGTCCGTCCTGTCCCGACGGGGTCCGCCCGCTTTCGCGCGTTGACTCATCCGCGGCCTGCGCCACAGCACAGCGCCGCACCACCGCCGCATCGCCCCGCCTCCGGGGCGGCGGCGTCCCGTCGATCGACCACAGGAAGCACATCATCATGACCGTCATCACTCCCGCACGCCGCCGCGCCCGACTCGCCGGCGGACTGACCCTCGCCGCCGCCCTCGTCGTGGCCGCACCGCTGGCCGCATCCGCCCACGTCCACGTCACCCCCGAGGCGGCGAACGCGTCGGCCTCCACCCGTCTGTCGTTCAGCTTCAGCCACGGCTGCGACGGCTCTCCCACCACTGCGCTGGTCGTCAACATCCCCGACGGCGTCGACGGCGTCACGCCCGTCGTCGATGGCGCGTGGACCATCTCCCGCGAGCTCGGCGACGACGGCATCGCGACCCAGGTCACCTACACGGCCGTCACGCCGGTGGAGGACGGGTTCAGCGCGGCCGTCGCCCTCGACGTCATCTTCGCGACGTCGGCGGCCAACACGGACGTCGCGTTCCCGGTGGTGCAGCAGTGCGAGACCGGGCAGACCGACTGGATCGAGGTCGCCGAGGACGGCCAGAGCGCCGATGACCTCGAGGCGCCCGCGCCCGTCGTCGCCGTCGGCGCGGTCGCCGAGGGCGATGGACATGGCCACGGCGCCGATGCAGCCGACGACGAGCACGCCGACAGCGAGGACCACGCCGACAGCGCAGACAGCGCGGAGCAGGGCGCCGCGGAGGCCGACCCGGTCGCGCGCTGGCTGTCCGCCGGCGCTCTCGTGGCCGCTCTCGCCGCGCTGGGCGTGACCCTGCTGCGTCGCCGCCGCTCCTGACCGGAAGGGACGTCGGCGGGGTCGGGTGAGAGGATGGAGGCGCTATGGCCGACATCGCCCCGACCCCGCCCGTCCTGCGCCCCGAGAACCCTCCGCGTCGCCGGCTGACGGATCTCGCCCAGCGGTTCGCCGCGCGCGAGATCGGTGACGTCAGCGGCATCGAGGCCAGCGGCATCACCCTCGCCACCGCGGACCTCCGCCCCGGAGAGATCTTCGTCGCCGTGCCGGGCGCACGTCGCCACGGCGCGGAGTTCGCCGGCGACGCGGTCTCCCGCGGCGCCGTCGCGGTCATCACCGACAACGCGGGCGCGCACGTCGCAGCCCAGGCCGGGGCGCCCGTGCTCGTCGTCGACGATCCCCGCGCCCGGCTTGGTGCCATCTCGGCCTGGATGTACGCGACGGACGCCGACATGCCGCTCCTGCTGGCGATCACGGGCACCAACGGCAAGACGAGCGTCTCTCACCTGGTCGAAGGCATCCTGCGCGGCCTCGGACGGGTGACAGGACTCTCCTCCACCGCGGAGCGCCACATCGCGGATCAGATCATCCCGTCTCGCCTCACGACCCCCGAGGCGTCGGAGATGCACGCCCTCCTGGCGCTCATGAGAGAGCGCGGGGTCGAGGCGGCGATGGTGGAGGTGAGCGCGCAGGCACTGTCGCGGCACCGCGTCGACGGCCTGGTGTTCGACGTCGCCGGCTTCACCAACCTCACCCACGACCATCTCGACGACTACGGCGACATGGCGACCTATCTCGAGGCGAAGCTCGCGCTGTTCCGGCCCGATCGCTCGCGTCGCGCCGTCGTGTGCGTCGATGCGCCGGAAGGCCGCGAGATCGCCCGCCGCAGCGAGGTGCCGGTCACCACGATCCTGACGCCGGCACTGGCGGACGGGGAGGTCGAGGCGGACTGGGTCGTCGACATCCGGGACGAGCGCCCGGACGGCACGCGGTTCCGCCTCACCCACCGGGACGGCCGGTCGCTCACAACGACGGTCCCGGTGATCGGCAGCCACATGGCCTCCAATGCGGGCCTGGCCGTCGTGCTGCTCCTCGAAGCCGGCGTCGAGTGGGACGAGCTCGCCGTGCTCCTGGACGGCACGCGCATCCCTGCGGAGCTGCCCGGCCGGATCCAGCGTGTCTCCGGCGCGCGCGGACCGGCGGTGTACATCGACTTCGCGCACTCCCCCGATGCGTTCGTGAAGACCCTGGCCGCGGTGCGTCGGGTGACGCCGGGCCGCGTGGTCATGCTCACCGCCGCCAACGGCGACCGCGACGTGACCAAGCGCGAGGACATGGGCCGGACCGCCGCCCTCGGCAGCGACGTGCTCGTCGTCACCGACCAGCATCCGCGTTCGGAGGATCCCGCGCGCATCCGCGCCGCGCTCATCGCCGGCGCGCGTCGGGCTCGGCCGGACGCCGAGATCCACGAGGTGACGCCCCCGGAGCGGGCCGTCGAGGTCGCCGTGTCGCTCGTGGGAGCGGGCGACGCCGTGCTGTGGGCGGGACCGGGCCATCAGCACTATCGCGAGATCGCGGGCGTGCGCGTGCCGTTCGATGCCGCGGGGGCCGCGCGAGCGGCGCTGCGAGCGGCGGGATGGCCGCCGGAAGGCGCTGACTGAGACGGTCCGGCGTTGTGGGCACACCACAAGCGATCTTTTTTCCCGGCCCCTGTGGCGACAGAGTTCCACAGCGTCCTGTTGTGGTCTGACCACACGCGCTATCCTGAGGACATCCGGCACGCCGGGCGGGTTCCTCCCCTCGTCGTGACCGAATCCCACGAGGAAGCAAGGAAGCGAAATGACCATCGTCACCCCCACCGCGCAGGACGCTCAGCCCGCCGCCTGGAACGGATTCACGTCCGGACCGTGGCAGGACGCCATCGATGTGCGCGACTTCATCCAGCGCAACTACACCCCGTACGACGGCGACGCCGGGTTCCTCGCGGGACCCACCGCGCGCACGACGCGCATCTGGGCCACGCTCGCCGCAATGTTCCCCGAGGAGCGCGCCAAGGGCATCTACGACGTCGACGCCCACACACCTGCCGGCATCACGGCGCACGCACCGGGCTACATCGCCCGCGAGGACGAGATCATCGTCGGCCTCCAGACCGACGCTCCCCTGCGCCGCGCGATCATGCCCAACGGTGGCTGGCGGATGGTCGAGGGCGCCCTCGACACGTACGGCTACGAGGTCGATCAGACCCTCAAGACCGTGTACACGGAACTCCGCAAGACCCACAACCAGGGCGTGTTCGACGCCTACTCCCCCAACGTCCGCGCCGCCCGCAGCAGCCACATCATCACCGGCCTGCCCGACGCCTACGGTCGCGGGCGCATCATCGGCGACTACCGCCGTGTCGCCCTCTACGGCGTCGACGCCCTCATCGCCGCCAAGAAGGTCGACAAGCTGGGCCTGGACACCACGCCCTTTACCGAGGAGGTCGTCCGCCAGCGCGAGGAGCACGCGGAGCAGATCCGCGCGCTCGGCGAGCTGAAGACGATGGCCGCCTCGTACGGCTTCGACATCTCCGGTCCGGCCACCAACGCCCGCGAAGCGGTGCAGTGGCTGTACTTCGCCTACCTCGGCGCGGTCAAGGAGCAGAACGGCGCCGCGATGTCGCTCGGACGCACCTCGACCTTCCTCGACGTGTTCATCGAGCGCGACCTCGCCGAGGGCGTCCTCACCGAGGAGCAGGCGCAGGAGATCATCGACGACTTCGTGATCAAGCTGCGCATCGTCCGGTTCCTGCGCACCCCCGAGTACGACGCGCTGTTCTCGGGCGACCCCACCTGGGTGACCGAGACCATCGGCGGCATGGGCGAGGACGGACGGCCACTGGTCACCAAGAACTCGTTCCGCTACCTGCAGACGCTCTACAACCTCGGCCCCGCTCCCGAGCCCAACATGACCGTGTTCTGGAGCCCCGAGCTGCCGCAGGGGTTCAAGGACTACTGCGCGCAGGTGTCGATCGACACCTCCGCGGTGCAGTACGAGTCGGATGAGATCATCCGTCCCGCCTGGGGCGACGACGCGGCGATCGCGTGCTGCGTGAGCCCGATGCGCGTGGGCAAGCAGATGCAGTTCTTCGGCGCCCGCGTGAACCTCGCGAAGACCCTCCTCTACGCCATCAACGGCGGCCGGGACGAGGTCTCCGGTCAGCAGGTGTCGCCGGTGGCGGCCCCGGTCGGCGACGGCCCCCTCGACTTCGACGACGTCATGGCGAAGTTCGACCTCACGATGGACTGGCTCGCCGAGACCTACGTCGAGGCCCTCAACTGCATCCACTGGTCGCACGACAAGTACGCCTACGAGCGCCTCGAGATGGCACTGCACGACAAGGACGTGCTGCGCACGATGGCCTGCGGCATCGCCGGCCTGTCGGTGGCGACCGACTCCCTGACGGCGATCAAGTACGCCACCGTCACCCCGGTGCGCGACGAGCGCGGCATCGTCGTGGACTACGTCACGGAGGGCGAGTTCCCCACGTACGGCAACGACGACGACCGCGCCGACGACATCGCCGTCGACCTGGTCGAGCGCTTCATGGCGAAGATCCGCCGGCACCCGATGTACCGCAACGCCCTGCCGACCCAGTCGGTCCTGACGATCACGTCGAACGTCGTCTACGGCAAGGCCACCGGCAACACCCCCGACGGACGTCGTGCCGGCGAGCCGTTCGCCCCGGGCGCGAACCCGATGAACGGACGCGACACCCACGGCATGCTGGCTTCGGCCCTGTCGGTCGCCAAGCTCCCCTACGACCAGTCGCAGGACGGGATCTCGCTCACGAACACCGTCGTGCCCGCCGGGCTCGGGCGCACGAAGGAGGAGCAGATCCACAACCTCGCGGGCCTGCTCGACGCCTACGTCGGCTCCGAGGGCTACCACATGAACGTCAACGTGCTGAACCGCGAGACGCTCGAGGACGCCATGGCGCACCCCGAGAACTACCCGCAGCTCACCATCCGCGTCTCGGGCTACGCCGTCAACTTCGTGCGGCTCACCCGGGAGCAGCAGCTCGACGTGCTGTCGCGGACGTTCCACGGCTCGCTCTGATCATGTTCCCCACGCTCCCCGACGACGCGGTGCGCCTGGAGGCCCCCCTCCCGGCGCCCGCGCCCGCCGGCCGCCGGGCCGGCGCGGGGCTGGACGGACTGCAGCAGGAGACGGTGGACCACCACGACCGCCTCACCGCGATGCGGGAGGGGCGTCTGGGGTCGGTGCACTCGTGGGAGCTCGTGACCGCGGTCGACGGCCCGGGCACGCGGCTGACGACGTTCCTCAGCGGCTGCCCGCTCCGCTGCCTCTACTGCCACAACCCCGACACGATGGCGATGAAGGACGGCGCGCCGGTCACGAGCGACGAGCTGCTCTCCCGCATCGCGCGCTATCGCGCCGTCTTCCGCGCTACCGGCGGCGGGATCACCCTCTCGGGCGGCGAGGTGCTCATGCAGCCCGCGTTCGCCGCGAGGATCCTGCGCGGGGCCAAGGAGCTCGGCATCCACACCGCGCTGGACACGTCGGGCTATCTGGGGCGGAGCGCCACCGACGAGATGCTCGCCGACACCGACTTGGTGCTCCTGGACGTCAAGAGCGGCGATCCGGACACGTATCGCCGGGTCACCGGTCGCGAACTGGAGCCCACCCTCCGGTTCGGGCGGCGCCTGGCCGAGATGGCGGACGGTCCGGAGATCTGGATCCGCTACGTGCTCGTTCCGGGCCTCACCGACGACGCGGCGGCGATCGACCGGGTCGCGCAGTACGCGGCCTCGCTCAACGCGATCCGTCCCGGAGCGGTCACTCGGGTGGAGGTGCTGCCGTTCCACCAGATGGGACGCGACAAGTGGGACGCTCTCGGCCTCGCCTACGAGCTCAGCGACACACCGGCCCCCTCGGCCGAGCTCGTCGAGCGCGTGCGCGCGCAGTTCCGGGCTCACGACCTGACCACCTACTGACGCCTGTCAGTCAGGTCGCCGGCGCCTCTCGCGCCGGCTCCCCGCTCGACCCGCCCCTCCCGCTTCCGGGGGCGGGACGAGCGGCATCCGCGTGAGCCGCGGACGCGATCAGACCGCCGCGATGAGACGGTCGGCCTCCGCCCGCGCCCAGCGCTCGGTCTCGACCAGGCTCTCGCGCGTCAGGGTCGCAGGGGCCTCGTGCGCATCGACGACCCCTGCGACGATGTCGAGGATCCCGAGGTAGCCGAGCGCGCCGTCGTGGAAGGCGTCGACGGCCTGCTCGTTGGCGGCGTTGAAGACCGCCGGGTAGGTCCCTCCCGCGCGCCCGACGCGCTTGGCGAGCGCGACGGCGGGGAACGCCTCCTCGTCGAGCGGCTCGAACGTCCACGACGTCGCACGGGTCCAGTCCAGCGGAGCGCCGACGCGGGCGACCCGATGCGGCCAGTCGAGCCCCAGCGAGATCGGAAGCCGCATGTCCGGGGGCGAGGCCTGGGCGATCGTGGAGCCGTCGTGGAACTCGACCATCGAGTGGACGATCGACTGCGGGTGCACCACCACGTCGATGTCGTCGTAGGACACCCCGAACAGCAGATGCGCCTCGATGACTTCGAGCCCCTTGTTCACGAGCGTCGACGAGTTCGTGGTCACGACCCGGCCCATGTCCCAGGTCGGGTGGGCGAGAGCCTCCGCCGGGGTGACGCCGCCCAGCTCGTCACGGGAGCGGCCGCGGAACGGGCCTCCCGAGGCGGTGAGGACGAGGCGCCGCACCTCCGACGCCGTGCCCGAGCGGAGCGCCTGCGCGATCGCGGAGTGCTCCGAGTCGACGGGGACGATCTGTCCGGGGGCGGCGAGCGCGGTGACGAGGTCGCCGCCCACGATCAGCGACTCCTTGTTGGCGAGGGCAAGGGTGCGGCCGCTCTCCAGGGCGGCCAGAGTGGGACCGAGGCCCACCGAACCCGTGATGCCGTTGAGCACGACGTCGGCCTCGACGTCACGGACCAGCTGTTCCGCCTCGTCGGCCCCGAGTGCCGTATGGGGCACATCGAACTCGGCCGCCTGAGCGGCCATCCCGGCACGGTCGCTTCCCGCGGCGAGGCCGACGACCTGGAAGCGGTCGCGGCGGGAACGGATGACATCGAGCGCCTGGGTTCCGATGGAACCGGTGGAGCCCAGGATCACGACACGACGCATAGCGTCAGCCTAGAGGCCGTGCGACCGCGATCAGCGCCGCTCGATCACTCCGCCTCGACGTGCTGAGCACCGAGGATGTCGACGACGAACGCGAGGGTCTCGCCCTTCAGATCGGTCTCGTTGATCTCACCCTCGCCGTAGCCTTCGGCGGGCGGGATGACGACGAGGACCTGCGAGCCGACCGGGAAGCCGACGAGCGCCTTCTGGAACCCCTCGACGAAGCCGGTGGTCTGCGCGGCGTACGGCGCCTTGCCGTTCCACGTCTCGTCGAACACCTCGCCGTTGGACCAGCGCACACCCGAGTACTGGATGAGGACGTAGTCGCCGTCCTGGACGGTGTAGCCGTCGCCCTCCTTGAGGGTGGCGACCTCGGTCTCGGTGGGCGCGTCGGCGTCCGGGATCTCGATGGTCGGCGCGCCGTCGTCGGCGAGCGTCACGACGGGCATCCCCGACACCGGGTCCTGCGGCTCTCCCCACGCGGCCGTCGGGACGACCGACAGCAGGTCGACGACGTACACCTCGGAGGCGATGGCCTCACTGGTCTCGGTCGCCGGGGTGGCCGGGAAGGTCGCCACGACGCGACTGCCGGGGGCGTTGCAGCCCAGGATCTGGCCGAGCGGACTGTCGGACGAGATCTGCGAGGGCAGGAGCTCGCCGGGCTCGTAGCCCAGAGTCACCAGCTCCTCCCCTTCATCGGCGCCGTATGCCGTCAGCGCGTACTGCACGTAGTCACCGGCCTGCGTGGGCTCGCCGTCGCCCTCCTGCAGGACGGTGGCCTGGAGCTCGTCGACCTGGAGGGGTGCGTCGAAGCTGATGGTGGGCGCCGAGCCCACCTCGCCCTCGACGGTCACCGACTCCGACGCCGCACCCGAGGGGGCGATCGCGTCGCAGAGGTCGACGGCAGCCGTGGCCGTTGCCGTGGGAGTCGGCGAGGCGGTGGTCCCTCCGAGACCGGAGCACCCGGCCAGCAGGACGGCCGACGCGGCGGCGATGGACACGGTGACGAACGGGCGCAGACGCACGGAAAGACCTCACGATGGCAGGAAGGGGACCCCTCCATCCTGTCGCACTTTCTTCTGTCCCGGCTGTGAGACCGGCCATGCCCAGGCCGGCATGGAATCGGGAGTACCCTCGACTGGTGACCGATGAGCAGAAGCCTGAGGCCGAGGCCGCTCCTCCCGAGAGCGAGGACGTCTCCGGTGTCGGCTTCACCTACTTCGTCGGGCGCTGGATCGTCGCCCCGCTCGCACGGATGGTCTACCGGCCGCGGATCGAGGGCGTGAACAACGTCCCCCGCAAGGGCCCGATCATCCTCGCCAGCAATCACCTGTCGTTCATCGACTCGTTCGTCATCCCGATGTTCGCGCCGCGGCCGGTGTACTTCCTCGCGAAGTCCTCCTACTTCGACGGCAAGGGCATCAAGGGCTGGTTCAGCCGTCAGTTCTTCACGGCGATCGGCGCGACCCCGGTGCAGCGCGGTGCGGGCCAGGCGGCGCTCGACGCCCTCGACCAGCAGCGGCGGATCCTCCAGTCGGGGCGTGCGATCGCGCTGTATCCCGAGGGGACCCGCTCGCTCGACGGACGCCTCTACAAGGGCCGCACCGGCGTCGCCTTCCTCGCGCTCGAGACGGGCGCGCAGGTCGTCCCCGTGGGGCTGATCGGCACCAACGAGGCGATGCCGGTCGGCGCGAAGTGGCCGAAGTTCTCGCCGCGCATGGTCATCCGCTACGGCGAGCCGCTGGAGCTCGCACATCTGGGTCCCGCCTCGTCGGGTCGGGCGCGGCGGCAGGCGACGGACGAGATCATGGCCGCGATCCACGCCCTGTCGGGTCAGGAACTGGCTGGCGCATACAACGAGGCGCCCGCGCAGAACCCGGTGGAGCGCCTTCGGCAGGTCCTGCCGCACGAGCGGCGCTGAGTCTTCTCGGCCGGCGCCTCAGCCGGCGACGAGGATCGTCGGTTCGTGGCGAACCGGAAAGTTGACGCTGTTGGCGATGAAGCACCACGCTCGCGCCTGCGCGTGCGCGGTGGTCGCCGCTTCGCGCATCGACTCGTCCGCGATCGTCACCGTCGGCCGCAGGACCACCTCCGTGAAGGCGCCCCCGCCCCGGCCGTCCTCGGTCATCGTGCCGGTGGCGTCGTCGGTGTAGGCGACCACGACGACGCCGGCCTGCACGCACGCGTGCAGGTAGGAGAGCAGATGGCACTCCGACAGGGCGCCCAGGAGCAGATCCTCGGGGTTCCATTTGGCCGGGTCTCCCCGGAACGGCTTGTCGCTGGACGCCGCGATATCGGGCTTGCCGGCGACGGAGAGCGTCACGGAGCGGTCGTAGTCGCGGTACCCGCTGGTGCCCGTGCCGCGGTCTCCCGTCCAGGTGGCCTGCAGCGCGTAGCGATGTTCACCGATCACCCCGCCAGTCTGCCATCCCGCGCCGATCACGGGCCCCTCGGATCCACGGCGTTCGCGGGCTCCGGCGATAGGCTGGCCGCGTGACGCAGACCTTCACCGTGTCCTCCGCCGTCGAACTGGCGGTCATCGAGCGCAGCGGCTTCGTCGAGTCGCGCCACAGCGGGTCGGCGATCGTCCTCGATCCCGAGGGGGTCGTCCTCGAGAGCCTCGGAGACGTGGACAGCCCGATCCTCCCCCGCTCGAGCCTCAAGCCGCTGCAGGCGCTGGGGTGCGTGACGGCAGGCGCGTCCCTCGAGGGTGAGCGGCTGGCGCTGGCCACGGCCAGCCATTCGGGCACCGACCGGCACGTTGCGGTCGTCCGCGACATCCTCGACGCGGCCGGGCTGGACGAGTCCGCACTGCAGTGCCCGACCGCGTGGCCGGGCGACACGCCGACCCGCGACGACCTCGTGCGCCGCGGCGAGAGCCCGTCCCGCGTGCGGATGAACTGCTCGGGCAAGCACGCCGCCATGCTGCTGGCCTGCACGGCGTCCGGGTGGGATCCCGCGACCTATCTCGACCCTGCCCACCCTCTCCAGGCCCACATCCGCGAGGTGGTCGAGCGCCTGACGGGCGCACGCGTGACCGCCACCGCCGTCGACGGCTGCGGGGCGCCGGTGTACGGCATGAGCCTCACCGCGCTCGTGCGCGCGCTGCACCGGATCGGCACCGCGTCGGAGCGCTCCCCGTTCGCCCTGCACCGCTCCGCCGGTACGCTCGTGCGCGCCGTGCGGGAGAACCCGTGGACGATCGACGGTCCGGGACGGCCGGACACGATCGCGATCGAGCGCCTGGGCGTGTTCGCGAAGGGCGGCGCCGAGGGCGTCATGGTCATGGTCGCCCCGGACGGCACCACGACCGCACTGAAGGTGCTCGACGGCAGCGGTCGCGCCGCGACCGCGATCGCCCTCGCCCTGCTGGAGAAGCACGGCGCCCTCGCCGCCGCGGATGTCGCCGCGACGATGGCACAGCTTCCGCTGCCGGTCCTCGGCGGCGGACGGGAAGTCGGCGCGATCCGCCCGACGGTCTAGGAGCCCTACCCGGGCGCGGAGAGGAAACCCCATGAGGATCAGCGTTCCCACCGAGATCAAGAACAACGAGTACCGCGTCGCCCTCACCCCCGCGGGCGTGCACGACCTCGCCGCCGCAGGACACGAGGTGTTCGTGCAGCGCGGCGCGGGCCTCGGGTCCTCGATGTCCGACGCGGAGTACACCGACGCCGGCGCGACGCTGCTCGACGACCCCGCGGAGGTGTGGGCGCGAGCGGAGCTGCTGCTCAAGGTCAAGGAGCCGATCGCGGCGGAGTACGGCTACTTCCGCGATGATCTGGTCCTCTTCACCTATCTCCACCTCGCCGCCGACCGCCCGCTCACCGAGCGCCTCGTCGCCGACCGGGTCACGGCGATCGCCTACGAGACCGTGCAGCAGGTCGGCGGCGGCCTCCCGCTCCTGGCGCCGATGAGCGAGGTGGCGGGGCGCCTCGCTCCGACCGTGGGCGCGGCCACGCTCATGCGCTCGGCCGGCGGCCTGGGGCTCCTGATGTCCGGTGTCCCGGGCACCCGTCCGGCGACGGTGACGGTCATCGGCGGCGGGGTCGCGGGCGCGAACGCGGCGGTGATCGCGGCGGGACTCGGAGCGGACGTCACGATCTTCGACACGAACATCCAGCGGCTCCGCTTCCTCGACGACCACTTCCAGGGCCGGGTGAAGACCGCGTCGTCGAACCCGCTCGACCTCGATCGCGCGGTCGTGGGCAGCGATCTCGTGATCGGCTCCGTGCTCATCCCGGGGGCCAAGGCGCCCAAGCTCGTGACCAACGACATGGTGCGTCGGATGCGTCCGGGTTCGGTGCTCGTGGACATCGCCGTCGACCAGGGCGGCTGCTTCGAGGACACCCGGCCGACCACGCACGCCGAACCCACGTTCGAGGTGCACGGCAGCGTCTTCTACTGCGTGGCGAACATGCCCGGCGCCGTGCCCAACACGTCGACGTCGGCGCTCACGAACGCCACCCTCCCCTACATCCGGCGGATCGCGTCGCTCGGCTGGGAGCGGGCACTCGCGGCCGATCCCGCACTGGCGGCGGGCCTGAACACCACGGGCGGAGCGGTGATCAACCCCGGGGTGGCCGAAGCGCACGCCATGCCGGCGACGTCGCTCGCCGACGTGCTGGCGGCCTGAGGCGGTCATGACGGGAGCACGATCCGCGCCACGGTTCCGTCGCTCGCGCGGAGCCAGGCGCGCCGGGCGTGCGGCATCGCGAACGGGGGGAGCTCCGCGGAGCCGGTGATCGACCGGTACTCCGACGCGCACGCCGCGTCGATGACGAGGTGCCCTTCGGCGCGGGCGCGTGCGAGCAGCCGCCACTGACCCAACCACGTCTCCGGCGCGCCCCAGAGCACCCGCCCCGGGGCGGGTGCCGCCGAGGGCGCCTCGACGGGGACCACCTCGCGCCCCTCCGCCGTCCAGAGTTCGAGCACGGCCCGCGTCTTCGCCCCCGCCGGAGCGACGAGGAAGACCGGCAGGCGCGACGGGCGCCACGCCTGCAGCTCGGCCGTCGCGGCGCCGGTGTCGCCCGTTTCGCCGGCGCGGGGCTCGGCCCACAGGGTCTGGACGAGGATGCCGTCGCATCTGCCCCGACCGGGCGGAAGCCGCGCGTGATCGCCCGATGCGCCCCCGGCGGCGACGTGGTCGCTCCGGGTGGCGTGGGACAGCAGCAGCCGCCGCGGGATCGCTTCGACGATCCGCGCCACGGGGCCGCCGGGTCTCTGCGCCGAGACCACGACCCGCACTCCGCGCGCCCGCGCTTCGCGGGTGAGACGCTCCAGCCGGTCGCGGACCACGGCGGCGTGGTCCGCGCCGAGACGCGCCAGCAGGAGGTCGAGGTCGTCGGCGACGATGACGGCGCCGCGGACCGCGTGCTCGACGGCCGCCACCGCGTCCCACCCGCGCTCAGGATCTGCGGGGATCTCCAGGACGGCGCTCGCCTGTCGCGCGAGGGCGCGCAGCACGCTCGTGCGGCCACTTCCGGACGCGCCGAGCACCACCAGCCCGGGCTCATCCGCGGGGAGCGCCAGCGGCCGCTGACGCTGGTGCTCGGGTTCGTCGGCGACGCCGACGATCAGCTCGCCCGGTCGTCGCGCCACCTCCTCGAGGCGCACGCGTGCGGGCAGCGGCGCGAGCCACGGCTTCCGCGCCGGCGGCTGCGACATCGTCACGAGCCCGGCGATGTCCTCCGGCGCGCATCGGGAGACCCGGAGCGCGCGCGGGGCCGAGTCGACCGGTCCCCGGGCGAGGCAGAGCCCGCGGTCCTCCGGGCGCCCGGACAGGGACGCCGCCTCGTCGGTGCCGATCACCGCCCGGGAGTCGGCCGCATCGGTGACACGCAGCGCCAGACGCAGCGGGGCGTTCGCGAGGACCGCATCGCGGAACGCCCCCGCAGCGCGCTGGGAGGCGAGCACCAGGTGGACGCCGAGCGCCCGCCCTCGCGCCGCGATGTCGGCGAAGAGCTCGTGGAGCGACGGGTGCGAGGCCACGAGAGCGGCGTACTCGTCGACGACCACGACGAGGCGCGACAGCAGACCTGCGGCTTCGTCGATGTCGCGGGCGGAGGCCGCCGCGAGGACGCGCTCGCGGTGACGCAGTTCGGCGCGCAGGCTCTCGATCGCTCGGACGGCTGCGGCCTCGTCGAGATCGGTCAGGACGCCGGTGACGTGCGGGAGCGCGGCGAGCGGGTCGAACGCCCGGCCTGCCTTGAAGTCCACGAGGAGGAAGGAGACCTGCTGGGGAGTGTGGGCGGCGGCCAGCGCGACCACCCAGGAGATGAGCAGCTCGCTCTTGCCGGATCCTGTCACGCCGATGACCACCGCGTGCGGCCCGTCTGCCACCAGGTCGATCACCACCGGCACGCCCGCTCGCGTACCGACTGCGGCGGAGAGCTCGCCCGGCCGCGGGCGTGGCGCCATCGGCAGGAGCTGCGCGAGCCGCGGAGCAGGACGGTCCACGACTCCACCGAGCGCGCCGGCGCGACGCGTCAGGATCTCTGCGAGCTCGCGTGCCCGCTCGCGGGACACCGGCTCGACCTCGATCACGCTGCTGACGCCGCCGTGGTCGACGCGCGCGTGCGCCGGACCCACGAGCGACAGGACCGCTCCGCAGCGCGGTGGCGGCGGCTCTCCGTCGGCGACGAGGGCGACGACGGGGCCGTCATCATGTCCGTGTGGCGCCCCGGGCTCGATGACCCGCAGCAGCCGACCGGCGGCACTGAGGGAATGCGGCACGGAGTCCGCCCAGCCGTCGTCCACGGCGTCGAGTCGCAGATCAGCGGGAGGGAGGTTCAGGCACGCCTGCAGCACGAGTCCGCGCGCCACCGCCCGGCCGAGCACGAGCGGCCCCACCACGGCGATCCCGGCATCGAGTGCGACGGTCACCGGGGCGTCGGCGAGGACGCGCGCAGAGGCGCGCATCGTCCTCGCTGCATCACTCTCGTCGCCGCCCTCCACGCGCACGGCGCTCGCGGCGTCGCCCCGGCCGACCACGAGCGCCCGGACGCGCTCGGTGACGGGTCGCCAGATCTCCTCGGGCCGCGCGACATGCACGGCGACATCGGGATGCCGTGACCAGAGCGCCGCCCGCTCGCGATCGTGCCGCGCCGTGAGCTCGACACGCACGGCACCGAGCGCCGACGCATGCGCGGCCTGCGCCCGCCGCCACGCTCGACGGGAGCCGCGCCGGCCATCGAGCACCCCCGCCAGCGCGATCACCGGCCCGAGCACGGCGAACCACAGCATCGCCGTGGACCCCGTCACCGCCCACAGCACGCCCGCGCCGACAACGGGTGCGAGCGAGGACAGCAGGGGGAAGCCCGGACGTATCGGGGCGGCGGGGGCGGCAGGAAGCCGAAGGGCCTCCTCGGATGGTGTGGTCACCCGTCCAGTGGAGCGGAGTTCGCGGCTGCGTGAGCGCCCCCGACCACAGCCGGTGGAGAGTCGGGATCAGTCCTCGAGCGGGGAGGAGCCGGTGCGCGACACGTTCAGCACGATGATCGTGATGTTGTCGCGTCCGCCGTTCTCCAGCGCCGCCTCCAGCATCGCGTCGACCGCCTCGGTGGGGTCTTCGTGCTGCAGGAGGAAATGCAGGATGCCGTAGTCGGTCAGCTCCTTGGTGAGACCGTCGCTGCAGACGACGAACCGGTCGCCGTCGACCACTTCGAGGCGCACGTAGTCGGGCGCGACGCCGTCGGAGGGCCCGACGGCGCGGGTGATGACGTTGCCGTACGGGTGGTTCTCCGCCTCTTCCGGGCTCAGCCGTCCCGCGGAGATGAGCTCCTGGACCACGGAGTGATCCGTGGTGATCTGGGCGAGACTCTCATCACGGAACAGGTAGACGCGCGAGTCGCCGATGTTGAGGGTGACCCAGGTGGGTTCCTCCCCCGTGTCGTCGAGGTAGACGCCGGTGACGGTCGTTCCCGTGCCTTCGTCGGTCGCCTCGGGGTGGGAGTCGATGTCGGCGACGGCACGGCCGAGCGCCTTCTCGATCGCCTTGGCGCTGACGGTGCCCTTCTCGGCCACCGTGCGCAGTCGTGTGATCGTGCTCGTCGACGCGATCTCCCCGCCGATGTGGCCGCCCATGCCGTCGGCCACCACGAAGAGAGGGTAGAGCGCCAGCACGGCGTCCTGGTTGACGTCGCGGCGACGCCCGCGATGGGTGACCTCGGCCCAGGACAGTTCCAGAGCTCCGTCCGACAGCGAGACGGTGTGTCTCTGCGTCGCGGATTCGGCCACGATGCCACCCTTCCTGGTCGTCGGTGGACGTGGTCACACTCTAGTGGACAGGCCTATGCCAGCCGGACAACCGCCCGGCTGGCATCGCCCTGCGTGAGGGGACGGTGAGATCGGGCCTGAGGTGATCAGGCCTTGGGTGATCAGGCCTTGGGTGCCTCCGGCGCGGGCGGCTCGGTGCTCGGCGGCTCCGTGGCCGGCGGCTCGGGCGCTGCTGCCGGAGGCGCGGTCGGGGCTGCGGGCGCGGTCGGGGCTGCCGGCGCGACGTAGCCGGGCGCGGTCACAGGATTGGCCGGGTAGCCGCCTGTCGGGGTCTGGCTGGGCACGCCCGCCCAGGTCGTGGTGTCGGAGAGGAAGCTGTTGCCCGCCCACGGAGCGGCCGGCACGTTGAGGTTCCACTTCGACTTGTCGAACGCGTTGATGCCGAGCCAGACCGGCGACAGGAAGAAGTAGAGGATGACCCACACCGCTTCCTTCTGGAGCTTGAGGCCGACCCGCCAGGCCGCCAGCAGCGCGATGATGTGCATCGCGAGGCCGAGCACGCCGTTGAGACCCGGCACCCAGAACAGCACGACCGCGGCGCCGCCGGCGATGAGCACGAGCCAGGGATTCAGGTCGCCGAGCTTGCTGAACACCATGAAGTTGTAGATCGGCACCCACGCTCGCCACTTGCCCTGCACGCCGGCCTTGTCGAAGACCTTCATGAGGAAGTACGCGGTCACCACGTAGATGGCGACGCCGATGAGGAAGGTGAAGAAGCCGAGAACCGCGAGAGCCGCCAGTGCGGCACCGTCCGGGTAGTCCGGGTAGTCCATGTCGATCCTTTCCGAGGGCATGAAGGCGGCGAGCCGTCGACCGAGAGGCTCGGCTGGTGCCATGCTAGCGAGCAGCCGCCGCCCCGCACAGGATCGCGCGCCCACTCGCGTCGTGTCACCGAGCGTGGATAGCCTGGCGGCACACCCCACGGAAGGACCGCCATGACTGACAGCACGCCGACCCCGCCTCCCCTTCCGAGCCAGCCGGCCTCTCAAGCCGCCGCCGCACCGACGGCTGCGCCGTCCACCACACCGCGCACGGCCGACATCGATGACACCGGCGTCCCGCGGCTGATCGGCGACGTCGACGACATCGGCCGCGGCTTCCTGTCGGCGCTGTTCGACATCTCGTTCACGACCTTCATCACCCGCCGCCTGGCGAGCGCGTTCTACGTCGTCGGGCTCATCGCCATCGCGATCGGCTTCATCGCGGCGTTCTTCGGCGGCATCATCGGCGGCATCCGGTCGCTGTGGTGGAACCCCGGCGGTGGCATCGCGCTCATCGTGTCGACCGCCATCATCGTGCCGATCCTCGCCTTCATCGCGGTCGTCGTCCTGCGGTTCGTCATCGAGTCGGTGGTGGCGCTCATCGCGATCGCCGAGAACACCGAGCGAACCGCCCAGAACACCGTCAGCACCCCGAAGACCACGGACTCTCCGACGACCCCGCCCCTGCACGCGGGCGGGACCGCGCGCGACGACTGACGGGCGGCAGCGACGCCTCAGACGACGAGGTCGAGCTCGCCAGGTGCGCCGGGACGCACCGTCCAGCCCGCGGCGTCGGCCCAGCGTCGGAAGCCGCGGAGCGAACTGGCACGGGGGCGCTCCTCCGCGAGTGCCCGCACGAGTTCGCCCTTCGCATGCTTGTTGAAGTGATTGAGCGCGCGCGTGACGCCGTCGGCGCCCGAGGTGACGACGCGGAGGTAGGCCGACGACACGCCGGCCGGCACGGGACCGAGCGCCGCATACGCCTCGGAGCGCAGGTCGAGGACGAAGGACGGTGCCAGTTCGGCCAGCGCCGAGGTGACGGGGTCAGCCCAGAGGCGGCGCAGCGGGGGGATGCCCCGGAGCGCCGTGCCGGCGGCCAGTCGGTAGGCGGGGATCGGATCGGTTGCACGGATCGGGCCGAACGGCGCCGACTGGATGAGGACATGGGCGCCCAGCCAGCGTCGGGACGCTGCGGACAGCGACGGAGCGTCGAGCGCGTCGAACAGCACCCCCGTGTAGCGGTCGACCGCGGGCATCGTCGGCGACGAGCGGAGCGCGGCGTTGTCGGCGATCTCTCCCCGCTGCCGGTCGCTGAGCTTGAGTACCCGGGCCGCCTCGTCCTCGTCCGCGCTGAGCCCCACGAGCGCGTCGGTCACGGTCTCGCGCTGCGGGCCGAGCGACGGCAGGGCGAGGGTCCCGGTGTCCAGGGGCGCACCCCTGCCCCCGGGACGCTTGGTCTCGGACGGCGGCAGCAGGATCAGCATGGCGGTGGCGGGATCGGCACGGACGATGGACTCCGGAAACAGCGACGCCGCCCGGGTGAGCGGGCGGCGTCGCGACGGGATGTCAGGACTCGAGGCTGGCGTGGCCGGCGACGATGGTGAGCTCGTCGGCCTCCATCGACAGGAAGCCGTCCTGAGCGCTCGCGATCACCTTGCTGCCGTCGGCCTGCGTGATGCGGACCTGACCCTCGGCGAGGATGGCCAGCACGGGCTCGTGGCCCGACATGAAGCCGATCTCGCCCTCGACGGTCTTGGCGACGACGAGGCTCGCCTCACCGTGCCAGACTTCCTCCTCCGCGGAGACGAGGGTGACAGTCAGAGGCATCTCAGCCGTTCTCCTTCTGGATCTTCGCCCACTTCTCCTCGACGTCGCCGATGCCGCCGACGTTGAAGAAGGCCTGCTCGGCCACGTGGTCGAAGTCGCCCTTGACGATCGCGTCGAACGACTCGACGGTCTCCTTGATCGGGACCGTGGAGCCCTCGACACCGGTGAACTTCTTGGCCATGTAGGTGTTCTGCGAGAGGAACTGCTGGATGCGACGGGCGCGGGCCACGACGACCTTGTCCTCTTCGGAGAGCTCATCGACACCGAGGATCGCGATGATCTCCTGCAGTTCCTTGTTCTTCTGGAGGATCTGCTTGACCGCCGTGGCGACGCGGTAGTGGTCGGCGCCGATGTAGCGCGGGTCGAGGATGCGGCTCGTCGAGGCGAGCGGGTCGACGGCCGGGTACAGACCCTTCGACGCGATCTCACGGGAGAGCTCGGTCGTGGCGTCGAGGTGGGCGAACGTGGTCGCCGGCGCCGGGTCGGTGTAGTCGTCGGCGGGCACGTAGATCGCCTGCAGCGAGGTGATCGAGTGACCGCGGGTCGAGGTGATGCGCTCCTGAAGGACGCCCATCTCGTCGGCGAGGTTCGGCTGGTACCCCACGGCGGAGGGCATGCGGCCCAGCAGCGTGGAGACCTCGGAACCGGCCTGCGTGAAGCGGAAGATGTTGTCGATGAACAGCAGGACGTCCTGCTTCTGCACGTCGCGGAAGTACTCCGCCATCGTCAGGGCCGACAGGGCGACGCGCAGACGCGTCCCCGGCGGCTCGTCCATCTGGCCGAAGACGAGGGCGGTCTTGTCGAAGACGCCCGCCTCCTCCATCTCGTGGATGAGGTCGTTGCCCTCACGGGTGCGCTCGCCGACACCGGCGAACACCGAGACACCGCCGTGGTCCTGCGCGACGCGCTGGATCATCTCCTGGATGAGGACGGTCTTGCCGACGCCCGCACCGCCGAAGAGGCCGATCTTGCCACCCTGCACGTAGGGGGTCAGCAGGTCGATGACCTTGATGCCGGTCTCGAACATCTCGGTCTTGGACTCGAGCTGGTCGAAGTTCGGCGCCTGGCGGTGGATGCCCCAGCGCTCGGTGATCTCGATGGTCTCACCGGGCTCGGCGTTGAGCACGTCGCCGGTCACGTTGAAGACGCGGCCCTTGGTGACGTCGCCCACGGGGACCGTGATGGGGCCGCCGGTGTTGCGCACCTCCTGGCCGCGGACCATGCCGTCGGTCGGCTTCAGGGAGATCGCCCGCACGAGGTCGTCGCCGAGGTGCTGGGCGACCTCGAGCGTGATCTCGGTCGACTCGCCATCGATGGTGATGGTCGTCTTGAGGGCGTTGTAGATGTCGGGGATCGAGTCGTGCGGGAACTCGATGTCGACGACGGGGCCGGTGACGCGCGCGACGCGACCGACGACCGTGGTCGCTTCAGCGGTGGCGGTGGTGGTCATTCTCTGTCTCTTTCGTGGGGTCGTTACTTGCCCGATGCGAGGGCGTCGGCGCCGCCGACGATCTCGGCGATCTGCTGCGTGATCTCGGCCTGACGCGCGTTGTTGCGCAGGCGGGTGTAGTCGGTGATGAGCTTGTCGGCGTTGTCGCTGGCCGACTTCATCGCCTTCTGCGTGGCGGCGTGCTTGGCCGCGGACGACTGGAGGAGGGCGTTGAAGACGCGGCTCTGGACGTAGACGGGCAGGAGGGCGTCGAGGACGACCTCCGGGCTCGGCTCGAACTCGTAGAGCGGGTAGACCTGCGTCGACGTGGTCTCGGCCTCGTCGGCCTCGACGACCTCCAGCGGGAGGAGGCGCACCGTCTCGGGCGACTGCGTCATCATGCTGATGAAGCGGTTGTACACGAGGTGGATCTCGTCGACTCCGCCGTCTTCGCCGCCCAGGTCGTAGGCCTCGATGAGGGCACCGGCGATCTGCTCGGCGGTGTTGAAGTGCGGCGTGTCGGTGTCGCCCGTCCACTCCCCCGACCACGGCATCTGACGGAACTGGAAGAAGCCCACCGCCTTGCGCCCGACGAGGTAGTACACCGGCTCCCGTCCTTCGCTGCGCAGCAGCTCGCCCAGCTGCAGGCCCTCACGGAGGATCTGCGAGTTGAACGCGCCCGCGAGCCCGCGGTCGGAGGCGAAGATCACCACCGCGGAGCGACGGATCACCTCGCGCTCGGTGGTGAGCGGGTGCTGGACATTGGAGTGCGTCGCCACGGCGGCCACGGCCCGCGTCACGGCACGCGCGAAGGGGGACGACGCGCGGACGCGCGCCATCGCCTTCTGAATGCGCGAAGCCGCGATGAGTTCCATCGCCTTCGTGATCTTCTTGGTCGTCTGAGCAGAGGAGATCTTCTGCTTGTAGACCCGGAGTTGTGCGCCCATAGGTTCTGTGTCTCGGTCAGACGTCGCGGCTCAGCCGCGGCGGCCCTTGACGATCTTCTCCTGGTTGACGTCCTCGACGTTCGCCGCCTCGACCTCTTCGTGGCCGGGCTTGTTGATCGCCTGCCCCTTGCCGCCCTGGAACTCCAGGACGAAGGCGTCGGTGACCTTCTCGAGCTCGGCGAGGGTGTCGTCGTCCAGCACGTTCGTCTCGCGCAGCGTGTCGAGGATCGACGTGTTGCGCTTGAGGTAGTCCAGCAGGTCGCGCTCGAAGCGGAGCACGTCCTCGACCGCGATGGAGTCGAGCTTGCCGTTGGTGCCGGCCCAGATCGAGACGACCTGCTCCTCGACGGGGTACGGGTCGTACTGGGGCTGCTTGAGCAGTTCCGTCAGACGCGCACCGCGGTCGAGCTGACGACGCGACGCGGCGTCGAGGTCGGACGCGAACATCGCGAACGCCTCGAGCGAGCGGTACTGCGCGAGCTCGAGCTTGAGCGTGCCCGAGACCTTCTTGATCGACTTCACCTGGGCGTCACCACCGACGCGCGACACCGAGATGCCGACGTCGACAGCGGGGCGCTGGTTGGCGTTGAAGAGGTCGGACTGCAGGAAGATCTGGCCGTCGGTGATGGAGATCACGTTGGTCGGGATGTAGGCCGACACGTCGTTGGCCTTCGTCTCGATGATCGGAAGGCCCGTCATCGAGCCGGCGCCCAGGTCGTCGGACAGCTTCGCGCAGCGCTCGAGCAGACGCGAGTGCAGGTAGAAGACGTCACCGGGGTACGCCTCGCGGCCCGGCGGACGACGCAGCAGCAGCGACACGGCACGGTAGGCCTCGGCCTGCTTCGACAGGTCGTCGAAGATGATCAGAACGTGCTTGCTGTCGTACATCCAGTGCTGGCCGATGGCCGAGCCGGTGTACGGCGCGAGGTACTTGAAGCCGGCGGGGTCGGATGCCGGAGCGGCGACGATGGTCGTGTACTCCATCGCGCCGGCGTCTTCCAGGGCGCCCTTGACCGAGGCGATCGTCGAGCCCTTCTGGCCGATGGCGACGTAGATGCAGCGGACCTGCTTCTCGGGGTCGCCCGACTCCCAGTTCGACTTCTGGTTGATGATGGTGTCGATCGCGATCGCGGTCTTGCCGGTCTGGCGGTCGCCGATGATGAGCTGACGCTGGCCGCGGCCGACGGGGATCATCGCGTCGATCGCCTTGATGCCGGTCTGCATCGGCTCGTGGACGCTCTTGCGCGACATGACGCCGGGAGCCTGGAGCTCGAGCGCACGACGGCCCGTCGTGGCGATCTCGCCCAGTCCGTCGATCGGGTTGCCCAGCGGGTCGACCACGCGGCCGAGGTAGCCGTCGCCGACGGCGACCGACAGGACCTCGCCGGTGCGGGTGACCTTCTGACCGGCCTCGATGCCCGAGAAGTCACCCAGGACGACGACACCGATCTCGTTCTCGTCGAGGTTGAGGGCGAGGCCCTCGATCCCGTTGGCGAAGCGCACGAGCTCGTTCGCCATCACGCCGGGGAGACCCTCGACGTGGGCGATGCCGTCGGCGGCGTCGATGACGGTGCCGACCTCGGTGGCGGATGCCGCGGTGGGTTCGTACGCGGCGACGAAGTCTTTCAGCGCGTCACGGATGACGTCGGGGCTGATGGACAGTTCTGCCATGGTCTTCCTTTGTTGTGAAAGTCGGTGCAGGGAGGCCCTGCGGACCCGCTCCCCGGTGGGAGCGGGGAAGTTCTAGCCAGCCAGGCGCTGACGGAGATCGTTGAGACGGGAGGAGACGGTCGCGTCGATGACGTCGTCGCCGATCTCGATGCGCACGCCGCCGACGACCGACGGGTCGACGACGGTGTTGAGCGCGACGTCGGCGCCGTAGCGACGGCTGAGCGAGGACCCGAGACGCGAGAGCTGCTCGGCTTCCAGCGGCGCCGCCGCGTAGACGGTCGCGACCGTGCGACCGCGCTGGTCGGCGACGATGCGCAGGGCCCGGTTCAGGAGCGAACGGACGCGACGCTCACGCGGCTGCTGGACGAGGGAGGAGACGATGAGCGTCGTCGCCTCGCTCGTGCGATCGCCCAGGATCTTCTCGATCAGCGTGCCCTTCGCGGACGCGTCACCCAGCCGGCTGCCGAGTGCGAGCTCCAGCTCGGGGTTCACGGCGACCGTGCGCGCGACCTGGAACAGCTCGCCCTCGACGTCGACCTTCGGGACGGCGATCGCGGCGGCGCGGATCGCGAGGGCCTCGATGCCGCCGATGAGGTCGTCGAGCGAGGACCAGCGCTGCGCGGCAGCGGTGGTCACTAGCGAGCGAGTGCCGGGCTGGAGCGACGCGAACACCTGCGCGGCCACACCGGCACGTGCCTCGCCCGGGACGCCCCAGGCCGACAGCGCGCCGCTCAGCTGCGACGACTCGCCGATGGTGCGCGCCGCGAGGAACAGCTCCCGAGACGTGCTCAGGTCGCTGATCTTCGTGGTCGCGAGCGCCGCTTCGGTCGCCGCGAGTGCCTGAGTGGTCGCAGAGCCCATTACTTCGCCGTCTCCGACTCGAGGTCAGCGAGGAAGCGGTCCACGACGCCCTTGGCCTTCTTGTCGTCGGCGAGGGTCTCGCCGATGACGCCGCCGGCCAGGTCGAGCGCGAGCGTGCCGACCTCGCTGCGCAGCGAGACGAGGGCCGACTGGCGCTCCGCCTCGATCTGCGTGTGCGCGGCCGCCGTCAGACGGGCCGCCTCGGTCGACGCGTTCTCGCGGGCCTCGGAGACGATCTTCTTGCCGTCCTCGCGGGCGGCGTCGCGGATCTCACCGGCCTCCTTGCGGGCCTCGGCGAGCTGCGAGGTGTACTCCTCGAGTGCGGCCTCGGCGCGGCGCTGGGCCTCGTCGGCCTTCGCGATGTTGCCCTCGATGGCGGCGGAGCGCGCGTCGAGGAGCGTCTTCATCTTGGGAAGGGCGACCTTCCAGAAGACGAAGAGGATGACGACGAAGCAAACCGCCGACCAGATGATGTCGTACCAGGCGGGGATGAGCGGGTTGTGCGCCGCGCCCTCTTCCGCCGCGTACGCGACAAGATCCTTGAGCATCCTGTCTCCTTAAGGGACTGGTGGGGGCTTACTGGAAGATGAAGTAGGTGGCGATGCCGATGAAGGCGAGCGCCTCGGTGAAGGCGATACCGATCCACATCAGCACCTGCAGACGGCCGGCCAGCTCGGGCTGGCGGGCGACGCCCTCGATCGTCTTGCCGACGACGATGCCCACGCCGATGGCGGGGCCGATGGCGGCGAGGCCGTAGCCCATCGTCGCGACGTTGCCCTCGAGGGCGGCGAGAACCGTAGTTGCGTCCACGGGGTTTTTCCTTTCGGTTGAGGGCGGCGGTTGCCGTCCCGATCAGTGCTCTTCGGCGACCGCGAGCTGGATGTAGACCGCGGTCAGGATGGTGAAGACGTAGGCCTGGAGGACGGCCACCAGGATCTCGAACAGGGTGAAGGCGAGGCCGAACGCGAGCGAGCCCGCGGCCAGGGCCGACCACCAGCCACCGAGGTCGAGAAGGAAGAACTGCGTCGCCGCGAAGAACAGGACGAGCATGAGGTGCCCGACGATCATGTTCATGAGCAGTCGCAGCGTCAGCGTCACCGGGCGCACGATGAAGGTCGAGATGAACTCGAGCGGCGTGACGATGATGTAGAGGAACGGCGGCACGCCCGAGGGGAACAGCGCGTTCTTGAAGAAGTTCTTGGGGCTCTTCTTGAGGCCCGCGTAGATGAACGTCACGTAGCTGATGACGGCCAGCAGAAGCGGAACGGCGATGATGCTCGTGCCGGCGATGTTCAGGAACGGGATGATGCCCGTGATGTTCATGAACAGCACCATGAAGAAGATCGTGGTGAGGATCGGCAGGAACCGCTGGCCGTCCTTCTTGCCGAGGAGGTCTTCGGCCACGTTCACGCGGACGAAGTCCAGGCCCATCTCGACGAGGCTCTGGAATCGGCCGGGAACCACCGTCATGCGGCGCGTGCCGAGCCAGAAGATCAGGACGATCGCGATGACCGCGAGGAACTGGATCAGGTGGATGCGCGTGATGGAGAGCGGTTCACCGAACAGGACGAGACCCGGGAACGTGAAGATGGCCTCAGGGAAGAACTCGTCGATCGAGGGACCGTGGAATTCCGGGCCTTCTCCGGCCGAGGTGGCGATCAGGGTCGCAGTCTGGGTAAACAGCGCTGGCTCCAGCTTCGGGGCACCGGCCAGGGCCGGGGCGACGATGGTCGATGTGAGCGGACTCCGCACACCACTCCCGGAGGAGTAGGGCAACCGCTCCGTGAGGAGCAGGCGGGCTCTGAGGACAGCCTATCAGTCCTCGCGTGCGGTATCGTCCCGGGCCGGACGATCCGTGGACGCCTCCGCGACCTCTTCGGCCGTCGGGAGGGTCACGTCGCTGACGTGGGGGATCCGCATCTTCAGCATGACGACGACGTCGATGGCGAGCGAGACGAGGACGCTGGCCACGAGGGCGACGAAGAAGACAGGCCCGTTCAGCCACGGCTGGTCGCGCAGCGACAGCAGGACGACGATGAACAGGACGAACTTCAGGAGCCAGGCGCCCATCACGAGGCCGAAGAAGATCGGCACGTAGAGCGGGTCGCCGTACCACCGGTTCGCGATGAGGATGCTCGCTCCGGTGAACCCGAGGAAGACCGCGGCGAGCAGGACGGCGACCAGGGCGCTCCACAGCCCGTCCGCGCCGCCGACGCCCCAGCCGATGAGCGCGCCGATCACCGCCAGCGCGGCGGTGGCGGCCGCCGACCACAGCAGGGTGGTGCGGAGGACCGGGGTGCTCGAGACGGTGGGGCGGTCGGTGGGGCGATTCATGCGACGGACTTCCGTTCGGGGGCGGCGGCACGGGCGGCGCGCCGGGAGGGCATCAGGGTCACGATGAGGCAGGCGGTCACACCGAGGACCGCGAAGGCCGCGCCGGGCCAGTAGAGGCCCGGCCAGCCGGCGGTGGTGCCGATGTACATCAGGAGCACCGAGAAGCTCACCACCGCCGTCCAGGCGTAGAAGATCAGGACGGCGTCGCGGTCGGTGTGCCCCATGTCGAGCATGCGGTGGTGCAGGTGCTTGCGGTCCGGGGAGAACGGCGACTTGCCCTTGGACATGCGGCGGATGACCGCGAGGCCGAAATCGAGCAGGGGCAGGAGCACCACCACGATCGGCAGGAGCACGGGGATGAACGCACCGAGCAGCTGGGAGCGGCCGAACTGATCGTTGTCCGATACGAGCTGGGCGGGCAGGTCGCCCGTGACGAGCATCGCCGACACCGCCATCAGGAGACCGAGCATCAGCGCTCCCCCGTCGCCCATGAACATGCGCGCGGGGTTCCAATTGAACGGCAGGAAGCCGACGCATACCGCGACGAGCATGATCGCGATGAAGGCCGCGAGGTTGGAGTAGCTGCTGAACCCGAAGTCCCGCGCGAGGAGGTAGGTGTAGGCGAAGAACACGCCGTTGGCGATGAGGGCCACTCCCGCCACCAGACCGTCGAGTCCGTCGATGAAGTTCACCGCGTTCATGACGACGACGATGACGACCACGGAGAGCGTGACACTCAGCCAGCCGGAGAAGATCGTCTTGCCGCCGATCGGAAGGTAGTAGATCTGCACGCCGCCCGGGCCCACGACGAGCCAGGCCACGAGGAACTGCGCACCGAGCTTGAGGAACCAGTCGAGGTCCCACAGGTCGTCGGCGACGCCCACCACCACGATCAGGAACGTCGCACCGAGGATCGCCCACACCCGCGCGGGCTCCTGCCAGATGATCTGGAAGTACGGCACGGCTGTGGACAGCGCGAAGGCGCCGAGCACCCCGAGGAACATCGCCACTCCCCCGAGCCGCGGCGTCGGGTTCTTGTGGACGTCGCGCTCGCGGATGCCGGGGTAGAGCTTGTAGCGCATGCTCACACGCCAGACCACCCACGTGAGCGTGAAGGTGAGCGCCGCGGTGAGGATCAGGGTGAAGACGTAGTGCTTCACGCAGACCCGCCGCCGCTGTCGGGGTCGGCGGTGTCGGGGTCGGCGGGGTCGGGCTCGAGCAGGTCCCCGAGGATCTCGCGCAGCTCGGTGCGGCCGATCGCACCGTCGCGGAGGACGCGGACAGGGCGTCGGTCGTCGCCGACGAGTCCGGTCGCATCGATGATCGTGGACGCGACGCCGGTGGCCGAGGCTCCCCCGTCGAGGTAGACGGCGACGCTGTCGCCCAGCATGTCGAGCGCGTCGTCGACGGCGGTCGCCGCAGCCTTCCCGGTCAGGTTGGCACTCGAGACGGCCAGCGGCCCGGTCTCGGCGAGCAGTTCGAGGGCGATCCGCTCCGCCGGCATCCGGACGGCGACGGTGCCTCCGGTGTCGCCGAGGTCCCACGTCAGCGAAGGCTGGGCGGGAAGGACGATGGTGAGCCCACCCGGCCAGAACCGCTCCACCAGGCGTTCGACGGGCTCGGGGAGCTCGGCGACGAGGGCGCGCAGCGTGGGGATGCCGGGGACCAGCACGGGGGGCGGCGACTGCCGTCCGCGCCCCTTCGCCGCCAGCAGCCGGGCGACCGCGGCCGGGCTGAAGGCATCGGCACCCACGCCGTAGACGGTGTCGGTGGGCAGCACGACGAGTTCGCCGCGGGCGATGGCCTGGCGCGCCTGACGGAGTGCGGGAAGCAGCTGGTCGGCGTCGCGGCAGTCGAACACAGTGGACATAGCCGCTCCAGTCTACGGTCGCCGGGGCGCAGTTCCCTGTGGAGGTGCCGCCTGCGCCGCGCCCTCGCCCGCAGGGAAGCGGTCAGGCGCGGATCGCCGTGGTCGCGCGGTCGCGCATCGTGAGGTCGGGGTGGGTGGCCGCCGCGCGCCAGCCGTCGGCGGTGAGGAGATCGCGGATCGCCGCGCCCTGCCACTCGCCGTGCTCGATGACGAGCGTTCCCCCCGGGTGGAGCAGACGCTGGCCCACGGTCGAGAGCTGCCGCACGACATCGAGGCCGTCGGCGCCGCCGTAGAGGGCGGCCGGCGGATCCCAATACCGCACCTCGGGGTCGCGCGGGATCGCCTCGTCGGGCACGTACGGCGGATTGGAGACGAGCACGGAGACCGTGCCGTCGAGGTCGGGGAACGCCACGGCCAGGTCGATGAACGCCAGCGTCGCGTGCGGGGCGATCGCCGCGAAGTTCTCCTTGGTCCACAGGAACGCGTCGACCGAGTTCTCCGCGGCGAACACCCGTGCGTGCGGTACCTCGGTCGCCATCGACAGCGCGATCGCGCCGGAGCCGGTCCCGAGGTCGACCGCGATCGGCGCCGGCGACGCCGCCGCCTGGAGGGCGTCGATGGCGAGCTGGGCGACCATCTCGGTCTCGGGGCGCGGCACGAACACACCCGGACCCACGCGCAGCTCGAGATGGCGGAACGGGGCGGAGCCGGTGAGGTGCTGCAGCGGCTCGCGGGCCGCCCGCCGGGCGATGAGCTCCTCCCACACGCGAAGATCGGTGTCGGGCACGAGGTCGCCCCGGAGCGCGGCGGCGGCGAGCGCGCCGCGGGAGAGCCCCAGCACATGGGCGGCGAGCAGCTCGGCGTCCACGTCGGGCGTGGGCACGCCGGCGGCGGCGAGGGTGGCCGTCGCCTCGCGCAGCAGCTCGCTCAGGCGCGCGGGCGCGCGCGAATCGTCGATCGTTCTCATGGGCGCGTCCAGCCTAATCGTGAAGAATCGTCACATAGGTCGTCCTCACAGTCCGCCGCCGTAGGCTGGTCCGACCCGCACACCCGCACGAAAGGCAGGCCATGTCCGGCATCCACCCCGACATCACGAGCGCATTCGGCAACACGCCCCTGGTCAGGCTCAACCGCGTCAGCGAGGGGCTGCCGGGCACTGTGCTGGCGAAGCTCGAGTTCTACAACCCCGCCTCGTCGGTCAAGGACCGCCTCGGGATCGCGATCGTCGACGCCGCCGAAGCCTCGGGCGAGCTCAAGCCCGGCGGCACCATCGTCGAGGGCACCAGCGGCAACACCGGCATCGCGCTGGCGATGGTGGGCGCCGCGCGCGGCTACAAGGTGATCCTCACGATGCCGTCGTCGATGTCGGTCGAGCGGCGCCTGCTCCTGAAGGCCTACGGTGCCGAACTCGTGCTCACCGAGCCGTCGCTCGGGATGAAGGGCGCCGTCGCCGAGGCGGAGCGCATCGCCGGCGAGACCCCGGGCGCCGTCCTGGCCAAGCAGTTCGCGAACCAGGCCAACGTCGAGATCCACCGGAAGACCACCGCGGAGGAGATCATCCGCGACACCGACGGCGAGGTCGGCTACTTCGTCGCCGGCATCGGCACCGGCGGCACGATCACCGGCGTCGGACAGGTGCTGAAGGACCGCCTCCCCGAGGCGAAGGTCGTGGCCGTCGAACCTGCCGACTCGCCGCTGCTGACCAAGGGCACCCCCGGCCCCCACAAGATCCAGGGCATCGGCCCGAACTTCATCCCGCCGATCCTCGACCAGGGCGTCATCGACGAGGTCGTCGACGTCGCCTTCGACGACGCGATCACCACGGCGCGGGAGGTGGCCACCAAGGAGGGCATCCTGGTCGGCATCTCGTCGGGGGCCGCGATCTGGGCGGCACTGCAGGTCGCCGCACGCCCCGAGGCCGCCGGCAAGAACGTCGTCGTGGTCGTGCCGTCGTTCGGCGAGCGCTACCTCTCGACGGCGCTCTACGAGCACCTGCGCGAAGACTGAACCGACACGTGCCCGGCATCCACCCCGACATCGCCAGCGCGTTCGGCAACACCCCGCTCGTCCGGCTGAACAGCCTCACCCGCGACATCGCCGGCGGCGCTGAGGTCCTCGTCAAGCTCGAGTTCTACAACCCGGGCGCGAGCGTGAAGGACCGCCTCGGCTACGCCCTCATCGAGGCGGCCGAGGCGTCGGGTGACCTGACGCCCGGCGGCACGATCGTCGAGTCCACGAGCGGCAACACCGGCATCGCGCTGGCTTTGATCGGGGCCGCACGCGGGTACCGGGTGATCCTCACCATGCCCGCGTCGATGTCGAAGGAGCGCCGGACGCTCCTCAAGGCATACGGCGCCGAGCTCGTGCTCACCGACCCCTACAAGGGCATGACCGAGGCCGTCGACACGGCCAAGCGCATCGTGGCCGAGACCCCCGGGGCCGTGCTGGCGCGCCAGTTCGAGCACTCCGCCAACGCCGCCATCCACCGGCGCACGACCGCGGAGGAGATCTGGCGCGACACCGACGGCCATGTCGACTGGTTCGTCGCGGGGTCGGGCACCGGCGGCACGATCACCGGCGTCGGCCAGGTGCTGAAGGAGCGGAACCCCGATGTGAAGGTCGTGCTCGTCGAGCCGAAGGACTCCCCCGTGCTCAGCGAGGGGCGTGCCGGCGGCCACCGCATCCAGGGCATCGGTCCGAACTTCGTGCCGGACGTGCTGGATCGCTCCGTCGTCGACGAGATCTCCGACGTCGAGTTCGACGACGCGATCCGCGTCGCCCGCGAGCTGGCGACCCGCGAGGGGATCCTCGCCGGGATGTCGGCCGGCGCCGCGGTCTGGACGGCACTGCAGATCGCGGCTCGTCCCGAGGCGGCCGGGCAGCGCATCGTCGTGATCGTGCCCGACGCCGGGGAACGGTACCTGTCGACCGCGCTCTACGCGCACCTCCGGGAGGACGCAGCATGAGCGCGCCAGACTCCCTCCCACGATCCCGGTCGCGGCTCGTTCCGCGGGTCCTCCGCCGGGTCCGCACGTTCTTCGCCCGCGTGCGCGAGGACGTCGCCGCCGCGAAGCTGCGCGACCCCGCCGCCCGCTCGGGCATCGAGATCGCCCTCCTCTACCCGGGGCTCCACGCGATCTGGGCACACCGCGTGTGGCACGGCCTGTGGGTGCGGCGCGTGCGGTTCCTCGCCCGCGCCGGCTCCCAGGTGACGCGCTGGCTCACCGGGATCGAGATCCACCCGGGCGCGACCATCGGACGCCGCTTCTTCGTCGACCACGGCATGGGCGTCGTCATCGGCGAGACGGCGGAGATCGGCGACGATGTGATGCTCTACCACGGCGTCACCCTCGGCGGCCGCACCCGCGACGCGGGCAAGCGCCACCCCACCCTGGGCGACGGGGTCGCCGTGGGCGCCGGTGCGAAGATCCTCGGTCCGATCACCGTGGGCGCCGGGTCGGTCGTCGGCGCCAACGCCGTCGTGACTCAGGATGCCCCCGAGGACTCGGTGCTCGTCGGCATCCCGGCCAAGCCCCGCAAGCGCACACCCGGCGAGGACACGAGGTCGCTGCTCACCGCGCCGGAGTACTACATCTAGCCTCGCTCCGCGCCGCGTGTCAGCGGCGGCGGTCGTCGACCTTCTTCTTGATGAAGATCATCGGCAGGAACAGGGTCGCGAGCGCCGTGACCAGCCAGACGATCACCGGTGCGATCACCCAGGTCCACCAGGGGGCGCCGATCGTGAGGCCGGCGCCGGGGATCAGGACGACAACGACGAGGGCGACGAACGTCGACACGATGCCGATGCCGCCCAGCAGCGCCGGAGCGTTCCGCTGCGCCACCCGTGCGAGCCAGGGCGCGAGGACGCTCTGGAGCACGGCGAAGATCACGATGGCCAGGATGAAGCCGAGCGGGCTCCCCCAGTCGATGGCGAATCCCGGAAGGATGAGGTCGGCCACGATGAGCCCGACCGCTGCCGAGGCGAGGAAGATCAGGGCGCGCAGCAGGAACATGATCATGGCGCGATCGTAGCGCCTGGGCGGTGCCCGCGGCGTGAGGACGCGGGCAGGCGCGGTCAGGAGCCGAGCGCCGCCAGCCGTGCCTCCTCGTCGGCGCTGATGGCCGACTCGATGAGGGGGCCGAGCGCCCCGTCCATGACCTGGTCGAGGTTGTAGGCCTTGTACCCGGTGCGATGGTCGGCGATGCGGTTCTCGGGGAAGTTGTAAGTGCGGATCCGCTCGGAGCGGTCCATGCCGCGGATCTGCGAGCGACGGGCGTCGGATGCCGCCGCGTCGAGCTCCTCCTGCTGCTTGGCGAGGAGACGCGCACGGAGCACGCGCATGCCAGCCTCGCGGTTCTGCAGCTGGCTCTTCTCGTTCTGCATCGAGACGACGATCCCCGTCGGGACGTGGGTGATGCGGACGGCCGAGTCGGTCGTGTTGACCGACTGCCCGCCCGGTCCGGAGGAGCGGAACACGTCGATCTTCAGATCGTTGGGATCGATCTGGATCTCTTCGGGCTCGTCGACCTCAGGGAAGACGAGGACCCCGGTCGTCGAGGTGTGGATGCGTCCCTGCGACTCGGTGGCGGGCACGCGCTGTACGCGGTGCACGCCGCCCTCGTACTTCAGGTGCGCCCACACGCCCTGCGCCGGGTCGGAGCTCGAGCCCTTGATGGCGACCTGGACGTCCTTGTAGCCGCCCAGATCGCTCTCGTTGCGTTCGAGGAGCTCGGTCTTCCACCCCTTCGAGGCGGCGTACTGCAGGTACATGCGGAGGAGGTCCGCGGCGAACAGCGCCGACTCGGCGCCGCCCTCACCCTGCTTGATCTCCATGATCACGTCGCGAGCGTCGTCGGGGTCGCGCGGGATGAGCAGGCGCCGCAGGCGCTCCTGCGCGGCGGACAGCTGCTCCTCGAGCGCCGGCACCTCGGCGGCGAACGCGTCGTCCTCCTTGGCGAGCTCGCGCGCCGCATCGAGATCGTCGGACGCCGCCACCCACGCGTCGTGGGCGGCGACGATCCGACTGAGCTCGGCGTAGCGGCGGTTCACGCGCTTGGCGCGCGCCGCGTCGGCGTGCACGGCGGGGTCGGAGAGCTCCTCCTGGACCGCCTTATGCTCGTCGATCAGTCCTTGGACGGACTCGAACACGATCGTCCCCGTCCGGGTCAGCGGATGCTGTTCTCGTGCCCGTGGCTGTGACCGCCGGCGTGACCGGTGGGGGTCGGGATCGACTTCTGCATCTGCACGAGGAACTCGACGTTGGACTGCGTCTCCTTGAGCTTGCCGAGCACGACCTCGAGGGCCTGCTGCGGGTCGAGGCCCGCGAGCGCGCGGCGCAGCTTCCAGGTGATCTTCACCTCGTCGGAGGACAGCAGCATCTCCTCGCGGCGGGTGGAGGACGCGTTGACGTCGACCGCCGGGAAGATGCGCTTGTCGGCGAGCGAGCGGTTCAGGCGCAGCTCGCTGTTGCCGGTGCCCTTGAACTCCTCGAAGATGACCTCGTCCATCTTGGAGCCGGTCTCCACGAGCGCGGTCGCGAGGATCGTGAGCGATCCGCCGTTCTCGATGTTGCGCGCGGCGCCGAAGAAGCGCTTGGGCGGGTACAGCGCCGACGCGTCGACGCCACCGGTGAGGACACGCCCCGAGGTGGGCGCCGAGATGTTGTAGGCGCGGCCGAGGCGGGTGATCGAGTCGAGCAGCACGACGACGTCGCGACCGAGCTCCACGAGGCGCTTGGCGCGCTCGATGGCGAGCTCGGCGACCGTGGTGTGGTCTTCGGCGGGGCGGTCGAAGGTCGAGGCGATGACCTCGCCCTTGACCGTCCGCTGCATGTCGGTGACCTCTTCGGGACGCTCGTCGACGAGGACGACCATGAGGTGGACCTCGGGGTTGTTCGTCGCGATCGCGTTGGCGATCTGCTGCAGGACGATGGTCTTGCCCGCCTTCGGGGGCGCGACGATGAGCCCGCGCTGGCCCTTGCCGATGGGGGCGACGAGGTCGATGATGCGCTGGGTCAGCTTCTCGGGGGCCGTCTCGAGGCGCAGGCGCTCCTGCGGGTAGAGCGGCGTGAGCTTGCCGAACTCGACGCGGTTCGCGGCGTCGTCGACCGACAGGCCGTTGACGGCGTCGACCTTGACGAGGGCGTTGTACTTCTGGCGGCTCGACTGCTCGCCCTCGCGGGGCTGCTTGATCGCGCCGACGACGGCGTCGCCCTTGCGGAGGTTGTACTTCTTGACCTGGCCGAGCGAGACGTAGACGTCGCTCGTGCCGGGGAGGTATCCGGTCGTGCGGACGAACGCGTAGTTGTCGAGCACGTCGAGGATGCCGGCGATCGGGATGAGGACGTCGTCCTCGCCGATCTCGGTCTCGAACTCGTCACCGTTCTGCGCGGTGCGGCGCTTGTTGCGCTGACGGCCGCGGCCCTGACCCTGCGACGAGTCGTCGTCGGCCTCGGCGGCCGGTGCGGCCTCGGGCGCTGCGTTCTGAGCGGCCTGGCCGTTCTGGCCGTTCTGGCCACCCTGGCCGTTCTGACCACCCTGGCCGTTCTGACCGCCCTGGGAATTGTCGCCGCCCTTGTTGCGGTTGCGGCTGCGGCTGCGCGAGCGGCTGCGGCTGCGGCTGGGCGTCTCGGACGACGCGTCCTCGCCCTCGGTGGACTGCTCGCCCTCGGCGGCGGCCTCGCCCTCGGCGGCGGCATCCTGGGCCGGCGTCTCGTCGGCAGCGGCCTCGGCGGGCGCGGCCTCGGCGGGCGCGTCCTCGGCCGGTGCGTCCGCGGGTGCCTCGACGGCGGTCGACTCGCCGGTGGCCGCAGCGGCGGCCTCGGCGTCGGCCTCGGCGGCCGGGGTCTCTGCCGCCGGCGTCTCGGCGGCGGGCGTCTCGGCCGGCGTCTCGGCGACGTCGGTGCTCTTGGCGCGACGCGGCGCACGCTTGCGCGGTGCCTTCGCGGGCTTCTCGGCGACAGCCGGAGCCTCCTCGGCGGGAGCCTCCGCGGCCGGAGCCTCCTCGGCGGGAGCCTCCGCGGCGGGCTGCTCCTCAGCGAGAGCGTCCTCGGCGGGCTGCTCCTCAGCGGCGGGCTCCGCGACGGGTGCCTCCTCCGCGACCGGCTCAGTGGCCGGGGTGGTCTCGTCGGCAGCAGCCGACTCGGTGGGGACGTCCACGGCGGCGTCTTCGCGCGCGGCGTCGTCGGTCTGGATCTCGGAGATGGACTCCACGAGTTCTCCCTTTTACGTATGGATATGACTGACCGTGTCCCGGGCCCGTCCACAGCAGGCGCCTTCCCGCCCCACAGCACGTCCACGTCCTCGAGGGACGGCGATCGCCGAAGCGGGGGGTAACACGGTGGTTCGCAGATTTGCGACGGAGGCCAGATTCACGAGTAGCTCGTGGAACCCTCCGTATAGTCCCTCACTGTACCACCCTTGACGTCGACGGCGAGCAGGAGGGGCTCCCACGGAGTGTCCTCCCCGGCGGCGACCTCGACGGCTTCGAGGCGTCGTCCCGGGCCGTCGGCGAGGACGAGGACGCTCGGTCCCGCCCCCGACACGACAGCGGCGAAACCGGCCGCGCGGAGGCGCTGCACGAGCTGATCCGTCGCCGGCATCGCCTCGGCGCGGTAGGACTGGTGGAGCTTGTCCTCGGTGGCTGCCATGAGCAGTTCCGGGCTCTGCGTCAGCGCCGCGATGAGGAGCGCGGACCGCGACACGTTGAACACGGCGTCCTCGCGCGGCACCTGGAGCGGCGCGAGGCCGCGGGCGACGCTCGTGGACATCGTGAAGTTCGGCACGAACACGAGCGGCGAGACGCCGCGGTGCACGAGGAGCTTCTTGTGCTGGGGTCCGGTCTCATCCATCCAGGCGATCGTGAGGCCGCCGAACAGTGCCGGGGCGACGTTGTCGGGATGCCCCTCCATCTCGGTCGCGAGGCGCAGCAGCAGCTCGGGGCCGAGGTCGACGTCGCCCGCGAGGAGGCCCTTGGCGGCGAGCAGGCCCGCCACCACCGCCGCGCCGGAGGATCCCATCCCCCGCCCGTGCGGGATGGTGTTCCGCGCGGAGAGGTGGATGCCCGGCATCGGGCGGCCGACGGCCTCGAACGCGTAGGCGATGGCGCGGACGACGAGGTGCGAGGCGTCGGTGGCGACCTCGTCGGCCCCCTCTCCGGACACGACGATCTCCAGCTGCCCCGCCGGGAGGGCGGTGACGGTGAGCTCGTCGTAGACGCTCAGCGCGAGGCCGAGGGTGTCGAAGCCGGGACCGAGGTTGGCGCTGGTGGCCGGGACCCGCACCGCGACCGACTCAGGCGTCGGGGTCATGCCGTCGGGGCCAGTCCGAGGACCGAGGCGACCTCACTGGTCGCCGCGTCGACGACCGTCGGGGTGATCTCGGTGCCGTCCGGCTGGCGGAGGGCCCACTGGGGGTCCTTGAGGCCATGGCCGGTGACGGTCAGCACGACACGCGATCCGGCCGGGATGATGCCCGCCTCGGCGCGGTCGAGGAGGCCCGCGACGCTGATCGCCGATGCCGGCTCGACGAACACGCCGACCGTGCCGGCGAGGAGCTTCTGCGCCGCGAGGATCCGGTCGTCATCGATCGCGCCGAACCAGCCGTCGGTGGCGTCGCGCGCCTCGAGGGCGAGCTCCCACGAGGCGGGGTTGCCGATGCGGATCGCGGAGGCGATGGTCTCGGGGTTGCGGACGACCTCGCCGCGTACGAGCGGTGCGGAACCGGCGGCCTGGAAGCCGAACATGCGCGGGACACGCGTCGACACGCCGCGCTCGGCCTCCTCGCGGTAGCCGCGGGAGTAGGCGGTGTAGTTGCCGGCGTTGCCGACCGGGATGAAGTGGAAGTCCGGGGCGTCGCCCAGCTGGCTGACGACCTCGTACGCCGCCGTCTTCTGGCCCTCGATGCGGTCGGGGTTCACCGAGTTGACGAGGTGCACGGGGTAGTGGTCGGCGAGCTCGCGCGCGATCTCGAGGCAGTCGTCGAAGTTGCCGCGGATCTGGATCAGCTGGCCGTTGTGGATGACGGCCTGGCTGAGCTTGCCCATGGCGATCTTGCCCTCGGGCACGAGCACCGCGGCGGTGATCCCGGCGTGTGCGGCGTACGCGGCGGCGGAGGCGGACGTGTTGCCCGTCGACGCGCAGATGACGGCCTTCGCGCCGTGCTCGACGGCGCGGGAGAGGGCGACGGTCATGCCGCGGTCCTTGAAGGAGCCCGTGGGGTTCATGCCCTCGAACTTGATGTGGACATCGGCGCCGGTGATCTTCGACAGCGACGGCGCCGGGATGAGCGGCGTGCCGCCCTCCCCCAGCGTGACGACGGTCGAGGCGTCGGTGACGCCCAGCCGGTCGGCGTACTCGCGCAGGACTCCGCGCCAGACATGTGCCATGTTCAGTCTCCTTCCACGCGCAGGACCGAGACGACGCGTTCGACGACGTCGCTCTGGCCGAGACGGTCGACCGTCTCGGCGAGGTCCTGCTCCTGTGCCTTGTGGGTGCCGATGACCAGGCGCGCCCGGCCTTCCGCACCCGTGGTCTCTTCTTCGACGCGGGCCTGCGCGTCGATGATGGTCTGCTCTACGGTCGCGATCGAGACGCGGCCGTCGGCGAGGATGCCGGCGATCGTCGCAAGCACGCCGGGGCGGTCATCGACCTCGAGGGTGATCTGGTAGCGCGTCACGGCGCGCCCGATCGGCGCGATCGGCAGGTTGGCGCGCGTGGACTCCCCCACGCCGACGCCGCCGGCGATGTGACGGCGCGCCGCCGAGACGACGTCGCCGAGCACGGCCGAGGCGGTCTGGATGCCGCCGGCGCCGGCCCCGTAGAACATGAGGTCGCCCGCGGCCTCGGCCTGGACGAACACGGCGTTGTTCGCGCCGCGGACGCTCGCCAGCGGGTGGTCGCGACGGACGAGAGCCGGGTGCACCCGCACCGAGATGGCCTCCCCGCCCTCGTCGTCGAGGCGCTCGCAGACGGCGAGCAGCTTGATCACGTAGCCGGCGGCGCGCGCGGCGTCCATCATCTGGGCATCGATCGTCGAGATGCCCTCGCGGTGCACCGCCTCCAGCGGAACGGTCGTGTGGAAGGCGAGCGAGGCGAGGATGGCCGCCTTCTGCGCGGCGTCGAAGCCCTCGACGTCGGCCGTCGGGTCGGCCTCCGCGTAGCCGAGGCGCTGCGCGTCGGCCAGGACGTCGGCGTAGTCGGCGCCCTCACTGTCCATGCGGTCCAGGATGTAGTTGGTCGTGCCGTTGACGATCGCGAGGATCCGGCGCACGCGGTCGCCGGCGAGCGAGTCGCGGAGCGGCCGGACGATCGGGATCGCGCCCGCGACGGCGGCTTCGTAGTGCACCGAGGCGCCCACCTGGTCGGCGGCCTCGAACAGCTCGGGCCCGTGGGTCGCGAGGAGCGCCTTGTTGCCGGTGACGACGTCGGCGCCGGCGTTCAGGGCCTGCAGCAGCGCGGTGCGGGCCGGCTCGATGCCGCCCATGAGCTCGATGACGATGTCGCTGCCGACGATGAGGGGCTCGGCGTCGGTCGTGAGGAGCTCCCGCGGCAGATCGGTGTCGCGCGGGGCGTCGAGATCGCGCACGGCGATGCCGACGAGTTCGAGCTGGGCGCCGGCACGATCGGCCAGCTCGGCGGAGTGCTCCAGCAGGAGCGCCGCGACCTGCGAGCCGACGGAGCCGGCTCCCAGGAGTGCGACGCGCAGTCGGCGGTCCTCGGTCATTCGTTCCCCTCGTTGTTCGGGTCTGCGCCCACGTCGCGCGCCAGGATGTCGGCGATCGACTCGCCGCGCACGATCACGCGGGCACGGCCGTCGCCCACGGCGACGACGGGCGGTCGCGGGACGGCGTTGTAGTTGCTCGCGAGCGAGTAGCAGTAGGCGCCGGTCGCAGGGACGGCGAGCAGGTCGCCGGGGGTCACGTCGCCGGGCAGGTACTCGGCGTCGACGACGATGTCGCCCGACTCGCAGTGGCGGCCGACGACGCGTGCCAGGGCGGCCTCCGCATCGGAGGTGCGCGAGGCGATGCGGGCGGAGTACTGCGCACCGTAGAGGGCCGGACGGGCGTTGTCACTCATCCCGCCGTCGACGCTCACGTAGAGGCGGGTGAGCTCTTCGCTGACCTGCACGGGCTTGACGGTGCCGACCTCGTAGAGGGTCACCCCGGCGCGGCCGACGATCGAGCGGCCCGGCTCGAAGGCGAGGTTCGGGATCGGGATGCCGCGCACGTCGCACTCGCGGGCGACCGCGTCGACGATGCCGGTCGCGAGCTCTTCGATCGGGGTCGGGTCGTCGACGGACGTGTAGGCGATGCCGAAGCCGCCGCCGAGGTTCAGGACGGGCACGTCGCCGCCGGCGAGGAGCTCGGCGTGAAGGTCGACGAGGCGGGCGGCCGACTCCGCGAAACCCGCGGTGCCGAAGATCTGCGAGCCGATGTGGCAGTGGAGGCCCACGAACTCCAGCGAGGGCAGTTCGCGGATGCGCGCCACGACGGCCGGGGCGTCACCGAGGGCGAAGCCGAACTTCTGGTCCTCGTGCGCGGTCGCGAGGAAGTCGTGGGTCTCGGCGTGCACGCCGCTGTTGACGCGGACGAGCACCTTCTGGGCCGCGCCGCCGCGGTGATCGCGCAGACGTTCGGCGATGGCGGCGAGGCGCTCCACCTCGATGAGGCTGTCGATGATGATCGAGCCGACGCCGACCTCGACGGCCTGCTCGAGCTCGGCGACCGACTTGTTGTTGCCGTGGAGGCCGATCCGCGCGGGGTCGGCGCCGGCGGCGAGCGCGATGGCCAGCTCTCCCCCGGTCGCCACGTCGACGGCAAGGCCTTCGCCGGTGACCCAGCGGACGACCTCGGTCGAGAGGAACGCCTTGCCGGCGTAGTAGACGCGGGCGTGCACGCCATGGCGGGCGGTCGCAGCCTCGAAGGCGGTGCGGACGGCACGGGCCCGGGCACGGGCTTCGGGCTCGTCGAGGACGTACAGCGGCGTGCCGAAGCGCTCACGCAGCTCGGCGACGCCGACGCCGCCCAAGCTCAGCGCGCCGTGCGCGTCGCGGGAGGCGGACGTGGGCCAGACCTCGGTGGCGAGGGCGTTCGCGTCGTCCGGCACGGCGAGCCAGTCCGGCACGGGCGCACGGTTCTCGGAGGCGGACACGGAGAGCACCAATCGGGTGGGGATGGCGGCTGTCGGCGGGCTGATCACGCCGGGACAGTCCTGAGATGCGGTCCTGAAAGTCTAGGGCACGGGGCAGGCCGGTCCTGTCCGTGTGACCTGTCGTGCCGGGGACTCCTCAGGCGCAGGTGCCGTTCTCGCGGGCCGAGGCGTCGCGCAGGATCGAGCTGTCGATCTCGAAGTCGACGACGACGGCCGCGGGGTCGACCTCCACCCCCGTGAGGGTGAGCGCGGCGGGCAGGTACTGCGCGATGCAGACGTCCCAGTCGCGGACGACGGTCGAGGCGATCGCGCCGAACTGCTGGACGATCGACTCGGCGGAGATCTCGGCGTCCGCGATCCGCAGCGAGCTCGGCGACAGGATGAGCTCGCCGTTCTCGGCGCGGGGCGTCAGCGCGACGCCGACCGGCACGGTCGTCACCAGCGCGTTGAGCTGGAACGTCACCGCGACGTCGGGGGCGTCGATCTCGACCGTGTCGGCCGGGAAGTCCTCGAGCGTCGAGAGCAGGCCCTGCAGCTGGGCTTCGTCGAGCGTCGCGGTCGCGTAGGCGCCGCTCCAGTCTCCGCCGCCGTGGACGGGGACGTCCTGCGCCATGACCGAGACGTCGGCAGTGAGGCGGCCGAGTGGCACGTCGTCGGAGGCGACGCGCACCTCTCCGAGGCTCCCGACGATGAGGCCGAGCAGCACGGGGCCGCCGACCTCGACGTCGACCTGCTGGTCGGCGGGGAGTGAGAGCTGCGTGATCGTCTGCTGGCGGATCGTCTGCTCGACGATGCTCCGCGCGATGGCGTCGCCCGCGAACCAGGCGCCGATCGCGAGCGCGACGACGATGACGAGGGAGACGAGCCACGGCCAGCGGCGCTTCCGTCGCGGCGGGTCGGCCGGGCTCGACAGCACCCACTGCGCCCGCGGGTCGGGCAGCGGCTGCGTGGGCTGATCGTCCGAGCTCATCGCGGGATCCGTCACATGCGCTCGGGAGCCGAGACGCCGAGCAGGTTCAGACCGTTGCGGAGCACCTGGCCCGTGGCGTCGTTGAGCCACAGGCGCGTGCGGTGGAGGTCGGTGACCTCCTCGTCGCCGAGCGGGGTCACGCGGCAGTTGTCGTACCAGCGGTGGTACAGGCCGGCGAGCTCCTCGAGGTAGCGGGCGACGCGGTGAGGCTCGCGCACCTCGGCCGCGAAGGCCACGATGCGCGGGAACTCCTGGAGCGCGCCGAGGAGCGCCGACTCGGTCTCGTGGTCGAGCAGCTCGGGCGCGAACGCGTCGCGGGTGACGCCGACCGAAGCGGCGTTCCGGGCGACGTTGTGGGTGCGCGCGTGGGCGTACTGCACGTAGAAGACGGGGTTGTCGTTCGTCCGCTTCTGGAGCACGTCGAGGTCGATGTCGAGGTTCGAGTCGGCGGAGCTGCGCGTCAGTGAGTACCGGGCGGCGTCGACGCCGACGATCTCGACGAGGTCTTCCATCGTGACGACGGTGCCCGCGCGCTTGGACATGCGGACCGGCTGGCCCTCCTTGACGAGGTTCACCATCTGGCCGATGAGGATCTGGAGGTTGACGTACGGCTCGTCGCCGAAGGCGGCGGTCATGGCCATGAGTCGCTGGACGTACCCGTGGTGGTCGGCGCCCAGCATGATGATGCAGCGGTTGAAGCCGCGCTCGCGCTTGTCGAGGTAGTAGGCGAGGTCGCCGGAGATGTAGGCGGGCTGGCCGTCGCTCTTGATGACGACGCGGTCCTTGTCGTCGCCGAAGTCGGTGGAGCGGAGCCAGGTGGCGCCGTCGGCCTCGTAGATATGGCCGAGCTCGCGCAGGCGCGCGACGGCCCGGTCGACGGCGCCGGAGTCGTGCAGGTCGTTCTCGTGGAAGTAGACGTCGAAGTCGACGCCGAACTCGTGGAGCGACGTCTTGATCTCGTCGAACATGAGACCGACGCCGACGGAGCGGAACGCCTCCTGCTTGGCGGCGGGGTCGAGGGCGTCGATGTCGCCGTCGTACGCCTCGACGACGCGCTGGGCGATGTCGGTGATGTAGCCGCCGCCGTAGCCGTCCTCGGGGGTCGGGAGCCCCTCGTGGGCGGCGACGAGGCTGCGCGCGAACCGGTCGATCTGGGCGCCGTGGTCGTTGAAGTAGTACTCGCGGGTGACCTGCGCACCCTGGGCCGACAGGATGCGGGCGAGCGAGTCGCCGACCGCCGCCCAGCGGGTGCCGCCGAGGTGGATCGGGCCCGTCGGGTTGGCGCTCACGAACTCGAGGTTGATGACCTCGTCGCTGCGGCTGTCATTCGTGCCGAATGCGGCGCCGGCATCGACGATGGTCTTGGCGAGCGCGCCGGCGGCAGCCGCGTCGAGGCGGATGTTGATGAAGCCGGGCCCGGCGACCTCGACGCTCGCGATGCCGTCGGTCGCGGCGAGCGCCGTGGCGATCTCGGCGGCGAACTCGCGCGGGTTCGCGCCGACGACCTTGCTGAGCTTGAGGGCGGCGTTGGACGCCCAGTCGCCGTGGTCGCGGTTCTTCGGGCGGTCGAGCACGAAGTCCTGCACCGTGAGTCCTTCGCTCGAGCCGGGGCGTCGCGCCTCTGCGAGAGGGGTGACGACGGCGAGCAGGGCTTCAGACAGGGCTTCAGGATTCATGGCCCTCCGATTCTACGGTCGCCCGTTCCGGTCCTTGCGTTTCGTCTCGCTCCGCTCGCTCAACGACCGAGGTGTGGTTCCGGTCGTTGAGCGAGGAGCGCAGCGACGAGACGAAACGGCGCTCCCGCGGTCGTTGCGTTTCGTCTCGCTCCGCTCGCTCAACGACCGAGGTGGGCCTCCGGTCGTTGAGCGAGGAGCGCAGCGACGAGACGAAACGTCGCTCCCGAGCGGGTGCGTTTCCGGTCGTTGAGCGAGGAGCGCAGCGACGAGACGAAACGGGCTCACGCCAGCTGGACGAGCGCCCCGAAGTCGTCGAGCGCCGGGTCCGATGCCGCGGCCGCCGCATCGATCGCCTCGACGTCGGCCGTGTCGTCCGGCACGACCAGCGCGTCGACCCGCATGCGCTGCAGCCCCACGTGGCCGCCGTGGTAGCTGAGGAACGCGCAGTCCGCCGCATCCCGGCCGGTCGCGATGCGCACGAGCGAGCGGCGGTTGGCGAGCCGCGTCGCGTCGATGACGTACCAGGTGCCGTCGTGGTACGCCTCGGCGACCGCGTGGAAGTCCATCGGGCGAAGCCCCGGCGCGAAGCAGGCGGCGTAGCGGGCGGGCATGTCCATGGCGCGCAGGAGTGCGATGACGACGTGCGCGTAGTCGCGGCAGACTCCCTGCCCGGTCATCAGCGTCGTCACCGCGGAGTCGGTGCCCTGGCTGAGTCCCGGGGTGTAGGTGGTCGACGTCGCGACGAATTCGCTCACCGCCGCGATGAGCTCGGGACCCTGCAGGCCGCGGAACTGTCGGCGCGCCTGCGAGAACACCTCGTCGGACTGGCAGTACCGGCTCGGACGCAGGTAGGTGATGGCTTCGAGGTCGCTCGTGGCGCGCGGCGAGACCTGCCCGTCGATGAGCGCTTCGTACCGCACCTGGAGCAGTCCCGCCTCGCCCTGGAGGCGGTGCAAGCGGCTGCCGGACTGATCGATGATCTCGGTCGGCGTGTACACGCGGTCGCCCTGCGCGAACGTCAGTTCCTCGCGCACGACGGGCGCCGGCTGGGCCGCCGCGATCTGGAAGATGAGGTCGACGGGCGACCCCAGATCCAGGTCGAGTTCGGCGGTGACGATGCGATGCACCGGGATATCCTCGCATGCCCGTGAGGGTGCTGGATCACCCCCATAAGACGCGGGCGGAGGAAACCGTTTCCGCCTGTGGGATTCGTGACATATCCTCTCGACATGGGGGCGAGGGAGCTGGCCGCAGAGCGGGCCGACGGCCGGTTGCACGTGCGCGCCGCGAGGCCGCCGGCATGGGCTCTCGCCGCTCTCGCGGTGCTCGTGATCGCGATCGCCGTCCTCGCACTCTGGCGCCCTTGGGCACAGCCCGCGGCGAGCATCGCCGCCGGGGCGGAAGAGGTCGTCGCCGTCACTCCCCCGGAGCTCCTCGAGCTGCCCGAGAACCCACGCGTGCTGATCTTCGGCGACTCGTGGACCTGGGGTGAAGCCGCCGCCCCCGGTGAGGGCTACGCCTACGTCGTCGCCGACCTGACCGGCTGGACCACCGTCGTCGACGGCATCCAGGGCAGCGGCTACCTCCGCGAGGGGAAGAACGGCCTCACGTTCGGGCAGCGCATCGCTCGACTCGACCCGGCACCGAACCCCGAGCTCGACCCCGACCTCGTGATCGTGCAGGGGTCGATCAACGACCGGAAGCTCTACCCCGAGGGCTACCGCGACGCCGTCGTCGCCGCGTGGGACGCGCTCGCGGAGCTGTATCCGTCGGCGCGCATCGTGATCCTCGGTCCCGCGCCCCACATCCTCCCGGTCGAGGAGTCGACCATCGCGGTCGACGCCGAGCTCTCGCGCCTCGCCGCCGCACGCAGCTGGTGGTACATCTCCCCCCTCGCCGAGGAGTGGATCACCGACGCCGACTACCTCGACATCATCGACACGAGCGCGATCGGCCGGTACCACCCGTCGACCGCCGGTCACCGCTACCTCGCGGAGCGGCTGGCCGCGGCGGTAGAGGCCATCTCGCGGTGATAACCTCGATCAGTGCGCCTCCGTAGCTCAGGGGATAGAGCGTTGGTTTCCGGTACCAAAGGTCGCAGGTTCGATTCCTGTCGGGGGCACTTCTAGATTGACGGTCGCCGGCCTTCGGTCTCGGCACCGCAGAGGAACAGCATGGAATCGGTTCTGTTCGACGGCCTGATCGGTGTCCATTACGGGTTCATTCAGGTGTACTCGGAGTCTGAGGACTGGCCGGACTCCGAGATCACGTTCCGCGGCCAGACCAACGGCTTGCTCGGCGGAGCGCATCCAGGGCACCTCTTCGTCTCCGTCGGCCTGCACACGGGTGATGTTCCCGTCCGTGTCGTGCTGCACGATGTGGAGCCGGCGCTCGGAGAGTGGGAGGACATCGTCGAGGTGTCGTTCCGCCCGAAGACGACCGACCTCTGGGTGCTGGGATTCGACGAAGGCACGGAGATCCAACTTCCGATTGCCACATACCGCGCACGTTGGTCCGCGTCGCACATGGATGCGGGGAACGAGCACGGAGTCACCGACTTCGAAGGTCCTGCACCAGACCGCTACGAACTGGCTCTGTGGCCCGTCGATGAACAGCGACCGGATGCGATACTTCGGCAGACCAGTCATCAGGCTGCGTACTGGCACGGGACGCGGGGCTCGAAGTAGAACTCACTTGCGGTCGATGAGCACCGCGTGATCACTGGGCGGGTGCGTCATAGGGCTCGAACGTCTTCAGCTCCCCCCACCGAGTCCAGCCCGGCAGGGGCACGAGGAGCGCAGCACATCCGGAGTATCCAGTCTCACTGACCCGCTCCCGGTCCTCCATTGTGAGCGTGACGCGCGAGCGACCGAAAGCCGATCTCTCCGTCACACGTCCCGCGACTGCGGCTTCGATGATCCGCTTCGCCCGCTCAACATTCTGGGGAGAATAGTCGAGCTCGAATCGACCCCCGGGGTCCCCCACCTCAACGATCAGCCATTGCTCGGCGGTCACCGAGATCGCGCGCGCTCGCGGATTTCGCGGCAAGATCTCGCAGGCACCCATGCGGCCGTCGCAAAGCGACTCGACCTCGACAGAAGCTGCGGTTCCCACCAGATCGCGAGTGTGATCGACGAGCATGTCGAACGCGCGCCACTCGGACTCGAACTCGGGGTCCCGGTCAAGACTCATGGTTTCAATCTAGGACGCCCCATGGGACGTCGCGGAGCCGCGCTCGCCTCGGCGTTGCGGCTGTAACGTCCTTTCATGAGCACGCTTCCAGAGCCATCCCCCTGGGTACCCGCGCCACCCAGCGTTCCGCTGCGCGGGGACGAGAAGTTCGTTGGGATGACCGCCACGGTGCAGGACTTCTGGCGATTCGCGATGTCGGACCTGCGGGTCAACAACACGCGTGGCTACCTCGCAGAGTTCATGGTGGCGCGGGCCCTGGGCGTGGACGCGCTGCGCACCGAATGGGATGACTACGACGTGCTGTGGGACGGCATCAAAATCGAGGTGAAGGCGTCAGCTCACCTTCAGGTGTGGGCGCAGCGTCAGTTGTCGCAGATTCGATTCACCGGACTTCGTGCGCGTTCATGGGGTGACATCGAGGCCGGGATGTCACGCGGGAAGAGCTACAAAGCGGACGTGTATACGCTCGCTGCGCACACGGTCCGAGAACACAAGGTCTACGACCCACTTGATGTGTCGGCGTGGTCATTCTTCGTCCTGTCGCGGGCGCAGCTCGTTGCACTGAACGTCGACAGCCTCAGCCTGGCGAGAGTCAGCGCGTTGACCGAAGCCATCGGCTTCTCGGAACTCCCCGCGGCCATCCTGACGGCCAACGGGCGGACCACAAGCCCCCTGTGATTCGGACGAGAGCTCCGCTCTCTGGTGGCAGCGAGAGATAGTAGGACGAGTTCGAGCTCATCGCGAAGCGTTCACCGAGGCTAGGGGCAGAGCGCTCGACGCCGTCGATCTCCACTCGTGTGACCGAAGACGATCCGCTTGCGCGCGGGCGACGAGAATCGAACAAACTGTCGCTAGAGGCGACGACAACCAACCATCAACCAACGAACATGGCTCTAGAACCTGTCAGCAAGGAGCCGTCCGATCGCCGCCCCAAGCGGGATCGGTACGGCATTTCCGATCTGCCGCGCGATCTCGGTACGCGAACCGACGAACCGATGCCTCGGGCCGAACCCCTGCAATAGCGCCGCTTCGTAGTGCGTGATCGCCCGATTCTCGTCAGGGTGAAGGTAGCGCCCCTTCTCCGGCTTGAAGAACTCTGTCCGGATCGTTACGGACGGGCGGTCCCAGTGGAGGCGGCCCATCACGTCCCCGGACCCGGTCCTGTGTTTCTTCCAGCACGGCGACATCAGGTCTGGGTATGCCTCAAGATCGCGCCGGTTTCCACCAGCCGGTATGACCGAGAATCGGTCGAGCGACAGCTGCCTGTAGTTGCGGCTCCAGTGAAGATCACGGGTTTCAAACGAACCGGCGAACTCGCGTCCCGCAAAGCGCGTCCGCTTCGCACCGAAGACCGCATCGCGGTCGGGTGTCCTCGGAACGTGCCGAAGCACATCAGCGACCGTGACGTGGGGGGAAAGCCCGGATGCGCTCGCCTGCGACGAATGCGTAGCCTCAGGGAACCCAGGGAACCCAAGATCCCGGCGGAACCCAACGATCACGGTCCGCTTGCGCGCTTGAGGGGCGCCATAATCTGCAGCGTTGAGTACCGCTGATTCGAACCCGTAGTTTGCGATGAGCCCGCCCTTTGACGTCTCGGCCTGGAAGAGCGGGTACTGCGGAGACTTCCTGAACTCGGCGACGTTCTCGACGATGAAGTACTTCGGCTGGGCCTTCAGGATCGTCTGCGCGTACTCCCGCCACAACGTATTCCGTTCGTCTTCTACGTCCTGCTTTCCAAGACTGGAGAAGCCCTGGCAAGGCGGGCCTCCGATGATCACGTCGGCGCGGGGAATCTCGTCGCGCTGTAGCCACGTCTTGATGTCGCCGGAGTAGACGAGGCCAGCCCCAAAGGTCGCGTCATACGAGGCCGCAGCGGCCGTGTCCATCTCGACGGCGCCGACGGTGCGAAACCGCGGCGAGGCGCTATGGAGACCCGCGGTAAGTCCGCCAGCACCTGCGAAGAGGTCGAGAACGGTAATGTCACTGGCCACCATGCCATCGTACGAAGCGCGCCGTCGATAGTCGCGCCGGCGCGCCAGCGAAGACACACGCCGGCTGCACACGTTCGCTGTCGCGAGCGGAAGGTAGCCTGAGCAAAACCCCGGCCGATGCGGGTTGGGAGCACAAGGAGGCCGGGCTTGGCTTGGGGAACCGGGGACCTCGCGCTGCAGGAGCAGGTGCGAGCGCGTCAACGTGTGACGATTGCGAACTATAGGAATGACCCTGACTTGCTGGCTGAGCATGTCGGCATGGAGGACAACTTCCAGGCAGGCGGCTACGGGGAACGCCAGATTGAAGAGTTGCTCCAGAACGCCATTGACCAGCTCGTGACCCCGGGTCGAGTAGAGCTGCGTCTTGTGGATGGAGTGCTCTACTGCGCGAACGAGGGCAATCCGTTTGGTGCGGAGGGAATCAAGGCTGTTACCGGTGCCTTCCTTAGCTCCAAGAAGGACGAGAAGATCGGTCGGTTCGGGCTCGGCTTCAAGTCTGTCCTCGGCGTGACAGACCACCCACAGATCTTGAGCCGCTCCATATCATTTGGGTTCAACGAGCCAGAGGCGGCCGAACTGCTCGCCAACCTTCCGCTTCGCCCTCCGCGAGTGCCCACACTGCGTGTTCCCAGCTTGTTGGATCCGGGCGCCGTCGCAGCCCGCGACGACAATATCGCCGAAATGATGCAGTGGGCGAGCACAATCATCAGGCTGCCGCTCGTTCGCGGCGGGCAGAGGCTCAGGGAACGGCTCAGCAGCTTCGATGTCCGATACATGCTGTTCCCCGAACGACTCGCTGAGGTCTCGATCACCCTCGAAGAGAAGGCCGGACGAGTGACCCGCGGCTTCCGGAGGCTGCCTGACGCGCAGACTGGGCTCGTCAGCCTGGACGCTCCCGGAAGGGACTCGACTACTTGGCGTGTGCTGCATCGTGAGCATGACGTGTCTCCAGCGGTCAAGGCACTTCTCCCAGGTCTGTTCCAGCGCGAGCACGTCCGCGTGTCCTACGCCCTCCCGGTCGGACAAACTCGCCGTGAGGATGGTGAGTTTTGGGCATGGTTTCCCCTCCAAGATCGCACCACGGCCCAGGGCATCTTCAACGCACCCTGGCAGGTAAACGATGACCGGACATCACTGCTCCCGGGAAGCGCTCTGAACAGAGAGATGCTCGAGGTCGCAGCCGAGCTCCTCATCGACGCAGCCCTGCTGGAATCTACAAATTTCGATCCCGCCAAGCACTTCGACGTTCTCCCCGCCCGTGGCCGCGAGACGCGATCGAACGCGGATAGGTACATGTCGGAGCGCGTGCCGCAACTTGCTCGCACTCACGAACTGATTCCCACCGCTCACGGCACGATGTGCAGCCCGGCCCGAGTCCGCGCACCGTTCGTACGGAACGCTAGCGACGAGCGTTCCTTCGCAATTCCAGCTGATGCAGTTCGGCTATGGTCCGTCGCCACGGAAGCCGGGGATACCCCGCATTGGAGTTGCTACCAAACTGCAACTCGCGCAGCCAGACTTACGCAGTTGCTCACCGATGAGAATGACCGACTCGCCGCCAAAGCGATCGACCCTGTCGCCTGGCTATCCGAGGCGGCCGCACCGAGAACGATTGAGTCGATCGATGCGGCACTGTCGATTTACCTGCGCTTGAAGGAAGAGAAGGAAGACGTTTGGCGCCAGTTCTCGGGCGCTCTGATATTGCCGCTGGACGACGGTTCCATGGCCAGGGCGGCAGATTTCGAGAAAGTACTAATTCCTGTCCAGGGCTCTGCAACACCTGATCACGTGCGTCTCATCGCTGAGGAGTTCGCCTCCAACGCAGGAATCCGAGACAAGCTTCGACTAGTGGGCGTTCGCGACGTATCGCCGGATCAGGTCGTCGCTGCTGCGGCGACATCTGCGCGAATCGACTGGAACGACGATGAGTGGAAGCGTCTCTGGAACGTCCTCGCTCAGGCTTCGCCCTCGGCTGGTCGTTCAGCGCTGGAAAGCATCATTCACCGCAGGCTCGCTGTCAAGGTTCCCACCCGCGCCGGCACCTGGAGAGCCGCAAGCCAAGTATTCCGGGATCCGGTGTCGGTACCTGGGCTTCCTGCTCGGCAGGCTGATATCAGCGCCGTGGCCGGCCGAAGCGACCTCCTCCTCGCAGCGGGCTGCCTCGATGATCTCGCGACAGACTCGTCAGTGCACGACGGCAGTGTCTTCAGTGAGTATCGCTCGACGATGCAGGCTGGCGTCCAATCTCAGATTGCGGACCAGTACGGTCGTTCAGCCCGTCCCACACTTCGATTTGAAGAACGCAGCGGGCCAGGACCGCTGGACATCCTCAAAGAACTCTCAGAGAGTCAAGAGGCCACTGCTCCGCAGGCACGAGCACGCTGGACATCCCGCGTTCTTGACCTGATGGCGTCCCCAAGAATCAGCGTCGAGATCGACTTCGGAGGACGCGCGAAGTCGATGAAAGCGGACTTCAACTCAGTCGAGCTCTGGGGAGTCGAGCGATACGGTCTCGTCAACACCTCGCTCGGGCCCAGGGCGCTCGAAGCCACTCTGTCGAAGGAACTGAGCGATTATCGCGAGCTACTGCCGATCGCAACAGAGTCCTTTGCTGGTCGTTACAGCCTGACGCGCGAAATCGAGAAGGCACCCCTCTCGGCGCTGCAGGAGTTCATGAACCGCGGCGCCTACGCTCTCGACCGCTCTGAGAACCTCGGCACAGTGCTCGCCGTAGCGGCTGGACGACCAGAGTTCGCAGATGTCGACGCAATCCCGGCCATTGATATTCGAACCCGGCGCGTGCAGCTCACCACACTCGACCGCGTCGTTCTCGCCTCCGAGGACGACTTGGACGACCTGCTCACGCACGGCCTTAGCTACATCCCGTCCGGGCCGTTGGATGGCACGTTGACGTCGGCTTGGGCCATTCAGTCGGCGGCGGACGTCGTCGCCCGCGCGGTCGACTGGGTGACCGCCGATGATGCTGTGCCGCTACTCGACATCTACCCGAGCCTGGATCGGATCCTCGCTCAAGGTTCGAACGTCGAGGACATACTCCTGCGCAGGTGCAGTTCGATCGTTCGTCGCACCACGAGCCCGTCGGGCGTTCGAGAGCAGCGGCTTGGCGGCTACCTCGACGGACGCACGGTGCTCGTCGACTACGAACTATCCGACACCGCAGCTCTACTGCAGGCGAGCGATCTACTCCGGCTCCGGCTTACGCCAGCTGACGCCGAGAAGGTCCTTCAAAATGATGACGCGCTGCGAACGAATCGGCTTGTGCAGCAGGTTCAGGCTGCCGAAGGAGAGGGCCTGAAGCTTCTCACACTCGTGGGTAAGGCGAGCCTCGCTGCCAACCTGCCGCTTGGACTGCTAGACATCATCGAGGAGCGTCAGGGACCTCAGTCGGACTCCCACGTGGCATCTCTCTTCCTCAGCACATATGGGCATGACGCGTTGCGGCGTCTGAAGGAGCCGATTGCGTCACGCGGCCTCTCAGTTCCTCGTGCGTGGGACGGGACGCCGGAAGCCGAGCAATTCGTAACCCGCCTAGGTTTTCCTCGAGCTTTCGCAGGTACTCGGGAGAAGAAGGCTGCACCGATCGAAGTCGTTCCCGGCAAGGTCGAATTGAGCCCACTCCACGACTTCCAGGAAGATCTGCTTAGACAGATCCGGGAACTTGTGCTCATCCGCGACAAGGATGGAGATCATCGTCGTGGACTCCTCTATCTGCCGACCGGCGCGGGGAAGACGCGTGTCACGACCGAGTCCATTGCGGCGATGCTCCGAGACGACGAACTTGCGTCGCCAATCCTCTGGATCGCGCAATCCGAAGAACTCTGCGAGCAGGCGATCCTGTCGTGGACTGAGGTCTGGCGTGCGATCGGGGACGAAAGGCCACTGGAAATCGCCCGCTATTGGGGTCCATACGAGGCTGATGAATCACTCCAGGAGCTGCAGGTCGTGGTAGCGACCGACGCGAAGCTATCTCAGATGATCAGTAGTGACGCCAATCGTCAGGCGCACCGCTGGTTGCACGACTCGAAGCTGGTGATTATCGACGAAGCTCACCGCGCCGGTTCGCGACGCTATGTCCAGATCCTCGAATGGCTCGGGATCACCCAACGCGCGGGAGCGCGCACCGACCGACCACTATTGGGGCTCACCGCCACGCCATACCGAGGAACCAACGAAGAAGTAAATCGACTCTTCGCAGCGCGGTTCGGTAACCGACGCCTCAACGCGCTCGACGAGGACGATCCGATGCAGCAGCTGCGAGATATGAAGGTGCTATCTAACGTCGAGCATCAACTTCTTGATTCCAACATCATCGTCTCTGATTCCCCCACCGAGGGCCGCGGCGGTGCGACCAGCTGGGATGACGTTTCTCGCAGCATTCTCGACAGACTTGGCTCGAATCTCGACCGCACACAACTGCTCGTCGATCACATTCTTCGCCAAGACGATGATTGGCCGATCCTCGTGTTCACCCCATCCGTCGTGTCGGCGCACGTCACGGCCGCGCTGCTCCGCAGCCTCGGTCGAGCGGCCGAAGCAGTGGATGGCGAGATGCGGGGGCAAGAACGCCGCCGCAAGATCGACGGTTTCAAAGCCGGGGCGACGAAGGTGCTCGTGAACTGCGATCTCCTTACTCAAGGCTTCGACGCCCCTAAGGTACGTGCGCTCTATATCGCCCGCCCGACCTTCTCGCCCAATCGCTACGTTCAGATGGTTGGGCGGGGGCTCCGCGGCCCCCGCAATGGCGGCACAGACGAGTGTCTGGTCGTGAACGTCGTTGACACGTTCGAACAGTTCAACCGCGACCTCGCGTACACCGAATTCGACCACCTATGGACCAAGAAGGGAGCCCGGGCAAATTGACCTCCACCTCCCAGGCCGCCTACGTCGAGTATCTCCGCAGCAACTTCATCGGGCCGAAGGGCGACGACGAGGAGGTGCTCGAAGGCAGCCCGGTCTATGCGTACTTGTCGGGGATGTTGTTCCCCGCCGAGGAGGGTGAAGGGCTCGCACCGGAGACACTCGAGGAAGAACTTCTACCCGGCGAAACCATAGTTGACGACACCGGTGCGTTGAATTCATTCGAGGACGACCACGAGGCGGATGCCCTCGGCGGACTTACCGCGGCCACGGGCTGGGTACCGTCGTCGCTGGGTCTGTCATTCATCCATGACGCCCAGGAGCTCATCGTCCGTGTTCGTGCAGCGCGTTATGAACGCGTGACCGAACACGATCAATCCCGGCCAGTGAGTGACCGCGAGGGGCGCTGGCGGCGAGTGCCACTGCCCGAAACCGCGGTCATCGTGCGAACCGGAACCACGGGTCACCACGACCTGTGGGACGGACAAGCGAAACTCCAATGGCGCTCGCGCCCCGGGCAAATCGAACCGATCGTGACCGTTGCGCTCTCAAACGCGAGGACCGTTGCGCTCGGACGTGCAAAGCGCGAGATCGAGCAGGTTCTCTTCCAGACTGGATTTTCCGTCGAAGCTGCGACTGGCGAGATCCGACCCTACCCCGGCAGCGTGGTCGTAAACGCGACCAAAGAGGACCGGGAACTCGACTTCCGATATCGCGACCATGCCAGTTATGCAGTTGGACACGGTACCGCAGGGACCTGGGGTGCCGAGCGACCGGTTCGGATCATCGAGACGGACTCGATGCCGACTGAAACGGTGCGCCCGATTAGGCAGAGGGACAGCGCTGATGAGACACTCCGGATGGGCTGGCTCGGTGATGATCGGGTCGATGCGAGCACGCTGCACGACAGACTGCTCACTTTCACCGCGACTTACGCGAAATGGGTGGAAAAGCAGCGGTCCAGCGCTGCGGCAACGCCCACCGAACAGCGGACAATTGCACGCGGCATCGTGAAGCGCATGGACGAGGCACTCGATCGAATACGCGCCGGCATCGAGCTTGTCTCGGTCGACGATCAGATCCGCAAATCATTCAGAATTGCGAACCAAGCCATGCGCATGCAGGCGGCGAGTTCGAAGAACCCTGATCCCTCGTGGCGCCCCTTCCAGCTTGCTTTCATCCTTATGGCGCTGCCATCGACCGTGGATGGGTCGCATCCGGATCGAGACCTCGTGGATCTAATCTGGTTCCCAACGGGTGGGGGCAAGACAGAGGCCTACCTGGGCCTTGCCGCGATCGAGATGGTGCGCCGTCGCCTCGCTCGTGGCCGTCAGGGCGGCGGCACGTCAGTGATCACCCGCTACACGATGCGTCTCCTCACCGCACAGCAATTCCAGCGAGCGGCCAAGCTCATCTGCGCCCTGGAACTGCTTACCCGCGGCGACGGGCCGCTCCGGGGCGTGGCGCCGTTCAGCATCGGGCTGCTGCTTGGCAACTCCACAACGCCGAGCAGCTTCAAAGGAGCACAGAAGCAACTCGAGGAGGTGAAGAATCAGCAATCACCCCAGAGCCCGTTCCAACTTCGTACCTGTCCTTGGTGCGACACTCCTCTGTTGCCCCCACGCCGCTCGTCTCGCGCCGCGAATTACGGCTTCCGCGCTACTGCGAAGTCGTTCACGATCTACTGCGTGGCGGCCGACTGCCCATTCAACGACGCTCTGCCATTGCAGGTCGTGGACGAGGCGATCTACGCGGACCCGCCCACGATCGTGGTGGCAACCGTCGATAAGTTTGCGCGCCTGGCTTGGATTCCCCGGGGTGGTTCGATCTTCGGTCTCGACGACTCTCCCTACGACCCGCCGACCCTCGTAATCCAAGACGAGTTGCACCTTATCTCCGGGCCGCTCGGCACCATCGTGGGTATCTATGAAGCCGCGATCCGAGCACTCCTCAGCTGGCGAGGCTCGAAACCGAAGGTCATCGCCTCGACTGCAACGATCCGATCGGCGGATGAGCAGGTGCGCAGCCTCATGGCGTCGCGCGTCGCCGTCTTCCCCCCGAGCGGGCTCGACGCCGACGACAGCTTCTTTGCCAAGCTGGACACGATGGCTCCTGGTCGACTCTACGTCGGGCTGATGCCACAGGCGTTCGCACCGGCTTGGGCGATCGGCCAGTCAGCCAGCAGACTTCTCGCCGCCGCCGAAGCAGTCTCGCTTACACCGGAGGAACGGGACGCCTACTGGACTCTCGTGCTGTACCACAACAGCCTTCGCGAGCTCGGACGCACAGTCACAATCCTCCGGGACGATGTACGAGATAACCTTCAGCGCGAGCACGACCGAGGACACACCGCACGAACAGTCGACTCCGACGGAGTGTTCGAACTGACAAGTAATGTGAGTTCCCATGAGCTGGTGGAGGTTCTGGATCGCCTCAATACGCCAGTCGGCCAGGAAGGCGTGATCGATGCGATCGCCGCAACAAACATCCTGTCTGTCGGTATCGACGTACCTCGCCTCGGCTTGATGATGGTCAACGGTCAACCAAAGACCACGTCCGAATACATTCAGGCAACCAGCCGCGTCGGCCGTGACAAAGTTCCAGGCGTCGTGCTTGCTCTATACAGGTCGAGCAAAGCGCGAGATCGCTCGACATTCGAATCCTTTCGCAATTTTCATGGCTCGTTCTACCGTTTCGTCGAGCCAACCTCCGTCACGCCATGGGCGCTTCAAGCCCGCCGTCGCGCACTTCGCTCGGCTCTCGTCGTTCTTGCGAGGCATGCCATCGGGTGGAACGGCAATGACGACGCAGCTCTGTTCGACCCCGCGTCCGTGCATGTCGAGAAGGCGATCGACCTGCTCGTCTCGCACATCGCGATCGCCGACAATCGCGAGGCTGCGGCAGTCGAGCAAGAGCTTCGAAATGCGGCGATCGACTGGGGAACCATGGCTGCGGACCCGGCCAACCCGCTGAAGTATGAATCACGCAAGAGTCCGGACGAACGTCTGCTCAAGAACTTCGGCGATTCCGCGCGAGGTTGGCCAACGATGCACTCGATGCGATCGGTTGACAAAGCGGTCCGTCTCCGACCGGAAGGGGAGCGAGCATGAGCAAGCGGACGTTGCAGCTCGGCGTCGCCCAGCTCATCTCACCCTTCAGCCCCGGCGCCATCGTCGATATCCTCGGCGAATCATTCGTCACGCTCACAGCCGACCGCTGGCCTAAGCGAAGCATTCTTCCCGAAATCGAGTGCGCACGTCTTTCAACGCGACTCGGCGTCCAGCGGTTCTACGGTCCGCCGCCTTCCGAGGATCCTGACGACCCACACGCGATCGCGGTGAAAGTCACCCGGTTCCCGGCGTGGCTCTTCTGCCAGACCTGCCGCCGCATGATCCGATGGAGCCGAAAGGACGAAGACGGCGGAGCCCCTTCTTGTCCACACGACGCCGGCCGCCTAGTGCCCATGCGATTCGTCGTGGTCTGTCGCGACCGCAGCCACGCCACGGATGTCCCCTGGGTCGACTGGTTACACCGCGCGGCGCGAGAAGGTGTGGTGTGTCGCGATACCGGGCACCTTCGATTTCGACAGGTGGAGGGTGGATCACAGGGGCTCTCCGGCCTCGAGATCGTCTGCGATGCTTGCCAAACCCACCGCACGCTTGGCGAACTTCGGTCCGACGTGTTTGTCCGCGAAGGAATCACATGTCGTGGCATCCAACCCTGGGAGTCAACATGGGGCGACTGTGCAAGCCCGCTCGAAGTCCTGCAACGCGGTGCGACAAGCTTCCATTATTCGGAGAGCGAAGCAGCGATCGACATCCCCTCCATGTCCGACGCACAACTCGGAGTCGTCGACCTCGTCACGCAACATCCGCTGTTTCTCGGCTTGAAGGAGACATTCGACCAGCCGTACGCACCTGCACTTGCCCAGACGATCGCAGATGCTCTCGGTCTCGATGTCTCGATAGTGATGGATGCCGTCCGCACGGCGCGAGGCGAGCCGGTGGACCCGCAGACTACCCACAGTACGATCCTCGCGGAGGAGTTCGCGGCGTTTCGCGCGGCGGCGCACGATCGCGCAGATGAAGAGAACTTCAAGACACGAGCGGTCCACCTCAACACCGCCTCAACCGACCCTGTCGAACGAGGGCTTGCGGAGATATTCGACAGCGTGATCCTCGTCGATCGGCTCCGGGAGGTTCGGGCTGCGCTCGGATTCAAGCGATACCGTCCGGACTCGCGCCGGGTGGATTCGGTAGTGCACACCGGCGATGAAGCGTCCTGGCTTCCGGCGTCGGAGGGATTCGGCGAAGGCATCTTCATTCGGCTCGACGCAGCGAAGCTTGACGCGTGGGCGTCGCAGGGCAAAGTCGCCGCACGGGCTTCTGAACTCTCAGAAAAGTTCGTGCAGTCCAGATTCTCGGGCCGGCTGCACCCCTTCTCGGCTCAGTACGTCGCGCTTCACTCGCTTGCGCACGCGTTGCTTCGCGAGTTCTCGTTTACCTCGGGGTACTCCGCCGCATCGCTCCGTGAGCGCGTCTACTGCGAATCGACTGGGGACTACGGCGTCTTCATCTATACGACATCGAGTGACGAAGAGGGCACCCTCGGCGGCCTTGTCCGAGAGGGTGAGCACGACCGGATTGGCACGGCGCTGGCCCGGGCCATCGAGCACCTGAGTTGGTGCTCAAACGACCCGGTGTGTTCGGAGTCTCACCCGCAGAACCTCGACGGTCTGAATCTCGCTGCCTGCCACTCCTGTCTCTTGGCGTCTGAAACCTCGTGCGAGGGGTCGAACCTTCTGCTCGACCGTGTTCTGCTTGTCGGAAAGGATGAAGTCCCAGGACTTCTAGCAGGTGTGTGATGTCGACTGTCGCGGTCGTGGACTGACGGAGGTTCCATGGTGACAAGACCGACGGAGTCGTGGGCTAGCTCTGAAGGATCGCGGCGGTCGATGCTCTCGAACCGCGGTCGAGATAGCGGCCCCGAACTGTTGGTTCGTAAGCGACTTCATGCGGCCGGGCTTCGGTATCGCGTCGACTTCGCTCCCGTCGGCGGGCGCCGGCGTGCTGACATCGTTTTCACGAGGCAGCACCTCGCTGTGTTCATCGACGGTTGCTTCTGGCATCGGTGCCCCGAGCACGCCACTGTCCCAGCGCGGAACTCCGAATATTGGGTGCCGAAACTGGCCCGCAACGTAGAACGTGATCGCGAGACTGATGCATCTCTTTGCGCCGCCGGCTGGTCCGTGCTCCGCTTCTGGGAACACGAAGCCCCGGATGCTGTTGCTCGCGCGATCGTCGATTTCATCCGGCACGGCGGATAGCCGTAGCTTCGCAACCCGAACGCCGGCCCCACAGACCTTGCCTTCGTTTGTTTGCATCCTCCACGATGCCCGTCCCACATCCGATCAGTGGACACCCGGCCGCGATAGGTCAAGGCTCAAGAGAGCACGAGGATTCAAGCACGGCCATCGACGGCACAGCGATGATGAACGGCGATGCACGCAGGCACCCGAGGTGACGAACAACCTTTAGAAGCACTCCCCCACACGTAACTGAACCTCACAAAATCCCTGGATAACTGAGAAAACCTAGCCTAGCCTGGCGCCATGCGCGGGGGCCTTGAGCGGTGGAAACGGGGTGCCGACTCCCGAGGGGTTCGGCAGGCGATCGCCTACACACTCGAGGGCACCTGCGATGCTCACCTGCAGCACTCCCCGGCGTTGACGCGCTGGAAGCTTATGGCACGGCATCCAATTCGACCGTCTCGCGATTCATCGTCGCGAGCGGCAGGATCGGCAGAGACGAGCTCACCGCCGGCGACCTTCGCGTCTGGCTCACCGGTCACGACCCGATCACAGGGAAAGAGCGCGGCCATCAGCGACTGAGCCCCGACGCCGACCTGCTGCTCGACGGCACACTCAACCACCCGAGGTCCTACAGCATCGCTGCGCTGCGTAATCCCGAACTCGCCACCGAGTTCGAAGCACTTCAAGACCGGCTACGTGACCGCATCCTGCTCACGTGGCAGACCGAGCTCAACGCACGACGCGGACACGGAGGTCTCCTCCGTGAAGAGATCGCCCACATCGAAGTCGTCGAGCTGCAGCACCGGCGCTCGCGCGCGCTCGACCCGCACAGCCACCGTCACCTCTGGCTGAACATCAAGGTGCTCGGCGCGGAGGGCAAGTGGTCGAACCTCGACTCCCGCGTCGCGATGAAACTTCTCACCGTCGTCAACGCCGAGGGCGAGCCACCGCCCGCACCGACCCCGCGTGGATCGCCGCGCTCGCCCGGCACGGCTACACGCTCGATATCACGGGCGAGATCGCATAACTCGCTGGCGCAGTCCGCCCCGTTTCGCGTAGGTCGGCGCAGATAGAAGCAGGGCTCGTGACGCTGACCGGCCCCGCTGGCGCGGGCAAAACGACGGCGCGCTGCGTTCGCCGCGCTCACGTCGCGACGCAGGCGGATGCTGGTCTGTTACTCCCACGCGAAAGGCGGCGGCGGTGACGTCTCGCGACGTCGGGGCCGCGGCATCCAGCATTCAGGCCCTCCTCTCGGGTCACGGCTACCGATGGGGCACCGACGGGGCCGGTGGCACAGGTGTCCACCGAGTACGCGCGCGAGCACCTGCAGCTCGCCTACGCGTCCACCGTCCAAGTCGTGCAGAGCGACACCGCCGACGCGTCGGTCGTCGGGCCCGATGCCGGTGCCGAGGGGCTCTATGTTGGCCTCACGCGCGGACGACTGCACAACGTCGCGATCGTCGTCGCACGGACGGATGGCGCGTAGTCGATGCAGCGCGGCACTCCGGAGCTGACGATGCAGGTTGCCGTGCGTGCGGCGGAGGCGGAGATGCGCCGCACTGCGCGGAGCCGCCAAGCTGCGAAGGTTACGGGGTCTGTGGTCGGTGTGCCGAGTGCTGGGCGCGGGCTCGGGATGTAGAGGTGCTCGAACATCGGGTGCTCAACGAGAAGGCGCTGGGTCGCCTATGCGGGCGGGACCAGCGCGGGCACCGGCGGTCACCGTCCCCTAAGTCGTTGCCTTGAAGGACGGTCATCCGCGCGACAGGCCCGAAAAGCTCCGCAGCCACATGGCTGCGATGCTTTCGTATGTTCACCGATGTCCGCGACGTGCGCGACGGCGCTCCTCGAGTGCCTTCATGCTGTACTGGCTGATGCCGAAGTTGGCGTTGAGGCCCACGTCTTCATAGCTGTAGCCGGCGAGAATCGCTGCGGCGATGATCTCGCCGTTGCTGACATAGGAGCCAAGCTCCTCCTCGGCAAGGTGCTTCAGCTTGTAGCTGTACGCGCGGTCGTTCACCGTCTTGCGCGGGTCGGCGTTGTTGACGAGCCACTCCCGCAGCTGGGCGACGTGGTCTGCGCTCTCGCGCAGCTCCACGCGCCACTGCGCGAACTGCGCATCACGCTCCGAACGCGTCTTAGCGAAGTCGCCTGGGCCGAAGCCGGCCCAGTTGAGGGTAGGCTCGCGCAACATGAGGGCGGCGAGATCACGCTCGTCTTCGCCGGAAGCGAGCATGTCGCCCCACGAGCGGAAGCCGGCATCCACGGCTACCTCGTGCTGAGTGCGCTGGAGGGCCGAGCCGTCGTGGCCGGCGGCACGCCGCTGCTTGAGCCGCGCCTTGGCGAGGTCTTTGAAAAAACGAATGGTGTCCATCTTGATTCACATTCCTGGCTCGTGTCCGTGCTCGCATAACGGTCGAGCCGAGATCTGTGGATCAGCGGAACTACCAAGAGAACAGCAGGGAGTGGCGAAGCCTTCGCGCGAGCCGCAGGCACATCCCGATGCCTGCACCTATTGTACATCGGATTACGGACCCCTATCTGGCGTTCACCACCAGGCGTGTGGTGAGCAGCGCAAGCCGGGGACCAGGTCGATCCGGTACACCGTCAGCACCTTCATCAGCGCGTCGAGTTTCGGGGTGTCGAATCCCGGGTATCCGAGCTCCTTCAGGCGGACGGCCCCGATACCGGCGCTGCGACGATGTCCTCGAGGGATCCGGACCTGGACACTTGACGAGCGCGTCGGAGATCTCGGCTCGAGCCTGCAGCCGGCGGTTCGCCGCCTGCTTTGAAGGAGTCCTAGCCCACGTCGGACAGCGACCCACTTTCGGACGACCAGTAGGCGAGCTCAGACCTAGTCACTCCCAGGTCGAGGCAGGTAGCCCGCTTCGCGGGGTCAACCTGGCTATATTCCGCCAAGTCAGTAGGATCCGGTGCATGACACATGACCAGGTCCTCGATGGACTGGACTCCGGCATCCGGTACCGAAATGTCGATGGCACGTGGGAGACCATCAGGTCTGAGCCCGTGCACACTGGGGACCCGGAACTCGACTACCTCTGGGACGTTCAGCTCGACGAACTGAACACGATTCTTGAGGACCCCGAGAACCCTCTTCATGAAAAAGCGAAAGTAGTCCTCGGCGAGATGTTCGCGCCGCTCTTCGAGACTGTGAAAGGATCTCAAGAAACGGTTGCTGCGGCCGCGGATGCCACCGTGCGACCCGCGGTACAACGTCTCAATGAGCGTGTCGCCAGCATCGTGCGCGAGTCTCTTCCGTCATTTCCGGCAGCGCTCGAAGCGCCTCGGCCGCCGATCGTCCACCCCGCATCGGGTCACGTCGACGTGGTCTCGTCAACTGGCGGTGCTGTCGAGATCGAGGGCCTCACAGTCAACTCGACTGCTTCGGATGTGCGGGTCACCGTTGACGCCGTGGCGCGCGACGCGTTGGAGCGGATTGCAGTCGCGACTGAGGAGCAGCTCGAACACGCCCAGACTGTCGAGACAAACCGTCAGGCCGAGGCATCGGAGCAGACCGCACGCGCGAAGCGGACCGAGATAGCTGGATGGATCGCGGCGTTCGGAGCAGTAGGTGCGGTCGTTGCGACCATCATTTTCGGCCTCGTTACGCTCCTGTGACTCTGTCGGGGTCGGGCGCCGGAATGGCGCGTTCAGGCCGAATGTCCGACACCTCTCGGTTGACGCGCTCGTCGTCCCAGTTGAATTCGCTCGCCGCACTTCCGTCTCCGAGCTGACCGCAGGCGCGCCAAGCGGCGTGCTCACGCATGCTCACCCATCCCCGCGGGGCTCAGTTAGCGCAACAGTCGGGGAGTCTGACGCTGAGGGATCGGACGTTGCAACGGCGTCGTCACACAAGCTGGGGAGTACAGGCGAGAGTCGGTGGGCCAATGATGGCGGACCGCGAAGTGGCGGCTACTTTCCCCGGCGCCACCAGCGACGAGTCGGCGCCTTCGCGTCCTCGAGCGCTGCCAACCACACCTCTGCGTGCCGCTTTCGGTCCGAGTGATCTGAGACGATGCGCGCGATGTGGCTCAGCATCATCGTGAATACGACGAAGAATAAGAACACGCCGATCAGTGCCCATGGGCTTAGCACGGTGAGCGCCGCGAAGACCACGGCGAGCACTGCAACCCAGGTTGTGAGAAACGACCACGCTGACGCCATGTCGCCCGTCGTCGCCCAGCGGAGCCCATTCACGACGGCGAGGTAGTCATCAGGGCGTGTTTGCCGCGCCGCCGCAAGAGCGGCCATTGTGTGCCGTGTCGGCAGCGTGGAGATATCAGGCCACAGGTCCGCAGGCGCGCCTTCGTGGGGCTGTGCCCAACCCGGGGGCTTGTCGCACTTTGATATCGCCTTCGGCATGACGATAGGCCTCCCGTCGTCGGTCAACGTCGTGTGACGACGACACTAACGGTGAGCTTCGTCATTGACCCGGGAGCCCACCGCACGATTCGAATTCTGCCAACTCCGTAGCGCCGCTCAATCCCGTCGCTCTACCCCAAGCCCATATGCTCAATGGGCGTGCATGCAGCTCACGAGGCCGAAGCTCGGGCTGTTCCCGCGCAGGCGGTTACACATCCGCCGATCTCAGTCGAACGGGCTAAGCGTGGTCAGCACCGTCAAGGAGACGCATCGATGACTGCCGCCGTCACCGACCAGCCCGACCGGCCGACACCACTCGTCTTGGCGCGCGCGGCTCGGTCGGAGAGCCGCCATCGTCCGAACCTGCTGGAGGAGCTGGTGGCCCGTCTCGGCCCACTCGTCACGCTTCTTGAGTCGTTGGAGCTGGACACGCGAACTGAACTGATCGACTGGATCGGCAGGCGTGGGAGGGACGAGGTCGACAAGTTCCTCGATCGCCAGCTCAGCGGATTCGACTTCTTCGCTCGATGGCGGCCCAAGGAGGAAATCGGCACGCCGTGGTTCGTGGCGTTCACGGACGCGGCGGGATTCGGGATCGGCCAGCGCACGCGGCGGACAACGGACTGGACCCGGATCATCGTCTGGTCGACGCTCGGCCTGGTGATCGCCGCGTTCGCCGGCGCGTGGGTGTACCTCGCCCTGGCCTAGGCCACGGCGACGCTCAGCGACGAGCACCCTCCGTTTCCTTGACGCCCATCCCACCGCTCCCCTAGCGTGAGGCTCACGCTCGACGGTCGTTTTGCGACCGATCATGGGGATGGGCACGGGATGCCGAGCAGCGTCGCGGGTTCGACGGTGTCGGTACGACACTGGGGGAACACATGCGACGAGTTCGCAGCACGCTGATCGCGCCGCGTCCGGGGATGCCGGAAGGCCCCCATTCAGCAGCAGCAACGACAGGTAGCCGCCTCCCCCTCGCAGTGTGGATCACCACCCTCCTCCTGCTGCTCGCGCTTCTGCTGGGCGCCTCCCCCGCAGACGCGGCTTCGTCGTTCAAGAAGGCGCCGACCCCGACGATCTCGGGCACCACGACCGTGGGGCAGACCCTCACCGCCGTCCCGGGCACCTGGTCGCCGACGCCCAAGCTCAGCTACCGCTGGTACCGCAGCGGTTCCGCCATCAGCGGCGCGACGGCCAAGACGTACAAGCTCACCACCGCCGATGCCGGCAAGAAGGTGACCGTCACGGTGACAGCGAAGCGCAGTGGCTACACCACCACGAGTCGCACCAGCGCAAGCAAGACCATCAGCGCCGCCTTCAAGAAGGCGCCCACCCCGACGATCTCGGGCACCACCACCGTCGGCCAGACCCTCACCGCTGTCCCGGGCACGTGGTCGCCGACACCCACCAAACTGACCTATCGCTGGTACCGCAGCGGATCCGCCATCAGCGGCGCGACGGCGAAGACCTACAAGCTCACGGCATCCGATGCCGGCAAGAAGATCACGGTCGCGGTGACGGCGACCCGCACCGGCTACGCCACCACCCGGAAGACGAGCGCCGCCAAGACGATCACGGGTGTGTTCACGACCGCACCGACCCCGACGATCTCGGGAACGCTGACTGTGGGTCAGACACTCACCGCCGTCCCGGGCACCTGGTCGCCGACTCCCTCGACGCTCGCCTACCGGTGGTACCGCAACAACTCCGCCCTCTCCGGCGCCACCGCCAAGACCTACACGCTCACAGACGCCGACGCGGGCCAGCAGATCAGAGTCAAGGTCACCGCGAGCCGCAGCGGCTACGCGACGGCCAGCAAGACCAGCGTGGCGAAGACCATCGAAGCGCTGTCCGAAGCCATCGAGGTGAGCGGCCCGATCACGGATGCGCAGACGTGGGGCGGCGCCCCCGGAAGCGTCTACGTCGTGCGCGAGATGGTGGACATCTCGGACACCGGCTCTCTCACCATCGCCGCGGGGACGGTCGTGAAGTTCGCGGTCGGCGCGGGCCTCGACGGCGACGGTGCACTCACCGTCGCGGGAACCGCCTCGGCTCCCGTCGTGCTCACCGCGCTGGCTGACGAATCCGTGCGCGGCGACATCACCGACGACGAACACCCCTGGCCCGTCGCAGCCGAATGGTGGAGCGGGATCGAGGTCGGCACGGCAGACATCCGTCACGCCAGCGTGCGCTACGGGAACCTCGCGGTGACGCGCGGCGGCACAGGCGCTCGCGTGACCGACTCCCGCTTCGTGGAGGCGGGGATGACGCTGCAGGGCGGGTCGGGGAACGTCGTCGCTGAGCGCAACACGGTGACCGACAGCCCCGGTGCCGGCATCACCGTCCTGGGCGCCCCCGGAACCGTGGTGGTACGCGGCAACACCGTCACCGGCAGCGGTGCGGTCGGCATCGATGTGACCGACGGCACGCGCTGGAACGTCGAGGGAGCGACCTCGGTCACCGTCGAGAACAACGCGGTCAGCGGCTCGAACGAGGAAGCCGTCATCCTCACCTCCATGCGCCTCGTCGGCGCGCAGCTGACCGGCAACACGGGCTCGGGGAACAAGGGCAACTGGCTGACGGTCGCCGGGCAGCTGTCGGCGAACTGGGCCTGGACGCCCGCGCCGAACGGCCTCGGACTCGCGATCAAGAGCGTGAGCGGCGACTTCGGCGGGCTCACCGTGCCCGAGGGCACCACCCTCACCCTCGGCGCGGGCACCGTGTTGAAGGTGAAGAACGGCGACTGGTGCCGGGGCTGCAGCGACGCGAACAACGTTCTCTTCACCGTCGACGGGAGCCTCGTCACCCAGGGCACCGCGGCACAGCCCGTCGTCCTCACGACCGCGGCTGACGACACGCGCGGCGGCGACTCCAACGGCGACGGCTCCGCGACCGCGCCGACACCCGGCATGTGGCGCTACGGCGTGACGGTCGCGACAGCCGACATCCGCCACACGATCTTCCGTTACGGCAGCCTCGGGGCGAGCTCGAACGGAACCGGTTCCCGTGTCACGGACTCCCGCTTCGAGTACGCCGGCCTCGCCGTCCACGGCGGATCGGGGAACGTCCTCGTGGAGCGCAACACGGTGCTCGACAGCCCCGGCGCCGGCATCACCGTCGCGGGCGCCTCCGGCACCATCGCGGTGCGAGGCAACACGGCAACCCGCAGCGACGGCGTCGGCATCGACGTGACCGACGGACGAGGGTGGAACTTCGACGGTGCGACGTCGGTGACCGTCGCGGGCAACACCGCGACCGACTCCGGCGGCGAAGCGGTGGTCGTGGCCTCCGAACGGCTCGTCGGCGCACAGCTGACGGGCAACACCGGCTCGGGAAACAAGGGCAACTGGCTGACGGTCGCGGGTCGAGTGTCGGCCGACTGGGACTGGACCCCGTCGACCGCGGCCGGCGCACTCGGCCTCACGATCAAGAACGTCAGCGAGAACTACCGCGGTCTCACCGTCGCCGAGGGCAGCACGCTGACCCTCCGCGCCGGCACCGTCCTGAAGCTCGCGAACGGCAGCTGGTGCCGAAGCTGCACCGACGCCAACAACGTCGAGTTCTCCGTCGAGGGCGGCCTCGTGACCCGTGGAACGACGAGCAAGCCCGTGGTCCTCACGACCGCGACCGACGACACCCACGGAGGCGACTCCAACGGCGACGGCACCGCGACGACAGGGACCGACAGCGGATGGCGCTATGGCCTGAGCGTTGTCACCGCCGACCTGCAGCACACGCTGATCCGCTTCGGGAGCCTGACGATCGCCAGCGACGGCAGCCTGGCATCCGACGACCTCACCCTCGACAACGAGCAGGAGGTCTGCCTGTCGGTGGGAGACCGTGTCACCGGCTCGTTCCGAGGAAAGGTCGTCGGGTGCGACATCGGAGTCCGGGCCGCGGACGGGTTCGACGCGCGGCACTCGGACTGGGGAGCAGAGAGTGCGCCCGGGATCGACGGCAACCCGATCGTGGAGGGCCCAGTGGATGTCTTCCCCTGGGTAGGTGCGCCCACCCCCGCGCCGATCACGACGCCTGTCACTCCCCAGCCTGTGCTCATCGACGACGAGTGCAAGGACTACCTGCTGCTGGGCCTGCGCGGCTCGGGGCAGTCGTCATCCGACCTGCTCGGACCTGAGGTGCGCGCGATGTGGTCGAAGCTCCGCGTCGGGAGCGTCAGCGACGAGTTGCCCGAGGACGCGACGTTCGGTGCGATCGGCGTCGCCTATGAGGCGAACGCCGTGCCCATCTTCGGCACGAGCGGCCGCAACTTCTGGCAGCACCTGAACGACGTCGCGCAGTACACGCCCGGCGCATGGGACGGCGCGGTGAAGCTCATCGTGCAGATCCAGGAGGCTGTCGACGAATGCGGCGAGTCCGGCCAGACCCTCGTCATCGCGGGGTACTCACAGGGCGCCTGGGCCGCTCACGCCGCGCTTGCGTACCTGGGGGCGATCGACTCGCCGCTGCTCGACCACATCGGCGCGGTCGGACTCATCGCCGACCCGCTGCGCTCGAAGATCTTCGCCTTCCCGAACGCCGCGATCGCCGAACCCGGTGATGGTGTCGCCCACACCTGGGTCGGCGCCGCAGGGCTCGAGTGGATGGACTGGATCCGTGCGTCGGCGGCGGCGCTGAACGACTTCCCGACCGTGCCGCAAGTCCAGATGAACGACTCCCGCTACCCCTCCGGGCTCATCTCGGACACGCGCGAGCTGTGCGGACAGGGCGACGCGGTGTGCGACACGAGCTGGATCCTCACGTTCCCGCGCTCGCTCGACGCGGCCGGCTACTTCCAGGACGGAATGGGCATCCACACGTCCTATACGAACGACGACGGCGCGGTCTACTCCCCCGCCGAGGTCTTGGGATTCGACGTGCGGGAGGCGCTCTGGCCCTGAGGGTCGGGTTTCTTGGCCGCTAGCTGCAGAGCTCGAGATCGGCTCCACCGTGGAGCCTCAGAAGGTAACTATCTCGGCTGACTAGCAATTTCAGCCCCACTGGTTTACATTCGTCACACGGGTACCAGTCCCCCATCCGACGGAATCCCCCGTTCCGTCCGCGACTCCCCCCAGTCGCACGGACCCGAAGAGCCCTCCTCGATGACTGACGAGGAGGGCTCTCTCCGTGTCGCGGATGAGGCCATCGGCCGCGGACATCATCGCCGCGCCACGGCACGGATGGGGAGGCGGGGACCGGCGACGCCAGCCGGTCCCCGCCTCCTCGCCGCCCTTTCGGGGGAAGGGCGGCTCAGGCTCGCCCGGCGCTGGGGAACGCGCAGGCGAGCCTCCGGGGGGAGACGCCGGGAGCGGTGAGCCGTTGAGCACGTCTCACCGCGAATCGGCCGTCGAGAACGAACTCGGCGACGGAGCTGCGAGCGGATTCGGGTGTCCGCGGAGAGTTCATGTCACTCCTTAGTTCGTTCTCGAACGAATAACTAGAGAATACTCCCGGTCCGAGCGCTCCGCAAGATGTTCGTTCGCGGACGTATTATGAGCCCACGCGTCGACGACGGAGGAGTGGAATGGCGATCAGTCGCGGACCCGGGTTCGTCTCCCAGGCCGAGTACGAGCAGGCGACAGAGGAGATCCTGGCGCGATACGAGGGCGCCCTCGATCGGGACTCCTTCCGGGCCGTCTGGCTGCTGCACCAAGCGGCCGATGCCGCCCGCACCTTCCAGAGCGCACGCGTGCTCGACGAGTACGGCCTCTCCTGGGCGCAGTTCGAGGTGGTCTGGAGCCTCTGGCTGTTCGGCGAACGCGACGCCGGGTGGGTGGCGAACGCCGCGATGATCTCCAAGTCGGGCCTGACGACGATCCTCTCGCACCTGACGGGGCGGGGCCTCGTGACCCGGAGGCCGGACCCGGATGATGCGCGACGGAGCCTCGTCCGGCTCAGCGAGGAAGGCGAGCAGACGATGTTCAGCCTGTTCCGGCTCATGAACTCCGCGGAGCGCCAGCTGTCGGCGCCCCTCTCGCGGACCGAGAAGCAGCAACTCGCCCACCTGCTCAACACGATGCTCACCGGCTGGGAGGACGAGCGCCGGCCGTAGCCGTCCCCTCCCCCTCCCAGCGCTCCTCGGCTCGCGCTTTTCACGTCCGATACGCCCGATCGGCCGGCAACGGCGTCATGGAAGCGCCTCCGCCGCGTCTTCTCCCATAGGGGAAAGGCGGCACCGTGGAACCACGAGCACCGCAGGACAGGGAGCCGCGCCTGGCGCGTGCGCTCCGGCTCGGCCAGGTCGTCCGCCTGTCGATCTCATCCGTGACGCCCGCATCGTCGGTGGTGGTGATCCTTCCGGTCGTGTTGTTCACCCTGGGCTGGGGGGCTCCGATCGCCCTTCTGGCGGCCGGGCTGCTGTGCGTCCCGCTCGCCTTCTGCTACTCCTCGCTCGGCCGGCGCTTCCCGAGCTCCGGGGGTGAATACACCTTCGCGCGCCGCTTCTTCGGCCCCGGCGTGGCGCGCGCCACCTGGGCGACCACCATCGTCGGTGTGACGCTGGCCGTCGCCGCCATGCTCCACGGAGGCGCCCACCTCCTCGTCGGCGTGCTCGGCCCGGGCACTGAGACGTGGTCTGCGGTCGCGCTGTGCGCGATCGTGGCCGTCGTCGCCCCGCAGCACGTGCGGCGAGGAGCACGGATCACCTCCGTGATGCTGCTCATCGAGATCGTCGCGGTGCTCGGAATCACCGCGGTCGGAGTCATCGGCTTCCTGAACTCCGGAACCTCGGTGGAATCCTGCGCGGTCGTGGCACGATCTTCGGTCTCGGCACTCGACGGAGGTCAGGTCCTCGCCTTCATCGCCGTCGCCTACTTCGCGCTGGCGGGGTTCGGATCCGCCGTCATCCTCGGGGAGGAAGACCTCGACTCCGGGCGACTCGCGGCCCGCGCCGTCGGATGGACCCTGGCACTCACGTTCGCGCTGGAGTTCGCCGCGCTGATGGCCCTCCTCCTCGCCAACTGGTGCGGCCCGAATCCCCCGCACGGCGAGGCGGGACTGCTCACCGCGCTGAGCGGATTCGAGTCGTCGCCGACCTTGCAAGCGGCCGTCCTCGTCAGCGCCGCGATCGCCTGCCTCAACGCCGCCATCGTCATCGCCATGCAGGGCGCGCGCATCGTCTACTCCGCCGCGCGCGAAGACCTGCTTCCCGTGCGCGCGGCGCGGAGCCTCCGACGCATCCGCGAAGGTTCCCAGGCGCCGGCCGCGGCGACGATCCTCGTGGTGGCAGCCGCCGGCCTTGCCGCACTGCTTCTGCCCGCCGAACGCGTCATCGCCGTCGCGAGCGCGGCCCTCATCGTTCCGCCCGCCGCCGTCGCCGCGAGCCGCATGGCCTGGCGAGGCGGTCCCGGCGGTCCGTTCGGCCGCTGGGTGGCGCCCGGCGGTGCCCTGCTCGCCCTGGGACTCGTCGCCGGCTTCGGGATCGCCGCAGACCCGTGGGCGTTCGCCGTGCCGGTGATCGCCTGGCTCGTGGGGCTCGGCTACGACCGGTGGACAGACAACGGAATCGGAGGATCGCGCACCGCCGCCCACACGCGATGATCGCCCCGGAGCCGAAGCTCCGAGGCGATCATCAATGCGTTCGCGGTTCCTGTGTCGGTCGCCCTTTCGAGCTTCTTTCGTTTCTGTTTTCCTTCGCAAGACCAAAGATACTCAGCGCCGAAACGGCGTCAAGATGTCGCCGCAAAGTCATCTCTCGTTCACGTTGAAGGTGAGACTCGATCCACCTCCGACCAGGGAGTCATCCTCCAGACGGATGACGATGCGACCACCGACGGACGCCCCGAAGCCGACGAATTCGTACCGTCGAATCATGGCCACCGCGACACTCCCCCTCCCCCGTCAGATCGCCCGCACGCCCGCCACCGCCGCGGCGCGCGTCAGCTCGGCGGCGGGCGCCGCGGTGCTGTCGATCCTCGGGAGCATCGCCGCGATCGGCATCGCTGCGATCGGCCTGCTCGTCGTGCCCGTCGCGGCGTTGGTCGTCTTCGGACCGGTGCTGCTCGAGTTGCTGACCTGAGTAGGCGGAGGGGCGTTTCGTCTCGCTGCGCTCGCTCAACGACCGGAGGGGCGGGGGCGTTTCGTCTCGCGGTGCTCGCTCAACGACCGGAGGGGTGGGGCGACGGAGGCGGGCGGGGTCAGTGGTGGTCGCCGACGAGCTTCAGTCCGACGACGCAGCCGACGAGGCCGAGGATCAGGAGCATCTTCACGATCGAGAAGTCCTCGTCGCCGCTGATCATCGCCCACGCGACGGTGAGCGAGGCCCCGATCCCGACCCACACGGCATAGGCGGTGCCCGTCGAGATCTCGCGCATCGCCCACGCGAGACCACCCATGCTGGCGATGAGGGTGACGCCGAAGACAACGGTCGGCCAGAGCTTGGTGAACCCCTCGGACCTGCCGAGCGCGGTCGCCCAGACCGCCTCGAGCACACCGGAGATGATGAGGATGACCCACGACATGACGGACTCCTTGGCCAGTCTTGTCGCTCACCGGGTACTGATCCGTCGTCCGGGGACCCTGTCGGGATCCGTGATCGAGGGTAGCGGAAGGGGCTGATCAGCGGCTGTGCAGACGTTTCGTCTCGCTGCGCTCGCTCAACGACCGGAGGCGACGGGGGGACGGCTAGGGGGCGATGAAGAAGATCGCGTCGAGCAGGCCGGGATTGTGGGCGTGGACCAGCACGGCGAACACGACCGCGTCGAAGAGAAGGTGCACGGTCACGACGTAGCCGAGCGACTTCGTTCGCAGGAAGATGATCGCCTGCAGCAGCGCGAACGGAATCGTCAGCACCGGACCCCACGCGCGGTAGCCGAGCTCCCACAGGAACGACACGAACACGACCGCCTGCAGCACGTTGGCTGTCGCATCTGCGAAGTGCCGGCGAAGGAGCACGAAGCACGTGCAGATGAAGAACAGCTCATCCCAGATGCCGACGGCGCCGACGCCGACGAACAGCCGCGCGATGAGGTCGGGGGTGTCGACGACCGGCCAGTTGAGGTAGACGCCCGAGGTGATGAAGTAGAACGGCAGGATCAGCCAGCCGAGCACCAGCACGGCGCCGAGCCAGACCCACTGCCACGGCCGCCAGCGCCCGCCGCCCCGCCACGGGAACCGGATCGCGTGATCGCGGTACACCCAGCGCGACAGCACGTACGGGACGACGACCGCACCGCCGAGGGCCAGCGTGAAGCGGATCATCGCCGCGTTGTCGAGTTCGGCTTTCAGCGGCACGGAGCTGACGATCAGGAGCCCCACGGCGATGAGCGACAGGTCGCGGGTGAGTGACGGTCCGGCCGCCGTGACCCTCCCCCGCTCGAGGGCGAACGCCGTCCCCAGCCCCGCGGCGAGGAGCAGCCACCCGAGCCACGGAGTGAGCAGCACGAAGAACGCGGGCGCGGCCAGGCACACGAGGAGCGCCGGGACGACCTCGACCGAGACGAGCGGCCGCCCGGCGGCATCGGGCCGAGGGTGCGGGGCGGAGCGTGCGTTCACGATCTCGGCCGGCGTCGATACGCGAGGTCGCGGATCTCGCGTCCCTTGGCGATGCCCTTGCGCTCGAACGCGGTCATCACGCGGCCGTCGAAGCGCGGCGCCCACTCCCCCTCGAACTCCGGCGCGAACTCCCCGGCCTCGGCGAGGACGGCGCGCATCTGGAGCGCATAGTCCTCCCAGTCTGTGGCGAGGCGAAGCGTTCCGCCATCGCGGAGGGCGCGGGCGGCGATCGGCACGAACGCGGGCGCGATGAGCCGGCGCTTGTTGTGCTTGGCCTTGTGCCAGGGGTCGGGGAAGAACACCCAGAGCTCGTCGACGGAGGCCTCGGGCAGCAGGTGCTCGAGCACCTCGGGGGCGTTCGCCTCGACCAGGCGCAGGTTGTCGGCGGCGGCGCGATCAGCGTCGAGCATCGTGCGAGCGAGCCCGGCGCGGAACACCTCGACGGCGACGAAATCGGTCTCGGGACGCGACGAGGCCGCGTGAACGATCGCGTGCCCCTGGCCGGAGCCGATCTCGACGATCAGCGGCGCCGACCGGCCGAACACGGCGGCGGGATCGATGGCCGACCCGGGAAGCACGCTCGTCGATGCGGCGTCGCGCTCCACGGGCAGCAGGTAGCGGGGAGAGAGCTCCTCCCACGCGCGGTCCTGCGCCTCGCTCATCCGGCCGCTGCGACGCACGAACGAGACGGGCTTGTCGCGGTAGCGCGGGGCGTCGGCGGCGGTTTCGGGCTCGGGCACCCGTCCAGGCTACCTACCGGAGCCGACGCCGACCGCCGCGTCAGTCAACGGTGACGAAGTCGATGAGCTCCTCCACCCGGCCGAGGAGGGCGGGGTCGAGGTCGCGGTAGCTGTGGACGGCGCCGAGGATCCGCTGCCAGTTGCGGGCGAGGTCGATCGGGGTCTCCGCGGGCCACCCGAGGGCACGGCTGACGCCCACCTTCCACTCGATCCCGCGGGGAACGTCCGGCCAGCCCGCGATGCCGAGGGCGCGGGGCGTGACGCACTGCCAGACGTCGACGTGGGGATGCCCGACGATGCGCACGAAGCGTCCGTGCGGGCCACGCGCGACCGCCTCGGCGATGCGGGTCTCCTTGGATCCCGGCACGAGGTGGTCCACGAGCACGCCGTAGCGGCGATCTGCCGACGGTGGGTCTTCCTGAAGGACGGCATCGAGCAGGTCGACGCCCTGCAGGAACTCGACGACGACGCCCTCGGCGCGGAGGTCGTCGCCCCACACCTTCTCGACGAGCTCGGCGTCGTGCTTGCCCTCGACGAGGATGCGCGAGGCGCGAGCCACACGTGCCCGCGACGTGGGCGCGGCGAACGATCCGGACGCCGTGCGCGTCGGCGCCGTGGGCGCTGCGGCCTTCGGGGCCACCAGCTGGATCGCCTGGCCGTCGACGAGGAAACCGCCACCCAGGGGGAAGAGCCGGCGGCGACCGTGGCGATCCTCGAGCGCCACGTGCCCGGCCTCGATCCCGACGACGGCACCGCAATATCCGTCGCCCGCGACCTCCACGACGAGGTCGCGCTCCGCGGGCACCTGCGGGACGACCTTCCGCCCCGCCTCGCGCCAGCCCGCGGCCAGCACATCGCTCCCGTACCTGTCGTCCATCGCGCCCTCCGTGCGTGTCACTCCGAGTGCGTGAGCCTAGCCCGGGCCGGGGTCGCGACCGGCGAGCGACGCGCATCGCACCGCCGACGGAGGCCGCCCGAACATGCGCCGACAAGGTCTGGGCAGATCCACAGGCGACCCCGGCCGGATCGCCTATCGCCGCATACGACGCCGGGCATAGACTCGCAAAAGGGGCGGGGCACGTGTCCCCGACGAGGAGGATCCACCGATGCGATCGCGCCGGGTGACGCGTGGAGTGTTGGCGCTCGCAGCCACCGTATCGATCGTGCTCGGCGGCGCGCTGGCGGCCTCCGCCACCGATCCGCTCCCCCTCGGAAGCACCCGTGTGCTCGACGACGCCGGCGTGCTCTCGGCCTCGCAGGAGCAGGCCGTGCAGGCCCGCTCCGAGGCCCTCTCCGCCTCGTCGGGACTGGATCTCTGGGTGGTCTACGTCGACCAGTTCACGAACCCCTCCGACGCCTCGGACTGGGGCAACACGACCGCCGACCTCAACAACCTCGGCCCCAACCAGTACCTGCTGGCGATCGCCACCGAGGGGCGCTCCTTCTTCCTCTCCGGGCATCCCGACAGCCCCGTCAGCGACGATCAGCTCGCGGCCATCGAACAGGAGCGCATCGGCCCCGCCCTGCAAGGCGGCGACTGGGTCGCCGGCGCGACGGCGGCCGCCGACGGCCTCGCCGATGCCGAGAGTGGCGCAGGCGGTGGCGGCGGTCTCGGCGGCATCCTGTTCGTCCTGTTGCTGGTCGCCGTGGTCGGAGCCCTCATCTTCTTCGTGATCCGCTCGCGTCGGAAGTCGCGGCAGCCGGCGGTGGCGGGCGGCGGCACTCCCGCGATCCCGCAGGAGCCCGTCGAGGAGCTCGCCCGGCGCGCCGCCTCGGCCCTCGTCCAGACCGACGACGCCCTGAAGACCAGCGAGCAGGAGCTCGGCTTCGCCCGTGCGCAGTTCGGCGACGCCGCCGCTGCCGAGTTCGAGACGGTCCTCGCCCAGGCCAAAGCCGACCTCGACGCGGCCTTCGCGCTGAAGCAGCAGCTCGACGACGCGACGCCGGACAGCGAGCAGGACGTCCGCGGCTGGAACACGCAGATCATCGAACTGTGCGACCGTGCGAACAGCGCCCTCGACGCCAAGGCCGCCGCCTTCGACGAGCTGCGCAAGCTGGAGCAGAACGCCCCCGAAGCCCTGGCACGGGTGCAGGAGCTGCGGGCCACGGTCGGGCAGGCAACGGAGGCCGCTGCCGCTCGCCTCGCGGTGCTGCAGACCTCCTACGCGCCCGACGCTCTGACGGCCATCGCCGACAACCCCGAGCAGGCGCGTCAGCGCCTCGCGTTCGCCGATGAACAGCTGACGACGGCGCAGACCGCCATCGGCGCCGGCGACGGCGGCGAGGCGGCGGTGAGCATTCGCGCCGCCGAGGAGGCGGTCGGCCAGGCCAAGCTCCTCCAGGACGCCGTCGACAAGCTGGGCTCCGACCTCGCCACCGGCGAGCGCGAAGCGGCCTCGCTCATCGCCGAGCTCGAGAAGGACGTCGCGACCGCGTCCGCTCTCCCCGACCCCGACGGCCGGATCGCCGGGGTCGTCGCGGGAACGCGCCACCAGATCGAGTCCGCGGAGCCGCTCCTCAGCGGGGCCGCGAAGAATCCGCTCTCCGCTCTCGACGGACTCGAGAAGGCCGATGCCGAGATCGATGCGCTGCTCACCGGCATCCGCGACGCGCAGGAGAAGCAGCGCCGCGCGGCACAGCAGCTCGATCAGCTGCTCACGCACGCGCAGGCGCAGGTCTCCGCCGCCGAGGACTACATCACCTCGCGCCGGGGCGCCGTGGGCGCCACCGCCCGCACGCGGCTCGCCGAGGCGGGCGCCTCCCTCGTCCAGGCTCGCCAGCTCGCGGCGCCCGACCCCGCGCAGGCCGTCGCGGCCGCCCAGCGCGCCAACGACCTTGCCGCGCAGGCGATGCAGCACGCGCAGAACGACGTCGGCGGCTTCGGCAACCAAGGCGGCGGTGGCGGCGGCGACGTCATGGGCGCCGTCCTCGGCGGCATCCTGATCAACTCGCTGCTCGGCGGTGGCGGCCGCAGCGGAGGCGGCGGGATGCCGCCGCTGCGCAGCGGCGGACGCGGCGGAGGCTTCAGCTCCGGCAGCTTCGGCGGCGGAGGCACCCGCTCCCGCCGCGGCGGAGGACGATTCTGACCGGCCGTCACCGGCACCCCATCCACTCGACCACCCATACCTCCCGCTAGGAAAGGAAAACCGATGGCAAAGCAGTCCATCTTCGGCCGCATCTCGACCCTCGTGAAGGCGAACGTCAACGCCCTGATCGACCAGGCCGAAGACCCTCAGAAGATGCTCGATCAGCTGGTCCGCGACTTCACGAACAACATCGCCGACGCGGAATCGGCCATCGCCGAGACGATCGGCAACCTGCGCCTGCTCGAGCGCGACCACGCCGAGGACGTCAAGGCGGCCACGGAGTGGGGCAACAAGGCGATCGCCGCCAGCCGCAAGGCCGACGAGCTGCGCTCCGCCGGCAACACCGCCGACGCGGACAAGTTCGACAACCTCGCCAAGATCGCCCTCCAGCGCCAGATCGGCGAGGAGAACGAGGCCGCCGCGATCGCCCCGTCGATCGCTGCACAGACCGAGGTCGTCGACAAGCTCAAGGACGGCCTCAACGGCATGAAGCAGAAGCTGGAGCAGCTGAAGTCGAAGCGCTCCGAGCTGCTGGCCCGCGCCAAGACCGCCGAGGCGCAGAACAAGGTGCACGACGCGGTCAAGTCGATCGACGTCATGGACCCCACGAGCGACCTCGGCCGCTTCGAGGACAAGGTCCGCCGCCAGGAGGCCCTCGCCGCCGGCAAGGCGGAGATCGCCGCCTCGTCGCTGGACGCGCAGTTCAACGAGCTGGAGGACGTCGGCGAGCTGACCGAGGTCGAGGCGCGCCTGGCAGCGCTGAAGAGCGGCGGCACCGCCGCACCGGCCCTCGAGCAGTAAGCACCGAGCAGTAAGCACCGAGCAGTAAGCACCGAGCAGTAAGCGAGCAGTAAGCACCGAGCAGTAGGCGGTGCTCTCAGCGCCGGGTGTCGTCCGCGACGCCCGGCGCTGACGCGTTTCGCCGACAGCGTGCGCACGAGCGCCCGTCGCGGCGCCCGCAGGCGGCCCGAGCAGAGGAAGATGACACCATGACGCGTTTCCTCGTGGCCCCGCAGTGGCAGGGCTCCCCCGCCTCGCGGGCGATGCTCCTGATCGACGGCGCCGAGGCGATCGCGGGTGATCTGCCCCGGAGCGCCTGCACCCGGGTCGAGGTGCCGGTCGAGGCGGGCGAGTCGCTCGAGACGGGCATCCGTCGCTACAGCGCCCTGCGCCGCGTGCGCGAGAGCCTCGCCGAGGCCCTGGCGGCCTCCGACGAGACGCCGCTCGTGGTGGGCGGCGACTGCGGGGTGGCGGTTCCCGCGATCGCGCATGCGGCAGCGGCGCACCCCGGCCTCGCGGTCGTCTGGTTCGACGCGCACGGTGACCTGCACACCCCGGAGACCTCACCCTCGGGCGCGTTCGGCGGGATGGCGCTGCGCGCCGTCTTCACTCCGGGCCCGCTGAGCGACGGGGGCGTCGCCGCGGAGCGCGTGGTCCTCGCCGGCGCGCGCGAGTTCGAGGACGCCGAATGGGAGGCCGTGGGCTCCTCGGGCCTTCGCCACGTGCCCGCGGGCGACCTCGCCGACCCCGCCGCGCTCGTGGACGCCGTGACGGCCACCGGAGCGGACGCCGTCTACATCCACGTCGACCTCGACGTGCTCGACCCCGCCGTCCTCGGAGGCGTCGCGCTGCCGGTTCCGTTCGGGGTGCCGCTGGATCAGCTCACCGCCACCATCCGCGCACTCCGCACCGGCTTTCCGCTCGTCGGCGCCTCGATCGCCGGCTTCGCGCCGTCGAGCCCGCACGCCGCCGTCGACGACCTCGGCACGATCCTCCGGGTCGTGGGGGCTCTGGCATGATCGCCCGGCCGCCGAGCGGCTGGCGCGAGCGCGCCGACCGTGCCGTCGCACGCGGCGAACGCATCGACCGCGTGCTGCCGGCGGTGCTGGTCGACTCGCCGCTCAGCCTCCTCGGCTACTGGTGGGGAACCGCTGTGGGCTGGACCTGGGGCACCCTGTGGTCGACGGGCCGGATCGAGCGACGCGAGGGCCTGTGGGTCTTCCGCGGTATGCCGGAGTGGACCTTCCGACGCGGCGGGGTGTGCGTCGGGGGGTGCTTCCTCACCGGCTCCGCGCCGGTCACCGACTCACTGCTGCGTCACGAGGCGGTGCACGCCCGCCAGTGGCGCCGCTACGGCTTCCTGATGCCGCTGCTGTATCTGTTCGCGGGCCGTGACCCGCTGACGAACCGGTTCGAGATCCTCGCCGGGCTCGAAGACGGCAACTACGTCCCGCGCGGCACCCGCTGAGGTCTGCTGTCCGAGCGGGCGCGAGTCAGCGCGCGGTGGTGAGGCCGAAGCGCTCGGGGGTGTGGATGCCGTCGGCGGAGAAGCCGAGCCGCTCGGTGAGGTGGTCGACGATGTCGGCGGTGCCGAGGAACCCGCCCAGCAGGTGGACCTGCGTGCTGTCGTCGTGATCGCAGAGCATCTCGTCCGCCCATGCGGTCACCGCCCGCGACAGGGCCGCGCCCGACGCGCAGGACCGGCCGGTGCCGGGAGCGCCGGTGCGGCGTGAGCGGTCGAGCCAGGTCACGACCACGCGGGGCGGCACGGAGATCTCGCCGATCCATCCGGCGTCGGGGACCTCGATGAACACTCGCCCGGTCGAGCAGATCGGCAGCGTCGACAGCAGCAGCTCGAGCTCGGCGAGCGCGTGCTCGTCGGCCGTGATCAGCTGCTGCACACGCGTGTGCTTCGCCGCACGGCACGCGCTGGCGCTGTGCGGGGTGCGGTGAGCTGCGGAGACCGTGGACATGATGCCTCCACTATACCGCGTGGTAAGGCATGCCTCACCTCAGTCGGAGACGAGCACCCGCCGCAGCTCGCGGAGCTCGTCGTCGGCGAGGCCGTGGGCCCGCAGGAACTCGACGGGAGCGCCGTAGCGCGCGTGGAGGTCGTCGAGGAGGGCACGCATCACCGGTGCGGGCGAGCGGGTCGCGAGATCGGCGAGATTCTGCGCCTCGGGGTGCAGCCGCTGCAGATACGCGAGCACCCGCGCGTTGCGGTCGGCCGGCAGCAGCGCCTCGGTGCGGGCGTAGTCGGCGATGATCGCGTCCTCGTCAACCCCCGCGGCGGCGAGGGTGAGAGCGACGGTCACCCCGGTGCGGTCCTTGCCGACCGTGCAGTGCACGAGCACCGGCGCCTCATCGATGACGCTCCGCACCACCTCCACGATCGCGTCGGCCGACTCATCGACCAGGCTGCGGTACAGCGCATCGAGGGTCACGTCCTGCGCGAAGAAAGAACTCGCCGACCCCGCGAACAGCGGGATGCGCCGGGTCGTCACCGGGAGGTCGCCGAGCTCGGTCGGCTCGAAGGCGATCTCCTCGTCCTCGCGCAGATCGACGATGCGGCGGAGGCCGAGCGTGCGGATCGCCTCGCGTCCCGCGGGGCCGACCCGGGCGAGGTTCCCGGAGCGGAACAGCACACCTCGGCGGGTCTCCCCCGTGCCCGCCGGCAGGCCGCCGACGTCGCGGAAGTTCAGGGCGCCCGCGACGTCAGGCATGCGGGTGGGCGGCGTCCGCCGCGGCGGCCGCATCCGGCGCAGCCGCGCGGCGCGGCGGCACCGGGTACTTCCCCGCGATCGTGATGCGGTTGAAGGCGTTGATGGAGACCAGGAGCCAGCTGAGCGCGACGTACTCCTGCTCGGTGAGGATGCCGCCGACGCGGTCGTACACGTCGTCGGGGATGCCGTCCTCGTGAATGAAGACGTAGCACTCGGCCAGTTCCAGGGCCGCCCGCTCGCGGGCGCTGAAGACGCCCGAATCCCGCCACGCGGCGAGCTGGGCGATCTCGTCGGCGCTGATTCCCGCGGCGACGGCGCGGTCGACGTGGATGCGCACGCAGTAGGCGCAGCCGTTGAGCTGCGAGCTGTGGATGAGGGCGAGCTCCTTCAGACGCGCGTCGATGCCCGCCTCGGCGGCGAGCGCGCCGACCGTCTGCGAGAACGCCTCGAGCGCGTCGTACGCCGGCCGCGCCGAGCGGGAGAGGTGGACGCGTCGTTCCTGGGTCATGCGCCCAGCCTACGACTCGCGCTGGCCCGCATTTCGTCCCGCGTCGCGTGAGGAGCGCTTCCGGGACGGGCGTCCCCAGGGTCGGGCATGATGGCGGCATGAGCGACGAGTTCCAGTTCCTCCCGGCGCAAGCCGCCGACCTCGGCGTCACCGCCCCCGCGGTGCGGCGGCTCACGCACACGCTGCCCGATGGGCGGACGGTGAGTGCGCTCGCCTACGGCGACGGCGCGCCCGCGGTCACCTTCCTCCACGGCGCGGGCCTGAACGCCCACACGTGGGACACGACCGTCCTCGCGCTGGGCCTGCCGGCGCTCGCGATCGACCTCCCCGGTCACGGCGACTCGTCGTGGCGGGCCGACGCCGCCTACACCGGCCCGGTGCTCGCAGGCGACCTCGCCGCCGCCGTCGCGGAGTGGACGAGCGGCCCGCAGGTGCTGGTCGGGCAGTCGCTGGGCGGACTCACCGCCGCCGCCCTGGCGGCCCGTCATCCGGAGCTCGTCCGTGAGCTCGTCGTCGTCGACATCACCCCGGGCATCGACCCCGCCGGCGACGCGTCGCAGATCCGCGCCTTCTTCGCCGGGCCGACCGACTGGGCCTCTCGGGAGGAGCTCGTCGAACGAGCGCTCTCGTTCGGGCTCGGCGGCTCCCCCGAGGCGGCGGCGCGCGGCGTCTTCCTGAACTCGCGGATTCGTCCGGACGGCCGCGTCGAGTGGAAGCACCACTTCGCGCACCTCGCCAACGCCGCCGCGGGCGACCCCGCGCTGGCCGCCGCCGCGAGCGCCCAGCAGGATGCGGTCCGTGACGTCCTGTCGGCGTCGGGCTGGGACGACCTCGCCGCCGTGACGGTGCCGGTCACGCTCATCCGGGGCGACCGCGGCTTCGTCACGCCCGCCGATGCCGACGAGTTCGCACGTCGTCTGCCCGCCGCGACGGTGGTCACGGTCGCCTCGGGGCACAACGTCCAGGAGGAGCAGCCCGTCGAGCTGGGCCGCCGCATCGCCGCCCTCGCAGGATGACGATTCTCGAACGTTCGTGACCCCGGATGTCCGCACCACCCGCGGCGGACTCTAGGCTGTTACGCGCACCAGAGTCGGCAGACCGCCGCGGCGCAGCGCAATCACCACCGAGAAGCCCGGTATCCACGAACCCGCGCGCCGCGTCCCTTCGGCACCTGCCCCTTGCGAAAGGACCTTCACCCACATGCTCCGTCGCCCCACCATCGTCGCCGCCGCCCTGCTGGCCGCCGGCGCGCTGCTGCTCTCGGGCTGCACCGGCACCACCGAGCCGAGCCCCACGACGACCGCGATCACACCCGATCCCGACGCGTCCGTCAACATCCGCCTCGTGCTCGAGCCCGGAAACCTCGACATCCGCGAGACGGCGGGCGCCGCGCTCGACCAGATCCTGATCGACAACATCTACGAGGGCCTCGTGGCGCGCACGCCCGAGCAGGAGATCGTGCCCTCCCTCGCGAGCGCCTACGAGGTCTCGCCCGACGGGCTCACCTACACGTTCACCCTGCGCGAGGGTGTGCTGTTCCACGACGGCGAAGAGCTCACCCCCGACGACGTCGTGTGGTCGCTGGAGCAGGTGAGGGACACCGAGTCGTTCCGCGACTCCGCCCGCCTCGCGAAGGTCGACGACATCACCGCCGAGGGACAGACCATCACGCTGACCCTCAGCGAGCCGGACTCCACCCTGCTGTGGAACCTCACCGGCCGCGCCGGCCTCATCCTCGAAGAGGGCGACAAGACCGACCGCAAGACCGCGGCCAACGGCACCGGCCCCTTCACTTTGGAGAGCTGGAAGCAGGGCGACAGCATCACGTTCGCCCGCAACGACGCGTACTGGGGCGACAAGGCGAAGGTCGCCGAGGTCGTCTTCAGCTACCTCCCCGACAACCAGGCGGCCCTCACCGGCGCCCTGGCGGGCGAGTTCGACGCCCTCACCGGCTTCGACGCCAACCTCACCGAGCAGATAGAGGCGAACGGCGACTTCGCGGTCAGCCTCGGCGCATCGACCGACAAGGGCACCCTCGCGTTCAACAGCAAGAAGGCGCCCCTGGACGATCCCCGCGTGCGCCAGGCGATCCGTCAGGCGATCGACAAGGAATCGATCGTGACTGCGCTCGGTGCGGGGCAGACGCAGTACGGGCCGATCCCCGAGCTCGACCCGGGCTACGAGGACCTCTCCGATGTCGCGCCCTACGACCCCGAAGCGGCACGCGCCCTGCTCGCGGAGGCCGGCGCCGAGAACCTCTCCCTGACGCTGACGCTGTACAGCGGCTACGGCACGACGGTCTCGCAGATCCTCGTCTCGAACCTCAACGACGTCGGCATCACGCTCAAGGTCGACGCGGTGGAGTTCCCGACCTGGCTCAACGACGTGTACATCAACCAGGACTACGACCTGAGCTTCGTCCTCCACACCGAGGCGCGCGACTTCGAGAACTGGGCGAACCCGGACTACTACTTCACCTACGACAACCCCGAGGTGCAGCGCCTGTACGCCGAGTCGGTCGCCGCCACCGACGAGGCGACCGCCGCCGACCTGCTCGCGCAGGCAGCCCGCATCGTGTCGGAGGACCATGCGGCCGACTGGCTGTACAACGGAGCCTCCGTCGTCGCGGTGAGCACCGATATCGCGGGTCTCCCGACGGTCAACGTCAACGAGCGCCTCAACGTCGCCGAAGTGGTCAAGAGCGCGGAGTGATCCGCTACGCACTGACGCGGCTGGCCCTGCTTCTGCTCGGCCTGTTCGTCGCCAGTGCGCTCATCTTCCTGACCCTGCGCGTCCTCCCCGGCGATGTGGCCCAGCTCATCGCCGGGGTGAACGCCACCCCCGAGCAGCTCGCCGCGATCCGCGAGCGGCTCGGGCTCGACCGGCCGCTGCTCGGGCAGTACGCGGCATGGCTCGGGGGCATCGTGACCGGCGATCTCGGCAGCTCGCAGCTGACCGGGACGCCCGTCATCGACGAGCTGCTGCAGAAGGCCGAGGTGACGATCCCCCTCGGCCTGATGGCCCTGACGATCGCCCTCCTGGTCGCCCTGCCCTTCGGGGTGCTGTCGGCGGTGCGCCGCGGACGGCCCGACGGCACCGCGCTGAGCGTCGGCGCTCAGACGGTGGCCGCGGTCCCCGTGGTCTGGGCGGGCATGATGCTCGTCATCGTCTTCGCGGTGTGGCTCGGCTGGCTCCCCGCCCAGGGGTTCCCCCGGGACGGGTGGGACGAACCGGGCGCCGCCCTCCGCGCACTCCTCCTCCCGGCGATCACGATCGGCGTGATCGAAGGGGCGATGCTCATGCGCTTCGTGCGGTCGGCGACCCTGCAAGCGGTCGGCCAGGACTACGTCCGCACGGCCGCCGCCAAGGGCCTCACCCGCACCCAGGCGCTCCTTCGCCACGGACTCCCCAACGTGGGGCTGTCGATCATCACGGTCCTCGGGCTCCAGGTGGCGGGCATCATCGTCGGCGCCGTCGTCATCGAGCAGCTGTTCGGGCTGCCCGGCATCGGACGCATGCTCGTCGAAGACGTCGGGAACCGCGACCTGCCCAAGGTGCAGGGCGAGCTGCTCGCCCTCACCGGCTTCGTGCTGATCGTCGGATTCGTCGTGGACCTCACCCACCGGGTGATGGACCCCCGGCAGCGGGAGGCGGAATGACGACCCTTCGACGAGCTCAGGGACCGGAGGACGAGCCGCAGGGGGCGGGCGGGGCGGGTGGACGGGCGACCCTTCGACAAGCTCAGGGACCGGCGGGTGAAGGGGCGACCCTTCGACGAGCTCAGGGACCGGAGGCGGGGACGCGGTGGGGATGGCTCGGACGGCTGTGGGGACTGTCCACGGGCCGGTTCGGCATCCTCGTCGTCGCCGCGATCGGCCTCGTCGCCCTCGTGGCGGTGTTCTGGCTGCCTTTCGACCCGCAGCGGGTCGACATCGCCGCGCGCTGGGCGCCGCCCGGCTGGCCGCACCTCCTCGGCACCGACAGCTCAGGTCGAGACATCCTCAGCCTCCTCATGGCGGGCGCCCGCACGACGGTGTGGGTGGCGCTCGGCGCCGGCCTGGTCGCGACCCTCATCGGCCTCGTGCTGGCCGCCCTGGGCGCCCTCACCGCGCGGTGGGTGCGCGAGTCGGTCGCGGTGGCCGTCGACATCCTCATCGCCTTCCCCGTGCTCCTGATCGCCATGATGATCTCCTCGGTGTGGGGCGGCTCGCTGTGGGTCGTGATCTTCTCCGTCGGCATCGGCTTCGGCGTCAACATCGCACGCGTCACCCGGCCGGAGCTGCGTCGCGTGCTCCACAGCGACTTCGTGCTGGCCGGGCGGGCGAGCGGCCTCACGCCCTTCCAGAACCTCTGGCGTCACCTGCTGCCGAACGTCGCTCCCGTCTTCATCGTGCAGCTGTCGTGGGGCATGGCCGTCGCCGTGCTCGCCGAGGCCGGTCTCAGCTACCTCGGATTCGGTGCACCGTCGACCGAACCCTCCTGGGGCCTCCTCCTCAAGGAACTGCAGGCCTACATCACCGTCCATCCGCTGAGCGTCGTCTGGCCGGGCCTGGCGATCACCCTCACCGTGCTGGGGCTGAACCTCTTGGGCGACGCCCTCCGCGAGGCGACCGACCCCACCCTCACCCGTCGCGCCAGCGCCGCCCAGACCCACCAGCCGGCGGTGATCGCATGAGCCTCGTCGTTCGCGACCTCGTGATCGAGATCGGCGGCCGCCGCGTCGTCGACGGCATCTCGTTCGACGTGCCCGCCGGTGCCCGTGTCGGTCTCATCGGCGAGTCCGGGTCGGGCAAGTCGCTGACGGCGCTGGCGCTCCTCGGGCTCCTCCCCGAGGGTGCGACGGCGACGGGCAGCATCCGCTGGGACGACCGCGAGCTGATCGGGCTCCCCGACCGCGAGCTGGCCGCTCTCCGCGGCGACGAGATCGGCATCGTCTTCCAGGAACCGCGCACCGCGCTCAACCCGATCCGCACCGTGGGGCGCCAGATCGCCGAGTCCATCCGCATCCACGAGGGGATCTCCCGGCGGGACGCCCGCGAGCGCGCGATCGCCGAGGCCGAGCGGGTACGCCTTCCCGAGCCCGCCCAGATCGTGCGGCGCTACCCGCACCAGCTCTCCGGCGGGCAGCGGCAGCGCGTCGCGATCGCGATGGCGCTGGCGTGCCGTCCGCGGCTGCTGATCGCCGATGAGCCGACCACCGCGCTCGACGTGACGATCCAGGCCGAGGTGCTCGACCTGCTCGGATCGCTGGTCGACGACGACGGCATGTCGCTCGTCTTCATCACCCACGACCTCGCGGTGCTGTCGCAGGTCGCGACCGAGGCGGTCGTGCTCGAAGACGGACGGATCGTCGAGCAGGGGCCGCTGACGCGACTCCTCACCGCACCCGCCTCACCGGTGACGCAGGGCCTCCTGCGCGACGCCACCGCCACCCTGTGGCATCCAGAGGGGCGTTCAGACGGGCGTCCGGACCGCCGACCGGGAGGCGCATCATGACGATCCTCCTCAGCGGACGCGGCCTCACACGCCGCTTCCCGTCGCCGGCGGTCCGCCCCTTCGGCCCCAAGCGCTGGACGACGGCGCTCGACGACGCCGACATCGACGTGCGCGAGGGCACCGCGCTCGGCATCATCGGCGAATCGGGATCGGGCAAGTCGACCCTCATCCGCCTGCTCCTCGGACTCGACGCGCCGACCTCGGGCACCGTCACGTTCGACGGCGCGCCAGTCGACGCCCGCGCCCGCGCGCGGGAGCTCCACTGGCTGCGGCGTCAGACCGGCATCGTCTTCCAGGACCCGTACGCGTCGCTCGACCCGCGGATGAGCGTCGGACGCATCATCGCCGAGCCGCTGTGGGCCCTCGGCATCGAAGGCGATCGCCGCGCCCGCGTGCGCGAGGTCCTCGGCGACGTCGGGCTCGACGCCGACATGGCGAGTCGCTTCCCCCACGAGTTCTCCGGCGGCCAGCGCCAGCGCATCGCGCTCGCCCGCGCGCTCGTGCACCGGCCGCGCCTGCTCGTCGGCGACGAGCCGCTCTCGGCGCTGGACGTGACCGTGCGGGCGCAGATCCTGGACCTCCTGCGTGAGCTCCGCGCCACCCGGCAGCTGACGCTCGTGCTCGTCTCCCACGACATCGGCGTGGTCCAGAACCTCTGCGACGACGTCGTGGTGATGAAGGACGGCCGCATCGTCGAGGAGGGGCCGACCGAGAAGGTGCTCCTCGAGCCGCAGGTCGGCTACACGCGCCGGCTGCTGGCGTCCATCCCCACCATCGCGCCGCGGTAGGCGACGAGAGCGCTACGAGAGCGCTACGCGCCGGACGAACTCCACGTCCAGCTCGCAGACGTACTCCTGCGCGGCGTCGGTGATGTCCTTCACGAACAGCCGCGCGCGGGCGCCCAGGCGCACGCACGTGCGGCGGGCGGCACGATCCTCCTCGTCGTCGGTGGGCTGGAAGGCGGGGTACCAGAGCGTGTGCCCCGGCCGGTGCAGCACCCGGACGGGCCGGGACCACTGCTGGGAGTTGTCGCCCTCCCCGAGGTCACGGTGGGGATTGACCGACACGAAGACGCTGTCGCCGACCCAGAAGGCCCCGTCGACGCGCCCCATCAGCATGATCCACGCGCCGACGTGCTCGTTCCAGCTGACCGACGGACCCCAGTAGTACAGCTGGTCGCCCTGGGAGACCGCGCCGCCGCCGTCCTCTCGCGGGATCTGGAGGGACCGGATGGGAGCACCGGCACCGTCCCACGGCGCCGCGAACGCCGCGCCGTCCCAGCGGCGAGCGGCGCCGGCGGGATGGTCGAGGTCGCTCAGGGCGATCCGCGCGACGCTGATGCACTGACCGGACGCCTCGACGTCGGGATCCCACGTGCCGGCGTCCCACGGCCGCGGGTAGGCGTACTCCCCGTAGAAGAGATACAGGTGGTCGCCGCTGGCCACCGCCGACGGATCGCCGACGCCCCCGGGGAAGCAGTAGTTGCGGTTCACCGGCAGCCGGATCATGCGATCGTCCGTGTCCTCCAGGACGATGCCGAGATCGGTCCAGCTGTCACCGCCGTCCGTGGACCGCATGATGCCCATGCGGGGAACGGCCTGCACCGACTCGTCGCCCTGCAGGCCGGGCGGCAAGTCCCGGTCACTGAGCCCCCGGCCGGTGGCGGCGTCGAACGGGAGCGTCTCGGGGTAGTTCTCGTTGTGGTACATCGCGTAGAGCGTCCGGCCGGCCCGGTCGGCGGGATCCTGGTAGATCGACTCGAACCACACGGCGCCGTGGAGACCCTCGTTCCCCGGTGCGGCGTTCGGTGGCAGCACCGGACGCCGGAAGCTCTCCGGCGGCAGAGCGAAGGCCTCGCCCACCGTCGCGCCCTCGCCGATCATGAGCTCGTCCGCCGGGCCCCAGACGGGGTCCTCTCCGTACTTGCCGGGGAAGATCCGGAACCGGTCCCCCACCCAGGCGGTGGCCATGTTGCAGTCGACGAACGAGCCGAAGACCAGCCTCTCGCGCGGTGTGAGCCGCAAGACGATCCCCGCCGCACCCGTGTCGATCTCGATGCTGCCGTCACTCATCGGGCGGTTTCCTCTCGTGGTGGGTCGACTGCCGGGACATCCGGCCAGAAGATCAGCTCGCCGGAGACCGGGCGCGCAGGGAGCCGGTACGCGGGAAGCACGCCGGGCCCGCAGCGCGCGGTGCCGACACCGCTGCGGACGAGATCGCAGACGACGTGGGTCTGCCCGTCGGCGACGAGCTCGTCGTCGTGCGCCGCGGCGCGCAGAGCCCGCTCCGACCACGGACGCACGGTGACGGCGGGCTCGCTGACCGCGTCGCTTCCCGACCGCAGGCCGATCTCCAGGCCGGGATCGGACTCCAGCCGCACCCAACCGGCGACGCGCGCGCCGGACTCCTGCGGTCGCACGGTCCGCTCCTGCAGTTCGTCGAGCGAGCGCGTGAACCACCCCGCCGTCGCGCCCTGACCGGTGTCCGGATAGGCGGGGCCGGGTCCGCGGCCGGCCCAGGACACCGACGAGGATGCCCCCGCGAGGGAGAACCCCACGCCGACGCGAGCCCAGTGGGAGGTCCACTCCGGCCACGTGCCGCCGGGGACGACGTCCAGCGCGAGCGCGAGCCCGCGCTCGCGCTCGCTCCACGACCAGACGGCATCGATGTGAGCATCGGTGGCAGGCCCGGTGTGGCGGGTGCGCACCACCACCGCGGCGTCCGTGCGCTCGATCGAGATCAGTCGCGAGTGGAGGTCGTGGAGCTGCAACTGGTGCCAGCGCTCCGCCGCCGGAAGCTCGGTCAACTCGTCCCAGCCCGCATGGCGGTCGTTGTCGGTGGGCACCCGGTCGAGCATGAGACGCCAGTCTGCGACCTCGACGCCGCCGAGCGCGGTGACGGCGCCCGTAGCCGGGTCGAGTACCAGGTCGCGAAGTGTCGGCGCCGGCGTACCCGGCCGCCGCTGCGCGCGCGTCAGCGACGCCAGGTCATGGCCGGGCATGCGCGCGGCACGTGCCACGACGTGGCCCTGCGGCGCCCACGGCATGTCCGCGGTGGTGACCGCCTCGATCGTGAGCACCCCGCCTTCGGTCTGCGTCCGCCGCGCCGCTTCCGGCAGAGACACCGACAGCCGATCCTGCGGGCCCAGAGCCGGAACCGCGAGCACGCCCGCGTCGATCTGCCCGCCCGGCCCGTCCAGACGCCAGTGGAATGCGAGATCCGACGTGCCGGCGTGATCGCGACGCGAGCGGAGCAGCACGGCGTCGTCGCCGACGTCGATGCGCACCGGCGCGAACACGGCGGCGAGATCGGCGAGCTGGGCGCGCGGGGTGCGATCGGCGGCGATGAGCCCGTCGATGATGTCGTTGCCGTCGTGCAGGGGCTCGCCGAAGTCGCCCCCGTAGCGGGTGACGGTGCCGTCAGCGGTGGCCACGTGGATCCCGTGCTCCAGCCATTCCCACACGAAGCCGCCCATGATGCGCGGATAGGTGTCGAACAGCTCCTGGTACTCGCTGAGCCCGCCGGGCCCCGTGCCCATGGCGTGCGCGTACTCGCACAGGACGAACGGCATCGCGCGTCGGCGCTCGTCGAGCGCGGCATCGTCCAGGGGCGGCTCGGCGCGGCGCCCGATCTGCTCGACCTCGTCGGGGTGGGCGTACATCCGCGACCAGACGTCGACGTCGGCGCTTGCCTGGTCGCCCTCGTAGTGCAGGGGCACACCGGGGCAGCGCGCGCGGATCTCCTCGGCCATCGCACGAAGGTTCCGCCCCTCGCCGGCCTCGTTGCCGAGCGAGAACATGACGATGCACGGATGATTCTTGTCGCGCTCGACCATGCGAGCCGCCCGATCGCGCAGCGCCTCCTCCCAGATCGGGTCATCGGTCGGATTGCCCCGCCACCCCACCTCGCCGAACCCGTGGGTCTCGAAGTCGCACTCGTCCATGACCCAGAAGCCCAGCTCATCGGCGAGATCGAGCATGAGCGGGTCGGGCGGGTAGTGCGACGTGCGGATGGCGTTGATGTTGTGCCGCTTCATCAGGAGGAGCTCGTCGCGCACCGTCTCGGCGGGCACGTGGCGTCCCCAGAGCGGGTGGTGCTCGTGCCGGTTCACGCCGCGCAGGTGGACGGGCGCGCCGTTGACCCGGAACACCCCCTCGGCGATGTCGATGGTGCGGAAGCCGATCCTCATCGTCACCGACTCGGTGCCCGTCCAGACCCGCAGCGTGTACAGGGAAGGACTCTCGGCGCTCCAGGGGGCGGCGCCGGCGACAGGCGTCGCGACCCCGAGCGGGATCGGCTCGGCGAGCTCCACGATCTCGGCGCGTGCCACCGCGTCGCCGTCGGTGTCCGCATCGACGCGCAGGGTCGCACCCAGGGTCGCACCCGATGAGCTCCAGTCCGCGACGATCCGCACGTCGCGCACACCCCCGGCGGGGCGTTCACGGAGGGTGACCGAGCGGACGATCCCGGGGGCCCACCACGCGTCCTGATCCTCGAGGTAGGTGGCGGCGCTGAAGTGGTGCACGCGGACGACGACGACGTTCTCCGGCGCCAGCAGGCCGCTCGCGTCGAACGCCATCGGCAGGCGGCTTCCGCGCGTGCTGCCCAGGAGCACCCCGTTCAGCCAGATGTCCGCGGCGCCCTCGATCCCACCGAAGCGCAGTTCCGCCCTCGACGGCACCTCGTCGATGCCGAAGCGGCGACGGTACTCGCCGACCGGATTGCGATCGGGCGCGTGCGGCGGGTCGACGGGGAAGGGATACCACTTGTTCGTGTAGACGGGGCGGCCGTGGGGCTCGCCGTGGACGGCATCGAGATGCGGCATGACGAAGCTCGCCGGCACGGGGATGACTGCCCACGCGGGGTCGATGTCCGCGGCACCGATCTCCGCCTCCGCGTCGCGGGCACGCCAGCGGAAGAACCACTCGCCGTCGAGAGTCCACTCCCGCGCGTCGGTGCGCCAGCTCGCGACGGTGGGTGAGGTTCCCTGCGGCGGTCCCGGGTCGGACAGATCCATCGGGGCGAGAGGACGGAGATGAGGAGACGCGCTCACGCGGCCACGACCTTTCGAAAGCGCAGGGTGCGCAGCTGGAAGGGGCGGAGATCGAGATCGACGGTGGCGCCGGCGTGCACCGGTGCGCCCGGGAGAGGCTGCTCGAGGAGGTCGGTCGCGGCCACGTCCGCGGCGGACGCTCCGGACAGACGCACCGTGGCGCGGGCACGCCGGCCGAGCGCCTCGTAGACGCGGACCACGACGTCGCCGCTGCCGTCCTCGGCGCACTTCACCGTCTCGACGACCACTCCCGGGTCATCACACTCCACCAGCGGCTCGACCGGTGCGGGTGCCGGCACCAGCGGGTTGGCCAGCGCGTAGCCGAGCTCGACCGCCTCGGCGACCGTCGCGCCGGGCCGGATGCGGAACGCCATCCGGTGCTCGCCCTGATCGGCCTCCGGGTCGGGGAACAGCGGCGCCCGCAGCAGCGAGAAGCGGACCGTCGTACGTACGCCGCCGCCGTCGGCCGACTGCCGATCGACGTCATAGCCGTACGTCGAGTCGTTCGCGACCGCGACGCCCCACCCCGGCTCGGCCAGGTACACGAACCGGTGCTGGCAGGCCTCGAAGCGCGCCGCGTCCCAGCCCGTGTTGGTGTGGGTCGCCCGCCACAGGTGCCCGAACTGGGTCTCCGCCGCGATGCGGTCGGCGTGGACGTCGAAGGGCATCGCAAGCTTGAGGATCTTCTCGCGCTCGTGCCAGTCGATGTGCAGCTCGAACGCGACGTCGCGGGCGCCGGGGGCGAGGACCACCCACTGCGTGATGGTGGAGGCGCCCACGCGACGCAGCGAACGCACCGCGACGCTGCCGTCCGGCCGGCGCTCGACGTCTCGCTCGGACGCCGCGGTGAGCTCGGTCACGGAGCGGCGATAGTGCGCGTCGAGATCCCAGGCATCCCAGAGGTTCGGCAGGTCCTGATGCAGCCGCAGCGTGCCGACCGCCTCACCGGCCGCGACCGCCTCGCGCCCGGTGGTCGTGTCGCGCAGCGAGACGATCCTGCCACCGGCGTCGACCGCCACGCGCAGGAGGGGGCTCTCGAGGATCACATCGTCGCCCTCGGTGCGCACCGACACCTCACCCGAGACCGGCGCGGGCGTGCCGATGCTCAGCGGCGCGATCCCCGCCTGGGCGAACGGCGACGAGTTGCGCAGCGCGCCGGCGTCGCTCCCGGGCCGCACCAGCGCATCCACGGCATCGGCGATCACTTCCTCCAGCCGTGCCGTCACGGCGGCGTGCCGCTCTTCCGCCTCGCGGTGCACCCACGCGATCGACGATCCCGGAAGGATGTCGTGGAACTGCAGCAGCAGCACCGTCTCCCAGGCCTCGCGGAGCACCGCCGCCGGATACTCCGCCCCCGCACGGACGGTGGCCGTGGTCGCCCACAGCTCCGCCGCGCGGAGCAGTCCTTCGTTCCGACGGTTTCCCTGCTTGGTGCGCAGCTGCGAGGTGAACACGCCACGGTGGAGCTCGAGGTACATCTCCCCGGTCCACACCGGGGCATCGGGGTACTCCGCCTCGGCGGCGGTGAAGAAGTCGCGCGACGAGCCGACCGTGACCCGCGGCGAGCCTTCGAGGTCGGCCGTGCGCCGGGCCGCGGCCATCATCTCGCGCGTCGGACCGCCACCGCCGTCACCCCAGCCGAAGGGCACGAGCGACATCGTTGCGCGACCCTTCTCGCGGAAGTTCCGCTCCGCGTGGGCGAGCTCGGCGCCGGAGAGCTCGCTGATGTAGGTGTCGGCGGGCGGGAAGTGGGTGAACACGCGCGTGCCGTCGATGCCCTCCCACCAGAAAGTGTGGTGAGGGAAGGCGTTGGTCTGATTCCAGGAGATCTTCTGGGTCAGGAACCACCGCTCCCCCGCCGCCGCGACGATCTGCGGGAGCGCCGCGGAGTAGCCGAAGGAGTCCGGGAGCCACGCCTCCTCGCAGTCGATGCCGAACTCGTCTCGGAAGAAGCTCTTGCCGAGGATGAACTGGCGCGCCATGGCCTCGCCCGTGGGCATGTTGGTGTCGGATTCGACCCACATCCCTCCGACCGGCACGAACGTCCCGGCCGCGACCTTCTCGCGAATCCGATCGAAGACCCGCGGATGGTGATCCCTCAGCCACGCGTACTGCTGCGCCGACGAGCACGAGAACACGAAGTCCGGATACTCGTCCATGAGCGCGGTCGCGTTCGTGAAGGTGCGGGCGCACTTTCGGACGGTCTCCCGCAGCGGCCACAGCCATGCCGAGTCGATATGCGCGTGCCCGGTCGCGAGCACACGGTGCGCCGATCCCGATGCCGGTGCACGCAGGACTGAGGCCAGGGCCTCCCTTCCCGCGGCGGCGGTGCCGCCGACGTCCGACGGGTCGATGCGGTCCATCATGTCCTCGAGGGCGCGGAGGATCTCGTGCCGGCGCGGCGCGGACTCCGGGAGCTGCTCCATCAGCCCGCGCAGCGTCCACACGTCCTGGGCGAGTTCCCACACCGTGACGTCCCGCAGGGCCACCTCGAGCTGTCGGAGCTCGTACAGGGGCTCCTCGCCCGCGGTGTCCCACGCCCCCAGGCCGGTCGGGGCGAACGTGTAGTCGCCCGCCACGTCGGGGTTCGCAGCGGCCTCGATGTAGACATCGAGCGGCCCGGCCGAGACGTCCCACGGCAGGTAGGAGTTGAGCGGCGCGATGGCCTTCACCGGAGTGCCGTCGGGCAGGTACACGAGGCCCTCCGCCTGGAACCCCGAGCGGGAGCGGTTGTACCCGAAGTCGACCAGCAGCTCCGCCTCGCAGCCGGCGGGAAGACCCACCTGCCAGGCGGCGGGCACGTCTGCCTGCACGTGCAGCCAGACCGTCGACCACGCCCGACCCCACTTCCAGCCGACGTCCACGGGCGTGTAGGGCCGGCTCATCGCCTCGGCCGCGTCCACCGGCTCGCCGGGGACCTGCCACGCCGACACGGTGACCGGGTGGGGGTCGCGGTAGATCGCCGGCGTCAGCCGATCGGCGACGAAGCGGCGGAGCCGTCCCTCGACGAGGGCGTGGTCATCGTGCATCGCGCTCGGCCTCCGGGGAGCTCGCGGGTCGAAGTCGGATCAGCCAGGAGGTCGCGTCCGGCGTCGCCGGCAGGGCGACACCCTCGCGCAGGAGCTCGGCGCCGGAACGCGTCACCTCCGTCCCCTCGGCGAGGTCGGTCACGAGGTAGTTGCGCGCGGGGTCGAGTCCTCGCGGCACGCACACGGCCGGACGCCTGCCGCCGGCGAGGACGAACGCCGCGAGCACATGCGTGTCGGTGCGCTCCGAGGACAACTGGAACGCGGGAGCCCTCTCCCCCCGCCCGTCCCGCAGCGGCGCCCCGGTGAGCGGCACCAGGACGGCGTCGACGAGCATCGGGGCGATCTCACCGCGGTAGATGCCCACGTGCGCGGCGAGCCGGTCCCGCAGGTCGCTGCGCAGCTCCGTCAGACGCAGACTCACTCCGAAGCGGTGCAACATCGCCGCGCGCAGCATCGTGTCGAACGCGGGTGCGCTGAGAGCAGCCCAGTCCAGCTGCTGCGGCGGGTAGTCGCCGCGCCACTGCGACTGCGACCAGTGCAGGATCCCGAGCGGCGGCAGCAGGTGGGCGGCGCCGTGAAGCACCTGGAGATGATGCTCGGTGTAGTCGGGATCGCTGAGGAAGAAGCCGTGGACCTCGCGGGCGAGACCGAGGTCGAGCCGCAGACCACCCGACGCGCACGCCTCCAGGATGACCTCGGGGTGACTCTCGCGGAATTCGCGGAGCACGGCGTACAGGCCCTGATAGTGACGCAGCAGCCCGTCGCCGCTGCCGTGTCCGTGGTCGGTCCGCGTACAGCCGCCGTCGGGGTCGATGTTGAAGTCGAGCTTCACCCATCGCGCGCCGACCGCCTCGACGACCTCGCGCAGCGCGGTGCGGACGTGGTCTCGGCCGGCCTCCGAGCCGAGGCAGACGTAGCCGAGGAAGCCCGGATCGTCCTGGTCGAGCGAGACCGTCGTCACACGGTACGACGGGTCGCGGCGCCTGCCGTCGGCGCGGGCGAGCGCCTCCGGCCGGTCCTGCCGGAGGCGGGCCGCGCGGCCGACCGCCTCGGCTTCGATCCAGATGCCGGGCGAGGCTCCGGCCGCGCGGACGCTCCGGCCGAGCTCCGCGAGGCCGGAGGGGAACCGCGCGGTGTTCACCCGATCCCAGTCTCCGCGCTGCTCCTGCCAGTCACTGCCGGCGTCGGGCTCGCCGAACCATCCGGCGTCGACGGTGACGACCTCGATGCCCAGCTCTGCGGCGACGGCGGCGTTGGCCGCGATGACCTCCTCGGTCACCTCGACGTCCTCGTAGGGCCACCAGTGGTTCCACTCTGCGGGGGCGGCGTCTGCGACGTCGGAGCGCGCCAGCCAGTCGCCGGCCACGGCGCGCTGCAGCTCCACGGCCGCCTCGGCGAGGCTCGTGCCCACCGCGATCACGACCGACGGCGCGGTGACGCTCTCGCCGGGGGCGAGCTCGACGCCGAGCCGCCAGGGTGAGATGCCCGCCGACACCTGTCCGCCGGACAGCGCGCGGATGTGCCAGTTCCCGCTCCACGCCGGGCTGACGATGACAGCTCCGCGATCGTCCTCGGCCTCCAGCGCGAGCCACGGCGACATGCCGTGGGCGGAGCGACCCGAGCGCACGTCCAAGACGGTGTCGTGCCGGGTGGTGCCCGACTCCGGTCGGAACTCGTCTCCCCACGCGGACCGGTACCAACGCGTGACCCAGTGCGAGTCGTCGCAGTCCAGTCCCAGGGCGCAGGCGTCCATGCGCGTCACGACGACCGGGCGGTCGGAGGTGTTCACGAGGTCGAGGGAGGCCTCCCACACGTCGCGTCCGGCCACGCGTCGCACGGCCCACGTCGCTTCCAGCCCGGCCGACTCCGGCGAGACGGTGCGACCGTCGACCTCGACCGCGCCCGGCCCGATGCTGCCCAGCCGGCGGCCCGCCACTGTCAGCTCGCCGGACGAGATCTCGGCCTGGGCCGACCTCTGCCGCGGGACGCGCCCGTGGGGGTGGGCATCCTGCGCTGACGACATTGCGCTTCCTCTCCGTCGAGGGTTACATCTTACCTAAGGCGGCCATTCTGGCGAATCATCGCCTCTATCCTCCTGGCTGGCCCGTCTTTAGTATTATCTATAACGGCTCACGAACAGAGAGGTCATCGTGCTCACGTCGACATCTTCCCCTACTTCACCCGACGAGAAGCGCCTGCGCGTCGGCGTGATCGGCCTCGGCTATGCCGGAACGACGCACCTCGAATCCTTCCGCGCGCTCCCGGGTATCGAGGTCGTCGCCCTGGCCGGCAAGGAGGAGGAGCGGCTGGCACTCCTGGCTGCCCAGCACGGCATCCCCCACACCTACGCGGACGGCGAGGACCTCATCGCCCGCGACGACCTCGACATCGTCAGCATCGCGACCCCCAACGTCCTCCACGACCGGCTCGCGGTCGCCGCACTCGAGAGCGGGAAGCACGTGTTCTGCGAGAAGCCGCTCGCCGTCACCGCCGAGGGCGCGCAGGCGATGGTCGATGCGGCGACACGCGCCGACCGCGTGCTGGAAGTGGCTTTCAACCATCGCCGACGCGCCGACGTCCAGTGGGTGGCTGACTACCTGCGCACCGAAGGCATCGGGCGGATCTATCACGCCCGGGCCTCGTGGAAGCGCCGAGCGGGCATTCCGGGTCTCCGCTCCTGGTTCACCTCGCCGGCGCTGGCCGGCGGGGGCGCACTGATCGACCTCGGCCCCCACATCGTCGACACGCTGCTGCACCTGCTCGACGAGCCCCGCGTACGGACCGTCAGCGCTGTGACGCACGGCGAGCTGGGCCGGGCCGGCTACGGCGCGATGGACCGCGTCGATCAGATGACCAGCGGCGAGGGGTTCGACGTCGAGGACCTCGCCGCCGCGCTGCTGCGGCTGGAGGGCGGTGCGAGCGTCGCCCTCGAGATCAGTTGGGCGGGTCACGCGGTCGACGACGAGGACATCTCGATCGAGCTGCTCGGTGTCGACGGCGGTGTCCGGCTGTTCATCCCCCGCTACAAAGGCGAGGACACCATCCGGGTCTACCGCGACCGCTCCGGCACGCCCCTCACCCTCGCGCCCGACGTGCGGGTCGCGGGCGGGGAGCATCCCCTGGTCATCGCGGAGTTCGTCGAGAGCGTGCGCGCCCAGCGCGAGGGGAGACCCGGTCGCGACGAGGCCGAGCACCACCGCCGTCTCCTCGAGCGCGTGAAGATCATCGACGCCTGCTACCGGTCGGCGACGCAGGGACGGGAGGTCGAGCTGTGAGCGCTCCGCTGCGGGTGACGGTCTGGAACGAGAACATCCACGAACGCCAGACGGGCTCGCGCGCCGCGGAGCTGTACCCCGACGGCATCCACGGCGCGATCGCCGCCGGCCTGCGCGCGCGCCTGGGAGACGGCGTGCGAGTGCGCACCGCCACGATGGAGGAGCCCGACCACGGCCTGCCCCCGGAGGTCGTCGATGACACCGACGTGCTGCTGTGGTGGGGGCACGAGGACCACCCGGGCGTGCACGACGAGGTCGTCGACCGGGTGCACCGCGCCGTCCTCGGCGGCATGGGCGTGATCGTGCTGCACTCGGGCCACTACTCGAAGATCTTCCGGCGGCTCATGGGCACGACGTGCTCGCTGCGGTGGCGCAACGACGGAGACCGCGAACTGGTGTGGACTGTCGCGCCGACCCACCCGATCGCCGCGGGCGTTCCGGATCCCCTCATCATCGAGGAGCAGGAGATGTACGGCGAGTACTTCGACATCCCCGCCCCGGACGAGCTGGTCTTCCTTTCGACGTTCTCCGGTGGGGAGGTCTTCCGCTCCGGAGCGACCTGGACCCGCGGCTTCGGCCGGGTGTTCTACTTCTCCCCCGGCGACCAGGAGTACCCCGTCTACCATCACCCCGACGTGCTGACGGTCCTCGCCAATGGCGTCCGCTGGGCGGCGCCGGTGCGCCGCGGGGATGCGCTCGACGCCACCTTCCACCCCCGCGGCTGGTTCACCGCCTGAGCCGGCCGCCGCTAGCGGCTCACGCCGACCTGCAGCCCCTGCATGATGTAGCGGGAGGCGAACGCGAGCAGCACCAGGGGGACCGACGCGGTGACGAACAGGCCCGCCGAGACGAGCGGCTGGTCGTTGAGGTAGCGGTCGCCGATCGTCGCCAGCGTCGGGGTGAGAAGCCACATCGACTGGTCGCGGATGAGGATGACCGCGAAGATCAGCTCGTTCCAGACCCCGAGGAACTGCAGCACCGCGAGCGTGGCGATGCCGCTCGCCCCCATCGGGCGCACGATCGACCACAGCGTGCGGAACAGTCCCGCGCCATCGATCCGCGCCGCCTCGATCACCTCGTCGGGAATCGAGCGGAAGGTCAGGGTCAGGAAGAACGTCGCGAAGGGCAGGCCCGTGGCGACGTAGACCAGGATCAGCCCCGGATACCCCTGCAGGCCGAGTCGCGCCAGCAGCAGGTAGATCGGGATGATCAGCACCGGACCCGGGATGAGCATCACGGACACGAAGGTGGCGGTCACCCACTTCGTCCCCGGCACGGGCAGCTTCGCCAGAGCGTAGCCGGCGACCGCCGCGAGGATCAGGACGATCACGACGGCGATCGAGGTGATCATGAGGCTGTTCATGAAGGCGCGACCGAGCCCGTAGGCCGAGGAGAGGGTCGCGTAGTTGGCCAGGGTCCACTCCCCGGGCAGCCCGAACGGGTTCTTCAGGTAGTCCGCGTTCGGACGCAGGCTGGTGATGATCACGAACCACAGCGGATAGATGATCGACGCCGCCAGCAGGCACAGGGCGATGAAGATCGGCCATCGGACGCCGCGGCTGCTCAGCCGGCCGCTCACACTCTCCGACATCAGTCCTCCTCCCCCAGCTTGAACACCCTGTTCTGGATGACCGTCAGGATGCCGATGAACAGGAACAGGACCACCGCGAGCGCGGCCCCCGAGCCGAGGTTGCTGCTCGAGAAGGCGCGCAGGTAGACGAGGTAGTCGATCGTCGTCGTCTCGAACCCGGGGCCGCCCGCGGTCATCACGAAGACGAAGCCGAACAGCGAGGTGAAGGTGTAGAGGACGTTGATGATGAAGACGAAGCCGAGGACCCGCCGGATGTTGGGGAGGGTGATGTACCAGAGCCGCTTCCACCAGCCGGCCCCGTCGATGGCCGCAGCCTCGAACACCGCGGGGTTGATCGAGGTGAGACCGGCGAGCAGCAGGAGCGCCTGATAGCCGAAGCCCGACCACACGAGCGCCATGATGATCACGAAGATGGCGAGGGTGCCGTCGGTGAAGAACTGCACCGGCTCGATGCCGAACAGGGCCAGCGCCTGATTGACGCCGCCGTAGTAGCCGAACGCATTCCGGAACATGATGCCGATGACGGCGACGGACAGCACGTTGGGCAGGAAGAAGATGACGCGGAAGAAGCGCCACCCGCGCACCCGTTCGAACAGCAGCACGGAGACGATCAGCGCCGCGAAGATCACCAGCGGCACCGAGATCAGGAACTTCAGGTTGTTGAGGAACACCTGGTGCACGACCGGGTCGGTCAGCAGCGCGGTGTAGTTCTGGAAGTTGTTCCACTCGAACCGCAGGCCGTTCGTCTTCGTGAAGGAGATGAACACGGCGAAGGCGACGGGGAACGCCATGAAGCCGACAACGATGAGGAAGGCCGGAGCCACCGACAGCATGCCGATGAAGCGGTCGCGGCGCCGGAAGCCGCCCGGGCGGCGGGTGGGGAGGCGGTCCGCTCCGACCACCACCGCCTGGGTGGTGGTCGGAGCGGACGAGGACGAGGAACTCACTGGTTCGCGATCTCCGCCGCGTAGGAGTCCGCCAGCTGCCTCACGGCGTCCTCCGGCGTGATGCTGCCGAGGAAGACTCCCGCGTTCACGCGGTAGAACAGGTCGATCGTCGCCTGCGGCATCACCGAGTCGAAGGCGAAGACGATCCCGTCGGTGGCCTCCTGAAGGAGCGTGAACTCCTGCTGGAGCAGCGGGTTCTCGATCAGCGAGGCGTCGGCGTCCCGGTGGTTGGACGCCTGCGTCTGGTAGAGCTTCACGAACTGATCCTGGTTGGCGGGCTCTGCGAGGAACTGCAGGAACTCGCCGGCGAGCTCCTTGTTCTGCGAGTAGTTCGTCATCGACAGCGCGATCTCGGGACCGCCCGCGGCCATCTTCGGGTAGGCGGCACCCTCGAGCATCGGGATGAGCGAGACGCTCACGTCGTCGCCGAAGGCGTCGACCATGTTGTTGTTCTCCCAGCTGCCGACGATGTAGTAGGCGCTCGAGCCGTTGACGAATCCGGCCGTGGACTCGCCGTTGGAGACCTGACCGGCGTCGGGGTTGGCCAGGCCGCCCTGACCGAGCTCGGCGTAGGCCTCATAGGCCTTCACCATGGCGGGGTCGTCGACGGGGATCTCACCGGCGTACATCTGGGTGAAGGCGGATTCGCCGAGCTCGCCTCCCACGAGAGCGCTGATGATCCACGCGCCGACGTAGCCTTCGAGGTTGGCCATCCAGAAGCCGTTCTTGTCGGTGTTGTCGACGACCTGGCGGCCGTTCTCGACCAGCTGCTCCCACGACGTGATCGGTGCGGCGGGATCGATCCCGGCCTCCTCGAGGATCGCGTTGTTGCCGAACACGGTGAACATGTTGCCTGCGCCGTAGGGCATGCCCAGGATCGCCCCGTCGGCCGAGAAGCCCTCGCGGTTCACGTTGAAGCCGCTCATCGACTCGATGATCTCCGGCGTCAGGTACGGCTCGAGCGGCTCGAAGAACTCCGCGAACGAGATCGTGGGTCCGCCGGCGTACTGCACGCGGATGTCGGGTCCGTCTCCCGCGATCGACGCCGCCTGGAACTGCGCGCTGTTCGCGGAGATGTCGCCGCCCTGCTGGACCACCGTGACGGTGACTCCGTCGTTCTCCTCCTCGAACTTCGCGGCCATCTGGTCGATGAACGAGTTCTCGAGGTCTGCCTCGCCGGTCTCCAGGGTGCGACCCAGGATGCCGGTGTCCCAGATGACGAGCTCACGCTCACCGGTCTGCGTCGTCTCGTCGGCCGGTGCGCACGCGACGAGCGAACCGATCAGTCCTGCGGCGAGCACGAGCCCACCGACGGTGCGAGTCTTCATTGCTGTGTCCTTTCGTTGGGAGCACTCCGCCGGCGTCGGCCGGCCGGAACGGACGTCGACGGACGGCCGGAAAGGATGTCGGTGCGTGCGGGGCCGCCTTCGGCTCGACACGGATACGGGTTGTGCGACATCTTCGTCCCATCCACGGCGACAGTGACCATGACGGTCACTCGCGACTATTAGATCATACCTAGCATGGTATTCCGCAAGACTTCACCGCGAAACAGCCGTTGCCAAATCGTCAGGATCGCGGTTACATATGATGTATCTCGAACAAAGGTGTGCTCTGTGGTGAAAATCGACGCAGTCGACTTCTTCTACGCCTCCATGCCGGAAGTGACCCTGGAGGCAGACGGAAGCCAAGACGCGCTGCTGGTGCGCGTGGTCGCGGGCGACCTCGTCGGCTGGGGCGAATGCGAGGCCTCTCCGCTCACCTCCATCGCGGCCTTCGTCACCCCCCGCTCCCATGGCGTCTGCCAGCCCGTGAGCGCGAGCGTCCTCGGCGAGTCGCTGGAGGGCCCGGACGACATCGCGCGCATCGCACGCCTGGTCGCCCGCAACAGCATGGACCTTCTGCAGGCCGCGCACACCTGGTCGGGGATCGAGATCGCGCTCTGGGATCTGCTCGGACGCGCTCGCGAGGAGCCGGTCTGGAAGCTCCTGGGCTACACGGAGAACCGCGCCAAGCTCCCCTATGCGTCGATGCTGTTCGGAGCGACGCCCCAAGAGACCCTGGATCGCGCCCACGCGGCGCAGGCCCGCGGCTTCCACGCGGTGAAGTTCGGCTGGGGCCGTTACGGCACCGGCAGCGCGGCAGACGACGCCGATCACGTCGCCGCAGCCCGGGAGGGGCTCGGATCCGAGGCACTCCTGCTCGTCGATGCCGGCCAGATCTGGGGCGATGACCTCCAGCCGGCCCTCGACCGGCTGCCGGCGCTCGAGGCGGCCGGGGCCACCTGGCTCGAGGAGCCCTTCCTTCCGCACGCCTTCGTCCCCCACGCCGAGCTCGCGCGCGCGGCCCACGGCGTGGGCATCGCCGGCGGCGAGGGCGCGCACACCGTCCACATGGCGACGAACCTCATCGACTACGGCAACGTGCGCTTCATCCAGATCGACGCCGCGCGCATCGGCGGCATCGGCCCCGCCAAAGAGGTCGCCGACCATGCCGTCGCGAGCGGGGTCACCTTCGTCAACCACACCTTCACCTCCCACCTCGCCCTCTCCGCCTCGCTGCAGCCCTTCGCAGGGCTCGCCGACCACCGCATCTGCGAGTACCCCGTCGAGCCCAAGCGCGTGGCGCAGGTGCTCTCGGTCCAGCACATCACCCCCGACGACAACGGCGAGATCCGCGCCCCCGATGCGCCGGGCCTCGGCATCGACGTCGATCTCGACGCGCTCCGGCCGTACCTGCGCACCGTCGAGATCGCCATCGACGGCGTGCCGGTCTTCGCCAGCCCCCTGCCCGTCGACGGCCCGCCTAAAGTGAATGCCATCAGCTAACTCGCAGGGAGGTCGCTCGTGGTCGAAGCGACGGATGCCGATCGCGGCTCGGGCTACGCCATGCGCGGCTTGCAGGCGAAGGTCATCGAGGGCATCGGACGGGCCATCGTCCGGGGCACCTACGCCCCCGGCGACCTCGTTCCGAAAGAGGCCGAGCTCACCGAGCAGTACGCGGTCAGCCGCACCTCCGTGCGCGAGGCGATGCGCGTGCTGGCCGCGAAGGGCCTGGTCGACATCCGGCAGAAGATCGGCACGCGCGTGCGGCGCACCGACCAGTGGAACGCCTTCGACGTCGACATCCTCCGGTGGCACAGCGACGAAGGGCGCGGGGAGTCGATCTTCAAAGACCTCGTCGAGGTCCGCCAGATCATGGAGCCGCAGGCGGCCCGGCTGGCGGCCGGACGGGCGAGCATGGACGACCTCCGCCGGCTCGAGAACGCGCTGCGCACGATGGACGCTTCCGTCGGCGATCGCGACGCCTACGCCCACGCGGACGTCGACTTCCATGTGGCCGTCTACGGAGCGAGCCACAACGCGCTGCTGCGTCAGTTCGGCGCCGTCGTCGCCGACTCCATGTACCTCAGCTTCAGCGTGCAGCAGGTCACCGCGACGAACGAGGCGCGCCTCGCGGCCGACGTCGCCCAGCACGCGAACGTCCTGGCGGCGATCAACCGCGGAGACGGCGAACGAGCGGCGAACGCGATGCTGGAGGTGGTGCTCGATGGAAAGTCCGCCCTCATCGAGGCGCTCGGACACCCGGACGCCGGCGGCGACGACTGATTCTCCCGCCCTGACCCTGCGGGCCGGCGACGCCACCGCGCTGCTCCTCCCCGCGGAGGGCGCCGCGATCAGCGAGCTGCGCGTAGGCGGCGTCTCGGTCCTCGCGCGCACCCCGTGGGCCGATGACGTGAGGCGCGGCGACCCCGCCGCGAGCGAGGACGAGTGGGTGCGCCGCTGGCGCGGCGGGTGGCAGCTGTGCGCCCCGACGGCCGGCGCTCCGGAGCCGGGCGCCACCCCGCGGCAGTACTTCCACGGCGCGGCGTCGCAGGCACTGTGGCGGGTGGTCGCGAAGGAGACCGCCCGCGCCGTGCTCGAGTGGAGCGACGACGGAGTGCGGATCACCCGCACGTGGACGCTTGAGCCGCGCGCCCTGACGGCGTCGACCACCCTCGTGCAGATCGGCGATGACCCACGCCCGCTCAGCGTCGCCGAGCACCTGATCCTCGGCGGTGACCTCTTCGCTCCGTTCGCCGAGGGAGGCGCCCTCCGACTGGAGGCCGATACGGCAGTGTCGCCGCTCGGCTACGACGGCTCCCCCACGGGCGCAGGGTTCGAGGACTTCGACGACCGGTGGAACCGCTTCGACGCCGCCACGCCGCCGCGACTGGCTGCCCTCACCCCGCTCGGCGAGCGCCGCGTGAACGTGCGTGCCGGCGACGCGGCAGTCGAGGTGACCTGGACGGGCCTGCCCCACGCGCTCCTCTGGGAGGAGGCGGGCGCCTCGCGCGGCGAGCCGTGGAACGGCGAGGTGTTCGCCCTCGGGGTGGAGCCCACGACGACGCCCCACGGGATCGGCAGCGCCGCCCCGGAGGGCGTCGTGACCATGAAGCCGGGCCAACGCCTCACCTGGACGACGACGCTCCGCGTGCATACCGCCTCCCGATCCGCAGAAGGACCGACACCATGACACTCTCCCTCCGCTGCATCGTCACCGGCGCATCGAGCGGGATCGGAGCGGCCATCGCCGCCGATCTGCGCGCGCACGGCCACGAGGTCGTCGGCGTGGACATCGATCCCGCACCCGACGGCAGCGCCACCGTCCTCGTCGACCTCGCCGACCGGGGCGCACGCGCCACGGCGTGGGAGGAGGCGCAGGCGCGCCTGGGCGGAGTGGACGTGCTCGTCAACGCCGCGGGCATCTTCCGCGAAGGATCGGTGCTCGACTCCGGGCCGCCCGACTGGGATCCCGTGTGGCGGGTCAACCTCGAAGCGCCGATGGACCTGATGCGCCGCGCCGCGGAGGCGATGTCGCCCCGAGGATGGGGGCGCATCGTGAACATCACGAGCATCCACGCCCGCCTCGGGCACCCCGCCTGCCTCGCCTACGACACCGCCAAGGCGGCGCTCGAAGCTGCCACGAGGTCGGCGGCGATCGACCTGGCCGCGTCCGGCGTGCTCGTCAACGCGGTTGCCCCCGGCTTCGTGCGGACCCGGATGAGTCTGCTCCCGGACGGCACCGACGAATCCGACACCGAGGACTTCCGCGCGCGCTACGTGGAGGGCGGGCGCCTGCCCGTCGGGCGCAGCGCCACGGCGGCCGAGATCGCTCCCGTCGTCCGGTTCCTCGTGTCGCCGGAGAACACCTACACGACCGGCGCCGTGTGGGGCGTCGACGGCGGCCTCGGGGCGCGGTTCTGATGCGCGCACGGATGCGGATCACCACGATCGACGAAGGAGAGTCATGAGACTGATGCGACTGGGTGAGCCCGGGAGGGAACGACCCGCTGCGAGGGTGGACGACGACGCCTACGTCGACCTGTCCGACGTCGTCGCCGACCTCGATGCGGAGTTCTTCGCGAGCGGGGGCATCGAGCGGATCCGCCCCGTGGTCGCCGAGCGCGCGAGGAACGGCGAGGTCCGGATGTTCGCCGGCGAGCGGATCGGCGCACCGTTCGCCCGCCCGCACCAGGTCGTCTGCGTGGGGCTCAACTACCGCGACCACGCCCTCGAGAGCGGCATGCCGATCCCGAGCGAGCCCATCCTCTTCAGTAAGTCCCCCAACACCGTCGTCGGACCCGACGACGACGTGCGGCTCCCCCGCGGCGGCGACAAGACCGACTGGGAGGTGGAGCTCGGCATCGTCATCGGCGCGCGCACCCAGTACCTGGACTCCCCCGAGGAGGCGCGCGCCCACATCGCCGGCTGGGTGCTGGTCAACGACGTGAGTGAGCGCGCCTTCCAGCTGGAGCGCGGCGGTCAGTGGCTGAAGGGAAAGTCGGCGGAGACCTTCAACCCGGCCGGGCCCTGGCTGGCGACCCTCGACGAGATCGCGGACGTGGGCGCTCTCGCGATGACGCTCGACGTGAACGGCGAGCGGCGCCAGTCCGGCTCGACCGCGACGATGATCTTCGACCCGTTCACGCTGGTGCACTACATCAGCCAGTTCATGGTCCTCGAACCGGGCGACCTCATCAACACGGGCACACCTCCCGGGGTGGGCATGGGGATGACGCCGCCGAGCTACCTCCAGGAGGGGGATGTCATGACTCTCACGATCGACGGCCTGGGCCGGCAGACGCAGCGGGTGGTGGGGCCGCGATGAGGCGCGCACTGGTCACCGGAGGCGCGAGCGGCCTCGGAGCGGCGACGGCCGAGCGGCTCCGCGCCGACGGTCTCGAGGTGATCACCCTCGACCGCGCGGGCGACGTCGACGAGCGGATCGACGTCACCGACGGCGCCGCCGTCGACGACCTCGCGGCGCGCGTGGGCCCGGTCGACGTGCTCGTGAACTCCGCGGGCATCGTCGGCCCGAACCGCGACCTCGTCGCCACCGAGCTCGACGAGTGGCGCGCGACCCTGGAGGTGAACGTCATCGGCACCGTCGCCATGATGCGCGCCTTCCTCCCGGGAATGGTCGATGCCGGCTGGGGACGCGTCGTCAACATCGCGAGCATGGCCGGAAAGGACGGCAACCCGCAGCTCGCGGCGTACTCCGCGTCCAAGGCGGCGGTCATCGCGCTCACCAAGGCTGCGGGCAAGGAGCTGGCCACGACCGGGGTGCTCGTCAACGCGATCGCCCCCGCCGTCATCGCCACGCCCATGAACGCGACGACCGCGCCGGAGGTGCTGGAGCGGATCACCTCGCTCATCCCCATGCGGCGGGTCGGCGAAGCGCACGAGGTGGCAGCGCTGATCTCCTGGCTTTGCTCACCGGAGGTCTCGTTCTCCACCGGCGCCGTATACGACATCAGCGGGGGACGAGCGACCTACTAGGGCGCGCGCGGCGCGCGTGACGCGGCGGCGGACGTCGGGGGCGGCGGCTAGCCTGACCGTCATGGAAGCCGAGACCAGCCGCACGCGAGCGTTCGCGCCGTCCCCTGCCCACGCGATCATCCCGGCGTACCTCCTCGCCCGCCTGGCCGCCACGCCCCACCCCCGCTTCGCCCGCGCCTCCGAGGCGGCGCGCGCGACCCTCGCCACCCCGCGCCCCTATCGTCCCGTGCGCGCGAGCCTCGACCTCTCCGTCGACGGCGGCGCACTCGTCGTCGAAGCCTCGCCCACGCCCGACCGGGTGGTCTCCGACGCGCAGAACACCGAGACGCTCCCCGGTGTGCGGGTCCGCGGCGAGGACGACCCCGCCACCGGCGACGAAGCCGCCGACGACGCGTTCGACGGGCTCGGGGCGACCTTCGCTTTCCTGTGGGACGCGTTCGAGAGGGTCTCGCTCGATGGTGCGGGCGGACCGCTGCAGGCCACGGTCCACTACGGCGAACGCTACGACAACGCGTTCTGGAACGGTGAGCGGATGGTGTTCGGCGACGGCGACGGCGAGGTCTTCACGGGTTTCACCGGCTCGCTCACCGTCATCGCCCACGAGCTCGGCCACGGCGTGATCGAGAGCGCGGGCGGCCTCGTCTACGCGGGGCAGTCCGGTGCGCTCAACGAGTCGATCGCCGATGTGTTCGGCGTGCTCACCGAGCAGCACGCACGCCGCCAGAGCGCCGAGGTGGCCAGCTGGCTCATCGGCGAGGGCATCTTCACCGATGCCGTCCAGGGCGCCGCCCTCCGTTCGATGAGCGCCCCGGGGACGGCGTACGACGATGATGTGCTCGGGCGGGATCCGCAGCCCGCCCACATGCGCGACTACGTCGACACGACCGCGGACAACGGTGGCGTGCACATCAACTCCGGGATTCCGAACAAGGCGTTCCATCTCGCCGCGACCGCGCTCGGGGGGTTCGCCTGGGAGCGCGCCGGCCGGATCTGGTACCTGACGCTCACCGGTGGCGACCTCTCACCCACCTCGGACTTCGCCGCGTTCGCGCAGGCCACGCTCGACACGGCGGCACGCGAGTACGGTGAGGAATCGGAGGAACACACCGCCGTCCGCGCCGCCTGGTCGGGCGTCGGTGTGATCGACGATGCCGCAACCCCCTGACCCGAACCCCGCAGGCCCGCACCCTGCTGACCCGAACCCCGCTGACCCGCACCCCGCTGACCCGCAGCCTGTTGACCGGCAGCCGCCCGGCGCCCGGCGCCCAGGGACCGGTGGAGGTGGGACGGCGGTCGTCGTCGAGCGCACCGGCGGGTTCGCCGGACTCACCCGTCGCTGGAGCGTCACCGCCGGGCCCGACGACGCGGCGTGGACCGCGCTGATCGATGCCTGCGACTGGGGAAAGGACGGCGATGCGCGCACCCCGGGCGATACGGCAGGAGCAGACCGCTTCTGCTGGACGGTGACCGCGACGACGGCACGCGCCGAGCACTCGGTCGCGCTGACCGAGCAGGAGGTCGACGGCCCGTGGCGTGTGCTCATCGACGCCGTGCGCGCAGCCGACGCGCCGCGCACCGACGCCGGCGGCCGATCAGCGCCCGAACAGTGACCGTCGCTTCTTCTTCGGGGTCAGGTGCTTCTGCAGGTAGATCGTGCCGAGCCAGCGACCGAACTTGAAGCCCACCCGCCCCATCCGGCCCACCTCGACGAAGCCGAGCTTCTCGTGGAGCGCGACCGACGCCTCGGCGCCCTTGTCGCTGATGACGGCGACCATCTCGCGGATGCCGAGCTCCTCGCACGCGGCGATCAGCGCCTCGAGGAGGGCACGGCCGAGCCCCTTACCGGTGGCCGCCTGCCCGAGGTAGATCGAGTTCTCGACGGTGTACCGATATCCCGACCCGCCCGTCCACGGCGACACCAGCCCGTAGCCGAGGATCTGGCCCGTCGGCGAGACGGCGACGAGGAAGGGGAGCCCGAGTCTGTGCAGGTGGTCGAACTTGTCGACCCACTTCGCGTGCGACCACCTCTTCTCGTCGAGCGTGACGACCGAGTTGGTCACGTAGTAGTTGTAGATCTCCCGCACATCGGCCATGTCGGTGCGCTGTGCGGTGCGGATCTCGTACGAGAACGGCCGCTCCGGTTCGGGAGCACGACGCAGATGCAGCGGCAGCACCCGCCGCGACTTCTCGTACTCCTCTTCCAGCATGGGGCTCAGCCTAGGGCGGGGACCCGCCAGTCCACCGGCTCCGCGCCCAGATCCGACAGCAGGGCGTTCGCGCGGGAGAACGGCCGCGACCCGAAGAACCCCCGGCTCGCCGACAGGGGCGACGGATGAGCGGACTCGATGATCGGGGTGTCGCCCAGGAGCGGCCGGAGGTTCGCGGCATCCCTCCCCCACAGGATGGCGACGAGCGGGCGCCGACGGGCGACGAGCGTGCGGATGGCGTGCTCGGTCACCTTCTCCCATCCCCAGCCCCGGTGCGAGGCGGGCTGGCCCGGCATGACCGTGAGCACGCGGTTGAGGAGCATGATGCCCTGGTCGCTCCACGAGGAGAGGTCGCCGTGGGCCGCCCGGGGGATGCCGAGGTCGGCCTCGAGCTCCTGGTAGATGTTCGACAGGCTCCGCGGCAGCGGTCGCACGTGGGCGTCGACGGCGAACGACAGGCCGATGGGGTGACCCGGCGTCGGGTACGGGTCCTGGCCGACGATGAGCACGCGCACGTCGTCCAAGGGGCGCGAGAACGCGCGGAGTACCCGGTCCCCCGCGGGGAGGTAGCCGCGTCCGGCGGCCGTCTCGGCGCGCAGCCGCTCGCCGAGCGCGGCGATGTCGGGGCCTACCGGAGCCAGTGCGTCGGCCCAGGCGGGGTCGATGAGCCCTGCCTCGGCGAGCTGCGGCAGAGCGAGGGCCATCACGCGCTCGCCCGGGTGCCGCCGTCCTCCTCGACGACGGTGCCCTTCGCCGACCAGGGGAAGTCGATCCACAGCGGCGTCTCCCGCCACGCGTAGTCGGGAAGGGCGACCGATCCGGGCTTCGTGTAGATGCAGACCGACCGCACGTCGGCGCCGGCCTCCTGCAGCAGCCGGACGGCGAGCGCCAGTGTGCGCCCGCTGTCGGCGACGTCGTCGACCAGCAGCACCCGCTTGCCGGGGAGGTACCCGAGGTCGAGGTCGGGCGGCAGCAGCTCGGGCGCGTCAAGGACCGTGCCGATCCCGGTGTAGAACTCGACGTTCAGCGCGCCGCAGCTCTTGACGCCGAGACCATAAGCAATAGCGCCGGCGGGAAGCAGGCCGCCGCGGGCGATGGCGACCACGACATCGGGGACGAAGCCGTCGTCGACGATCCGGCGGGAGAGCTCGCGCGTCGCCGCCCCGAATCCGTCCCAGGTCAGCTTCTCGCGCTCCTGCGTCACCCGCATCTCCTTCGCCTCGACCGGTCCACTGCGGTGCCCGGCCTTCTCCGCCACCAGCCTAGGACGCGCTCCCGCACGAAATGACCGCGTCGCACTGGAGCACAGACCTAGACTGACGCCGTGGCACCCCGAACCGCATCCTCGTCGCCCTCCGCGCTACGATCCTCGACGCTGCGATCCTCGACGCTGGGCATCACCGCCGGCCTCATCGGCTGGTTCGTCCTCGTCGAGATCGTCAGCGGCATCCTGCAGGGGTACTACGTGCCGCTGTTCAGCGACATCGTCATCGCCCTCGACATCCACGACTCCGACGTCAACTGGTTCGAGGCCGCGCAGCTGCTGCTGTCCGCCCTCGTGGTGCCGGTGCTCGCCAAGCTCGGCGACATGTACGGGCACAAGCGGATCCTGCTGATCGCGGCGATCCTGACCGCCGGCGCGACGTGGTGGCTCGCCTTCGCCGGGTCGTTCTGGACCTTCCTCATCGCGTGGGCACTCCAGGGCTTCTACGTCGTGTGGCTGCCGCTGGAGATCGCCCTCATCTTCGAACGCGGGCGCGCGCAGAACCGCGGCGTCTCGCTGACCAGGCGTGCGGCGGGCTTGCTCGTGGTCGGCTTGCAGGCGGGTGCCATCATCGGCGCCCTCGCGGCGGGCCGGATCTTCGCGGCCACCGGCGGCGACCTGACCCTCACCCTCATCGTGCCGGCGGTCGCCGTGACCCTCGTCGCGGTGGTCATCTGGCTGTGGGTGCCGGAGTCCACGCCGCAGCCTGGCCGGTCGCTCGACACCTGGGGCTTCGTGATCCTCGCGTGGGGCCTGCTGCTGGTCACGAGCGCCCTCGCGTGGATGCGCCTCATCGGCGAGCTCGACCTCGGCGCCGGCGCCTGGATCGGCGTCGGCTCCCTCCTCGTGGTCGGCGTGCTCGTCCTCGTCGGCTTCGTGCTCTTCGAACTGCGTCAGAAGGACCCGGCGATCGACATCCGCGTGCTCGCCCGGCCCGACATGTGGCCGGTGCAGGTGACCGCGTTCCTCATCGGTATCAGTCTGCTCGGCGCCCAGGGTCCGCTGTCGACGTACGCGGGTACGGACCCGTCGCTCGGCTACGGGCTGGGACTGGATGCCACCGAGCGCTCGAACGTCATCGGGGTCTACCTCGTGTCGCTCATCGTCGGCGCTGTGCTCTTCGCGGTCACGTCGCGCCGCGCGAGCCCCCGCGTCGTGCTCATCGCGGCGGCGCTGCTCGTGGGCGTCGGCTACACCCTCTTCCTGCCCTTCCACCTGGAGCTGTGGCAGGTGCTGCTGAACCTGTCGATCGCGGGACTCGGATGCGGCGCGCTCGTCGGGGCGATGCCCGCGGCGGCCGCCGCCGCGGCTCCGCTCGGTCAGACGGGCGTGGCATCGGCCCTCACCAACACGACCAAGACGATCGGCGGCACCTTCTCGTCGGCGGTGTTCGGGGTCGTCCTCGCCGGCGGCGCGGGCGTCGTCGCGAGCCAGACTGCCGCATCGCTGGGCGGCTACCTGACCGTGTGGGCGATCTGCGCGGCCGGCGGATTCCTGGCGGCCGTGCTGCTGCTGTTCGTGCCGAAGGTCGCCTTCTCCGACGCCGCCGAGGCCGCCCCCACTCGCTGACGCTCGCCGCTCCTCTCCGCGGTCGATGCCGCTCCCCGGTCGTCGCCCCGCCTCCCGGTCGTTGAGCGAGGAGCGCAGCGACGAGACGAAACGCTCTCCCGGTCGTTGAGCGAGGAGCGCAGCGACGAGACGAAACGCGCCCCGCCCCGCCGTTCCCTACACCCGCGGCCGCAGCGGCCCGCGCGCCAGCAGGTGCTGCGCGGACTGGGCGACGGGTCGCATCGTGACGAGGTCGAGGTTCACATGCCCCGGCGCGTTGAGCGCATACGCGATGACATCGGCCACGTCGCCGGCGGTGAGCGGATCGGCGACGCCCTCGTAGACCTTCTCGGCGGCCGCCTGGTCACCACCGAGCCGGTTCAGGGTGAACTCCTCGGTGAACACCATCCCGGGGGCCACCTCGGTCACCCGGATCGGCTCGCCGTTCAGTTCCAGGCGCAGCGCCCGGGCGAGCATCGACTCCCCCGCTTTGGCGGCGTTGTAGCCGGAGCCGCCGGGATACGCGGTCTGCGCCGCCGTCGAGGTGACGAAGAGCGTGTCGGCGTGACCGCCCTCGGCGATCGATGCGCGCAGCAGCGGCAGCACCGCGGCCGTCACGCGCTGAGCTGACAGCACGTTCACCTCGAACATCCAGCGCCAGTCGTCGGCCACGCCGTCCTCGACCCGGTCGGTGCCGCGCGCTCCGCCGGCCACGTGCACGAGGGCGTGCAGATCGCCGGTCGAGGCGAGGTGCTCGGCGAGCGCGTCGACGTCGGCGGGCGATGTCAGGTCGGCGGCGAAGGAGACCGAGCCGACCTCGGCGTCGAGGGCCTCCAGGCGGTCGGCGCGACGTGCGACCCCGACGACGTCCCAGCCGCCGGCGCGCAGCGCCCGCACCGCCGCCTCACCGATCCCCGAGCTCGCTCCGGTCACCACTGCGCGTCGCGTCGTCATGCCGTCCACGCTACGACACATCCGCTCCGCGCCCCCGTCCCGCCCCGGAATCACGCGGGATCGGCACGTTACGTCACATTTCCCGCGGCTTGTCGAGGCTGTGACGCCGACCGTACTGTCGAGCAACGGCATCCCGCCGCCACACACCACGTGACCCGAACCCGCAGGAGCACATCATGTCCGCAGCCGAGAACTGGCGCTTCGAGACCAAGCAGATCCACACGGGCGCCGCTCCGGACCCGGTCACGAAGGCGCGCGCCACGCCGATCTACCAGACCACGTCGTACGTGTTCGACAACGCCGACCACGCCGCGAACCTGTTCGCCCTGGCCGAGTTCGGCAACATCTACACCCGCATCCAGAACCCGACCCAGGACGTCGTCGAGCAGCGCGTGGCGGCGCTCGAGGGCGGCACCGGCGCTCTCCTCGTCGCGTCGGGGCAGGCAGCCGAGACCTTCGCCGTCCTCAACATCGCGGAGGCCGGCGACCACATCGTCTCGTCCAGCTCGATCTACGGCGGAACCTACAACCTCTTCAAGTACACGCTCGCCAAGCTCGGCATCGAGGTCACCTTCGTCGAGAACCAGGACGACGCCGACGAGTGGCGCCGGGCCGTGCGGCCGAACACCAAGCTCTTCTTCGCGGAGACCATCGGCAACCCGAAGATCAACATCCTCGACATCCGCACCGTCGCCGACGTCGCCCATGAGGCGGGTGTGCCGCTCATCGTCGACAACACGATCGCGACGCCGTACCTGATCCGCCCGTTCGAGCACGGCGCCGACATCGTCGTGCACTCGGCGACGAAGTTCCTCGGCGGCCACGGCACGGTCATCGGCGGCGTCATCGTCGACGGCGGCTCGTTCGAGTGGTCCAAGAACGTCGAGAAGTTCCCGGGGCTCACCGAGCCCGACCCCTCGTACCACGGCGCGTCGTACACGACCGCCGTCGGCGACGGCCTGGCCTACATCATCAAGGCGCGCGTGCAGCTGCTGCGCGACCTCGGTGCCGCCATCTCGCCGCAGAGCGCGTGGCTGCTCATCCAGGGCATCGAGACGCTGTCGCTGCGCATCGAGCGCCATGTCCAGAACGCGCAGGAGATCGCGGAGTGGCTCGAGAACCACGACGACATCGCCTCGGTGAACTACTCCGGCCTTCCCACCTCGCCGTGGTACGCCGCCGCCAACCGCTACGCACCCAAGGGCGTCGGCGCCGTGCTGTCGTTCGAGCTGAAGGGCGGCGTCCAGGCGGGTCGGGAGTTCGTCAACTCGCTCTCGCTGTTCAGCCACCTCGCGAACATCGGCGACGTGCGCTCGCTCGTCATCCACCCGGCTTCCACGACCCACTCGCAGCTGACGCCCGAGCAGCAGCTCACCACGGGCGTGACCCCGGGCCTCGTGCGCCTGTCGGTGGGTCTCGAGAACATCGACGATCTGAAGGCCGACCTCGAGCAGGCACTGACCGCGGCGCGCCGCGTGTCGGAGGCCTCCCGCGCCTGAGTGTTCCTCCTCAGAACGACACGGATGCCTCGTCCTTCGGGACGGGGCATCCGTCGTTCACCGAGGTCCGGTCAGCGCGCATCCCACCAGCGGAGCACGCGGAGCGCCCGCAGCGTCACCCATCGGCTCGGCGCTCCTTCACTCTCGCCCGCCAGCTCGAAAAGCACGGGGCCCTCGTGCCGGTTCTCGTAGCGGAAGCGCCCGTCGGGCAGCCGTCTCGCGCGGAGGAGCTCGATGGCGTCCGACAGCCGCTCGTCGCGGAGATCGGCGCGGCGGAAGTAGTCGAGTGCGCGGAGCGCGTCGTAGAACCACCGCACGGGGTACGAGGTCATCGCGAACCGGGGATCGATGAGCGTGCCGTCGGTCTTGCGGAACAGGAGGCGCCGCTCCAGCAGCACCTCCTCGCCGCGCGCCAGCGCGCCGGGCAGGCGCGGGTCCGCATTCCCGGCGCGGTATGCGTCGCGGAGCCCCTCCAGCGCGCAGATCGTCGAGTGCAGCGACGCGGTGCTCGTGCCGTCTTCGTCCCAGCAGTTCCACCCGCCGTCGGGCAGCTGCCCATCGAGCAGGGTGGCGACGATCGGCGAGCCGTCTCGCCCGAAGTAGGCGGCGACCGTGAGCGCGACGCCGTTGATGCAGGGTTCGGTCTCGCCGTCGAAGTAGGGCTCGTCGTCGTGCTCCCAGCGCACCTGGGCCTCGACGCGGTCGATGGCCGCCGCAACGACGGGATCGGCGGGATCGACTCCGAAGTCCACGAGCTGCTGCAGGGAGAAATGCGTCGCCGACCACGCATCGAACATCGGCCGCTCCTCCGGCACCCAGCCGGGACGGTACACACCGCCGTCCCATCGGCCGTCCGCGGACTGCTCCGCCAGCAGCCGGGCACCCCAGCCCTCGGTGGCGACGCGGGCGCGCTCGACGGCGACGACCTCGTCATCGGCGTCCACGAGGTCGCGGAGGGTCTGCCAGCGGATCGCGGGATCACCGGACAGCAGGTAGTCGACGGCTTCGTCCATGCGGCGAGCGTACGCCCGGCCGCAGACACCGCCGCGTGCGACCGGGCGACATCCTCCGCGTAACACGGCCCGCCGTCGGCGTCCGGACCGGGACAATGGATGCCATGGACTGGCAGACCTCCGAAGACACGGTGCCCAGCGCACCGATCACGGAGGCCGATGCGCGCCTGCTCCGCGCCCGCCCGCCCGCCACCGGCGCCTGGCGCGACGGCGACACCCCCGGCGAGCGCCGGTTCGCAGCCCTCGGCGCCTTCCGCACCGAGGCAGGGCGTGAGCTCCCCGCCATCCGCCTCGCCTACGAGACCTGGGGCGAGCTGTCCCCCGCCGCCGACAACGCCGTGCTCGTCCTGCACGCGCTCACCGGCGACAGCCACGTGCGCGGACCGGCCGGTCCCGGCCACGCGACCGCCGGCTGGTGGGAGGACATCGTCGGTCCGGGCGCGCCGATCGACACCGATCGCTGGTTCGTCGTCGCGGCGAACATGCTCGGCGGCTGCCAGGGGTCGACCGGGCCGTCGAGCATCGCCCCCGACGGCTACGAATGGGCGGCGCGCTTCCCCGGGCTCACGATCCGCGACCAGGTGGAGGCGCAGGCCCGTCTCGCCGACACGCTCGGGATCGGCGCCTGGGCCGCGGTCGTCGGGGGGTCGATGGGCGGCATGCACGCGCTGGAGTGGGCGGTCGGCCACCCCGACCGCGTCGAGCGTCTCGCCGTCCTGTGCTCGCCACCGACCACCACCGCCGACCAGGTCGCCCTCAACTCCGTGCAGCTGGAGGCGATCCGCATGGATCCCCGCTTCGCGGGCGGCGAGTACTACGACGCCGCCGACGGCGAAGGGCCGCACCGGGGCCTCGCGCTCGCGCGACGGATGGCGCTGCTGAACTATCGCAGCCCCACCGAGCTGAACCAGCGCTTCGGCCGCAGCTGGCAGTCCGACAAGAGCCCGCTGACCGGTGGCGGACGCTACGCCGTGGAGAGCTACCTCGACTTCCACGGCAACAAGTTCACCCGGCGCTTCGACGCCAACTCGTACCTTGCTCTCGTCGAGGCGATGAACTCCCACGACATCGGCCGGGAACGCGGCGGGGTGGAGGACGCGCTGGCCCGCGTCACCGCTCGCACCCTCGTGCTCGGCATCGACAGCGACCGGCTCTTCCCCGTCGACGGCCAGCGACGGATCGCCCGTGGCATCCGCTCGACGATCGACGAGGACGTCGTCGTGCTCTCCAGCGACTTTGGCCACGACGGGTTCCTCATCGAGAGTGAGGCCGTCGGCGCTCACCTGCGCCGCCTGCTCGAGGCCTGACGGCTCGCGGCCGACCCGACGATCGGCCGATCGTCGGCCCGATCAGCCGACGGACCCGATCAGCCGACCAACCCGATCAGCTGACCAACACTGGGCGCCGCTCGACGCGCAGGCTCACCACGGCGATCCCGAGGCCGAGCGCCGCGAGCACGGCTCCCGTCCAGATCGGCGCCACGAAGCCCCACCCGGCGGAGATCACGACGCCGCCGAGGAAGGCGCCGGTCGCGTTCCCGATGTTGAGGGCGGAGTGGTTCAGCGCCGCGGCGATCGACTGGTTGTCGCCGGCGACGTCCATGAGCCGGGTCTGGATCGTCGGCCCCAGCACCGCGGAGGTGAATCCGATCGCGAAGACGAACAGGCCGAGGGTCACGATCCAGCCCGAGGTCAGGGCGAGCGCGACCTGCACCACGACGAGCCCTGCGAGGCCGCTCACGAGGGTGCGCCGGAGGTCCCGGTCCGCCAGCCTTCCGCCGACGAGGTTCCCGGCGGTCATCCCGAGACCCATGACCACCAGGATGATCGGCACGGCCCACGCGGGCGAGCCGGACACCTCGGTCACGACCGGTGCCACGTAGCTGTAGGCGGCGAAGAATCCGCCGAAGCCGACCGCGCCGATCCCCAGGGCGAACCAGACCTGGGGCACCCGGAAGACGCGCAGCTCGGCGCGCAGGGTGCGGCCCGCATCGCCGGCGTGCGCCGGCACGAACACCGCGATCATGACGGTGGCCGCGGCGAAGATCAGCGCCACGAGGAGGAAGGCGATGCGCCAGCCGAACTGCTGTCCGAGGAAGGTCCCCAGCGGCACGCCGACGACGTTGGCCACGGTGAGACCGGTCAGCACGAACGCCACGCCCTGCGCGCGCCGTCCCGGGCCGAGGACATCCGAGGCCACCAGCGCGCCGATGCCGAAGTACGCGCCGTGCGGCAGCCCGGCCAGCAGCCGGGACAGCGCGACCGTCTCGAAGGTCGGCGCGAGGAACGTCAGCGCCGTGAAGAACGTGAGTGCGGCGGCGAGGACGAGCATCACACGGTGCCGCGGGTACTTCGCCACGGCACCCGCGATGGTGGGTGCACCGATGACCACGCCGAGCGCGTACAGCGAGATGAGCCAGCCCGAGTGGGCGATGGCGACATCGGAGTCGGCGGCCCATGCGCCGGGCAGGAGGTCGCGGGCGATGTCGGGCAGCAGGCCCATGACGACGAACTCGGTCATGCCGATGCCGAAGCTGCCGATGGCGAGAGAGAGGAGCGCCCCCATCGCCGCACCCCTCGAGAGAGTCGAGGAGGTCACCGCCTCATGCTAGTCGGCCGCGGGCGCCCGACCGGCCGCGTCGCCCAGCGCGCGTTCCAACCGCTCGAGCTTGCCGTCGATCTCCCCCGTGTACCCGGGGCGGATGTCGGCCTTCAGCACGAGCGACACGCGCGATCCGTAAGGCAGCACGGCCTCGGTGGCGGCCTTGACGACGGCCATCACCTCGTCCCATTCGCCCTCGATCTCGGTGAACATCGAACTCGTGCGGTGCGGCAGGCCGGAGGCGCGCACGACGGCGACCGCGGCGGCGACGGCATCGTGCACCGAGCCGTCGGCACGGCCGTCGCCGCTCGGGGCGACGGAGAAGGCGATGAGCATGAGGGACCTCCGGGACGATCGGATCAGCGGATGCCGCGGCGAGTGCCGACGACGGTGTGCCGGGGTGGCCGGACCCGCACGAGGCGGGCGACCATCCAGCCGAACAGGACGATGAGCACGATGTTGCGGACGGTGAGCAGGCTCACGGCGAGCGGCTCGGGCACGAGAATCCCCATGTACAGGACCGGATACACGAGCTGGGTGAGCAGGGCGGCGGCCAGCGCAAGGGTCGCCGGGCCCGTCCACGCCGAGCGGTCGAGCATGAGGCCGATCACGAGAGACGGGACCAGCCAGCACAGGTACTGCGGCGAGCCGACCTTGTTGAAGACGATGAAGCCCGTGACCAACGCCAGCGACAGCACGGGGAACAGCGCGTGGAAGGTCGCGCCCCGCCACGCCTTGACGCCGCCGATCACCGCGACGGTGCCCATGGCCAGCACCAGAAGCGGGGTCATCGCGGTGATGACCGGATCGATCTGCGTGCCGGTCACCTGGAAGGTGAGGAGTTCGAACGAGTAGTACACCGAGAACCCGTCCAGATGCAGGAGCGCTCCCCACAGGTACGGCGCCGCGACAGGCGCCTCGACCTGGAGTCCGCGAGTGGCCTGGTCGCCGATGAAGCCGAAGGCGTGGGCGCCTCCCCCCGCCGCCCAGACGGCGGCGAGCGTGAGACCCGAGACGACGACGGCGCCGCCGATGAGGGCGGCGCGCCGGCGGAGCACCACGACGGCTGCGGCGAGAAGGGCAGCGGGCCAGACCTTCACCCAGGTCACCGCCGCGAGCAGCACCGAAGCCAGCCACGGGCGTCCGACGAGCCAGAGGCAGCCGGCGATCGCCACGGGCACCGTGAACCCGTCGAGGCGGTACAGACCCACCGGCCCGAGCGCGGCAATGTAAGCGAGCCAGTACCACGCGGCCACCGTGCGGCCGGCAGAACGGGCGCGACCGAGCAGCAGCGCGAAGGCGGCGGCGTCGACCAGGATGACCAGCATCACCCACGCGGCGGTGTACGAGCCGACGATCGGGACGAAGGCGTGGGCGAGCACCATCGGTATGAGCGCGAGCTGGGGGTAGACCCACGGTTCGTCGATCCCGACGATGCCGCCGCCTGAGAGCGCCTGGGTCGACCACGGCTCGTACACGCGGTAGACGTCGCCCATGGGCTCGTTGGGCATGAGGAAGCCGAGCCAGGCGACGCCGAGGTGGACGGCGACGAACACGACCCACATCACCGTCCGTCTCGACACGCTCCCATCCTAAGGAGCGGGACGTGCACGCTCCGTCGGTGCGGTGCCCAGCTCAGCCGGCTGCGGGAGCGTTCATCCTCGCCGCAGGACCGCACCCACGGCGGCGGGCAGGTGCTCGGCCACGTCGAGCGCCGTGACCGGTCCACCCTCCGCCGCGGCGACGGCGCGCGCGGCCGCCTGCGCGTGGAGCCAGGAGCCGGTCGCGGCGAGCGGACCGAGTGCCTCGGCGTCCACGTCGCCCCGTGCCGCTGCCGCGGCGACGACGGCGCCGACGACACCCGCGAGCACGTCACCGGTGCCGGCCGTGGCCAGCCACGCCGACGCCGCGGGGAGAGTGGTCGCCCATCCCGAGGGCGTCGCCACGACGGTCCGGGACCCCTTCAGCAGGACGCAGCCGCCCAGGGCCGCCGCGGTCTCCCGCGCCGCGCCCACGCGATCGCGCCGGGGAGCGAGGCCGAGGCTCTCGCGCAGGCGTGCGTGCTCGCGCTCGTGCGGGGTCACCAGCACCGGAGCGACAGCACCCGGCGCGAGCTCCAGCGCTCCGGCGTCCACCACGATCGGCACCTCACCGGCAAGAAGCTCCCGCAGGGCGCCGGTCTCCGCGGCGTCCCGCGTCGCGGGATCCGTGCCCGATCCGACGACCCAGGCCTGCACACGACCCTCCGCCGTGACGGTCTCCGGTCGGCGGGCCAGCACCAGGCCGGCGGCGCGCTCCGGCCCGACGTACCGCACCATTCCCACCCCGGTGCGCCACGCCGCCTCCACGCCCAGGACGGCGGCGCCGGGGTAGGCGGTCGAGCCGGTTCGCACGCCGAGCACGCCCCGGGAATACTTGTCATCGGATGCCGTTGGCTCACGAAGGACGCGGGCCGCATCTGCGGGCGTCCATCCTCCATCCATGGCGTCACCCTACCGGCGCGAACCCCTCTGGAGCACCACCGCATGAGCTTGCTGTTCTCTCCGATCGACCTGCACGGCATCACCGTCCGCAACCGCCTCTGGGTGGCGCCGATGTGCCAGTACTCCGCCGTCGACGGCATACCGAACACGTGGCACCTCGTGCACCTGGCGCAGTTCGCGTCGGGAGGCGCCGGCATGGTCATCGCCGAGGCGACCGCCGTCACCGCCGAGGGGCGCATCTCCCCCGAGGACACCGGCATCTGGAACGACACCCAGCGCGACGCCTGGCGTCCCGTCGTCGAGGCGATCCGCGCCCGCGGCGCCGTGCCCGCCATCCAGCTCGCGCACGCCGGGCGCAAGGCGTCGACGTGGTCGCCGTTCACCGGGGCTCGCGGCACCGTGCCGGAGGCCGACGGCGGCTGGCAGACCGTCGCCCCGTCCGCTGTCGCCTATCAGGGCTTCACCGCACCCCGGGCGCTGTCCACCGCCGAGATCGACGCGCTCGTCGAGGCGTTCGCGGCCGCAGCCGTCCGCGCGGTGGAGGCCGGCTTCGAGGCGCTCGAGGTCCACGCCGCCCACGGCTACCTGCTGCACCAGTTCCTCTCGCCGCTGTCGAACCAGCGCGACGACGAATACGGCGGATCGCTCGAGAACCGCGCGCGCCTGCTGCTGCGGATCGTCGAGGCCGTCCGCACCGCTGCGCCCGGTGCCGCCCTGCTCGTCCGCTTCTCGGCCACCGATGCCGCCGACGGCGGCTGGGACGTCGCCCAGACCGCGATCGTCGCCGGCTGGGCTGCGGAGCGCGGCGCGGAGTTCTTCGACATCTCCAGCGGCGGACTCGTCGCCCACCAGCAGATCACGACCGGTCCCGGCTACCAGGTGCCCTTCGCGGCCGAGGTGCGCGCCGCGGGTGTCGGCCCCGTCGGCGCCGTCGGCGAGATCACGAGCGGAACGCAAGCCGAGCAGATCCTCGCCTCCGGCGAGGCCGACGTGGTGCTCGCCGGACGCGAGTGGCTGCGTGACCCGCACTTCGGCCTTCGTGCCGCCACCGAGCTCGGCGAGTCTGACCGGACGCTGGCGAGCCCGCTCTGGCCCGTCCAGTACGCGCGCGCCGCGCGCTGACCGCGCGACCGAGGACACACGACCAGCTAGGACGGCGCTGACAGATCGGCCCCGTGCCGGTGAGTCTGCCTGGGTCGCCGAGCGAGCGCAGCGGCCACGAAAGCACCGGCCGCCAGCGAGACTGGCGTCACCCAGATCGCCCAGGCGATCATGAGGACCACACCGCCGACGACGCTGCATACGACGAAGGCGATCATCAGGCCCGCAGTCCGGCGCTCCACATTCACACCCATCCACACGAGGGAGAAGATCGACGACGCGGTGACCGCGACGCCGGCCCCTACGGCGAACCACCATCCCGCGCTCGGAGCCGCCTGCTCCGCGAGCATGTTCGCATCCCAGGCCATCTGGGTGGCCGTGCTGAGCGCGATCGCCGCGATCGCGAGGGCGGCGGGCACGCGGATCGATGCCGGATCTTTGCCGCGCGCGACGGCTATCGCCGCAGCTGTGAGGACCGCGAAACTCGGCGCGAGCCCGAACAGGACGACGCGGATGACGGGCGCGGTGTTCTCGTCGATACCGACGAACACGGCGAGGAAGGCGGCGACGGCGACAGCGGAAACGGCCGCAGCAGCGAAGACGATAGGTGCCCACTCATGCGCGCGCCGGGACGGCGGGGTGATATGCCTCATGCTGCGCTCCCTCCACTCCAGCGGGGTTTGTTTGTGTTGGTTCCGGGGTCGTCATCAGTTGCACTGTGACAGGAGAAAGCCGGAGAGCCCCTTGTTGGGCTTCCAGAGCTCCATGTTCCATACGGGTTCGAGAATCCCCACCAACATGTGGCACACGTACTGCTTCTTCCCGGATTCGGTGAGCCGCGCGCGCTGCGTGCTGGACATCTTGCTCTTCAATTCATCCCAACCCGCTTCTCCTGCTGCAAGCGCCCAAGGGTTTCCCGACATGCCGCGCGCCCACAGCGTCGGGTTGACGTTGAGCTTCCACCCAGCCGTCAGCTTGGTGAAACTGAAGCTGCCTACGAGATCGACGCCGGCCCAGGGATCGGCAACGATCGGGTAGCTCGCCCCGTCGGGCGGCTCGAGATGCTGAGTGAGTGTCGAACCTCGAGCGCTGTAATACGTAGGTACGTCTCGCCCTCGAGCGTCGCGGGCCCAGGGCGTCGCGATGTACAGGAGGGGGCTCCCGTCTGTCGCGACCGCGATCGCGCTGCCATTCATCGGATCTATCTGAAGTGTTGCGTTCGCAGGCAGATGAAAGTAGAAGTCGTACGACAGAGGTGCGGACGCATCGTGCATGACGGTGTGTATCGCGACGGACCCGTCCCTCAGTACGGCCGGCACGACCGAGTACCCTCTCCCCGAGAGCTCGACAAGCCCTCTCGACACCGCAGATTCGGCAGTCGAGCCGACGGGCAGGGTCACACGGACCTCCGCTCCCCGCGCAGGAACAATCACCTCATTCGAACTGACCGCTTCCACTTGCCCGTCGACCTCCGCGAAGTGGTCCGCGACCGGTGAAAGCGAACGCACTGCCTGTGCGGCATCCACGTCGTCGCGGGGGAAGTGACTGGCACCCGAGGCGACCATGACCATCGTCACCGTCGCGGCGGCGATCATCGTCGTTCTGGACACTCGTCTTCCGAGCGTGGGTATGTCGAAACCTCTGCCATGCCATCTCATGAAAGAGCAGGCTCTCATGAGTCAAGAAGAGATACGATCCAATACTGGCTGCCCTGCGCATGTCATCCGCTCTGACGCCAGGAATGTCACCAAAAGCACCCCGTCGACGAAAGTTGCGCTTGCCGGTCACGTTGCCTGCCGAGGAGCCGAAGTCGCGCCGGGCTGGCTGCGGCGCCGGTGTCGCCGCGAGCAGCGGAGCGGAACGAGCGGAGGGGCGTGTACGTGCTGGATCCGCCCCTCCGTCCCCGCTTCCGCGTGCTCAGCGGTGGCGTCGACGCGTGGCGTCGTCGACCTCGCCGACGAGCTCCTCGATGATGTCCTCCAGGAACAGCACCGCCGTCGTCTCGCCGCGTGCGTCGCGCACCTGCGCGAGGTGCCGGCTCGACCGCCGCATGAGCGCCAGCGCGTCCTCCAGGTCTGTCGTCTCCGACACCGGCACCATGTGGTGGATCCGCTTGGCCGGGATCGGCGCGTTGGCGTGGGCGTCGGCATCCGGACCCTCCGCCTCGCGGAGCACGTCCTTCAGGTGCACGTAGCCGACCGGCAGTCCGGCGGAATCGACGATGACGTAGCGCGAGAAGCCGTGCTTGGCGACGGCGCGCTCGATCTCGTCGGGTGTGGTCGTGTCGGGAAGGGTCACGAGCGCCGACAGCGGCACGGCCGCATCCTTCGCCTTCTTCTCGGTGAACTCCACGGCGGCCGTCACCGCGCCCGACGCGTCGTCCAGCACGCCTTCGATGCGCGACTGATTGACGATCGTCGCGACCTCATCGAGCGTGAAGGTCGAGGCGGCCTCGTCCTTCGGCTCGACGCGGAAGAGACGGACGATGTGGTTCGCGATCCAGTTGAGGGCCACGATCACCGGGTGGAAGAGCTTGGACACCCACACCAGCGGCGTGGCGAGCATCAGCACGGCTCGGTCCGGCAGCGAGAACGCGAGGTTCTTCGGCACCATCTCGCCGAAGACGACGTGAAGGTACGACACCAGGAGCAGGGCCAGCGCGAAGGCCACCCCGCCGATCACAGCCTCGCTCCACCCGGTGAGCGCCAGCGGCACCTCCAGCAGGTGGTGGATCGCCGGCTCGGACACGTTCAGGATGAGCAGCGAGCAGATCGTGATGCCCAGCTGGCTCGTCGCCAGCATGAGTGTGGCGTGCTCCATCGCGTAAAGCGCGGTCTTGGCGGCGCGCGACCCCTTCTCGGCCAGCGGCTCGATCTGGGAACGCCGCGCGGAGATGACCGCGAACTCGGCGCCGACGAAGAACGCGTTGAAGATCAGCAGGACGAACAGCCATGCGATTCCGGCCCAGTCGTTCATCGCGACTCACCCCCGTCGAGTCCGGCGCGGACCGCTTTGCCCGCGTCCTCCGACATCGGGTGCGGCACGAACTTCACGCGGTCGACCCGCCGACCGTCCATGCGGTGCACGGTCAGGATGCCGTCCTCGATCTCGACGGTGTCGCCGGCGACAGGGATGCGCTCGAGCGTCGACATCAGGAAGCCTCCGACGGTGTCGTAGACGTCGCCCTCGGGGACTCGGATGCCGGTGCGGTCACGCAGCTCGTCGGGCCGCAGGTCGGCCGGGAAGGTCACGGCATCGGCGCCGCGGACGATGCCGGCGCGGCTCCGGTCGTGCTCGTCGAGGACTTCGCCGACGATCTCCTCGACGAGGTCTTCGAGCGTGACGACACCGGCGGTGCCGCCGTACTCGTCGACGACGATCGCCATCTGATAGCCCCGGGCCCGCAGCTCCGACATGAGGCCGTCGAGGTGAACGGCCTCCGGCACGCGCAGCGGTTCCTCGGCGATGGCCGCAGCGGGCACGTCGCCACGACGGTCGCGCGGCACGCTCACCGCCTGCTTGAGGTGCACGATCCCGGTGATGTCGTCCATGGACTCGTCGTACACGGGGAAGCGGCTGTGACCGGTGCGTCGTGCGAGCTGGATGACGTCCTCGACGCTGTCGCCCGCGGCGACCGCGTGGACGCTCGGCCGGGGCGTCATGACGTCGGCGGTGGTGAGACGGGCGAACGTCAGGGTGCGGTCCAGGAGAGACGCGGTGTCCTCCTCGAGGAGTCCGGCACTGGCCGAGCGCCGGACGAGGCTCGAGAGCTCCTCGGCCGTGCGCGCGCCCGACAGCTCCTCCTTCGGCTCCACGCCCATCGCCCGCAGCACGCCGTTGGCGCTGCCGTTGAGCACCGTGATCGCCGGGCGGAAGACAGTCGTGAACAGCGTCTGGAAGGGGATCACGAGCTTCGCGGTCTGCCGCGGCACGGCGAGCGCGAAGTTCTTCGGGACGAGCTCGCCGAGGATCATCGAGAACACCGTGGCGACCGAGATCGCGACGATCGTGGCGATCGGGCGGGACACCGAGGCCGGGATGCCCCAGGCGGCGAAGACGGGGTTCAGCAGGTTCGACAGCGCCGGCTCCATCGTGTAGCCGGTGAGGAGCGTCGTCAGCGTGATGCCGAGCTGTGCGCTCGAGAGATGCGTGGAGGTGATCTTCAGTGCGCTGATCGTCAGCGACAGCCGGGATTCTCCCGCGGCCTGCCGCTTCTCGAGCTCCGCACGATCCAGGTTGACCAGGGCGAACTCGCTGGCGACGAACAGGCCGGTGCCTATCGTCAGAAGCAGCCCCACGCCCAACATGACGTAATCCATCACGCATCACCCCCGCTCAAGCGGGAGGAGGGTCGGTGGGGCCTGTATCTACAACTGGGAGGGTCATCCATCGTGCGGAAGATTCTACGGCATCCGCGGTGGAGCGGTCCTGCGGATCCGCACGTCGGTCTTGTCCCACATTCGGTCGCTTCGCGCCTTCCCGGACGTCCGAAAGTGGGACGAAGCGTGCCGCAATGGGGACGAGGCGTGCCGCAATGGGGACGAGGCGACCCTCACCAGCTGACGGGGAGCGCCTTGCCCTCTTCGTAGCCGGCGGCGGACTGGAGCCCGACCGTGGCCCGCTCGTGGAACTCCGCGACGTTCGCCGCCCCCGCGTAGGTGAAGGAGGACCGGACACCCGAGGTGATCATGTCGACCAGGTCCTCGACCGAGGGGCGCAGCGGGTCGAGGTAGATCCGCGACGACGAGATCCCCTCGGCGAACAGCTCCTTGCGCGCCCGCTCGTAGGGGTCGAGACGCCCGAACCGTCCGTGCACCGCCTTGGTGGAGGCCATGCCCCAGGACTCCTTGTAGACGCGGCCGTCGGCGTCGGTCTGCAGCTCGCCGGGCGCCTCGATCGTGCCCGCGAACCAGGAGCCGATCATGACGGAGGCGGCGCCGGCCGCCAGGGCGAGCGCGACGTCGCGGGGGTAGCGCACCCCGCCGTCGGCCCAGACGTGGGCGCCGAGCTCGGCGGCCGCCTGCGCCGTCTCGAGCACGGCGGAGAACTGCGGACGGCCGACGGCCGTCATCATGCGGGTGGTGCACATCGCTCCCGGACCCACACCCACCTTGAGGATCGACGCGCCGGCGTCGACGAGGTCGCGCACGCCCTCGGCGGTGACGATGTTGCCCGCGGCGATGGGAATCCCGAGGTCGAGGGCGGCCACCTCGCGCAGCGCGCGCAGCATGCCCTCCTGATGCCCGTGCGCCGTGTCGACCACGAGCACGTCGACCCCGCCGTCGGCGAGCGCGCGCGCCTTGGCCGCCACGTCGCCGTTGATGCCGACCGCGGCGGCGACGATCAGGCGCCCGTCCGCGTCGACAGCCGGGCGGTACAGCGTCGAGCGCAGCGCCGTGCGCTGCGACAGCGTGCCCACGAGGTATCCGTGATGCAGCACGCACACCGTCTCCGCCTCGGCCGCGACGATGAGGTCGAACGCGTGACGCGCGTCGGCGACGTCGTCGGCGTCGATCGACGCCGCGCGTCCGCGCGCGAGGTCGCCCAGACGCGCGTCGGGAAGTGCGGTGCCGAGCCTCGTCGCCGGGATGACGCCACGGATGTCGTCGATGTGGACGCGGCCGTCACGCTCCTCGGCGACCACGATGCCGTGACCCTCGGTGGCCGGCAGCAGGCCTGCCGCATCCGCGACCGTCGCCTCGGGCGGGAGGACCAGCGGCGTGTCCCAGACGACCGGCTGCGCCTTCACCCAGCGGATCGCGGCATCGATGTCCTGCAGCGGCATGTCCTGCGGCAGGACGCCCAGTCCTCCGCGGCGGGCCAGGGTGGCTGCCAGCCGCGCGCCGGTGACGGAGTTCATGTTCGATGCGACGAGCGGGATGGTCGCCGTGGAGCCGTCGCCCGGCGACAGGTCGACGTCCAGGCGGCTCGTGACCCCCGAACGGCGCGGGACGAGGAACACGTCCGAGTACGTCAGGTCCACCTGGGGTCGTTCTCCGGAGAACTGCATGAGTCCACGGTACCGACTCGGACGCCCTGTGGACGGGGTGAGGGATGCCGGGGAAGCCGCACGGCGCGCGTATTCCTGGGATACCCTTGACAGTCGTGCGCATGCGCCACGATCCGGGCCTGCGCACCATCTGATCTTCACCGATGAAAGCAGGAGAATCGTGTCCAGCCAGGTGACCGGCGTGGGAACATCGAGCGACGGCGAATTCGGAGCCAACGAATGGCTCGTCGCGGAGATGTACGAGCAGTACACCCAGGACCGCAACTCCGTCGACCAGGCCTGGTGGCCGATCCTCGACGCCTACAAGCCCGACGCGAGCGAGCCGGCGACCGATGCCGCACCCGCGGCGGCACCTGCCGCACCTGCGGCGACCCCGGCGACCCCGGCAGCGGCCCCGGTCTCCGACGCGCACCCGGTCACCGCACCGGTGCCCGTGGTCGGCGCGCAGCCCGTGGCGCGCACGACGGCGCGGCCCGCCGCGCCCCAGCCGGTCCCCGCCCAGGCTCCCAAGTCGGTGCCCTCGACGCCGCAGGCCGCCGGCGAGGACGTCGTCACCACGCTCCGCGGCATGCCCAAGACCCTCGCCGCCAACATGGACGAGTCGCTCACCGTGCCGACGGCCACGAGCGTCCGCACGGTGCCGGCGAAGCTGCTCATCGACAACCGGATCGTCATCAACAACCACATGTCGCGCACGCGCGGCGGCAAGGTGAGCTTCACCCACCTCATCGGCTGGGCGCTCATCCAGGCGCTCAAGGCCTTCCCGAGCCAGAACGTGTACTACGCCGAGGTCGACGGCAAGCCGTCCGTGGTCGCACCCGCCCACATCAACCTGGGTATCGCGATCGACCTCCCCAAGCCCGACGGCACGCGCGCCCTGATGGTGCCGAGCATCAAGCAGGCCGAGTCCCTCACGTTCAACGAGTATTTGGACGCCTACGAGGACCTCGTCCGGCGCGCCCGCGGGGGCAAGCTCACCGCGGCCGACTTCCAGGGCACGACGGTCTCGCTCACCAACCCGGGCGGCATCGGCACCGTCCACTCGGTGCCCCGCCTCATGCGCGGCCAGGGCTGCATCGTCGGCGCCGGCGCCCTCGAGTACCCGGCGGAGTTCCAGGGCTCCAGCGAGAAGACGCTGGTCGAGCTCGGCATCGGCAAGACGATCACCCTCACCAGCACCTACGACCACCGCGTCATCCAGGGAGCCGGCTCGGGAGAGTTCCTCAAGATCGTCCACGAGCTGCTCACCGGCGGCCGCGGCTTCTACGAGTCGATCTTCGCCGCCCTGCGCATCCCCTACGCGCCGATCCACTGGGCCGGCGACATCAACGTCGACATCGCCGAGCGCGTCGACAAGACCGCGCGGGTGCAGGAGCTGATCAACTCCTTCCGCGTCCGCGGTCACCTGATGGCCGACATCGATCCCCTCGAGTACGTCCAGCGCACCCACCCCGACCTCGAGATCGAGTCGCACGGGCTCACCTTCTGGGACCTCGACCGCGAGTTCGTCACCGGCGGCTTCGGCGGCCGCCGCGTCATGAAGCTCCGCGACATCCTCGGCGTGCTGCGCGACTCGTACTGCCGCACGATCGGCATCGAGTACATGCACATCCAGGACCCCGCCCAGCGCAAGTGGTTCCAGGACAACGTCGAGGTGAAGTACCAGAAGCCCGGTCACGACGAACAGCTGCGGATCCTCGACAAGCTGAACCAGGCGGAGGCGTTCGAGACCTTCCTGCAGACCAAGTACGTCGGGCAGAAGCGCTTCAGCCTCGAGGGCGGCGAGTCGCTCATCCCGCTGCTGGACGAGATCCTGCAGGGCGCCGCCGGGGGCGGCTTGGACGGCGCCGCGATCGGCATGGCCCACCGCGGCCGGCTGAACGTGCTCACCAACATCGCCGGCAAGACCTACGGTCAGGTCTTCCGCGAGTTCGAGGGCTCCGTCGCGATCGGCTCCAAGAGCGGCTCGGGCGACGTCAAATACCACCTCGGCACCGAGGGCACCTTCGTCTCCGACGCCGGTGCGGAGCTCCCGGTGTACCTCGCCGCGAACCCGTCGCACCTCGAGACCGTCGACGGCGTGCTCGAGGGCATCGTCCGCGCCAAGCAGGACCGGATGCCCATCGGCTCGTTCTCGTGGCTGCCGATCCTCGTCCACGGCGACGCGGCCTTCGCGGGCCAGGGCGTCGTGGTCGAGACGCTGCAGATGTCGCAGCTGCGCGGCTACCGCACCGGCGGCACCGTCCACGTGGTCGTCAACAACCAGGTCGGATTCACCACGCTCCCCCAGGACGGGCGCTCCTCGGTGTATTCCACCGATGTGGCCAAGACGATCCAGGCACCGATCTTCCACGTCAACGGCGACGACCCCGAGGCCGTCGTCCGCGTCGCCGAGCTGGCCTTCCGCTACCGCGAGGAGTTCCACCGCGACGTCATCGTCGACCTCGTCTGCTACCGCCGCCGCGGTCACAACGAGGGCGACGACCCGTCGATGACGCAGCCGCTGATGACGAACCTCATCGAGGCCAAGCGGTCGGTGCGTCGCCTCTACACGGAGTCGCTCGTCGGTCGCGGTGACATCACCGAGGAGGAGTACGAGAAGGCCAAGCAGGACTTCCAGAACCGACTGGAGATCGCCTTCGCAGAGACGCACGCGGCCGAGACCGGCTCCACGGGAATCGTCACTCCGACGGCCCCCGCCGACGTGGCCGTCGGAGAGCCGGAGACGACCGGCGTATCCGCCGAGGTCGTGGCGCAGATCGGCGACGCGTTCGTCAACCGGCCCGAGGGCTTCACCGTCCACTCCAAGCTCCAGCAGCTGCTCGACAAGCGCAACGACATGAGCCGCAACGGCGGGATCGACTGGGCCTTCGGCGAGCTCCTCGCGTTCGGCTCGGTGCTCATGGAGGGCACCAACGTCCGTCTCGCCGGTCAGGATGCGCGTCGCGGCACGTTCGTGCAGCGCCATGCCGTCATGCACGACCGCGTCAACGGCCAGGAGTGGCTGCCGCTGGCGAACCTGGGTGACAACCAGGGCCGCATCTATGTCTACGATTCGCTGCTGAGCGAGTACGCCGCGATGGCATTCGAGTACGGCTACTCCGTCGAGCGCGCCGACACGCTCACCCTCTGGGAGGCTCAGTTCGGCGACTTCGCCAACGGTGCGCAGTCGGTCATCGACGAGTACATCTCGGCGGCCGACCAGAAGTGGAGTCAGCAGTCGAGCGTGGTGCTGCTGCTCCCCCACGGCTACGAGGGGCAGGGCCCCGACCACTCGTCGGCCCGCATCGAGCGCTACCTCCAGATGTGCGCGCAGGACAACATGACCGTGGCGCGCCCGTCCACGCCCGCCTCCTACTTCCACCTGCTCCGCCGTCAGGCCTACGCGCGCCCGCGACGCCCGCTGATCGTGTTCACACCGAAGGCGATGCTGCGTCTGCGCGGCGCCACGAGTCCGGTCGACGCCTTCACGACGGGCCGTTTCGAGCCCGTGCTCGACGACGACCGCGGCATCGACAAGGGCGCGGTGCGGCGTGTGCTGCTCCACTCCGGCAAGATCCACTGGGACCTCAAGGCGGAGCTCGAGAAGAAGCCGAACCCGGGCGTCGCCCTGGTCCGACTCGAGCAGTACTATCCGGCGCCGGTGGACGAGCTGAACGCGGTGCTCGACACGTACCCCGACGCAGAGCTCGTGTGGGTGCAGGACGAGCCCGAGAACCAGGGTGCCTGGCCGTTCATCGCGCTGGAGGTCGTCACGCACCTCCGTGGCCGCACGATCCGGCGCATCTCCCGTGCGGCGGCCGCGTCGACGGCCACCGGTTCGCCCAAGGTGCACGCGATGGAGCAGGCGACGATCCTCGAGTCGGCCCTCAGCCTGTAGGGGAATGGCGAGCGCCCGCGCGGCGGGTGACGGTGACGACCACCGCCACCCCCGCGAGGACGAGCGCGGGCAGGAGAGAAGCCCAGGCCAGCGCCAGCATGCCCGCGCACAGCACCGCCGCGACGACGGCCATCCACCAGCCGGGCGAGGCGCGAGGCAGGAGACGGACGGCGGCGACCATCCCGAGGGCGTAGATCGCCACCATGCTGCTGGTGTGGACGAGGATGAAGGGCGTCAGCTGCAGCCCGCCGGCGACCATGAGCACGAAGTACGCCGCCGTGACCGCGCCGGTGAGGGCGAGCGCGCGGCGCGGGACGCCGCCGTGCTCCGCTCCGGGGGCGAACCACCGCGGCAGATCGCCGGTGCTCGCCAGTGAGGCGCCGAGCTTGGCGAACGCCGCCAGATAGGCGTTGAGGACCCCGAGCGCCACGATGGCGGCGATGATCCCCACGGCGATCGGTCCGAGTCGAGGCGACCCCAGCCGGGCAAGATCCAGCAACGGCACTTGGCCCTGTCCGGCCTGGTCTCCGAGCGCGCCGACGGTGACGATCTGAAGGATCAGGTAGCAGCCGCCGGTGATCGCGAGGGCGATCGCGGTGGCGACCGGGATGTCGCGACGCGGCCGGGCGAACTCGCCCGAGATGTGGGTGCCGACCTCCCAGCCCGCGAAGGCCCAGACGAACATGCTCACGGCCGTCCCGACGCCGGCCCAGCCGTGGGGCAGCAGAGGCGTGAAGTGCGCCGCATCGACGGAGGGCGCACCGAGTCCCACGACGAACACCACGACGGCCAGCAGGAGCGCGGTGAGGACGAACTGGACCGATCCCGCCACGCGCACCCCGAGCGCGTTCAGCGCGAAGGGCGGGACGAAGATCGCCGCCGCGAGAAAGGGGACGACGCCGCGATCCACGCCGAGCGCGGCGACCACGTATTCAGCGCCGAGCACGCTCACCACCGGGGCGCCCGCGCACACGCCGAACAGGAACCAGTAGCCGGTCATGCGGGCAGCCGTCGCGCCGAGCGCGCGGCGCACGTAGCTCGCCACCCCGCCCGGGTCGGGGTAGCGCGCGGCGAGGACGGCGAAGACCCCGGCCAGCGGCACGGACAGACCGAGGACGGCCACGACGGCGACGATGCTGCCCGGCCCCGCTGCCGCGGCCGTCAGCCCCGGGAGCACGAGCAGGCCGGTCCCGAGAACGGACGCGATGTACAGCGCGGTCCCCTGGACGAGGCCGATCCCGCCGCGCGGACGTGCGGGCGTGTCGGCGGCGACGCGGTCGGAGCTCATGTCACCATCCTCTCCAGCACCCCCGACACCCGGCTCGCGGAAAACGGTCGTCTCGGTGCGTATTCCTGCCAGCACCGCCCCGACCTAGCTCTCACGACTCAGACAGGACCGACATGGATGTCGCGCTGCTCGTCAACCCCGCCGCCCGCTCCGGCGCCCACTCCGACGCGGCCGAGCGCGCCGCGCAGCGCCTCCGCGCCGCCGGTATGCGCGTGGGGGTGATCTCCGGCGGCAGCGCCGCCGACTCCTCGACGCTGCTGCGGACCGCGCTGGAGGTGGGGACCGACGCCGTGCTCGTCGCCGGCGGCGACGGCACGGTCAACCTCGCCGTCCAGGAGCTCGCCGGGACGCCCGTGCCACTCGGCGTGATCCCGGTCGGCACGGGCAACGATCTCGCGCAGGCGGTCGGATTGCGCGAACTGCATGCGGAAGCGGCCGCCGACGCCGTGATCGCCGGCCGCACCCGGCGCATCGACCTCGCCCGTGCGACCCGGTCAGACGGCAGCAGCCGGCTGTACGCGACGGTGCTCGCCAGCGGGTTCGACGCCAAGGTGAACGACCGCGCGAACGCGATGCGCTGGCCCCGAGGGCACGTCCGCTACGACATCGCCGTCCTGGTGGAGTTCCTCCTTCTGCGCGAGCTTCCGTTCCGCGTCGAACTGGAGCTCGCAGACGGCGGGACCGAGATCCTCGACGGCCCGCTGCTGATGGCTTCCGTCGGCAACGGCCCGACTTACGGCGGCGGCATCCCGATCTGCCCCGGCGCCGTCCTCGACGACGGCCTGCTCGATGTGACGCTCGTGCGCCCTGCCGGTCGCGTGGCGCTCCTGCGGCTCCTCCGCCGGGTCTACGACGGCACCCACGCGGATTCCCCGCTCGTTGTCAGCCGGCGTGCGCGCGTCGTGCGCGTGTCCTCACCGGAGATGACGGCGTACGCCGATGGCGACCCGATCGGCGCGCTGCCGCTGCGGATCGACGCCGTCCCCGACGCGCTCACGGTGTTCACCGTCTGAACTGGGGAGTTCTCCCCATCGTGGTCCCCGCGCGGCGTTCCTAGGATGGACACGAGCCCGGAGGAGGACCGATGGCCGGTGAAGGCGTAGACATCCCGCTCGAGTCGATGGCGGAGCTGAGCGAAGCGCTCGGCGCGATCATCGCGGAGTACGAGAACGCGTCGTCGCGCACCCACGCGCTGACCGAGGCGATCGGACGCCCGCAGGGCCGCGGATCGCTCCAGTCCGCCGCGGAGGACTTCGAGGCGAAGTGGGACGACAAGCGCGAGACGCAGCGCCGCCACCTCGAGGAGATGAAGAAGCGCCTGGACGAGGCGCGGGAGAACTGGGAAGAGGCCGACGCAGAACTGGCCCGCAGCATGGAGGCATCGGAGTAATGGCTCACGACGGGTACTGGTACCAGCGGGAGAACATGCCCGCGACGGCCGACGGACGCGACATCGAGCGGATCGACGGGGAGCCCTCGCCCATCCGCACGCGCGGTGAGGACATCGTCGAGCAGGGTGAGATGATGCGCTCGGCGGCGCGGACGCTCGAACTGTTCGCCGACGGCACGATCGGCAGCGGCGAGTCCTTCGAGGCGGTGCGGGAGCAGGCCAAGGAGGTCTACGCCGACCTGCGGACCGCCGGCGAGCGGTACCTGCCGAGCGGCCGCGCCCTCGTGCGCTACGCCTCGGCACTGGAGACCGTGCAGTCGGCCACCGACGGTCTGGTCACCCAGGCCTCCTCGGCATGGGAGCGCGTCAACGACGCCTCGCGCCGCCTCTCCGCCGCCGAAGGCGACCAGCGCGAGTGGGACTGGAACGAGAACCACGACGTCGAGCAGACCGGCACTCGGCCCTCCAGCGGGTCGGAGCAGAGCACCTTCGATGCCGCCCTCCAGACGTTCGAGACCTACCGCGGGCAGTACGACGCGCCCGTGGCCCGGTGGGAGGCGTCCTACGACTCCACACTGTCGAGCCTGCAGGGAGCCAACGAAGACGGCGTCTCCGACGGATTCTGGGACAACGCCATGCCCTTCGTGGAGGGCCTGCTGACCGTGCTCATGTGGGTGGGGGTCGCCCTCATCATCGTCGCCTTCGTGGTCACCGGCCCCCTGGCGGCCATCGCCGCCGCGCTGGCCGTCATCGTGGGCGTCATCTCCCTGCTCGGCGAGCTCGCGCGCCTGTCGACCGGTCGCGGCAGCTGGCAGGAGGTCGCCCTCTCGGCCGTCGCCATCCTCCCCTTCGGCAAGCTGGCGGGCCTCGGCAGGCTCGGCTCATTCGCCTCCGCCGGTGCACGGTTCCCGCGGCTGTCGGGCACGGTGCGGCTGTTCGCGTCCGAGTTCGTCGACGCCCGCAACGCGTTCCGCGCGCTCGACGGCGTCCTGGCCAACCGGATGCCGCAGCTCTTCATGCGCGGCACACCGCACGGGCTCAACACGCGCAACATGTTCCGGCTGTTCTACTCACCGGTCATGGTCAAGGAGACCTTCGCCCTCACCGGCAGCTGGGGCAACGGCTGGCGCGCACTGGCGGGCTTCGCCCCCGGCCGGATGCCGCAGAGCCTTACCGAGGCCCTCGGCGGTGCCGCCCAGGTCTACGCGACCGTCATGCCGACCCTGGTCAGCGTGGCCAAGTCGTTCGACTGAGCCTCGCCGTAGACTCGAACACCGTGTCCCCCGCGAACACCGTGCCCATTGCCTCAGGATCGGAGCTCTGTGTCCCTGCGCGCTGAACTGGTCGAACCCACGGCGGGACTGCCGGGGTTCGCCCTCGTCCTCCCCGACGGCTGGGGCGCCTTCGACCCCGACCCCGACGTCCTGCGAGCCCGCGCCGAGCAGTCGCTCGGCCGCCTGTCGGCGTCACAGCGCACCGCGCTGCGCCCGGTGATCGACGAGGTCTTCGCCTCCGCGCGGCGCGGCGGTGCGGACCTCGTGCGCCTGTTCGCCCAGGCGGACGTGGCCGAAGACGACTATCTGCCGGTATCGCTCGTGGCGGCGCGGATGGACGCACCGGGAGGCCGCAGCCTCGCGGAGGCCGGGAACCACCTCATGGCCACCCGGGGGGCTGCTCCTCTCGACGAGGGCGGCACGATCCTGCGCTGGACGCAGACCTCGACGGCCGGCTTCTCGGACGGCGCTGCGGAGGTCCTCACGATCAACTACCTGCTTCCGGCGCCCGGCAGCGAGCACCGCGGTCTGCTCTTCCAGGCGAGCATCCTCTCCTCCGCTGCCGGGGTCACCGTCGACCCGACCGGTGTCGCCACGATGAGCGCACTGTGCGATGCGATCGTCGCGACCGTCCGCTGGAAGCGCGATGCCTGAGCTGTCCGTCGAAGCCGACCCGCGGCTGTGGTCGGTCGTCCCCGCTGAGGCCGACGCCGAGGACTGGCTGCGCACGCTCCTGGACGGACGCACCGACGAGCAGTCGGCGCGCATCCTGCTGGCGGCCGACCTGGCGGTGACCGCTCGCGAGGCCGCCGGAGACGCGCTCGTCCTCCTGCTGTGCGAACCCGTGTCGGGCTTGTACGCGACGCTGGGATTCCTCGTCACCGAGGCCCCGGCGATCACCGACCGCGCCCGGGCCGAGGAGCTCGCCCTCACCCTCACGCCCTCACCGTGGCCGCCCACGACGACACCGCTCCCCGCAGACCGCGTCTCGGGCTGGCGGGTCAGCGTGCTCTTCGCGGGCGACGATGACACGGCCCCCGCGGAGCAGGCGCCCGCGACGGCGCTCGACTGGGTCCGGACGACCTATGTGCTGAACCTGGACGGACGGCTCGCCGTCGGCCAGCTCTCGCCGCTGAGCCCCGAGGCGGGAGCGGTCGCGATGGCGCTGACGGAGCAGCTCCTCCCCACCCTCGAACTGGAGAGCCGATGACCGAGCCGCAGCCCCTGGCAGCGCGCGCCGCGGAGGTGCGCGACGAACTCGTCTCCCCCGCGACGGCCCATCGCGAGCTCATCGAGTACGCGGTCCTCACCGTCGCCGGGCTCGACGGGCTCCGCGATCGCCTCGTCACCGAGTCCAACGCCGTGGCCGCCCGGGCGCGCGCGCGGGTGAGCGCCCTGCTGCGTGAGCGCTTCGGCGGTCGCCGCCCGCAGCTGAGCGGATGGCACTCGCTGCTGGTGTTCCTTCTGACCTTCGCCCCCGTGGCGCCCATCGGGCTGCTCGCCTCGCTGCGTCTGGGTGGCGGAGGCACCGAGCCGGCCGCCGCGGTCCTCACCGCACTGATCGGCGTCCTGCAGTTCGTCGTCGCCCTCACGGTGGTCGGCAAGCCGGTCGTGCGCAGCACGCTGTTCCAGTCGCAGATCTCCGTCGTGCTGGTCGTCGCCGCAGCCGCCATCGGCGCATCGATCACGGCCGCCCCCCTGCCGGCACTGTTCCTCACGGGTGCGGCGGGCTCTGTCGCGGCCGTCCTCCTCTACCTCTGGGGGCGACGTGACCGCGAGCGGACTCAGGTCATCGACGACGGGCTCGAGACCGCGTACCTCGACGTCAGCGCCGAGGTGGCCGCCGAGCGCGCCCGCATCCTCGACGGTGTCGAGCGGGAACTGCGTCAGTCCGGTGTGGATGTCGACGATGTGAGGGCTCTGCGGACGGCAGCGATCGCCCTGCTGCGCTCGTCGGGCAATCCGGCCGTGGACGACGACCCGACGGCTCTTCCGGGCACCTATCTCGTCCTCGGGCACACCAGCGCGTGGCTGCCGCCGACCCACCGGGACCGCGGCGAGGGCTGAGTCGTCAGTGGTGCGCGGCCTGCTCGGCGCGCAGGCGGCTCAGCACCTGGTCACGCAGTTGCTCGGGGGCCGTCTCCTTGCAGGCACGGGCGAGGACAGCGGTGAGCGTCGTCGCCACCAGCGCTTCCTCGCGGCACGCGGGACAGTTGTCCAGGTGCTCCTTGATGTCGGCGTGCTCGGTCTTGCACACCTCGTTGCGCAGGTACTCCTCGAGGTCTTTCCTCGCCTTGTCGCAGCCGCAGTCGCTCATTTCGCGCTCCTCGTCGCGGGCACGTCGATGCCACGCTCTCTCGCATAATCGGCGAGCAGGTCACGCAGCAGCCGCCTGCCACGGTGCAGGCGGCTCATGACCGTGCCGATCGGGGTCTTCATGATGTCCGCGATCTCCTGATACGCGAAGCCTTCGACGTCCGCGAGGTAGACCGCCAGGCGGAAGTCCTCGGGGATCTGCTGCAGCGCGTCCTTCACCGCCGACGCCGGCATGTGGTCGATCGCCTCCGCCTCCGCGGAACGGGAGCTCGTGGCGGTCGTGGACTCCGCACCGCCGAGCTGCCAGTCCTCGAGGTCGTCGATCGTGCCCTGATAGGGCTCGCGCTGCTTCTTGCGGTACGTGTTGATGTACGTGTTGGTGAGGATGCGGTAGAGCCACGCCTTCAGGTTCGTCCCCTGCGTGAACGACGCCCACGACGCGAACGCCTTGACGAAGGTCTCCTGCACCAGATCCGCAGCATCGGCGGGGTTGCGCGTCATCCGCATCGCGGCGGCGTAGAGCTGATCCATGAACGGGAGCGCCTGCTCCTCGAACTGATCTCTGGGCTCCGGGGCCGTCTGCGGGTCCTCGGTGGTCTGCGGGTCTGTGGCCGCCTCGTGTTCCATCAGGCGCCAGTCTACGTCGCCGACCAGCTCGGACACCGATGGCAGCGTGGCGATCATGGTGCTCCTCACACGGTGTTGCCGAGGGTCTCACTCGGGCGGGACGACAGGGGTTCGTTAGGGTAGAACCCGATGACTGCGTCCGGGTATTCCCAGCCTCCCTCCGCCGCCGACGCCGCGGCGCTCGGAGGTGCCTGGCCGGCGCCCACGCGGGAGGTCCCGGTCCACGCCACCGTGACCGTTCCGGGGTCGAAGTCGCTCACCAATCGCAAGCTCGTGCTGGCAGCTCTCGCCGACGCCCCGAGCACCCTCATCTCCCCGCTCCACTCCGATGACTCGGCGCGCATGATCGACGCCCTCCGGGCCCTCGGCGTCGAGATCGAAGAACTTCCCGCCTCCGGCCCCTTCGGCCCGGACCTGCGCGTCACCCCGCCGGCGGCCTTCCGCGGCGACGTCGTCATCGACTGCGGCCAGGCCGGCACCGTCATGCGGTTCATCGCCCCGCTTGCCGGGCTCGCCCACGGCGACGTGACGATCACCGCGCACGAGAGCGCCCTCCACCGCCCGATGGGCGTGATGATCACGGCGCTGCGCGAGCTCGGCGTCGACATCGACGACGGCGGCAACTGGGCCCTCCCGTTCACGGTGAAGGGGCGCGGCCACATCCGTGGTGGCGAGGTCACGATCGACGCGAGCGCCTCGAGCCAGTTCGTCTCGGGGCTCCTCCTCGCCGCTCCGCGCTACGACGTCGGGCTGCACCTGCTCCATTCCGGGGCGAGGCTCCCGAGCCTCCCCCACATCGACATGACCGTCGAGGCCCTGGCCCGTCGCGGCGTCCACGTCGAGCACGCACAGCCCCACGAATGGCTGGTGCCGGCGGGCGCACCGCGGGGACGCGACGCCACCGTCGAGCCCGATCTGTCCAACGCGGCGCCGTTCCTGGCCGCCGCGATCCTCACCGGCGGAGCCGTGACGATCCCCGCGTGGCCGGCGACCTCGACCCAGCCCGGCGCCCTCCTCACCGACATCCTCACCCTCATGGGCGGTCGCACCTCGCGTCGCGGCGGAGCGCTGACGGTCACCGCCGGGGACCGCATCGCGGGCGTGGACCTCGACCTCACGGCGGCCAGCGAGCTGACCCCGACCCTGTTCGCGCTCGCGGCATTCGCCGACGCCCCGTCCACCCTGCACGGGATCGGCCACATCCGCGGCCACGAGACCGACCGCATCGCCGCGCTGGTGTCGAACCTGCGGGCGCTCGGCGGCGATGCCGAGGAGCTGCCCGACGGCATCCGCATCACGCCCGCGCCGCTCCACGGCGGTCTGTGGCGGGCCCACCACGACCACCGCATCGCGACGGCCGGAGCGATCATCGGGCTGCGCGTGCCCGGCGTCGAGGTCGATGACATCGGCACGACGGCGAAGACCATGCCCGAGTTTCCCGAACTCTGGCGAGCGATGCTCGCGGGCGACGCGTGAGCGGTCGACGCACCCGATGAGCTGGCTCGACGACTACGACGACGACGACGAGTCGGATTTCGACGAGTCCTCGATCCGCGTCCGACCGAACCCCAAAGCGAACCGGCCGCGCACCAAGCGGCGCCCCGCACACGCCGACGCGCGCATCGCGCGGGTGCTGGGCGTGGACCGCGGCCGGTACACCGTGCTCGTCGACGAGGACGGTCCCGACGAGCGGCAGGTGTCGGCCACCCGTGCGCGCGAACTGCGCAAGCAGCCGATCGTGACCGGGGACCGCGCGCGCATCGTCGGCGACTCCTCCGGCGACGACGGCACGCTGGCGCGCATCGTCGGGATCGAGGAGCGCACCTCGCTCCTGCGCCGCAGCGCCGATGACACCGACCAGGTCGAGCGAGTCGTCGTGGCCAACGCCGACCAGATGCTCGTCGTCGTGGCCGCAGCCGATCCGGAGCCCCGCCCCCGCCTCGTCGACCGCTATCTGATCGCCGCCCTCGACGCCGGCATCAGCCCGCTGCTGGTGGTGACCAAGACCGACCTCGCCGACCCGAGCGGTTTCCTCCGTCACTTCGAAGGCCTCGACGACCTGGAGGTGTTCACCAGCGGCCACGGCGACATGCCGGTCGCCCGGATCGGCGAGCGTCTCGTCGGCCACTCGACGGTCTTCGTCGGCCATTCCGGTGTCGGCAAGTCGACCCTCGTCAACGCGCTCGTCCCCGACGCTGCCCGGGCGACCGGTCACGTCAACGAGGTCACCGGACGCGGCCGCCACACGTCGAGTTCCACGGTCTCCTTGCGCTACCAGAGCGCCGCGGGGAACGGCTGGGTGATCGACACCCCCGGGGTGCGATCGTTCGGCCTGGGCCACGTCGATCCCGCGAACATCCTCCGCGCCTTCACCGATCTCGCCGCCGTGGCCGAGGAGTGTCCCCGCGGCTGCACCCACCTCCCCGACGCGCCCGACTGCGCGATCGTCGAGGCTGTCGCCGAGGGACGCCTCGGCGAACGCGGCGCCGCACGACTGGACTCGATGCAACGGCTGCTCGCCACCTTCGCCTGACTCCTGGTCACTATCCTGGGAGCATGACCCGCCTCGAACCCGGCTCCCCCGCGCCCGCCTTCACCCTGGTCGATCAGGACGAGCGAGAGGTCTCGCTCGAGCAACTGCGTGGGCAGGGCGTCATCCTGTTCTTCTACCCGGCCGCCATGACTCCCGGCTGCACCACCGAGGCGTGCGACTTCCGCGACAGTCTCGCCCCGCTGCAGGCCGCCGGCTACACGGTGCTCGGCATCTCCCGCGACGACCCGGCGACGCTCCGCGAGTTCCGTTCGCGCGACAGCCTCCCCTACGATCTGCTGAGCGATCCCGACCACCGGGTGCACGACTCGTACGGCGCGTGGGGCGAGAAGATGAACTACGGCAAGGTCGTCGAGGGCGTCATCCGCTCGACGTTCGTGATCGGCGCCGACGGCACCGTCGAGCACGCGCTCTACAACGTGAAGGCGACCGGGCACGTCGCCCGGATCCGGTCACTGCTCGGCGTCTGACGCGCCGGCCTCGGCGGCCCGCAGCCGCCGGCCCGCCGCCCGGGCGCTCGCCACGAGGGCCCCGAGGACGACCACCGCGGGGACCGCCAGCGCCGCCGCGAAGCCCGGCTGCGGGTCGGAGCCGGTGATCGCACCCAGGGCCACGGCGAGCGCCAGCAGCTGCGTGACGATCCCGCCGCTGCGCCCCCACGAGCCGCCACGCCAGACCGCGACCCCGAAGGCGACGACGGCGATCGCACCGACGACCGTGAGGACGATCAGCGCGAGGGAGCTCGCAAGCGAGTCGGTGTCGCCGGACACGAGGGCGACGATCTCCCAGCCGGCCAGCACGAACAGCCCGGCTCCCTCGGCGCCCAGGGCGACGGCCGCGAAACGCTCGACAGGGCGGGTGCGCATGGGGCGAGCGACTCCTCTGATCGGTGCGCGGAGCGCCGCGCGACCGTGCCGGCCTCTAAGGCCACGCACAGCAAACTGGTCTGGAAATGCCATGTTCACCCTTGATTCACCTGCCGCCGCATGGGACGATTGATGAAGCGTGTGCTCCCACAGCGCAGTGGGGCGAGCAACTGCTCGCACACTTCCAGGGTAATCGACGTCCACCCGGCGTCCGTCCCACCCGAACTTCATCCCGCATCAAGGAGCACCACACCATGGATTGGCGCGACAAAGCCGCCTGCCTGACAGTCGACCCGGAACTCTTCTTCCCCGTCGGCAACACCGGACCCGCCGTCGACCAGATCGAGAAGGCGAAGGCCGTGTGCGCGCGGTGTACGGTCACGGAGATCTGCCTGCAGTACGCCCTCGAGTCCGGGCAGGATTCGGGCGTGTGGGGCGGCCTCTCGGAGGATGAGCGCCGCGCTCTCAAGCGCCGCGCCGCCCGCGCACGTCGCGCCTCCTGACGCCCGCCCGCTCTCCGCGTCGCAGGTGCGGCCGCTGAGTCGCAGGTGCGGCCGCTGATCAGAGCCGCATGATCGTCGACATCGGCAGGCGCCACATCCGCGCCACCGGCGCGACGTTGCCGACCGCCGCAGCGAGCGCTCCGACACCGAGACCGAGCAGAGCAGCATCGCCCGGGTAGCTCGAGGCTGCGGTGTCGGGGAGCGTCGCCATCGCCGACACCATGGCGGGATGCGCGAGGACCGAGACCGCGATCGCCGCCGCCGCCGCGATCCCCGCGACGACCTGGGACTCGATCACCATCGCCAGGGCGAGCGCCGGACGCGGCATCCCGAGGGCCCGGCGGAGCGCCAGTTCCCACGCGCGTTCGCGGGAACGGGACAGGCCGATGTTGAGGATACCGACGGTCAGCGACAACACGCTGAAGGTGCCGACGACGAGGAACGCGATCGTCGCAGCAGTCAATTCGGCGTTGAGCTCGTCGAGCCTGTCGGTGCGTTCCACGCGCTCGACGAGAGCGGACCCGGCGACGCTCTCGATACCGGTGAGCACGTCGCGCACGGCGACGGGGTCGACTCCGGGTCCCGAGACCGTCAGGGTCGAGGTGCGTTCGTCGCTGAGCACGATCGCGTCCGCATGCTGCTCCAGGCGGACGTAGACGCAGGGGTCGCGCGACCCATCGTCGACGACTCCCCGGATCACGACGCCGGTGCCGTCGTCCATCCGCAGAAGGTCGCCGACGTCGGCGCCGAGACCTGCCGCCGCACGGTTGGCCACGCCGGTCGGCACGAGCGACGGCGTGTCGTCGAGCCAGGCACCGGCGAGGACCGGCCAGTGTCGCACCGCGAGCAGCGCGGGCGTCGTGAGCACGACCTGCGTTTCGACGAGGTCCTGTGGAGCGGCGATCGCCAGGGTCGGCATCCGCACGACGGGCGCCACCGCCGCACGTTCCGGCATCCGCCGTTGCAGTTGTGCCGTCAGGCGTTGCAGGTCTGCCGGCCCCGTCTTCGCGTACAGATACGCGGTGACCGTGGCACGCTGGCCGCTCTCCAGTGCGGTCTGGTGCTCGATCGTCCGCGCCATCGTCGTAGAGGCGCCGGCGACCGTGACGATGCCGACGAGACCGAGGAGGAGCGTGACCATCGTGAGGAGGTGGCCGCGCGCATGGCCCCGGAGAAGCTGGCCTGCGAGACGGAGGGTCTTCACGAACTCACCTCGTCGGCCGACTTCATCCGGTCAGCCGACGCAGCCGCGACCTCGCGCAGACGGCCGTCGGCGAGTTCGCGGACGGCGCCCATCTGCGCGGCCACCGCCGGGTCGTGCGTGACCACGAGCAGGGCGCAGCCGCGCTCGCGCGTGGCCTGCCGTAAGAGCCGGAGCACATCGGCCGCGGTCGCTTCGTCGAGCGAGCCCGTGGGCTCGTCGGCAAGGAGCAGATCCGGCTCGCACGCGAGCGCACGGGCTATGGCGACCCGCTGCTGCTCACCGCCGGAGAGCTCCCGGGGGCGGCGTCGTTGCAAGGAGGCGAGACCGAGCTCGCCGAGGAGGTCGTTCGCCCGCCGCCGACGCTGCGCCGGCGCAAGATGTCCAGCGGCGTCCATCGGCACCGCGACGTTCCCGGCGGCGGTGAGGTAGTCGATGAGCCGGAAGTTCTGGAAGACGAACCCGAGCCGCCGTGCCCGGAGCGCGGCACGATCACGTTCGCCGAGCTCTTCGATGCGCTGCCCCCAGAGCCACCGTTCCCCTCCGGTGAGGTCGTCGAGGAGCCCGAGCACCGACAGCAGTGTGCTCTTCCCGCTTCCGGACCGGCCGATCACGGCGAGCGATTCCCCCGCGGCGATCGTCAGATTCGCCGCGTCGAGCACCGGCCGGCCGCCGACCACCTTCGTACCCTGCACCAGTCGGAGGACGTCGTCGGTCATTCGAGGAGGCTCGGGCTCGGGACCAGCACTTCGTCGCCTTCGCGGAGGCCCTCGACGATCTCCACGACGTACCCGTTCGACCCACCGAGGGTGACCTCACGCTCGACGATCTCCTCTCCATCTCTCACGGAGACACGGGCCCGGTCGACGGTGCCCGCGACCGCCTCCAGGGGCAGCGAGAGGACGTCCTCGTGGGTGGCGAGCGTGACGACGAGCTGCCCGGTCATCCCCGTGAGGACGCGGACCGACGCCGGGATGGCGCAGGCGAGGAAGGAGTCGCCCTCCTGGACGAGGGCGGGGTCGGTGGAGCTCGGCACGGGATCGACGAGGTCGCAGGCGAACGGCCCGGAGGAGCCGAGCACCTCGCCCTCCGCCCGTCCGGATGGGTCGAGCTCGGTCACCCCCTCCGCCGACGCCGCCAGCCGCAGCAGGTCTTCCCCCGTCACCGGGGCACGCAAGGCGAACCCCTCGTGCACCGCTTCGGCGAGAGGCAGCCCGGCGACCACGTCGGCCCCGGGTTCGACGAGGAGTCGTTCGATCCGGGCGCGTTCTCCGACGATGAGCTCGCGCCCTGAGTCGAGCCGCACTGCCAGCGTGTCGTCGTGCTCGACGACGCTGCCGGAGGCGGGGGCGGTCACCTGGAACGTCATCCCCGACACGACCGTGGCCGGAAGGGAGAGCACCGTGTCGAACGTCCGCCGCTCGACCATCTCGGTCATGAGCGTCGCCTCGGACGCCTCTGCATCGTCGGCATATGGCGGCTCCGAAGGAGGTGTGCATGCTGAGAGGAGAGAGCCCACGAGCATCGCGGCGACCGCGGAGCCGAGCGCGCGTGCGCTGTCGCCAGCACGGGCAGCCATCAGGAGTCCACGTCGCAGCCCACGGCGAAGTCCTTCATCAAGCTCAGGTCGCCCTTTCGTGCACCGCCGAGTACCTCCAGCTCCCACATCCGGCCAGGATCCTCGTAGTAGCGACGTTGGAACTCGGAATTGAGCGCGGCCTCAGACTCCAGCACGTCCAACGCGAGCTCTGCCTGTTCCCCGACACCATCCGCATCGAGCACCTGCATCATCCACGCGCACTCCCAATACAGGTAGGCCTGGACAAGACCTGAGCCGACTTGATAGAGCTCGGTCGTCCTGGGGTCGGTCACGATCTGGCTCTCGAGCGGCGGATGGGTGTTGACCCCCTCGGGGAACGGGAGGTCGGCCGGGAAGGTCTCGAGCGTCCGGTCGTACTCCTCGCGCATCTGGGCGTACGACATGAAGCCCTCCTGGACCGGAGTGTCCGGGGCGCACGCGACGAGACCGGCGCCGACGCAGAGGACGACGCCGTAGCCGCTGGCTCGACCGAGAAGCCCGGCAGGCTTCACGAATCCCCCTCGCAACCGACCGCGAAGTCCTTCAGCAGGCTCAGATCGCCCTGGCGAGCACTCCGGAGGACCTGGTTCTCCCAGACCCCGCTGGAGTCATCGAAATGCCTCGCACGCATCTCGGAGTCAAGCGCGGACTCCAACATGTCCAACCCCTGATCGGCCTTCTCTCCGACACCTTCCGCGGCCAGCACCTGCAGCATCCACATGCACTCCCAGTACAGGTACGCCTGGCCCGATCCCGATCCCACCTCGAAGAGCTCGGTGGTCTCGGGGTCAGTAACGATCTGACTTTCAAGCGACGGGTGCGTGTCCACATCCTCGGGGAACGGGAGGTCGGCCGGGAAGTCCTCGAGCGTTCGCTCGTACTCGTCGCGCATCTGGGCGTACGACATGAAGCCCTCCTGGACCGGAGCGTCCGGAGCACACCCGACGAGACCGGCGCCGACGCAGAGGACGACGCCGCAGCCGCTGACTCGACTGAGGAACCCGGCAGGCTTCACGAATCCCCCTCGCAACCGACCGCGAAGTCCTTCAGCAGGCTCAGGTCGCCCTGCCGAGCACCCCGAAGCACCTGGTTCTCCCAGACCCCGCTGGAGTCGTCGAAGTGTCTCGCACGCATGTCGGAGTCAAGCGCGGACTCCAACATGTCCAACCCCTGATCGGCCTTCTCTCCGACACCGTCCGCGGCCAGCACCTGCAGCATCCACATGCACTCCCAGTACACGTACGCGTACCCCGACCCGGAGCCCACCTCGAAGAGATCGGTCGTGTTCGGCTCCAGTACTGTGCGCGTCTCGAGCGCAGGATGAAGGTCGACGCCCTCGGGGAACGGCAAGTCTGCTGGAAAGTGGTCGAGTGTGCGGTCGTACTCATCGCGCATCTCGTCGTACGACATGAAGCCCTCCTGCGTGACGGCGCCGTTATCGCATCCCGCGAGGCTCGTCACCAAGACGCCGAGACCGAGGACAGCACCGCGGGCGTTCGAGCGACCGACAGTTGCTTTGGCCATCACAAACCCACGTGGCAACCCACGGCAAAGTCCTTCAACGAGCTCAGGTCGCCCGTCCGCGCCCCGCCGAGGACCTCGAGCTCCCACACCCGGCCCGGATCCTCGTAGTAACGACGACGGAACTCTGAATCCAGGGCCGACTCCAACATGTCGACGGCCGCATCGAGCCCTTCGCGGTCGCCGTCCGCCTTGAGCGCCTCGACCATCCACACGCACTCCCAGTAGATGTATGCCTGACTCTCCCCCGATCCGACTTGAAAGAGGTCGGTCGTCTCAGGGTCGGTCACGATCTGGCTCTCCAGCGGCGGATGAGTGTCGACCGCCTCGGGAAACGGCAGGTCGTCCGGGAAGTTCTCGAGCGTGCGGTCGTACTCCTCGCGCATCTGGTCGTACGACATGAAGCCCTGCTGCACCGGGGCGCTTGGGGCACAGGCGACGAGCAAGCCGAGGGCGACTGCCGGGCCTAGTGCGAGACCGGCAGCGCGGACGGGACGCCGTCGAGCGGTCACCATGTGATGTCGCCCTGCCAGACGATCTTGCTCGGGTCGAAGCTGCCCTGCAGTTCACCCATCATCTGTCCAGACAGCTTGTAGTAACCCTTCGGGATGTACGTCGACCCGGTGGTCGAGTACCAGTACGTGGTCTCGCCGGTCGTGTGGAAGAGTGCGCGATTGGAGACGGTCACGTTGTCTTCGTTTCGCATCCACAGGCGGAAATTGAACGCGGTCACCTTATCGAGCCGCATACGCGCGCGGGTCGTCGCGTCATGTGCGCGCAGCGTGTTGTAGTTCACGACGTACCCGCGGCCGTTCAGTTCACCCCAGACGTTGCTGTAGTAGTACGCGTGCGCGGGGACGGCGACCCCGAGGACGATCGCCGCAGTGAGGATGACGGCGGTCAACGGCTTCTTGATTGCTCTCATGTATGCATGAAAGCACGACTCATGAAAGCGCGTCTCAGTTGTCCACAGGTTGCCGAGGAAGACGCCGCGCGGCGCCTCGATCAGCTCCCGCGGCGGTCGATGTAGCGCAGCGGGATCTCGATCGTGACCTCGGTGCCCGAGCCGAGGATGGTGTGCCAGTCGATGGTGCCGCCGAGCTCACCCTGGATGAGAGTCCGGACGATCTGGGTTCCGAGGCCACGGCCTACCTGCCCCTCGGGAAGGCCGACGCCGGTGTCGCGCACGCGGACGCCGAGCTCCTCGTCGGTGCGCTCGGCGATGATCTCCACCTCGCCCTCCTGATCGGCCAGGCCGTGCTCGACGGCGTTGGTGACCAGTTCGGTGAGTGCGAGCGCCAGCGGCGTGGCGTACTCGCTCGGCAAGGTACCGAAGGTTCCGGTCTTCACGGTCCGCGCGCGCGTGTTGGGCGAGGCGGCGACCTCGGCGACGAGCTTGAGCACACGGTTGAAGACGTCGTCGAAGTCGACGTTCTGCGCGAGGCCCTCGGAGAGCGTGTCGTGGACGACGGCGATCGCCGAGACCCGGCGCATCGCCTGCGTCAGCGCATCGCGGGCATCGTCGGAGTGCGTGCGCCGGGACTGGATGCGCAGCAGCGAGGCGACGGTCTGCAGGTTGTTCTTGACGCGGTGGTGGATCTCGCGGATCGTCGCGTCTTTCGTGATGAGCTCCTGCTCCTGGTGCCGGATCTCGGTGACGTCGCGGCACAGCACGATCGCCCCGATCCGGGTGCCGTGGTCCTTGAGCGGGATGGTCCTCAGCGACACCGTGACGCCACGCGCCTCGATGTCAGCGCGCCAGGGCGCGCGGCCGGCCATCACGATCGGAAGGGACTCGTCGAACTGGCGCGAGGCGGGCAGGAGCGCGGTGGCGACCTCGATGAGCGGCTCACCCTCGAGCTCGTCGTCGAAACCGAGACGGTTGAATGCCGACAGGGCGTTGGGGCTGGCGAACGTCGTGACGCCGTCCACGTCGAGGCGGATGAGCCCGTCCGACGCGCGGGGCGCACCGCGCCGGGGCGAGGTCGGTGCGGCCAGATCCGGGAAGTCGGAGGCCGCCATCATGCCGAACAGGTCGTCGGCGCAGTCATTGAACGTGATCTGCTGACGGGAGGGCGTCCGCGCCTCCCCGAGGTTGGTGTGGCGGGTGAGTACGCCCACGACCGTGGCAGGGGTGTCCGCGGTCGCGCGCTCGCGAACGATCGGCACGGCACGCACCCGGGTCGGCGTCTCCTCGAACCAGTCGGGTGAGGCGGAGTCCACGATCCGCAGCTGCGTGAACGCGTCGCGCACCTGTGTGCGCCACTGCGGACGCACGCGGTCGCCGACGATGTCGCGGTAGAAGAGGGTCGCCGCCCCCGACGGCCGCGTGTGAGCCACGGCGATGAAGGAGTCGTCGTCGGTCGGCACCCAGATCACGATGTCGGCGAAGGCGAGGTCGGCGAGCAGCTGCCCGTCGCCGGCAAGGCGGTGGAGCCACTCCACGTCCGCCTCGCTGGATCGGCCCTGGGCGTAGACGAGATCGCTGAGTGTCGACACGCCTCCAGGCTACCGACCCCTCAGACCCGCTGCGCGAGCCGACGCCGTGAAGACCGGCGCTCGGTCCGCCGCAGCTCCGGCGGCGGCTCGACGGCCTCGCCCACGAAGCGGCGGATGGCTGCGGTGAGCGGAGAGCGGCCGGCGGCGCGGAGCACCGGCTGCGCGCTGAGGAGGGCGGCATCCACCGCCCGCGAGTCGGCCGGTGCGAACCACATCTCCCCCGCGCCGATGTAGCGCTCCAGCGTGCGTCGGACCTGGGTGCGGGGATCGAGGCCGAGGACCCCTGGACGGGTCTTGTTCACGAGGATCCGTACCGGGGTCGCTCCGACGACGGCCCGCAGTTCGGAGTGCGCGCGCACGAACCGTGAGACGCCCACGGGGTCGGCGGCCACGACCGCGACGACGAGGTCGGCTGCCCGCAGCGCACCGAGAGTGGCGGCGTTTCGCCGCGGGCCGTCCAGGTCGCTGACGATCTCCTCGTCGAGCTCGAGGGACGCCGCGACGTCGACGACGACATCGTCGACCCAGTCGCGACAGACGGCGAGCGCAGCCTGTACCCGGTCGACAGCGAGCTCCGGCCACCGGCTCGGACGGTTGATGCCGGTGAGGACGGTGAGCTCACCCAGAGGCAGCGCGATCCGCTCGAGTTCATCGACCGTGAGGGCCCCGCGAGCCGCCTGGCGGCACGCGGCCGCGAACCCCGGCCCCTCGTCGGCCAGCCCGGTCGCCAGCGCGAGCGACGGAGCGTGGGAGTCCGCGTCGATGAGCGCGACCCGACGGCCGTCGCGCGCCAGTTCCGCGGCCAGTCCGAGGGCCACCGTCGAGCGACCCGGGGCTCCCGCGGGCCCCCACACGACGATCACGCGTCCTCGCCGCGCAGACGGCGCCGGAACCGTGGCCGCCGGGTCGATCACGTCGCGCGCCGCCGCCTCGGCATCGACCGCACGGACCCCGAAGCGCTCTGCGAGCCGGCGGTCCGCGGCGCGCGCGCACCGGGCGACGATGCGCACGCCGAAGCGGTCGCACGCCGCCACCAGCTCGGCGGTCAGCGCGTCGCGGTCGGCGTCGACGACCAGCACGTCGGCCGAGGAGAGCGCCGCGACGAGCTCGGCGGCGGCCGCGTCGGCGGTCGCGTCCCTCACCACCGCAGCCGGCGCCGCGGCCGCGACGACGGCGAGCACCTCGACACCCTCCATCCGCAGGTCCTCGGCGAGAGCGCGTGCACCGGAAGTGCCGGCGACGACGACCCTCACGGCAGCATCCCTGACAGCGGCACGACAGAGAGTCGGGAGCCGTCGGCGAGAGCCGCGAGAGCCGCCGACACGTCCGCCCGGGCGATCACGAGTTCGAGAGAAGTCTCCCCGCCGCCCATCACCGAATCCCCGCGTGTCACCGACAGGACGGTCGCGGACGCCACGAGCACGCTCGGCGTGCCGTACGTGCCGCGTTCGAGCTGCGGGGCAGCCCACACCTCCACGACGGTGCCGGTGACGACCGCGGCGGGAACATCGCCGTCGGTGGGCAGGACGACGGTCGTCACCCGCGTCCGCTCGACGCTCCCCACCGCGCTGCGCGCGACCAGCTCGCCGCGCTCGATCGTCCGGGTCGCGACCGCGCCGGGCTCCAGCGCGTCGGGAGCCAGGTAGGTCTCGCGGGCGGCGCCGAGCGCGACATCGATGAGCTGCAGATCATCGGAGGAGATCACCTCCCCCGGGACCAGGGTGCGGGCCGCGGTGAGCGCCGGAGCGGTCTGACGCGCGGTGACGACCACCGCCCACACGCCCGCGATCGATCCGACGATGAGCACGATGCCGAGGAGGAAGCGGACGTCCGCCCAGAAGGCGCGGGGGCGGGGGCGAGCATCGGCGGAGGTCATCGCCCCATGGTGGCGGGATCTGCGGCGTCCGGTCCGGACTGTCCACAGACCGGCGGGCGACACCCGGCGACGACCGCGTCGGCGGATGGATTCTCCACAGCCCGTGCACCCCATGGCGCAGGCGCCGGGACGAGCGGATAATGGCGTCATGCCGGAAGCGCCTCCCCCCGACGTGCGCATGCTCGGCGCCGCGCAGGTCGCGGAGATGCTCGGCATCGACACCGACGAAGTCGTCGCCCTGATCCTCGACGGACAGCTGCGGGGCATGAAGCTCGGCGCTCCTCCCCGGTGGCGGATCGCCACGGACAGCGTCGACGAGTACATCGAGGCGCAGACGGAGGAGGTGCGTCGCATGGCACTGTGGCGCCAGTCCAACGCCGCGAGCTTCCCGGAGCTGTGGGGTCGCGGCACCGGGGCCGTCGACTGAGGCGACGTCGTGCGCGATCACGGAAGGACGGCCGGCGCCTCCGGTCGTACGCTGGCGACCGCGGCGAGGCTCACGAGCCGGTAGCCGGCGACCTCGCCGCGTCGGCGTGGCGAGCCCGCATCGTGCAGCGCCAGGTCGAAATGGTCCGAGCCGGCACGGTCGATCGTTCCGGTGAGAGACCGCCCGGTGGCTATCTGCACCCTCACCGGAACACGCTTGCGAGCGAGATCGCGCAGCACGAAGCCGAAGCTCATGCGCCGCCGCAGCTCCGGACCCGCCGAGGCCGCCCGGGCGCTGCCGACGAGATCGACCTGCGTGAGTCCGACGGCGACCACCGCACTCAGCGGCACGAGCACCCCGACCCCCGTGGGATCGGGGGCGACGGCGACCCAGTCGGCGCCGACAGCACTCACGCGACCCGTGACCACGGACTGGTCGCTCAAGTCGAACGACGCCCCACCCTCTCCCGTCGCTGCGAGGGCGACGAGCCGCTCGCGCAGGGAGATCCGCGACAGCCTCAGCCGTTCCGCCTCGGAATCCAGCGCGGCCCGCTCGGCCTCCCATTCGGAGTCGAGCTGATCTTCCAGGTCTTCGAAGAAGCGGTCCCAGCGCACCCCCGAAGCGTAGGGGATGGCCGGAGACGACGCCGCAGCGTTCCACAGGCGAGAGCCACCGCGGCGAGACCTCCACAGGTTGGAGCTTTCTCATCCCGCGCGCGATGAGCGTGTGCTCTACTCATCCGGACTCCCCCCGTCGTGAGGAGGCCCGCCGTGTCCACAGCTGCTGGCGGAGCCCGATCCCGACCTCGCGTCGGCCGGGCTCTCGATGTCGCGGAGTACTTCGCGCCCCAACGCACGTCCAGTGTCGCGTTGCCGGAACCGGAGCCACTCGTGCGCAACCTGACCATCGGCGTCCTGGAGGTGCTCGCCGGCGTCCGCGAGGTCGAACAGCTCGCGCGCTGGCTCGGCGAGGACGCCTTCCGCGCCCTGGTCACGCGGGCGAACCTGTCGGCGCGGGCCCGGAGCGCCCGCGGCGTGCCCGCCGCACGCCCCGCCCACCGCATCCTGAGCATCCGCCACACGACGCCCGCCGACGGCATCGTCGAGGCGGTCGCCATCGTCGCGGGACCGGTGCGCACCCGCGCCGTGGCTCTCCGCCTCGAAGGGTGGGACGGCCGGTGGCGCGCGACCTCGCTCGCCCTCCTCTGAGCGGAGACCGCGCCGGGGCGGCGGCTACTGCCGGTAAGAAGACAGGAAGTTTCCGAGTCGTTCGACGGCTTCGGAGAGCACGCGCGCCTCGGGCAGCGTCACGATCCGCAGGTGGTCCGGCGTCGGCCAGTTGAACCCCGTCCCCTGCACGAGCAGCACGTGCTCGGCGACCAGGAAGTCGTAGACGAACTTCGCGTCGTCACGGATCTCGTACACCTCGGGATCGAGGCGCGGAAAGGCGTAGAGGGCTCCCTGGGGCTTCAGGCAGGTGACTCCCGGGATCTGCGTCAGACCCTCCCACGCCGCGTCGCGCTGCTCGTGCAGCCGCCCCGACGGCCCGATGAGGGCGTCGATCGACTGCACCCCCGACAGCGCCGCCTGGACGGCATGCTGGGCGGGCACGTTCGGGCACAGCCTCGTCGAGGCGAGCAGCTGGATCCCCTCCAGGAATCCGGCGGCGTGCTTCTTCGGACCTGTGATCACCATCCAGCCCGAACGGTACCCCGCGACGCGGTACGTCTTGGACAGCCCGTTGAACGTCAGGCAGAGCAGGTCGGGCGCGAGGGTGGCGAGCGGGATGTGCACGGCGTCGTCGAAGAGGATGCGGTCGTAGATCTCATCGCTCAGCAGCAGCAGGTCGTGCTCCCGCGCGATCTCCACGATCCCCGTCAGCACCTCGCGGGTGTAGACGGCACCCGTGGGGTTGTTGGGGTTGATCACGACGATCGCCTTGGTGCGCGGAGTGATCTTCGCCCGGATGTCGTCGAGATCGGGCTGCCAGCCGTTCTCGTTGTCGCAGCGGTAGTGCACCGGAGTGCCGCCCGCGAGACTTGTCATCGCCGTCCACAGCGGATAGTCCGGCGCGGGGATCAGGACCTCGTCGCCTTCGTCGAGGAGAGCCTGCATCGTCATCGTGATGAGTTCGGACACGCCGTTGCCCAGGTACACGTGGTCGGGGTCGAACGGCGGGAACCCCTCGACCTGCTCATACCGGGAGACGATGGCCCGACGCGCCGACATGATCCCCCGGCTGTCGCTGTACCCGTGGGCCTGCGGGATGGCCTCGATCATGTCGCGCACGATCTGGTACGGCGCCTCGAAACCGAAGACGGCAGGGTTGCCGGTGTTGAGCTTGAGGATCGTGTGGCCGTCCGCTTCGAGACGGTCGGCCTCGACGAGGGCGGCCCCGCGGATCTCGTAGAGGACGTCCTTGAGCTTCGACGACTGATCCAGGATGCGGGGACTCATCGGATCAGGATATCGCCGCTCCCCCGGTGCCAATCGACGGCGCGTGGACCCCGCTCACGGCCGCAGGGCACCGGCAGTGCCACCGGCAAGGTGGACGGCGCGTGCGGGTGACTCCGAGCTTCGGCTACTTCTTCTTCTCCGCCGCGCGGCGGTCGGCGCGGTTCAATGGAGCACCCTGCGCCTGCTCCGCGCCGTCGGTGCGCTGTCCGAACGCCCCGCGCGGAGCCTCCGCCGCCGGCGCGGGAGCGGCCGCCGCCTGACGGAGCTTGCTCGTCGCCGCCTGCTGCACCTGGCCGCGGTCGTTGCGGACCTCGACCTCGCCGGCGTCGTTGGCCGCGGTGTACTGGAGCTTCTGGGCCTCGACGGCGGGAGCCGCCAGCCCCTTGGCCTCGACGGACTCACCAGCCTGACGCACCTCGACGTCCAGGTTGTAGAGGAAGCCGACCGACTCCTCCTTGATCTGGGCCATCATCGACTGGAACATCTGGTAGCCCTCGCGCTGGTACTCGATCAGCGGGTCGCGCTGGGCCATGGCACGCAAGCCGATGCCGTCCTTGAGGTAGTCCATCTCGTAGAGGTGATCGCGCCAGCGGCGGTCGAGCACCTGCAGCACCACGCGACGCTCGAGTTCACGGGTCGCCGCGCTGCCGAGGGTCTCCTCGCGCTTCTGGTACGCGATCTTGGCGTCGGAGAGGATCTCGCGCTTGAGCACCTCCGGAGTCACGCGACCCTTGCTCCCGCTCTCGGCGACGACCTCCTCGATCGTCACTCCGACGGGATACAGGGTCTTCAGCTCGGTCCAGAGTGCGTCGAAGTCCCAGCTCTCGTTGTGACCGCTGCCGGTGTGGTCGTCGATGACGGCCCCGATCGCATCCTCGATGAAGTGGTGCACACGGTCGGAGAGGTCGTCTCCCTCGAGCATGTGACGGCGGTCGGCGTAGATCGCCTCGCGCTGACGGTTCAGGACGTCGTCGTACTTGAGCACGTTCTTGCGGATCTCGGCGTTTCGCGCCTCGACCTGCGACTGCGCGCTCTTGATGGCGCGGGACACCATCGACGACTCGATCGCGACATCGTCGGGGAAGTTGGTGCGCGCGAGGATCGCCTCGGCGGCGCCCGACTGGAACAGGCGCATGAGGTCGTCTGTCAGCGACAGGTAGAACCGGCTCTCGCCGGGGTCGCCCTGTCGTCCGGAGCGACCGCGCAGCTGGTTGTCGATGCGGCGGGACTCGTGACGCTCGGTGCCGAGGACGTACAGGCCGCCGGCGGCGACGACCTTGGCGGCCTCCTCGGCCACGGTGTCGCGCATCGCCGTGTAGACCTCGCCCCACGCCGCCTCGTACTCCTCGGGGTTCTCCTCGGGGTCCAGGCCGCGCGACTTGACCTCCTGCACGGCGAGGAACTCCGCGTTGCCGCCGAGCATGATGTCCGTACCGCGGCCCGCCATGTTGGTCGCGACGGTCACCGCGCCCAGACGGCCCGCCCGGGCCACGATCTCGGCCTCGCGGGCGTGGTTCTTCGCGTTGAGCACTTCGTGCTTGACGCCCTTCTTGGCGAGAAGGCGCGAGAGGTATTCGCTCTTCTCGACGCTGACGGTACCCACCAGGACGGGCTGGCCGGTGGCGTGCCGCTGGGCGATGTCCTCGACGACCTGCGCGAACTTCGCCTGCTCGTTCTTGTACACGAGGTCCGACTGGTCCTTGCGGATCATCGGCTTGTTCGTCGGGATCGGCACGACGCCGAGCTTGTAGGTCGACATGAACTCGGCCGCCTCGGTCTCGGCGGTTCCCGTCATGCCGGCGAGCTTCTCGTAGAGCCGGAAGTAGTTCTGCAGCGTGACAGTCGCGAGGGTCTGGTTCTCGGCCTTGACCGGCACCGCCTCCTTGGCCTCGATGGCCTGATGGATGCCCTCGTTGTACCGGCGCCCGACGAGGATGCGGCCGGTGTGCTCGTCGACGATCATGACCTCGTCGTTCATGACGACGTAGTCGGTATCGCGCTTGAAGAGCGCGAGCGCCTTGATCGAGTTGTTCAGGAACGAGATGAGCGGGGTGTTCGCCGACTCGTAGAGGTTGTCGATGCCGAGGTAGTCCTCGACCTTCTCGATTCCGGGCTCCAGGACGCCGATGGTGCGCTTCTTCTCGTCGACCTCGTAGTCCACCCCCGCCTCGAGGGTCTTGGCGATCTTCGCGAACTCGACGAACCAGCGGTTGGCCTCGCCGGAAGAGGGGCCGGAGATGATGAGCGGGGTGCGCGCCTCGTCGATGAGGATCGAGTCCACCTCGTCGACGATCGCGAAGAAGTGCCCGCGCTGGACGAGGTCGTCCTTGCGCCAGGCCATGTTGTCGCGCAGGTAGTCGAAGCCGAACTCGTTGTTCGTGCCGTAGGTGATGTCGGCGGCGTACTGCTCCCGGCGCACCTCGGGGGTCTGCCCCGCGATGATCGTGCCGGTGGTCATGCCGAGGGCCCGGTAGACACGGCCCATCAGCTCTGACTGGTACGACGCGAGGAAGTCGTTCACGGTGATGACATGGACGCCCTTGCCCGCGATGGCGTTCAGGTACACGGCGAATGTCGCCGTCAGTGTCTTGCCCTCACCGGTCTTCATCTCGGCGATGTTGCCCAGGTGCAGTGCCGCACCGCCCATGATCTGAACGTCGTACGGGCGCTGGCCCAGCGTGCGCTTGGCTGCCTCGCGGACGGCGGCGAAGGCCTCGGGCATGAGCTTGTCCAGCGTCTCGCCGGCCTCGTGACGGGCGCGCAGCTCCGCCGTCTCGCCCCGCAGCTCCTCATCGGTCAGCTGCGCGTAATCCTCTTCGAGGGCGCCGACGGCCTTCACGACCTGCTGGAGCCGCCGGAGGATGCGTCCTTCACCAGCGCGGAGCAGTTTCTCGAGAGGGTTGGCCACGGAGGATCTCCATCTTTCGGGTGCGGGTGGCGCGGGATGCCACCGGTGACGCGCGCCGATGCGCACAGCACAACACCCCATGTTATGCGGTTGTGACCTTGAAGCGTGCTGTATACGGAGCACGGCAAGCGCTCAGTCTCGTCCCTCGCAGGAGTTCTAGGATCGAGCCATGGCCGGATTCTGGGGCAACCGCAAGAAGGAACGCGAAGCGCAGGCGGCGGAGGACGCCGAACTGACCCGCCGCGCGGGCTCCGCTCTGGTCGCCGCGGACGAGCGGATCCGCACGACGAGCGATGAGCTCGTGTACGCGGAGGCCGAGCTCGGCCCCGACGCGACGCGTCCCCTTCGCGAAGCGCTCGACGCGGTGCGCCAGCACCTGGCGGAGGCCTTCCATCTGCACCAGCTCAACCACGATGAGATCCCCGACACCTCCGAGGAGCTGCAGTCGCGTGGAGCGCGCATCCTGCAGCTGTGCGAGTGGGCGCAGGAGCTCATCGACGACCGCACCGAGGCCCTCGCCGGTCCGATCGAGCGCGCGCGTCGCGCGCCGGAGATCATCGAGGGCATCCGCCGCGACGTCGAGCGACTGAGTGCGCGACTGCCGCAGGTGAAGGTGACCATCGACCGGCTCACCGCGCGATACTCCGCCGACGCGCTCCGCAAGGTCGCCGGCAATCACGCCGAGGCCTCGCAGCTGCTCGATTTCGCCAGCCACGGCGCCGACATCTCGGAGCGCCGGCGCGAGTCCGGCCAGCGCGAGCAGGCGAACCTGGCCCTGGAGACGGCGATCGAGGCGGTGCGCCGCGCGACCACCCTGATCGACGCCGTCGACGGGTACGAGGTCGAGGCGCTGCGCGCGGAGTCGACGCTCGACGCGATCGTGCTCGACTCCCGCGAGGACCTCGCCGCCGCGCGCGACATCGCCGGCGTCCCCGCGGTTGCCGGGGCGATGACCGTGCTCGAGAAGGAGCTCGGCTCCCTGGCGCCCGCAGGAACCCCGACCGACCCCTTCGCGGAGCTCACCCGCCTCCGCGAGGCCAACGCCGCCCTCGACACCGTGGTCGCGAAGGCGCGGGAGCGGGCCGCACGCCCGGTGGTGCCGCAGGCGCACGTGTGGCACGCGATCGACGACGCCGACCGGCAGCTGGGCGTCGCCCGCAGCGTGATCTCCGGCCATCGCGGATGGATCGGCGCCGACGCGCGCACTCGGCTCGCGGAGGCGGAGCGCATCCGGCTCGACTTCGCCTGGAGCAGCGGGACGCCGGTGCCCGAGGACGACCGCGACCAGGCGATGGCCGACGCCCGCCGCTGCGGTCAGCTCGCCGCCGAGGCGCTCCAGCTCGCCCAGCGCGACATCGACTCCTCACGCCCGCAGGGCGGCAACTGGGGCGGCGGCGGGTGGGGCGGCGGCAACCGCGGCGGCGGCGGCGACGTCATGGGCGGCATCCTGGGCGGCCTGGTCATCGGCAGCATCCTGGACGGCATCTTCGACTGAGGTCGGCGCACCCGGGCTCGCCGACGGAGCAGCCGGAGACGGAAAGAGGGGGATGCCGCGTGGCATCCCCCTCTCCGCATCCCGGTGTCAGGACGCGAGCTCCTGCACCGGCGGCGCGGACGCCGTCAGTGAGATGACCCCGTAGTCCCAGCCCTTGCGGCGGTAGACCACGCTCGGGTGGTCGGTGCGCGCGTCGATGAAGAGGAAGAAGTCGTGGCCGACGAGCTCCATGCGATCGACGGCCTCCTCGACCGTCATCCACTCGGCGTCGAAGCTCTTCGTGCGGATGACGACCGGCGTGTAGTCCGCCTCGTCCTCCTCGGTGTTGACGATCGGGACCTCGCCGGTGGCGACCGCACGCAGCACCTCCACCGAGGCCGGCTGCACGTCGATCCCTTCGAGCGCGCCGCTGCCCTTCTCGAACTTCGCGCCGCGCGGATGGTTGCGGGCGTCGACGCGCTTGTCCTTGGCCCGCCGGAGCTGCTCGGCGAGCTTGTCGACGGCGAGGTCGAGCGCGACGAACTTGTCGCCGTCGGTCGCCTCCGCGCGGACCACCGGGCCCTTGCCGGTGACGGTGAGCTCCACCGTCTCCTCCTCGCGACCGCCGTTGTGATACGCGCGGTGCGTGACCTTGACGTCCATGCGCTGAGCGCGTGGAGCGAGGTTCTCGATGCGGGTGGACTTCTCTTCGGTGACGGTACGGAAGCGATCGCTGATACCCACCCCGACGCCGACGATGCTGGTTTCCATCCCTGACCTCCTTGTTCCGGGTCCTCCCGGTCAAGGGCGGACCCTGAGTTCGCCTTGTCCCCTCCACGCTATCCGCGCTTCACCCGGATGTCACGTATGGATTACCGGTGTCCTCGCCGTCGGCACCGCCGCGTGGGTGCCGCCGAGGCGTCGCGGCCAGGGCGACGGCGCCGACGACCTCGATCCCCGCGGCGCGCAGCACCCGGGCCGCCTCGCCGAGGGTCGCCCCCGTGGTCACGACGTCGTCGACCACGACCACCGGCACCCCGGGCCTCGCACGCACCCGCATCGTCCCCACGACGTTGCGGGCACGCTCACCGCGTCCGAGTCGACGCTGGTCCCCCGCCGCCCGCGCCGGGCCCAGCAGACGCAGCGGCCGCGCACCGGCCGCCCGCAGCAGCACCTCCACCACGGCGTATCCCCGCCGCCGGAAGGCCGCGCGCGAGGCCGGTACCGGCACGAGTGCGACCTCGCCCGGGAGGACGCCGGCGAGCGCCCGCCCGAGCGGGCGGGCGAGTCCCGTACAGCCGTCCTCCTTGAGAGCGCGGATGACACACGCCGGCACCCCTTCGAAGTCCAGCGCCGTCGTGAGCGGGGTGCCGTCGGGGAGGTGCCGCGCGCGGGGGCGGGGTGTCAGGAGGGCCTCACAGGCAGCGCAGATGTCCGCCCCGGGAAGGTCGCAGCCCGCGCACCAGGTGGGCAGCAGGAACGACAGCGCGCCGGCGAACGCGGCAGGGAGCAGGGCGCGGCGGAGCGCCTCTCCGGGCGGGTCGGCTCGCGAGTCGCGGGGAACGGTGGACGGCGGCATCCGCCCAGCCTGGCGGGAGCTCGTGGAGACCGGACCCGGAGTGGGCCTTCCCGGGGACTCGGGTCGCACGATCGCCGCTGGGGAGGAGGCGACGCCGGCGCGTCAGTCCGGTGAGCCCTGCTGGACCACGAGGACGGAGATGTCGGAGGTCAACGGCGACCAGGTGGCTCCGCGCTGCCCGTACAGTTCGCCGTCGCTGTCGCGGAGGCGCACGGCGCCGGGCTCGTTGCCGCCGGCGATCGTGACGCCTGCCGTGGGCGCGCGGGTCGAGGTCGAGGGACCGCCCACCGGCTGCTCGATGACGACGCGGCCCCCCTCGGCTTCCGCAAGAGCGGCAAGGGTCGACCCGTCGAGCCACGTCAGGTCGAGCCCCACCCCCGGCAGCACGCCGAGCGTGTACTGCTCGCTGAGCCCCACCGGCGCGCCGGCGTCATCGCGCACGATGCCGGCGACCATGACGGTCGGCTGCATCCCGTCGCGCACAAGCGCGGCCATTCGCGTGCCGTCGCGGGAGACCCGTATGGCGTAGACCTCGGTCGCACCCGGCCAGGCATCCGCGAGCTCGTGCGTGTCGCCGTCGGTGCCGAAGGCGCGGAGTGCCGACGGGTCGTCCGCAGGCACCGAGTAGATGTACCCCGACGTGTCGATGGTCGGGGCCACGAGCGCGGAGCGCGCGTCCAGCGACTCCCACCGCGAGTCCGCCAGGACGCGCCGCACCTCGCCGGCGGAGGTGCGCACAGCGGCCACGGCACGATCGGCGTCGATCTCGATGGCGTTCGGGGAGACGTCTCCGAACGCCTGGGCGAAGCTCGCCACCGGCTCGACCTCCGACCCGGAGAGGAAGCCGAGCGAGGAGCCGCTGAGCACGAGGGCGCGCGCATCGACGCGGGTGCTGCGCACCGGCACGGTGCTGGCGTCCAGCGGCTGTCCGTCCACGAGCAGGTCGACGTCGCGCACCCCGGCCGTGGCGAGGCTCTGCTCCAGCTGGGTCTGCATCCGGTCCAGGGTGAGCTGGTCGAGGTCTCGGGCGGGGGGACGCAGCGAGACCTCCGCCGTCTGCGATCGCACCGGGACGAAGGGCCCGCTCAGCCCCACATTCTCCGAGAACGCAGTCGACACCGAGTCGAGGAGCCACGGACTCGGTCCGGCCACGAGCGACTCGGCGATCCGCACCGGCGCGTACTCGACCGTGAACCATCGCTCATCGGGGACGAGGTAGGTGAACGAGGGATCGAAGAACATCAGCGAATAGTCGCGGTAGACGGAGGCGAACCGGTTACGGTCGAGCACGATGCCGTCGGGAGCCTCGCTGATGCGCCACTCGCCGTCCACCTGCGTCAGCCGGTAGGTGAGCGCGATCGGCTGGCCCGAGGCGGTGGCATAGGCGCCGATGTCGTCCACCGAGGCCTCCTGGGAGACGGTCACGCTGACCTCCCCGTCCTGGGTCTCCACGACGGCGCGTTGACCGGGCGTGTACACGGTGACGCCGGCGCTCGGGTTCCAGTCGCTGTCCTCGGTCAAGAACAGACGTGCGATGCCCCAGTCGTTGCGCGGGCCCGTTCCCGCGTCGATGAAGCCCTCGACGACCTGCTGGGGCGTCATCCCGGGGATGGGCTCGTCGGGACTGAAGGAGACGGCGGGCTCCTCGCCCGCTTCGGCCACCGTGCGGCCCAGCTTCACCGGACCGCTCACGGGCAGCCCGGCGCAGGCGGCGAGCACCACCGCCAGCCCCGCAGCAGCCGCCGCGCCCGCGATCCTCCGCCAGCGTCGAGTGCTCATGATGCGGCTCCCCTGCCGACCGCCGGGATCTCGATGGGCTGCGTCAGGCCGAGATCCTCGAGCGGCGCGCCGTCATCGCCGGGATCGACCGCGATGGGCGAGGAGGATCCGATCCTCGCTCCCCCGCGGGGCAGGGTGAGGACGAAGTTCGTGCCGCGCCCGAGCTCCGACCACACTGCGAGCGTGCCGCCGTGGAGGCGGGCGTCCCCGAGCGCGATCGAGAGTCCGAGTCCGGTTCCCCCGATCGTGCGCTTACGCGACGGGTCCGCACGCCAGAACCGGTCGAAGACGCGCTCGACCTCTTCGGGACGCATCCCGAGACCGAAATCGCGCACGCCGACGGCGACCGAGCGCTGGTCGCTGTCGACCGTGATCACGATCGGGCGGCCCTCGCCGTGCTCGATCGCGTTGCCGAGCAGGTTCCGCACGATGCGCCGCACGCGACGCGGATCCATGTCGACGGGGCTGTAGCCGCCCGGCGCGACCAGGCGGACGTCGGTGCCGTGCTGGTCGGCGAGCTGCTGCATCGAGGCGATGACGTCCTCCGCGAGATGGGCCAGGCTCGTCGGCTCGGTCTCCAGCTGGACCGAGCCCGCGTCGTACCGGCTGATCTCCAGCAGATCCGTCAGCAGCGTCTCGAACCGCTGCACCTGCGCGTGGAGCAGCTCCGCGGCGCGCGCGGTCGTCGGATCGAACTCGGTGCGCTGGTCGTTGAGCATGTCGGAGGCGAGTCGGATGGTCGTCAGCGGCGTCCTCAGCTCGTGCGACACGTCGGACACGAAGCGCTGCTGAACGAGGGAGAGCTCGGCGAGCTCCTGGATCTGACTCTCGATGCTGTCGGCCATCGCGTTGAAGGAGCGACCCAGTGTCGCGAACTCGTCCTCGCCCTGCACCGGCAGTCGCACCTTGAGGTCGCCGGCGGCGAGCTTGGCGCTGGTCTCGGCCGCCTGCCCGATCGGGACGGTCACCGAGCGCAGGACGAACCACGAGATGGCGCCGATGAGCACGACCAGGGCAAGGCCGACACCCCACAGCGTGACCTGCACGAACCGCAGCGTCGACGCCTCCGAGGCCAGGTCGTACGCGAAGTAGAGTTCGTACGCTCCGGCTTCGGGCAGCACGAGCTGCTGACCGACGACGACGCCCGGCACACTGCCGCCGTCGTCCGTCGGAAGGCTGATCGACTGCCAGTACTGGTGATCGGGGTCGGCGGCGACCGCTGCCCGGAGATCGGGCGACAGGAGAGCACCCAGTCCGCCGACCTCGACGTCCTGGGGAGCGACCACCGAGGGCGCCGACGAGATCCGCAGCAGCGCATAGATGTCGGTCGCCGCCTGGCGGAACTGCGTGTTCTGCACGTCGCTCATGACGTTCTGCAGTGCCACGGCATTGCCCTCGATCGACGCCGAGTCCAGCGTCGTCTGCGCCGCCAGGGTCGCCTGCTGCGCCGAGCCCTCCACCTGCGTCACCCGCGACTCGAACAGATCGTTCTGGATCGCCAGGGCCATCCAGACCAGGGCGACGAGGATCGTCAGCGCGGTCAGCCCGAGCGTCACCGCGAGCGTCCGGAAGCGCAGCGACCGCCGCCACGCGTACACGACGTTGTCGGGCCACGCCCGCCACTCGCGCCACGTCGGCAGCGCCGCCGTGCGCACGGGGCCGGTCGCCGAACTCACGTCCCTACACCGCGGCCCCGGCGCGGTAGCCGACACCGCGCACCGTCATGACGATCCGGGGGTTGTCCGGGTCGATCTCGACCTTGGCCCGGAGCCGCTGGACATGGACGTTCACGAGCCGCGTGTCGGCCTTGTAGTGATAGCCCCACACCTGCTCGAGCAGCGCCTCGCGGGAGAAGACCTGCTGCGGCTTGGAGGCCAGCGCGACGAGCAGCTCGAACTCCAGCGGGGTGAGCGCGATCACGTCGTCGCCGCGGCGCACTTCGTGGGCCGCGACATCGACCGACAGATCGCCGATGCGCAGCACCTCGGCCGGCGGCGCCGCCGCAGGCCGGAGACGGGTGCGGATGCGCGCCACCAGCTCCTTCGGATTGAACGGCTTGACGATGTAATCGTCCGCGCCCGACTCGAGCCCGCGGACGACGTCGGCCGTGTCGGTGCGCGCGGTCAGCATGATGATCGGCACACCGGACTCGGCCCGGATGCGCGTGCAGACCTCGATACCGTCCATGCCGGGCAGCATCAGATCGAGCAGCACGAGCTCGGGCCGCTCCTGCCGCCAGGCGTCGACGGCTGCGGCGCCGTCGGCGCAGAAGGCGGGCTCGAACCCCTCGGTGCGCAGGACGATGCCGATCATCTCTGCCAGTGCGGTGTCGTCATCGACGACCAGGATGCGGGAAGCCATCTGACCCATTCGTCCTTCGGGTTCGGCGGATGCCGTCGCGCACCGGGTGAAGTGCGCTGACTGACACAGTATCGGACGACTCCGTGACACCGGTCGGCGGCGGCGCGCCCGCGTGCTCTCAGGCCCCGGTGCCGGACGCAGGAACATGCGAGAGAGACATGGAACGTCATCCCGGGGGCGGATGCGCGTCTCTCCCTGTGCAAACGCCGAGAACGACGGCAGAATCACTCCCAGCAGGATTGATGACCGAACAAAGGACTGCTCATGAGCCCTGATCCCCTTCCCGATACCCCCGTCACTCCGACGGCGCTGGACCACACCCCGCCCCCATCGGGCCCGTCCACGAGCATCAAGCTTCTCGCCGAGGCGGCCGGGACCTTCCTCCTCGTCTTCGGCTCGATCAGCGCTGCCCTGTTCGCGGCGGACTTCGGTGTCGGCGGCAACGGCACGTCGCTGGGCATCGGCTTCGTCGGGGTCGCCTTCGCCTTCGGTCTCACCGTCGTCGCCGGCGCGTACGCCTGGGGTCCGATCTCGGGTGGCCACTTCAACCCGGCGGTGACGCTGGGCCTCGCCGCCGCCGGGCGGTTCCCCTGGAAGGACACCGTGGGCTACATCATCGCCCAGGTCGTCGGCGGCGCCATCGGCACGAGCCTCATCGTCCTCATCGGGCTGTTCGGGCCGGACGGCTGGCTGGCCGACCGTCAGGCCGGTGGCTTCGCCAGCAACGGCTTCGGCGAGCACTCCCCCGGCGGATTCGGCCTCGGCGCCGCGATCACCGCCGAGATCCTCTTCACCGGCATCTTCGTCCTCGTGATCCTCGGCGTCACCCACGCGACGCGCGGCACGAAGCTCGCGGGTCTCGTGATCGGCCTCACCCTCACCCTCATCCACCTCGCCTCGATCCCGATCGACAACACGTCGGTCAACCCGGCGCGCTCGATCGCGACGGCGATCTACGGCGGCGGCGATGCGCTGCTGCAGCTATGGGTGTTCCTCGTGTTCCCGATCGTGGGCGCCCTCATCGCCGGCTTCGCGCACCGCGCGCTGTTCGACGGTAAGAACGTAGGCTGACCCGGGCCGTTTCGTCTCGTCGCTGCGCTCCTCGCTCAACGACCGGGGGGGAAGACTCCACCCCGGTCGTTGAGCGAGCGCAGCGAGACGAAACGCCCCGACCACCCCCGGTCGTTGAGCGAGCGCAGCGAGACGAAACGCCCCGACCGTGCCGTCAGGCGTGCAGGTCGAACCGGTCCAGCTCGGTGACGCGACCCCATGCGGAGACGAAGTCCCGGACGAACTTCTCGGACGCGTCATCGGAGGCGTACACCTCTGCGAGGGCGCGCAGTTCGGAGTTCGAGCCGAACAGCAGATCCACGCGGGTGCCGACGCCGACCTTCTCCCCCGAGCCGTCCTTGGTGCCGGCGAACGCGTGCGCACCGGGGTCGAGCGGCTTCCACGTCGTGCCGAGGTCCAGGAGGTTCACGAAGAAGTCGTTCGTGAGCACCCCCGGGCGGTCGGTGAAGACGCCGTAGGGTGACCCGTCCCAGTTCGCACCGAGGACACGCAGGCCTCCGACGAGCACAGTCGTCTCGGGCGCGCTGAGGGTCAGCAGGTTCGCCTTGTCGAGGAGAAGATGCTCGGCCGGCAGGCCGGAGGCCGTCGCCAGCGGGCCCTGGTAGTTGCGGAACCCGTCGGCGGCGGGCTCGAGGTAGGCGAACGACTCGACGTCGGTCTGCTCGGCCGACGCATCGGTGCGCCCGGGGTGGAAGATCACCTCTGCCTCGACACCGGCGTCCTGGGCGGCCTTCTCGACCGCCGCGTTGCCTGCCAGCACGATGAGATCGGCCAGCGACACCTTCTTGCCCGCGGGCTCGGCGGCGTCGAAGTCGGCCTTGATCCCGCCGAGCACTCCCAGCACCCGATGCAGCTGCGCCGGGTTGTTGACCTCCCAGTCCTTCTGGGGAGCGAGGCGGATGCGGGCGCCGTTGACGCCGCCCCGCTTGTCGCTGCCGCGGAAGGTCGACCCCGCCGCCCAGGCGGTGGAGACGAGCTCGGAGACGGTCAGGCCGGACTCCAGCACCCGCGCCTTGAGCGCGGCCGCATCGGCGTCGTCGATGAGCTCGTGATCCACGGGAGGCACGCGGTCCTGCCAGATCAGCTCCTCGGCGGGCACCTCGGGACCGAGGTAGCGCTCGATCGGACCCATGTCGCGGTGGGTGAGCTTGAACCATGCCCGGGCGAACGCGTCGCCGAACGCCTCGGGGTCGTCCTTGAAGCGGCGCGAGATCTTGTCGTACTCCGGGTCCATGCGCAGGGCCAGGTCGCTCGTGAGCATGCGCGGCTCGCGTCGCCCGTTCGAGTGCGCCATCGGCACCATGTCGGCTCCGCCGCCGTTGATGGGGCGCCACTGGTGCGCCCCGGCAGGGCTCTGGAACAGCTCCCACTCGTACGCGTAGAGGATGTGGAAGAACTCGTTGTCCCACCGGGTCGGGTGGTATGTCCAGGTCACCTCGAGGCCGGAGGTGATGGTGTCATCGCCCTTGCCGGAGGCGTGGTTGTTCTTCCAGCCCAGTCCCTGCTGCTCGATGCCGGACGCCTCCGGGTTGTCCTCGAGGTTCGAGTCGGGCGCGGCGCCGTGGGTCTTGCCGAACGTGTGGCCGCCGGCGATCAGGGCGACGGTCTCCTCGTCGTTCATGGCCATCCGGGCGAAGGTCTCGCGGATGTCGCGGGCCGAGGCGAGCGGATCGGGCTGACCGTTGGGTCCCTCGGGGTTGACGTAGATGAGGCCCATCTGCACGGCGGCCAGCGGCTTCTCGAGGTCGCGCTCGCCCGAGTACCGCTGATCTCCGAGCCACGTGGTCTCGGGGCCCCAGTACACGTCGTCGTCGGGCTCCCAGACGTCCGGGCGGCCGCCGGCGAAACCGAAGGTGCGGAAGCCCATGGTCTCCAGCGCGACGTTGCCGGCGAGGATCATGAGGTCGGCCCACGAGATGTTCTGGCCGTACTTCTTCTTGACCGGCCACAGCAGGCGGCGGGCCTTGTCGAGGTTGACGTTGTCGGGCCAGCTGTTCAGCGGCGCGAAGCGCTGCTGTCCCGCCCCGCCGCCGCCGCGGCCGTCCATCACGCGGTAGGTGCCCGCGGAGTGCCACGCCATGCGGATCATCAGCGGGCCGTAGTTGCCGAAGTCGGCCGGCCACCAGTCCTGCGAGGTCGTCAGGGTCTCGGCGATGTCGGCCTTGACGGCGTCGAGGTCCAGCGCGGCGAACGCGGCCCGGTAGTCGAACTGCTCGCCGAGGGGGTTGCCGACCGCGGGGTTCTTCTTCAGGATCCGCAGGTTCAGCTGATTGGGCCACCACACATTGTTGGCGGAGCCGTTCGTCGGATGCGGCTGCGCGTGGACGACCGGGCACGTCGCCGTCTCCTCGGCGGCGGCTTCGTTCGTGTCGGTCACGGTCACCGACTGGTTGATGTCGGTCGGGTTCTCCCCGATCGGCGCGGCGCTGTCGTCGTGGACGCTCATGATGTTCCTTCCTGGCGGGCTGAGATGGTGTCTGGGTCGAAGGGCGCGCGGTGCCCTCAGGCGGCGGCGCAGGCGGGGCAGGTGCCCCAGAAGGTGACCTCGGCGGCCTGGAGGGCGTAGCCGTGGCTCTCGGAGGGGGTGAGGCAGGGGGCATGCCCGACGACGCAGTCGACATCCTCCACGGCGCCGCAGGACACGCACACGAGGTGATGGTGGTTGTCGGCGACGCGCAGTTCGAACAGCATCGGCCGCCCCGCGGGTTCGATGCGCCGGACGATGCCCGCTTCGGCGAAGTCGCCCAGGGCGTTGTACACGGACTGGCGGCTGGCGCGCGGCATGCGCTCGGCGATGGCGGCGAAGACGTCGTCGGCGCTGGCGTGCGGTGCGAGGGCGAGCGCCTCGTAGACCGCGGTGCGAGACTCGGTGACCCGCAGTCCCGCCGATCGCAGGGCGGCGGCGGCCGTCGGGGCGATCTGCGAGGCGAGGGTCACAGGCTCCACTCTACTGTTCTTTTGACTGAATCAAAACAGTAAGTGTCCCACTTTCGGTCGATGTCGACCGCCTATCACCACCGGAAGTGGGACATGGCCCACCGGAAGTGGGACATGGCCCACCGGAAGTGGGAGATGGCTGCGGGGGCGTCAGTAGCGGTAGTGGTCCAGCTTGTAGGGGCCCTCGACCGGGACGCCGATGTAGGCGGCCTGGTGCGGGGTGAGTTCGGTGAGCTCGACGCCGAGCGCGTCCAGGTGCAGCCGCGCGACCTTCTCGTCCAGGAGCTTCGGGAGCGTGTACACGCCCACCGGATAGGCCTCGAGGTTCGTGTAGAGCTCGAGCTGGGCGAGCACCTGATTGGTGAAGGACGCGCTCATCACGAACGACGGGTGTCCGGTGGCGTTGCCGAGGTTCATCAGACGTCCCTCGGAGAGCACGAGGATGCTGCGACCGCCGCGTCCGTCGGAGGTGGCCGGCAGGCGCCATTCGTGCACCTGCGGCTTGATCTCGATCCGCTCCGCTCCGGGCAGGGACTCGAGACCGGCCATGTCGATCTCGTCGTCGAAGTGACCGACGTTGCCGACGATCGCGAGGTGCTTGAGGCCCAGCAGGTGATCCACCGTCACGACGTGCGTGTTGCCGGTGCCGGTGATCAGCAGGTCGATGTCGCCGAGAACCGACTCCAGGCGCGCCACCTGGAAGCCGTCCATCGCCGCCTGCAGGGCGCAGATCGGATCGACCTCGCCGACGATGACGCGCGCGCCCTGCCCGCGCAGCGCCTCGGCCGCGCCCTTGCCCACGTCGCCGTAGCCGACGACGAAGGCGACCTTGCCGCCCATCAGCACGTCGGTGGCGCGGTTGATGCCGTCGGGCAGCGAGTGACGGATGCCGTACTTGTTGTCGAACTTGGACTTTGTGACCGAGTCGTTGACGTTGATGCCGGGGAACAGGAGCGTGCCGGCCGCGTGCAGCTCGTACAGGCGGTGGACGCCCGTGGTGGTCTCCTCGGTGACACCGAGGATCCCGGCGGCCATGCGGGTGAAGCGCTCGGGATCGCGGGCGAGGCTCGCCCGCAGCGTGTCGAGCACGATGCGGTACTCGGCCGAGTCCCCTTCCGCGGTCTCCGGCACGCCGCCGGCGCGCTCGAACTCCACGCCCTTGTGCACGAGGAGGGTGGCGTCGCCGCCGTCGTCGAGGATGAGGTTCGGGCCGTCGAAGCCCTCGGCGGACCAGTCGAAGATGCGGTCGGCGAGCTGCCAGTACTCCTCGAGCGTCTCACCCTTGAAAGCGAACACGGGCACGCCCGCAGGTGCGTCCACCGTGCCGGTCGGACCCACCGCCACGGCGGCAGCGGCCTCGTCCTGCGTGGAGAAGATGTTGCAGCTGGCCCACCGCACCTGCGCGCCGAGGGCGACCAGGGTCTCGATCAGCACGGCGGTCTGCACCGTCATGTGCAGCGAGCCGGCGATGCGCGCGCCGGCGAGCGGCTGCGAGGGACCGAACTCCTCCCGCAGGGCCATGAGGCCGGGCATCTCGTTCTCGGCGAGGCGGATCTGGTGACGGCCGGCCGCAGCGAGGGCCAGGTCGGCGACGACGAAGTCGAGCGTGTTCACGGGAGTCGGCATCCGCCCATTCTCCCATCCCGCACGCCGCGCAGGGGACGTGTCAGACGCGCAGCGTCTCGTGCCGCACGACGACCCAGCCCTTGGGCACCGACAGGCGGTCAGTGTGGATCGCGCACAGGTCGTGGGCATGTGGGTCGTTCCCGCCGCCCAGCGGACCGAGGGCGGCCATCTGGTCGCCGTAGTCGTAGGTCAGGGTCGTCACGGCCTCGCGGGCGCAGCCCACCTTGGAGCAGAGTCTGTCACGCATCGCTGCCACGCTACCCACCCCCGGCGACACCGGGCGGGCGCCGCGCCGCCGCGGGCGCGGCCCGACCTAGGATGGGGGCATGATGAGGCGTCGCCGCACCGCCGCAGCGTCCCCGCGACCGTCGCGCCATGGGCGGCACGGGCGTGAGGATCGGAGCCCCGTCGTGCGCCCGCCGCTGCCGCCGCTGGAGACGCGTGCCGACAAGTTCGACCTGGCCGTCGGCACGGCCGCCGAGTTCCTCCGCAGCGCCTGGTCGGAGCTTCGCGACGTGCGCTTCGAGGTCGGATCGATGCCGGCGGCCTCGGACGACGACGGCATCCCCCGGTGGAGCGTGTCGACGGAGCACAAGCGCATCACGCTGTACCGGCTGCCCATCGAGCGGCTGAGCCACCTGCACCGCGACGACGAGCTGCACCGGCGCATGATGATCGAGAGCTGCGTCTTCCGCGCCGCCGCGGAGTATCTCGACCGCGACCCGTGGGATCTCGGACCCGAGCGCTTCCGCTACTTCTGAGTCGGCAACCGCTCTGTCGGCCGCGACCCGCGCGTCACTGCGGGAAGACGACGACCGGCTCTGCCGCGGCGTCGGCGGGGATCACGTCGTAGCCGGCGAGTGCGCCCGCCCCCCGGTAGGTGACGTTCGCGCGGACGACGCCGCCCTGCGCCGTCAGCTGGTACACGGCGGCGTCCTGCACGCGGGTGCGCACGGAGCCGCCCGCCGGCACGACGATCTCCGACTCGCCGCCGGGCCCCGACACCGTCACGCGGGACTCCTCGTCGCCCTCGTTCGAGACGGCGAGGAACGGCGAGGGCCCGACGGCCACGGCGACGAGGCTCGGCACCGAGAGCACCGCCGGCGCCGTGTGCCAGGCGAAGTCCGCCCCCTCGCCGAACCCGGTGGTCGACCACAGCGCCGCCACGACGGGGTGGGCCGCGGTGACCTCGACGCGATAGCTGCCCGCCGGCAGGCCGCCCAGCTCGAGCTCGGCGGGGATGCCCTCCGTCAGCACGAGAGACTCGGTGGTCCCGGCGCCGCCGTCGAGCGAGGTGAGCTCCACCAGGACGTCGGTGTCGTCCGACGGCGCGAGCAGCCGGACGCGGGCGCCGGGCTCGGAGGCCCCCTCCTCGCCGGGCGCCACGACGACCGTCACCGACGGGATGACCTGGACCGTGTCGGGCGCCGCGGTGATGCCGACCTGGTCGACGCCGCCCGGCAGCAGGGTGCGCGTCAGGCTCGTCTGCAGGGAGGCCTGGATGGGTGCCCCCGCGGCATTGACACGCACGACCGGACTCTCCTGGCCCAGTGCCAGGGCTGCCAGCGGGAGGACGCGCTGCGTCCGCGGCGGGACGATGATCCCCGCCGCCGCCGCCGGCTGCACCGCGCCTTCGGCTCCGTAGACGGTGATGTCGACTTCCGAGGCCACGCCCGCCGGGTTGGAGAGGAGCAGCAGATCGGCGGCGCCGGTGGCGCCGCTGCCACCGACGAGCCAGGACTCCATGAGCGCGGGCGCGCACGCCGACGCCGCGAAGCCGGCGAGATCCTCGTCGGCGACGGTCGCCGAGCCGGCCGCAGCGAGATCGGTCCGAGTCGCGTCGACGGGGTCGGCGCTGAGGGCGTCCGGGCCCGCTCCGCCGGAGACGTCGGGGGCGGCGAGGCGGGCGGCAGCCGCATCGGGCTGACCCGGCGCGGTGGCCGCCGCGACGTCCTGACCTGTGGCGTCGGTGAGCTGCGCGGCGTCGGTCGCGTCACGACCGACCGCGAGCACCGGTCCCGCACACGAGACGAGCGAGGCGGTGGGTTCGGGGAGCGCGGTCACGGCGACCGGCTCACGCATCGCCTGCGGCCACGGCACGAACGCCGCCGCGGTGATCCCGGCGACCAGCAACGCGGCCACGGTGATGCCGACGCCCGCGCGGACTGCGCGGCGAGATGGGCCCGTCATGTCGTCCCCCCGCCGACGATGCGCGGCTCTCGGCGCGCCTGCCGGATGGTCGCTGCGGTCGGCAGCGCCAGGAGGAGGGCGACGATCACGATGCCGAGCTGAGCCACCCCGCCCCGCCATGCCTGGGCCTCCTGGGCCGGGCTGGGCGCGCGCGGCACGACGTCGCCCACCACGAACCACAGCTCGCCCTTGCCGGTGTCGCCGACCGACTCCAGCTCGTCCCGGCGATCGAGAGCCGCGCGTGCCGCCAGCCGCGTCGCGCGAGCGGCGTCGGTCTCGCGCGGATCGGGCGCGGCGAGCAGGACGTAGCCGATGCCCTGGGCGGCCAGCCGCTGCACGACGTCACCGGCCGAGCCGGTGACGAGGTCAGCGGTGGTCGTAGCGGTCTCCTCGTCGGCGGAGGTCGGTCCGGAGCGCGCCGACTGGAGCGTCGTCTGACCGCCGAGCGTGGAGCTGGCGCCCCACACCACGTCCGTCGCGATGCCGCCGCGCGGCTGGGCGCTCAGCACGAACGTCGCGACCCGCGGGTCGCCGCGCCCCTCGGCGTCGACATAGGCCGGCAGAGTGCTGTCCGGTCCGTTGGTGACCGTCAGCGCCTCACGCGGGAGCGCGGTCAGCGCCGGCGCGGCGACCGCGACGAGGCACAGCGTCGCCACGGCGATGCCGACGCCCCGGACACCCCGCGCACGCGGCAGCCGATCGGCCGCGGCGGCGGCGGCACCCAGCAGCCCTGCCCACGCGAGGCTGAGTCCGGCTCCCGGCCACAGTCCGACCGGCGTGGACCCGGTGGCCGCGAGGACGGTCCCCGAGGCGACGACGGCCGTCAGGAGTCCCAGGAGTGCCGTGAAGAGGAGGACCGCGGCGGGCAGCAGCCGTGCGAGGAGGGGAGCGGCGGCAGCGAGGAGGAAGACGGGGGCGACGAGCACGGGCAACCAGACGGGTGCGCCCTCGAGGCCCAGCAGGCCCGCCCATCCGGCCCCGTCCGCCGTGGGGAAGCCGGCCAGGAGCAGAAGGCGCCCCCCGAGGTCGGCGGTCGGGACGACGGCGGCCGCCGGGACGCCGGGGTCGGCGAGCAGCGCCCAGGGATCTCCGGTGCCCACGCGGTGCCAGACGAGAGGCAGGGCGAAGACGACGGTGGGCACCACGAGCCAGACGATCCGCGCGATGCCCCGCCCCGCGCGCCGGACCAGCGTGAGGACGATCGCCACGATCCACAGCACGATCAGCGCGGGCGCGAGCGAGGGGGCCGTGGCCACGACGGCCACGAGGACCAGCGACGCCACACCGGCCTGCGTCCAGGAGCGATGGGCCACGGCGCCGGTGAACAGGAGCCAGGGCAGCAGGAGGTGGACGAGCACACCGGTGGGGCGTCCCTCGACGAGGGCGGTCAGCAGCGACGGCGCGAGTGCCCATCCGATGGCCACCAGGGCGCGGGGCCCCGCACGCTCGCTCACGCGCGTCGCCGCGAACCATCCGCCGAGGGCCGCCAGCGGCAGCGCCAGCAGCCACAGGACCACGAGCGCGCGCGAGGGCTCCGCCGGCGACAGGCTGCCGATGAGCGCGATGAGCGCGCTGAACGGGTCCGCGGGGCCAGCGGTGTCCCACCCCAGGGGTCGCGGACCGGCGAGCGCGTCGGCCCACAGCTGCGCGACGGTCGTCCGCAGGGGCGCCAGCGCGCCACCGCCGAGCACCGGCCACGCCAACAGGGCGGGGAACGCGGCCAGGGAGACCACGAGGGCACCGAGGACGATCCAGGCTCCGCCCGAGCTGCTGAAGAACCGCAGGTCTGGCCGCGCGAGCGCGTCGCCGCCTTCATCGTCCAAGCGGTGCCGCAGCTGCCGCGAGCCGATGCGCAGGGGAGCCAGCTGCGACCACGAGGCGCGGCGCCGACGACGGATGCCGGAGCGGGCTCGCGCGACCGACGGCACGCGGACGAGGGCGACGACGGCCGCCGCGAGCTCAGGGAGGATGAGGCCGGGCCGTTTTCCGAGCAGGTGCGCGAGAGAGCGGACGAGGGCGACGGGAAGCAACGCGATCCACTGAACGGCGACGAGGGCGGGCGCCGCGTACACGAGGCGGCGGTGCAGCTGAGCGGAGCGGCGTGAGTACGCGACACGCGCCCGTGCCGCCACGCCCTCCCCCGCCTCGTCGCCGGCGACACCGTCTCCGGCGACCGCGACGATCGACGCCGGTGCGAGCGCGACGCGGCCGCCGGCCAGGCGCGCCCGGACGCCGAGGTCGAGTCCTTCGTCTGCTCCGCCCAGAGCAGGATCGATTCCGTCGAGGTCTCGCCAGACATCGGCGCGGACGAGGAGCCCGCGCACGTCGGCGCCGAGCACGTCCTCGCGCGCATCGTGCTGCCCCTGGTCGTGCTCGCCGTCGGCGAGCCCCACCGTGCGGCCGGTGCGGGTCATCGTCACGCCGAGCGAGACGATGTGGTTCCGGTCGTGCCAGCGCACCAGCTTGGGCGCGGCGAAGGCGACCGACGGTGCCGTCTCGAGCGCCGCGACCAGTCGGGCGAGCGCATCCGGCTCGGGGGCGGTGTCCTGGGCGAGGAGCCACACGGCATCCCCGTCGAGGCGACGGGAGGCGAGCCGCAGCGCGTCGGCGAACCGCGTCGCCCGGCTCGTCGTGATGATGCCTTCGGCGGGGGCTTCCGCCACGACCTCGCGCAGGCGCGGATCGTCCCCGCACAGCACGATGGTCAGCGCATCGACCGGGCGCGACTGTTCTGCGAGCGCGGCGAGGGTCCGGCGCAGATGGATGTCGGGGGCGACGTGGCCATCGGAGCGCACGACCAGCAGCGCGTGGACTCGGGAGGGCATGACCTCGTCAGCCTAAGCCGGTCGGCGGGCCCGTCCGGGAGTGCGCGCCGCGATTCCGGTGAATCGCCCGGTCAGCCCGCGCGGCGCTTCAGCTTGCGGCGCTCGCGCTCACTGAGGCCACCCCAGATGCCGAATCGCTCATCGTTCTGCAGGGCGTACTCGAGGCATTCGCCGCGCACGTCGCACGACGTGCAGATGCGCTTGGCATCGCGGGTCGATCCGCCCTTCTCGGGGAAGAAGGCCTCGGGGTCGGTCTGCGCGCACAGCGCGTCGGACTGCCAGGCAAGAGCTCCGTCACCCTCGGCCTCGGTCTGACGGCGGACGCCGGGGACTCCGAGGTTGACCGGGTCGACGAACCAATTCTCGGGAACGCCGGAACGGTAAGCCGCCATATCGCTCTCCCACCTGTTTCGCCTCGCGCTGTTGCGCGTGTTGGGATAATTACACCCTTGTCATTCGGTGAGGTCAAGTCGCAGATCGTAAACCCTCAATGCGTGATTGAACCTTCATGGCACGCGATGGGCGTGTCGCGACGGACGTCGAGACTCAGCGGATCCCCGGTCGGGCGAGGAAAACCTCCCCGTCGCCGCGCAGGCCCACCTCCCGCTCGTCGGCACTGACGAATGCCGCAGACCCTGCCGCGAGCGTGGCAGACCCCCCGGGCGTGTCGACGTTCACCTCACCACGCACGACCAGCACGATCGTCGGACCGGTCACCGCCAGTCGCCGCGGTCCCTCGGGAGCGACCACGGCGCGCAGGAGGGAGAAGTCCGGCACGCCCGCGTCGTACAGCTCCGCACCCTCGACGGGCACCGGCACGATGACCGGCGCGGGGCCGGGCGTCGTGTCCACGACGCGCAGCAGCTCGGCGACGTCGACGTGCTTGGGAGTGAGGCCGCCCCGCAGGACGTTGTCGCTCGCGGCCATCAGCTCGACGCCGAGGCCCTCCTGGTAGGCGTGCAGGACGCCCGCCGGCGCGAACAGCGCCTCGCCGCGGCGCAGCTCCACGAGGTTCATGAGGAGCGCGACGGCGACCCCGGGGTCCCCGGGGAAATCGGCGGCGATCCGCCGGAGCACCTCGAGCTCGGGCGCGAAGCCGTCGACCTCGGCGGCCCCGACTGCCTCGACGATGTCCTGGACCTCGTCGCGCGCGTCCGGCGACAGCACCCAGGCCAGCGCTCCCCGCAGGAGCGCAGGGTCGTCCTCGCCCTCCAGGCGGCGGCGCAGCGCCTGCACACCCGGACGATCGCCGAGGCCGGCCAGGAGTCGGCGGGTCGCCTCCAGGGGGCGCAGCCCGACGAGCGCCCGGAAGCGGTCGCTCAGCGCGACGATGATCTCCGGCTTGTGGTTGTCGTCGCGGTAGGTGCGGACGTCCGCGTCGCGCGGGATTCCGGCGGCCTCCTCGCGCGCGAAACCCTCTTCGGCCTCCGCTTTCGAGGGGTGCGCCTGGATCGACAGCGACATCCCCGCCGCCAGCACCTTCAGGAGGTACGGCAACGGCGGCTCCCCCGCGCCCGCGAGGGCGACGTCGAGGGTCCGCCCGTCGGAGGTGAGCGACGGGGAGCCCGGATGGTCGCCGTACCAGATCTCGGCCTCGGGGCGTCCGGTCGGGGCGCGCCCTTCGAGCCCGGGGATGAGCGTGGGCGACCCCCACGAGTATTCACGCGGTGCGTTGGAGATCGGGATCAGCACACCCCTCAGCCTAGAGCCGCCCGCGATACCCTGATGTGCACATGACCACCCACACCCAGCACCCCATCGCGGCCCCGCCCGCAGCGCCGATCCGCGAGAAGACGGGTCACCTCCTGCTGCGCGGCTGGTGCATCCTCGTGCTCGCCGGCGCCCTGTCGGGCACGAGCCTGCTCATGGTGTTCGGCGTCGTCGGGGCCGGGGTGGCCGTGTTCGGCTCGGCCGTGGTCTCCCTGGTGCTGTGGATCGTGCTCCGTCCGGTCGTGCAGTGGCGCCGGCTCCCCTGGTTCGCGGTGGCGTACATCGCACTGGCCGTCGCCTCCCTCGCGTGGACGGCCTGGCCCTCGGCGACGGTCCTCACTCTCGCGCTGCTGCTGAGCACCACGGTCCACGCCGTGCTGGTCGCGTCGGTCCTGACCTGGCGTGAACTGGTGCGCGCCGTCGCTTCGGCCCTCAAGTGGATCCTCGGGCTCTCGCTCGCCTTCGAGCTGTGGGTCTCCCTCGTATGGGGCGGCCCGATCCTTCCCGAGTTCGGCAGACCACAGGGCGATTACGACCCGATCATCCTGTGGGGCCGCGACAACCTGTTCGACGGCGGACGCATCCAGGGGCTGTTCGGCAACTCGAACGCGCTCGCCTACGTGGCTCTGCTGGGCATGGTCGTCTTCGCCATCCGCTTCGTCGCACGGGCCCCGCGCCGGACGCTCCTGGTCGGCTGGTTCCTGCTGGCGGCGTTCCTCTTCGTCCGCGCCGGCTCGGCGACCGCCTACCTCGCCGCGGCCCTGACCGCAGTCGTGCTGGTCACCGCGCTCCTCATGCGCACGACACGTCGCGCGGGTGAACGCACCCGCTACTACCTCGCCTACGCGATCGTGGCGGTCGGGGGCCTGGCGGCGCTGTGGTTCGGCCGCGACGTCGTCTTCACGCTCCTCGGCCGGTCGGCGGATCTCACCGGGCGCGAGTCGATCTGGGGGGCGGTCGCCGCCCGCGCGAGCGAGCACCCGGTGTTCGGCTGGGGCTTCTCCTCGCCCTGGGTCCCCACCGACCCGTTCTTCGACGGATGGATCGTCGACCACGGCGAGACCGTCATGCAGGCCCACAACATGTGGCTCGACGTCTTCCTCCAGCTGGGCGCAGTGGGCGTCGCCCTCATGGCCCTCACCTATCTCGCCTTCATCTGGAGGTCGTGGTTCTTCGCCGTCGACCGCCCCCGCTGGGATCTCGTCGCCGACCGGCCCTACGAGGCGCTCACGCTCCTGCCGACCCTGACCGCGGCGCAGCTGCTCGTGCAGGGTCTGGCCGAGTCGACGCCGCTCCTCGGCTGGGGCTGGATGTTCCTCGTGATGTTCGCCTTCAAGATCAAGCAGGCGCCCCTCGTGGGCCGCGGGCCGTCCGAGCAGCGGCTGGCCGGCGAGCAGGGCGAGCGGCTCGCGGAGCGATGACGCGCGCACCGCGGTCGGTCGTGGACTTCCTCCGGTCCTCGGCGCTGGCGGCCGCCTTCGCGACCACGGCGATCGGCGCGCTGTTCTCCACGCATCTCATCCGCCAGCTCATGGGCGACGCCGGCTACGGGGCCGTCATCACCGGGCTCTGCGTGATCGGGGCCGCCATGCTGGTGGCCCGGCGCCGGGAGCTGCGCGCATTCGAGATCATGCCGACGCTGCTGCTCCTGCTGCTCATCTGGCTGCTGCTCACGGTGTTCTGGTCGCGCTCGCTCGGCGCGACCCTCGGCGGGTGGCTCCAGCTGGCAGCGCCCACCTTCCTCGCGATCGTCGTCGCGCAGTTCCGCGACACCCTCCAGACGGTGCGCGCGACCGGCGATGTGCTGCGCGTCCTGCTCACCGGCTCCCTCGCGATCGAGATCCTCAGCGGCATCCTGCTGGACGTGCCCGTCCCCTTCCTCGGCATCGCGGGGAACCTCGCCGAAGGCGGGCCGATCCAGGGACTGTTCGGGACACGCACCATGCTCGGGCTCGTCACGATCCTCGCCCTCATCACCTTCCTCGTGGAGTGGCGCACGCGCTCGGTCGCGCCCGGACTGTCCGTGTACTCGGTGTCGCTGGCGGGGCTGTTGGCGGTGTTCACCGCCTCGCCGATCGTCCTCGGGATGGCCGCGATAGCGGGGCTCGCCACCGGCGTCCTGGCGATCGTGCGGCGCACGCCGCCACACCGGCGCACCGCCCTGCAATGGGCCATCGCGGGCGCGATCGCGATCGCCACCACGCTCGTCTTCACCTTCCGCCGGCCACTGGTCTACTGGCTGAACGCCGAGCCCGACTTCCTCACCCGGTCGCGCCTGTGGAACGAGGTGCTCGACATGGCGGCGCTGCGGCCCGTGCAGGGCTGGGGATGGGTGGGCACCTGGCCCGAGAACCTCATGCCCTACTACTTCATCCGCGGCGCGACCGGTCGCGACCACGCGTCGGCCCTGAACGCCTGGATGGACGTGCTGCTGCAGGCGGGAGCGGTCGGGGTCGCCCTGTTCGTCGGCTTCGCCGGGCTCGCGCTGGCCCGCGCATGGGTCACCGCGTCCGAGCGGCGGTCGACCGTGTACACCTGGCCGCCGCTGGTCATCATCACGCTGCTGGCCGACTCGGTGTTCACGAGCTCGCTGCTCGGGGGCTTCGGATGGTTCCTGCTGGTCGTCTGCGCCACGCGTGCCTCGCTGGTGCGCGGCTGGCGCAGTGGCCTCGACACAGGACCGGAGTCCCCGGCGTGGCGCGCCCCGCGCGCCGCCTCCGACTGAGCACCCGAACGAGGGCATCCCGCACCAGGCGTCCGGCCACAGCGGCATCCGGCACCAGGGGGGACACAGGGAGCCCGAACTAGGATTGACCGATCGCTTCGTCCCGCCTGGAGGTCTTCGTGCCCGCACTCCGCAGCCTGCTGCGAGGGAACGCGTTCCTCCAGAAGTGGCGGTTCGCGCCGTACATCCTCGCGTACGCGCTCGCGCGGCGGACGACCGCCGTGCGAGACGGACGGGTGCTGTTCCTCTCGGACTCCAGGCCCGGGTTCTCGGGCAACTTCGCGTTCCTCGAAGCCGAGATCCGCCGCCAGGATCCCACCGCCGACATCCGCGGCGTCTTCAAGAAGCGTCTGCGCGCGCGCCGTCCGCTGCGCGACCTCCTCGCGCTCCCCTGGCTCATCGCCTCGGCCCAGACGGTGATCGTCGACGACTTCTACCCGCTCATCTACCCGCTGCGCCTCCGGCCCCAGACCCGGCTGCTCCAGGTGTGGCACGCGGCGGGGGCCTTCAAACGCGTGGGGTGGAGCCGCGAGGGTCTCCCCGGCGGACCGCTGCCCGGATCGCTCGCACACCGCAACTACACCGATGTGACCGTGAGCGCCGAGGCGATCCGGGGCGATTACGCCGAAGCCTTCGCCGTCGACATCGACCGCGTTCACCCGCTGGGCGTGCCCCGCACGGACGTGTTCTTCGACGAGAACTCCGTGCACGCGACCGCCGCGGCGCTCCGCAAGCGCTACGGGATCAAGAAGCACCAGCGGATCGCGCTGTTCGCGCCGACCTTCCGCGGCAACGGCCAGCTCACTGCGACATACGACGTCGACGCGGTGCCGTGGGAGCGGCTGGCCGCGGACCTCGGCGACGACTGGGTCGTCATGGTGAAGATGCATCCGTTCGTGACGCCGCTGGAGGTGCAGCGGCCGAACGTCACCGGCGTGCTGGACGTGTCGGCCGAGCGCGAGCTCAACGATCTGCTGATGGCGGCGGATGTCCTCGTCACCGACTACTCCTCGGCGATCTTCGAATACTCGCTGCTGCGGCGCCCCATCGTCTTCTTCTGCCCGGATCTCGCGGAGTACACCTCCGATCGCGACTTCTACTACCCGTTCGATACCTACGTGACGGGGCCCCTCGTCACCGAAGGCGATGCGCTGGCCGAAGCGATCGCCTCGGCCACGGTGGGCGCGGACGCCGACGCGTTCCGCGAGCGCTTCCTCGCGGCATGCGACGGCCACTCCAGCGAGCGGATCGTCCGCGACATCGTCCTCGGACGTCGCGCGGACGTCGACACCGCGGCCGTCGCGCCCGGCGGCAGCCCCGCGCCGACGACCGTCGGCGGACGCATCACGGGACAGCTGGCCGTCGCGTGGCTCGCGCGGACGGGGCTGTCCGCGGTCTACGCGCCGCTGAAGCTCCTCCGCTCACGACGGAAGGTGGTGCTGATCAGTCGCGAGCACCACGAGGAGCCGGCAGACTTCACCGACCTGCGTGCCGCGATCGTGGCACAGGACCCCACGGTCGAGGTCGTCTCGATGGTGCGGATGGTGCCGCCCGGGATCCCCGGGAAGATCCGCTACAGCCTCCACATGCTCGCCCAGCTCTATCAGGTCGCGACGGCCCGGGTGCTCGTCGTGGACACGTACTCCATCGTCGCCAGCGTGCTCCGGCACAAGGACTCGCTCACCGTCGTCCAGATCTGGCACGCCCTCGGCGCCTTCAAGAAGTTCGGCCTGAGCATCCTCGGGCAGGAGGAGGGGCGCGACGCCCGCCTGGCCGCCGCCATGAGGATGCACGAGGGATACGACGTCGTCCTCACCAGCGCCGAGGACTGCCGCCCCGCCTACGCGGAGGCGTTCGGGACCGATCCGGCGAAGGTCGTCGTCGCCCCCCTCCCCCGCGTCGACCGGCTCCGCGACCCTGCGCGGGCCGCCGAGACCCGTGAGCGCATCTACGCCCGCCATCCGCATCTGCGGGGTGCGACGGTGGCCGTCTTCGCCCCCACCTTCCGTCTCGACGGCACTGTCACCGTCGACGCAGCGACCCTGAGCGCGGCGCTGGCCGAGGCGGGGGTGCACACCGTCGTGAAGCTGCACCCGCTGATGCACGGCCGCTTCGGAGCCGATGTCGACACCGCCGACGGCTTCTCGACGCAGGAGATGCTGCTGGTGGCCGACCTGTTCATCACCGACTACTCGTCGGCACTGTACGAGGCGGCCGTCGTCGGGGTGCCGAGCTACTTCCTCGTCCCGGATCTCGACGAGTACCTCTCGTCCCGCGACTTCTATCTGGACTACCGCCGCGATCTGCCCGGGCCGATCGTCCGCACCGTCGACGAGCTCGCCGAGGCCGTCGCCGCCGGACGGGCGACGCGCGACGACGCGGCGGCGTTCGCACGGCGGTGGGTGCAGGTGCCGGGCGACCCGGCGCCCGTCGCCGGCGCCACACCCTGCGCCGACGACATCGCCCGCCGCGTGATCGCCGCCGTCGACGCCGGCTGAGCGGGCTCGGACGGGCGTCCTCTCCCCGCAGCCAGCGCCGGCGGGCACGTCCACCCGGGTGATACCGGCACGTCTCCGACACGCCATTTCCGTCCGCTAAGATCCCCCGATCCCGCGCCGCCACGGACCTCCGGCGGCGCCCGACCGAGACGGGCCCCATGAAGAAACTCGCACGGAAGATCCCTCTCCTGCGCACGCTGGCGCGCCGCACCCGCGGCTTCCGTTCACGCTGGCGGGCACGGGCGGCACGCCTGCGCGCCCGCATGACGGCGGCGGCAGCGATGGTCGGCGCGGGGCACCGGGCGCCCCTGGGCGTCACGGGCGAGGACCGCCGCGGCAGCGACGACTTCGCGCTCTCCCGGGTCGAGTGGCGCGATCTGGGCGCGACCCCCCACCTCGTGGACCGGGCCCGCGCGATGGCCCAGAACACGGTCGCCTGGCGGGTCCTCCCGCCGGCCATGTGGGCGGTCTACGCGGGTGTGCTGATCGAGGCCGGCGACCGCGCGGCCGCCGAGCACCTGCTGCGCACCTACCTCTCGCGAGGGCTCCCCGTCGATGTGCTGGCCCGGTGCCTTCCCGTCGCGCAGTTCGCGTCGGAGCTCCGCCTGGGCGGCGACGACATCGCCCGGGCCGCCCAGGTGGCCGCTGTCCTCCAGCGCAACAGCGAGCGGCGGCTCTTCGCCGAACTGGTGGCCGGGCGCACCGTCGCGGTCGTCGGCAACGGTCCCGGGAACCTCGGCTCCGGCAAGGGAGCCGAGATCGACGCGCACGACGTCGTGATCCGCTTCAACAATCACCCGACCGGCTACGAGGCCGACTACGGCGTACGCACCGACATCTGGGTGCGCGGGGCCCACCGGGATGTCCGTGACCGGGTCGCCGTCGACAGCGGGGCTCTCGTGGTGTGGGAGATGGACTTCTTCCGGAACCTCTTGGAGGTTCCCGCCCACGCCGAGATCCTCTACCGCGACGTCCTGTTCTCGCCCGACCGGGTCACGCACATCGACACCGAGACCAAGGCGTCACTGCGCCGTCGCTCGGGCCTCCTGCTGCCGACTTCGGGTGCCCAGATCCTGTGGATGCTGTTCGAGAGCCGCGGGTCCCTCGCCGGCGTCGACGTCTACGGCTTCTCCTCGATCACCGGCGGCGACTCCGGGCACTACTTCGACACGCTGGGCGACATGGGGGCGCGTCACGACGTCGCACTCGAAGGCGCGTTCCTGCGCTCACTGCTGGTCGAGCACGTCGTGGAGCGGCGGGGCAGCGACGCCGCAGCGGAGACGCCGCGGTCCGGTGAGCTGACGATCTTCGGCTGCGCCTACCGGGACTACGACCCGGCCACGGGGAAGACCGGCGGTCCCGGCGGCGTGCTGGCGACGCAGCGCCTCGCCCTCGGCGAGCGCTACGCCGACGCGGACCTCGCCTACCTCTTCCAGGGCGCCGATGCGTCGCAGATCCGCGAGCGCCTCGCCGTCACCACCCGGGGCCTCAGCACCAAGATCGCGCAGATCGTGGAGGCGAGCGAGTACATCCGCACGCACGCCGCGGTGTCGGCAGCCCGCGAACGCGGCGACGTGCTCATGGTCTGCCACGAGCTCGGCACTGCGTACGGCGCCTACCGTCTCGGCATCCCCTATGTGCTCGTGTACCACCAGCAGGGAAGCACGCTGCAGGAGATGCGCTCGATCGGCCGCATCCCGAGCGCCCACGAGGTCAGCGTGGCGAGCGCGCTGGAGAAGCTGATCTGCGATAACGCGCAGGCGGTGTTCTTCCCCAGCCTCGGCGCACGGGACACCTACCTGGCCACGTCGGAGAGCGGCGTGGACGGCGGGAACTTCGCCGACTGGGCCCTGTACAACACGGTCTCCGCCGTCGATCACGCCGACGATCCCGCCGCCCGGGAATCGCTGCAGGACGAGCTCGTCCGCGAGCTGGACCTCCCGCCGCGGGACGAGCACACCGACTTCTTCCTGAGCGTCGGCGACTTCAACGACGACAAGGGTCTGGACCGCATTCCCGCGCTGCTCAGCCGTCACGCGCAGCTGTCGGGGCGGAAGGTCGTCTGGATCGCCATCGGCGCGGCGTCGGATCGCTCCCGGTTCGACGACCTCGAGCGGCAGCGCGGGTCGTGGCCGTTCACCGCCCGCCTCATCGGGACGCGCACGACCCACGACCGCCTTCTCGCACTCATGGACTACGCCGACTACTACGTCATGATGCACCGGAACGCGATCTTCGACCTCGCCACCCTCGAGGCGATGCGCGCGGGCAAGGCGCTGATCCTCTCGCCGGTCGGCGGGAACCTCGAGGTCGATCTGGGCAGCAATGTGCTGTTCGTCGACGAGGACACGATCCTCGATGCCTGCCGGGTACTGGAGACCCGGGACCGTGTGCTCTGGGGTGAGCGCAACCGGGCGGTCTTCGACGAGCACTTCTCCCTCGCCCGCTTCACCGAGCGCTATCAGCGGATGCTCGACGAACAGCGCGCGGCCCTGCAGCTCGGTGCGCCGGGTCGCGGCGAGCGCGCGAGCGCCCAGGGGGACCTCGCGTGAAGAAGGCACTCTGGATCACCTGCGGCATCCGCGGCAACGCGGGAGACGCCCTGCTGCACCAGGTCACCGAGAAGCTGTTCGACGGCCGTATCGAGCTCGACTTCCGCCACGTGAGCGCGCCGGCCTACCTCGCGCCCTCCGATCCCGCACCCGAGAACGTCGTGATCGGGCCCGGAGGGCTCTTCGTGCAGACCAACTCGTCGCGCCACCTCCATGCCAAGCTCGCCAAGCAGTGGGACCGGTTCGAGGAGTCCAAGTACTACCTGTGGTCCACCGGCATCCTGCAGGAGCCGACGGCCGATGAACTCGCGGCGGTCCGGCGCGTGACCTCGCGGGCGCGGCGCATCGTGGTCCGCGCCACGCGGGAGGCGGACTTCGTGCGCGCGGCGGGGCCCGTCACGAGCCCGGAGTGGGCGCCCTGCACATCGCTGTTCACGGACCGGCTCCTGGAGGCCGGGAGCACCGCGCGCGATGTCGTCGTCGTGAACTTCGACAGCTTCCTCTTCACCCCCGAGAACATCGCCGATCACCCGCTCCGACGGTTTCGGGACTTCGCGAACGCTCAGGGCCTCGAGGTGCGGTCGATGGTGAACGCGTCGGGCGACGCCAACCGGCTGATGCTCGACCTCTTCCCGCTGATCGACATCGACGAGCCCCTGTTCGGCGACCTGCTGCGCGCCGACCTCGAGGGCCGCGACTTCCACGACGCCTTCAACGCCGCGCTCCTTCGTCACCCGTCTTTCGCCCGGCGCTACGCCGACAGCCGTTTCGCCTTCGGCAAGCGCCTGCACGGATGGCTGCCGTTCCTCGCCTACGACCGGCCGTCCGCCTTCATCGGCATGGCGGCCCGCCGGGGCATGCCCAAGGACTACTTCGGCGATGACGAGTTCCTCTGCGCCGTCCCCCGTACGACGACGATGAGCCGGGCACAGCTCGACCAGATGGCCGACCGCATGATCGCCACGCTCACCCGCTTCATCGCGCGGGAGGACGTACTGGTCTCGGGGATCGCCGCGCGCCGGGAGGAGCTCTGGACCCAGCTGCAGTCCCAGGCCGACGCGTTCACCGCCGCGCTGCGATGACGTGGTGGGCGGCTGACGTGAGGGCGCTGTGATGGGATCCGAGCGCGCCTTCCGCGCCGACATCCAGGGACTGCGTGCCCTCGCCGTCGCGCTGGTGGTGGTGTTCCACCTGTGGCCGGGCGCGCTTCCCGGTGGCTACGTGGGGGTGGACGTCTTCTTCGTCATCTCCGGGTTCCTCATCACCGGGCACCTCGTCGGCGAGCTCGAGCGGACGGGCACCGTGTCCCTCTCGCGCTTCTGGGCGCGCCGGATCCGGCGACTCCTTCCCGCGGCGTTCCTCGTCCTCGCCGCGAGCGCGGTGCTCGCCTTCACCGTGCTCCCGCGCACCCTCCTCCCCCAGAACCTCGGCGAGATCGGCGCGGCGGCGGCGTACGTGCTCAACTGGAGGCTGGCCGCCGACGCGGTCGACTATCTCGCCGCCGAGAACTCGGCCTCGCTCGTGCAGCACTACTGGTCGCTGTCGGTGGAGGAGCAGTTCTATCTCGTCTGGCCGCTCCTCGTGCTCGCCGCAGCCTGGCTCGCGTCGCGTTCGGCCCGCATCTCCCGCACGCGCGCGGTGACGCTGCTGATGACCGCGGTGGTCGTCGCCTCCCTCGCGGCCTCGGTGGCGATGACCGCCGCGAGTCCGGCGCTCGCCTACTTCGTCACGCCGACGCGCGCGTGGGAGTTCGCCGCCGGCGGTCTCGTGGCGCTCCTGCCGGCCACGATCACGCAGATGGGAGGCGCGACGGCGCGCCGGATCGTCGGCTGGGTCGCTGTCGCCGCCATCACCGGGTCGGCCGTCCTGTTCGACGCGGCGACGCCCTTCCCCGGGTGGGCGGCGGCTGTTCCGGTGGCCGGGGCGGCGGTGCTCCTCGCCCTCGGGGACGACGAGCATCCGTGGGCGCCGCAGGCCGTCGCCCGGCTCGGGCCGGTCCAGTACGTCGGCGACACGAGCTACGCGATCTATCTGTGGCACTGGCCGCTCATCGTGGCCGCACCGTTCGTCCTCGGCCACGGCATCGGACCGCTGAGCGGCGCCGCGCTGCTGGTGCTCACGATCGCGCTGGCCGCCGCGACCAAAGCGCTCGTGGAGGATCCGGTGCGGCGGCTCTCTGGCCCTCTCCGCCGCCGCACCCCGGCCTTCGCGTTCATGGCGGTGGGGATCGCGGCCTTCGTCGCCGTGGCCCCGGCGCAGGCGGCAGTCCAGCAGACGCAGACGGCCGCCCTCGCCGCGCGGGTGGAGGCGCTCGTCGCCGACTCGGACAGCTGCTTCGGCGCGGCTGCGATCATCCGGGACTGCGCCGATGCGTATGCGGTCACCGACACCGTCGATCCGGTCGTCGCCGCGACCGATCAATGGGACTACGCCGCAGCGCCGGAGGGGTTCGCCTGCACCGAGGAGCACTACCTGGCGACACCGCCGCGGGTCGGGATCCACTGCCGCATCGAAGGTCCCGGTCCCCGCATCGCGCTGGTGGGAGACTCGCACGCCTTCCACCTCTGGGACGCGTTCGCCGAGAGCGCGCGGCGCGAGGGGTGGGATGTCACCTTGTACGTCCAGTCCAGCTGCTCGGGATTCGAGAACGCCGCGACGTACGCGCGGACGAGGTCGGTCGACGCGAAGCGGGTCATGAGCACCTGTCCCCGGTGGGCCGACGGCGTCTGGGAGGAGCTGGAGCGCACGGAACCCGATCTCGTCCTGTTCAGCAGCCGTGCGGCGGGGCGCAACATCCGCGTCGCCGATGTCGTCGACGTCCTCGGACCGCTCCGGGACCGGGTGCCCCGCATCGCGGTCATCGACGACACTCCGGGTATGCCGCCGGGGACGCGCGGTCCGGCCTGCGTAGAGGCCTCCAGCGTTCGCATCGACCCCTGCGCGAGCGACAAGCCCGACCGCGCCGACCCGGTCAACGCGGCCGCACGCGCACTCGATCTGCCGATCATCAGCTTCGACGAGATCCTGTGCCGCGGCGGCGAGCGCTGCCACGCCGTCATCGGCGGCACGGTGGTCTATGCCGACCGCCTCCACCTGACCCGCACCTTCGCGCGCACCCTGGCCCCGTATCTGACGGCGCGGGTCGAGGGGATCCTCGCACCTCGCTGACCCCGGCGGCCACGCTCAGTTCTGGGCGAGCTCCCCGCTCGTCGCCAGGACGTTCCGCCACATCGAGAGCGCGGCGCCGATGGCCATGTGCATGTCGAGGTACTGATAGGTCCCCAGGCGCCCGCCGAAGTGCACGTCCGTCTCTCCCTTCGCGAGCTCGCGGTACGCGAGCAGCCGGTCGCGGTCGGCGGCCGTGTTCACCGGGTAGTAGGGCTCGTCCGCGCCTTCCGCGAAGCGCGAGAACTCCCTCATGATGACGGTGCGGTCGGCGGCGTAGCGGTCTGCCCGCTCCGGGTGGAAGTGACGGAACTCGTGGATGCGGGTGAAGGGCACGTCGGCGTCCGCGTAATTCATGACGCTCGTGCCCTGGAAATCGCCGACCGGGAGCACCTCCTGCTCGAAGTCGAGCGTCCGCCACGACAGGGTGCCCTCGACGTAATCGAAGTAGCGATCCACCGGTCCCGTGTAGACGACCGGAAGCTGCCCGACGACGGCGCGCTTGTGCAGCGGCTGGGTCTCGTCGAAGAAGTCGACGCCGAGCTTCACCTCGATGTTCGGGTGATCGGCCATCCGCTCCAGCCACGCGGTGTACCCGTCGACGGGCAGACCCTCCCACGTGTCGCTGAAGTACCGGTTGTCGTAGGTGTAGCGCACCGGGAGGCGGCTGATGATCTCGGCCGGGAGCTCCGTGGGGTCGGTCTGCCACTGCTTGGCGGTGTAGTCGCGGATGAAGGCCTCGTAGAGCGGACGGCCGATCAGTCCGATCGCGCGCTCCTCGAGGTTGCGCGCTGCCTGCGGATCGAACTCGCCCGCCAGCTCCTGGATGAGCGCACGCGCCTCGGTCGGCGAATGGGCCGCCTGGAAGAACTGGTTGATCGTGCCCAGGTTGATGGGCAGCGGATACACGACGCCGCGATGGTTCGTGTAGACGCGGTGGACGTAGTCGGTGAAGGCCGTGAAGCGGTTGACGTACTCCCACACCGTGGGATTGGACGTGTGGAACAGGTGCGCGCCGTAGCGGTGCACCTCGATGCCCGTCTCCGGCTCGACCTCGCTGTACGCGTTGCCTCCGAGGTGCGACCGGCGGTCGATGACCGTCACGCGGCGCCCCACGGCGGCCGCGCGCTCCGCGATCGTGAGGCCGAAGAAGCCGGAGCCGACGACGAGGAGATCCATGAGTTGTGCCCTTTTCTGACGCGCGGCGCTCTGCCTCGCCCCACGATCCTACGGACGGCGACCCCGTGCATCCGCGCCGAGAGCGCGCGGTTCACCGGGCGTTGCCCACACGTTCACGAGCCCGTCGTGCGCGCCCGGGCCGACTCAGGGTCGGTTCAGGCCCGGCTGGGAGGATGGCGGCATGACCGACGAGCTGCGCCACCCCCCGACCGGCATGCCCACGGCCGTGCTCCCCGTCGCCGATGCGACCGCTCCCCCGGAGCCGAAGAAGCCGCGCAAGAAGCGCGACGGCATCAAGATCGCCTTCTTCACGGTCCTCACCGTCTTCGTGGTGATCGCCCTCGTGATCGGGATCTTCGCGTGGAATCTGTGGAGCTCGTTCGACAAGGCGGCGCGCATCGAGGACGCCTTCCCGGGAGGTCAGCGGCCCGCGGCCGTGGAGGGCGCTCAGACGGTGCTCCTGCTCGGGTCGGATGCGCGCGGCACGGAAGAGGGCGATGACCTCGCCGGCCGGTCGGACACGATCATGGTGGTCCACATCCCCGCCGACCACCGCAGCATCTCGATCATGTCGATCATGCGGGACAACTGGGTCGACATCCCCGGCCATGGCGAGGCGAAGATCAACGCGGCGATGGCGCTCGGCGGTGTTCCGCTGGTGGTGCAGACCGTCGAGCAGTTCATCGACTCCCGCATCGACCACGTCGCGATCATCGACTTCGAGGGGTTCGCCGCGATGGCCGACGCCGTCGGCGGGGTCACGGTGACCAATCCGTCGGAGTTCACTGCCGTCTCCGGTGAGCACTTCGCCGAGGGCGAGGTGACCCTCGCGGGCACGGACGCGCTCGCCTTCGTCCGCGAGCGCAAGGCGTTCGCGACAGGGGACTACCGCCGCGCCGCCAACCAGCAGCGATTCCTGAAGGGCCTCCTCTCCGAGGTGCTCAGCCCCGAGACCCTCCTCAACCCCCTCCGCGTCGGCGGTCTCGTAGAGAGCGTCTCGCCGTCGCTGACGGTGGACGCGGACGTCGACCCCTGGTACCTGCTGTCCACGATCTGGAACGCCCGCGACATCCGCTCCGGCGACGTGCACTTCTTCACCTCGCCCACGCTCGGCACCGGCTGGCGCGGCGGGCAGTCGGTGGTGCTGCCCGACGAGGACGAGATCGACGTCGTGCGCCAGGCGATCAAGGACGGCACGCTGTCCACCTACGAGCCCCCGGAGCTCTAGCGCACGCGGGGCGCACCGTAGGATTGCCTCGTGAGCACTCCCCGCACCGTCGCCGTCGTGCTGGCCGGAGGCATCGGCGTCCGCGTCGGCCTGGGCATCCCGAAGCAGCTCATCAAGATCGCCGGCAAGGCGATCGTCGAGCACACGCTCGAGGCCCTCGATGCGAGCCCCCACGTCGACGAGATCATCATCATGATGAACGCCGCGGCGATCGGAGAGCTCGACCACCTGCTCGACAACGATCGCTTCGCGAAGCTCACCCGCATCCTCCCCGGCGGAGAGACCCGCAACGACACCACGCAGCTGGCGATCGCGGCGATCGACGGCGACGACACGAAGGTCCTCTTCCACGACGCGGTGCGCCCTTTCATCGACGATCGCATCATCGAGGACTGCGTCCGGGCGCTCGACGACTACGACGCCGTGGACACCGCGATCCCCTCCGCCGACACGATCATCCAGGTCGACGAGAACCGGCTCATCACCGGGATCCCCGACCGCTCGATGCTGCGTCGCGGGCAGACGCCGCAGGCCTTCCGGCTGGGAACCATCCGCCGGGCGTACGAGATCGCGGCGAACGATCCCGGTTTCAAGGCCACCGATGACTGCGGCGTGGTCTTCACCTACCTCCCGGACGTCCCGATCTATGTCGTCGACGGCACGGCGGAGAACATGAAGGTGACCGAGCCGATCGACGTGCACATCGCCGACAAGCTGTTCCAGCTGCAGTCGGCGAGCCTGTCGCTGGAGAGCACGACCGCGGTGCCGGACCTGTCCGGCAAGAGCGTGGTCGTCTTCGGCGGCAGCTACGGCATCGGCGAGAGCATCGTCGACCAGGCGCGCCAGGCCGGGGCGATCGTCTCGGAGTTCAGCCGCTCCACGACCGGTACGGACATCAAGTCCGCCAAGGCGGTGCGCCAGGCGCTCGCCGGGGTCCAGAAGTCGGTCGGCCGGATTGACGTCGTCATCGTGACCGCCGGCGTGCTGCGGATCGCCCCGTTGGTGGAGAGCCCCAAGCGGGACTTGAAGGACACGATCCAGGTCAACCTCATCGCCCCGGCCCTCGTGGCCCGCGAAGCACATCCCTACCTCGCCCGGACGGCCGGGCAGGTCGTGCTGTTCACCTCGAGCTCCTACACCCGCGGGCGTGCGGGCTACAGCGCCTACTCGGCCACCAAGGCGGGCATCGTGAACCTCACGCAGGCGCTCGCCGAGGAGTGGGAGCCGTCACAGGTGCGGATCAACTGCATCAACCCGCAGCGGACGAACACGCCGATGCGCACGCAGGCCTTCGGCGAGGAGCCGCTGGATTCTCTCCTCGACCCCGCCGACGTCGCGCGCGTCACGCTCAACGTGGCGGCGTCGGAGCTCACCGGTCAGATCGTGACCGTGCAGGTCGCCGCCATGCGCGGCGCCGAGAACCGGGGCTGAAGCCTGCGGCTCAGCCGCCGATCTGGTTGCGCTCGAGCACGTCGAAGAACGCCCGGCAGATGTAGTAGTCCTCTGCCGTGGTGATCTTGATGTTCGAGCGCGGACCGTCGACGCGGTAGAGGGTGTGTCCGTAGCGACGCAGCAGGCTGCAGGTGTCGATGGAGTCGTGCTCGCCGTCGGCCACGGCGCGGTCGTAGACGTCGAGGGCGACGTCCAAGCGCGCGCTCTGGGGCGCCTGCGCGACGAACAGCAGGTCGCGCGGAATGACTTCGTCGACGACCCCATCGGAGGAGGAGATGATCGTCTCGTTGAACTTCGTGCTCGTGATCGCCGGCCCCTTCGAGCGGACGGTGGCGATGTTGGCGGAGATCACGTCGGCGTTGATGAGCGGACGCACCCCGTCGTGGAGCAGGACGACCGCGTCCGCGGGAGCATCGTTCGCGACGGCCCGCAGCGCCTTGTGCCGCGACTCCTGGCCGGTCGCCCCGCCGTCGACGATGAGGTTGACCTTCGTGAGCTCGTAGCGGGCCACGAGGCGGGCGAACCTCTCCCGCCACTCGGGCAGGATCGAGACGGCGATGCGGTCGATCTCCGGGTGGTCCTGGAAGTGCTGGATCGTGTGGACGATCAGGGGCGTCCCGTGGATCTCGAGGAACTGCTTCGGGAGGGTGGCGGAGGTCATCCGCGACCCGATTCCGCCCGCGAAGATAACGGCGATGTTCATGCGATCTCCTCTTCGGAGACTTCTTGCTCCGTCGTCTCGTGCTCGGCTTCGTCATCGATGGACTCGTGCCCCGGCGTCGCGGCGCCCAGCGGCCCGCGGTCGACCTCGTGCACCGGGGGCAGGATGAGCCAGTCGATGACACGGTCGGCGGCGCCGGTGTCGATCCGGTCGAAGTTCTCGGCGCGGAACTTCGCGACCTTCTCCTGCTCGAACTGGCCGGTGCGGATGGCGTCGACCACCTCGTCGAAGGTGGTGGCGACGCGACCGGGGGCGGTCTCGTCGTAGTCGCGGTGGAAGCCGCGGGTGGCGGCGTAGTTGACCTTGTCCGGCGCGAAGAACAGCATCGGCCGGTCCAGCAGCGCGTACTCGTAGATGATCGACGAGTAGTCGGTGATGAGCAGATCGGTGACGTGCAGCAGGTTGAGCCCGTCGGGGTAGGTCGTGAAGTCGAAGAACCGGTCGCGGTACTCGGCGGGGATCTCGATCGGCTTCTTGACGAAGTGGTGCATGCGGAACAGGACGACGGTGTCCTCGCCGCACGCCTCGTAGAGGGCGTCGAAGTCGATCTGCTCGTAGTCGTAGAACGCCGTGTAGATCGAACGGCCACGGAAGGTCGGCGCGAAGAGGATGATGCGCTTGCCGGTCAGTTCGGGATGCTCGGCGGCGAATCGGGCCAGGAACTCGTCACGGCGGTTCTCGTCGAGGAACCAGTCGACGCGCGGCAGCCCGGTGGGGATGACGGCGTCCTCCTCGATGCCGAACGCCTCCGCGTAGACGTGACGGAGATGCTCGGACCCCGTGATCGCGTAGGTGTACTGACGGTGCGGGTGCCACAGCTTGGGCGAGCCGGGGTTGCCGAAGCGGCTGTAGCCGACCGACTTGAATCCGCTGCCGGCGTGCCAGAGCTGGATCACCTTCGTCCGCGGACTCATCGGCAGGCTCTTGAGGATGCCGAAGTAGTCGTCGAGGAGGATGACTTCGCTCGTGGCCATCAGGTAGATGATGCGCAGCGTCGTCCCCCACCCGCCGGTACGCGGCAGACGGAACGAGAACTTCATGTCCATCTGGGCATCTAGGCCGCGCTCGACCAGACGCTCGTGGACGCGCAGCAGGTTGCCGTCGAGCTTCAGACGCTGGTCCGAGGCGAACAGGATCCGTCCGGGCTTCACGCCGATCCACCGATTGACGAAGCGGTAGATGCGTCCCGCGTAGATCTGCTTTCGCCGATCGCCGATGAGCGCCTTTCGCAGACGCTTGAGGGGGCGGAACCGCTTCGGCTTCGCCGCGGGGCGGAACAGCTGGTAGCTCCGCATCAGGAAGTCCAGCCGGTTGATGTCCTGGGCGTTCTCGGCGATGCCGAAGGACACCGTCTCGACGGCGCGGTTGCCGTCGTACAGGAACACCCGCGAGGCCTCGTCGAGGGCGTCGAGCGCGCCGCCGTCGAACACCGCAGGCGCGGAGCGCGCGTCGTCCGTGGCCGCGCGGATCCGCCAGGTGCCGTTGGGGATGGCCCGGCGGCTCTCGAAGGTGGTGATGTTGATGTGCAGGTCGTAGACGCCCTGCCCGACCCGCGTGCGCGGCACCGGATATGCCCGCGGACCGTCGACGATGACGAAGGAGAGACGCGTGGGTGTGACCGCGCCCTCCTGGGGGGTCACCTCGACGCGGATGGTGAGCTGGATCCGCTCCCAGCTGAGCGCGAGGACGCGCAGATCGAGCGGAAGCGGCGGGATGCCGATCTCCTCCGCGGCCTCTACGGCGAGCTCGACCGGGCTCGTCTCGGTCGGGATCGCCTCGGCGTCACCTGCCGGGTCGACGCTCACCGATGTCATGCTCCACGCTCCTCGTGCCACCCGATCGTCCGGTCCACCCCGGCGGCCAGCCCGACGTGCGGCGCCCAGCCGAGGGAGCGCAGGCGGGCGTCGTCGAGGCCTTGCCCCTTGACGGGGTTGTACGTGGACACGTCGACGCCCTCGCGGAAGCGGACCTGCAGGCCGCTGCCTGGACGCGCCGCGGTGAACGCCTCCGCGAGCTGGCGGATGCTGATGAAGCCGTCCCGATCGGAGATGTTGTACGCGGTGGGGCCGCCCCGCAGCATGGCGGCGAACATCCCCGAGATCGCGTCGCCGAGGTAGGTGTAGGTGCGGCGCGCGCTGCCGTCGCTGTTGAGGGTGATGTCGCGTCCGGCGATCACATCGGCCGTGAAATCGGCCTGCACGCGGCCGTCGTCCAGGGCCATGCCCGGTCCGTAGATGTGACCGAACCGAGCGATCGTGATCGGGACACCGTGCTGCGCGTGATAGCTGACCGCGATCGTCTCCGCGGCGCGCTTGCCCTCGGTGTAGCAGGCGCGGGGATTCAGGATGTCGACGGAGCCGTAGTCGTCCTCGGTCACGAGCGAGCCGTCGTCGGCCCGCTGACCGTAGACCTCGGCCGAAGACATCAGGACGAAGCTGGCGCCGTCGCGCACGCACAGGTCGAGCAGTCCGAAGGCGCCCTGGACGTTCGCCCGGATGGTGTCGACCGGGCTTCCGGCATGGAGGGCGGGACGGGCGGGCGACGCACCGTGGATGACCACGTCGATGGAGCGGTCGACCCTCACCTCGCCCTGCACATCGCCTTCGATGAGCTCGAAGTCCGGGCGATCTGCGACGGCACCGAAGGTGCGGCGTGCGCGCTCGATGCTGCGCACGAGCCCGACGACGGTGATCCCCGCCCCCGCCGCGTCGTTGAGGGCCAGCAGGGTGTACACCGCGTAGGCCGGGATCATGCCCGCTGCACCGGAGACGAGGACCGTCTTGCCGTTGAGTTCGGACCACGGGACCTCGGTGGCGAGGATCTCGCGAAGGTCGTTGTCGACCACCGAGTTCCCGGTCACCGAGATGGGTCCCGCCGAAGCGGAGGGGGTCCGGCCGGCGTCGCTGTTGGTCTGTGCAGGCATCCTACGGATTCTACGCCACTCGCCCGCGGCGCCCTCTCAGGACCCCGGGCGCAGCAGTCGCTTCGCCTTGCGGATCGCCCGTCGCAGCAGCGATCGCTTCGCCGGGGCCGGACGAGCCTGCGCGGGCGCTTCGGTGGCGGCGGTGGGCACGGGAGCCCCGCCGGACTCCCAGCGGGCGATGAACACCATGCTGCTGATGTTGTTGACCGGCAGGTGGGGCACGGTGGCACCGTCGGCGAAGACCGCCTTCCGGGTGTCGAGATCGGTGCCCTTGGTGTCGCCCGGGGCGATGGTGCCGTCCGACAGGTACCAGAACCACCGGTTGTCGATGCGGAAACGCATCGTCCAGCCCGCGAACTGGAGGTCGGGAATCTCGAAGAGGCTCGCGTCGACCGTGGCGGTTCCGTCGTTCACGTAGCGCGTCGAGGGGGCGACGTACTCCAGCGCCCCCGCCTTGAGGCGCTTGGACTCGACACCCACCTGCTGCGCATCGGCGCGGAGGTTCGCGGTCTTTCCGGTGTAGCCGCTGTGGAAGCGCACCGGGTAGCGGAGGCTCCGGCGCTTCTGCTCGAACTTCGCCACGTCCTTGGGCTCGCCGGCGTCGATCCGCTGCTGCGCCGCGGTCAGGGCGTCGAGGATGAACCCGCCGGACTGCGCGCGGCGCTCCTCGAGGATGCCGCGCACCTTGGCGTAGTCGATCTCGTGCGAGAACGTGCGCACATCGGCGTCACGGGCGAACTGCCGGTCGCTGAGATCGAAGGTGGCGAGGAAGTTCGGCACCTTCTGGCCGTTGCGCTTGCCGACGAAGAACGGCTTCTCGAACAGGACCGCGAAGCAGCAGCCGTGGAACGAGTTGGTGAACACCGCGTCGGCGTGCTCGATGTAGCCGAGCCACTCCTCCATTCCCACGTCGTAGCGCGCGATGTGCTTGACGTCGGGGTCCGAGACGCGCCCGTGCTTGAGTGGCCGATCGGACAGCTCCACCAGGGTGAGGTCGTGCTCCTTCGCGTACTCGACCGCCTTGCGGATCGTGTCGGCGGCCTCCTCCATCACGTAGTAGAGCAGCACGAAGCGCTCGAGCTTCGGCTTGGTGGAGACCTTCTGCCAGAACTCCTTGCCGTGGAGGAGCACGGGGTCGATCACCGTCGGCGCGGCGTACGGCGAGTTCTTCTCGATGTAGGCGCCGAAGTCGGCTTCGCGGACGCTGATCGCGTCGATGTCCTCGAGGTAGTCGAAGAAGACCTCCGCCTCGTCCTTGCTGAAGTCCTTCGATGCTCCGCGACTGGCGGCGTAGGAGATCTTCTGCTTGCCCTCGAACGCCTTACTGCCGAGCAGGAAGCCGCGGTCGAAGGTATGGCGCGGGATGGCCTGCCAGATCACGTCGGTGACGCAGATGTAGGTGTCGAAGCCCGGGTCCTCGATCTCGAGCAGGTCGGAGTCGTAGACCTCGGCGGTGAAGGAGAGGTGCTTGTCGATGAATGCCTCGAACTTGTCGTAACGGCGCTCGCGCTCCACGTAGGCGCTGCGGTAGCCGACGGCGAGCTCGGCCCACTTCTCGAGGTCCTTCGCGCGGGCGGCGACCTGTGCGGGCGTGCTCGCCTTGCGCAGGATGGCGTCGCGGTACTTCGACTCGGCGTAGTCCGCGGGGTGCTTCATGTCGAAGTCGTAGAAGTACGCCGGCTTGTAGTCGAGGATGGTGACGTCGTGGCCGTTCTGGACCAGGTACTCCTGGAACGCGTAGACATGGAGGTCGCACGCGAAGTTCAGGAACTTCGCATACCGGTTGATGCCGATCAGGCCAATCTTCACTGCTGCGCCTCCGCCTTGCGGCATTTCTGGGGGTTGACAATCCGACTCAGTCTACGCGACTGCCCGCACGGACCGCGGTGGGCGTCGGGTCCACGCCGCCAGGTTCAACCGCGCAGGCGCCGCTCGGCGGCCCGGCGGGTGCGCTCGAGCAGCGACGGGGCGTGCGCCCCCGGCGCGAACGGGGTGGTGACGGGCGGGGCGAGCTCGGCGACGGCCACCTCGCGGTCGAATCGCGTGACCGCCTCATCCAGAGTGTGGGCGAGTCCATGCCGTTCCAGGAATGCGCGGAATCCTTCGCGGTTCGCGCGGTGGCGCGCCGTGAAGGCGTCGAAGTTCGCGCGCTCGAACCAGCGCGCCACATCGACGTGCCGGAGCGCCGACTTCTTCTCGAACGGGATCCCGTGGAACTCGGCCAGCTCGCGAGTGCGGGAATCGTGTGCCACGAGGATCGACGGCACCCCCGCGAGCAGACCCGCGATCGTCCCGTGGATGCGCGTCCCCACGACGAGATCGCGGTCTCGCAGGGTGTCGATCCACGTCGTCGCGTCCACGAAGAAGCGCATCCGGTCGGCGCGGTACAGCGGATGATCCGCCGTCTCCGGAAGGTCTGTCTTCGACGCGAACCTCGTGGGCTCGCCGTAGAGCAGGAGCGCGAGGCTCTCGACGGCCTGCGGCACGACGTAGCTGTTCGGGAAGGCACCGGTGACCGCGTCGACGAACGGGCCGATGTCTCGGAGATAGGGCGAATAGGTGACGGCGAGGGCCGAGCCCGCGGTGAGCGGGCGGCGCGCCGAGAGGGTCCCATCACCGCCGAAGCCGTACAGCGAGGGGCAGCCGATCACGTCGATCTCGTCATCGCGGAAGCCCAGATCGACGAGGAAGTCGCGCGTGAAGGCGCCGCGGACGCCGATCGACGGCGATCGATCCAGCACGGCGCGGACGAACGCCCGAACAGAGCGGCGCAGATCGTCGGGCGCGGAGTCGAGGCCCGCGCCGAGGCGGAACTGGGCGCCCACTCCGAGCACGCTGACGGGGACCGTCACCTGCGAGACGACCTCGGTGAGACGGTCGAGCTGGGGCAGGAAGCTCGGCCGGAAGGCGTTCGCGAGCGGGATCACCACGCGGTCGTACTCGGCATCGATGCGCTCGGCCGCGCGGCGTGATGACCCGCGCTCGGTCTCGTATCCGTCGGCGACGAGGTCGACGTCGTCGGTGAGCAGCGTCCGCCACGCCGCCGTGTAGAACAGCATGTTCCCCGCGTTGCTGCCGAACACCCCGTCACGTCGGAGGCTGAGGGAGCGCCGCGCCGACATCGGTGTGCGCGGGTCCTTGCCCGCGCGCACGAGGATCCGGCGAGGCGAGGTCACGTCGCCTCGAGGACCTCGAGCGCCTCGGCGATCGGACCGTCGAACACCACGACGCCCTTGCGGATGACGATGCCACGGGTGCACAGCTGCTTGATCTGGCCCTTGGAGTGGCTGACCACCATCATCGTCACGCCGCTCTCAGCGAGCTCCTTGAGCTTGGCGTTGCACTTCGCGCGGAACGGGGCGTCGCCCACGGACAGCACCTCGTCGACGAGGAGGACGTCGAGCTCCACGTGGATGGCCACGCTGAAGGCGAGGCGCATGAACATGCCCGACGAGTAGTGCTTCACCTCCTGGTCGATGAAGTCGCCGATCTCGCTGAACGCGACGATCTCGTCGAACCGCTGCTTGGTCTCCTTCTCGCTCATCCCGAGGATGGCGGCGTTGAGGAAGACGTTCTCGCGACCCGTGAGGTCGGGGTGGAAGCCCGCGCCCACCTCGATGAGACCCGCGACGCGGCCTCTGGTGAACACTCGGCCCTCATCGGGCTCGAGCACGCCGGAGACGAGCTTGAGGGTGGTCGACTTGCCCGACCCGTTGAGGCCCATCACGGCCACCGACTCGCCCTCGCCGATCGTGAACGACACGTCGTTGAGCGCCTGGAACTGCCGGGAGCGGATCGACTGGCGACGCAGGAGAGCGATGAAGGCGTCCTTCATCGAGCGCGCGCTGCGCTTGTTGAACCACTTCGAGACGTGCTCGACGATGATGCGGGGCTGAGGCGTGGCGGTCGTCGACATCACAGATCCTGGGCGAAGGTGCGCTCGCACCGGCGGAAGACGAGCTGGCCGACGACCAGCGAGAAGGCGATGACCAGGAGCGCGGCCAGGGCGTACCAGCCCATCTCCGGCGGCCAGCCGTGGCGGAAGCGCTCGGCGACTGCAGGCTCCCAGAAGGCGTGGTGGAACATCTCGACGGCCACCGTCACCGGGTTGGTCATGTACAGGTGGAACAACCAGGGAATGCCGACCGTGGCGTCACGCACCATGATCCACGTGTAGAGGATGGGCGAGGACCACGTCGCGATGGTGCGCACGATGTCGACGATGTTGCTCGCGTCGCGGAAGCGCACGTTGACGGCCGAGAAGAACAGCCCGATGCCACTGATGAACAGCAGCACGAGGAGGAGGGCCGCCAGCACCAGCCCGATCGACGCGAAGGACGGCACCCATCCGAAGAGGAAGACGGCGACGACCACGAGGATGGCCAGCTGCGGGAGGAAGTGGATGAACGCGCCGACGATGGCCGAGATGGGGAAGAGCTCGCGGGGCAGGTAGATCTTTCGGACCAGCGCCTTGTTGCCGACGATCGAGCGCGTCGCCGCGCCGAACGCCTCATTGAAGAGGTTGACGACCACGATGCCGCTGAACAGGTACAGCGGGAAGGACTCGACTTGCTTGTGGAGACCGAGGACACCGCCGACGATCGCGTAGTAGACGAAGAACTGCACCGTCGGGCGGACGTACGACCAGAACCACCCGAGCACGGAGTTGCGATACCGCAGCGAGGTGCTCTTGCTGATCAGCACGCCCAGGAGGTAGCGATACCGGACGACGTCGAGGATGCCACGGCCGCGCCCAGGGATGTCGAAGGCGCTGTAGTCGATCTGTGTCACGGGTTTCCTAGCAGAACGGGTCAATCCTGCCCGGATTCCAGGCCAGGCGGGCCACCGGCCATCCTAACGGAACGCCGCTGGATCGACCCTGGACGTCGCCGTCACTTCAGATAGGAGCCGTGGACCCACCCGGTCCTGCCCGAGACGGTGACCTTGCGCCATGCGCCGCTGGAGGAGGTGACGGTGACCTTGGTGCCCTTGGCGAGCACCGTGATGATCTTCGCCGACGTCGACGCGGAGGCGCGCAGGTTGAGGCTCGTCGTGGTGGTCTTCACCACCTTCGTCGTCGACGTGGTCACGGCCTTGAGGTACGAGCCGTGCACCCATCCCGTCCGCCCTGACACCGAGACCTTGCGCCACGCGCCGCTGGAGGCGGTCACGCTCACCTTGGTCCCCTTCTTGAGCGTCGTGATGACCTTCGCCGAGGTCGACGCGCTCGATCTCAGGTTCAGCGACGTCGTGGTCTGCATCGTGGTGGCGGCGACCTTGGTGAGGGAGGACGCGGGCACCCATCCGGTCGAGGAGCCGACCGTGATGGCCTTCCAGGTGCCGATGCCGTCGACGACCGTCACCTTCGTGCCCTTCGCGAGCTTCTTCAGCGCCTTGGCCGACGTGGATGCGGCCACGCGCGAGGTGACCGTCGCCTTGATCTGCATCGTGGTCGTCGCCGCGGCAGCGGGCTTCTTGGCGACGAGCTTGCTCGAGGCGATCCACCCCTTGGCGGTTCCGAGCTTGACCGCAGACCAGGAGCCCTTGGTGCCGGTCACGGTGACCTTCGTGGCCTTCGTCAGCGACGAGAGGTAGGTCGACGAGCCCGCCGTGGAGCGCAGGTGGGTGGCGGCACGGGCGTACATCGTCGTGGCCGCGGGTGCGGCGGTCGCGCTCGGCGTCGGCGTCGGCGTGGGGTTCGGCGTCGGGACCGGCGCCGGCGAGGAGGACTGCAGGGAGACGTAGGCGCTGTGGACCCAGTACGACGAGCTGCCGACGGTGATGCGCCACCACACGCCGTAGGTCGCGGTGCGGGCGTACACGGCACCGAGCTTCACGGTGATGCGGCCGGTGTCGCAGGCCGTCGTGGGCGCCTTGCGCGCGTTGAGGCTCGCCGTGGCCACGACGGCCTTGCCCGAAGCCTTGGTGATGCTGGAGCTCGCCGGCACAGCGCAGGCGTCTCCGGCGGGGGTCCCGGTGGTCGCGGTCTTGAACGCGGACTTGGCGACCCACGTGGTCGTGGACCCGCTCTTCACGCGCAGCCAGGCGCCGTAGGTCCCGGTCACGGTGACCTTCGCGCCCTTGGCGAGGGCGAGGGTGCCCGACGTGCACTTCGTGGTCGGCGCCTTGCGGCCGGTCGTCGCGGCGGTGGCTGTGGCGGTGCCGGAGGCGGCGGTCACGTCGGCGGACGCCGGCGCGGTGCACGCAGCGACCTGCGCCGGGGTTCCGGTCGAGCTGGACGCGTCCGGGGCGAACCAGCTCACGTAGTAGTTGTAGAAGTTGCGGTTGCCGTAGGTCGAGCAGCTGTCGCCGGTCCCCGACCCCGCGGCGAGCGCGGCGATGTTCGGCCGGTACGGCGTGTAGATGTAGAGGTTCGCGGTCGCCTGGTTCTTGATGAACACCTTCGAGGACCCGCACGAGCTCGTCGGGTGCCACTTGATGGTGTTGACCTGACCGGCGCGGTAGTTGAACGACGTCGGGTTCTTCGTGTACACCTGCAGCTGCCGCGCACCCTTGTAGACCTGGTTGACGAAGCCTGCTGCGGCTTCGTCGCACGGCGCGGTGTCGGGGCAGGCCTGACCCATCGCCGCGCGGTAGGCCCACGCGGAGGGCGCCGACGAGGTGACCAGGCCCTGCTCCTTCTGGAGCATGACGAGGATCACCTTCGGGTTGATCCCGCACGCGCGAGCCACCGTGGCGATCACGGTGGCCGCGGAGACGTCCTTGCGCGCGCTGATGGCGCTGCAGTACTTGTCCGCCTTCAGCGTGGGGAGGTCGGTGGTGAAGTCCTTCAGGCAGTCCGGGCCGGTGGTCGCCTTGCACGTGGCGACGCGGGCCTTGAGGAACGACTGGATCTGCGACGTCGTCAGCGAGTCGCTGTCGAAGAACTCGGCGTCGCTGATGATGAAGCCGCCGTCCTGGATGGAGGACGGGAGTGCCGTCGCCGCCTGCGCCGGGGCAGGCGGTGAGAAGGTCAGCATCCCCGCGACCAGCGACAGGACAGCGACGACGAGCGCCAGGGGGGACAGGGCGCGACGGGGTTCCAGTCGGGGGGACATGTGACCATTGTTACGGAAGTCAACTCCCGTTACCACCCCGAATTCGGAACCCGTGGTCCGACACGCCGTTTCCGGAAGGCTCGAAGGTCGCCGACAGGCTCAGAGGTCGGCGTGCAGCTGCCAGACCCGCTCGGCCGCCCCGGCCCACGAGAACGCCCGCCCGCGGTCGCCCGCCAGCACGGCGAGCCGCTCGGCCGCCGCCGTCGAACCCAGCGCCGACGCGAGGGCCTCACCGAGCGCAGCGCCGAGCGCCTCCTCGTCGGCATCGACCAGCAGGCCTCCCTCGGCGAGCACCTCGCGATGGACGTCGGATGCTGCGGCCACGACCGGGACCCCCAGCCGGAGGGATTCGATGAGTCTCCAGGGGAACGCCGACCCCGACGCGGGGGCGACATAGGCGACCGCACCACCGAAGACCGCGGCCCGGTCGTGGGCGTCGAGGGCCGGACGCACGTGCACACGGGACTCGGCGACACCGGCCGCGGCGGCGAGTTCCGCCAGCGCCGGCTCGGCGCCCTCGGGCGCGTCGATCACGACCACCGGAAGGTCGAACCCCGATCGCGTGACGGCCGCGAAGCCGTGCGCGAGCCCGCTGGACGCCTGCGCCGACCCGCTGAGCAGCACGAATCCCTCAGGCAGCCCGAGCGCGCGGCGCCGTCCCACCTCGTCGCTGGGCACGCGGAACCCCTCGGGCGGAGCCCCGGAGATCACCCGCAGGCGGTCGCCGAGCTTGGCGATCTCCGCGAGTCGCCGGGCGGCGGCGTGGGTGGGGACGACGACGGCGTCCGCGTGCCGCACGGCGCGCTTGAGCAGGGCCCGCTGCGCGGCGACCTGGCCCCGCGCCAGCTCGTCGGGCCGCTCCCACGCGTCGAGGTCCCAGACGGTGACGACGGTCTGGTCCTGATCGTGCACCCGGTCGTGCCGCACGAGAGGGGCGACGAGGGAGGGCGCGTGGATGAGGCCCCCACCGACGCCGGTGGGCATTCCGAGCTGCCACGCGGCGACCAGCTCGCGGCGCCCGAGAGCGAGTCGGGTGACGCCGGCGATCCCCGGTACGAGCACTGCCACGTCGGGGCCGCCGTCGGTCTTGGCCGGCAGACTCCGCGACGGCACGATCGCCTCGACCTCGCACCCCGCGGGCGCCGTGGCCACCAGGCCTCGCGCGAGCTCGAGCGCCGCCGCGGCGAGATCGGCCTCCGACGCCGAAGCGGCCACCTCGGAGCCGACGCTCCGCTCCGGCGAGATCGCCCGGTCGAGCACGAGGCGGAGGGTCGCGGTCATGCGTCGAGCCTACTGATCGCCGGAGCCCGGAGACGGTGACGGGGTCACCGGGTGCAGCGCTGCGTCCACGAGCTCGTGGACGACGGCGAAGTCGGGGTCGTCGGGGTCGATCCCGTTGTCGAGCGTCAGCTCGATGGTCGACATCTCCTGCTCCTTCGCCTTCACCGCGAGGTCGGCGAGATAGGACAGCATCGAGGCCGGGATGTCGGTGTGCACGATCTCCGATCCCGCCTGCGAGATGTCCTGGAAGCGGGTGAGCACGGTGGCCGGGGTGAACTGGTCGAGGATCGCCGCCTGCAGCTGACGCTGACGCTTCATCCGGTCGTAGTCGCTGGTCGTGTAGCGCGACCGGGCGTACCACTGCGCAGTGTCGCCGTCCATGTGCTGACGGCCGGCCTCGATCCACCCCGTGATGCCCGACAGCGACCCGTCCGCGTTCTTGTGGAGCGCACCCTTGGGCAGCCGCTCCTTGACGGTGATGTCGACTCCGCCGAGCGCATCGATGAGGGCGGCGAAACCGTCCATGTCGACGAAGACGAAGTAGGGGATCTCGATCCCGAGCACGCCCTCCGCCGCGTCGCGGGTCGCCTCGATCCCGGGTGTGGAGCCGAGCGCCGCCGCCTCCGGGTACATCGACTCTCCGTCGAGGCAGAGCCCGACCTCGGTGTTGAGCTGGTTGATCTTGTTGTCCCACCCGCAGCTCGCATCGGCATGGCCCTCGTGGCCGTTCGGGTAGCGGTCCTTCATCGGCCCGTCCGAGAACGGCACATTTCGCATGTCGCGCGGGATGCCGGTGATCGTCACGGCGCCCGACTCCGCGTTGACAGAGACGACCGAGATGCTGTCGAAGAGCATGTGGGTGCGGCCCGAGCCGCTGTCGGCGCCCAGCAGGAGGAAGTTGTAGTAGCCGTCGGACGGCGGCACACTGGGGCCGCCGCCGAAGACCGAGGCGATCGTGTCGCGCGCCGACCCCGCCACCTGCGAGGCGTAGACGGCGCCGCCGGAGGAGACCACCAGCAGGCCGACGGCCAGCGCGGCGATCCCGACCCGCGCGCGGGGGCGGACTTTCACCAGACGCACCAGCCGGAGCGTGTCGATCGTCAGCACCACCCACAGCACCGCGTAGGCAAGGAGGAGGATCTGGGCGAGCAGGAGCACGAACCAGTTCGCGAGGACGGCCACCGTGGTCTGCCAGGAGATGAGCGCGGCGCCGAGGACGAGCACGACGACGACCCAGAGCACGAGGGTGGACGCGATGCCGATCCGTCCCAGCCGGCGGTGGCCCGCCAGCGACTGCGCGGCACCGGGAAGGAGGAAGTTCAGCGCGACCAGCCACCAGCCCCGGCGGGTCATGACGGCCTGCGACGAGCCGTCAGGTGTGCGCAGCGAGTACGGGTTCCACTGCGCGGAGGACCGCGATCCGCTGGGCGCCGCCTCCGTGCGGCGGGGAGGGCTCGCGACGCTCAACGCCGCGTCTCCGGTGTCGCCGCCCGCATCAGAGCGAGTCCTTCAGGCGGCGGTTCTTCTCCTCGACCTGCCGCTCGAGGTCGCGGGCGTACCGCTCGACGTCGTCGGCGACCGCGCCGTCGGAGGCGCCGAGGATCCGGGCCGCGAGCAGTCCGGCGTTCTTCGCGCCGTTGATCGACACGGTCGCCACGGGGATGCCGGCGGGCATCTGCACGATGCTGAGGAGCGAGTCCATCCCGTCGAGCGTCGCCAACTGCACGGGCACGCCGATCACCGGGAGCGCGGTGACGGAGGCCAGCATGCCGGGGAGGTGGGCGGCGCCGCCGGCTCCGGCGATGATGACGCGCAGCCCCCGAGCCCGGGCGCCGCGACCGTAGGTCAGCAGCTTGTCGGGCGTGCGGTGGGCAGAGACCACCTCGACCTCGTGCGCGATGCCGAAGTCGCTCAGCGCCTGGGAGGCATCGCTCATGACCCGCCAGTCCGAGTCGGAGCCCATGACCACGCCGACCAGCGGCGATGCGGAGGAGTGCAGGGGTCGAGTCACCCGACCAGGCTAGGCGTCGAGTCTGGAAAGACCCCGGAACGGCGCGCGCTCGGGAGGCAGAGACAGCGGATCAGTCGTCGAAGAACGACGCCGCCGCCCGCGCCTCGTAGGCCACCGCGTCGAGCTCGTCGCCGACGGCATTGACGTGCCCGACCTTGCGTCCGGGGCGCGGCGCCTTGCCGTAGGTGTGCACCTTGGCAGCCGGGTGGGCAGCCAGCGCCGCCGGCAGACGGCTCTCCAGGGTGTCCGCGGCCGGTCCGCCGAGGATGTTGACCATGACCGCCCACGGCGCCTGCGGCGACGGGTCGCCCAGCGGAAGGTCGAGGACGGCGCGCAGGTGCTGCTCGAACTGGCTCGTGACGGCCCCGTCCTGGCTCCAGTGCCCGCTGTTGTGCGGGCGCATGGCCAGCTCGTTCACGAGGAGTCTCTCGTTGGTGGTCTCGAACAGTTCCACCGCCAGCATGCCCGTCACGCCGAGCCCCTCGGCGATCGCCGAGCCGATCTCGGCGGCCACGGCGGCGACCCGCCCGCCGCCGTGCGGCGCGGGTGCGATGACTTCCGCGCAGACGCCGCCTCGCTGGACGGTCTCGACGACCGGGTAGGCCAGGCTCTGGCCCGAGGGGCGCCGCGCGATCTGCTGGGCGAGCTCGCGGGAGAAGGCGACGAGCTCCTCGACCAGGAGCTGCTCCCCCGGCGCGAGCGCCGCGAGCCAGTCGTCCGCCTCGCCCGCGTCGCGGACGACACGCACGCCCTTCCCGTCGTAGCCGCCGCGCGGCGTCTTCACGACACCCTGGCCGTCGTGGGCGTCGAGGAAGGACTGCAGGCCGGCAGCGTCCGAGACGGCGGCCCACTCCGGCTGCGGGAGACCGAGCTCGGCGAGGCGGGCGCGCATGAGCAGCTTGTCCTGCGCGTAGAGCAGGGCGTCGGGACCGGGGTGGACGGCGACGCCGTCGGCGACGAGGGCGCGCAGCACCTCCTGCGGCACATGTTCGTGGTCGAACGTGACGGCGTCGAGCCCGCGCGCGAACGCACGGACGGTCTCGAGGTCGCGGTAGTCACCGACCGCGGTGGCGGCGAGGCCTGCCGCCATGCCCTCCTGCTCGGCCAGCACCCGGATGTCGATTCCGAGCTCGACCGCGGGAGCGATCATCATGCGGGCCAGCTGCCCGCCACCGACGACTCCGACCTTCATTGACATGGGTGACCCTCCGATGCGCGTGCGCCTGCCCGACGCGTTTTCCTCTCGAGGTCTCCCTCTCGGGGGTTCCCTCTCGCCGGCGGCTTCCATCTTCCCAGGTCGCGGCGCGTGGCCCGCCCGTCAGGGTGCGTCGGTGATCGTGGGGGTCGCGTGCGAGTCGCGGTGCGCGAGGATCTGGCTGATCTCGACCTGATCGGCGAGCGTCTCGTGCACCAGCCGCACGGCTGGGATGTCGGCGAGGCGCAGCGGGGCATCGACGCCGTTGGACAGCGACAGCGTCCCCGCTCCCCACAGCCGCTGCAGCGGACCGCGCTTCTCCGAGATCGTGTACCCCCGCGCGTGGGTCACTTCACGTCGGTGGCGACTGAACAGCCCCGACTGCTCCACCACGCGCCGGGTGGTGATGGTGTAGCTGTGCGCAAGCCACCGCAGGTAGGGAAGGACGACGAGCAGGAGGACCACCGCCGCCGCGGCCGCCCACAGCATCCAGTCCTCGAACGGCGCCGGCAGGTTGCCCGTGAAGTACCCGACCGCTCCCGCGACGGCCACGAGCACGAGAGCCGACCAGAAGAGCCGCCGCGCGTGCCGGCGGAGGCGGACGAGGCGGAGTTCGGGCGCGGCCGCACCGGGAGCCGGCGTCAGCGGCCGTCCCGAGTATGCGGTCGGCTGGGTCACGGGTCCATTCTCCCCGAGGCCTGCGACACCATGGCGTCGGCACGCCGCCGGGGCGACGACGGCCGGTCAGGAGGGCGCCGGACCCGACGTCGGGCGCACGTGGACGACGTCGCCCGCCGAGACGACAGCCTCCGTCCCGCCTGCGGCCACCACCAGGCGACCCTCCGCGTCCAGCCGTTCGGCGCGACCGTGCAGCGTCGTGCCGTCGGGCAGCGACACGTCGACGTCCGACCCGAGCGTCGCGCACACCGCCGCGATCTCCTCCGCCACGCCGGCCGATCCCGACACCGACAGCGCGGCGACGCCGTCGCGCAGCGCGGTGAGGTAGTCGGCCACCAGCCGATCCTCATCCACGTCTCGCCCGAGCGCGGCGAAGGAGGTCGCCGTCGGCAGAGGCAGATCGGACTCGGACATCGTCGTGTTCACGCCGGCACCCACCACCACCCGCTGAGGGTCACCCGCCAGCACCTCGGCGAGGATGCCGCTGATCTTCAGTCCGCTCACCAGGACGTCGTTGGGCCACTTGAGCGCGACGTCCAAGCCGATCAACTGCTGGGCGACGGCCCGGCGCATGGCGGCCCCGGCGACGAGGGGGATCCAGCCACGATCGGCGTGCGCGACGGCCCCCACATCCAGAAGCACCGAGACGGCGAGCGCGGTGCCGGGAGGCGCCGTCCACGACCGCCCCAGCCGCCCGCGGCCGGCCCGCTGATCGCGGGTGAGCAGCACGGACAGGTGAGGGTGGCCGACGGGATCGGCCGCGACGTCGGACAGGAGCTTGGCGTTGGTCGAATCGACCGTGTCGGCCACCTGGAGTCGAGGGGTGACGGCGGCGGCGAGCGGGTATCCGGGGTCGGCGTGAGACATGGCCGCCACGATACGCCGATCCGCGGCGGCCTCCGGGGTGGGCGGGAGCGACAACGGATGCCGCCGCGCGTTGTGGCCGCCTGCCAACCGGCGACGGGATGTGCTCGCTAGGGTGGAACGCGTGACCGACCAGCCCGACCTGTCCACGACCGCCGGCAAGATCGCCGATCTGCGTGCACGCTTCCAGGAGGCCGTCCTCGACGCCGAGACGGTCGCCCAGCAGAAGCAGCACGCGAAGGGGAAGGGGACGGCGCGCGAGCGGATCGAACAGCTCGTCGACCCCGGCAGCTTCGTCGAGCTCGACGAGTACGTGCGCCATCGCACCAGCGCCTTCGGCATGGACCGCTCCCGCCCCTACGGCGACTCGGTGGTCACCGGCGTCGGGACGATCCACGGCCGCACCGTCGCGGTGTACTCCCAGGACTTCTCGACCTTCGGCGGCTCCCTGGGCGAGGTCGCCGGCGACAAGATCATCAAGGTCATGGAGTTCGCCCTCCGCGGCGGCATGCCGATCGTCGGCATCCTCGACTCGGGTGGGGCCCGTATCCAGGAGGGTGTGGTCGCCCTCGGCAAGTACGGCGAGATCTTCCGCCTCAACACGGCCGCCTCGGGCGTCATCCCCCAGATCTCGATCATCATGGGACCGGCCGCGGGCGGCGCGGTCTACTCCCCCGCCCTCACCGACTTCGTCGTGATGGTGGACAAGACGAGCCAGATGTTCGTCACCGGTCCGGACGTCATCAAGACCGTCACCGGCGAGGACGTCGGCATGGAGGAGCTCGGCGGCGCCTACACGCACAACACCCGCTCCGGCGTCGCGCACTATCTGGCCGAGGACGAGGAAGACGCGATCGACTACGTCCGCACCATGCTCGGCTTCCTGCCCGACAACAACATGGCCGAGCTCCCCGACTACGAGCACGTGTTCGAGTTCGAGACGACCGATGCCGATCGGTTCCTCAACACGATCATCCCGGACTCCCCCAACCAGCCCTACGACATCCACGAGGTGATCCGCGGCATCGTCGACCCTTCGACAGGCTCAGGGCAGGCCGCGGGCGAGTTCCTCGAGGTCCAGCCCCTGTTCGCCCCGAACATCGTCATCGGCTTCGGCCGGATCGAGGGCCGTTCCGTGGGGATCATCGCCAACCAGCCGTCGCAGATGGCCGGGACGCTCAACATCGAGGCCGGCGAGAAGGCGAGCCGCTTCGTCCGGTTCTGCGACGCCTTCTCGATCCCGATCGTCACGCTCGTCGACGTCCCCGGCTACCTCCCGGGCACCGACCAGGAGTGGACGGGCGTCATCCGCCGCGGCGCGAAGCTGCTCTACGCCTACGCCGAGGCCACCGTGCCCCTGGTGACCGTGATCCTGCGCAAGGCCTACGGCGGGGCCTACATCGTCATGGGGTCCAAGCAGCTCGGCGCCGACGTCAACCTCGCCTGGCCGACGGCCGAGATCGCCGTCATGGGCGGCCAGGGGGCCGTCAACATCCTCTACCGCGGTGAGATCAAGCGGGCCGAGGAAGCCGGTGAGGACGTCGCCGCCGTGCGCACCCGGCTCGCGAACGAGTACACCTACAACGTCGCCTCCCCCTTCCTCGCCGCCGAGCGCGGCGAGCTGGACGGCATCATCGAGCCGGCTGCCACCCGTGTCGCGGTGGCCAAGGCGCTCCGGGCGCTGCGCGGAAAGCGCGCCAGCCTCCCCGCCAAGAAGCACGGGAACATCCCGCTGTGACCGGCGCGGACCTCGAGCACGCAGACGAGACGGCAGCGGCGGAGCCGGGCCTTCGCATCGAGGTGCTGCGCGGCAACCCCGATGCCGAGGAGCTCGCCGCGGCGGTCGCGGTCGTGAGCGAGTCCTACCGCTCCGAGGCGGCCGCCGCGGTGGCCGACGAGACGCGCCGCCGCACGGCCTGGCAGATCTCCGCACGGCCCATGCGCCAGCCGCTCCGGCGCGATCTCGGGTGGGGACGTTTCGGGGGCTGACCCACCCCTTCCGCAGGCCCGCGAGGCGCGGCGAGGAATGTCCCCCAAAATACCTACAGACATTCCCGGGGCCGGGTCGCACACTTGAACTGCTGGAACGCTTCTGCGTTCGGTCGATCCCCTCTCTGAGTAGGGATCGGCCAGCGAGTCGGTTTTCGGGTAACCGCTCGCGCAGGCGAGGGGCGGGCGGCTTCGCCGCCCCTCGCCTCCCTCCCCGCCACACCTCTCCGCTACGGCTGCACGCGGAATCGAGAAGATGGCGTCCGCGCCGAGGTCAGTCCTCGACGCTCACGCGATCCTGCGCGCCCGCACCCTCCGCGATCCCGGCGTCCTGGACGGCCGGCCAGCGGATCTCGTGCCACAGATCGACGACGTCCTCGCCGTCCGGATCGTCCTCGCTGCGCGAGCGTCCGACCACGGTCACGGCGATGCTCTCATGCTGAGACGTGCGGATGAACACCCGCTCGGAACGGGCATCGGACAGCGCCTTGGCGAGCTCGCCGCGGATGAGCGTGAGCCGGTCCTCGTCGACACCGTCGAGGCCCCCCTCATCGAGCATCGTGACCTCGGTCCCGCGCCGCCGGACGGCCTCCAGCTGCACGCGGACGTCGTCGTCGAGCAGGCGCCGCCCCCGCAGCTCGTCCCGCAGGCGCCCCTCCGCCAGTCGGGCCTGCGCCCGCTCCTCGTCGTCGAGGATCCCACCGGTCTCGATGACCCGGGTCAGCACCGGGCCGGCGAGCGCGATCGCGCGCTGCACGGTGACGCGCCGCTCCCGGCGCCGCCCCGATTGAGAGGCCAGCCACTCCGACGAGGAGCGCTGGAGCTCGGTCAGCTCCGCAGTGTCACGGGCCGCACGCGCCATGAGTCCGGTCACCAGCTGGGCGATCCCGACCCACACGACCGCACCCACGGCACCCAGCGACAGGGCGTTGACGATCCCGATCCAGAAGCTCCCGGTGACGACGATGATCGCCACACCGATCCAGGCCGCCCAGACCCGCCGCCGCACCACGAGGATCGCCATCAGGGCGCTGATCCCGCCGAGCCCCCAGGTGGCGTAGGCCTGGAGGCGCGCAGCCTCTCCCGCCGCGAACCAGGTCACGTTGGGCACGATCACTCCGGTCGCCAGCGACAGGACGACCAGCCACACCGGCAACGGGGCGGTGACGGGGCTCCAGAAGATACAGAGCCAGACGGTGACGAGGTACAGGCCGATCGCCGCGACGACGAGCAGAGGCTGCTGGGGCGTGACGGTCCAGATCATGCCGCCGACGGCCAGGTAGGCCGTGAACACCACACCGAGCGACGACAGCGCCGAGCGCATCGAGACCCTCATGCCTGCTTCTCCCAATACAGTGCGACGCGGGTGCCGTCAGGACCGCTCTCGATGCGGGAGCTGCCGGCGACGGCCGCCACGCGCGCGGAGATCGACCCGCGGATGCCCAGCCGGTCATCGGGCACCGACTCGGGATCGAACCCCGGCCCGTCGTCGGCGATGAGGATCTCGACGTGGCGCTCCCCGGCCGACACGACCACGACGAGGCCCGCCGCGTCGGCGTGTTCGACGGAGTTGGCGATCGCCTGCGTCGTGGCGAGCACGAGCGCCCGCGCGACGCGTCCGGGCAGCGACCACGTCTGCGCGGGGAGGTGGGCCGACACCGCCGGACCGCCGGACTCCAGGGAGGCGCGATCCAGATCGGCGACGAGGGCGGCCAGTGGCACGGGGGCATCGGATCCTTCGCCCGCGTCCTGATCGACGTTCGCGAGACGGGTGAGCGCCTCCCGGGCCATCGACACGGCCAGCGAGCGCTCGCGCGGGGTGCGGGCCCGCTCGGCGGCGATGAGGGCGGCCAGGACGCTGTCGTGCATCAGAGCCGCCACCGCGACGCGCTCACGCTCGGAGGCGTCGGCCGCCGCAGCGGCGGCGTAGGAGCCGACGGCGTCGCGCCGGGCTGTATCCATCTGCACGGCCACGCTGCGGAGCATCCAGCCGAGGACGAGGAACACGAGGGCCAGGATGATGGCGAACACGACGTCCAGGAGGGTCTCCTGAAGCCCGTCGGGCCCGACCTGGATGGTGCGGACGACACCGTAGAGCACCGGGATCAGCACCGCCCAGATGATCTGCCACGGCATCGAGAACGCCAGGACCGCCGCGACGGTGGCCACGTTCAGGAGGAACCAGATCCAGGGCTCCGAGCTTCCGGCGTTGTCGCGGCCGGCGGTGGCCGCCGGCCACGCGAGCAGCACGAGCGGGAAGACGATCGCGAAGACTCCCGAGCAGGCGCGCGTCGCGAGCCCTGTCGAGCTCGCGACGACCATGACGATGAGCGGCACGAAGATGGCGACGACGAAGGCCATCCGCCACAGCGGACCCTCCTGCACCGAGCTCAGAGCGTTGAAGAAGGCCTGCGCGCCGAGGACCGAGCAGCCGAAGCCGACGACGACGCCGAGAATCCGCTCGACACGCGCCTGAGAGAACCGCTCGCTCCCCGCCGCCGCGGCCTCGCCGGGCGGGAGGATCGGCCGGAGCGAGACGGCGCCGGACGGCAGTTCAGACGTCACCCTCGGCCTCGGTCACGAGTCCGTCCTCCATCGCGCGACGGAGGAGATCGACTTTCGTCGGCGCCGGGCGTCCGACGTCGATGTACTTCACCCGCACCCGCGTGATGTTCTCCTTGGCGGTGGAGTAGGCGATGCCGAGACGGTCCGCCACGGCCTTCAGCGGCAGTCCGGTCGCGTACAGGCGCAGCACGTCCCGTTCCCGCGCGGAGAGCTGGGCATCGGCGAAGGCGCGGTCGCCGTCGACCGCGCTGGCCCATTCGACGTTGTCCAGCGGCTCGCCGGCGGCCACGATGCGGATCGCGCGGATGACGTCGTCGATGCGCGAGGACTTGCTCACGACACCCGCCGCGCCGGCGGCGAGCGCCTCGCGCACCGCCGCGGGGCGGTCGGCGACACTGTGGATGATGACGTCCGAACCGTCGGCGGTGAGGCGCACCACGTTCTCGGTCACCGTCGTGCCGTCGCCCAGCGTGAGGTCGAGGACCACGACATCGGCCGGTCCGCTGGGGTCGAGGACCCGCCACTTCATGTAATCGGTCACGGTGTCGCCCGAGAACACGACGTCCTTCTCGGGTTCGCGCGCACACGCCGCCTCCAGCCCGAGGCGCACGGACTCATGGTCGTCGATGAACGCCACACGAGTCATGTGTCCCAGCCTAGCGACGCGACTGCTCGCGAGTGAGGAGGACGAGCGCTTCGATGTGATGAGAGTTCGGGAAGAGGTCGAAGCCGCGCACCGCACCCGCCCGGTAGCCGAGCGCGGAGAAGGTCGCCAGATCGCGGGCCAGCGCGACCGGATCGCACGCGACATAGGCGACGTGCGCGGGCTGGAGCGCCGCGACGCGCTCGACGACCTCGCGGCCGGCACCGGCGCGGGGAGGATCGAGGACGACGATGCCCCCGCGCAGGCGCGTCCGCTCCGCCGCCGACGCCGAAGAGGCCAGGTGCGCGAGCCAGCGGTCGACCCGACCGGTCTCGGCGCGCGCCCCGACCCAGTCGGCGAGGTTCGCCCCGGCGTGCTCCGTGGCGCGCGCGTCCGACTCGACCGTGGTGATGCGCGTCCCGGCGCCGCCCACGCCGGCGACGGCCGCCGCGAGCAACCCGACCCCGCCGTAGAGATCCAGGTGCCAGGCGTCCGGATCGACGATGCCGTCCGTCTCGCTGAGCAGCTCGGTGAGCGCGGTACTCAGGGTGTGCGCAGCCAGCCGGTGCACCTGCCAGAAGCCGCCCGCGTCCACTCGGAACGGCCGGCCGTGGACCACCTCGACGACGGTCTCCGCCGCGGCGGGATCGGTCGCGGTGCGCGCGGGACCCCCACCCCGGCGAGGTCCCCGTCGAGGACGGTCCGCCGCGTCGGGCCGCGCGATCACGCGGACCCGCCCGTCGGCGGGCTGGACGAAGTCGAGCCGGCCCGGTGCTGCCTGCCGGCGCTGAAGCGCCGCCGCCGCGATCGCCGGGGTCGCGAGCGGGAACTCGTCGACCTCGATCACCCGATGGCTGCGGGCGGCGAAGGGGCCCAGCCGGCCGTCGGCGTCGACATGGACGCTGATCCGGGTGCGCCAGCTCGTCCCCTCCGCGCTCTCGGCGGCGAGCGGCCCGGTCGCCTCGTCCGGCGACAGCGCGGGCGACACGGTCACCGGCAGCTCCAGACCGCCGATCCGATGGAGGGCGTCGCGAAGCACCCGAGTCTTCAGCTCTCGCTGATGGGCCAGGTCGATGTGACCGAAGTCCGCCCCTCCGGGCCGCTGCTCGGGGGCGACGTCGACGTCGGCCTGACGCCAGACATGCGGGCGGCGATGGGGGGACGCGGTCAGCACGTCCCGCACCTCGCCCCGCCAGAACGACGGCTTGGACCTGTCGGTGAGCCGCACCCGCACCCGCTCGCCGGGGATCGCATCCGGGACGAAGACGACCCTCCCGCCCCGCTCGGCGCTCGCGCCGTCGTCGAGCCGGCCGACGAAGACGCCCCCGTGGGCGACATCGGTGATGTCCAGCTCGATCTCCGGGCTGTCTTCGCTCGTGGCCATCCTCCGACTCTCCCACACCGCCGCTCGGTAGCGTGGGGGCATGCGCGTGTGCCTCGCTTCGACCTCCCCCGCCCGTCTCATGCTGATGCGCCAGGCGGGCATCGAGCCGTCGGCACGGGCCCCGCGCGTGGACGAGGAGGCGGTGATCGCCGAGGTCGAGGCGCGCGAGGCGCGGATCCTGCCTCCCGACGAGCACGTGCTCCTCCTCGCCCGGCGCAAGGCCGCCGACGTCGTCGCCGCCCTCGCCGAGGAGGAGCCGGGCTTCGAGGGCCTCGTCGTGGGCGGCGACTCGATGTTCGAGCTCGACGGCGAGGTGCTCGGCAAGCCGTACACACCCGAGGTCGCCACCGAGCGCTGGCACGCCATGCGGGGACGGACAGGAATACTCCACTCCGGCCACAGCGTCTTCCGGGTCGCGCCCGGCGCAGAGCCGATCGAGGCGCACGCCGTCGCCGACGCATCGGTCACCTTCGCGGCGGATGTGACCGATGCCGAGATCGACGCCTACGTCGCAACGGGCGAGCCGCTGCTGGTCGCCGGCGCCTTCACCGTCGACAGTCTCGGCAGCGCCTTCATCACCCGCGTGGAGGGCGACCCGTCGACCGTCGTCGGCATGTCGCTGTCGACCGTGCGCCGCCTGGCGGCGGAGCTCGGCGTGCCCTGGACGGGGCTGTGGAACCGCGACACCTCGATGTCGTAGGGTCCCGCACACGAATCCGGAACGATCTTGTGCGAGTGATCCAAAGGAGGTCGCCGCGACGTGGGTAGGCTGGCACCCATGCCTCATATCGCCAAGGTCCTCATCGCGAACCGCGGCGAGATCGCCGTCCGCGTCATCCGCGCCGCCCGCGACTCCGGCAAGGCGTCGGTGGCCGTCTACGCCGACCAGGACCGCGACGCCCTGCACACCCGCCTCGCCGACGAGGCCTACGCGCTCGAGGGCGCCACCAGCGCCGAGACCTACCTGTCGATCGAGAAGATCCTCTCGGTGGCCCGGCGCTCGGGCGCCGACGCCGTCCACCCCGGCTACGGCTTCCTCGCCGAGAACGCCGAGTTCGCCCGCGCGGTGATCGGCGCCGGTCTCACCTGGATCGGCCCGTCGCCGGAGGCGATCGAGGCCCTCGGCGACAAGGTGACCGCCCGTCACGTCGCCGAGAAGGTCGGCGCGCCGCTGGCCCCCGGCACCCCGGGCCCGGTCGCCGGCGCGGATGAGGTCATCGCGTTCGCACAGGAGCACGGGCTGCCGATCGCGATCAAGGCCGCCTACGGCGGCGGCGGGCGCGGCCTCAAGGTCGCCCGCGAACTCGACGAGGTCGCCGAGCTCTTCGAGTCGGCGACCCGCGAGGCCATCACCGCCTTCGGACGCGGCGAGTGCTTCGTGGAGAAGTACCTCGACAAGCCCCGCCACGTCGAGACCCAGTGCCTCGCGGACGCCGAAGGCAACGTGGTCGTGGTGTCCACCCGCGACTGCTCCCTGCAGCGTCGTCACCAGAAGCTCGTCGAAGAGGCTCCCGCGCCCTTCCTCACCGACGAGCAGAACCGCATCCTCTACGACTCGTCGAAGGCGATCCTCAAGGAGGTCGGCTACGTCGGCGCCGGCACGTGCGAGTTCCTCATCGGCGCCGACGGCACGATCTCCTTCTTGGAGGTGAACACGCGCCTCCAGGTCGAGCACCCCGTCTCCGAGGAGGTCACCGGCATCGACTTGGTGCGCGAGCAGTTCCGCCTCGCCGAGGGCGGCGTGCTCGACTACGCCGACCCCGAGCCGCAGGGTCACTCCTTCGAGTTCCGCATCAACGGCGAGGACCCGGGACGCGGCTTCCTGCCCCAGCCCGGTCGCATCCACCAGTTCAAGACGTTCGGCGGACCCGGGATCCGGCTCGACTCCGGCGTGACCGCCGGCGACAGCGTCTCGGGCGCCTTCGACTCCCTGCTCGGCAAGATCATCGTCTCCGGCCGCGACCGCGCCGAGGCGCTCGAGCGGTCCCGGCGCGCCCTGGACGAGTTCGAGGTGTCGGGGATGCCGACGGTCCTCCCCTTCCACCGCAAGGTGGTCCGCGACCCCGCCTTCACCGCGGAGGACGGCCGATTCGGCGTGTTCACCCGCTGGATCGAGACGGAGTTCGACAACGACATCGCGCCGTGGGACGGCGAACTGGAGTCGCCCGAGTCGGCGGAGGCCCGGCACACCGTGGTCGTCGAGGTCGGCGGCAAGCGCCTTGAAGTCAGCCTCCCCGACCGCATCGCCCAGGCACCCGCCAAGGTCGGGCGTCCGGCCGCCGTGCCCCCGTCTCGGCGCTCCCACGCGCCGACGGTGAACGCGGGAGCCTCCGGCGACGCCGTCAAATCGCCGATGCAGGCGACGATCGTGAAGGTGGCCGTCGCCGAGGGCCAGCAGGTCGTCAAGGGCGACCTGGTCGTCGTCCTCGAGGCGATGAAGATGGAGCAGCCGCTGCAGGCCCACAAGGACGGGGTCATCGGCGCCATCAACGCCCAGCCGGGAACGACGGTGCCCGCCGGGCATCAGCTGCTGACGATCTCCTGACGCCGCGTCCTCCTGACACATCGCCCGCCGCGGGTTACCGTGGGGGCATGAGACGCCTCCTGTCCCGCACGACCACCGTCTTCGTGGCCGCCGCCGCCGCGGGGCTGCTCCTGGCCTCCTGCGCGTCGGCTGCTCCGAGCGTCGACCTCGATGCGGCCCGCGAATGGGTCGAAGGCGTGCAGGCCGACGAGTCGGACGGCCCGGGTGCCGCGGGAACCGCGACCCTGCTGGTGGAGCCCGGCGTCGAGGACGAGCTGGACGACGAGGGCGACCCCGCCGGCAGCATCCGCCTGGACTTCGCGTCGGAGGCGACCCTCACCCGTGCCGACGCGGCGTGCTTCGGCGGCGACACCCTCGAGGTGGCGGTGACGGTCTTCACGACGAGCGGTGACACGCAGCAGTCGGACTCCTACAGCGGCGAGATCCCCTGCGACGAGGAGATGCACGAGATCGACCTCGGCGGCACGCCGGGCTCCTCCGTGCTGATCGAAGCGCGCGGCGACACCGCCACCTACGCGTACGTGCGGGTGATGCAGGGGCTCACGATCAGCAACGACTGACGCGCACCCCGGCCGCGCGCGCCGAGCGCTCAGCCGAAGAAGTCGTCGTCGCGGTTCACGAGATGCATCGCGCGGGTGGCGTCGGTGATCGAGCCCGACAGCGACGGGTACACCGCGAACACCCGCGACACCTGGTCCACGGTCATGCGCCGCTCGACAGCGATCGCGATCGGGTAGATGAGCTCGGAGGCACGAGGACCCACGATCACTCCGCCGATCACCGTGCCCGACCCCTCGCGCGCGACGAGCTTCACGAAGCCGTCCTTGATGCCCATCATCTTCGCCCGGGCGTTGGCGGCCAGCGGCAGCTTGTACACGTAGCCGTTGATGGCACCGGACTCCACGTCCTTCTCCTGCCGGCCGACCGTCGCGATCTCGGGGGCCGTGAAGATGTTCGCCGTGATGCGGCGGCGCTCGAGCGGGATCACCGTGTCGCCGAGCGCGTGGAAGATCGCGGTGCGGCCCTGCATGGAGGCGACCGAGGCGAGCGGCACGAACGTGGTGCAGTCCCCCGCCGCGTAGATGTTCGGCACCGAGGTGCGCGCGACACGGTTCACCCGGATGTGCCCGGAGTCGGTCAGCTGCACCCCCGCCTCCTCCAGGCCGATGCCGGCGGTGTTGGGGACGGAGCCGACGGCCATGAGGCAGTGGCTGCCCTCGACGGTGCGCCCGTCCGAGAGGGTGACGACGACCCCGTCGCCGACCCGCTCCACCCGCTCGGCACGGGACTTGGAGAGCACGGTCATGCCGCCGCGGGTGAAGACCTTCTCGAGCACGGTCGCCGCATCGCGGTCCTCACCGGGAAGCACCTGGTCGCGGCTGGAGATGAGGGTGACCTTGGCGCCGAGGTTCATGTACGCCGAGGCGAACTCCGCACCGGTCACGCCGGAGCCGACCACGATGAGGTGGGGCGGCAGCGCCTTCATGTCGTACAGCTGCGTCCACGTGAGGATGCGCTCGCCGTCGGGCTTGGCACTGTCGAGCTCGCGCGGCGAGGCGCCCACCGACACCACGAGGGTGTCCGCCTCGATGCGGTCGAAGTCGGTGCCGCCGGGACCGGTGGAGACCACGACGGCGTGGGGTCCGTCGAGCCGGCCGTGTCCGGAGAGGATGCGCACACCCGCCTCGACCAGGTGCGCCCGCATGTCGTCGGACTGCTGACGCGCCAGCGACAGCAGCCGCTTGTTGACCGCGGCGAGGTTGATCGCCACCTCGGGCTTGAGCGGCTTGCCGCTGTCGGTCTTCGCGAACAGCTGCACGCCGAGATCGGAGGCCTCCGAGATCGCGACGGCCGCGTCGGCGGTGGCGATGAGGCTCTTGGAGGGGACGACGTCGGTGATGACGGCCGAGCCGCCCACTCCCGCGCGTTCGACGAGGGTGACCTCCGCCCCCAGCTGCGCCGCGGCCAGCGCCGCCTCGTACCCGCCGGGGCCGCCACCGAGGACGGCGACGGACTGGGTGCGCTCGAAGCTCACGGACGGGAGGTTCGGTGAGGACATGACATCCATTCTCTCAGGGGCGCGGGGCGCCTTCAGCCACACTCACGCCCGGCGCTCCTGGCACCCCGGCGTCCGTGTTCCTAGAGTGGGCTCATGTCCGACACGATCCACCACCCGCTCGATGACCCCGCCACCGACCCGTTCGAGGTGGCGGCCCGAGCCGCCGCCGACATCGCCCGTCTCACCGGCGTCGAGCGGCACGACATCGCCCTCACCCTCGGCAGCGGCTGGGGCAAGGCCGCCGACCTCATCGGCGAGACGACCGCCACCCTCGCCGCCACCGACGTCACCGGCTTCAGCAAGCCGGCCCTCGCCGGTCACGTCGGCTCGCTGCGCAGCGTCCTGACCCCGTCCGGCAAGCGCGTCCTGGTGATCGGGGCGCGCACCCACTACTACGAGGGCCACGGCGTGCGTCGCGTCGTGCACAGCGTGCGCACCGCCGCCGCCACCGGCGCCCGGACGATGGTGCTCACCAACGGCGCCGGCGGCATCAAGCCCACGTGGAAGCCGGGGACCCCGGTGCTCATCAGCGACCACATCAACCTCACCGGCGACTCGCCGCTGGAAGGCGCGACCTTCATCGATCTGACCGACCTCTACTCGACGCGGCTGCGCGACCTCGCCCGGCGGATCGATCCGTCCCTCGACGAGGGCGTCTACTGCCAGTTCCGCGGCCCGCAGTACGAGACCCCCGCCGAGGTCCGCATGGCCAAGACCATCGGCGGCCACATCGTGGGCATGTCGACGGCCCTGGAAGCCATCGCCGCCCGCCAGGCGGGCATGGAGATCCTCGGCTTCTCCCTCATCACCAACATGGCCGCAGGCATCCAGACGACGCCGCTCAGCCATCAGGAGGTGATCGAGGCCGGTCAGCAGGCGGAGCCCGTGATCTCGGCGCTCCTCGCCCGGGTGATCGGCGAGCTGTGATGGGGGACTCGCCCGCCGCCTCGACGATCGATGCCGCACGTGCGTGGCTCGCCCAGGACCCCGACGAGGTCACGCGCGCCGAGCTGTCCTCGCTCATCGCCGCGGCCGACGCGGGCGATGGGGCCGCGCACACCGAGCTCGCCGACCGCTTCGGCGCACGACTGGAGTTCGGCACGGCCGGGCTCCGCGGACGGCTGGGCGCCGGCTCGAACCGCATGAACCGGGTGCTCGTCGCCCAGGCCGCAGCCGGGCTCGCCGCGTACGTCCGCGAGAACTCGGAGGACGCCCGCCCGACCGTGGTGATCGGCTACGACGGTCGCCGCAACTCGGACGTCTTCGCGCGCGACAGCGCGGAGCTGTTCGCCGGAGCGGGCCTTCGTGCGGTGCTCCTCCCCCGTCTGCTTCCCACTCCGGTGCTCGCCTTCGCCGTCCGCCAGCTGGGCGCGGCGGCCGGGGTCATGGTGACCGCCTCCCACAACCCGCCGGACGACAACGGCTACAAGGTGTACCTCGGCGGCAGCGACGGCGGATCGCAGATCGTCTCGCCCGCCGATGCGGCCATCGCCGCGCACATCCTCGAGGTGGCCGCGGCAGGTGACATCCGCACCCTTCCGCGCGGTGAGTACGAGGTCGCCGACGAGTCGGTGGTGGACGCCTACGTCGCCGCCACAGCGACCGTCGCCCCCGCCCCCGCGGGCGCCGCGGGGATGACCTGGGTGTACACCGCGATGCACGGCGTCGGACACGAGACCCTCGAGCGGATCCTCGTCGCGGCGGGGTACCCGCTGCCGACCGTGGTCGCCGAGCAGATCGAGCCCGACGGCGCTTTCCCGACGGTGTCGTTCCCCAACCCCGAGGAACCGGGCGCGATGGACCTCTCGTACGCGACGGCGCGGGAAGCAGGGGCGGAGTTCATCATCGCCAACGACCCCGACGCCGACCGGCTCGCCGTCGCCATCCCCGACCCGGCCACGCCGGAGGGCTGGCGGCGCCTGACCGGCAACGAGGTCGGCCTGCTGCTCGGCTGGCGCGCCGCGCGCACCGCCTCGGCCGGAGCGGGCGGCTCGCTCGCCTGCTCGCTCGTCTCCTCCCCCGGTCTGCAGACGGTCGCCGAGCACTACGGACTCGACTTCCACGCGACCCTCACGGGCTTCAAGTGGATCTCCCGCGCTCCAGGGATCGTGTTCGGGTTCGAGGAGGCGCTGGGCTACCTCGTCAACCCCGAGACCGTGCGCGACAAGGACGGCATCTCGGCCGCCGTGGCGATGCTCGGGCTGATCGCGGAGGCGCGCGAGCAGGGGCGCACCCTCGCCGACCTGATGCGGCAGTTCGACGAGACGTTCGGCTTCTTCGCTTCGGGGCAGGTGTCGGTGAGGGTCGTGGACCTCTCCCTGATCGGACGCCTCATGGCCTCGCTTCGTGCCACCCCGCCGCAGCGGGTCGGCGGGGTGGCGGTGGAGCGCATCGACGACCTGCTGACGAGAGTGGAGGGCCTTCCCCCGAGCGACGTGCTGCGCCTCTGGCTCGCCGACGGGTCGCGCGTGATCGTGCGCCCGAGCGGCACCGAGCCCAAGCTGAAGGTGTACCTCGACGTGCGCGGCACCTCGACGGAGGACGCCGCCGCCCGGCTCACAGCGATCGAGGCGGGCGCGCGCGAGCTCCTCGCCGCAGCGCAGAGCTGAGCGCGGCCGGCTTCTTCCTGACCGAGCCGGCCATGTCCCGAGCCGAGCATGTCCCACTTTCGGTTGATTCCGCCGCCCGGCGACGACCGAAAGTGGGACATGCTGCGCTGAGAGTGGGACATGCGGCGCTGAGAGTGGGACATGCTGGGCGACGCTAGGCTCGGGGCGTGCTGCTGACCGAACCGATCGCCCTCGAGAACGCGCACGTGCGCCTGGTGCCGCTGCAACCCGCACACGCGGCGGATCTCACCGTCGCCCGCGAGGGGCTCGAGTACGCCTGGTACACCTCGGTCCCCGAGTCGGTGCCGGAGGAGATCGACCGGCGGCTGCGCGAGCGCGACGCGGGACGGATGAATCCCTGGGCGGTCGTGGCGGCCGGCCGCGCCGTGGGCATGACGACGTTCTGCGAGATCGACCAGGCCAACCGCCACGTCGAGATCGGCTACACGTGGATCGCCGCGTCGGTCCAGCGCACAGCCGTCAACACGGCGGCCAAACTCCTCCTGCTGACGCACGCCTTCGAGACCTGCGACGCGATCGCAGTAGAGTTCCGCACCCACTGGCACAACCGTCCGTCGCGCGCGGCCATCGAGCGACTCGGGGCCCGGCAGGACGGCGTGCTGCGCAATCACCGCCTCGGCCCGGACGGCAGCCTCCGCGACACCGTGGTCTACTCGATCCTGCCCCACGAGTGGCCCGCCGTCCGGCTCGGCCTCCAGCGGCGCCTCGAGCGCTGAACGGCCCGGTCAGCCGTCGACGACGGCGACCAGCTCGTCCAGGAACGCGCCGAAGGTCGTCCCCTTGCGGACGATCCGCTGCACGCTGTCGCGCTCGCTGAACACCTCGACGAGCTGCTCGAACACCGTCTGGAACGCCGCCCGGTCCGACTCGCTGAACGCGACCATCGCGACCACCTGGACCCGTCCGTCGCCCCAGGGGATCGACGGATCGGCGATGCCGACCGCGATCGAGGTGCGCGTGGCGGTCATTCCGAGCGCGTGCGGCACGGCGAGCGCGTCCGAGAACGCGGTGGACGACAGCCGCTCGCGCTCGAGGGTGCGCTGCACGTAGTCGTCGTCGATGACGCCCTGGCGCACCAGGAGCGCGCCGAGGCGTGTGATGACGCCCTCCTCGCCCTCAGCGGCGGTCAGCCCGTGCACGAACGCGTCGGCGTCGAAGTAGCGTTCCAGCTCGGCGCGCAGCCGTGCCAGCCGCCGTCCGCGGCGCACCCGCCCCGCGGCTGCTTGGATGCGCTCGACGTCCGCCTCGGTGAGGAACGGCTGGATGCGTACGAAGCGGTCGCCCGGCACGGGCGGGTCGATCGTCGTCAGCACGAGATCCGTGTCGATGGAGGCCCAGTCGGGGTCGACGCGCGTCTCGACGCCGACGACCGTCACCGCCTGCCCGAGCGACTGCGCGATGCTCGAGCGCAGCAGCTCGTGCAGCTCGTAGTACCCCGGGCACACGATCGTCGCCGACAGCACCGTGCCCGCGCGGCGGCTGCGCTCGAGCCGCCCGCCGACGTGCATCGCGATATAGGCGATCTCGTCGTCCATGAGGGCGATGCCCAGGAGCCCCCGGAGGCCGTCGGAGATGAACACCGCGACCTCGAAGATCATCGGATAGGTCGTCTTGAGCGAGCGGGTGAGCGGATTGCGGGACCACGCCTGCTCCTGCGCGCGCAGGCGCAGATTCTGCACATGGAGGGCCAGACGCAGCACGAAGTCCTCGTGATCGATGTCGACCTGGAACTCGGCCGCAGCCCGCGCGACGACGGCGCGGACCGCGTCCTCGACCTCGGGATCGAGTCTCTCGCGGATGACCGCCGCCGGCTCGGCCGCCCCGGGGGCCACCACGCGACTCTGGACGAGCGCGGCGAGGTGGCGGAGGTCGCCCGTGCCGAAGGAGACCCCGAGGTGCGCGAGGCTCAGCCGGTCGATGAGGGCCTCGATGCGGGCGGCGGCCTCGCCGCCCTCGACCATGCCCGCCTCCTCGAGGCCGTGGTCGCGCGCGACCCGGTCGGCGGCGATCGCGACGTGCATCATGACGTCGCCGATGCCGAATTCGTTGACGAAGTAGCCGAGGTCGGTGAGCCCGGCGACAAGGTCCGCCTTGAAGGGCCCGAAAGCCGCCGCGCCGATGGAGTCCTCCCCCAGCGCCCGCCGGAGCGCCTCGAGGTCGAAGGCACCGTCCTCGGTCTCGTCGTGCGCGAGGCGGCTGAGCAGCCGCCGCTGCGCCATCTCCGTGCCGCGCAGCCGCGCCCGGGACGCCGTCCGCTCCAGCACGAGCTCGGTGCCGCCGAGCAGGGCGCGTACGCGCGCGAGGTCCGCGTCGAGGGTGGCGGGGCTCACGTGGAACTGGTCGGCCGTCTCGAAGACGTCGATGCCGTCGGGAGCGGCGAGCACGGCACGCACGAGGCGGTGGAGCCGGTCACGAGGAGTCCCCGCCTCCACGCCGCCCGCCCGCTGGGCCGCGGCCACGTCGGCCCCGGCACGATACCCCTGCGGTCCCGACTCGATCGCCACACCCTCGGGCACGCGCGCGTTGATCGCGGTCACGTAGGAGCGGATGCTGCGGGGCGTCACCCCGACGGCATCCGCCAGTTCGGCGGCGGTGGTCCACTCCGGGGTGCGCGCCAGCAGTCCGAGGACGCGATCCTGGCGGGCTCTGCTCACCGCACCAGTCAACCACGGCCACCGCCGGGGGTTTCCGCCCCTGCGGAAACAGGCGTGGTTGTCCGCTCTCAGCGCTTTCACAAGAATGGGGCCGAAGGAGGCGGATCGATGAGGATCCTCGTGGTGTGCGGCGCGGGAGCGTCGAGCACGTTCGTGGCACAGCGCGTCCGACATGCGGCACATGACCGCGGTCGCGACATCAGCGCGGTCGCCGGCACCGAGCAGTCGCTGCCGATCGACCTGGATGCGGCGGACATCGTGCTCGTCGGTCCTCACATGCAGCACGCCATCGAGCGCATCCAGCGCGACGCCGCCCCGCGCGGCACCCGAGTCGTGCTCCTGCCGCCGGACATCTTCACCGACATCGACGGATCGCGCACCCTCGCGCTCGTCGACCAAGCCCTGACCGCCGCGGCGGATCCCCACCGCGCCCACCGAGAGGAACACGCATGACCGTCGCGTCCCGCACCGTCCGCATCGGCTCGTCCCACGGTCTGCACGCCCGTCCCGCGAAGCTCTTCGCCCAGGCCGTGAAGGAGGCCGGCATCCCGGTCACCGTCTCGAAGGGCTCCGGAGCCCCGGTCAACGCGGCGAGCATCCTCGGGATCATCGCCCTGGGCGCCGAGAAGGGCGACTACCTGACCCTCACCGCAGACGGGGAGGGAGCCGAGAACGTCCTCGACGCCCTTGCCGAGCTGCTGACGACCGACCACGACGAGTAAAGAACCACGAGGAGATCCACACCATGAGCGAACTGCGCGGAGTCGGCATCGGACTGGGCGTCGCCCAGGGGCCCGTCGCACGGATGGCCGAGCCGCTCCCGGCCCCCGTCGACGAACCCTCCACCCGCACGCCCGACGAAGAGCTCGCCCGGGTGCGCGAGGCGGTCGCCGCCGTCGCCCGCGAGCTCGAGCAGCGCGGCACGCAGGCCGGCGGCCTCGCCCGCGAAGTGCTCGAGGCGCAGGCGATGATGGCCGAGGACCCCACGCTCGACCAGGAGGTCTCCACCCGCGTCGCCGCCGGGAAGACCGGTGAGTTCGCCGTGCACGACGCCTTCGCCACGTTCCGCGACATGCTCTCGGCGATGGGCGGCTACCTCGGCGAGCGCGCCGCGGACCTCGACGACGTCGCCCAGCGCGTCATCGCACGCCTGCGCGGGCTCCCCGCCCCCGGCATCCCCGACCCGGGCCACCCCTTCGTGCTCGTCGCCAAGGACCTCGCCCCCGCCGACACCGCACTGCTGGACCTCGACCAGGTGCTGGCCCTCGTCACCACCGACGGCGGACCGACCTCGCACACCGCGATCCTGGCCCGCGAGAAGTCGATCGTCGCGATCGTCGGCGCCGCAGACGCCAAGGGACTGTCCGACGGCGAGACGGTCATCGTCGACGCCGCCAAGGGGATCGTCACCACCCAGCCCACGGCCGACGAGCTCAGCCAGGCCCAGAACCGCGCCGACGCGCGGGCGTCGGCAGCATCGGCGCCGCTCACCCCCGGAGCCCTCGCCGACGGCACCGCGGTGCCGCTGCTGGCGAACCTCGGCAAGCCGGGCGGAGCTGCCGAGGCCGTCGAGCTCGGCGCCGAGGGCGTGGGCCTGTTCCGCACCGAGTTCCTCTTCCTCTCGGCCACCCAGGCCCCGACCGTCGAGGAGCAGACGAAGGCCTACACCGAGCTCCTCCAGGCCTTCCCCGGGAAGAAGGTCGTCGTCCGTGCACTCGACGCCGGCGCCGACAAGCCCCTCGCCTTCCTCAACGACGCACACGAGGAGAACCCGGCCCTGGGCCTCCGGGGGCTTCGCGCCCTCCGTGCCAGCGAAGACATCCTCCGCGAGCAGCTCACCGCGCTCGCCAACGCGGATGCAGCGAGCGACGCCGACCTGTGGGTCATGGCGCCGATGGTCTCCACCGTCGAGGAGACCGAGTACTTCGTCACCCTCGCCAAGGAGTACGGTATCAAGACCGCGGGCGTCATGGTGGAGGTCCCCTCCTCGGCGCTGCTCGCCGGCAAGGTGCTCGAAATCGCCGACTTCGCGTCGATCGGCACCAACGATCTGACGCAGTACACCCTCGCCGCCGACCGCCTGCTCGGCTCGGTGGCGGGCTTCCAGGACCCGTGGCACCCTGCGGTGCTGCAGCTGATCAAGACGACCGGCGACGGCGGCAAGGCCAACGGCAAGCCCGTCGGCATCTGCGGCGAGGCCGCCGCAGACCCGCTGCTGGCGGTCGTCCTGGTCGGCCTCGGGGCCACCACCCTGTCGATGGCGCCGACGGCCCTGGCCGACGTCCGCGCGACACTCCTGCAGTACAGCCGTGAGGATGCCGAGCGCATCGCCGCGGCAGCCCTCGCCGCATCCGATGCGGCAACCGCCCGAACCGCGGCACAGGCCGCGGCCGGATCCCCCGCCTGAGCGCGGTCACCCGAAGAAGGAGAAACCAGCAACATGACAACGGCGTCCACCCCCACCACGGGGGTCAACCGCGCACGGGTCGGAGTCCAGCGCTTCGGCACGTTCCTGTCCGGCATGATCATGCCGAACATCGCGGCCTTCATCGCATGGGGATTCATCACCATGCTCTTCATCCCCGACGGGTTCTTCGGTGAGCGCAGCCCCTTCGGCTGGCACTGGTTCCCCGTCGCGGAGATCATCGGCGGCGGCGGCGACTCCGCGGCGATCGGCTGGCAGGGTGCGATGACCTCCCTCGCCGAGGGCGACGCGGGCAACTTCGCCGCGTACGTCGGCCTCGTCGGCCCGATGGTCACCTACCTGCTGCCTCTGCTGATCGCCAACACCGCGGGCCGCATGGTCTACGGCGAGCGCGGTGGCGTGGTCGCGACGATCGCCACCATGGGTGTCATCGTGGGCACCAACATCCCGATGTTCCTCGGCGCGATGATCATGGGCCCCCTGGCCGCACTGATCACCAAGTGGATGGACAAGCTCTGGGACGGCAAGATCAAGCCGGGCTTCGAGATGCTGGTGAACAACTTCTCCGCGGGCATCCTCGGCATGATCCTCGCCATCGTCGGCTTCTTCGCCTTCGGCCCGATCATGCTCGGCATCAGCGCCTTCCTCGGCGGTGTCGTGGACTGGCTCGTCTCGCTGAGCCTGCTGCCGCTGCTGTCGATCATCGTCGAGCCTGCGAAGGTCCTGTTCCTCAACAACGCCATCAACCACGGCGTGTTCACCCCGCTGGCCCTCCAGCAGGTCGAGGAGACCGGCAAGTCGATCCTGTTCCTCATCGAGGCCAACCCCGGTCCCGGTGTGGGCCTGCTGCTCGCCTTCACCTTCTTCGGCGTCGGCCAGGCCAAGGCCTCGGCTCCGGGTGCGGCGATCATCCAGTTCCTCGGCGGCATCCACGAGATCTACTTCCCGTACGCCCTGAGCAAGCCGGCCACGATCCTCGCGCTCATCGCGGGTGGTGCCACCGGTGTCACGACGAACATGCTCTTCAACGGCGGCCTGCAGTTCCCCGCCGCCCCGGGCAGCATCATCGCGGTCACCGCGGCGGCGATCGGCGCCGGCGTGCCGAACCTGCTCGTCGTCTACCTGTCGGTGATCCTCTCGGCCACGGTGACCTTCCTCATCACGGCCGTCATCCTGCGGGCCTCGCGCAAGCGCGACCTGGCCGCCGAAGCCGACAGCTTCGGCGCCGCGATCGCTCAGACCGAGGCGAACAAGGGCAAGTCCTCGGCCGCGATGGACGCTCTCCGCTCGTCGGGAGGCGCCGCAGCCGGCGTCGCCACCGACAAGAAGGTCGCCAACATCGTGTTCGCGTGCGACGCGGGCATGGGCTCCTCGGCGATGGGCGCGAGCGTCCTGCGCAACAAGATCAAGAAGGCGGGCGTCGAGGACGTCACGGTCACCAACAAGGCGATCGCGAACCTGGACGGCAGTGAGGATCTCGTCATCACGCAGCAGCAGCTCACGGAGCGCGCCCGTGCGCGCACGCCGGAAGCCCTGCACGTGTCGGTCGACAACTTCATGAACTCGCCGAAGTACGACGAGGTCGTGAAGCTGGTCGTCGACCAGCACGACGCGTAGCCTCGGAAGACCGCTGCGGGGCCGGGTTGCGCGATGCGCCCGGCCTCGCAGCCCGAGGCCAGAGCTCCATTCACACCGGAGCTCGATCCCACCCTGAGCTCCATCGAAAAGAGGTTCGTCATGACACGTGAAGTCCTGAATGTCGGGCAGGTCCGCATCCACACCGGATCCGCGACCCGCGAAGAGGCGATGAAGGAGGCGGCGGACATCCTGCAGGCCGCCGGCGCGGTCACCGGCGCCTACTTCGACGCCATGAAGCAGCGCGAGGAGACGGTGTCCACCTACATGGGCAACGAACTCGCCATCCCCCACGGGACGAACGAGACCAAGGACGCGATCCTCGAGTCGGCCCTCTCCTTCGTCCGCTACGACGGCGGCGTGGACTGGGACGGCAACCCGGTGACCTTCGTCGTCGGCATCGCCGGCAAGGGCGACGAGCACCTGGAGATCCTGTCGCAGATCGCCCTGCTGTTCTCGGACGACGACGAGGTCGATCGCCTCAAGGCCGCGCAGAACCCCGAAGAGCTCTTCGGTCTGCTCGCCTCGGTCAACGCCTGATGAAGGCCGTCCACTTCGGCGCCGGTAACATCGGCCGCGGATTCGTCGGCCTGCTCCTGCATGAGGGCGGCTACGACCTCGTCTTCTCGGATGTCGCCGCGCCGCTGGTCGATGCCATCAACGCCGTCGACTCCTACACCGTCCACGAGGTCGGCGACGGCGGCACCGACAAGGTGGTCACCGGGTTCCGCGCCGTCAACAGCGCGACCGACCCCGATGTGCTCGTCGAGGAGATCGCGACCGCGAACGTGGTCACGACCGCGGTCGGCCCGACCATCCTCCGGTTCGTGGCCCCACCGATCGTGGCGGGCCTCGCGCTGCGCGACCCGTCATCGCCGCCGCTGCAGATCATGGCGTGCGAGAACGCCATCAACGCCACGGACCTCCTCCGCGACGAGATCAAGGCGCAGGCGGGCGACGCGTGGGATGCCCTCGAGGGTCGTGCCGTGTTCGCCAATACCGCCGTCGACCGCATCGTGCCGGCACAGCCCGCCGGCGCCGGCGTCGACGTCACCGTCGAGCCGTTCTTCGAGTGGGCCATCGAGCGCCCGCCGTTCGGCGACGAGCCACCCGTCATCCCCGGCGCCCACTTCGTGGACGACCTGGCCCCCTACATCGAGCGGAAGCTCTTCACCGTCAACACCGGTCATGCCACCACGGCCTACTTCGGCGCCGAGGCGGGAGTGGAGAAGATCTCCGACGCCCTCGCCGACGAGGCGATCGCCGGGAAGGTGGGGGCGGCCCTCGAGGAGACGTCCGCGCTGCTGGTGGCCAAGCACGGCCTCGATGCGGCGGAGCTCGCCGCATACCGCGCGACGATCCTGCGCCGATTCGCCAACCCGGCACTGCCCGACACGGTGGGGCGCGTGGGGCGCCAGCCGCTGCGGAAGCTCTCCCGTCACGAGCGCTTCGTCGGACCTGCCGCCGAAGCCGCCGAGCGCGGGCTGCCGGTCGACGCCCTGCTGGCGGCGATGGGCGCCGCGCTGCGCTTCGACGACGCCGACGACGAGCAGTCCGTCGAGCTCCAGCAGCGTCTGCGCACCGAGACCGCCGCGGACTTCACCGCGGCCGTGACCGGCCTCGACGCCGCACACCCCCTCGCCGCCCGCATCGAGGAGCTCGTCGCCGCCCGTCAGGCCGAACTCGCGTGACCCGGAGCCGTCGCCGCCGCCGCGTCCTCTGGTGGACGCTCGGCGGCGTCGGCGGGCTCCTCCTCGCCGCAGCAGTCGGAGTGGTGGTCTGGAGCCAGGTCGGCGTGTATCAGGCTGAGCCGGCGCCCCTCGCGGCGGTGCGCGCGGATCCCGCGATCGCGATCGTCGACGATCCTGCGGCGATCGTCCTCTCCCCCACCGGCGCCGAGGAGACCAGCACCGGGCTCGTCTTCATCCCGGGGGCGAAGGTCGACGCATGGGCGTACGCGGCGACGCTGTCGGGACTCGTGCGCGACGCGGATCTCACCGTCGTCATCACCAGACCCTGGCTGAACCTCGCGTTCTTCGACGCGCGCCCACTGTCAGCGTTCACGGATCTCGCGCCGGACGTCGGCACCTGGATCGTCGGCGGGCACTCGCTCGGGGGGGTGCGGGCGTGCACGCTCGCCACCGATGCCGACGCGCTCGCCCTGTTCGCGTCGTACTGCGCCACGGATCTGTCCGAGTCCGGGCTTCCGGTGCTGAGCCTCTCCGGCAGCGAGGACGGCCTGTCCACCCCCGAGAAGATCGATGACGCCCGCGACCTGCTTCCCGCCGGCGCGCGGTTCGTCGAGATCCCCGGCGCCGCCCACGCGTCCTTCGGCGCCTACGGGCCGCAGGACGGCGACGGCACGCCGTCGGTGTCCCTGGAGGAGATGGTGGCGACGATCACGGAGAACGTCGGCGCATTCGCGGGCGATCTGGACTGACTCAGCCCGCCTCGCGGCGAGATAGCATCGAGCGGCAGGGACCTGCCCGGGCCACGACGATGTGGCCCCGCACCAAACGGTCCGGACGAAGGAGTCTGGGGAAATGCGCGAGCGCCGCTACGCGATCATCGGCGCCGGCCCGTCGGGCCTGGCCGCCGCCCGCGCGCTGCAGCGTGCCGGCATCGCCTTCGACGGATACGAGGCGGCTGCCGGGGTCGGCGGCCTCTGGGACATCGACAACCCGCGCTCGACGGTCTACGAATCCGCGCACCTCATCTCCTCGCGGACGACGACCGAGTTCGCGGAGTTCCCGATGGACACGACCGCCGACTACCCCGGCCACCGCGAGCTCGTGCGCTACTTCCGCGCCTACGCCGACCGGTTCGCACTCACGGCGCACTACCGCTTCCGGACCAGCGTGACGGCGCTCACCCGGCGCGCGGACGGCGACTGGGACCTCACCGCCGCCGGGCCGGAAGGCTCGGAGACGATCGCCTACGCGGGCGTGATCCTGGCCAACGGCACTCTCGCCGAACCGCAGATCCCCACCTTCCCCGGCGAGTTCTCGGGCGAGCTGCTGCACACGAGCGCCTACAAGAGCGCCGCCCAGCTCGACGGTCGCAGGGTCCTCATCGTGGGAGCGGGCAACTCCGGGTGCGACATCGCCGTCGACGCCGTGCACCGCGCGGCCTCGGTCGAGATGAGCGTCCGCCGCGGCTACTACTTCGTGCCGCGCTATCTCTTCGGCCGCCCCGCCGACACCCTCAATCAGGGCCGTCCGCTCCCCGCGCGCCTGAAGCAGTTCGTCGACACGCGGGTGCTCCGGGCGTTCACCGGCGACCCGGTGCGCTTCGGGTTCCCCCGGCCGAACTACCGGATCTACGAGTCCCACCCCATCGTCAACACGCTCGTGCTCGGCCACCTCGGCCAGGGCGACCTGCGCATCCGTGCCGACGTCGCACGGTTCGACGGCGACACCGTGCGCTTCCGCGACGGCACCTCGGGCACCTACGACACCGTGCTCCTCGCCACCGGGTACCGCCTCGACTACCCGTTCGTCGACCGTGTCGACCTGAACTGGACCGGTATGGCCCCGCGCCTGTTCGTCAACATCTTCCCGCCCTCGTTCAACGGCCTGTTCGTGATGGGGATGGTCGAGGCCTCGGGCCTCGGCTGGCAGGGGCGCTACGAGCAGGCCGAGCTCATCGCCGCCTACCTCCGCGCCGTCGCCGACGACCCGGAGCGGGCTTCGCTGTTCCGCCGCCGTGTCAACGTGCCCTGGCCCAACCTCACCGGCGGATACCACTACCTCGGGCTTGAACGCATGGCCTACTACGTGAACAAGGACGCCTACCGCGGCACGGTCCGCGCCCTCACCCGCTCCCTCACCGACGCGAGAAAGCGGGCGGCATGAATCCCGACGACGTCCTGCTGAACTTCACCCCGGGGACCCTCACGATCCTCAACGTCGTCCTCGCCCTGATCATGCTGGGCGTCGCCCTCGACGTCACCCTCGACGACTTCCGCGTCGTCGCCCGCCGGCCCCGGCCCATGATCATCGCGATCGTCGCGCAGCTGCTGGTGCTCCCCGCCGTCACGTTCGGCCTGACCTTCCTGCTGCCGGTGACACCCTCGATGGCGCTCGGCATGATCCTCGTCGCCTGCTGCCCACCCGGGAACATCTCGCAGGTGCTCACCCACCGCGCCGGAGGCAACGTCGCCCTGTCCGTGTCGATGACGGCGGTCTCGAACCTCCTGTACATCTTCGCGCTGCCGCTGTCGATCGCCTTCTGGGGGTCGCTGCGCGCCGACACCCGGGAGCTCCTGTCCGCGGTGTCGCTCAACGGCTGGCAGATGCTGCTCGAGATCGTCCTCATCATCGGGGTGCCCTTCGCCATCGGCCTCGCGGTGCGTCACCGCCTCCCCGCCCTCGCGACGCGGGTGCAGCCCTTCGTGAAGTGGTTCTCGCTGCTCGCGCTTCTCGCCTTCATCGTCGCGGCCCTCGCCGGCAACTGGCAGTACTTCGTCGCCTTCCTCGGCATCATCGTCCTCGCCGTCACCATCCACGACGCCGTCGCGCTCGCCATCGGCTGGACCACCGCCACAGTCGGCGGGCTCGGCACACGCGAGCGCAAGGCGATGACGTTCGAGGTGGGGATCCGCAACGCCGGCCTCGGCCTGGGCCTCGTGTTCACCTTCTTCGGCGGGCTCGGCGGCATGGCGATCGTCGCCGGGTGGTGGGGCATCTGGGACATCGTCGCCGGCCTCATCGTCGCCTCGCTGTGGGCGCGGCACACGCGCCGTCGCACGGGGTCGGCCAAGGGAGACGCGTCCCGGCGGGCTCCTGCGGAGTCCCCCGCGGAGGAGGCGCAGCCGTGACGCGCGTCGTCGTCACCGGCGGGGCGGGCTTCCTGGGCACGCACGTCGTGACCGCCCTCACCGCGCGGCGCGACGTCGAGACGGTCATCGCCGCCGACGTGCGTCCCCCCCCGACGCCCGTGACGGCGTGGTGTTCGAACGGGTCGACGTGACCGATCCGGACGCGCTGAGGCCCGTCCTGCGCCGCCACGGAATCGACGTCGTCGTGCACCTCGCCGCCATCGTCAGCCCCGGGCGCGACCACGACCGGGAGTACCGCGTCGATGTCGAGGGCACTCGCCACGTGCTGTCGGCGTGCACGGACGCCGGCGTCCGCCGGATCGTGGTCTCGTCCTCGGGCGCCGCCTACGGCTACCACCCCGACAATCCGGTGCCACTGCGCGAGAGCGACGCGCTCCGTGGGAACGACGAGTTCCCCTACGCGCGCCACAAGCGACTCGTGGAGGAGATGCTGACCGCCCACCGCGGGAGCCACCCGGAGCTCGAGCAGGTGGTCCTGCGGATCGGGACGATCCTCGGTCCGACGGTCCGCAACCAGATCACCGCGCTCTGGGACGGGCGGCGGATCCTCGCGATCCGGGGCTCGGACTCCCCCTTCGTGTTCGTCTGGGTCGATGACGTCGCCGCCGCGATGGCGCGCGCCGCGACGGACGGACCGCCCGGGATCTACAACGTCGCCGGCGCGGGGACGATGACGGTCCACGACATCGCCCGGCGGCTCGGCAAGCCGACGCTGACCGTCCCCGCCGGCGTGCTGGCCGCCGCGCTGCGCGTCGGCCGCGCGCTGCGGCTGACCGACCACGGCCCCGAGCAGGTGAACTTCCTCCGCCATCGTCCGGTGCTCGCCGCCGACGCCCTCTCCGACGTGTTCGGCTTCACGCCAGGCAAGACGACACGCGAGTCGTTCGAGGCCTACCTCGCCACCCACTCGGGCGTCGCCCGCCGCTAGCGCCCCGCCCTCTCCGGCCCCCGCCCTCTCCGTTCGTCTGGGGCCACCCTGCACAACTCCTCCGATGAGGTCGTCTCAGCGCCGCGCGCAGGGCTGAGAGCCCTCCCACTGCGCGAGTCGGCGGAGTTGTGCAGGGCACATCCCGACGAACCGTCGCCGACGCCTCCTCCCCACCCTCGGTCGTGCGCGCCGCCCTCCACGTCTAGCCCGCATCGAGCCCCATCGGACCCCGGCATCCGCTGAAGTGTCTCCGTGCTGCCGACTGATCGCCCCGCCGCATCCTTACCGCCTGCCGAAGTGCTCACGGCGTCCTACCTCCGCCCTCATGAGCTCGCCGCACGGGGGGTCACTCGGCATCTGAGACAGCGACTCGTCGCGGAGGGCCGTCTGGTCCGCCTTCGTCGCGGTCGATTCGTCGCCGGCACCGCTCCCGACGAGCTTCAGGAGGCCGGGCGTCTCGGCGGCCGCCTCGACTGTGTCTCGCTTCTTGCTCTGCTCGGGGTGTTCGTGCGGGCCTCCGGCGGCCCTCACCTCCAGTTCGAGGCCGGGTCCAGCAGGCTTCCCGTCCGCCCCGAGGGAGTCGCCGCGCACTGGCGCCGGTCCGACGAGGCGACCACCTCATTGACGACCGACCTCGTCGGCGCTCTTGTGCAAGCCTGCCGGTGCCAGGCGCCGCGGGACGCCATTGCCAGCCTCGACAGTGCGTGGCATCAGGGCCTCGTGAACGAAGCGGCGATCGACGCGGTGTTCGCCCGCCTCCCGCGTCGCTATCGCCGATTGCGGAGGCTGGTGGATCCTCGAGCGGAGTCTGGTATCGAAACGCTGGTCCGGCTGATGCTGCGAGCGCTCGGCTGTCGCGTCGACCTCCAGGTGAGGATCGACGGCGTCGGGCGCGTCGACCTCATCGCGAACGGCTGGTTGATCGTCGAGTGTGACAGTCGTGCGCACCATCGGGACTGGGAAGCGCATCGCCGGGACCGCCGTCGCGATCTCGCCGCGGCCGCTCAGGGGTACACGACGGTTCGAGTGCTCGCCGAGGACGTGCTCTGGCGCTACGAAGAGGTCCTCACGCAGCTGAAAGCGGCGCTATCCCACACGGCTCCGCGTCAAGGTCTGCACAACTCCTTCGATCTGTCGGAACCCGCCGCGCAGGCACGCGAAATCGACGCGACCGTTCTGAATCGGAGGAGTTAGGCCGACACCGCCGGCGCGAAGCTCAGTGCTCGAAGCCCTCGCCGATGAGCTCGATGAGCTCCTCGCGCTCCTCGACGGACAGGAAGGCGCCCGCGGCGGCGTTCAGCTGGAACGCCTCGAGGTCATCGAGCGAGTAGTCGAACGTCTCCGCCAGCAGTGCCAGCTCGCGCGTGAGCGACGTGCGGCTCATCGTGCGGTTGTCGACGTTCACGGTCACCGAGAACCCCAGCTGGTAGAGCAGATCGAACGGGTGGTCCTCGAGCGTCGTCCCCCATCGCGCGACCGCGCCGGTCTGCAGGTTCGACGACGGGGAGAGCTCCAGCGGGATCTCGCGATCGCGCACCCAGTGGGCCAGGTCGCCGAAGGTCACGAAGGTCTCCTCGCCCTTCTGCGACACGACGTCGAGGTCCTCCGCGATCCGCACGCCGTGGCCGAGGCGGAGCGCACGTCCGTCGATCAGGGCGGAGCGGATCGAGTCGAGACCCGCGGCCTCGCCCGCGTGGACGGTGACCGGGAAGAACTCCGATGCCAGGTAGTCGAACGCGGCCCGGTGCTTCGACGGCGGGAAGCCGTCCTCGGGCCCGGCGATGTCGAAGCCCACGGCGCCTCGACCGCGGAACGCGACCGCCAGCTCGGCGATCTCCCGCGAGCGGTCGGTGTGGCGCATGGCGGTGATGAGCTGTCCGACGCGGATGTCGTCGCCGCGGCCCTCGACCGCGTCCTCGCCCTCCTCGATGCCCTCCTGGACGGCTTCGACGACCTCTTCCAGCGTGAGGCCGCCGGTCAGGTGCTGCTCGGGCGCCCACCGCACCTCGCCGTAGATCACGCCGTCGGCGGCGAGGTCCTCGACGAACTCCTTCGCGACACGGCGCAGTCCCTCACGGGTCTGCATGACCGCGATCGTCAGATCGAAGGTCTTCAGGTACTCGACGAGCGAGCCGGAGTCGCTCTGCGTCTCGAACCAGTCGGCGAGGTCGTCGGCGGCGGCGGCCGGCACATCGACGCCTGCCTCGTCGGCGAGCTCGATGATCGTCTGCGGACGCAGCGCGCCGTCGAGGTGGTCGTGCAGCGACACCTTGGGCAGCGAGCGGATCGAGACGCCCTGCAGCTTCGCGTCGCCGTGCTGGTCGATGGCCATGATTCTCCTGGTGTCGTCGGGGTTCGTGCGGGTGTCAGGCGGTGATGCGCTCGAGGACGAGCGGGCCGGATGCCGGGGCCTCGGTCCCGATCTCCCACGCGCCCGCCAGGGCGTCGAGGGCGCGGGCGAAGCGGCCCGCGTCGTCGGCGAGCAGCGTGAACACGGGCTGCCCTGCAGTGACGCGGTCGCCGGGCTTGACGTGCAGGTCGATCCCTGCGGCGTGGATGACGGGATCCTGCGCGCGGGCGCGTCCGGCTCCGAGGCGCCAGGCGGCGACGCCGAAGGGCAGCGCCTCCAGGCGCGTGACGACGCCGTCGGCCTCGGCGAGGACCGTGTGGGTCTCGCGGGGCGTCGGGAGTGCCGCGTCGGGGTCGCCGTCCTGCGCGCGGATCATGCGGCGCCAGGCGTCCATTGCCCGACCGTCCTGCAGCGCCCCTTCGACGTCGGCGTCCGGCTGCCCGGCGAGGGCGAGCATCTCGCGCGCGAGCGCCACGGTCAGTTCGACGATGTCAGCGGGCCCGCCGCCGGCGAGCACCTCGACGGACTCGCGGACCTCGTTGGCGTTGCCGATGGCGAGTCCCAGGGGGGTGTTCATGTCGGTGAGGAGGGCGGTGGTGGCCACGCCCGAGTCGGTGCCCAGCGCGACCATGGTGCGCGCGAGCTCCCGCGCCTTGTCGACGTCGCGCATGAACGCGCCGGAGCCGAACTTCACGTCGAGCACGAGTGAGTCGGTGCCCTCGGCGATCTTCTTGGACATGATGCTCGAGGCGATCAGCGGGATCGCCTCGACCGTGCCGGTGACGTCGCGGAGCGCATAGAGGCGCTTGTCGGCGGGGGCGAGGCCCGACCCGGCGGCGCAGATGACGGCGCCGACCTCGCGCAGCTGCGCGAACATCTCGTCGTTCGACAGCGCAGCCCGCCATCCGGGAATCGACTCGAGCTTGTCGAGCGTCCCGCCGGTGTGGCCGAGTCCGCGGCCGGACAGCTGGGGCACGGCGACGCCGAAGGCGGCCACCAGCGGGGCGAGGGGAAGCGTGATCTTGTCGCCGACGCCGCCCGTGGAGTGCTTGTCGACGGTGGGCTTTCCGAGTCCGGCGAAGCTCATCCGCTCCCCCGAGGCGATCATCGCGTCGGTCATCACGCGGATCTCGTCGCGGGTCATGCCGTTCAGCAGCACGGCCATCGCGAAGGCGGCCATCTGGGAGTCGGCGACGTACTCGCGCGTGTAGGCGTCGACCATCCACCGGAGCGCGTCATCGGCCACGGCGCCACCGTCGCGCTTGGTGCGGATGACGTCGACGGCGTCGAACGGCTCGACACCCGGCCCCTGGGCCTCGTCCGGCCCCCGAGCCTCACCCGGCCCCTGAGCTTGTCGAAGGGTCATCGTGCGGCCTCCAGATCGCGCGGGCCGAAGGCGTCGGGCAGCACCTCGTCGATCGTGCGGATCCCCGAGACCGTCTCCAGGAGCATCCCGGGCAGCGAGAACTCGTACAGCAGCTGACGGCAGCGTCCGCACGGCATGATCGTCTCGCCGTCGTTGTTGACGCACACGAAGGCGACGAGCTCACCGCCGCCGCTCATGTGCAGGTCGCCGACGAGCGCGCACTCGGCGCACAGGCCCACGCCGTAGGAGGCGTTCTCGACGTTGCAGCCCGACACGATGCGCCCGTCGCTGACGAGGGCGGCGGCGCCCACGCGGTAACGCGAGTACGGCGCGTAGGCGCGCTGCATGGCTTCGGTGGCGACCGCCCGCAGGTGGTCCCAGTCGATGTCTGTCACGGTGTCATCCCTTGATGTACGGCTTGCCGGACGCCGCGGGGCCCCGGATCTGTCCCGCGAAGCCGGCGACCGCGAGGATCGTCACGACGTACGGGAGCATGAGCATGAACTCGCTGGGGATCGGTGTCTTGAGGATCGTCAGCAGGTTCTGGAGGTTGGTGGCGAATCCGAACAGGAGCGCCGCGAGGGTCGCACGGATCGGGTCCCAGCGGCCGAAGATGACGGCGGCCAGCGCGATGAAGCCGAGGCCCGCGGTCATCTCCTTGCCGAACTGCGGAACCGAGACGAGCGTGAAGTACGCACCGCCGATGCCGGCGATCGCGCCGGCCAGCGATACGTTCCAGAACCGCGTCATGTTGACCTTGATGCCCACGGTGTCGGCGGCCTGCGGGTGCTCGCCGACGGCGCGCAGGCGCAGACCCCACCGGGTGCGGTAGAGCCCCCAGGCCACGATGGCGACCGTGACGAACATCAGGTAGACGATGAAGGTCTGGTTGAACAGGACCGGTCCGATGATCGGGATGTCGCTGAGCAGCGGGATCTCGATGCGTCCGAACCGCTCGGGACGGTTCAGTTCGGTCTCGTTCGGCACCAGCAGGGCGCCGTACAGGAATCCCGTGAGTCCTGTCACGAGGACGTTCAGGACGACACCGACGATCACCTGGTCGACGAGGTACTTGATCGCGAACGCGGCCAGCACGAATGAGACCAGCACGCCGCCGATCATGGCGCCGATGAGCCCCACGAACGGGTTGCCGGTGATGCTCGACAGCAGGGCGGCCGAGAACGCCCCCAGCAGGAGCTGACCCTCGATCGCGACGTTGACGACGCCGGCACGCTCGCCGATGACGCCGCCCAGGGCGCCGAAGACGAGCGGGACCGACAGCGAGACGGCACCGAACAGCAGGCTCGAGACCGGGACGAGTCCGCCGGCGGCGGCCCAGACGAGGAACGCGAACACGCCGAGCACCCCGAAGACCGCCGTCAGCCACAGCGGGACGCTGCGGTACGACCATGCCTCCCACGCGGCCCACGCGGCGAGCAGCGCCAGGACGACCAGGAGGATCCAGCTCGTGGCGCCGGTGGGCAGCTCGACGTCGGGCAGGGCGATCGCCGAGGACGGGTCGCCCAGGCGGAAGGTCGAGATGCCGCCGCGCGGGGCGAGCGCGAACAGCGCGCCCAAGAGGACGACGACGATGCCGAAGACGATCGGCACCTTGAAGCGACGCTCCTTGACGACCGCGAGCTGGATCGTCCCGTCGTCTGCTTCGAGTGCGGGAGTGAGCGCGCTCATGCCGCCACCGCCTTCTTCGCGGCCTTGGCTCGCGCCTTGGCCGCCTTCTCGAGATCGGTCTTGGGGAGGAAGAACACGGCGCGCAGCAGGGGCGGCGCCGCGATGAACAGCACGATGAGCGACTGGACCACGAGCACGATGTCGACCGGGATCCCCTGAGCCTGCATCGAGAACGAGCCGGCCTTGAGGGCGCCGAACAGGATGCCGGCAGCGAACGTGCCCCAGGCGCGGCTGCGTCCCAGGAGGGCCACGGTGATCGCGTCGAAGCCGATGCCGGCGTCGATCGTCGCGCCGAAGCCGGTGGTCACGTTGCCCTGGATCTGGTTCATCGCCGCGAGGCCCGCGAGGCCCCCGGCGAACAGCATCGCGTACACGTAGAGGCGCTCGACGTTGATGCCCGCGGCGCGGGCGGCGTGCGGGTTCTCGCCGACGGCGCGCAGGCGCAGGCCGAGGCTGGAGCGCTCGATCAGCCACCAGACGAAGACAGTGGCGAGGAGGACGACCACGAAGCCCCAGTCCAGCGCCGGGAACAGCGGCCCGATGAGGTCGGGGAACTGCGCGGTGGTCGGCGTCGGCTTCGTCTGCGGCTGGTTGCTGCCCGCCATCTGCAGCAGGCCCGGGCTGCGGAGCGTCCACAGCAGCAGGTAGAAGGCGACGTAGTTGAGCATGATCGTGAGGATCACCTCGTGGGCGCCGGTCTTGGCCTTCAGGAGGCCGACCAGACCGCCCCACAGCGCCCCGCCGACGATGCCGGCGATGAGGGTGAGCGGAAGGTGGATCCACATCGGGAGGCTGAGGTTGAACGCGAACAGGCCCGCGAACAGCGCGCCGATGAGCATCTGGCCGCGCGCGCCGATGTTGAACAGGCCCACCCGGAAGGCGAGCGCCACGCCGAGACCGGCGGCGATGAGCGGAGCGGCGAAGCCGAGCGAGTTGGTCAGCGGTCGGATCTGCGCCTCGAACGACGGGGCGCGCGTGTTGAACACGGCGCCGCGGAACAGCGCCTCGTAGCCGTTGTAGACGGCGTTCCAGATGGCGGTGAGGGTGTCGGTGGGGCGCGAGAAGAAGTAGCCCGCCGCCGCCTGCACCTCCTCGTTGGTGATGGCGATCAGCACGCCGCCGACGAGCATCGCGAGGACGATCGCCAGCAGCGTCGTGAACGCGCTGCCGCGCAGCAGCTCCTTGATGAAGACGTTCGACCGGGGTGGCTCGGGCACCTGCTCCCCGGTGAGAGGCCCGCCTGCCGGGGGCAGCTGCGGGTCGGCGGGACGCGCCGCGTCGGCGGCGCCGGGCGTCGAGCCGCTCATGCGGCCACCTCCGGGTCGGTTGCGCCGGCCATCATCAGGCCGAGGGTGTCTCGGGGGGTGTCGCCGGGCACGATGCCCACGACGGTGCCGCGGTACATCACGGCGATGCGGTCGGCGAGGGCGGTGACCTCGTCAAGCTCGGTGGAGACGACGACGACCGGGATGCCGGCGTCGCGCGTCTCGATGATGCGCTTGTGGATGAACTCGATGGAGCCGACGTCGACGCCGCGCGTCGGCTGGGCGGCCACGAGGAGCTTCAGATCGCGGCTCATCTCCCGCGCGATGACGACCTTCTGCTGGTTGCCTCCCGACAGCGTGCCGGCGGAGGTCTCGGGGCCCTGCGTGCGGATGTCGTACTCCGTGATGCGCGCCCGGGCGAACTCGTCGAGCGGGCCGCGGAGGATCGTGCCGAAGCGAGAGAAGTCCGCGTCGCTCGACCGGTCGAGGATCAGGTTCTCGGCGACCGAGAAGCCGCCGACCAGGCCGTCCTCCGTGCGGTCCTCGGGGACGAACCCGACACCGGATTCGAGGATGCCGCGCACGCTCTTGCCGACGAGTTCCTGGCCGTCCAGGCGGATCGACCCTTCGGTGCGGGCGGCGAGGCCGACGATGGCCTCGACCAGCTCGGTCTGCCCGTTGCCCTGCACGCCGGCCACCGCGAGCACCTCGCCGGGGCGCACGTCGAAGCTGACGCCGTCGACGACGATCGCACCCGAGGTGGTGAGCACACGGAGGTCTCGCACCTCGAGTCCGCCGCCCCGGGTCTGCGGCGGATCCTTGTGGACGGTGAGCTCGACAGCGCGACCGACCATGAGCGAGGCGAGCTCGGCGTTGGTCGCCGTCGGCGACGCCTCACCCACGACCTTGCCGAGCCGGATGACGGTGATGCGGTCGGCGACCTCGCGGACCTCGCGGAGCTTGTGGGTGATGAAGACGATCGAGGTGCCCTCGTCGCGGAGCTGGCGCATGATCGTCATGAGCTCGTCGGTCTCCTGTGGCGTGAGCACGGCGGTGGGCTCGTCGAAGACGAGCACCTTCGCGTCGCGCGAGAGCGCCTTGATGATCTCGACGCGCTGCTGAACCCCGACGGGAAGATCGCCCACGAGCGCATCCGGGTCGATCTGGAAGCCGAAGCGGTCGGCGACCTGCCGCACGTGCTGCCGCGCCTTCGCCAGGTCGAGACGGCCGAGACCCTTGGTCTCCTCGTGGCCGAGCATGACGTTCTCCGCGACGGTGAACACGGGGATCAGCATGAAGTGCTGGTGGACCATGCCGATGCCGGCGGTCATCGCGTCGCCCGGGCCGCGGAAGTGCTGGACGACGTCGTCCAGCAGGATCTCGCCCTCGTCGGCGCGGTACAGGCCGTACAGCACGTTCATCAGCGTGGACTTGCCCGCGCCGTTCTCGCCGAGGAGGGCATGGATCTCCCCCGGCTGGACCACGAGATCGATGTGGTCGTTGGCGACGAGGCTGCCGAATCTCTTCGTGATTCCGCGGAGCTCGAGCTTCATATCAGCACCCTATCCGGCACCCGCTCCCCCGCGGGAGGGCACCATCGACGTTCTGCGAACGGCACTCGGGGCGGGCCGCTGACGCAGGCCCGCCCCGAGTGGTGATCGGTCAGATCACGGGGAGTTGGACGACTCCACCATGATGTCGCCGGCGATGATCGACGCCTGCAGGGCGGCGATCTCGTCGAGCAGCCCGTCGGGCAGCTGCGACTCGAAGTCGTGGAAGCTCGAGAGCTTCACGCCCTCGTTCTCCAGCGTGCCGACGTAGGGCGCCGGGTCGAAGTCGCCCGCGGCGGCCGCGATGGTCGCGTCGTGCACGGCGACGTCGATCGCCTTCATGATCGAGACCAGCGTGACGTCGGTGACGCTCGTGTCGGCCACGGCGAGGTCGCTGTCCACACCGAGCATGACGGTGTCGGTGCCGCCGTCGGCGATGGCTGCCGCCGCGCTCTGGTAGATCGGGCCGCCGACGGGGAGGATGACGTCCACGCCCTGGTCGAGGACCGACTGCGCGGTCTGCTTGGCGGTGTCGTTGGCGTCGAAGCCGCCGGTGAAGGCGCCCTCCTGCGTGGCGGCGTCCCAACCGAAGACCTGGACGTCGGCGCCCTTGTCCTCGTTGTACTTCTCGACACCCAGCTGGTAGCCGTCCATGAACACGGCGACCGACGGGATCTGCATGCCGCCGAAGGTGCCGACCTTGTTCACGCCGGACTCGGCCGACCAGGCAGCGGCGGCGTAGCCGCCGAGGTACGCGGCCTCGGCCGTGTTGAAGACGAGCGGCTTGATGTTCGGCGCGTCGGGGGCACCGTCGTAGACCGGGTTGCCGTCGTCGTCGACCGTGGTGCCGTCGGCGTAGTCGTCGATGATCGCGAAGTCGATCTCGGGGTTGGCCGTGGCGGCGGCGACGGTGGCCGCGGCGAGCTTGAAGCCGACCGCGATGATCAGCGTGCAGCCCTCGGAGACGGCGGTGGTCATGTTCGGCGCGTAGTCGTTGTCGTTGGTCGACTCGAACTCGAGCGGCTCGACGCCCAGCTCCTCGGCGGCCATGTCCATGCCGTTCTTCGCGGACTCGTTGAACGACTTGTCGTTCCAGCCGCCGGCGTCGGAGATCAGGCAGGGCAGGAAGCCCTCGACGACCTCGGGCGCCTCGGCGCCGGGGGTCGAGGGGGTGGCCTCGGGTGCGGTGCCGCAGCCGGCGAGGGCCGCGACGAGCAGCGCGGCGCCCGCGATACCCGCGAGCTTCTTGGTGGTCGAGATGGTCAAGTGTGCCTCCACGGAAGAGAACCCGCGGACTTCGCGGGTGTGCAGGATGAAGTTACCTATTGTGTCGACGGATTTGCACGCTGAGCAGGCCGGTTCAGGCGAATGGTTACAAAGACGCAATGAATCCGTCACGCTCGCGGCATCCTGCTCAATCGGACGCCCGCGACGGGTGCTCAGAGCACGTCGCCGCGACCGGTCAGCTTCAGTGCGTCGACGACGCCCTTGACCCGCTGGGCGTGCTCGCTGGTGGTCACCAGGAGCGCGTCGGGGGTGTCGACGACGACGATGTCCTTGACGCCGATCAGGCTGATCACCCGGGTGGTGTGACTGACGACGATCCCGCTCGCGGCGTCCGAGAGGATGCGCGCGTTCTCGCCCAGGATGGCCAGGTCGTTCTTGCGTCCACCGGAGTTGAGCTTCGCGAGGCTCGCGAAGTCCCCCACGTCGTCCCAGTCGAAGTGACCCGGCACCACCGCGAGCCGCCCGCGCTCGGCGGCCGGCTCGGCCACGGCATAGTCGATCGCGATCTTCGGCAGCGTCGGCCACACGCGGTCCACGACCGGTCCGCGCCGCTCGCGGTCGTCCCACGCCTCGGCGAGCTCGAGGAGCCCGGCGTGCAGCTCGGGCTGGTTGGCGGCGAGCTCGGCCAGCAGCACGTCCGCGCGGGAGATGAACATCCCCGCGTTCCACAGATAGTCGCGCGACTGCACGTACTCCTTCGCGGTCTCGAGGTCCGGCTTTTCGACGAACCGCTCGACCAGCGCGGCCTCGGGGGCACCCGCGACGGCGAGCATGTCGGCCTTCTTGATGTAGCCGAACCCGACGGAGGGCTCGCTGGGAGTGATGCCGATCGTGCAGATGTAGCCCTCGCGGGCGACGGCGACCGCCTGCTGCACGGCCCAGTGGAAGACGGGCAGCACCCGGATCACGTGATCGGCGGCGAACGACCCGATGATCACGTCGGGGTCGCGGCGGTGCAGGATCGCTGCCGCCAGCCCGATCGCCGCGGCGGAGTCGCGCGGCTCGGACTCCAGGAAGACGTTCTCATCGGGGATGCCGGGCAGCTGCGCCTCGACGGCGGCGCGGTGCGCACGCCCCGTCACCACGGCGATGCGGTCGTGCCCGGTCAGCGGCTCGAGCCGGTCCCAGGTGTCACGCAGCAGCGAGTGCCCCGACCCGGTCAGGTCGTGCAGGAACTTGGGCGCGTCGGCGCGGGACAGTGGCCACAGCCTGCTGCCCACTCCGCCGGCGGGGATGACGGCGTAGAAGTCCTCGATGGGGTCCACCATGTGTCGAGCGTACCGGCCGGCGCGCCGGCACCCCCGGGCGCATGCCCACTCCCTCCGAAAGAACGTGGTTTCCTGCCGATGTCTCGATATCGAGAGAACTTAGGCACACCTTCCTCGCCCGGTCCACGAGAGCCGATCTAGGATGAGAGAGCACCCGTGTGCGACGTCGGGGTCGGAAGCCCCAGGGATGTAGTCGTCCCCGCCGAGACGAGGTGCCGTTCACACCAAGGGAGGACGACCGTGTCCGCACCAGCACGCGTCACACCGTCGGTGGCCCAGACCACGTCCCGGACGCCGCGCGGCACCCTGTACCGCGGCAACGAGGGCATGTGGTCGTGGGTCCTGCACCGCATCACCGGCGTCGCCATCTTCTTCTTCCTGCTCGTGCACGTGCTCGACACGGCGCTCATCCGCGTCGCGCCCGACGCGTACGACGCGGTCATGAGCTCCTACAAGAACCCCGTGATGGGCCTCGGCGAGACCGTCCTCGTGGCGGCGATCGTCTACCACGCCTTCAACGGCCTGCGCATCATCGCGGTCGACCTGTGGCCGTGGGCGACCCGCCACCAGCGCCAGCTGTGGTGGGCCGTGCTGGTCCTCTGGGTGGTGACCGTCGGCGGCTTCGCCGCCCGCCACCTGCCGATCGTCTTCTCGACCATGGGAGGGGGGCACTGATGTCCGTCCAGGCTCCGAGCGCCGACCTCGCCGCCCCGCGCAGCGCCGCGCCCCGCAAGAAGGGCGCCAACCTCGAGAAGTGGGGCTGGATCTACATGCGCGTCTCGGGCGTGCTGCTGGTCGTGCTCATCTTCGGCCACCTGTTCGTCAACCTGATGCTCGGTGAGGGCATCCACGGCATCGACTTCGCCTTCGTCGCGGGCAAGTTCGCGAGCCCCTTCTGGCAGTGGTGGGACGTGCTGATGCTGTGGCTCGCCCTCATCCACGGCGCGAACGGCATGCGCACGATCATCAACGACTACGTCACCGGCCCGAAGGTGCGCACCACGCTCGTGTGGGCGCTGTGGATCACCGCCGGCTTCCTCATCCTCCTGGGCACGCTCGTCGTGTTCACCTTCGACCCGTGCATCCCCAACCTCAGCGACGGCAGCGTCCTGACCGAGATCTGCAAGGCATCCTGACTGTGACTACCGCGTACCCGGACGCCGTCGTGAAGGACGGCGTCCACTACCACCAGTTCGACATCGTCATCGTGGGCGCCGGCGGCGCCGGCATGCGGGCGGCGATCGAGGCGGGGCCCGGCGCGAAGACCGCCGTCATCACCAAGCTCTACCCCACCCGCTCCCACACCGGCGCGGCGCAGGGCGGCATGGCGGCAGCGCTCGCCAACGTCGAAGAGGACTCGTGGGAGTGGCACACCTTCGACACCGTCAAGGGCGGCGACTACCTCGTCGACCAGGACGCCGCGGAGATCCTCGCCAAGGAGGCCATCGACGCGGTCATCGACCTCGAGAACATGGGGCTGCCCTTCAACCGCACCCCCGAGGGCAAGATCGACCAGCGCCGCTTCGGCGGCCACACCGCCGACCACGGCAAGACCCCGGTGCGCCGCGCCTGCTACGCGGCCGACCGCACGGGCCACATGATCCTGCAGACGCTGTTCCAGAACTGCGTCAAGCTCGGCATCAACTTCTTCAACGAGTTCTACGTCCTCGACCTCATCACCGTCGGCGAGGGCAAGGCCACCCAGGTCGCGGGCGTCGTCGCGTACGAGCTCGCCACCGGCGATCTGCACGTCTTCCAGTCCAAGGCCGTCATCTTCGCCACCGGCGGCTTCGGCAAGATCTTCAAGACCACCTCCAACGCCCACACCCTCACCGGTGACGGCGTCGGCGTGATCTGGCGCAAGAAGCTGCCGCTGGAGGACATGGAGTTCTTCCAGTTCCACCCGACCGGCCTCGCCGGCCTCGGCATCCTCCTCACCGAGGGCGCCCGCGGCGAGGGGGCGATCCTGCGCAACGCCTCGGGCGAGCGCTTCATGGAGCGCTACGCCCCGACCATCAAGGACCTCGCACCCCGCGACATCGTCAGCCGCTGCATGGTGCAGGAGGTCGCCGAGGGCCGCGGCGCCGGACCGCACCGCGACTACGTGCTGCTGGACTGCACCCACCTGGGCGCCGAGGTCCTCGAGACCAAGCTCCCCGACATCACCGAGTTCGCCCGCACCTACCTGGGCGTCGATCCGGTCGTCGAGCCGGTCCCCGTGATGCCGACCGCGCACTACGCGATGGGCGGCATCCCGACCAACACCGACGCGGAGGTGCTGAGCGACAACACCACTGTCGTCCCGGGCCTCTACGCCGCCGGGGAGTGCGCATGCGTCTCGGTGCACGGCTCCAACCGCCTCGGCACCAACTCGCTCCTGGACATCAACGTGTTCGGCAAGCGCGCCGGCCGCAGCGCCGTCCAGTACGTGCAGACGGCGGACTTCGTGCCGCTCCCCGACGACCCCGCCGCCGAGGTGCGCGACCTGCTCGAGGGCCTGCGCCACAACCCGGGCGGCGAGCGCATCGCCGTCCTGCGCAAGACGCTGCAGGACGAGATGGACCGCAAGGCCCAGGTGTTCCGCACCGACGAGTCCCTCGGCGAGGTCCTCGACGTCATCGCCGACCTGCGCGAGCGCTACAAGAACGTCCACGTCGACGACAAGGGCAAGCGGTTCAACACCGACCTGCTCGAGGCCGTCGAGCTCGGCTTCCTGCTCGACATCGCCGAGGTCGTCGTCGTCACCGCGCGCAACCGCAAGGAGAGCCGCGGCGGCCACATGCGCGACGACTTCCCGACGCGCGACGACGAGAACTACATGCAGCACACGATGGCCTACCTCTCGGGCGACCCGCACTCGTCGCACGCCGAGGACCACATCCGCCTGGACTGGAAGCCCGTCGTCTTCACCAAGAACGAGGCCGGCGAACTGCGGTACCCGCCGCTGGAGAGGAAGTACTGAGATGACGCTCGTCGCCGATGCTCCGGGGACCGTGAACGAACCGGCTGCGAACGACACCGGCATCCAGTCGTTCCTCGTCACCTTCATCATCCGCCGCTTCGACCCCGAGACCGACAGCGAACCGCGCTGGGTGGACTACGACGTCGAGCTCTACTCGACCGACCGGGTGCTCGACGCGCTGCACAAGATCAAGTGGGAGGTCGACGGCTCGCTGACCTTCCGCCGCTCGTGCGCGCACGGCATCTGCGGATCGGATGCCATGCGCATCAACGGCCGCAACCGCCTGGCCTGCAAGACGCTGATCAAGGATCTCGACATCTCGCAGCCGATCTACGTCGAGGCCATCAAGGGCCTGCCGCTGGAGAAGGACCTCGTCGTCGACATGGAGCCGTTCTTCGCGTCGTACCGCGAGGTGCAGCCCTTCCTCATCGCGAACTCCACCCCGGAGCCGGGCAAGGAGCGCATCCAGTCGATCGTCGACCGTGAGGTGTTCGACGACACCACCAAGTGCATTCTCTGCGCCGCGTGCACGTCGTCCTGCCCCGTGTTCTGGACCGACGGCCAGTACTTCGGACCGGCGGCGATCGTCAACGCGCACCGCTTCATCTTCGACTCGCGCGACGACGCCGGCGATGTGCGCCTCGACATCCTCAACGACAAGGAAGGCGTGTGGCGCTGCCGCACCACCTTCAACTGCACCGAGGCGTGCCCGCGCGGCATCGAGGTGACCAAGGCGATCGCCGAGGTCAAGCAGGCCGTCCTCCGCGGACGGTGAGCGCGCGCGTCGCTACGCTGGACGCGTGAGCGAGGACCACAGGGGCGACCAGTCCGAGCCCTGGCGCGACCGCTGGGAGCAGTCGCCGCTGCGGGAGCGTCTCGACGAGCCCATCGAGCGGGCGACGCAGATCACCCGCCGCACGCTCGCCTGGTTCCCGATCCGCGTCTGGCGGCACTTCCTCCGCCACAACGGGTTCCTGCTGGCAGCCGCCATCAGCTACCAGTCGATCTTCGCGATCTTCGCCGTGCTCTATGTGGCGTTCGCCGTCGTGGGACTGTGGCTGGGCGGCAGCCAGTCGGCCATCGACGGCCTCGTCGGACTCATCAACTCCTACATCCCGGGACTGATCGGCCCCGAGGGGCAGGGTCTCGTCTCCGACGAGGCGGTGACGGAGATCGCCCAGGGCTCATCGAGCCTTCTCGCCGTCACCGGTGCCGTCGCGGTGATGGTGGCGATCTGGACCGCGATCGGGTTCGTCACCTTCACCCGGCGGGCCGTCCGTGACATCTTCGGGCTGCCGTTCGACTCCCGCAACTACCTGATTCTCAAGGCCCGCGACTTCGTCGCCGGTGCCCTCTTCGGCGCGGCGCTCGTGCTCGGCGCCGGACTCGGCTGGGCGGCGGGCGGCGCCGTCGACGTGCTGTTCCGGTGGCTCGGCGGCGACATCCTCTCGGCATGGGGCAGCGTGTTCAGCCGCCTGGCCTCGGTCGCCATCGCCTTCGTGATCAACTCCGCGGCCCTGGCCGCCCTCATCCGCCTGCTCACCGGGACCTCGCTGCCGTGGGCGCGCATCCTGCCCGGCGCTGCCCTGGGCGCCGGTGCCCTCGTCGTGCTCCAGCTCGCCGCAGGACTGCTCCTGTATTACACGCCGGCCAACCCGCTGCTGGCGACGTTCTCGGTGTTCATCGGCTTCCTCCTGTGGTTCCGCCTCGCGGGGATCGTGATCCTCGTCGCCGCCTCGTGGGTCGCCGTCTCCGCGCACGACCGCGACGTCCCCCTCGTCGAGGAGAGCGAGGAACAGCGCCGCGCGGCGGAACGCGATGCCCTCCTGCTCGCCGCGCGCGTCCGCGTGCGCGACGCCCACGTAGCCCGGGGGGCCGCCCCGTGGTGGGGGCGCTGGCGGGCCGGGCACGAGCTGCGCCGCGCGGAAGACGAGCTCGCGCGTCTGGAGGCGGACGTCGATCGCGCCGCGGGTGATCGGGCGCCGGGGCGCTGGCCCGCCTGAACGGCGCTGTCGGGGGCGCTCGCTAGGCTCGTCGGGTGACCCGCACGCTCCGCATCGCCTCCGTCAACGTCAACGGCATCCGCGCCGCCGCGCGCAAGGGGATGCACCCGTGGCTCGAGACGGCCGGGGTCGACATCCTCACCCTGCAGGAGGTGCGCGCGCAGGCCTCGGACCTCGCCGCCGCGCTGCCCGGCTGGCACATCGTCGGCGACGAGGCGCTCGCGAAGGGGCGCGCCGGCGTCGCGATCGCGGCACGGGAACCGCTGGACATCTGGCGGATCGACCTCGGTGCCGATGCCGAGGAGCTCGACACGCGCGGACGCTGGATCGAAGCCGACATCGCGGTGGACGGCGAGACGGTCACCGTCGTGAGCGCCTACGTGTTCACCGGTGAGGCCGACACCCACAAGCAGGTGGCCAAGTACGCGTTCCTCGACGCGATGGAGCGCCGGATGCCCGCGCTGGGCGAGCTCGCGGTGATCACCGGCGACCTCAACGTCGGGCACCGCGAGCTCGACATCCGCAACTGGCGCGGCAACGTGAAGAAGGCGGGCTTCCTCCCCCGCGAGCGGGCGTACTTCGATCGCTTCACCGGGCCTGCGGGCGAGGACGTCGTGGGCGTCGACGGCACGGCGGGACCCGGGCTCGGCTGGGTCGACGTGGGCCGGCGCTGGGCGGGCGAGGTCGACGGCCCCTATACCTGGTGGTCGAGCCGCGGGAAGGCGTTCGACACCGACACCGGCTGGCGCATCGACTACCACCTCGCGACGCCGCGCCTGGCCGAGCGAGTGACCGACTACCGGGTGGTGCGGGCCCCGTCGTGGGACACCCGGTGGAGCGATCACGCGCCCGTCGTCGCCGACTACGCCTTCGGCGAGCGCTGAGGGCTCCGGACCGCTTCCTCCTCCCGCGTTCACCCGACCGGGAGGAGCTGCTGATGGCGACGGGCGAGGGCGAGCCAGGTGCGGACGACAGTGTCGGGGTTCAGGGAGATCGATCCGATCCCGCGTTCGACCAGCCACTCGGCGAAGTCCGCGTGGTCGGACGGGCCCTGCCCGCAGATGCCGATGTACTGGCCGCGCCGCACGCACGCGTCGATCGCGAGCCCGAGAACGCGCAGGACCGCGGGGTCGCGCTCGTCGAACCCGGCGGAGACGAGTGCCGAGTCCCGGTCGAGGCCGAGCATGAGCTGCGTCATGTCGTTCGAGCCGATCGAGAAGCCGTCGAACACGTCGAGGAACTCGTCGGCCAGCAGAGCATTGGACGGGATCTCGCACATCATGATCACCTCCAAGCCGTTCTCGCCACGGCGCAGACCGTTCTCGGCCAGCAGCGCCACCACGTCGCGGGCTTCGGTGAGCGTGCGCACGAACGGCACCATCACCTTCACGTTGGTCAGTCCCATCTCCTCTCGGACGAAGCGCAGCGCGTCGCACTCCATGCGGAAGCACGCGGCGAAGTCGGGCGACACGTATCGTGACGCGCCCCGCCAGCCGATCATCGGGTTCTCCTCGACGGGCTCGTAGCGGTCGCCGCCCAGGAGCCCGGCGTACTCGTTCGACTTGAAGTCGCTCAGCCGCACGATCACCGGCTCCGGCGCGAAGGCGGCGGCGATCATCGAGACACCCTCGGCGACCCGCCGGACGAAGTACTCGCGCGGGCTCGCGTAGGCGGCGGTGCGGTGATCGATCTCGGAGCGCAGCGGCTCGGGGAGACCGTCCCGCTCCAGCAGCGCCCGCGGGTGGATGCCGATCTGGCGGTTGATGATGAACTCCAATCGCGCGAGGCCCACGCCGCGGTGAGGCAGTCGGGAGAATCCGAACGCCTGGTCCGGCGTTCCGACGTTCATCATGATCCGCACCGGCAGCGGAGGCATCGCATCGAGCCTCGTCTCCTCCTCGGCGAAGGCGAGCCTGCCCGCGTAGACGACGCCGTCGTCGCCTTCGGCGCACGAGACGGTCACCTCGGCGCCATCGCGGAGCGCCCGCGTCGCGTAGCCCGTGCCGACCACCGCCGGGATGCCGAGCTCGCGCGCGATGATGGCAGCATGGCAGGTGCGCCCCCCTCGGTCGGTGACGATCGCCGAGGCCTTCGCCATGATGGGCTCCCAGTCCGGGTCGGTCATATCGGCGACGAGCACATCACCCGCCTGAAACCGATCCATGTGCGCGATGCTGTCCAGCACCCGCACGGGTCCGGCGCCGATGCGCTGTCCGATCGCCCGCCCCGTGATGAGCGTCTCGCCGCTCTCGGCGAGGACGTAGCGGGTGAGAACGGCGCCGCCCTCGCGTGAGACCACGGTCTCCGGCCGCGCTTGGAGGATGTACAGCAGACCGTCGACCCCGTCCCGGGCCCACTCGATGTCCATCGCGCGCTCGTAGTGCTCCTCGATCACCAGCGCCTGGCGCGCGAGTTCCTCCACCTCGGCATCGGTGATGCTGAAGCGGATCCGCTCGCGCGGGTCGACGTCGACGAAACGCGTCGAGGCCCCCACCTGGACGTCGTCGGCATAGCGCATGGCAACCGCCTTCTCCCCCAGCTGACGCTTCAGGATCGCGGGGCGTCCGGCGCGCAGCGCGGGCTTGTAGACGTAGAACTCATCGGGGTTGACGGCTCCCTGCACGACCGCTTCCCCCAGCCCGTACGCGCTCGTGATGAAGACCGCCTGATCGAACCCGGACTCGGTGTCGACAGTGAACAGGACCCCCGACGCCCCGATGTCCGAGCGGACCATTCGCTGGATGCCCGCCGAGAGGGCGACGTCGGCGTGGTCGAAGCCGTTGTGCACCCGGTACGCGATGGCACGGTCGTTGTAGAGCGAGGCGAACACCTCATGCACCGCGGCGAGCACGTTCTCGAAGCCGCCGATGTTGAGGAAGGTCTCCTGCTGACCGGCGAAGGACGCATCGGGGAGGTCCTCGGCGGTCGCGCTGGAACGCACCGCCCAGGTGACACCGTCGGGGTCGGGGTCGCCGGCCAGCAGTTCCGCGAACGCGTCGCGGATGTCGCGCTCGAGGCCCGCGGGGAACGGCTGCGCCGCGATCCAGCCCCTGACCTCCGCCCCGACGCGGGCCAGTTCGGCCACGTCGGAGATGTCCAGGACGCCGACGGCCGCCTGGATGCGCTCCGCCAGGCCGTCTTCGGCGAGGAACGCACGGTACGCGTCGGCGGTCGTCGCGAACCCGCCCGGCACCCGGACGCCGGCACCGGTCAGCGCGGAGACCATCTCCCCCAGCGATGCGTTCTTGCCGCCGACCTGCGGCAGATCTGCCATGCCGATGTCGTGGAACCACAGGATGTTGTTCATCTCACTCACCTCGTACCTTCTCGTTCGCTTCGAACCAAGCCGTCACGTCCGCAGCTTCATCGTCTGCAGGATGACGGCGGACATCTCCTCGACGCTCTTGGTCGAGGAGTTCAGAAAGGGGACGCCCGCGCGCCGGTAGAGCTCTTCCGCGCGGCGCAGCTCGAGGGCGCACTGGGCCAGGCTCGCGTAGCGAGACCCCGGGCGGCGCTGCGAGCGCACCTCGGTGAGCCGGCGGCGCGTCGTGGTGAGCCCGAAGCAGCGCGCGGAGACGCCGGCAAGCGGCCGGGGCAGCGACTCGGTGGGGAAATCGTCATCGGTCAGCGGGTAGTTCGCCACGAGCAGTCCGTACTGCAGAGCGAGATACATCGTCGTCGGAGTCTTGCCGCACCTGCTCGGCGCGACGATGATCACATCGGCGAGATCGAGCGCGCGCAGACTCTGCCCGTCGTCGTGCTCGATCGCGTACTCGACGGCGCGCATGCGCCGGTGGTATTTCTCCAGGTCGCCGAGGCCGTGGTACGCGCCCGGCAGCTCGGTGGACCGCACCCCGAACGCCTGCTCCAGGCGGGCAAGCGGGCCGCCCAGCAGGTCGATCACCAGCGCGGGCGCGTCGGCGAGCCGGGAGCGCAGCGACGCCCGTTTGATGGTGGTGAACACCACCGGCGCGAGCCCGGCCGCGGCGGCCCTGCCCACCTCGGCGAGCACCTCCTCCACGCGGACTGCGCCGTCCACGAAGGGGAGGGTGTGATGCTCGACGTCGACGCCGGGGAAGTTGGCGAGGAGGGCGCTGCCCAAGGTCTCCGCCGTGATGCCGGTGGAGTCGGAGACGAAGAACGCGGCCCACCGCTCTCGCGGCGCACTCCGTCCGGGGCTCTCGTCACCGAGTGCCCCCGTCATCGTCGTCCGTCGATCGTCCATGATCGTGCCGGTGGGCCCAGCAGACATCGCTGGTCCGGACATCGCTGGTCTGGACATCGCTGGTCCACCAGATCCCACGCTACGACTCGTCGCAGGGGCGCGCCGGGCCCCGGGCCGTGAATATCCGCCCGGCGCGCACGCCCGTAGGATTGGGAGGTGAGCAAACCCCGCCTGTACTCCGGAATGCAGCCCTCGGCCGACTCCCTCCAGATCGGCAACTACATCGGGGCGCTCATGCAGTGGCGCGATCTGCAGCAGGCCTACGACGCGTTCTTCTCCGTCGTCGACCTGCACGCGCTCACGCAGCCCAACGATCCGTCGGAGCTGCGGGAGAAGACCCGCCGCACGGCGGCGCAGTACATCGCCGCCGGCATCGAGCCCTCGAAGTCGACGCTCTACGTGCAGTCGCACGTGTCGGCCCACGCCGAGCTGCAGTGGATCCTCTCGACGCTGACGGGCTTCGGCGAGGCGGGCCGCATGACCCAGTTCAAGGACAAGTCGCAGCGTTACGGCACGGATGCGACCAACGTGGGCCTCTTCACCTACCCGGTGCTGATGGCCGCCGACATCCTGCTGTACCAGACCGACATCGTGCCCGTCGGCGACGACCAGAAGCAGCACGTCGAGCTCACCCGCGATCTCGCCGAGCGCTTCAACTCGCGCTACGGGACGGCGTTCACGGTGCCGATGCCCGTCATCCAGAAGGACACGGCGCGCATCTACGATCTGCAGATGCCGACGGCGAAGATGTCCAAGTCGGCGGAGTCCGACGCGGGCGTCCTGTGGCTGCTCGATGACCCGTCCGTCTCGGCGAAGAAGATCATGCGCGCCGTGACCGATTCCGAGGGGTCGGTGCGCTACGACCGCGAGGCCAAGCCGGGCGTGTCCAACCTGCTCGTGATCTACGCCGCGCTGACCGGGCGACAGATCGGCGCGATCGAGGACGAGTACGCGGGTCGCGGATACGGCGATTTCAAGAAGGGGCTGGCCGAGGTCGTCGTGAACGAGTTCGGTCCCGTCCGGGAGCGCGCCCTCGAGCTGCTCGCCGATCCGGCCGAGCTCGACCGCGTGCTGGCCGCCAACGCCGCCCGCGCCGACGAGGTCGCCGACGCCACGCTCGCCGACGTGTACGACAAGGTGGGCCTGCTCCGCCGCGTCTGACGCGCTCGCGCTCGGCCGGTCCGCGCGGCGCTGCGGAGGAGATCCGCGCAGCGGAGGGCGATCCGCCGGGATTCCCCCTCCGAACCGTGGATCGCCTCCGTACGGACGGCGCGACGGGCGGACGAGGAGGGTGCCGCGCCGCTAGGGTCGGGGCATGCGACCGGTTACCCTCCACACCGATCGCCTCGAGCTCTCCGTCCCCACGGCCGGAGACGTCGATGCGATCTTCGCCGCCTGCCAGGACCCTGACGTCCAGCGCTACACGACGGTGCCGACGCCGTACCGACGCGAGCACGCCGAGGGCTTCGTCGAGAAGGCGGCGGCTTGGTGGGAGGCGGGCAGCGAGACGACGTGGGCCGTCCGCCGGGACGGCGTGCTATCGGGAATGGTCGGGCTTCACCGGCTCGGTCGTGGCGACGGCGAGCTCGGCTACTGGATGACCGCCGCGGCACGAGACCAGGGTCTGCTCACCGAGGCCGCACGCGCCGTCGTGGATTGGGGCTTCTCCCCCGACGGCCTCGGGCTCGCGCGCATCGAGTGGCGCGCGGTGACCGGCAACGTCCCCTCGGCACGCGCCGCTCGTGCGCTGGGCTTCCGCTACGAGGGCCTGCTGCGCCAGGCGCTCCTGCACAGCACGGGACGACGCGACGACGCGTGGATCGCCGGGCTTCTCCCGGGCGATGACCGCACGCCTCAGGAGTGGACCGTCCTCGCTGCCTGACGGCGGGTCGGTCGTCAGTGGCAGGATGGCGTCATGCCCGAGATGCCGGAAGTGCAGGGTCTCGTCGACTTCCTCGACGCACGACTGAAGGGGCTCGCCGTGACGAAGGTCACGGTCGCCAACATCGCCGCTCTGAAGACCTACGATCCGCCGATCGACACCCTGAAGGGCGCATCGATCACGGGGGCGCACCGGCACGGCAAGTTCGTGGATGTGTCGACCGATGCCGCCGGTGACACAGGCGTGCCGCACCTCATCTTCCATTTGGCGAAGGCCGGGTGGCTGCGGTGGTACGACGAGCTGCCGGCCACCGTGATCCGTCCGGGCAAGACGCCGATCGCCCTGCGCGTGGGCTTCGACGACGGGTCCGGCTTCGACCTGACGGAGGCGGGCACGAAGAAGTCCCTCGCCGTGTACGCCGCCCGGCGCCCGGAGGATGTGCCCGGGATCGCGCGCCTCGGACCCGATCCCCTCGATCCGGGGTTCACCCGTGACACCCTCGCCGGGCTGCTGGCGGGCCGGCGCACGCAGATCAAGGGCGTGCTGCGCGACCAGTCGGTCGTCGCGGGGATCGGCAACGCCTACTCCGACGAGATCCTCCACGCCGCGAAGATGTCACCGTACGCGCTGGCGGCGACGCTCGACGATGCTGACATCGACCGGCTGTTCGCCGCCACGCGGGAGACGCTGACCGACGCGGTCGCCACGGCATCGGGCAAGCCGCCGGCAGAGCTGAAGGATGCGAAGCGCCGCGGCATGGCCGTCCACGGCCGCCGTGGTGAGGTCTGCCCGGTGTGTGGCGACGTGGTGCGGAGCGTCTTCTTCGCCGACAACAGCCTCGAGTACTGCGCGACGTGCCAGACCGGCGGCAAGATCCTCGCCGACCGGCGCCTGTCCCGCCTGCTGAAGTAGCGTCCGGCGGTCCTCCGGCGCGCGGCACAGCGTTCGGTGGGCAGTCGTTGTCGCGTCAGCAGCGGAATGCCGACGACGACTGTCACCTGTTCGCCGCCTCGCGGTAGGACGGCCCAGGCCGGGTCAGCCGGTGGTCCCCATGAGGATGCGCGCGTCGTCGTCGACCCAGTCGATGGACTTGGTGACGGCCTTCTTCCACTGCCGGTAGCGGCGAGCGCGCTCGTCGGCATCCATCTGCGGCTCGAAGCGGGCGCCCTCGCGCCAGTGGGTGCGCAGTTCGTCGCGATCGCGCCAGACCCCCACCGCGAGCCCGGCCGCGTAGGCGGCGCCGAGCGCGGTCGTCTCGATGACCTCCGGCCGGACGACGGGGATGCCCAGGATGTCGGCCTGGAACTGCATGAGCACGTCGTTGCGGGTCATTCCGCCGTCGACGCGCAGCTCATCGAGGGTGTGCCCCGAGTCGGCCTGGACGGCCTCGATCACGTCGCGGGTCTGGAAAGCGGTGGCCTCCAGCGCCGCGCGCGCGATGTGCGCTTTCGTCACGTATCGCGTGAGACCGACGAGGGCACCGCGCGCGTCGGGCCGCCAATACGGGGCGAACAGTCCCGAGAAGGCGGGCACGAAGTAGGCGCCCCCGTTGTCGTCGACGCTCGCGGCGAGCGTCTCGACCTCTTCGGAACTGCGGATGATGCCGAGGTTGTCGCGCAGCCACTGCACCAGGGAGCCGGTGACGGCGATCGACCCCTCCAGCGCGTAGTGCGCGGGCTCGTCGCCGCAGCGGTACGCGACGGTCGTGATGAGCCCGGCACGCGATCGCACGATCTCGGTGCCGGTGCCCACGAGCAGGAAGTTGCCGGTGCCGTAGGTGTTCTTCGACTCTGCCGCGTCGAACGCGGTCTGCCCGAAGGTGGCCGCCTGCTGGTCGCCGAGGATGCCGGCGATCGGCACGCCCGCGAGCGCCGCGGGGCGGGCCACCTCGCCCACCACCTCGGAGGACGAACGGATCTCGGGCAGCATCGCGCGCGGGACGCCCCAGACCTCCAGCAGCTCGTCGGACCAGTCGAGGGTCCGCAGATCCATGAGAAGCGTGCGGCTGGCGTTGGTGACGTCGGTGACATGGATGCCGCCGTCCACCCCGCCGGTGAGGTTCCACACCACCCAGCTGTCGGGGGTGCCGAAGAGCAGATCGCCGGCCTCGGCGGCCGCCCGCGCACCGTCGACGTGGTCCAGGATCCAGGCGAGCTTGGAGGCGGAGAAGTAGGTCGCCAGCGGAAGCCCGGTCTGCTCGGCGAAGGCGTCGACTCCCCGGGCGGCGATCATGCGGTCCACCGCCGGCTGGGTGCGGGTGTCCTGCCAGACGAGCGCGTTGTGGACGGGCTCGCCGGTGCGGCGGTCCCAGACGACGACCGTCTCGCGCTGGTTGGTGACGCCGACGGCCGCGATGTCGGATGCCGCCAGCGAGGCGTCCGCGAGGGCCTGGGCGAGCACCCACTCCGTGTTGGTCCAGATCTCGGCCGCGTCGTGCTCGACCCGACCGGCGCGCGGGAAGATCTGCTCGTGCTCGCGCTGGGCGGTCGTGACGATCGCCCCCGCGTGGTCGAAGACGATCGCGCGGGTGGAGGTCGTCCCCTGATCGAGGGCGATCACGTGGCTGGACATCGTCGTCTCCTCATCGGATCGGGCGCGAGAGCGCGCCGGCACACGGATGCTGCCACGCTACCGCGTCACGCTGTCGACCCGGTCGGACGGTGACGGTTCGGCGGCGCGCACCGCCGCCAGCCCGCGGGCCACCTCGGTCGCCTGACGCTCGGCGTCCCATCCCAGCACCGGCGCCACCGTCGCCGCGATCTCGGCGGCGACCTCGGGGGTGGCCCGCCCGAGGAAGGCGATGCTGGTGCGACGCTGGAGGATGTCGTCGAGATGGACGACCTGCTCCGTCCGGGCGAGGTGGCGGAGCTCATCCGTGCTGTACTCCGGCGCCGTCGTGAGCGGCCGGTCGTCCTCGCCCAGCGCCGCGACGACCTCGGCGGCGACCGTGCCGTAGCGATCGAGCAGGCGCGCGGCCCGCTCGTTCCCCACGGTCGCTGCGTAGGGCGCGACCCACTGGCGGCGTGCGCGCTCGGTCGTCGGATAGCCGGCGCCGCCGCCGATCGGCAGCCCCTTCGTGGTGCGCCGCCGCGGCACGGAGAGGAGCTCCAGCACGCGGTCGGCGAGGTGCGCCGCCGACGCCCGGAAGGTCGTCCACTTGCCCCCCACGAGGCTCAGCACCGCAGCACCGGTCGATCCCCCGAGTCGCTCCGACTCGATGCGGTAGTCGCGGGAGACGAAGCCCGGCGCCAGGTCGCCGTGCCCGGGAAGCGGCCGCACGCCCGCGAAGCGGTGGACGATCTGCGAACGGTCGACGGCGATGCCGGGGAAGACATGCCCGATGAGGTCGAAGAAGTAGTCGACCTCCGCCTCGGTGCACACGATCGGGTCGGCCATGTCGTGCTCGAGGTCCGTCGTTCCCACCAGCACCCGCCCCTTGAGCGGGTAGATGAGGACGATCCGGCCGTCGGAGTGCTCGAAGAAGAGCTCCCGCCCGCCGGTCGCGGCCAGGAGCTCATCGTGGTCCAGGACGATGTGCGACCCCTTCGTGCCGCCCATGTAGTGGGTGGGGTCGCCGAGGGCGAGGTTGGTGAGATCGGTCCAGGGGCCGGACGCGTTGACGACGACGGACGCGGTGAAGGGGAACTCCTCGCCGTCCTCGCCGCGCAGGACCACCTTGCCGTCGTCGACGCCGACGGCGGCCGTGTAGTTCGCAGCGCGGGCGCGGTCACCGCCGGCGGCCGCGCCGTCGCGCAGCACGTCGAGGGCGAGGCGCTCGGGATCGTGCAGCGACGCATCCCAGTACGTGGCGGTGTAGCGCACGCCCGGGTTCAGCTCGGGCAGCTGCTCCAGCGAGCGGCGGCGCCCGTGGAAGGTGTGACGCGGAACGCGACTGCGTCCCATCAGTCCGCCGCCCCCGGAGAAGGAGTCGTAGATCACCAGCCCGATCTTGATGAGCGCCGCCCCGCGTTCGCGGTGCGCGCCCCCGCCGTGGCGGAGGAACCGCAGCGGCGCCGAGAGGATGCCGGAGAAGGTCGAGTAGATGGGGATCGTCGTCTGCAGCGGGCGCACGTAGTGAGGGGCGATGCGCAGGAGGTCGTTGCGCTCGGTGACCGCTTCGTGGACGAGGCGGAACTCGCCGTTCTCGAGGTAGCGGATGCCGCCGTGGATCATGTGGCTCGAGGCCGCCGAGGCCCCGGAGACGAAGTCACGCCGTTCGACGAGGGCGACATCGACACCCTGCAGCGCCAGATCGCGGAACGTCGCAAGGCCGTTGATCCCGCCTCCGATGATCAGCACGTCCGCGTACGGGCGCTCCCGCAGCGCGGCGATTCCGGTCGGTGCCTGCGTGGTGCTCATGATGCGTCCTTCCCCTGCCTCCAGGCTACGTGGCTCTCCGGTGGGTGGGCTGTGTGGCGCACCCGCACCACCACGGCGCCGCCGGGCGCCAGCAGCGGCATGGCGAGGAGTCCCTCCGCCAGGGCGGCGCCCGACAGGCGAGCCCCACGTGAGAACCACGGCGGCGCAGCGTCCTGAAGCGCGGTCGATTCTCCGAGCTCCGCGACCTCGACCCGGTAGGACAGCGACGGATCGAGTCCGGGGACGGCCAGCGGCGGCACGATCGCCGCGCCCGGGCGGTCGAGGACGGCGTAGCAGAACACCCCCTCGCGACGGTCCGCACTCACGACGCCGTGGACGAGCACGCCGTCGGCGACATCGGCGCGGACCACACGGCCGGTGTGCAGGAGCGGGCGCAGCGCGCGGTGCACCGCGATCCCCCGGCGAAGGCCCTCGCGCTCGTCGTCGGACAGCCGCGTGAGGTCGGACTCGATCCCCGCATGCAGGAACAGCGCCGTTGCGAGGCGGAAGGACAGATCGCTCACCCGGCCCGTCGTGTGCGCCCGCGCGTCGCCGACGTGCGAGCCCAGGTGCTCGGGCGGGATCAGGATCCCGGTCCAGCGCTGGATGTGCTGACGTTCGAGCGGATCATTGGTGTCGCTCGGCCAGAAGCGCTCGACGCGCCGCAGCATCTCGAGGTCGATGCGGGCGCCGCCCGACGCGCACGACTCGATCTCGACGGTCGGGTGTGCGGCGCGCAGCGCGTCGATGAGCCGGTAGAGCGCTCGCACCTGACGCCGCGTGTCGGGCACGAGGAGGTCGCGGTTGTGGTCCCACTTGAGGGCGGCGATGGGATAGCGGCGCAGGAGGGCGTCGAGCCTGTCGTGTACATGCGTCCAGGCATCGGGATGGTCGAGATCGAGCACGTGCTGCCATCGCCAGGTCACCGCCGGCGGCGCCGTGAGCATCCACTCCGGATGCGCACGCGCCAGATCGGAGTCCGCACTGACCATCTCGGGCTCGACCCACAGGCCGAACTCCATCCCGGCGCCGTGGACGCGGGAGATGAGCGGGTCCAGGCCCTCGGGCCACTTCGCCTCGTCCACCTCCCAGTCCCCGAGCGCGCGCCGGTCATCGGTGCGACCCCGGAACCAGCCGTCGTCGAGCACGAACCGCTCCACGCCGACCTCGGCGGCGCGGTCGACGAGCGGCGCGAGCCGGTCGAGCGAGTGGTCGAAGTAGACCGCCTCCCAGGTGTTGAGCGTGACCGGACGAGGACGGAGCGCGCCCTCCGGGTACCGGTCACCCACCCACGACCTGACCCACGGGTGGAAGCGGTCGGAGAGTCCGTCGATGCCGGCGCCGGACCACGTCGCCACCAGCGTGGGCGAGGTGTAGCCCTCCCCCGGCGCGAGCGTGAGGTCGTCGAGGACCTCCCCCGCCGCGCACACCGTCGCGCCGAGCTCGGAGCGCTCGAACCACAGCCGCTTGTCACCGCTCCACGCCAGATGGAGGGCCCACACCTCCCCGTCGCGGAAGCCGAACCCGGGAACGCCCGCGAGCAGGAGGAACGGATCGTCGTGACCCCCGCGTCCGTGGCGCGTCTCGCGCAGCCACACGCCGACGCCGGGCTGCTGCCGCTGCGGCCGGCGCTCGGCGGCCCACCGGCCGTGGAAGTCGACGAGTTCGCGCGCCCGCCCGGGAAGCGGCAGGGAGAGGTCGGCCGTGCCGAGACGCACCGGGACGGCGCCGTCGTTTCGCACGGTGTGCGCGAGGAGCAGGACGCCCTCGTCGGTGAGCTCCCAGCGCGTGTCCACGTGCAGGTCGTCCCACGACGTGGTCGTCTCGACCACCCGATCGTCGCCCCGGCTGCGGGTGAGGGCGCCGGGGCCGCGCACCGCGTCGGCGGTGAGCACGGGGCGTCCGGTCCACCCGTCGGCGAGGGTCGGCAGCACGGAGACGCGCAGTGGCGCATCGACCGAACTCGGCGCGACGGCCGGCACGGCGGCGTCCGCCAGCGCGGTCAGGTCGGTGTCGGTGAGCGGGCCCAGATCGCGTCCCCAGTGGAGGACGGCGGGCGCCGCCGCGCCGCGGGTGTCGAGGATGAACCCGACGCCCGCGGCGCGGAGGTGATGGATCACGCTGGTCCTTACTCCGCCACGGGGATCGACTGGGCCTTGAGCGCCGCGATCGTCGAGGTCTGGCCGGCGGCCAGAGCTTCGGCGAGCGTACCCGACCCGGACACCGCGTTCTTGAAGCCGTCGGAGACATCCGCGTAGGTCTGGGTCATGGTGGGGCCCCAGACGAAGTCCGGGCTCACCTGTCCCGCAGCCTCCGCGAAGACCTCGTAGATCTTCTGCCCGCCGTAGAACTCGACGCCCTCCTGCAGGGCCGGAAGCTCCAGGCCCGCCGTGGTCGCCGGGTAGATCGCCGCCGTCGTGTTGAGCGAGGTCAGCGCTTCCTCGGAGGTGTTGAGCCACAGCGCGAACTTCGCCGCCTCGTAGAGGTGGTCGGTTCCGGAGAAGACGGCGATCGACGAGCCGCCCCAGTTTCCGGCGGCCGACTCGCCCGCCGTCCACTGCGGGGCCTGGGCGACCGACCACGAACCGGCCGTGTCCGGGGCGCCGCTGGCGATGGAGTTGGCACCCCACACGGCGGAGTTCCACGTCCAGACCTCACCGGAGTTGTAGGCGTTGTTCCACTCGTCGGTCCATGCCGGGTAGGTCGACACGAGGTCGTTCTCGATGAGGTCCTGCCAGTAGTCGGCGACCGTCGTCGACTCCGCTCCGGCGAGCTCGACCGTCCAGGCGTCGCCGTCGTTGGCGAACCACTGGCCGCCGGCCTGCCAGACGAATCCGGCGAACTGGTTGATGTCGGTCTGCGAGAAGTTGGTGATGTAGCCGCCGAGCTCGCGGATCTTCTCGGCCGCCGCCTTGTACTCCTCCCACGTGGTCGGCACCGGGATCTCGTTCTCCTCGAACAGGTCGCTGCGGTAGAACAGCGCCATCGGGCCGGAGTCCTGCGGGATGCCGTAGACCTCGTCCTCGGTGCCGAGAGTCACCTGTCCCCAGGTCCAGTCGACGAACTGATCCTTCGCGGCGACGACGTCTGCGCAGGCGCCGAGGTCTTCGAGTCCGTCCTGCACCCGGAAGTTCGGGAGCGCGTCGTACTCGATCTGGCCGAGGTCGGGCGCGTTGCCGGCTTCGAGCTGGTTGAAGAAGTTCTGGTAGGTGCCGGCGTTGCCCGAGGGCCCGGTCTGCACCTCGACCTGGATGTCGGGGTTCGCCTCGTTCCAGATCGCGACGGCATCCTCGATGCCGGGGATCCAGGACGTGAACGTGAGGGTGACGTCGCCCTCGGACGGCTCGCAGGCGCCGGCGGCGTCGCCGGTGTCGCCTTCGCCGCCGGAGGAGCAGGCCGCGAGCGCGAGGGCCAGGGTGGCAGCAGCCGCCACACCGGCTGCTCTCTTCATGTGTCGCATGATCTCTCTTTCTTGGTGGGACGTGCAGGGTTTCCGGCTGGTACCGGCCGGGTCAGGACTTCAGCGCTCCGGCGCCCAGACCCGAGCGCCAGTACCGCTGAAGAAGCAGGAAGGTGATGATGAGCGGGACGATCGACAGCAGGGCGCCGATGAGCACGAAGGTGCGCAGCTCCGGGAACTGGTTGATGGTCGAGTTCCACGCGTACAGGCCGTAGGTCACCGGGAACAGCTCCTCGCTGCGCAGCATGATGAGCGGCAGGAAGAAGTTGTTCCAGATGCCGACGAACTGGAAGAGGAACACCGTGATCAGTGCAGGGACCATCAGCCGGATCGAGACGGTGAAGAACGTGCGGATCTCGCCCGAGCCGTCGATCCGGCTGGCCTCGAGCAGCTCGTCGGGCACGCTGGCTTCGGCGAACACGCGAGCCAGGTAGACGCCGAACGGGCTGACGACGCTCGGCAGGAACACCGCCCAGAACGTGTTGGTGAGCTGCACCTGACTGAAGAGCAGGAAGAGGGGCAGAGCCAGCGCGGTCGCCGGCACGAGCACGCCGCCGAGCACCACGTTGAAGATCAGCTCGCGGCCGGGAAAGCGGTACTTCGCCAGCGCGTACCCGCACATGCCGGCCAGGAGCGTCGCCACCAGCGCTCCGCCCCCGGCGTAGCCGAGGCTGTTGAGGATCCAGCGCAGGTAGACGCCGCCGTCGTAGGACAGGAGGGCCGTGAGGTTCTCACCGAAGGCGAGGTCGGCGAACCACAGCGGGTTGGTCGTGAAGAGGTCCCCGCGGCTCTTGGTGGAGGCGACGAGCAGCCACCAGACCGGCACGAGGAAGTAGAGGGTGAAGACCCCCATGATGAGCATCGCCGCCGTGCGCGAGACGGGGTTCTCCCTCGGTCCGCGGGAGCGCGCCGTGCGAGCGTTCCGCCGCGTGGGCGCGGTGAGTTCTGCCGTGCGGCTCATGCGTCTGCCTTCCGTCGGGTGATGCGCAAGAAGGTGAACGACATCGCGAAGGTCGCCAGGGCGAGCACCACCGAGAACGCCGCCGCCAGGCTGACGTTCGGGATGGCCGACGTCGCGTAGATCGTCATGTTGGGCGTGTAGGTGCTGGTGACGGCGGAGCTGAACGAGCGGAAGACCTGGGGCTCTGCCAGCAGCTGGAGGGTGCCGATGATCGACAGGATGGCGGTGAGCACGAGCGAGGAGCGGACCATCGGGATCTTGATCGACCACGCGATCCGGAACTGCCCCGCCCCGTCGAGCCTCGCCGCTTCGTAGAGGTCGGTGGGGATCGCCAGCAGCGCGGAGTAGATGATCAGCATGTTGTAGCCGACGAACACCCAGGTGACGACGTTGGCGATCGCCCAGAGCACGAGGTCGGCGGAGAGGAAGTCGACCGAGCCGGTGAGGACAGCGAACGGCGAGAGGTTCGGCGAGTAGAGGAAGCCCCACATGATCGCCGCGATGACGCCGGGCACCGCGTAGGGGACGAAGAAGGCCAGCCGGAAGAACCGCCTGCCGCGCAGGAGCGGGGAGTCCAGCAGCAGCGCGAACACGAGTGCCAGCCCCAGCATGACGGGGACCTGCACGATGCCGAAAAGCAGCACCCGGCCCACGGACGACCAGAACGGCTCGCTCTGGAAGACGAGAGCGTACTGGGCGAGCCCGCCGAACACCTCGCGTGCCTCGCCGAAGGTGCCCTCGCGCTCGACGACCATCAGCGACTTGCCGATCGCGTAGCCGATCGGGATCAGATAGAAGATCACGAACAGCGCGGCGAAGGGCACGACGAAGAAGGCGATGGCGGATTTGTGGTGCACCCGTCCGCGCCGGGACCGACGTCGCGTGCGCTCGGTCGTGAGCAAGGCCTCGGTGGCGGTCATCGTAGGGCATCCTCTCGGATCACTCGGACGGCGCCGGCGGGAACATGAAGCTCCCCCGACACCGCGGCGCCCGTGAGCAGTTCACGGCCGCGGGCAGGAACCACGGCGTCGCTCGCGGTGTGGTTGATGATGAAGCGGTAGCTGCGATCGGCGGCGACTCTGCGGATGACGTCCACGCCCGGGCGTGCGCCGTCCAGACGCGTCGCGCCCGCCCCATCGAGGATGGTCTCGACGATGCGGGCGAGTCCGTCCGCATCGGGGAGTGTGGCGAGGTACCAGGCGTCGCCGGCGCCGTCCGTGCCGACGCGCCGGGTGAGGGCGGGGGCGCCGTCGGCGGGACCGCCCGCGAACCGGTCGCGCACCTCGCAGTCGATCGCCACGACGCGCTCCGTCCACAGCGAAGCGGTCGTTCCCGAGGCCAAGCGCACCGGCTCCTCCGGCAGCACCGGAGCGAACTCCTCCACGCGCAGCCCGAGCAGATCGCGCCAGACGCCGGGGTATCCGCCCGGCCGGACGCGATCCTGCTCGTCGACGATGCCGCTGTAGAAGGTCACGAGCGCATGGGAGCCCGAGCGGACCGCCGCATCGAGAAGGGCCGCGTGGTCGTCTCTCACGAGGTGCAGGCCCGGCACGACGACCAGACGGTATCCGTCGAGGGGAGTTCCGGGAGCTACGACGTCGAGCGTGGCACCGGCCTCGCGGAGAGCGCGGTGGGTCGCCCAGACCTGGTCGAGGTAGGCGACGGACTCGCTCGGGCGGTTCTCGGCGTCGAAGGCCCACCAGGCCTCCCAGCTGAACAGGAGAGCGACATCGCCCCGGACACGGCTGCCGGCGACCTCGCCCAGCCGGCTGAGCGCGTCGCCCAGCTCCTGCACCTCACGCCAGAGCCGGGAGTCGGTGCCGGCATGGGGGACGAGGGCCGAATGGAACTTCTCGGAGCCCTGGAGGGAGGCCCGCCACTGGAAGAAGCAGAGCGAGTCGGCGCCACGGGCCACGTGCGCCAGCGAGTCGCGCACCATCTGGCCGGGGAGCTTGGCCAGGTTGTGGGGCTGCCAGTTGACGGACCCCGTCGCATGCTCCATCAGCATCCACGGCTCGCCGCCGGCGACGCCGCGGGTGAGGTCGGCCGCGAAGGCGAGCTCGGAGGTCGGGTCGTCGAGGCGGTGGTCGAGGTAGTGGTCGTTGGCGATGACGTCGACCTCGGGTGCCCACTGCCAGTAGTCCAGCTCGCGGATGTGGGCGGTCACCATGAAGTTGGTGGTCACCGGCACCTCGCTGTGGGCACGGATGATGTCGCGCTCGGCGATCAGATGGTCCCGCAGCTCATCGGAGCTGAAGCGCGAGAAGTCCAGCACCTGCGAGGGGTTGCGCGTGGAGAGCGTCCGCCGCGGCGTGCCGATCTCCTCCCAGGCGGTGTACCGCTGCGACCAGAAGCTCGTGCCCCAGGCGCGGTTGAGCTCGTCGATGGAGCCGTAGCGGACTCGCAGCCATCCGCGGAACGCGGCGGCGCTCTGGTCGCAGTAGCAGTGCGCGTTGTGGCACCCGAGCTCGTTCGACACATGCCACAGCGCCAGGGCGGGATGCCGACCGTAGCGCTGCGCGACGGCCCGGGTCAGCTCCAGCGCCGCCTCGCGGAAGACCGGTGAGCTCGGGCACCACGCCTGCCTGCCGCCCGGGAAGCGCCGCGTGCCGTCGTCGGCCATGGGCAGGATCTCCGGGTGACGTGTGGTGAGCCAGGGCGGCGGCGAGGCCGTGCCCGTCCCGAGGTTGACGCGGATGCCGTTGGCGTGGAGGAGCCCGATGATCTCGTCGAGGCGCGAGAAGTCGAACGATCCGTCCGGCCCCTGGAGGTCGGACCAGCCGAAGACGTTGATCGCGACGAGCGAGATCCCGGCCTGCCGCATGAGGGCGACGTCCTCGCGCCAGACCGCGCTGTCCCACTGCTCGGGGTTGTAGTCGCACCCGAAGTCGACCCCGCGGTGAACGTACCGCGGCGTCGGGGCCGTGCGTTCGGGATCGACCACAGCGATATTCACGACATCCCCCATCGGCGTCTTCGACGATATGTGCACGTGCACAGATTCGGAGAGTGAAGTTCGACCCTGAGCTTCTGTGAACGTACACACAATGACAGCGACGACGGGCCGTGTCAAGCCTCCCGAGCGCTAAGGTGGGGGCGTGTCGGCGAACGGACCGCGACCGCGGCGAGCAACAGTCCACGATGTGGCGGTCGTCGCGGGCGTCTCGCGCGGCACGATCAGCCGGTACGTCAACGGCGACCCGTACGTCTCGGCGAGCGCGCGCGAGGCGATCGAAGCAGCGATCGCCCAGGTCGGCTACGTGCCCAACACGGCAGCGCGACACCTGGTGATGCAGCGCACCGAGTCGATCGCGTTCATCGTCCACGAGCCGCACTCACTCTTCGTCGACGACCCGAACATCGGGGGGATCCTGCTCGGCGCGAACGCCGCGCTCTCCGACGCCGATCATCAGATGGCCGTCCTCATCGTGGACTCCGAGCGTGACACCGACCGTGTCGCGCGCTACCTCTCCGGCGGCGCCGTTGACGGCGCGATCATCGTGTCGGCGCGCGCCAACGACCCGGTCGGGCGCGTCGTGGAACGGCTGCGGCTCCCCGCCGCGTTCGTCGGTCATCCCCCGGGCGCGACCTCGGCCGCGTTCGTGGTCATCGACAATCGCGGGTCGGCGCGCGCGATCACGGAGCGACTGCTGGCCACCGGTCGTCGGCGGGTGGGCATGATCGCCGCCGCCCTCGACCGCGACTCAGGATCCGAACGCCTGGCGGGATTCACCGACGCCCTCGGCGGTCGCTTCGATCCCGATCTCGTCGAACCCGTGCCGCTGTACTCCTACTCCGCAGGTCGCACCGCGATGGAGGCGCTGCTGCTGCGACACCCCGAGATCGACGGCGTTTTCGCCGCCTCGGATGCTGTCGCCGCCGGCGCCATGGAAGCCCTGCGCGCAGCCGGACGGAGCGTGCCGGGCGAGGTCGGCGTGGTCGGCTTCGACGACAGCGCGTGGGCGGGCCGGACACTCCCCCCGCTGTCGACCGTGCGCCAGCCCGCCGAGGAGCTCGGACGCCACGCCGCGGCGCTCGTGCTCGGTCAGCTACGCGGTCAGAGCCCGCCCCGCGAGGTGCTCTTGGAGTGCGAGGTCATCTGGCGCGAATCGGCGTGAGACCGGCGGCGGGTCCATCCGGATCCGCCGCGCGGAGGCGGCGGCGGTACGCTCCCGGCGACTCACCGCACAGCTTCCCGAACCGGTCGTAAAACTGGCTCAGCGAGCGGAATCCCGCCGCGAACCCCACGTCGGGCACGGCGAGCGCCGTGGACAGCAGCAGCTGCTGCGCGTGGGCGACGCGGCACTGCGCGAGGTACTCGCCGACCGTGACGCCCACCGCGCGCCGGAAGACGGTCATCGCGTACTGCGGGTGCAGATGCACGTGTGCGGCGACATCGGACACGTCGACGTCCTCGTGCGCGTGCGCCGAGAGGTAGGCGAGCATCGCGCCGGCGTGACCGGTGACCGGGCGCTGCAGGGCGCCGGTCACCGCCCCCTCCGCCACGTCCGCCGCCCATGCCCACCGCGACGCGGCGGCCTCGATCTCCATCAGTGCGACGCGCCGGGACACCTCGGCGTGTGCGCCCGTCGCGTGCAGCTCGCGCTGCCAGCGCTCCACCCGCTCGGCCCATTCGGACCCACCCCCGGCGGCGAGCGGGTGGCCCGCCCGCGTGGAGAGCACCTCCCCGTGGACGAGCCGGCCGATCGTCTCGCCCGGAAGGCCCCACGCCAGTGCACTGGCGAGGGGGATCGTCACCCAGGCCTGCCGCCCCGCTTCCGCCGACGACGTCAGCCGATGCGGGCGGGCCGCCCAGAACATCGAGACCGAACCGGCCGGGAGGATGTGCGGGCGACCGTCGATGACGTAGGTGAGGTCGACGTCCGCGACGTTCACCTCGATGTCGTCGTGGCGATGGGCGCGGACCATCGGCTGCACGGGTCCGCGCCAGCACTCGACGCCGAAGGTGTGGCGGTCTACATCGTGCATGCTCATGATCCCGGAATTCTTGCATGCGGAGGAGGAGGAAGCGCGGAATCCGCATCCGTAGCGTCTGAGGAGAACCGCCGACCATCCTCACCGCCACCCCTTTCTGGAGCACCATGACCACCTCGACCGTCCTTGCGCCTCCGACGCGCGAGTACCACCTCACCCCCGCACAGATCGCGCAGTTCGACCGTGACGGGTACCTCGTCCTCAAGAACCGGATCCCGGCCGACCTCCTCGCACGCCTGCAGGAGGCGGCCGACGCGTGGATCCGCGACGGACGCGGCGTCGCCGAGGGCGATCCGGCGCGCGCCGACTACCAGTTCGCCGACCGCGGCGGCGCCTCACGTCTCTTCCGCGTCGACTACCTGCACGGCAAAGGACAGTCCGCGTCGCTCGAGCTCCTCGGGAGCCCGGCGGTGCTCGGCATCGCCGAGAGCCTCGCCGGCCCCGACGCGGTGCCCACGTACGAGTCGCTCGTCTTCAAGGACGCCGGCGACGGAGCGCCGATCGACTGGCACCAGGACGCCGTGCACCCCCGGACCCACCGCATCTTCAATGTCGACGTCTATCTCGACGCCTCCCGGATCGGCGAGGGCGCCCTGCGGGTGGCCCCCGGGTCCCACCGGGCACCGGTCGACGTCTGCCAGCTCCAGGACGAGTACGGGTGGGACGCCCCGGGCGTGGTCCAGGTGGAGCTCGACCCGGGCGACGTGCTCATCCACGACGTGATGATCGTGCACGGGAGCGAAGCGGTGCAGGGCAACCGGCTGCGGCGGACGATCTACTACGAGTTCCGCTCGGCCGCTCAGATCCTTGCGGAGGGACCGTGGGACGCCGAGTGGATCGATCGACGGCTGCGCCTGATCCCGGTCGCGCTCCGCGAGCACGCCCGCCGCAACCCCGACGCGGCCGCCTTCGCGTGGAACATCCCCGCCGGCCTCGCGCCGCAGCTCGGCGACGACGACGCCGCGGAACTCCGGATCGCCCACGGCGTGCACTCCCCCGGTTCCTACTGCAGCGCGGGAAGCGTTCCGTTCGCCTCGTAGCCAGCGGAACGACCTGACGGCCGGGAATGACCTGACGGCCGGGAATGAAACGTGCCGTCCCGCGTTGAGTAAGCTCGGAAGCAGAAGTGCTCCGGGGTCGGTGGGAATCCGAACCGGCGGTGACAGTCCGCGAGCCCGCGTTTCGGCGGGGGTTGATCCGGTGGAAATCCGGGACCGACGGTGATGCGACGGTGTTCTGAGAAGAGCATCCGCGCTAGTCCGGATGGGAGGAAGCACAGGCGGTGTCGCGCACGCGCGGAACCGCCATGGCGTCGCCCGTCCCCGGAGTCCGCATCGATGGACACGACGAAGGACGCAGGATGGCCGCCACCGACCGCGAGATCGCCGCGATGCGGCGCGCCCTGGCGCTCGCGCTCCACGGTCCGCGTGGCCTGAACCCGCAGGTCGGCGCTGTGGTCCTCTCCCCCGGCGGCGAGATCCTCGCCGAGGGGTGGCACCGAGGCGCCGGCACCCCGCACGCCGAGGTCGACGCCCTGTCGAAGCTCGGCCCGGATGGCGCCCGCGGAGCGACGGCCGTCGTGAGCCTCGAGCCGTGCAACCACACCGGCCGCACCGGCCCGTGCGCCGAAGCGCTGATCGCGGCGGGGATCGCGCGCGTCGTCTACGCGGTCGACGATCCCGGCGTGCACTCCTCGGGCGGCGCCGAGCGCCTGCGCGCCGCCGGAGTCGACGTGGAGGCGGGCGTGCTCGCGGAGGACGGGCTGGCCCTGCTCGACAGCTGGCTCGCCGTGCAGCGGCTCGGACGCCCCCGGGTCACCCTCAAGTGGGCGCAGTCCCTCGACGGCCGCGCCGCCGCCGACGACGGCACCAGCCAGTGGATCACCGGTGCCGACGCGCGCGCCGACGTCCACCGCCGCCGCAGCGACGCCGACGCGATCCTGGTCGGGACCGGGACGCTGCTGGCCGACGACCCCGCCCTCACCGCGCGCCGCCCCGACGGCTCGCTCTTCGAGACCCAGCCGCGTCCGGTCGTCATCGGCACGCGCGCCGTTCCGCAGGAGGCCCAGGTGCGGCGCCACCCCCGCCCGTTCATGCAGGACGAGGGCGACGACCTCCCCGACCTGCTCGAGCGCCTCCGCGAACTCGGAGCGCAGCGCGTGTTCGTCGAGGGGGGACCGACGCTGGCCAGCACGTTCCTGCGCGAGGGCCTCGTCGACGAGATCCTCGTCTACCTCGCCCCCACGCTGATCGGCGGCGGCAGACTCGCCGTCGGCGACATCGGCGTCGACACGATCGATGCCCAGCACCGGCTGGACGTGGCATCCGTCGAACACCTCGGCCGCGATCTCCTCGTGATCGCGCACCCGCTCACCCCCACGGAGGAGACCCCCTGATGTTCACCGGCATCATCGAAGAACGCGGAACGATCACCGCCCTCGAGCCGTCGGGCGACGGCGTGCGCCTCACCGTGCGCGCCCCGCTGGCGGTCTCCGATGCGCAGCGCGGCGACTCGATCTCGGTCAGCGGCGTGTGCCTGACGGTGACCGAGCAGGGAGCGGACTGGTTCACCGCCGATGTGATGAAGCAGACCCTCGACATGTCCTCGCTCGGCGGGTTCGCCGCGGGCACCGAGGTCAACCTCGAACGCGCGCTCGCCGCCCACGCGCGCCTCGGCGGCCACATCGTCCAGGGTCATGTCGACGGCACGGGCGTGGTCCTGGAGGTGCGGCCCGGCGCGCAATGGCGGGTCATCCGCATCTCCCTCCCCGCCGAGCTCGCACCGCTCGTCGTCGACAAGGGATCGATCAGCCTCGAGGGCGTCTCCCTCACCGTGTCCGCCGTGTCGGCGGCCGACGCCGCAGACCCCTGGTTCGAGGTGTCGCTCATCCCCGAGACGCTCGACAAGACGACGCTCGGCGCCCTCGCTCCGGGCGCACGCGTCAACCTCGAGACCGACATCCTGGCGCGCCACGTGCAGCGCCTCCTCGCCTTCCACCCCGATCACACCGAAGAAGGAGGCTCCCGATGAGCCTTGCCACGATCCCCGACGCGCTGGACGCCCTGCGCGCGGGACGCCCCGTCATCGTCGCCGACGATGAGAACCGCGAGAACGAGGGCGACATCATCCTGTCGGCCGAGCTGGCCACCCCCGAGTGGCTGGCATGGACCATCCGCTGGTCCAGCGGCTTCCTCTGCGCGCCGATGCCCGCCGACTGGGCCGACCGCCTCGACCTCCCGCCGATGGTCGCCGTCAACGAGGACAGCCGCGGCACCGCGTACACCGTCAGCGTCGATGCGGCCGACCGCGTCTCGACCGGCATCAGCGCCGCCGACCGCTCTCACACCCTGAACGTGCTCGCCGACCCGGCCTCCACCCCCTCGTCGGTGATCCGTCCCGGACACATCCTGCCGCTGCGCGCCGTCGACGGCGGCGTGCGCGAACGCGCCGGCCACACCGAGGCCGCCGTCGAGCTCATGAAGCTCGCCGGGCTGCAGCCGGTGGGAGCGATCGGCGAGGTCGTCGCCGAGGACGGCAGCATGATGCGCCTGCCCGGCCTCCTCGGGCTCGGCGAGCGCGAAGGTGTGCCCGTCATCACGATCGAGCAGCTCATCGCCCACCTCGACGGTGCGAGCGCGGTCGCGGCGCCCGCCGAGAAGGGCCCTCGCCGGCGGGTGAGCCTGCGCGCCGAGGCGAAGGTCCCCACCTCCCACGGGTCGTTCCGCTTCCTCGCCTACAAGGACCGGATCACCGGAACCGATCACATCGCCGTCGTCTCGGGCGACCTGTCCGACGGCTCGGCCCTCGTCCGCGTGCACTCCGAGTGCCTGACCGGCGAGGCCTTCGGCTCCCTCAAGTGCGAATGCGGACCGCAGCTGGATGCCGCACTCGACGCGATCGAGCAGGACGGCGGCGTCGTCATCTACATGCGCGGACACGAGGGCCGCGGCATCGGACTCATCAACAAGCTCCGCGCCTACAGCCTGCAGGAGCGGGGCCTGGACACCGTCGATGCCAACCTGGCACTGGGACTGCCGGCCGATGCGCGCGACTACGCTGCGGCCGCGGGGATCCTCGCCGACCTCGGCATCGAGCGCGTGCGCCTGCTCACCAACAACACCGACAAGGTCAACCAGCTGCGCGGGCTGGGGCTCGACATCGTCGAGCAGGTGCCGCTGCTGGTCGGCGTCGGTCCGAACAATCACCAGTACCTGGCCACCAAGGCCGAGCGCATGGGCCACATCATCGACGGTGCCGCCCTCGACAGTGCCCTCGAGTACACGAACTCGCAGGCAGGATCTCAGGAGGAGCACGCATGAGCGGACACGGAGCACCCCGCGTCGATCGCATCGACGGCACGGGTCTGCGAGTGGTGATCGTCGCCGGCAGCTGGCACGACACGATCACCGACGGACTGATCGCCGGCGCCGAGCGTGTGCTGGAGGCCGCCGGCGCGTCCTGGCGCCTCGTGCGTGTGCCCGGCTCGTTCGAGCTGCCGGTCGCGAGCAAGGTGGCGCTGGACGCCGGCGCCGACGCGGTCGTCGCGCTCGGGGTGATCATCCGGGGCGGCACGCCGCACTTCGACTACGTCTCCTCCGCGGCCACCGACGGCCTCACGCGCGTTGCGCTCGAGACCGGCAAGCCGGTCGGCTTCGGGGTCCTCACCCTCGACGACGAGCAGCAGGGCCTGGACCGCGCCGGCCTGCCGGGCTCGAAGGAGGACAAGGGCGCCGAGGCCGCCGACGCCGCCCTGCGCACCGCGCTACTGCTGCGCGAGCTGCGCGGCTGACGCTCGGCCGCCCTCCGAGATCCGGTCCGGTCTCAGCGCCGGCCCGAACTCCCGGGGGGCGGCTTCCCAGGCGCGCACCGCGTGGAGGAGCGCGGTCTTGGGGTAGCGGCCCGCGGGCGGGGCGACCTCGAAGAGGTCGAGCATGAGGAACAGCGGATAGTCGGGAGCCTGCGGCACGACCCGCACGATGACTCCCTCGCAGCCGATGATCGTCTCGCCGTCGCCCCAGATGACGGTCCAGGTATGGCGCCGACTCGCGTCGACGGGCACGGAGACCACCGCCATGTCGGTCGTGAGGCGCGCGTCGCCGTGCGCCTTGATCCCGGTGCGCGCCCGCGTGTGTGGGCCGATAGCCTCCGCGTCGATCTCGAAGACGCAGATCTCGCCCGCGTCGGCAGGGTCGACGTGCTCAGTGCCCACGAGCCAGACCGCCGTCATGCAGCCGAGGTCGCGACTCGCACTGACCTCCACCTCGACGCGCCCGGCAGACGGGGCGAACAGGAGCCGCGTCTCGACCGCGGTCCGCACGACGACGCCGTCCGGCCGATGCCGATGCGTCCCGATGGGCGAGCCGAGCGGACCGGAGAACGTGCCGGTCTGCAGGTTCGACACGCGGAGGGGCGCGTCCTCGGGTCGCCAGTCCGGCTGATCCTCCTCGATCCGCAGCTCGATCCCGCGCGCCACCGAGCGGTGCCGGGCGGCGGAGCGCTCCGGCGTGGTCCACTGCGGCAGGTAGTGCGAGATCCATTGCGCCTCGGACAGCGGGCCGCCGAAGTCCTCGACGAGGTCGGCTGTACGAGCGGGAGGCGGCGGAAGCGGGTCACCGGGAGCGGGCATTCCCTCAGTGTGACGATCGCCTGCGACATCCCGGCGCAACCTTCAGTTAGACTGAGGCCATGGAGATCCTGCGCCACGCCGTCGTCCTCGTCCACCTCGTCGGATTCGCCGTGCTCTTCGGCGCCTGGGTGGTGGAGGCGGTGGGCCAGCGGCGCATCACCCGCCTGCAGCACGTGGGGCTCGCGATCGCGGCTGTCGCCGGGCTCGCCCTGGCCGCCCCGTGGGGCATCGAGTACGACCTCAACTACGTCAAGATCGGCACCAAGCTCGTCGTCCTCCTCGTGATCGGCGCGCTGCTGGGGATCGGGGCCGGACGCCAGCGGAAGGCCGGAAGCGTGCCTCCCGCGATCTTCTGGGGCATCGGCGTGCTGACGCTCCTCAACGCGGGGATCGCTGTCCTCTGGCGCTGACCGCCCGTCGCACAGACACCACCGCCCGTCGCATCAGCGGCGGGCGGTTCGTCGTTCCCGTCGGCGCCCCCACGGGGCTCGCCTAGCCTGGTCCGTTGTCCGTCGGCGATCCGCCGGCCGTGACCGACATCCCGAGCCGCCCCGCGCACCACCCCGCGCGACGCGCGACCCGCCCCGGCTCGTCCCACGAGGACCACGCATCTCGTTCCGCGTCAGTTCAGGTTCCTCATGTCACACACCGTCTCCCCGCCCGCCCCCGCCAACCCCCGCTCCCGCGTCATCACCGCGAGCCTCGTGGGCACCACGATCGAGTTCTACGACTTCTACGTCTACGCGACCGCGGCCGTCCTCGTCTTCCCGATCCTCTTCTTCCCCACCGGCGACGACACGACCGCGCTGCTGTCGTCGTTCGCCGTCTTCGGGGCGGCCATGGTCGCCCGCCCCATCGGCGCCGTGATCTTCGGCCACTTCGGCGATCGATTCGGCCGCAAGGCGACGCTCGTGGGCTCTCTCCTCACGATGGGGATCGCCACCTTCCTGATCGGCTGCCTCCCGACGTACGAGAACATCGGCTGGTGGGCGGCTCTCCTGCTGCTGATCCTGCGCCTCTTCCAGGGCTTCGCCCTCGGCGGCGAGTGGTCCGGTGCCGCCCTCGTGGCCACCGAGAACGCCCCGAAGGGCAAGCGCGCCTGGTACGGCACCTTCCCCCAGCTCGGCGCGCCGATCGGCTTCATCATCGCCAACACGGTGTTCCTCGTCATCAACTTCGCCCTGCCGCACCCCGACGGTCCCGCGCAGCGCTCGGAGGCGTTCCTGGAGTGGGGGTGGCGCGTGCCGTTCCTGTTCTCCGCGGTCATGGTCATCGTCGGGCTCTGGGTCCGGCTGAAGCTCGTCGAGTCCGAGACGTTCGCGCGGGCCGAGAAGAGCGGCGCGATCCGCAGGTTCCCGCTCGGCGAGGTGATCCGCGGACACTGGCGTCAGCTCATCCTCGGCACGTTCATCATGCTGGCCACCTACGTGCTGTTCTATCTGATGACGAGCTTCACGCTCTCCTACGGCACGAAGCCCACCCTCGAGGGCGCCCAGGCCGCCGCGGAGTCCGCGGGCGCCCCCTTCGATGCCGCCACCTACGTGGCGGGGCTCGGGTTCGGCTACACCGACTTCGTGATCATGCAGATCATCGGCGTCGTGTTCTTCGGCGTCTTCACCCTGCTGTCGGGTCCCGTGGCCGACGCGATCGGCCGCCGCAAGCTCCTCCTGTGGATCACCGCCGGCATCGGCGTCTTCGGGCTGCTCTTCAACGTCTTCCTGCTGCCGCAGCTGGACCCGAAGTTCAGCGGCGCACTCGTGCAGGCCTTCCTCATCTTCGGCTTCATGCTCATGGGCGCGACCTTCGGCCCGATGGGCGCGATCCTGCCCGAGCTGTTCCCGACGAACGTCCGCTACACCGGCTCCGCGATCTCCTACAACGTGTCGTCGATCCTCGGCGCGGCGCTCGCGCCGATCGTCGCGGTGGCGCTGTGGGCGGCAGCCGACGGACAGCCGTGGCTCGTGGGCCTCTACCTCTCGGCGTCCGCGGTGCTCACCTTCGTCGCCCTGTGGCTCTCGAAGGAGACCAAGGACGTCGAATACGAGACCAACATCGGCCTCGGCGAGACGGCGGCTCTCTGACACCGCCCCGCCGACGCGAAAGGCCCCGGGACCGCAGGGTTCCGGGGCCTTCGCCGTCAGTCGAGGAAGAGGGCGCGGAGCCGCTTGGTCGTGAACACGAGCCCGATGGCGATCATGACGACGTAGTAGAGCACGTGCCACAGCATGCCGGCGCTCAGGATGCCAGTCGTGAGCCCGCGGATGAGCTCCACCCCGTGCCACAACGGGAGCGCCATGACGATCTGCTGCACCCATCCCGGGTAGACCGAGAGGGGGTAGAACGTCGCCGAGAAGAGGAACATCGGCAGCAGCACGAAGTTGATCCAGTCCATGTGCTGGAAGGTCTTCATATAGCTCGTGATCGCCATGCCGACACTGGCGAACCCGAACGCGATGAGCAGCACCGCGGGCAGTGCCAGCACGGCGGTCCACGCGAGGTTCAGCCCCATCACCTGCATGACGATCATGAACCCCGTCGCGTAGAGCAGGCCGCGAAGAAGCGCGTAGAGGATCTCGCCGAGGGCGACGTCGAGCGGACCGAGCGAGGTCGACAGCATGCCCTCGTAGAGCTTGCCGTAGTTGAGCTTGAAGAAGACGTTCCAGGTCGAGTCGTAGATCGCGCCGTTCATCGCCGACACCGCCAGGAGCGCCGGGGCGATGAAGGCGGCGTACTCGACGGTGACCCCCTGGGAGGTCTGCACGTCGCCGATGAGCGCGCCGAGTCCGATGCCCATCGACAGCAGGTAGAACACCGGCTCGAAGAAGCCCGAGAGCACGATGATCCAGCTCGATGACCGCGCGGCGATGAGCCCGCGCTGCACGACGGCGCCGGGATTGCCCGCCCACAGGGCACGGACTCCCCCGCGGCGGACGGAGGTGTCGACGACGGCCGTCATTTCGCGAGCCTCTCGATGAAGATGCGGCGGCCCCACAGGTAGCCGAGGACGGTCAGCACGACGAGGTAGCCGACGTGGAAGAGCACCTCGCCCGCCGAGACCGCCTCGCCGTACGTCGCGATGCGTCCGAGCTCGGCCCCGTGCCACAGCGGCGAGATCCACCCGATCCACTGCAGCCACACCGGCAGGGTGTCGAGCGGGTAGAACGTGCCCGAGAACAGGAACATCGGCATGAAGATGAACCGCTGGACGAGGGCGAACTGGCCCTTGTCGTCTTCGATCGACCCGGCGTAGGCCATGAGGGGCACGCCGAAGGCGAGGCCCGCCGCGACACCGACGGGAATCGCCAGCCAGCCCGTGCCCGGCGACGGGACCGTCTCGACGAAGAGGTCGAAGATCCACAGGAACAGGTAGTAGGCGCCGACCGCGACGAACATGCGCGCCGCGGCGCCGGCGATCACGCCGTGCGCGATCTGCGGGCTCGCCAGCGGAGAGGCGTTGAACCCGTAGAAGTAGCGACGCCACTTGAACCCGGCCATGACCGGGTAGGTCATCTCCTCGGAGGCCACGGCGATCGCCGCGGTGACCAGCAGCGCCGGCGCGACGAAGACGAGGTAGTCCACCTCCTGCCCGCGGTCGATCACCGGCACCTGGATGAGGGCGGCCAGCCCCACCGCGAGCCCCAGGAGGTACATGATCGGCTGCCCCAGGGCGCCGACGATGATCGTCCAGCCGTACGCGCGCATCGCGCGGACCATGTGCTCGGTGACGTACCAGCTGCCGAAGCGGCGGGGCCTGCGGCCCCACTCCATCGCCTCGGCGCGCAGTTCGTCGAGGGTGGGATGCGTCGTGGTGCTCATTCGATCAGCGACCGTCCCGTGAGGCGCAGGAAGACGTCTTCCAGGCTGGAGCGGCGTACGAGGCTCGTGATCGGGTGGAGGCCCGCCGAGGTCACGCGCTCCAGCGCCGCCTCGCCGTCGCCGGCGTAGATGAGCACCCTGTCGGGCAGGACCTCGACCCGGTCGCCGATGCCCTGCAGCTGGGCGGCGACCTGCTCGTTGCGGTCGGAGCCGAAGCGGACCTCCAGCACCTCGCGGCTCGAGTGCTCCCGGATGAGGGAGGAGGGGGTCCCTTCGGCCATGATGCGGCCCTTGTCGACGACGATGAGGCGGTCGCAGAGCTGCTCGGCCTCATCCATGTAGTGCGTGGTCAGCACGAGGGTCGTGCCGCGTTCCTTGAGCCGGAACAGCCGATCCCACAGGACGTGCCTCGCCTGCGGGTCGAGGCCGGTCGTCGGCTCGTCGAGCAGGAGGATGCGCGGATCGTTGATGAGCCCGCGCGCGATCGTGAGCCGGCGCTTCATGCCGCCGGAGAGCTGGTCCACCTTGTTCTTGGCCTTGTCCTCCAGCTGCGCGAACGCCAGGAGCTCGTCGGCCTTCTGGTGGCAGACCTTGCCCGGCAAACCGAAGTAGCGACCGTAGATGTAGAGGTTCTCGCGCGCGTTGAGCTCGCCGTCGAGGTTGTCCTGCTGCGGGACGACACCCAGGCGCGAGCGGATCTCGGGGCCGTAGCGGTCGGGGTCGAGGCCGAGGATCTCGAGGTCACCGGAGGTGCGCGTCGACACCGCGCCGATCATCTTCATCGTCGTCGACTTGCCGGCGCCGTTGGGGCCGAGGAGGCCGAAGGACTCCCCCGGCGCCACCTCGAAACTCAACCCGTCAACGGCGAGGAAGTCGGGCTTCCCCTTGGATCTGTAGGCCTTGACGAGGTTGTGGGCGGAGATCACGGGCTGGGGCACCGCACCACACTATCCGCCCCCTCGGACACCGACGGCACGGCGGCGGTCCCGCCCCGTCGACCGCGCGGCCCCGGAACGAACGCGAGAAAACGGAGAGAAGATAGACGCAGGGCAGCGTCGCCCCGGATCACCCGCATCTCCTCTGAGGACGCACCTCCATGTCATCTGTCACGCGCGGCCGCCGCCGCCCCTCCGCCGACGACGGCCCCCGGGCGAGCCTCCGCCAGCTCCTCCCCTTCCTCCTCGAGCACACCCGCGTGCTCATCCTCGTCGCCGTGCTCAGCGTCGTGGGCGCGGTCGTCACCCTCGCCCAGCCGCTGCTGGTCGGCCAGGTGATCGAACGCGTCCAGGACGGCGAGACCCTCGGCGTCCTCGTCTGGATGATCGTCGCGCTCGTCGTCGTCGCGTCGGTCGTCGCCGGCTACCAGCACTATCTCCTGCAGCGCACCGGCACCGCGGTGGTGTACTCCAGCCGTCGCAAGCTCATCGCCCGCATCCTGCATCTCCCGATCGGCGAGTTCGACGCCCGCCGCACCGGCGACCTCGTCTCGCGCGTCGGCACCGACACGACCCTGCTCTATGCGGTGCTCACCCAGGGCCTCGCCGACGCTGTGGGCAACGCGCTCATCTTCGTCGGCGCGATCCTCGCGATGGCCTTCATCGACCCGATCCTGCTCCTCGCGATCGTGGTCGTGCTCGGCCTCGCTCTGACGGCCGTCGTGCTCCTCAGCGGCCGCATCCGCACCGCGACCCGGGCGCAGCAGGAGAAGGTCGGCGAGCTCGCCTCGGGCGTCGAGCGGGCGATCGGCTCGATCCGCACGGTCCGGGCCGCGGGGGCGACGGCGCGCGAAGCCGCCGACGTGACCGCCCGCGCCACCGAGGTGTACGGCATCGGCGTCCGGATCGCCAAGGTCTCGGCCCTCGTCGTGCCGGTGGCGGGAGTCGCGCTGCAGGCGTCGCTGCTCGTCGTGCTCGGCTTCGGCGGTTTCCGCGTCGCCGACGGGGCGATCACGATCGCCCAGCTGGTCACTTTCGTCATGTTCCTCTTCCTGCTGATCGGCCCCCTGGGCACCCTGTTCGGCGCGATCACCTCGGTCAACCAGGCGCTGGGTGCCCTCGGACGCATCCAGGAGGTGCTGGACCTCCCCCGCGAGACCGACGACGACGAGCGCGTTGCGGCCTCGCTCACGGCCGACACCGGCACGATCGGCGTGGCCGGCGAGCCGGGCGCGGGTGCGGTTCCCGCGATCGAGTTCCGGGACGTGCGTTTCTCCTACCCCGCTGCGGTCGTCGCCGCGCGCCGCACGGCAGAGGACGCCGCACGTCGCGCCCTCTCGGACGCGCGCGTCGACCCGGGGACGGTCGAGGTCGCTCCGGTCGCTGACGGCGAGGTGCTGCGCGGGGTGTCGTTCTCGGTGCCCCGCGGCTCCCGTGTCGCGCTCGTCGGACCTTCCGGCGCCGGCAAGTCGACGACGCTCGCGCTCATCGAGCGGTTCTACGATCCGACGGCGGGGGCGATCCTGCTCGATGGCGTGGACGTCCGCGCCATCGACCGCGACCGCCTGCGCGCTCAGCTCGGCTACGTCGAGCAGGACGCGCCGACCCTCGCCGGGACCATCGCCGACAACCTGCGTCTCGCCTCTCCGGCCGCGAGCGACGACGACTGCGAACGGGTCCTCCGCGCCGTGAACCTCGGCGCGGTGCTCGACCGCGATGCGCGCGGTCTCGACGCCCCGGTCGGCGAGGCGGGCGTGATGCTCTCCGGCGGCGAGCGCCAGCGCCTGGCGATCGCCCGTGCCCTGCTCGCCGCTCCCCCCATCCTCCTCCTGGACGAGTCGACGTCGTCGCTGGACGGTCTCAACGAGCAGCGCATGCGCGAGGCGATCGACGCCGTCGCGACCGGGCGGACGCTCATCGTGATCGCGCACCGCCTGTCGACCGTCGTCGACAGCGACCTCATCGTCGTGCTCGACGGCGGCGAGGTCGTCGGCCAGGGGACGCACGCCGAGCTCGTGGCATCCGTCCCCCTCTACCGCGACCTCGCCGCGCACCAGCTCCTCACCTGACCGCGCGCCCCGCCCCGTCGCTCCCCGCCCCGGCCCGCCCCCGACGTGCGCGAGCCGACACGTCTCTGCCGAGCCGACACGCTGCGTGCGCGCAACAGCGTGTCGGCTCGGCACAAGCGTGTCGGCTCGGCGGAAGTGGGGGTGGAGGGGGAGGGGAGGAGTGGACGCGGCGCACCCCGGGAGGGATGCGCCGCGTCCGGGCCGGTCACTTGCCGTCGAAGGCGTCCTTCGCGGCGTCCTTGACGTCGGCGGCGGCGTCCTTGGCGTGCGCCTTGACCTGGTCGGCCTTGCCCTCGGCGACGAGCTTGTCGTTGTCGGTGGCCTTGCCGACCGCTTCCTTCGCCTTGCCGGCGACGTTCTCCGCGGTGTTCTTGATGTCGTCTGCGAAGCCCATGGTGAGCTCTCCTTTCGTCGGTGTTCTTCTCGGTTCCCCGCCGCTGCGGCGGGAAGTCTCAGTCGACGCGGCGGCCTGCCGCCAGCGCCGTCCTCACCCCGGTGGTGAGATGGATCACGGTGGGAAGCCGCTCCCCCAGGGCCGCGTCGACCTCGGCGAGCGCTACCCGGACCCGGGCCACGACGTCGGCCAGGTCGACCCGCGGCCGCAGCTGCACGGTCAGTCGCACCCAGCGGACGCCTCGGCGCCGGAAGGCGACGGCGTGCACGGCGAGGACCTCCGGCGTGGAGGCCAGCGCGATGCGCGCGAGATCCTGCACGACCCCGGCGTCGACGGCGACCCCGTCCGCCTCGATCGCCCGGGGCTGACGGCCGCGGCCCGGCCACAGCGCCCACACGAGTGCAAGCACAGCGACAAGCGTCAGGACGGCGGCGACGATCCACGCGGCGGCCGTCGGCTCCAGACCGGAGGCGGCGACGCCGTCGGCGACGATCGCGGCGAGCGGCAGCGGAGCGCCACCGGTCACGAGCGGCCAGAGGGCGATCGCGGCGATCCCGAGCCCGGCCAGTCCGAGGATCGCGAGAGCGATGCGGCTCAGGATCCGGCGGCCCGGCCCACTCACGAGAGCACCCCGCTCGCGCTGATGTGTGCGCGGGCGCGCAGCGCGGGCTCGAGACCGAGTCCGGAGATGCCGCCGTTGCCGGCGGTCTCGACCTCGGCGCCGGTCACGGCGAAGCCCGAGGACGGCGTGACCTCGATGTCGGCACGGCGGCGCGCGACGTGGGTGCGGACCTGCCCGGTGCCCACGCCCGCCGCCCGGCCGGCGCTGCGAGACAGCGCGCCCGCGATCACCGCATCGTCGATCACGAGGGGAGCACGGTCGTCGCGGACGAGACGCCGTCCCGCTCGGGCGGGAGTCAGGGCGCCCCACAGGCAGGCGACGGCGAAGACCACGGCGACGGCCGCGACGGCGAGCCCGCCCGGCGAGCCGCTCGCGACGAGGTCGAGGATGCCGGTCGGCGAGGCCAGCCACGGGGACAGCCCCAGCGCGGACCGCACCACCTCGACGACGACCACGGCGACGGCGAGAGCCGCGGCCGTGACGGCGAGCGCGGTCCACAGACGGCGCGAGCGCCGGAGCATGCGGCGCGCCGAGCGTTCGGCGAGCGTCGAGGTCATGAGGTCCTCCTGTCGTGGTCGATGAGATGACTGATGCGGATGCGGACGGTGGACACCGTCGCGCCGGTGAGGTCGGCGATCCGTCCGGCGACCTCGTCGCGGGCCCGCGCCGCCCGATCGACGATCGGACCGCCGCCCTGGAGGGCGCCCGCCGTCACCTCGGCAGCCAGCCGGCCGTGGTCGTCGCGGACGCGGGCCTTCGCCTCGCGCCGCGGGATGCCGAGCGCGTCGGCGGAGACCGCGGCGGTGATCCTCTCGTACGCGCGGGAGGTCACGACCACCCGCCCGGGGATCGGCCCGCGGTCCCCGGTCATCCTGCGCGCCGTCCGCGTGCGGCGGCGACGGCGGCCCGCAGGTCGAGGGCGCCGGAGAGGGAGGCCCCGACGAGCCCGCCGACGAGGCCGAGGACGGCGACGAGCACCGCGCCCCAGAAGCCGAAGGCGAGCCCCGCGAACGCCAGGACGGCGCCCGCGAGGGCTCCCCATGCCGTAGTCGTCACTGGACACGCTCCTCGGCGGGCTCGTCGCCGGGGATGTGCACGTCGACGACGGTCACGTTGATCTCGGCGACCTGCATGCCGGCGAGCTGGGTGATGGCGTCGGCCACCGCGGCGCGCACCTCGGCGGCGACCCGCTGCAGCTGCTCCGGGTACTCCGCGACGATGGAGATGTCGGCGGCCACCTGGGTCTCCCCCACTTCGACGCTCACGCCCTGGCTGAGGTCGCGGGCGCCGACCGCCTCGCGGATGCTCCCGAGCACGCGGGCGGCTCCGCCGCCGAGCGCGTACACACCGGGGACCGACGACGCGGCGATGCCGGCGATCTTGGCGACGACGGGATCGACGATGACGGTCTTCCCGGCGCTGGCGACGGGAGCGGCGGCGTTCGTGCCGGTGGTGGTGTTGGCCATGATGTTCCTTTCGTGAGGCCCCGGATCGGGGACGTTCACAGGTGTGACGGTCGTGCGCGCGGATTCGTCACGGTTGGCTTGCTGGCAGTTCGCTGAGTGCCGAGGACGCCGCCGCGCCGGGCGGTGACAGGCCGTCATGGACTGTGGCAGGGTCGATGGGACGCGGCGCGGGGCCGCCGAGAACGACGAGGGGGACCGTGGACCGATTGGCAGCGGCCGAGGACGGGATCCTCGCCCAGCGCGCCGCCGACGGCGACGAGCGGGCCTTCGCGGTCCTGGTCCGCCGGCACGGCCCGTTCCTGATCGCCTTCGCGACCCGGATCCTGGGTTCCCGCGCCGATGCCGACGACTGCGTGCAGGAGGCGCTCATCGTCGGCTGGCGGCGGCTGCCCGAGCTGCGAGAGCCGGACCGGGTGCGGGCCTGGCTGTCGACGATCGTCGCCCGCAAGGCGACCGACCGCATCCGGGCGCGTCGACCGGCCGCATCGCTGGAGGCGGTGGAGCCGCTCGCGACCGAGCCGGGACCCGACGAGACCGCGCTGACCTCGTCGCAGCTCGATGCGCTGCGCGCGGTGCTCGACACGCTCCCCGCCGAGCAGCGCACCGCGTGGCTGCTGCGGGAGGTCAGCGGCTACAGCTACGACGAGATCGCTCGGGAGCTCGGGATCTCGGCCACGGCGGTACGCGGGCGGTTGGCCCGCGCACGCGCCACCGTGTGGGAACGAATGCAGGAGTGGAGGTGAGCGCCATGGCGACCGAGACGATCGGAGACTCGGGCTACACGCTCGAAGAGCTCGCGGAGTACCACGAGCAGGGACGGACACCGGCGATCCCCGCGATCGACGGCGACCCGCAGTGCCGGGCGATCCTGGACTCGATGGAGCACCTCGGGGCGCTGTCCCGGGAACTCGTCGAGAAGGACGCGGCGGTGGAGCTCGAGGAGTCGTGGTTCGAGCAGATCATCGGCGAGGTCGCCCGCGAGTCCCGCGCCGGTCGCGACCTCCCGATCGGCAGCGATGACGAGGTCCGCCTCGTGGTGACCGAGGGGGCGGTCCGCGGCCTCGTGCGCGATGCCGGCGACGGGGTGGAGGGCGTGCTGGTCGAGCGGGTGGACGTGCAGGTCGAGGACGGCCGCGTGGACGTCGCGCTGTCGATCAGCGTGCTCTACGGACACGCGCTGCCCGAGATCGCCGGACGGGTGCGCCACGCGGTGCACGGCGCGATCACGCGGAGCGCGTCGTGGACGGCGGGCGCCGTCGACGTCACCATCGACTCGCTGCGCGTGCGGGAGGAGGAGCGATGAGCGCCGACTCGACCGAACTGGCCGCCCGGATCGACGCCGCCATCCGGGAGGTGCCCGGGGTGGCGGAGCTGTACTTCGCCGCACCGCTGCCGGCCCGGCTGTGGCGGGTCGCCGTGGAGCGGGCCGAGACCTTCACCGCACTGACCGAGCGCGAGGGCGGATTCGAAGTGACCGCGAGCATCGGCGTCGAGCATGCCCGCGCCGATGCCGTCGCCCGCGCGGTCGCCGCGCGCATCCGCGAGGAGCTCGGCGCACCCGACGCCGTCGTGACCGTGCGGGTGAGCCGCCTCAGCGCCGCCGAGCCCGGCTGATCCCGCCCGATCAGCGGGCGGCGATGTTCAAGCGGTAGCGGAGCGCCGCCAGCTCGGCGTAGAGCGCTGCGGGCACCCGGCCGCCGAACGTCGAGAAGAACTGCTCGGTGAGGTCGGCCTCCTGCAGCCACAGTGCCGGGTCGACCTCGAACAGCTCATCGAGGTCCGCCTGCGGCACGTCGATGCCCTCCACATCGATGTCGTCGGTGTGCGGAAGCCGGCCGATCGGGCTGTCCTCGGCACCCACCGAGCCGTCGATGCGACGGATGATCCACTCGATCACGCGGGCGTTGTCGCCGAAGCCGGGCCAGAGGAAGCGCCCATCGGAGCCCTTCCGGAACCAGTTGACCTGGAAGATCCGCGGTGCGCGGTCGAACCGCAGCGACTGCCCGACCTTCAGCCAGTGACCGAAGTAGTCGGCCATGTTGTAGCCGCAGAAGGGCAGCATCGCGAAGGGGTCGCGGCGGAGCTCGCCGACGGTGCCCTCGGCCGCGGCCGTCCGCTCGGAGGAGATGTTCGCCCCGAGGAAGACGCCGTGCGTCCAGTCGGTGGCCTCGAGCACGAGCGGGACGTTCGTCGCGCGGCGTCCGCCGAAGAGGATGGCGTCCAGCGGCACACCCTCGGCGGCATCCCAGTCCGGAGCGATCTGCGGGCACTGGCCGGCGCTGACGGTGAATCGGGAGTTCGGGTGGGCGGCCGGCCGGCCGGAGGCGGGCGTCCAGGGCTTGCCCTCCCAGTCGGTGAGCTCTGCCGGCACGTCGTCCGTCAGTCCCTCCCACCAGACGTCGCCATCCGGGCGCAGCGCCACGTTGGTGAAGATCGTGTTCCCCCACAGGGTCTCCACGGCCGTCACGTTGGTCGACTCGCCGGTGCCCGGCGCCACACCGAAGAAGCCCGCCTCGGGGTTGATCGCCCAAAGCCGTCCGTCGTCGCCGGGCCGCAGCCACGCGATGTCGTCGCCGAGCGTCTCCACCCGCCAGCCGGGGATCGTCGGGCGGAGCATCGCGAGGTTCGTCTTGCCGCACGCCGAGGGGAAGGCGGCGGCCAGGTGGTAGGCGCGCCCCTCCGGGCTGATCACGCGGATGAGGAGCATGTGCTCGGCGAGCCAGCCTTCGTCGCGGCCGATCACCGAGGCGATCCGGAGGGCGAAGCACTTCTTCGCGAGGATCGCGTTGCCGCCGTAACCGGAGCCGAACGACCACACCTCGAGGGTCTCGGGGAAGTGGACGATGTACTTCTCATCGTTGCAGGGCCAGGCGACGTCCTGCTCCCCGTCGCGCAGCGGCGCACCCACCGAGTGGACGGTCTTGACCCACGGCTTGCCGGACGCGATCTGCTCGAGGACCGCGGTGCCGACCCTCGTCATGATCCCGATGGAGGTCACGGCGTACGCGGAGTCGGTGACCTGCACGCCGATGTGGGAGAGGGGACCGCCCACCGCGCCCATCGAGAACGGCACGACGTACATCGTGCGCCCGCGCATCGAGCCCTCGAACAGCGGCGTGAGGGTGGCGCGGATCTCGTCGGGCGCGATCCAGTTGTTGGTCGGGCCGGCGTCCTCCTCGCGCTCGGACGCGATGAAGGTGCGCCCCTCGGTGCGGGCGACGTCGCTCGGGTGGGAGCGGGCGAGGTAGGAGCCCGGCCGCCACTCCGGGTTGAGGCGGATGAGCTTGCCCTCGTCCACCTGCTGGCGCAGCAGCGCATCGTTCTCGGCACGGGAGCCGTCGACCCAGTGGATGCGGGCGGGCTGGGTGAGGGCGGCGATCTCCTCCACCCACGCACGCAGCTCCGCGAGCCCGTCGCTCTCTGCCGGCGCGTGACCGAAGGCCCGAGCATCGTGGCCCGTCTGTCGCGGGCCGGCGGTGCCGCGCGGGTCGGTGTGTGTGGCGACGGGGCGGGTGAAGAGGTCCGCGAGGGCCATGTCGATCTCCTTCGATGAAGCGGGCTACGGCTCGGTCCGTGCGACCACTATCCCTCCGATTCGCGGGCATTTTCCGACCTCTGAGTCGTCAAGAACATCGATTCTTTCGATATGCTCAAGGAATGCCCACCGCGCTGGAACTGTCGACCCTCGGCCACCGCATCCGCCACCAGCGGGTCTCCCACGGCTACACCCTCGACGAGCTCGGTGCGCTCGTCGGGGTCGCCGGCAGCCAGCTGAGCCTCATCGAGAACGGCAAGCGCGAACCCAAGCTCTCTCTGCTCCAGGCGATCGCCACCGCGACGGGCACCGATGTCACCGATCTCCTGTCGACCGAGCCCCCCAATCGGAGGGCGGCGCTCGAGCTCGAGCTCGAACGCGCGCAGACGAGTCCCGTCTTCCGGCGCCTCGGCATCCCGCCGCTGCGGGTGACGCGCACGATGACCGACGAGACCATCGAGTCCGTGCTCGCCCTGCACCGCGAACTGCACCGCCGCGAGCGCGAGGCGATCGCCACTCCCGAGGAGGCGCGGCGGGCCAACACGGAGCTGCGGCTGAAGCTCCGGGAGCGCGACAACTATCTCGCCGACATCGAGCGGCTCGCCGAGAAGCAGCTGAAGGCCGCCGGGCACACCACGGGGGCACTCACCCACCGCACGGTCAGCATCATGGCCGAGCAGCTGGGTTTCGAGCTCATCTACGCCAACGACCTTCCGCACTCCGCCCGCTCGGTGACCGACCTCGAGAACGGCCGCATCTACCTGCCGCCCGCCTCGATCCCCGGCGGCCATGGGCTCCGCTCGATGGCGCTCCAGGCGATGGCGCACCGGCTGCTCGGCCACACCCCGCCGACCGACTACGCCGACTTCCTGCAGCAGCGGCTCGAGATCAACTACTTCGCGGCGTGCTGCCTCATGCCCGAGACGGCGTCGGTGGCTTTCCTGACGCAGGCCAAGAAGGACCGCAATCTTGCCGTTGAGGACTTCCGCGACGCGTTCGGGGTCACCCATGAGGCGGCTGGGATGCGCCTCACGAACCTGCTGACCCAGCACTTCGGCATCCGCCTGCACTTCCTGCGCGTCGACGGCTCGGGCGCCATCAGCCGGGTGTACGAGAACGACGAGCTGCCGCTGCCGATGGATGTCACCGGTTCGGTCGAGGGGCAGATCGTCTGCCGGAAGTTCGCGGCGCGGTCCTCCTTCGGCGAGCAGAACCGCACCACCGAGCAGTACCAGTACACCGACACGCCGGCGGGCACCTTCTGGTGCTCCAGCCAGACCGGCACGACCTCCGACGGCGAGTTCTCGATCACCGTCGGCGTGCCCTTCGACGACGCGCGCTGGTTCCGCGGTCGCGAGACGCAGAAGCGCGCGATCTCGACGTGCCCCGACGAGAGCTGCTGCCGCCGGCCGGACGCGGAGCTCACCCGCCGCTGGGAGGGCAAGGCCTGGCCGAGCGCTCGCGTGCACATGCAGATGTTCTCGCCGCTTCCCCGCGGCGCCTTCCCCGGGGTCGACGACGGCGAGGTCTACGCGTTCCTCGATCGGCACGCCCAGGGCTGACCCTCCCCCTCCCCGCGCCCGGCCATGTCCCACTTCCGGCAGGCCATGTCCCACTTCCGGCAGGGCATGTCCCACTTCCGGTCGCCGGAGGGCCGCCGATGCGACCGAATGTGGGACATGCCGAACGCGCCGCGGAGGTTGGAGGCGGAGGCGGCCGGGGTGTACGCTCTCGCGAGTGAGGTTCGCCTAACCTAACGTCGCTCGCCCGAACACCGTCGCGACGGAGGGCTGCAACGGGGCAGCGGCACCGGCCTCCTTCCGCTCACCGAAACAGACCCCGTGCTCGCCACCTTCCTCATCGGCCTCCGCGAAGGCCTCGAAGCCGCCCTCGTCGTGGGCATCCTCGTCGCCTACCTCTCGCGCATCGACCGTCGTGACGTGCTCCCCCGGCTCTGGGCCGGAGTCGGCCTCGCGGTCGCGCTGGCCCTCGGCATCGGCGCCGTGCTCACCTTCGGCTCCTATGCGCTCACGTTCGAAGCGCAGGAGCTCATCGGCGGACTGCTGTCACTCCTCGCGGTCGCCATGGTCACGTGGATGATCTTCTGGATGCAGCGCACCGCGCGCACGATGAAGGCCACGCTGGAGGGCGGGATCGATCGCGCCCTCGCGACCAGTGGGCTGTGGGGCGTCGTCCTCATCGGATTCGTGTCGGTCGCGCGGGAGGGCATCGAGACCACGCTGCTGCTGTGGTCGATGGTGCAGTCGTTCGGAGATGCGCCGACGGCGCTCCTCGGCGCGGTCCTCGGGCTCGCCGCGGCGGTGCTCCTCGGCTGGCTGCTCGCCCGTGGCATGGTCCGACTGGACCTCCGCCGCTTCTTCGCGTGGACGGGCGCCTTCCTCGTGGTCGTCGCCGCCGGCGTGCTCGCCTACGCGATCCACGACCTGCAGGAGGCCGGCGCCCTGCCCGGTCCGTTCTCGGCGTCCGCTCCGCTCGACCCCGCGACCGGCGCGGTCGCCGTGGGTCTCGCCGGATTCCCGTTCGGCTGGGCCTTCGATGTCAGCGCCACGATCGCGCCGGGAGGGTGGCTGGCAGCCGTCCTCCAGGCCACGGTCGGCTTCATGCCGCAGATGACCTGGCTGCAGGTGATCGCCTGGACGATCTACATCGCCGCCGTCGGGTCTTTCTTCGTCCGCGGCCTGCGACGCCGCCCCGCACCTGTGACGAACGCCGCGGACACCGCGACGCCTTCGGTCCCTCCCGCCCCTTCCCGCGCATCTCAAGGAGCATCATGACCCGCACTCTCCCGCCGCAGACGACCCGCGCCGCGAGGACCCTCGGCGCACTCGCCACCGTCGGCATCGCGGCCCTGGCCCTGGCCGGCTGCGTCGCGAAAGCCGATGTGGCCGCCGCCGACACGCTCACCGTCACCTCGACCGATTCCGCGTGCGAGGTCTCGACCGGATCGGCGACCAGCGGCACGCTGACCTTCGACGTCGCGAACGACAGCTCGCAGGTGACGGAGTTCTACCTGCTCGCCGAGGACGGGCTCCGCATCGTCGGCGAGGTGGAGAACATCGCACCCGGGGCCTCCCGCACCCTCACCGTCGTCGCCCAGCCGGGTGAGTACTTCACCCTCTGCAAGCCGGGGATGGTCGGCGAGGGCGTCGGCCGCGCCGGGTTCTCGGTGTCGGGAGACGCGGTCGCGGCCACCGGAGACGACGCCGAGCAGAAGCAGCAGGCGGTCGACCTCTACGCCGCGTTCGTGAAGGATCAGGTCGAGCAGCTGGTGCCGGCCGTCGACGACTTCGTCGCGGCGTACGAGTCCGGCGACGACGAGTCGGCACGCGCGCAGTTCCCGCAGGTGCGCGCGTTCTACGAGCGGATCGAGCCGGTGGCGGAGTCGCTCGGCGACCTCGATCCGCGCATCGACTACCGCGAAGTGGACGCCGTGGCCGAAGGGCTCGACTGGACCGGGTTCCACCGCATCGAGAAGGACCTGTGGGTGCCCGCGAAGGACGCGCTGAACGCCGACGGCGAGACGCCGGCCTGGCAGGACTGGGCCCCCTCGACGGATGCCGAGCGCGCCGCGTTCGGCGACCAGCTCATCGCCGACGTCGCCGAGCTCAACGACTACGTGCACTCCGCCGACTTCCAGGCGGCGCTGGACGCACAGGGTGTCGCGGGCATCTCCAACGGCGCGATCGCGCTGCTCGACGAGGTCGCCACCGGCAAGATCACGGGCGAGGAGGACTGGTGGTCGGGCACCGACCTCTGGGACTTCGCCGCCAACGTCGAGGGTTCGAAGATGGCGTTCTCGCTGGCGCGGGACTTCGCGGTCGCGAAGGGCGACGAGGGCGCGGCGCTGGCCGACCAGATCGACGAGGGCTACGACGCGCTGAACGCCGCGCTCGCCACCCACGGCTCGCTCGCCGACGGCTTCGTCACCTACGGCGAGCTCACCGACGAGGACAAGCGGGAGCTCACCGATCTGCTGAACGCCCTCGCCGAGCCGCTGTCGCAGCTCACCTCGACCGTCCTGGCGTGACGATGGCAGAAGAGTCGCACCGTGCCGGCGGGGCTGAGGCCCAGGCGGGGGGCGAGCACGGGGGCGGGGCGCCATCCGGACTGAGCCGGCGCGGCCTGTTCGGCCTGGCCGCCGGTGTCGGAGCGGCCGGGCTCGCCCTCGGCGCCGGTGCGGGCTCGGCGGCGGGAGTCGCCGTCGGTCGGAGCCGCGAGCAGGAGGGCGCGGCATCCGTCTACGACTTCTTCGGCGAGCACCAGGCCGGGATCACGACCCCCGTGCAGGACCACCTGCACTTCGCGTCGTTCGACATGATGGCCCGCACCGACCGCGCCGATCTCGTCTCCCTTCTGCAGGACTGGAGCTACGCCGCGGCCCGCATGACACAGGGGCTGGACGTCAGTGCGACCGGTGCCGTCGGCGGCTCCCCCGAGGCACCGCCGGACGACACCGGCGAGGCCCTCGGACTGCCGGCGTCGGGCCTCACGATCACGTTCGGGTTCGGGTCCACGCTGTTCGAGACCGCCGACGGTGAGGATCGCTACGGCCTCGCCGCGCGACGCCCCGCCCTGCTGGAGCGGCTCCCGGCGTTCCTGGGCGACGACCTCGACCCCGGCCGGTCCCACGGCGACCTGTGCATCCAGGCGTGCGCCGACGATCCGCAGGTCGCCGTCCACGCGGTGCGCAACCTCAGTCGGATCGCGTTCGGTCGCGCGCGGCTGCGCTGGTCGCAGCTGGGCTTCGGGAAGACGTCGAAGACGACGTCGGCGCAGGCGACTCCCCGGAACCTCTTCGGCTTCAAGGACGGCACCGCCAACATCCTGGCCGACGACCACGAGGCCCTGACGGAGCATGTGTGGGTCGGCGAGCGCGACGAGCCGGCCTGGCTGGCGGACGGCTCCTATCTCGTGGCACGACGGATCGCGATGCTCATCGAGACCTGGGACCGCGTGCGACTCGCCGAGCAGCAGCGGATCGTCGGGCGCGACAAGGGCGAGGGGGCTCCGCTGTCGGGCGGGGAGGAGGCGACCGCGCCGGATTTCGCGGCGACCGATGCCGCCGGCTCCCCCGCGATCGACGTCGCCTCGCACGTGCGCCTGGCTCATCCCGAAACCAACGGCGGCATCCGGATCCTCCGGCGCGGCTACAACTTCGTCGACGGCAACACCGAGCTCGGCCGCCTCGATGCGGGCCTCTTCTTCCTCTCGTACCAGCGATCGCCCGAGCAGTTCATCGCGCTCCAGCGCTCGCTGTCGACCGATCTGATGAACGAGTACCTCCGCCACGTCGGCTCGGGGATCTGGGCCATCCCGCGCGGCGCGACGCCGGGGTCCTACGTGGGCGCCGAACTGTTCGCCTGAGTCGCCCGGGGCGCGCTGGGCTGGGTTGGGGTGCGCTGGGCTGCACTGGGCTGCGCTGGGCTGGGGGGGGCTGGGCTGCGCTGGGGTGGGCTGGGCTGGGCTGGGGTGGGCTGCACTGCGGAGGCGATCTGCACTGCGGAGGGTCGCTGGGGCCCTCCCGTCCTCCGCTGCGCCGATGCCCTCCGTTACGCCGACCGAGCGACGGGGAGGCGCCCGCTCAGCCCGTGATGAAGCGGGCGAAGCGGGTCAGGGCGACCTCGACGTCCCCGGCATCCGCGACGCCGAACAGCTCGGGCACCGGGGCGCGATCGTGCTTGCCGACGGCCACTGAGTGCGACCAGACCCCCACGATCTCGCCGTCCGCGACCAGCACCGGCTTGACGATCCCGTTCATGCTCGGCCCGATCCGCTGCAGGAACCCGGGCGCGCACGGAACCGTCCGGTCGGCGTAGGACAGGTAGTACTCCTCGAACGGTGGCAGCGCGCGTACCGGATCGACGGCGCTCCGGCGCGGCGCGGCATCGGCAGCGACGAAGAGGCCGTCGTCGACCTCGACGACGCGTTCCCCGGCGCCCTCCCGCGCCTGCTGCGACAGGCCCTTGGGGAGCCCTGCCCACCAGCCGAAGTCGCCGATGCCGGCCGGTCCGTGGCTGCGGATGTAGCGGACGAACAGCTCGGCGAGCGGGTCGGCGGGCGCGTGCGCGTCGGGGATCCACTCTTCCGGCGCGACGACGTACTGATCGCGCGTGGGGCCGCCCTCCCGCGGGACGACCGGACCGAGGACGACGACCAGGCGCAGCGCGAGCGCCGAGAAGATGTGGTTTCCGCGCATGCCGGACGGGTCGATCCCGATCCCGGAGAGCACCGTCCCGAACTCCGGACGCGTCAGGCGGTTGCCGCCGCCGAGCACGGCGCGGACGGCGCTCTCGGCGCGGGTCAGCATGTCGGCGTCGATGCCGAGGCCCCGGTGGATCGTCGCGTACTGCCGGGTCTGCCGGTCGGCGGTGATCCCGAGGATCCAGGCGAGGTCGCGCGCGGGGAGGATGTGGAGGGTGCCGCGCTGGGTCCACGAGCGCACGAGGGAGCCCGGCTCGGCGAACGCCGCATCGACCTCGCTGAGCGTCGGATGCCCGCGCGTGCGGGCGGCGAGCGCCCACCGCCCGCCCCAGAACTCCTGCGCCTGCGTGGCGGTCATGTGGGAGGCCGCCTCGCCGACGGACGATGCGGGAGCGCTGAGCCGATGATGGCGCAGCCGCTCGCTGCGCAGCCGGTCGACGTCCATCCCGCCAGCATGTCCCACTTTCGACATCCGTTGTCCCACTTCCGGCATCAGTTGTCTCACTTTCGGTCGTTCGAGCACGGGCGAACCGACCGAAATCGGGACATGCGGGCTCAGGAACCCCGCCCGCACCGGATCGTATACACTCGCACTGTCCGACGGCCACGGTCGTCGGTGCTCGGAAAAGGGGCACGCAGCCGCACGACGCCGACGTCGCGCGAGCGAGACACATACGGCCTCACATCCGTCCCGTCTTCGCTGGAGCTCCCATGCCCACCGTCTCTGCGCACGTCGCGCACACCCTCGCCCACCACATCGATCACGTGTTCGGGGTGATGGGCAACGGCAACGCCCACTTCCTCGACGCCCTCGAACGCTCCACGGCCGTCTCGTTCACCGCCGTGCGGCACGAAGCCGGCGGGGTCGTCGCCGCCGATGCCTACCACCGCGCCGGTGGCGGGATCGCCGCCGCCACCGCGACGTATGGCGCCGGGTTCACCAACACCCTCACGGCACTGGCCGAGGCGGTGCAGGCGCACGTGCCGCTCATCCTGGTCGTCGGCGATGAACCCACCTCGGGCCCGCGCCCGTGGGACGTCGACCAGATCGCCCTCGCCTCCGCCGTCGGTGCCCGCACCTACACGGTCGGGCGGGCTGATGCGGCGGCGACAACGGTCATCGCGATCGAGCACGCCCTGTCGTACCGGGTGCCGACGGTGCTCGCGATCCCCTACGACGTCGCGAAGCTCGAAGCGGGACCGGTGCCCGACGCCCCCGCGCCGTCACTTCCCGCTCCCCTCGCCCCGTCATCCTTCGCTCGCGCCGCGATCGCCGACCTCGCCGGAGCGCTGGCCCGCGCCGAGCGGCCGCTGCTGCTGGCCGGACGCGGCGCGTGGGTCGCCGGCGCCGGGGAGGCGCTCGGCCGACTCGCCGACGCGACCGGCGCCCTCACAGCGACCACCGCGCTCGGCCGCGGCATCTTCCCCCGCGCCGAGTTCGACCTCGGCGTGACGGGCGGATTCGGTGCCGACGGCGCGATGGAACTCATCCGCACCGCCGACGTCGCCGTCGTGTTCGGCGCCGGGCTCAACCAGTTCACGATGCGCTTCGGCGACCTGTTCGCGCCGGGCACCCGCGTCGTGCAGGTCGACGTGGCGCCGGCCGCGACGCATCCTCACGTCGGCGGTTTCATCCGCGGTGACGCAGCGGTCGTGGCGTCCGCTCTCGCCGACGCGCTGACGGATTCCGCGCCGTCGGGCTGGCGGGAGTCCGTCGACCTCGCTCCCCTGCGCGCACGCGAGTGCGGCGACGCCCTGGCGCCCGACGGCCGCCTCGACCCGCGCTCCGTCGCCGCGCGCATCGGCGAGCTGCTCGAGGCGAACGCGTCGACGCGCGACCGCGTCGTGGTGTCGGACGGCGGTCACTTCATCGGCTGGGCGAACATGTACTGGCCGGTCGCCTCGCCCGACCGCATGCTGATGGTCGGCACGGCGTACCAGTCGATCGGGCTCGGTTTCCCCTCGGTGCCGGGCGCCGCGCTCGCCAAGCCGGGAGCCACGGTGGTGCTGACGACGGGCGACGGCGGCGGGCTCATGGCCCTCGCCGATCTGGAGTCCGCCGTGCGGGTCGCCGCAGGCCGCGGCCTCGCCGTGGTGTGGAACGACGCCGCCTACGGCGCGGAGATCAACCTCTACGGCCTGCAGGGACTCGCGCGGGGGCCGATGCTGATCCCCGAGGTGGACTTCGCGGGGCTCGCCCGCTCGGTGGGAGCGGAGGGCGTCGTGGTGCGGGAGCTGGCCGACCTCGACGCGCTGGCCGTATGGGCGGCGCGACCGGCGTCCGAGCGACCGTTCCTGCTGCTGGACTGCCGCATCTCCGGCGAGGTGATCGCCCCGTACCAGCAGGAGATCATCCGCGTGAACAGCTGAGGCTATGTCCCACTTTCGGTCGGATTCCGCCGCGGAAGCCGCCGAAAGTGGGACAACAACCGCCGAAAGTGGGACAACAGCAGGCGCTACTCCGCGGCGGGGCTCAGGGGAGGGCGCTATGGGTAGCCACGTACTCTTCGACCGGCAGAGCACTACGGCGCCGGATGCGAAGAACGTGAGTGGAACCGGAGAGCCCTCCGCTGTTGGCCCTGGCCAGCTCGGGACCGGCCTCGACCGCACCACCGAATTGCATCACCGCCGCGCGCACGGCATCGTGAATGGCCTCCGGGGCGACCCCGGTGGTGTCAACCAGTACGACCCGCTCGCGGAGGCAGCCGTCAACCCTGACGACGGCACGCGCACACCGCAGCCCCGCCCACTCATCATCATCATCATCGGCGTCCTCAGACGATTCATCCGCCCGCTGCTGTGCGCGCTCTGCGACGACATCGTCGAAAGGTGTCACGACTTCGAGTTGGGTTGCGCGGCGACGAAGCATCATCACGGCTTCGGCAAGGCGCAGCACGATATCTCTCGACGGGTGGAGGTCCTTCCTCCTCACCGACTGCGGATCGGCCACCGCCGCGCGAACCGCTTCGGCGCCTGCAGTGATGAGCGAGCCGATCGCGTCGTGAAACTCCCAGCGCCGGATGGTCCCTGAGGCGATCAGTTGATCGGCCACGGGCACGAGCTCCACGGCTTGGAGAGCGACGGTCAGCGCGAAGCGGAGGACGAACTCGTCATCCTCGGCCGCGAGGCGAGCACGTGAGGGTCCGATCTGGCGCCACCCGCGGGCCGTTCGAACAGTCTCCAGGATGGGCTCGACCTCGGCGGTGGGCAGCGGCGCGAGGTGCGACGTGAACAGTCGCTCCGGTCCGGGAGAGGGAGCCCACACGTCGAGGTTGCCGGAGAAGAAGTCGAGAGCCGAGGCACCCGGGGGAAGTGGACCATCCCAGATCAGCAGCGGCCCTTCGGCGAGTCCCGCCCACGCGAAGCTACCGAGAACGCGCCGCCCGGGAGGCGGGAGCTCAACGTCATCTTCCACCAGCGGAGACTCCACGCTCAGCCAGAAGTCCTCCGTCCGAGTGCGTGCCGTGTGCTCGATGGTGCGAAAGGTTCGGCCCGCGATCGGGCCCACGAGCTCGAGGTCGTCGTCGAAGGGCTCGTGTTCCTCCCACAGTTCCTCGGCCTCCTCCTCCTCCTCGACATCCGCGACGATGAGCCGGCCCCGCAGATCGTATGACATGATCTGCACCTCGCCGTCGGAGGAGAAGACCGGCCAGCGCTGGTCGGCAAGCTCACGAGCGTACGCCTGCATACCGGGTAGCGCCCACTCGAGTTCGATCATCGAGGGGATCATTCCCTTCATGGCGGTGAGACCAATGCGGGCCGCCGTCTTGAGCCCGAGGAGCGGGGCGTAGTCGCGAGTGGCGACTCGCGGATCCCACCGCAACTCATCCAGCTGAGAGAGGCGCGCGAGGAAGTCGAGAGAGTCCGCGTCGGTGCGCGGTCCTGTGAAGCTCCGCTGAACCACGAGGCGACGGAGGGTCGCGATATCTCCGAGTGCGGAGTAGTCGCGCAGGCGTCGCGCGTTCTCGATCTCGAGGTCGGCCAATGCCGGCAGCCGCGTCAACGGATGAAGGTCTGTGAGCTGGGTGGCACCTCCCAGCTCCACGGTGGTCAATGCGGACATTCCGATCAACGGGGAGAGATCCGTGTATCGGCCGTACCAGATCCTGAGCCCCGTCAGGTCGGTCTGTGGTTGCAGAGCCGCGAGAACCTCGTCGGTCACCCGGCCGAGGGACAGATCACGAATCGGCGTCCTCTGTCCGAAGAACTCCGCCCAGCGATGAAAGCTCCGCCGTCGCTCCGCCGGGGTCGGCTCGGGTCCGGGTCCGCCGCCCCACACATTGACGCCCACCGTGGCTTCCCCCCGGTACTGGTCGGGGTGAGAAATCCAGCGTTCGGGGGTGGAGGACATGTCCCGGATCGTATCGCCGCCGTCAGTACAACCGCACTTCACCCTGACCATGTCCCACTTTCGGTCGGATTCCGCCGCGGAAGCCGCCGAAAGTGGGACGTGCGCCGCCGAAAGTGGGACAACAGCAGGCGAAAGTGGGACAACAGCAGGCACTACTGCAGCGGAAGCATCACCCCATCGAAGAAGGTGGCGAGGTCGGCGGTGGCGGTGAGAGGCAGCACGGCGGCGACGTACTGGTCGGGACGCACCACGACCACCACGCCCTCGCGCGACAGTCCGCGCTCGGCGAAGATGTCGACCGCGTTCCAGACCGTCGGTCCGGCGGCGAACACCTTCTCGTCGTCCACGAGTCCGAGCGGCCCGGACGCCGGACGGAACACCGACGGCACACGGGCGACGTCGACGTCCTCGAACCCCTCGGGGTAGACGACCTTGACGTCGAACAGGGCATCGGCATCCTCGTCGGCGCGCGTGAAGCGACGCACGGGTGACTCCTCCGACGAGCCGAGCCACTGCGCCCACGCATCGAGCGCGGGATGCGCGCCGGACGCCGCGGCGTCGGCGAAGGCGTAGATCCGCCAGCGGCCGTCGGCCTTCGCGTGGTGCCCGAGATGGACGACGTTGCCGTCGGCCACGAGGGTGACGGGGGCGCTCTGGAAACGCTTGCCGATCGGGAACCCTTCCGCGAGCGCCTGGTGCGCGTCCGTGCCGACGATCGCCGACGGCCCGTACTGGGTCATGAAGCCCGACGGGAACTCGGCCGTCGCGAGGTAGTGCGTCGCGAGGTCCTGCGGGTCGGAGATCTCCTCCGGCTTGCGCGCCATCAGCGTGGACCACTCGCGGTCGAAGTCGATCAGCTGCTGCGCCACGGGGCGGCGCTCGGCGCCGTAGGTCGCGAGGAGGGACTCGGGACTGCGGCCCGTGAGCACCGAGCCGAGCTTCCAGCCGAGGTTGAACCCGTCCTGCATCGACACGTTCATCCCCTGCCCGGCCTTCGCGCTGTGGGTGTGGCAGGCGTCGCCGGTGAGGAACACCCGGGGCATGCGGTCGTTCTCGCCCTCGCCGTCGCCGGTCACGTCGTCGAAGCCGTCGGTGACCCGGTGGCCGACCTCGTAGACGCTGTGCCAGGCGACCTGCTTCACGTCGATCGAGTACGGGTGGAGGATCTCGTTCGCCCGCCGGATGATCTCCTCGATCGGCGTCTGCCGTACGCGGTGGTCATCGTCGGCGGCGACCGCGCCGAGGTCGATGTACATGCGGCTGAGATAGCCGCCCTCGCGGGGGATGTGGAGGATGTTGCCCGCCTCCGCGTTGATCGCGCACTTGATGCGCCAGTCGGGGAAGTCGGTGGTGACGAGCACGTCCATGACACCCCACGCGTGCTGGGAGATGTCGCCGACGTGGCGGCGGCCGATCGCCTCGCGGACCCCGCTGCGCGCACCGTCGCATCCCGCCACGTACTTGGCCCGCACGGTGCGCTCCTGCCCGGCACGCTCGCCGGCCGTGTGGCGCAGCCGCACCTCGACGGGATACTCGCCTGCGTCGTGGACGGTGAGCCCGACGAATTCGATGCCGTAGTCGGGCACGATCCGGCCGGGCCCCTGGGCGGCGGCCTCGGCGAAGTAGTCGAGCACGCGGGCCTGGTTGACGATGAGGTGGGGGAACTCGCTGATCTGGAACGCGTAGTCCGCCGTGCGCGACCGGCGCACGATCCGGCTCGGGTCGGCGGGGTCGGGACCCCAGAAGTTCATCCAGCCGATGTTGTACGCCTCCGCCGTGATGCGCTCGGCGAACCCGAAAGCCTGGAAGGTCTCCACGCTGCGCGGCTGGATGCCGTCGGCCTGCCCGAGCACGAGCCGGCCGTCGCGCCGCTCGATGAGTCGGGTCACCACAGTGGGGTACTGCGACATCTGAGCCGCGAGCAGCATGCCCGCCGGCCCGGATCCCACGATGAGCACGTCGATCTCGTCGGGGAGGTCGGCGGCCCGGTCGATGCCGGTGCCGGCGGCGGGCTGGATGCGCGGGTCGCCCGAGACGTACCCGTGGTGGTGGAACTGCATCGTCTTCGATCCTTTCCCGACGACGACGTCGGGGCTGCTGCCATCATCTCGCGGATTCGGAGCCGCGCGGATTCGGAGCGTGAGGGCCGGTGGCTCCGAATCCGCGACGGTCCGTGTCAGGCCCGCGCGAAGCCGCGGAGGGGGCTGACGGCCTGCTCGGCCTCGTGGTCGGGACCGAGCGGGATGCCGCTGCGGTCGCGCAGCAGCAGCGTCGCCAGGAGGCCGAGCGCCGTCATGCCCGCCAGGTACCAGGTGACCGCCTGGGTCGAGCCCGTCGCCTGCACGAGGGCGGTGGCGATCGTCGGGGCGAAGGCGCCGCCGAGGATCGCGCCGATCGCGTACGAGATCGAGACGCCCGAGAAGCGGATCGATGCGGGGAACAGCTCCGCGTAGAGCGCCGCCTGCGGCCCGTAGGTGAATCCGAGGCCGACCGTCAGGATCACGAGACCGAGGGCCAGGAGGCCGACCTCACCCGTGTTGACGAGCGGGAACAGGAGGAACACGCCCACCAACTGCAGCGCCCAGCCGATCAGATACGTGGTGCGCCGGCCGAGACGGTCGGAGAGCCAGCCGGCGATCCAGGTGAAGACGAGCCAGGACACGGCCGACAGCGTCACCGCCCACAGCACGTCCGAGGTGGCCAGCCCGATCGGCCCGTTCGGGTCGGTGGCGTAGCGCTGGATGTAGCCGCCGGTCGTCATGTAGCCGACCGCGTTGTTGCCCGCGAAGACGAACGCGGCGACGATCACCAGGAGCGCGTGCCTGCGGAACAGCTGCACGATCGGCATCCGCGTCTCCTCCTTGCGCTCGGCGAGCTCGAGGAAGACGGGACTCTCCTCGACGCGACGGCGCACGTAGTAGCCGATGAGGATGAGCACGACGCTCAGCAGGAACGGGATGCGCCAGCCCCACGTGAGGAAGAAGTCCTGACCGGGGAGGGCGACGATCGCGAGCACGGCGGAGGCGAGGAGCAGCCCGAGCGGCACGCCGATCTGCGGCGAGGCGCCGAACAGCCCGCGCTTGGCCTTGGGAGCGTGCTCGACGGCCATGAGCACTGCCCCGCCCCACTCGCCGCCGGCGGAGATGCCCTGCAGGATGCGGAGGAGGATCAGCAGGATCGGCGCGAGGATGCCGATCTGGGCATATGTGGGCAGAAGGCCGACGAGCGTGGTCGCGACGCCCATGAGCACGAGCGTGAGCATGAGCACGAGACGGCGCCCGTACTTGTCGCCGAGGTGCCCCGCGAGGAAGGCGCCGAGCGGGCGGAACAGGAAGCTGATGCCCACGGTGATGAACGAGAGGATCTGGCCGAACTGCTCGCCGGCGGGGGCGAAGAACAGCTGACCGAAGACAAGCCCGGCCGCCGAGGCGTAGATGAAGAAGTCGTACCACTCGACGGTGGTGCCGACCACCGTGGCGAAGACGACGCGCCGCCGGTCGGTGGCGGTGGATATCGTGCCCGTAGGGGTGAACCCCGCGTGCGGGGTGGGCGATGATGCGCTCATGGTGACTCCTGTGTCGGTGACGTCGCTGTCGGGGCGGGCCGTGCTTGCCCGGTGACTCAGGATCATATACGATTTCAGATACGACGCAAGAGCGAGGGAGCTCATGACCATCGACGCCACCACCGATCCGCGGTTCGCGGGCCTCCCCGGCCGGCCCGGGAAGATCATCGCGGTGCACCTCAGCTACGCCTCGCGCGCCGCCCAGCGCGGGCGCCGACCGGCGACTCCGTCGTACTTCTTCAAGCCGTCGAGCTCGGTCGCATCCTCCCCCTCGACGATCAGCCGTCCGCCCGGCACCGAGCTCCTCGCCTTCGAGGGCGAGATCGCCCTCGTGATCGGCACGCCGGCCCGGCACATCCCGCTCGTGACCGCCTGGGACCACGTCGGCTGGGTGACCGCGGCCAACGACCTCGGGCTCTACGACCTCCGCGCCGCCGACAAGGGATCCAACGTCCGGTCCAAGGGCGGCGACGGGTTCACTCCGATCGGACCGGAGCTGATCGACGCGCGCACCGTGGATCCGGCGCAGCTGCGGGTGCGCACCTGGGTCAACGGCGAGCTCGCCCAGGACGACACGACCGCCGGGCTCATCTTCCCCCTCGCCCAGATCGTCGCCGACCTCAGCCAGCACGTCACCCTCGAGCCCGGCGACGTCATCCTCACCGGCACTCCGGCGGGCTCGTCCGTCATCGTGCCGGGCGACGTCGTCGAGGTGGAGGTCGACTCCCCCGCCACCGGCGCCTCCTCGGGACGGCTCGTGACCACCGTCGTCGAGGGGGGCGGCCCCGGCTACGACGGCGAGCTCGGCTCGCTCCCCACCGTGGACGACACGCAGCGCGCCGATGCATGGGGCACCGAGGCATGGGGCACCGAGACGCGGGGCACCGAGGCCCGGGGCACCGAGGCACGGGGCACGGAGACGTGGGGCACCCCGCAGGAGGCGTCCGAGGAGCCGCGCGAGGCGCCCGCACGCCCGACGCTCGACCCGGCGCTGCGCGAGAAGCTCGCGCGGGTGCCCGTCGCCGCCCTCTCCCAGCAGCTGCGCCAGCGCGGCCTCGACAACGTCACGATCGACGGCGTCCGATCCCTGCGGCCCGGCGCGAAGCTCGTGGGCACCGCCCGCACTCTGCGCTTCGTCCCGAACCGCGAAGACCTCTTCGCGAGCCACGGCGGCGGCTACAACGCCCAGAAGCGCGCCTTCGACGCCGTGGACGCCGGCGAGGTCATCGTCATCGAGGCGCGCGGGGAGACCGGCTCCGGCACCCTCGGCGACATCCTCGCGATCCGTGCGCAGGCCCGGGGCGCCGCGGGGATCGTCACCGACGGCGGAGTGCGGGACGCCGACGCCGTCGCCGCCGTCGGGCTGCCCGTCTACTCGGCCGGCGCGCACCCCGCCGTCCTCGGCCGCAAGCACGTCCCGTGGGACCACGACCTCACCATCGCCTGCGGCGGCACCACCGTGCAGCCGGGCGACGTCATCGTCGGCGACGCCGACGGCGTCATCGTCATCCCCCCTGCTCTCGCCGAAGAGGTCGTCGACGCCGCCCTCGCCCGCGAGGACGAAGACGCCTGGATCGCCGCCCGCGTCGGCGAGGGGCACCCCGTCGAGGGACTCTTCCCCATGAACGCCGCCTGGCGCGCGCGCTACGACGACGAGAGGAACGGCCGATGACCCTTCGACAGGCTCAGGGACCGAACGCGGCTCAGGGACCGAACGCGGCTCAGGGACCGGGGCAGGCTCAGGGACCGGGGCAGAGCAAGTCGCAGCAGGCGTACCACTGGATCAAGGAGCGGATCGCCGGGCAGGTGTTCACGCCCGGCTACCGTCTCGTCCTCGGCACCCTCGCGAGCGACCTCGACATGAGCGTCGTCCCCGTCCGCGAGGCGATCCGCCAGCTCGAGGCCGAGGGCCTCGTCACCTTCGAGCGCAACGTCGGCGCCCGCGTCTCCATGGTCGACGACACCCAGTACCGCTACAGCATGCAGGCCCTCAGCATCCTCGAGGGGACGGCCACGGCGCTCGCGGCGCGACGGCTGACCGCCGACGACATCCACACCGCGCGGCGCATCAACGAGCTCATGATCGAGACGCTCGAGCACTTCGACCCCCACGCCTTCACACGCCTCAACCAGGAGTTCCACGCGACGCTGTTCGGCAAGTGCCCGAATCCGCGCATGCTGGAGCTCGTCGAAGCCGAGTGGGGGCGCCTCGGGAACCTCCGCGACTCGACCTTCAGCTTCGTCCCCGGCCGCGCCCAGGAGTCGGTGCACGAGCACGAGAACATCGTGCGCCTCATCGAGCAGGGCGCGCCGCTCGGCGAGATCGAGAAGGCGGCCCGCCGTCACCGGTCGGCCACCCTCGACGCCTACATGATCCACGAGCACCCCGACGAGGCCCTCGGCCTCCCGGCGTTCTGACCCCGCCGTCCCGCCTCCCGTCACCACAAGGAGCACCATGACCACCCCCGCCCTCGACGCCCGCCATGTGCCGGCCGACCTCCCGAGCCGCATCCAGCACTACATCGACGGCGCGTTCGTCGACTCGCTCGACGGCGACACCTTCGACGTGCTCGAACCCGTCTCCAACGAGACGTACGTGCAGGCGGCCGCGGGCAAGAAGGCCGACATCGATCGGGCGGTCGCCGCCGCGCGCCGGGCGTTCACCGAAGGCCCCTGGCCGCGGATGCTCCCCCGCGAGCGGTCGCGGGTGCTGCACCGCATCGCCGACATCGTCGAGTCCCGCGACGCGCGCCTCGCCGAGCTGGAGTCCTTCGACTCGGGACTGCCGATCACGCAGGCGCTCGGCCAGGCCCGGCGCGCCGCCGAGAACTTCCGCTTCTTCGCCGACCTGATCGTCGCTCAGTCCGACGACACGTTCAAAGTCCCCGGGCGGCAGCTCAACTACGTCAACCGCAAGCCGATCGGCGTCGCGGGGCTCATCACCCCCTGGAACACGCCCTTCATGCTCGAGTCGTGGAAGCTCGGCCCTGCTCTCGCGACCGGCAACACCGTCGTGCTCAAGCCCGCCGAGTTCACCCCGCTGTCGGCGTCGCTGTGGGCCGGGATCTTCGAGGAAGCAGGCCTCCCGCAGGGCGTGTTCAACCTCGTCAACGGTCTGGGCGAGGATGCCGGCGACGCCCTCGTGAAGCACCCTGACGTGCCGCTCATCTCCTTCACCGGCGAGAGCAGCACCGGCCAGCTGATCTTCGCCAACGCCGCACCGTTCTTGAAGGGCCTGTCGATGGAGCTCGGCGGCAAGTCCCCCGCGGTCGTCTTCGCCGACGCCGACCTCGACGCCGCCGTCGACGCGACGATCTTCGGCGTCTTCTCCCTCAACGGCGAGCGCTGCACGGCCGGCAGCCGGATCCTCGTGGAGCGTCCCGTCTACGACGAGTTCGTCGAGCGGTATGCCGCCCAGGCGCAGCGCGTGAAGGTCGGCTACCCGCACGACCCGGCCACGGAGGTGGGCGCGCTCGTGCACCCGGAGCACTTCGCGAAGGTGATGTCGTACGTCGAGATCGGCAAGACCGAGGGACGCCTCGTCGCCGGCGGTGGGCAGCCGGACGGCTTCGCGTTCGGCAACTTCGTCGCCCCCACGGTGTTCGCCGATGTCGCACCGGGCGCCCGCATCTTCCAGGAGGAGATCTTCGGCCCGGTCGTCGCGATCACCCCCTTCGACACCGATGAGGAGGCGCTGGCGCTCGCGAACGACACGAAGTACGGGCTGGCCGCCTACGTGTGGACGAACGACCTGAAGCGCGCTCACACCTTCGCGGGCGCGGTCGATGCGGGCATGGTGTGGCTGAACTCGAACAACGTCCGCGACCTCCGCACCCCCTTCGGCGGCGTCAAGGCCTCCGGCCTCGGGCACGAGGGCGGCTACCGCTCGATCGACTTCTACACCGACCAGCAGGCCGTGCACATCACGCTCGGCGAGCCCCACAACCCCACCTTCGGCAAGAACTGATGCGTGTCGTCTGCGTTTCGACTCGTCTGCGTTTCGACTCGTCGCGTTTCGACTCGTCGCTGCGCTCCTCGCTCAACGACCGGCGGGGCCGGCACCCGGCACCCGGTCGTTGAGCGAGCGGAGCGAGACGAAACGCAGAGACGAAATGCAGAGTCGAAACGCAGAGACGAAACCCCGAGACGACACCCGAAACCCCGGAACACGAAAGCAAGGACGCTGACATGACCCACCGCGACGAGATGACGCTGACTTCCTCGGGCTTCTACGTGAGCCAGGAGGCGCCGATCCGCTCCGACGATCCCATCCCCACGCCCACCTCCCCCGCGCCCGACATCCTGCGCTGCGCCTATATGGAGCTCGTCGTCACCGATCTCGCGGCGTCCCGCGTCTTCTACGTCGACGTCCTCGGCCTCTATGTCACGGAGGAGGACGACGAGGCGATCTACCTCCGTTCGACGGAGGAGTTCATCCATCACAACCTCGTGCTCCGGCAGGGTCCGGTCGCCGCCGTCGCCGCCTTCTCGTACCGGGTGCGCTCCGCCGACGACCTCGACAAGGCGGTCGCGTTCTACACGGAGCTCGGGTGCCGCGTGGAGCGCCGCGTGGAGGGGTTCGTGAAGGGCATCGGCGACGCCGTGCGGGTGACCGACCCGCTCGGGTTCCCGTACGAGTTCTTCTTCCAGACCGAGCACGTCGAGCGCCTGTCGTGGCGCTACGACCTGCACACCCCGGGCGAGCTCGTGCGGCTCGACCACTTCAACCAGGTGACCCCCGATGTGCCGCGCGCCGTGAACTTCATGCAGTCCCTCGGCTTCCGCGTCACCGAGGACATCCAGGACGAGGAGGGCACCGTCTACGCAGCCTGGATGCGGCGCAAGCCCACCGTCCACGACACCGCGATGACCGGCGGTGACGGACCGCGCATGCACCACGTCGCCTTCGCTACCCACGAGAAGCACAACATCCTCGCGATCTGCGACAAGCTCGGCGCGCTCCGCCGCTCCGACGCCATCGAGCGCGGTCCCGGACGCCACGGGGTCTCCAACGCCTTCTACCTCTACCTGCGCGACCCCGACGGCCACCGCGTGGAGATCTACACCCAGGACTACTACACCGGCGACCCCGACAACCCCGTCGTCACGTGGGATGTCCACGACAACCAGCGCCGAGACTGGTGGGGGAACCCGGTCGTGCCCAGCTGGTACACCGAGGCCTCGCTCGTCCTCGACCTCGACGGCTCCCCGCAGGCGGTCCACGCCCGCACCGACTCGTCGGAGATGGCCGTCACGATCGGCGCCGACGGCTTCTCGTACACGCGCCCCGGCGAGGACGACCTGCCGGAGTACAAGCAGGGCGAGTACAAGCTGGGCCATCAGCTGTGATGCTGGACGACGACACGATCGCCGCGCTCGCAGCCGAGCTCGCGGAAGCCGATCGCACCCACGGGGTGATCCCGCGGATCACGGCACGCCACCCCGAGGCCACCGTCGAGGACTCCTACGCGATCCAGCGCGTGTGGCGCGATCGCATGACCGCGTCGGGACGGCGGCTGGTGGGACGCAAGATCGGACTCACCTCCCGCGCGATGCAGCAGGCGACGGGGATCACCGAACCGGACTACGGCGTGATGTTCGACGACACCGTCTACCGCAGCGGCGACGCCATCCCCGTCGACCACTTCTCGAACGTGCGGGTCGAGGTGGAGCTCGCCTTCGTGCTGAAGGAGCCGCTCGCCGGGCCCGATGCGACGCTGGCCGACGCGCTGCGCGTCACCGACTACGTCGTGCCGGCGCTGGAGATCCTGAACTCGCACATCGATCTCGAGGGCCGGACGATCGTCGACACCATCAGCGACAACGCCGCCTACGGCGCGATGGTGCTCGGCGACACCCGCCGCCGCCCCGACGAGGTCGACCTCCCGTGGGTGCCGGGGGTGCTGCGCAAGAACGGCGAGGTCGAGGAGACCGGCGTCGCTGCGGGAGTCCTCGGACATCCGGCGGCGGGCGTCGCCTGGCTCGCCAACAAGATCCACCCGCACGGTGACAGACTCGAGGCGGGCGAGATCATCCTCGCCGGATCGTTCACCCGACCCGTGTGGGTCGCGCGCGGCGACGAGGTGCTGTGCGACTACGGACCGATGGGGACCCTCTCATGCCGCTTCATCTGACGGACACCTTCCGCGATCGCCTGGCCGCGGCGGGCCCGCGCCCGCTGGCCGGACTCTGGGCGTGCGCCGGCTCGCCGCTGGTGACCGAGATCCTGGCGGGCTCGGGCATCGACTGGCTGCTCATCGACATGGAGCACTCCCCCAACGGCCTGGAGTCCACCCTCGCGCAGCTGCAGGCGGTCGCCGCGTATCCCGTCACCCCGGTCGTGCGGGTGCCGATCGGCGACGTCGTCACCATCAAGCAGGTGCTCGACCTCGGCGCGCAGAACGTCCTCGTGCCGATGGTCTCGTCGGCCGATGAGGCGCGGGCAGCCGTGGCCGCCGTCCGCTATCCGCCGCGCGGACAGCGTGGGGTGGGCTCGGCGCTGGCTCGCTCCGCACGCTGGAACCGCGTGGAGGACTACCTGCAGGACGCCGACCGCCACACCGCGCTCTTCGTGCAGATCGAGACGGTGGAGGGCGTCGCCGCCGCGGCGGAGATCGCTGGGGTGGACGGGGTCGACGGCGTCTTCGTCGGCCCGTCCGACCTCGCCGCGTCGATGGGGCTCCTCGGCCAGCAGACGCACCCCGAGGTCGTCGCCGCGGTACGCCGCACGTTCGACGCGGTGCGCGCCACCGGTACCCCCGTCGGTGTCAACGCGTTCGATCCCGCCGTCGCCCGCGACTACGTCGCCGCCGGCGCCTCCTTCGTCCTGGTCGGCGCCGACGTGTCGATCCTCGCCCGCGCCTCCGAGGCCTTCGCCGCCGACTGGGCCTGAGCGCGCTGCGCCCGATGTCCCACTCTCTTCGCACCGTGTCCCCATTTCGGCGGATTCCGTGACCCGCAAGCGACCGGAAGTGGGACATCCGCCCCTGGGGTGACAGGCTGGGCGCATGAAGAGGGATGTCACGAGCCGCATCGTCCTGCAGGTCACCGAGACCGCCGACCTCGTGTTCGCGATCGCCGTGGCCTCCGCCTACTCCGCGACGGAGTCGCTGACGGCGAGTCTCGACGGCGCGCCGGTGGAGGTGCGCGAGCTCTCCGACGTCCACGGCGGACGTCTGCACCGCCTCACCGCGGAGCCCGGCGAGCTCGTCGTCGAGTACCGCGCGAGCGTGAGCGACCCCGCGACCGCGCTCGAGACGACGGAGACCGACCTGCTCGTCTACGGCCGTCCGAGCCGCTACGCCGACTCCGACACCCTCGCCGCGACCGCCGCCGCGCAGTTCGGCGGCATCCCCGAGGGCAGGGACCTGCTGACGGCCGTGTCGTCGTGGGTGGGCACGCAGCTCTCCTACGTGCCGGGCTCGTCGCTCCCGACCGACGGTGCGACCCAGACGCTCCTGGCCCGCCGTGGCGTGTGCCGCGACTACGCCCACCTGTGCGTGGCGCTGCTGCGCGCCCGCGGCGTGCCGGCGCGCCTGGTCGCGGTGTACGCGCCCGGACTGCACCCCATGGACTTCCACGCCGTGGCAGAGGCGTGGATCGAGGGCGCGTGGCGGGTCGTCGACGCGACGACCCTGGCGCCGCGTTCCAGCCTGGTGCGGATCGCCACCGGCCGCGACGCCGCGGACACCGCCTTCCTCAACGTGATGAGCGGCCGAGCCGACCTGGTCGACGTCGAGGTCTCCGCCGTGGCCGACGTGCTCCCGGACGACGACCTCGACGAACTGGTGACCATCGGCTGACACTCCGCGAGTAAACCTGTTGACATCTCCCATGTCAACTGGTTGACTCGCGCCATGGCCGCGCGTATCACCGTCACCCTCCACGAGCTCGTGGCCGAGCTCGACATCTACGCGGATGCCGTGCTGCGCGAACGCCACGGAGTCTCGTACAACCTGTTCGAGTTCCTCGCGACCCTCGCCGAGCTCGGCCCCATCGACATCACCGGGCTCGCCCGTTGCCTGCGCGTCACGAAGGCCGCAGTCAGCAAGCGCGTGCCGGCGCTCGTGGCGGACGGGTGGATCACCACCGAGTCCGGCGGCGGGCGACGGATCGTCCTGTCGCTGACGCCGAAGGGTGCCGACCTGGTCGAGTCCGCCGGCGGCGAGCTGGAGACCGAGTTCACCGACATGCTCGCCGACCCGCGGCTCGATCCCGCCGTCTCCCCCGCCGCGATCGACCGCGAGCGCCTGAACCGGCATCTGGCCACCCTCACCGCCATCGTCATCGAGAAAGGACACCCCGCATGAACCGTCGCATCCTCGTCGTGGTGGGAACGCCGCTGCCCGACACGCTCACCCACGCGCTCGCGGGCGCCTACCTCGAGGGGGCGCGCGGGGCGGGGGCAGAGGTGCGCGTCATCGATCTGGCCCGCGACCCCATCCCGGACCACCCGCGCGTGCGCGACCAGCTGCGCGTCCCGCGCACCGACGCGGATCTCGCCCTCGACCCCGACGTCGCGCGCTACCTCGACGACGTGCTGTGGGCCGACCACCTCGTCGTCCTCCATCCGCAGTGGTGGGGCACGGTCCCGGCGGCGCTCAAGGCGTTCATCGACCGCGTCTTCCTCTCCGGCGGCACGTTCCGCTACCGGGAGCGATCGGCGGTGTCGGACCGACTCCTGTCCGGACGGACGGCGCGCGTCGTCATGACGATGGACTCGCCGCGCTTCTGGAACCGCCTCGTCTATCGGAACGCCGCGGAGACCTCGCTCACCCGCGCCACCCTCGGCTACTGCGGAGTGAGGACCATCGGCGTCACGCGATTCTCGCCGGTCCGCTTCAGCGACGACGCCGCGCGCGGCGCGTGGCTCGATCGTGTCCGCCACCTGGGCGAGAAGGATGCCGCGGCATCCGCCCGCACGCACCGGGTCGCGGCGGGCGCCCCTTCGACCGTACCCGTGCGCGACTGAGACCGACGCTCATTCCGTCGACGCCTGCGCGGGGAAGACCAACGTGAGCGACGTCACACCCGGGCTCTCAGCCACCTCTGCAGAAGCCTCAAGGCCAGCCCACGTGGCCTCCACGACCACGGTTGCCGGACGGGTGTCGAGAACGACTCGACCGTCGCGGTCCGTCGCACCCGTCGCGCCGCCGACCCCGCCCGCCGACAACGACACCGCCGCGTCGGGCACGGGCGCAATGAAGCACTCCGCACCGTTGCACACGGTGATACCCACCGTCACCTCGATGGTCTGGCTGGCCGATTCCTCAGCCGCGCACCCCGACAGGAGCAAGACCATCGCCAAGGTCGGCGCTAGCAGCCGTAGCTTCCGGCCTGACTTGACTTCTCCCAGCGGTTGACCGACGACGACCAGGAAATGCTGATGGACCACGGCCCGATTCCGACTCCGTTGACGTTGGTGGAACCCCACGCGTGACCGTACTTCGAGTACGCCTGAACACATCCCTTCGATGCGAGACCGAAAGCGTAGGTGAGCGTGCCCCGGTCCGCGATACCTCCACCGACCAAAGTGCTCGCCCACGTGTCTCGGAAAACGTAGGAAGCACCGTAGGAGCTGTTGGATGAAAGAGTGCCAGTGCCCTTGCAAACCGTGCCGACAGCTCCACATGTGACCAGACTCACCCCCTTGTTCACGACCGTCTTGTTGAATGCGATGCCGAAGCCGTCCTTGCCACCATCGAACTGTTGACAGGTGGATCCACCCGCTGGAGGATCGGTCCAGTCCCACCTCGCCGTCGCGTAATAGATGACGCCCTGCGAGGAACCGTTCATCGCGAGCACTGGGGCCTTCACGCTGATGGCGGATGCGGGCTTGTTGCCGTTGGCTGTGCCACAGCTGTCAGTCGAAACAGCCTGTGTGCCCTGGGATACCGTGGTCGCAACGCGCCCAGCTCGGACAGGTTCCGCTGGCGAAAGGCTCTCAGCGCTCACCACGCGTAGCCTCAGATGGTGTGCGTTTACCAGGCTCAGCAGGCACGACAACGCCCGAGGAGAGTGTGACCTCTTCGGACCCAGCCCTTGGGGAAGCGGGCTCCCCCGCGGCTGTCGCTGCGGACGCGATTCCCGTCAGCAATGTGCTGAGCATGATGATCCCTACGGTGTTCAGCCGTTGCGAGCGGCTTGCGATCTTCTCCATGCGTTGCGCCTTCTGTCTATGGTTTTTATGCTATGCATCCGTGCGCACTCGCAACTGAGCGCTGGAGGAGTTGCCCGTGACATTGCCGGGTCGCCTTCCCGCCTGCGGCGGAGCGTGCCACTGTAGGAGCATGAAGTCCTGGGTCGTGAGGTTCGCCTCGCTGTACGTGTTCAACGTCGTCGTGCTGCTCCTGATCGGTCTGCTCCTCCCGAGCGTGAGCGTGGGATGGGCGTCGCTGTGGGCCGGCGTCATCCTCACGGCGGCCACCATCTGGCTGAAGCCGTTCGTCACCCGCCTCTTCACGGGCGCCGCGAAGAAGTCCGCCTCGCGTCGCACGTTCGTCGGCGAGAAGCTCGTGCAGTACGGGATCGTCTTCGTGGTCGAGCTGATCGTGTGGATCCTCGTGGTCGTCTTCTCGGGCGTCGACGTGCGCGGCTGGTTCTGGGGCTACGTGATCCCCCCGATCCTGCTCCTGCTCGCGTGGGTCGTGTACGACCTCGTCGACGACCGCGTCGAATCGCGTACGGGCGCGATCTACGACCGCGCGACCGGACGCCGGGTCGCGCCGGCCGCCTCCGCGGCTGCGACCCCGTCGGCGGACGCAGCGGAGACCCGCGACGGCCTCACGCCGGAGCAGCGCCGCATGCTCGACGAACTCGGCTCATGAAGTTGCTGTAACAAAGCGTCGCCCGGGCGCCCCGAGCGGGCGGCGGCACGGGAGAATGGAAGCCACGGCGCTGCCGCACAGCACGCGGGCGGCGCCGTCATCCCGATCCACCCGATCGCACCTGATCACGGAGAACCCACATGTCGCGTCCCACCCTGCGCACCGTCCTCGTCGCCTCTCTCGCCGCGTCCGTCCTGCTCGCCACCGGTTGCGCGTCCGGCACCACGACGCCGTCCTCCTCGGACACGCCCGCCGCCGACGAGGGGTACGTGACGCCCGGCAAGCTCACCATCGCGACGGGTGAGACCGCCTACTTCCCGTACGTCATCGACGACGACCCGGCCAGCGGCGAGGGATTCGAGGCAGCCGTGGCCTACGCGGTCGCCGATCAGCTCGGGTTCGCGCACGACGACGTCGAATGGGTGCGGACGAGCTTCGAGGCGGCCATCGCGCCGGGCCCGAAGAGCTTCGACTTCAACATCCAGCAGTACACGATCACCGACGAGCGCAAGCAGGCCGTCGACTTCTCCTCGCCGTACTACTCGGCCAGCCAGGCCGTGGTGGCGATCGAGGGCGGCGCCGCCGACGGCGTGACCGACCTCGCGGGCCTGAAAGACCTCACGCTCGGGGCCATGACCGGGTCGACCAGCGCCACCACCCTCGAGGAGGCCGTGCAGCCCACGACCGCCCCGCAGCTCTACGGCTCCAACGAAGACGCCGTCGCCGCGCTGAAGGCGAACCAGATCGACGCGATCGTGCTCGACCTGCCGACCGCCTACTACGCGACCGGCGTCTACATCGAGAACTCCTTCATCGTCGGAGAGCTCCCCGCCGCCGGCGTGCCCGACGAGTGGGGCCTGCTGCTGGCCAAGGACTCGCCGCTCACCGAACGGGTGACCGCCGCAGTCGACGCGCTCCGCGAGGACGGGACGCTCGCCGAGATCACCGACGAGTGGCTGGGTTCCGGCCAGGGCGTGACACTCCTGCAGTGACGTCGCGCTAGCGTCGTTCCGTGACATCGCATCAGCCGAGCGCGCTCGAGCTCGACCGGCGCGCCTTCCGACGGGGGCGCGAGCGCCGGTCGGTGCTCGTCGCGGTCGCGTCGACCCTCGTGTTCGCCGGGATCATCTGGGCGACGGTCATCAACACCCCCGGCTGGGCATCGGTCCAGCAGAGCTTCTTCGACCCCGAGGTCGCACTGCAGGCGCTGCCGAAGGTGTGGGACGGCTTCCTCATCAACTTGCAGGTCCTCGGCCTGTCCGTGATCACCGTCGCCCTCGTCGCGCTGCTGGTGGCGGTGCTGCGCACCCTCCGCGGGCCGGTGTTCTTCCCGGTGCGGGTGATCGCCGCCGGCTACACCGACCTTCTCCGCGGCTTCCCGTTCATCATCGTGCTCTACCTCGTGGGCTTCGGCCTTCCGACGATCACGAACACGCGCATGCCGGTGGTGCTCCTCGGGGTCATCGCGGTGACGCTCACCTACTCCGCCTACGTCGCCGAGGTGATCCGGGCGGGGATCGAGGCGGTGCATCCCTCGCAGCGGCTCGCCGCCCGCGCGCTCGGGCTCGGTCATGTCCAGACGCTCCGCCGCGTCGTGCTGCCGCAGGCCCTGCGGAAGATGACGCCGCCGCTCATGAACGACTTCATCTCGATGCAGAAGGACGTGGGACTGATCTCGATCCTCGGCGCGATGGACGCGATCGCCGGCGCCCGGTCGGTCGCGTCGCTCACCTACAACTTCACCCCGTACGTCGTGGCCGGGATCCTCTTCGTGCTGCTGGCGATCCCCACGATCCGCCTGACCGACTGGTACACCGCCCGGCTGCGTGAGCGCGAGCAGGCGGGGGCGATCCTGTGACCACCCCGGCACCGGCTCCCCTGCTGCGCGCGAGCGGACTGTGGAAGGCGTTCGGCGAGCGCGAGGTGCTGCGCGGCATCGACCTGGACCTCGCCCAGCACGAGGTCGTCGCCCTCATCGGCGCGAGCGGCTCGGGCAAGTCGACCCTGCTGCGCTGCCTGAACCTGCTGGAGCCGATCGACGACGGGCAGATCTTCCTGGGCGACGTCGACATCTCCGACCCGCGTGCCGATGCGAACGCCATCCGCGCACGGTTCGGCGCCGTGTTCCAGAGCTACAACCTCTTCCCGCACCTGTCGGTGCTCGACAACGTCACCCTGGCCTCCCGCGTGGTGCATCGGATGCCGCGCCGCGAGGCCGAGGACCGCGGACGCGAGCTGCTGGCGCGGGTGGGCCTGGTCGACAAGGCGAAAGAGCACCCGGACAGGCTCTCGGGCGGTCAGCAGCAGCGCGCGGCGATCGTCCGCGCGATCGCGACGGACCCGGAGGTGCTGCTTCTCGACGAGATCACCTCCGCGCTCGATCCCGAGCTCGTCGGTGAGGTGCTCGAACTCGTGCGCGAGCTCGTCGGGGACGGCGCGACGATCCTCATGGCGACCCACGAGATGGGCTTCGCGCGCGATGTGGCCGATCGGGTCGTGTTCCTCGACGACGGTCTCATCGTCGAGCAGGGTCCGCCGGCGCAGCTGTTCACGGCACCGCAGCACGCGCGGACGCGGGAGTTCCTGGCGCGCTTCACCGCCTGACGCGAGCTTGCCCCGACGCCCGCGAGCTTGCCCCGGCGCCCGCGAGCTTGCCGGCAAGCTCGGCGCGCGCCCGGCAAGCTCGGCACGCGCGGGGCAAGGTCGGCACGCGCGGGGCACGCGCGGGGCGTTTCGTCTCGTCGCTGCGCTCCTCGCTCAACGACCGGAAGCCGAATGGTCGTTGAGCGAGCGCAGCGAGACGAAACGCCTCGTCGGTCCGTGATCAGCGGGCGAGGCGCGCGGCGGTCTCCACGACGTTGGCGACGAGCATCGCGCGGGTCATCGGGCCGACCCCACCGGGGTTGGGCGAGAGCCAGCCGGCGACCTCGGCCACGGCCGGGTCGACGTCGCCGGCCAGCTTGGCCTTCCCCGACTCGGTCGTGCCGACGCGGGTGACCCCGACATCGAGCACGGCGGCACCGGGCTTGATCCACTCCGCCTTGACCAGATGCGGCTGACCGACCGCCGCGACGACGATGTCGGCGCGGGCCACCTCGGCGGCCAGGTCGGGCGTGCGCGAGTGGGTGAGGGTCACCGTCGCATCGGTGCCCTTGCGGGTGAGCAGGAGGCCGAGGGGCCGGCCGACGGTGATGCCACGGCCGATGACCGTCACATGCTTCCCCGCGATGCCGACGCCGTGACGCTCGAGCAGCTCGACGATCCCCGCCGGGGTGCACGGCAGCGGCGCGGCGATCGCGTGGGCCGGGTCGACGCCGAGCACGAGCCGACCGAGGTTGGTCGGGTGGAGGCCGTCGGCATCCTTCGCGGGGTCGACGAGCTCGAGGATCGCGTTCTCATCGATCCCCTTCGGCAGCGGCAGCTGCACGATGAAGCCGGTGACGGCGGGGTCCTCGTTGAGTCCCCGGACGGCGGCAGCGATCTCCTCCTGTGTCGCGGTGGCGGGCAGCTCGACGGAGATCGAAGCCACACCGACCTCGGCGCAGTCGCGGTGCTTGCCGGTCACGTAGGAGCGCGATGCCGGGTCGTCGCCGACGAGCAGCGTGCCAAGCCCGGGGACGATGCCCCGCTCGGCGAGCGCGGCGACCGTCTCGGCGAGTTCGGCCTTGATCGCGGCGGCGGTGGCGACGCCGTCGAGCTTCTGCGCGGTCACTGCTGGAGGCCGGGGTAGAGCGGGAAGGCCTCGGCGAGGACCGCGACGCGCGCGCGGAGCGCCTCGACGTCGGCACCCGGCTGCAGCGCCAGAGCGATGATGTCGGCGACCTCGGTGAACTCGGCGTCGCCGAATCCACGGGTGGCGAGCGCGGGCGTTCCGATCCGCAGACCGGAGGTCACCATCGGGGGCCGCGGGTCGTTCGGCACGGCGTTGCGGTTGACCGTGATGCGGATGTCGTGGAGGAGGTCCTCGGCCTGCTTGCCGTCGATGGCGGCGTCACGGAGGTCGACGAGCACCAGGTGCACGTCGGTGCCGCCGGAGCGCACGGCGATCCCGGCGTCCTTCACGTCCTGCTGCGAGAGGCGCTCGGCGAGGATGTGCGCGCCGCGGAGCACCCGCTCCTGCCGTTCGACGAACTCGGGCGTCCCCGCGAGCTTGAACGCGGTCGCCTTCGCAGCGATCACGTGCATGAGCGGTCCGCCCTGCTGGCCGGGGAAGACGGCCGTGTTGATCTTCTTGGCGAGGTCGGCGTCGTTGGTGAGGATGAAGCCCGAGCGGGGGCCGCCGATCGTCTTGTGGACCGTCGAGGAGACGACGTGGGCGTGCGGCACGGGCGAGGGGTGCAGTCCCGCGGCGACCAGGCCGGCGAAGTGCGCCATGTCGACCCACAGGAGCGCGCCGACCTCGTCGGCGATCTCACGGAACTTCGCGAAGTCGAGCTGGCGGGGGTAGGCCGACCAGCCGGCGATGATGACCTTGGGACGGTGCTCGAGCGCGAGCCGGCGCACTTCCTCCATGTCGATGACGGAGGTCTCCGGGTCGACGCCGTACGCGACGATGTCGTAGAGGCGGCCGGAGAAGTTGATCTTCATGCCGTGGGTGAGGTGGCCGCCCTGGTCGAGCGAGAGGCCGAGGAGCGTGTCGCCCGGGCGGGCGATGGCGTGCAGCACGGCGGCGTTGGCGGTGGCGCCGGAGTGCGGCTGGACGTTGGCGAACTCGGCACCGAAGAGGTCCTTGGCCCGCTGGATCGCGAGCTCTTCGGCGACGTCGACCTCTTCGCAGCCGCCGTAGTAGCGGCGGCCCGGGTAGCCTTCGGCGTACTTGTTGGTCAGCACCGATCCCTGCGACTGCAGGACCGAGACGGGCACGAAGTTCTCGGAGGCGATCATCTCGAGGAAGCCGCGCTGACGCTGCAGCTCACGGTCGAGCACCTGCGCGATCTCGGGGTCGACCTCGGCGAGCGGGGCGTTGAAGACGGAATCGGTCATGACGATCTCCTGACGACGGCTTTCGGTTTCGGTTGCTGAGCACCGGCAACGGGTGTCGAGGTGCTCGCATCGGCCCAGGCGTGCGGTCGAATGCCGTGTCGGTCGCTCCCCGGTGGTGGCCCACCTCAACGCCAGTCGCGACCTCCCGAGCATACCGGATCCGGCGCTGATAGGCTGGCCGCGTCGGTTTTGTTAGGAACCCTTACATGCCTGTCCGGATCGCCTCTGCGATGATCGGCCGGGCAGAATGAGAGCCATGGTGTCTGCACTCCCGGTGGTCCCCCTCCCGGTCGTGGCCGAGCGCTCCGGCGGCAGGGCCTTCCGGCTCTCGGAGGCCACTGCGCTGTCGGGCGACCCGAGCGCGTCGGCGGCGCTGCGCAGGATCCTGCGGGCCGTCGGTGCGCCGATCGGTCGGGATGCCGACACGACGGGCGACATCGACCTCGTCGTGGACGGCACCGGCGCCCCCGAGTCCTACCGGCTCGTCGCCGATGCGGAAGGCGTGCGGATCTCGGCGGCCGACGCTGCGGGGCTGTTCTACGGCGTCCAGACGCTCGGACAGCTCCTGACGCGAGACGACGGCGCCTGGACCGTCCCCGCCGTCCGGGTGGACGATGCGCCGCGCTTCGCCTACCGCGGCGTCATGCTCGACGTGGCGCGACACTTCCACCCGCTCTCCACCGTCGAGGCCTACATCGACCGTGCGGCAGCGCTGAAGTTCAATCACCTCCACCTGCACCTGACAGACGACCAGGGCTGGCGGCTGGAGATCGCCTCCCGCCCCCTGCTGACCGAACGCGCGTCGGGATCGTCGGTCGGCGGCGACGGCGGCGGCTTCTACACGCAGGACGACTACCGGCGGCTCGTCGCCTACGCCGCCGCCCGGCACATGACCGTCGTCCCTGAGATCGATCTCCCCGGGCACACCCATGCCGTCTCGCTCGCCTACCCCGATCTCGCCGAGCAGCCGGTCGTGAGCGACCACGTGCGGGAGACCGTCGAGGCGTTCGGCGGCGGACTGCCGCAGCACGGCGAGCCCTACGAGGGCATGGCCGTCGGCTTCTCGTCGCTGCGCATTCGCGACGAGGCGACCTACGCGTTCCTCGACGACGTCCTCACCGAGGTGGCGGCCCTCACCCCCGGGTCCTATGTCCACGTCGGCGGCGACGAGGCGCTCGGCACCCCCGCCGAGGACTTCGCCTATGTCATGGAACGCGCCACCGAGATCGTGTCGGGACTCGGGAAGACCCCGGTGACCTGGCACGAGGCGGGCGCCGCGCCGGCGCTGGCCGCCGGCACGATCGGACAGTACTGGGGATTCGTGACCCCCCTCGACGGCATGGACGACAAGACGCGGGCCTTCGTCTCCCGAGGGGGTCGAGTGATCCTCTCGCCGGCCGACGCGGTGTACCTCGACATGAAGCCGGTCGAGGACTTCCCGATCGGGCTGACCTGGGCACGGGGGGCGACCTCGCTCGAGCGCGCCTACTCGTGGGAGCCCGCGGAGGTGATCACCGGCATCGACGAGGGCGCTATCCTGGGCGTCGAGGCCCCGCTGTGGACGGAGACCGTGCGCGATCTCGACGATATCGACGCCCTGGCCTTCCCCCGCATCTCCGCCGCGGCGGAGGCCGCGTGGTCACCGCGCACCGGATCGCATCCGGACCGCTCCTGGGCGTCGTTCCGCGAGCGCGCGGCCGCGCTGTCTCCTCTGTGGGAGAGCCAGGGGATCGCGCTCGGCGCGCACGACGGCGGCGCGCGATGACGACCGTCGTGCACTCCGTCCGGCTGGTCGACGACGGGCGCATCACCCAGGACGCATGGGTCGCGTTCGGTGACGGCGCCGTGACCGCGGCCGGAACCGGCGACGGGTGGCGCGCACTGCCCGTGTCGGATGCGGTCGACGGCGGCGGCGGGATCCTCACCCCCGGCTTCATCGACCTGCACGGGCACGGCGGCGGCGGCTGCGCGTTCGACGACGGTGCGGAGGCGATCCGTGCCGCGCGCGCCGTCCACCGTGCGCACGGCACGACGCGGGCCGTGCTCTCTCTCGTGACCGCGTCGGTCGACGACCTCGTCGACCGCGTGCGCGCCATCGCGGTTCTCGCCGCGGACGACGCCACCATCCTCGGAAGCCACCTCGAGGGACCGTTCCTCGACCCCGGCCACAAGGGCGCCCACACCGAGCGCCTGCTGCGCCTCCCGGATGCCGGTTCGGTGGAGCGGCTGCTCGCCGCGGGAGCCGGAACGGTGCGACAGGTCACCCTCGCGCCGGAGCTCCCCGGGGCGATCGACGCCATCGGCCGATTCGTCGACGGCGGCGTGCGGGTGGCCGTCGGTCACACCGCCGCCACCGCCGCCGAGGCGTCGGCCGCGTTCGATGCCGGCGCCACCCTCCTCACGCACGCCTTCAACGCCATGCCCGGCATCCACCATCGCGCGCCCGGACCGGTCGTGGCCGCGCTCGGCGACGACCGGGTCACCCTCGAGGTGATCGCCGACGGCGTCCACGTCCACCCCGCCGTGGTGGCACTCGCCTTCGCCGGCGCCCCGGGACGCATCGCGCTCATCACCGATGCGATGGCCGCCGCGGGCGTCGGCGACGGCCATTACGACCTCGGCGGGCTGGCGGTGACGGTCACCGACGGCACGGCCCGGCTCGACGACGGGGGCGCCATCGCCGGCTCCACCCTCACGCAGGACCGCGCACTGCGGGTCGCCGTCGACGCCGGCATCGACCTGGTCGACGCCGTCGCGGCGCTCACCTCCGTGCCGGCGCGCGCCCTCGGCGAAGCGGCGCGCTACGGCTCGCTGCGCCCCGGCGCCGCCGGTGACGCGGTGCTCCTCGACGACGCGCTCTCGGTGCGCGCGGTCTGGGTCGACGGGGCGCGGGTCGCGCCCGCCTGACACGACGACACACGGGCCGGGATGCGGGGCGGGTGCACCCCCCAGCGCACACCGCCCCGCTGCCCCGGAAGCCCGGCGCCTCCCCCAGACGCGCACGGACCTCGGCGACGGTCCGATCCCCAGGACCACCGCTCACGACGTCGCCCGCTCTGCGGCGGTGCCGCTCGGCATTCGGGTGGACGACGTCACTGGGTGAGACGAGCGGACGCACGGTCTATTACGCGACTTCGGAGAAGTTCTCTTTTCCTGGCCGTGGCGGGCAATTTCCGAGAATCGCGTCATAACATTCACGCTGAGGCGTCTCTTAGGTGGGACCCGGGCCCGATATCTCTCCCCACCGACGGAAGCCTCTCGACGACTGCCATGACTTCGACCGACGACACGCGCGACGACGCACCCGACCTCGCCGACGCCGACCTCGTGCTGCGCACGCGCTCCGGCGACGCCGGGGCCTTCGGCGAGCTCTGGCGGCGCCACTATCGCTCGGGACTGTCGGTGGCGCAGTCGATCACGTCGAGCATCGATCCCGACGACCTCGTGCAGGAGGCGTACACGAGGATCTTCCGCTCGATCCAGAACGGCGGCGGCCCCACCGGCTCGTTCCGGGCATACCTCTTCACGAGCATCCGCAACACGGCTGCCGGCTGGGGGCGCGCGCGCCGCGAGACGACCATCGACGAGCTGGAGGCCGTCGAGGACCCCGACGCCAGCGCCCACGCCACCGACGACGCCCTCGACCGCAGCCTCACCCATCAGGCGTTCCGCAGCCTGCCCACCCGCTGGCAGGAGGTGCTCTGGTACACCGAGATCGAGCAGATGAAGCCGTCCGAGATCGCTCCGCTGCTCGCGATGAAGCCGACCGCCGTCGCGCAGCTGGCGTTCCGTGCGCGGGAGGGACTCCGCGAAGCGTGGATCCAGGCCCACCTGCGATCGGTGGCCGAGGATTCGGCGTGCCATTGGACCATCGACCGGCTCGGCGCGTACGCGCGCGGCAACCTGGGCAAGCGCGATCACGCCAAGGTCGAGGCTCACCTGGCCGACTGCGCACGGTGCACCATCGTCGCCTCGGAGGCCCGCGAGGTCTCCCATCGTCTGGCGATGATCCTCCTTCCTCTCACCGTCGGCACCGGCGCCGCGACGGCGTACCTCGCGTCCGTCCAGGGCGGCGGGACTCCGCTGGTCGCGATGGCGGCGGGCGAGTCCTCCGCGGCACCCGGCGCCGTCGTCGCCGGTGGCACCGCGAGCACGGCTTCCTCGGCGAGCTCGGGGATCGGGGCGTCGGCCGGGAGCGCCGGCGCGATGGCGGGAGCAGGCGGGAGCGCGGGGTCCTTCGCGGGTGCCGGCAGCCTCGCGACGCTCGTCACCCTCGTCGTCGCCGGCGTCGCCGTCGCCGCCGCGGTCGCCATCCCTCAGCTCGTGTCGACGGAGGTGGCGGCGCCGGGAGATCTGACACCGAGAGACCTCGTGCCGAGCGACCCCGCGCCACCGGATGACGTGCAGACCATCGACGACGGTGATCCGATCGCCCTGCCCGCCCCCGGCCCGTCGCCGACGCAGCTGCCCACCGCGACGCCGACCCCCACCGCCGCACCGTCGCCCTCCTCCGGCGCGACATTCGGCCCGGCGCCGACGCCGACGTCCGCCCCGACGGCGACGCCGACCCCGACGCCCGAGCCGACGCCGAGCCCGACACCCACCCCGACGCCGACGCCGACACCGACACCCACACCGACGCCGACACCCACGCCCACCCCGACGCCGACACCGCAGCTCCCGGCGGGTGTGCCGGACCTGGTCGGGTTCGACTCCACGGCCTCCGACGACGGGACGACGCTCGTCACGCTGTTCGTGGAGGGCCCCGCCGGCGCCGCCGTGGCCCTGTGGCTCGCCGACGGAAGCCGCATCACGCAGTCCGAGATCGGCGCGGACGGCACGGCCACGCTCGCGTTCTCGCTCACCGATGACGAGCTCTCCGCGGGAGCGCGCGTGACGATGGCGTACGTCGACGGCGACCTCGTCGGAGAAATCCTGACGCTCGTCATCCACCGCGGGTAGCAACGCTCGAACGGTAGACTGGCCGGCATGGCCGAACTCCCTCCCGTGCGCCCGGAAGCACCGGCCGAACCGCTTCCCGCCGGCACCCGTGCGCCCCTGCACGCCATCGACCTCCTCGCTTTCGTCTGCGAGCTGTTCGCGCTGGCGACGCTGGCGCTGTGGGGCTTCGCCGCCTGGCCGCTGCCGTGGAACATCGTCGCGGGCATCGGCGCTCCGCTCCTGGCGATCCTCGTCTGGGCGCTGTTCGTCTCGCCGCGCGCCGTCGTGCGGGTGCATCCGTTCGTGCGTGCGCTGGTGGAGCTGCTCGTCTACGCGGCCGCCACCATCGCGTGGTGGAGCATGGGCCACGCCTGGGTCGGCCTCGTCTTCGGTGTGATCGCCGTCACCGCGGGACTTCTCTCCGGTCGTCGCCGCCTCGCATGATCGAGCCGGACGTCCTCGCCGAGCTGCGCGCGCAGCTCGGCGAGCGCGTGGACACCGAAGCCGGCGCGCTTCGGGCGGCTCGAGCGGACAAGTCGGGCCACATCTCCGCGGGGTCTCCCCTCGCGATCGTGCACGCGGAGAGCGTCGAAGACGTGCAGGCGACACTGCGCATCGCGCATCGCACGGGCACCCCGGTCGTCACCCGCGGTGCGGGGACCGGTCTCGCCGGCGGCGCCAACGCCGGCCCCGGAGAGATCGTGCTGTCGGTCGCGCGGATGGACCGCATCCTCGAGATCCGTCCCGAGGATCTGCTGGCCGTCGTCGAGCCCGGCATCCTCAATGCCCGCCTGAACGAGGTGCTCGCCGAGCACGGCGTCTGGTGGGCGCCCGATCCGGCCAGCCGCGCCATCTCGACGGTCGGCGGCAACATCGCCACCGGCGCGGGCGGCCTCCTCTGCGCGAAGTACGGCGTGGTCCGCGACGCCGTGCTGGGAGTCGACCTGGTCCTCGCCGACGGCCGGCTGCTCCGCCTCGGTCACCGGAGCGTCAAGGGGGTCACCGGCCTCGACCTCACCTCGCTCGTCATCGGCTCCGAGGGCATCCTCGGCGTGATCGTCGGCGCCACCCTCAAGCTGCGCCCCCGCGTGCCGGGCACCACCCGCACACTGACCGCGGTCTTCCCCGATGTGCGCTCCGCCGCCGTCGCCGCCGCCGCCGTCACCGCATCGGGGATCCAGCCGGCGATCATGGAGCTGATGGACGCCCTGTCGCTCGCGGCGGTGCACCGGCTTCTCGATCTGCCGGAACCCGCGCCCGAGGCCGCCCAGCTGACGATCCAGGCCGACGGTGTCGCCGCCGACGCCGAAGCCGAGGCGATCGCCGAGCTGCTGCGGTCACTCGGCGGGGTGGTCGCCCTCGCGGCCGACGAGGCCGAAGGCGAGCGACTGTGGGCGGTCCGTCGCGCGATGCATCCCGCGATGGAGTCCCTGGGCACGACCCTCATCGAGGACGTGTCGGTGCCGCGCAGCAGGCTCCCCGAGATGTTCGACGAGATCGCCCGCATCGAGGCCGCCTACGGCATCCGCATCCCGACGGTCTGTCACGCCGGCGACGGCAACCTGCACCCGAACTTCGTCTTCGACTCCCCCGGCGACGGCGAGGACGCCGAGGTCGTCGTGCCCCCGCACATCTGGGCTGCCGCCGACGACCTGTTCCGCGCGGCGCTGCGGCTGGGCGGCACCCTCACCGGCGAGCACGGCATCGGCATCCTCAAGCGACGCTGGCTCGCCGACGAGCTGGGCGATGACCAGTGGGAGCTCCAGCGCCAGATCGCGCGCGTGTTCGACCCCGCCGGCATCCTCAACCCCGGCAAGGTGTTCGCCGGCTGACTCAGTCGCGCGGCGGATAGACGGGAACCGCTGCGCGCGGATCGGCGCGGGATCCGAGCACGATCGCGAGAATCCCGAGAAGCGAAGGCACGACCGTCGCGACCAGCGACGAGAAGGCGAAGACGGTGACGAGCGTCTCCTGATCGGCCGGCCCGCCCGCGATCGCGACCGCCGACACCTGGGCCAGCACTCCGATGCCGACCACCGCCGCCAGCCCCCAGGCCGGCGCCCAGTTCCACGGCGGGGGCACGACCCGGGCGCGGCCCACCGCGACGACGGCGACGAGCGCCGCCGCGAACCGGACGGCGACGTCCGCGTACCCCCACAGGACATACGCGTCCGGGTTGTCGGCGGAGTACGGGAAGACCGCCGTCAGCACCCAGACGACCGGCGAGACGGTGGCCAGCGCTATCATCGCCACCATCCCGTCCGGGCGGCGCGCCACGATCGAGCCCCGACCACGCGCACCGAAGGCGAAGACGACCATCGACGCGGCGAAGGCGAGCATGCCGATCCAGGCGAAGACGGCGCCGCTCAGGCCGCCCGCGGTGACGAACCCGGGGCTGCCGGTGATGAGGGGCAGGACGGCGCTGGCCAGCAGCAGTCCGCCGCCCCAGATCCAGGCCGGCGTCGTCGTCGGGCGATCCGCATCGATCATGCGGCCGACTCTACCCACCGTTCCCCCGGCCGGAGAACGCACGGCGGGGAACTCGGGGACGGCGTCGAGGTCAGGGAGCTCGAGGTCAGAGCCCCTGCCAGGCGGGCTTGTTCGCGTACGCGTAGCGGTAGTAGTCGGCGTTGCGCAGCTGCGACGCGGCAGCCTCGTCGACGACGACCGTCACGTGTTCGTGGAGCTGGATCGCCGACCCGGGCAGCGAGGAGGTCACCGGGCCCTCGACCGCACCGGCGATCGCGCCGGCCTTCCCCTCCCCGAAGGCGAGCAGGAAGAGGTGCCGCGCGGCGAGGATCGTCCCGAGTCCCTGCGTGATGCAGTGCATCGGGACGTCGTCGACGGAGTCGAAGAAGCGCGCGTTGTCGGCACGGGTCTGCTCGATGAGCGTCTTCACCCGCGTCCGCGACGCGAAGGAGGACCCGGGCTCGTTGAACCCGATGTGTCCCGAGGTGCCGATCCCGAGGATCTGTAGGTCGACTCCACCGGCCGCGGCGATCGCCGCCTCGTAGTCGTCGCCCGCGTGCTCGATGGTGGCGAGGGCGCCGTTGGGCGTCTGGATCAGGTCGGGGTTCAGCCCCAGCGGCTCGACCACCTCTCGCGTGATGACCGAGCGGTAGCTCTCGGGGTGATGCGGGTCGATGCCGACGTACTCGTCGAGCGCGAATCCGCGCACGCGCGAGACGTCGACGCCGGCCAGCCGTGGCCGCAGTGCCTCGTAGACGGGCAGCGGCGTCGAACCGGTCGCCAACCCGAGCACCGCATCCGGCCTCGCCGAGACCAGCCGCACGATCTCGTCGGCGACGAGGGCTCCCGCATCTGCAGGGGTGGGGACGATGACGATCTCAGCCATGGGCGAGTGCCTCCTGTTCGTGGGCGGTGGCGCCGATCAGCGCGGCTCCGAGGGCGGCGGCCGGCGACCCCGCCGGCAGCAGTTCGATGCGATCGGGCAGCTGCAGCGACCGCAGGAACGGCGACGCCGCGGCGCTGGCCTCGAGCTCGCTGACCACGGGGTTCAGCATACGGTCGCCCAGGGCGCTCACGCCTCCCCCCAGGACGACGACGTCGACGTCCGCGGTGAGCACCAGCACGCGCACCGCTGCCGCGACGCCGTACGCCAGTCCGCGGCGCAGCTCGCTCGCTGCCGGATCGCCGGCGTCGGCGGCGTCGAAGATGTCGCGCACGGGGAGGACCCCGGGGCGAGCCCACCGCTCCGCGAGGGCGCCGCCGCCGGCGAACGCCTCGATGCACCCGTGCTGTCCGCACCGGCAGAGGGGCCCGGTCGGGTCGACGGGGATGTGTCCGACCTCCCCCGCGGCACCGCGCGCACCGCGCCACAGCTCGCCGGCGGTGACGAGCCCGGCGGCGATGCCGGTGCCGAGGTTCAGGTAGGCCATCGAGGAGTCCCCCGCCGGGGCGCCGCGCTCCAGGCCCCGCAGCGCGAAGGCCCCCACGGCCGCGGCCTTCACGTCGTTCTCCGCGCGCACCGGTACCCCGAACTCCGGGCCGATCGCGTCGCGCAGGTCGAGCTCGTCGATGCCGAGGTTCACGGCGTGGGTGACCCGGGCGGTGCCGGGCAGGACCTGCCCCGGCATCCCGATACCGATCGAGGCGAACTCCACCGGGGCGCACCCGACCTCCGCGGCGAGGTCGGCGACGGCCTCGATGAGCGTGGCGACCACCGCATCCCGGCCCCAGCCGGTCGGCCGTCGCAGCCGGGCGACGATCTCGCCCGAGGACGCCACGACCACTGCGTCGGTCTTGGTGCCACCGACGTCGAATCCGAGGCGCATGTCAGCCCTTCACCGCTCCCGACACGAGCCCGCTGGTCATGCGGCCCTGCACGATGAGGAAGAACACGATCACCGGGATCGCCATGAGCGTGGACCCGGCCATCACCACCGCCCAGTCCGTCGCCTTGGTGGCCTGCACGAAGCTGCGCAGCCAGATGGGGAGGGTCTGGGTCTCGGGCCGCGTCATGATGACGAGCGCGAAGACGAACTCGTTCCACGCCTGGATGAACGCGAAGATGCCCGTGGAGACGAGGCCCGGCGCCAGCAGCGGGAAGGTCACGCGCCAGAACGCCTGGTTGCGGCTGCAGCCGTCGATCATGGCCGCCTCCTCCAGGTCGGCCGGCACGCCGTTGACGAAGCCGCGCAGCGTCCAGATCGTGAAGGGCAGCACCATCGCGATGTATACGGCCGACAGGCCGACGATCGTGTTGAGGAGCTGCCAGCCGTCGAGCACCCGGAAGGTGGAGATGATCATCGCCTCGGCGGGGATCATCTGGATCACGAGGATCGCGATGATGAACGTCTTGCGCGAGCGGAAGCGGTAGCGCGAGACCGCGATGGAGGCGAGGAAGGCGAACAGCAGCGCGGTCACGACGGTGAGCACCGTCACGGCGAGCGAGACGCCGAGGGCCGGCAGGAAGCCGCCGTCGTTCCACGCCGCCTCGAAGCTGCGCAGCGTGAACTCGTCCGGCCAGAGGTGCGGGGTGTCGCTCTTGACCGCGGACCCCGGCAGGAACGCGGTGTTGACCATCCAGTAGACGGGGAAGACGGAGCAGACGAAGACGACGATCGCTGCGGCGTTGAGGAGGACGCGGCCTCCGGTGCGGCGCGTGCGCGCGTTCACAGGTCGTCCTCCGTCTTGAGCATGGTGCGGATGTAATAGGCGGAGATGGCCAGCAGGATCAGCACGAGGATCACGGCGATCGCTCCGCCGGAGCCGAGGTCGCCGGTCGCCATCGACACGCTGTAGATGTACACGCCGATCGTGTTGGTGTCGGCGCGGACCCCGCCGATCGTCTGGAGGGCGTAGATCTGGGCGAACACCCGCAGGTCCCAGATGATCTGCAGGATGAGCAGGACGATGAGGATCGACCGCACGTAGGGGACGACGATCAGGCGGAAGCGCTGCCACCCGCCGGCGCCGTCCAGCGAGGCCGCTTCCATGACCTCGTCGGGCACCTGGGTGAGACCGGCATACGTCGAGAAGGCGACGAACGGGATGGCGCCCCAGGTGATGATGATGGCCGCGACGGCGAAGAAGCTCAGCGGATCGCTCAGCCAGCTGTGGCCCTGCCAGCTCTCCCCGGTCACCTGGGTGAGGAAGTAGTTGACCAGGCCGTACTCGGTGTCGAAGATCCAGCCCCAGACGATGGTCGCGGTGAGGGCCGGCATCGCCCAGGCCAGCAGCAGCCCGACCGACACGACGGTGCGCATGACCGTGCCGAGCGCCTTCATCATGAGGGCGATCGAGACGCCGAGGACCATCGTGGCGGCCACGCTGACCACGCACAGGCCGATGCTGCGGGCGAGGACCGTCCAGAACTCGGAGTCGCCGAGGACGCGGAGGTAGTTCTCGATCCCGATGAAGTCGGCGGGTGCGCCGAAGATCTGCTCGCGTCCATATTCCTGGAACGACATGATCACGAGCTGGACGAGCGGCCAGCCGATGAACACGACGAGCATGATCAGCGACGGCACGAGCAGCGCGAGCGGCGTGGCGTCGAAGCGGCGCCGGGGGCGCGGGGCGGGCGGCGGGGCGGATGCCGTCCGCTCGGCGGGAAGGGCGGTCAGGGCCGACACGGTCCTCTCCTTCGAATGATCCGGGGACGTGTCTGTGTCCGGGTGGGGAGGGGGCGGGGGTGCTTCCCCCGGGGCACGGAGCCCCGGGGGAAGCGCACGGGGGTCAGCCGTTGAGGATCGACTCGATCTGGGTGTCGAGCTCCGCCGCGAGGGACGCGACGTCGCCGCCGCCGGCCACCTTCACGAAGAAGTCCTGCAGGAGGCCCTTCGCCTCGACGTCGGCCCACTTCGGCGAGGCCGGGGTGAGCTTGGCGTTGGCTGCGGCCTCGGCGATCACCGCGGCCAGCTCGGGAGTCGCCGCAGCGACCTTGCTGCCGAGGCTCTTCTTTGCGGGCACGAGGCCACCGGCGGCCAGCAGCGACTGGTAGTCGTCGCTGAGCATGATCTCCAGCGCGCTCTTGGCCAGCTCGGGGTGAGCCGACTTCGCGGCGATGCCGACGTTGGAGCCACCGGCGAACACCTGCGCGGCGCCGCCGTCCTTGCCCGGGAGGGCGAAGTAGCCGAGCGTGTCGGTCAGCGCGGTCTCCTTCTGGTCCTCGTCGGCGACGATCGACCAGTAGGCCCAGCTGGGGGCCGACAGGGTGGCTGCCTTCTCGGTGCGGAAGGGCACCCACGCCTCGGTCTCGTCGCCGTCCTTCGCGGCCAGCGAGGCCTTGGTCATGAGCTCCTGCACCTGGGTGAGCCCGGCGATGGACGCCTCGGACGACAGCTGCGCGTCCCATGTGCCGTCGTCGTTCTGCACGGCGACCTCGCCGCCGTTCTCCCACACGAACGGGAGGGCGTTGTACCAGTCCTTGCCGGGGAAGTAGACGCCCGAGACGCCGTCGAGGGCGTCGGCGAGCGCCACGCCGTTGGCGACGTACTCGTCGAGGGTGGTCGGCATGTCGACGCCGGCCTCCTCGTACTGGGCCGTGTTGTAGAAGACGATGCGCGCGCCCGAGTAGTACGGCGCGGCGTACAGCTTGCCGTCCCATGTGCCCGCCTCGACGAAGCCGTCGAGAAGGTCCGAGCCGCCGAGCTGCTCCTGGATGTCGGTGAGGTCCAGGAGCGCGCCCGCCGAGGTGAACGCCGCCGCCTGGGTGTTGCCCATCTCGACGATGTCGGGGCTGTCGCTGGAGGAGAGGCTGGTCGTGAGCTTGTCGACCAGTCCGGTCCACTGCTGCTCCTCGATGACCAGCGTGCTGCCCGGGTTCTCGTCGGCGAACGTCTCCGTGAGGTAGTCGCGCGCCTCCTGGGGCGTGTCGGTGCCGACGAGCCACACGCGCAGCTCTCCCGGCTCCGGCGTCTCCGCGGACGTGGGCGTCGTTGCTCCGCCGCCCGCGCAGCCTGCGAGAACGACAGCCGAAGCGCCGAGGAGCGCCACGGCTCCGAGCTTCTTGTTCATGGTGTCTTCCTTCGTTATCTCTTGGTGTTCCGGAGGGATCGGGCGACCCGTCCGGAGGCGGGGTCGGCGACCCCACCGAGGGTGGTGCAGGGTGTCAGGACACCCCGAGTTGTCCCGACAGGACCATGACGGCCGCTCCGCGGAGGACGATGTCCTCGCCTTGCGCCGTCATCCGCACCTGCACGCCGTCGTGGAACCGGGCGAGCGTGCGTGCGCGGAGTGTCTCGACGGTCGCCTGCGCCAGCGCGCCGTCGAGAAGTTCGAGGGGGCCGGAGAGGACGATCTCCGACAGGTCGAGGGCGCCGACGATCGGCGCCAGGGCGATGCCGAGGCGTTCACCGGCGTCGCGCAGCGTCGCGTCGCGGTCGGCACCCGCCGCCGCGAGGCGCCGCTCCAGCGAGGGCACCGACAGCCACGCCTCGAGGCAGCCAACCTTGCCGCACACGCATTCCGGTCCCCCGTCGGTGCCGACGGTCACGTGACCGATCTCACCGGCGGCGAAGCGGCTGCCGCGCATGGGCTGGCCGCCCGCGAGCAGGCCCGAGCCGACACCGCGGCCGACCCGCACGAGCAGGACGTCGTCGGGCGCGCCGCCGAAGGTGTACTCGGCGAGCACTGCGGCGTTGGCGTCGTTGGCCACCAGCACCGGAAGGCCGAGCTCGCCGGAGAGCACGCCCTCGAGGTCGACGCCGGTCCAGCCGAAGTTCGGGGCGGTCAGCACGACGCCGTGGTCGTCGACGACGCCCGGGGTGCCCACACCGATGCCGAGGACGGGGGCGTGGGCGTCGGCGACCAGGTCGCGAGCGAGCGCCGTGACGACGCCGAGGATGTCGTCGCGGTCGGCGGGCACGGCCACGTCGTGGCGGGCGACGATCTCGCCGTCGAGGGTGAGGACGGCGCCGAGGAAGCGGTCCGTGTTGGAGAGGTCGAGCCCGACGATGCGGTGCCCCTCGCGGTCGAGGTCGACGAGGATGGCGGGCTTGCCGGGACCGGATGCCTCGCGGGTGCCGCGCTCGGCGACGTAGCCGTCAGAGATCAGCTCTGCGACGAGATCGGAGATCGTGACCCGCGTGAGGCCGGTCTCGCGCGACAGGTCGGCGCGGCTCATCGCACCCTGATGGAAGAGCGTCTGGAGCACGAGCGAGCGGTTGTGGCCGCGCGCGTGCTCGGGGAGCACCTTGGCCACATGGCGCAGTGTGCGACCACTGAAGGAGCGCGTCTCGGTTCCGGACATGTTTGTTAGTAGACCTTACGAACATCCCCGCCGCAAGGCATGACGTGAATTCGGCAGGACCATTTACAAAACTGTTACATTCCGGACGCACGCCGTCATGCACCCCCGCGGTCGGCAGTGCTGCGCGCCCGCTCCGGCCCCGTCGCGGCGTCACGTACCATGGAGAGGCGCTCCAGCGCGAATTCTCTTGGGGGTGACCGTGACCGATACGTCGTCCACCGCGACCGTCTCCTCACCGGATGCCGCCGCGCCGGTCCTGCAGTGGGCTCCCGCCGAAGCCCGTCCGAAGCGCAAGCGCTGGGGACTGCGCATCGGCGTCCCCGCGGGCGTCGTGGGCGTCCTCGCCGTCGCCTCCTCCCTCGTCCTCATCGCCCCCGGGACCGCCGTCGCCGGCGTCCCGGTCGGCTTCCTCACCGCCGGCGCCGCGAGCGACGCCATCGCACAGCGCCTCGCCACGACCACCGTGACGCTCGGCGAGGGCGGCCCGACGCTCACCGGCGCACAGCTCGGCGCGATCGTCGACTCCGGCACCCTCGCCGGTCAGGCGTATCACGACCGGCCGCTCTGGAATGTGAGCCAGTGGTTCGGCGACACCGCCGACGCCGAGATCACCGTGGACCCCACCACCGCCACGGCGGCCCTCCAGGCGGCCGCCCCCGAGCTGTTCACCGCGCCCGTCCCCGCCGCCGTGTCGTTCACCGGCGGTGCGTACGAGGCCACTCCGGCCGTGGACGGCGAGGGTGTCGACCTCACCGTCGTCACCGCCGCCCTGCAGGACGCCTTCTCGTCCGGCGCCGCAGACATCGTGATCGACCCCGTCCTCGTCCCCGTCGCACCGGCCCCGACGACCGCGGCGGCCGAGGAGACCGTGGACCGCCTGAACGCGATGATCGCCGAGATCGGCTTCTACGTGGGCGACGAGCGCACGGTGCCCGTGAGCGCCGACGAGGCGGCCACATGGCTCAGCATCGGCACCGACGATGCGGGCGCCTTCACGATCACCGCCGACGCGGCCCGGATCCAGGCCGCGGTCGACGCCCTCGACATCGATCAGAAGGTCGTCGACGGCACCGTCGTCGTCAACGCCGCCGGCGACGTGCTCCGCGACATCGTGGCCGGTCAGGACGGCCGGGTGCTCGGCGACACGTCCGGTGTCGCCGCGGCCTTCGCCGCCCAGCTGGCCGAGGGCTCCGCCGCGTACGAGCTCCCCGTCGCCGTGACCCCCCAGAAGACCACCGAGCTCGAGAGACTGCTCGAGGTAGACCTCAGCCGGCAGCGGCTGTACCTGAAGGAGAACGGGAAGGTCGTCGACACCTGGCTCATCTCCAGCGGGCGACCGGGAGCGGTCACCTACCCGGGGCACTTCTCGATCGGCTGGAAGACCGCGTCGCAGGACATGCAGGGCACGGCGCGGGACTCGGGCAAGAAGTACACACAGGAAGACGTGCCCTGGGTCATGTACTTCAACGGGAACCAGGCCTTCCACGGCGCCTACTGGCACAACAACTTCGGGAACGTGATGAGCGCCGGCTGCGTCAACATGCCGCCCGCGAAGGCCAAGATGATCTACGACTGGTCGCCGGTCGGAGTGGACGTGTGGATCCACGCCTGAGCGTGGATAGTGTGGCGGAGTGCCCCGCTTCGACCTGAGCCTTCCCGAGCTCGAGGACTACTCCCCCGCTGTTCGCGAGCCCGACGACTTCGACGACTTCTGGCGGGACACCCTCGCCTCCTCCCGCGCCGTGGGCCACCCGCCGGTGCTCACCCCGCACGCCACCCCGCTGACGACCGTCGACGTGTTCGACGTGACGTTCTCGGGCTTCGCGGGTGACCCGGTCAAGGCCTGGCTGACCCTCCCGCGCGGAGCGGAGCGTCCCCTGCCTGCCGTGGTCGAGTACCTGGGCTACGGGGGCGGACGCGGACTCCCGGTCGATCGCCTGTTCTGGTCCGCCGCCGGCTACGCCCATCTGCTGATGGACACGCGCGGGCAGGGATCGGGCTGGGGATCGGGCGGGCAGACCGCCGATCCGCATCCCGCCGGCCCGTCGGTGCCCGGCTTCCTCACCCGCGGCATCGAGGACCCGTCCGCGTACTACTACCGCCGCGTCTTCACCGATGCCGTCCTGGCCGTCGATGCCGTCCGCGACCTGCCCGAGGTCGACGCCGCACGCGTGGCGGTCACCGGCGGCAGCCAGGGCGGGGGCATCGCGCTGGCCGTGGCCGGGCTGCGCGACGACCTCGTCGCGGCGATGCCGGATGTGCCCTTCCTCTGCCACTTCGCGCGCGCGATCGGGATGACCGGCTCCGACCCGTACCAGGAGGTCGTGCGCTACCTCGCCGTCCACCGGGGCGCGGAGGAGCGCGTGTTCTCCACACTCGCCTACTTCGACGGCGTCAACTTCGCCCGCCGCGCGTCGGCTGCGGCGCTGTTCTCCGTGGCACTCCTCGACCCGGTCTGCCCGCCCTCGACGGTGTTCGCCGCGTACAACCACTACGCCGCGGACGACCGCCGGATCGAGGTCTACCCGCACAACGAGCACGAGGGCGGCCTGGCGTTCCAACTGCTCGCGCAGGCCGACTTCCTCGCATCGCGGCTGTAGGAGGACCTCCTACAGGGCGTCGATGATGGCGTTGAGCGTCGCCGACGGCCGCATGACCGAGGCCACCTTGGCCGTGTCGGGGTGGTAGTACCCGCCGATGTCGACCGGCTCGCCCTGCACCGCGATGAGCTCGGCGACGATCTTCTCCTCGTCGGCGGCCAGCTTCTCCGCGATCGGCGCGAACGCGGCGGCCAGGTCGGCGTCCGCGGTCTGCCCGGCGAGCTCCTGCGCCCAGTACAGGGCGAGGTAGAAGTGGCTGCCGCGGTTGTCGATGGTGCCGAGCGCACGTCCCGGCGACTTGTCGTTCTCGAGGAACGTGCCCGTCGCCGCGTCGAGCGTCTCGGCGAGGACCTTCGCCTTGGCGTTGCCGGTGTACTCGCCCAGGTGCTCGAACGACGCCGCGAGGGCGAAGAACTCGCCCAGCGAGTCCCAGCGCAGGTAGTCCTCTTCGACGAGCTGCTGCACGTGCTTGGGCGCGGACCCGCCGGCACCGGTCTCGAAGAGACCGCCCCCCGCCAGGAGCGGCACGATCGAGAGCATCTTGGCGCTCGTTCCCACCTCGAGGATCGGGAAGAGGTCGGTGAGGTAGTCGCGCAGCACGTTGCCCGTCACCGAGATGGTGTCGAGGCCATGGCGCATGCGTGCGAGCGTGTAGCGGGTGGCCTCGGCCGGCGAGAGGATCGAGATCTCCACGCCGTGGGTGTCCATCGTCGCCAGCGCCTGGTAGACCTTCGCGATCACCTGCGCGTCGTGCGCGCGGTTGACGTCGAGCCAGAACACCGCCGGCGAGCCGGTCGCGCGGGCGCGGCCGACGGCCAGACGGACCCAGTCGACCACCGGCAGGTACTTGGTCTGCGTCGCACGCCAGATGTCGCCGGCTTCGACGTCGTGCTCGATGACGACCTCGCCCGAGCCGTCGACGATCTGCACGACGCCGGGAGCGGCGATCTCGAAGGTCTTGTCGTGGCTGCCGTACTCCTCGGCCGCCTGCGCCATGAGGCCCACATTGGGCACCGTGCCGATCGTGGCCGGGTCGAGCGGGCCGTTGGCGATGACGTCGTCGATGACCGCCTGGTACACGCCGGCGTACGACGAGTCGGGGATCACGGCGACCGTGTCGTCCTCGCCGCCGTCGGCGCCCCAGAGCTTGCCTCCGTTGCGCACGAGGGCGGGCATGGAGGCGTCGACGATCACGTCGGAGGGCACGTGCAGGTTCGTGATGCCCTTGTCGCTGTTGACGTAGGACAGGCGCGGGCCGTCGGCCAGGCGCGCGGCGAAGGCGTCGGCGATCTCCGCTCCGCCCTCGACGTCGCCGAGACCGGCGAGGATGGCGCCCAGGCCGTTGTTCGGGGTGAGCCCGGCGGCGGCGATCCGGTCGCCGAAGCGGTCGAACACGTCGCCGAAGTAGGCCTTCACGACGTGACCGAAGATGATCGGGTCGCTGACCTTCATCATCGTCGCCTTCAGGTGCACCGAGTAGAGCACGTCGTCGGCGACGGCCGTCTCCAGCGTGTCGGCAAGGAACGCGTCGAGCGCAGCCGCCGAGAGGAACGTGGCGTCCACGATCTCGCGCGGGAGCACCTTGAGGTTGTCCTTCAGCACGGTCACCGTGCCGTCGGCGGCGACATGGCGCACCGTGAGCACGTCGTCGTGCGCCGCGACCCAGGACTTCTCGTTGCTGCGGAAGTCGTCGTGGCCCATGGTGGCGACCCGCGTCTTGGACCCCGCGGCGAACGGCTTGTTGCGGTGCGGGTGCTTGCGCGCGTAGTTCTTCACCGACAGCGGTGCGCGGCGGTCGCTGTTGCCTTCACGCAGGACCGGGTTGACGGCCGAGCCCTTGATGCGGTCGTACCGGGCGCGGATGTCCTTGTCCTCGACCGAGACCGCGTCATCGGGGTAGTCGGGGATGTCGTACCCCTGCGACTGCAGCTCGGCGATGGCCGCCTTCAGCTGCGGGAGCGAAGCCGAGATGTTCGGCAGCTTGATGATGTTCGCCTCAGGCAGCGTCGCGAGGCCGCCGAGCTCGGCCAGCGCGTCGCCCACCTGCTGCTCGGGCGTGAGGCGCTGGGGGAAGGCGGCGAGGATGCGGCCGGCGAGGGAGATGTCACGGGTGTCGAGCTCGACGCCGGCCTGTCCGGCGAAGGCCTGGACGATCGGCAGGAACGATGCGGTCGCCAGGGCCGGCGCCTCGTCGGTGTGGGTGTAGATGATGGTGGACTCGGGCACGGGTGTGTCTCCTGATGAGCGTCTGAAGGGCGTCTGAGCGACGTCTGGAGGGGCGTCACGGCATCGCCGCCCAGCCTATCGCACCCGTGGAAAGTATCTCGACGTCGAGATATCTCGGCCGCGTCGGGAACCGCAGCGAACATCGATCCGCCCCCGCTGCAGAATCGAGAGTGCGGCACACCCGTGCGGCAGGTAGCCTGGGCGCATGACCGAGCTTCGCCTGGTGGAACTGTCGGCCGCGACCATCGTGGCCGTCAATGCGATGTCTCTGAAGCCCGGTCAGGAGCAGTTCCTCGCCCCCACGAGCTATGCCGTCGCCGCCGCCGTCATCAATCCGGCCACGGCCTGGCAGCGCGTCGTCCTCGACGACAACGAGGTCGTGGGCTTCGTCAGCGCGAACTTCGACCCCGAGGCACCGCAGGAGCATTTCCGCTCCGTGCTGTGGCGCATCAACGTCGACGCCGACGACCAGGGCCGCGGTGTCGGGCGTTTCGCCGTCGAGCGTCTGCTCGACGAGGCACGCAGCCGCGGCATGGACCACATCGACGTCATCTACGAAGCCGGCGAGGGAGGGCCCGAGGCGTTCTTCCGCCGTGTCGGGTTCACGCCGGTGGATGAGACGGAATACGGCGAGGTCATCGCCGAGCTCCGTCTCTGACCCGACCTCCCGCCCTCGCCTCTCCCTTCCCACCGCCGTGGGACTTCGACCGGCGGCGAGATCTCGTATCCCCTCCCCCAACGGGGTCTCGCCGCCCCTCGACGCGCGCGGTCACTGCCGCCCGCCCCGCGCTGCCGCGCTGATCGGAGGAGATCCGCGCAGCGGAGGGCCGGTGCTCGGCATCCGACCTCCGCTGCGCGGAATCCCTCCGCTGCGCTGCGCTCAGACGAGCGACTCCCGCCAGGCGGCGTGCAGCTGGGCGAACTTGCCGGTGCCGGCGATCAGCACCTCGGGGGTGTCGTCCTCGATGATGCGACCGTGCTCCATGACCAGGACGCGGTCGGCGATCGCGACCGTCGACAGCCGGTGGGCGATGATGATCGCCGTGCGGTCGGCGAGCAGCGTCTGCAGCGCCTCCTGGATCTGACGCTCCGACGGGATGTCGAGCGAGGCCGTCGCCTCGTCGAGGATCAGCACCGCCGGGTCGGCGAGGAAGGCGCGGGCGAACGAGATCAGCTGACGCTGTCCCGCCGACACGCGGCCACCGCGCTTGTTGACGTCGGTGTGGTAGCCGTCGGGCAGCCGCTCGATGAAGGCGTCCGCCCCCACGGCCCGGGCCGCGGCACGGATCTCGTCGAGCGTCGCGTCGGGCTTGCCGAGCGCGATGTTGTCAGCCACGGTCCCGCTGAACAGGTACGCCTCCTGCGTGACCATGACGATCGCGCGGCGGAGATCCTTGGGGTGCAGGGACCGCAGATCGACGCCGTCGAGGGTGACTGCTCCCCGGGACGGGTCGTAGAACCGCGACACGAGCTTGGCGAGCGTGGACTTGCCGGCGCCGGTGGTGCCCACGAGCGCGATCGTCTGACCGGCCGGGATGTCCAGGGAGAAGTGCGGCAGGATCGTGCGGTCGTCGGAGTAGCCGAACGTGACGTCACGGAACTCGACATGCCCCCGAGCCGTCCAGAGGTCCACCGGCGTGCCCGGGTCGGGGACCGTGGGCTCCTCCTCCAGCACGCCGGACACCTTCTCCAGCGCCGCCGTCGCGGACTGGTACGAGTTCAGGAAGAACGCGATCTCCTGCAGCGGCGAGAAGAAGTTCCGGACGTACAGGACGGCGGCCAGCAGCGTGCCGACGAGGATCACCTCGTCGGCGACGCGGATCCCGCCCCACAGGAGCACCAGGGCGACCGACACAGATGCGACCGCCATCATCGCCGGCTCGAAGATGCCGAACAGCTTGATGGAGCGGAGGTTCACGTCGCGGTACTGGCTGGACAGGTCGCCGAACTCGTCGTCGTTGCGGCCTTCCTTGCGGAACGCCTTCACGGCGCGGATGCCGGTCATGGTCTCGACGAACTTGACGATGACCTTCGCGCTGACGACCCGCGACTCCCGGTAGACGCGCTGAGAGCTCAGGTAGAACCAGCGCATCACGAACCACAGCGGGATGCCCATGACCAGCAGGATCACGCCCGAGTGCCAGTCCAGCAGGAGCAGCGCGATGAGCGTGAAGCCACCGTACAGCACACCGGAGACGAGCTCGTTGAGGCCGCCGTCGAGCAGTTCGCGGATCGAGTCGAGGTCGCTCGTCTGGCGCGAGATGATGCGGCCCGAGGTGTACGACTCGTGGAACTCGAGGCTCAGCCGCTGGGTGTGCAGGAAGATCCGCTTGCGGAGGTCGAGCATCACCGCCTGCGTGAGGCGCGCGGCCACGACCGCGTACCACCCGATGAGCGCCGCCCCGCCGATGCCGGCGGTGAGGTAGACGAGGACGACGACGGCCGTCGGCATCCAGTCGCCCTCGGAGAGCACCTTCGGCAGCGCCTGGTTGATGCCGTACGCGATCAGCGCCGGTCCCGCCACGCGCAGCGCGGTCGAGATGACGAGGACCGTCGAGGCGAGCACGAGCTGCGGGCGCAGCGGGCGCACGAGCGAGCCGAGGAGACGCAGCGACCGCTGGCGGATGGAGCGCGACTCGGCACGCGTGTAGTCGGAGCGGTCTTCGCCGCTGGTTCCGGTGACCGTGGTGCTCACAGGTTCACCTCCCTTTCGCGGATGCGGGATTGTTCGTCTTCGAGGCTGGAGATCACGTGGCGGTAGTGCTCGCTCGTGCGCAGCAGCTCGGAGTGGGTGCCGACGGCGGTGATGCGTCCCTCCTCCAGGAGCGCGACGCGGTCGGCGAGCGTGACCGTCGACGGCCGATGGGCGACCACGAGCGCGGTCGTCTCGTGGAGGACCTCGCGCAGGGCGTCCTCGACGAGCGCCTCGGTGTCGACGTCGAGCGCGGACAGCGGGTCATCGAGCACGAGCACGGCCGGACGGGCGGCGACGGCGCGGGCGAGCGCGAGACGCTGGCGCTGTCCCCCGGACAGCGACAGTCCCTCCTCGCCGATCACCGTGTCGGCGCCGGCGGGCAGGTCGTCGACGAAGCCCGCCTGCGCGACCCCGAGGGCCTCGCGCATCACGGCCTCGGCCTCGTCGGACCCGGCGACGAGGTCCTCGCGTCCGAGCAGCACGTTGTCGCGCACGGTCTGCGAGAACAGCGTCGCGTCCTCGAAGGCCATGCCGACCTGGGTGCGGAGCTCGTGGAGCGGCAGGTCGCGCACGTCGACCCCGTCGAGGGTCACGCGCCCCTGCGTCACGTCGTACAGGCGCGCCGGCAGCGTGGTCAGCGTCGTCTTGCCCGATCCGGTGAGGCCGACGAGGGCCATGGTCTCGCCGGGCAGCAGCTCGAGGTCGATGCCGTCGAGGAGGTCGCGCTCGCCGGCTGCGGCGTCCTGGTAGCGGAAGTGCACGCCCTCGAACCGCAGCGCACCGCGCGGCTGCGCGAGGGCGACGGGGTTCTCGGGATCGACGATCGTGTTCTCCTCGTCGAAGACCTCGAAGATGCGGTCGGTGGCGGTCCGCGCGTCGAGGAGGAACGAGAAGAGGAAGCCGATCGACTCCATCGGCCAGCGCAGCACGGTGGCCATGGCGAAGAAGGCGACGAGCTCGGCGATCTGGAGCTGGCCGGTCTGGATGAGGAGGATCCCCACGCCCAAGCACAGCGCGAAGGCGATGTCGGGCAGCAGCACCAGCCAGAACCAGATCCAGCCGATCGCCCGCGCCTTGCTGAGCTCGGTCTCGCGGAGCGTCTCCGCCTGGCGCGTGAACTTCTGCAGCGCGTGCTTGCCGCGCCCGAACGCCTTGAGGACGCGGATGCCGTGCACCGACTCCTCCACGGACGTGGCGAGGTCGCCCGCCTGGTCCTGACTCTGGCGTGCCAGCGTGCCGTAGGTCTTCTCGAAGCGGTAGCCGGCGTACCAGAGGGGCGCGCACACGACGAGGAACGTCGTGCCGAGCAGCCAGTGCCAGCGGAACAGCAGGATCGCGCCCACGAGGATCGTGAGCATGTTGACGACGAGCAGCACGAGGCCGAAGGCCATCCAGCGGCGCATCATGCTGATGTCCTGCATCATGCGGCTGAGGAGCTGCCCCGACTGCCACTTGTCGTGGAACGAGACGGGAAGGCGCTGCAGCCGCTCGTAGAACCCGGTGCGCAGGTCGTACTCGACCTTGGTGGCGGGCGCCATGACGAAGAAGCGGCGAGCCCACACCATGAGCGCTTCGAGGAGGCCCAGGACGAGGACGGCGACCGCTCCCCACGCGAGCTGAGTGAGGTCGCCGGACGAGATCGGTCCCTCGACGACGACTTCGAGGACGAGCGGGATCGACAGGGCCAGCAGGCTCGCGATGAGCGCGCTGACGGCGCCGAGCACGAGGCGCGGGAGCACGGGCTTGGCGTAGGGGTAGAGCCGGGCGAGCGCCCGGGGGGTGGACAGACGAGGCGTCGTGGCGGGTCTCTCGGTGGAAGAGGTCATGATCCTTGGGAGTGGTGGTGGAGCGGATGCCGAGGACGGCGAAGGGAAGCGGAGGCGCGCGGAAGGGCGGCAGGCGAAGCCTTACCGGTCAGAACGCGGAGAGGAGACGACACCTTCCCGGGAAGGTGCGATCCGCAGAGAGGGCGGAGCGGGGTCTCAGGACCGGTCGCGTCCGGCGACGGCGAGGATGGCAGACGGCTTCGTGATGAAGATGGTCCGGAACATGATTCCTCCTCGAGTCGGCGACAGGGACGCTGTCGCATCGGTGAGCGACGCGACAGCCCTCCAGCCTATGCCTGGGAATTCGCTGAGCGCAATACTTCTTCCCGATTTCGCCGGAATCAGCCCGCTTCGCGGTCCAGCAGCCGGCGCTTGACACCCACTCCCCACGCGAAGCCGCCGAGGCTGCCGTCGCCGCGCAGCACGCGGTGGCAGGGCACGAACAGCGCCGGGGCGTTGCGCGCGCAGATCGACGCCGCCGCGCGCACCGCGCTCGGCCGGCCGAGCGCCGCGGCGAACGCGGTGTAGCTCAGCGGCTCCCCCGGCGCGATGCGGCGCAGAGCGGCCCACCCCGCGAGCTGCAGGGGTGTGCCCGTCTGCGCGACCGGGACGTCGTCGATGGCGCGCAGGTCGCCGGCGTAGTACGCCGAGGCTGCCGCGGCGGCCTCCGTCCGCCCCTCGCGCACGTCGGGGCGCTGCGTGAGCCGCGCCAGCACGGCCTCGGGCTCGGCGGTCCACCCGGACGCCAGCACGCGCTGGCGCTCGTCGACGAGCAGGGTGAAGGCGCCGTCGGGCGTGTCGATGGTCTCGATGAGGGCGGTCATGCGCTCTTCCTGTTCTGGTCGGCCGCGCGCCACAGATGCGCGGTGAGGTAGCTGCGCCAGGGCGCGGCGCGGACGGCCCAGGCGTCGAAGCCGCGCGGATCCGAGGGCGCGCCGACGGCGGCGGCCCCCGTGCGCACGGCGACGTCGCCGGGAAGGGTGATGTCGGGGTCGCCGAGCACGCGCATGCGGACGTAGTCGGCCGTCCACGGACCGATCCCCGGGCGGGCCAGCAGCGCGGCACGCTGCGCAGCGCCGTCGTCGGCCGTCGTCAGGGTGAGCTCTCCGTCGGCGAGCGCTGCGGCGGCCGAGGTGATCGCCCGGATGCGCGCGCCCGGGCCGCGGAGCACCTCGGCGCCGCGTTCGGCGATGGCCGCCATCGTGGGGAACAGGCGGTCGGTGCCCTCGAAGGGCTCGATCCGCTCACCGAGCGCGTCGGTGAGGGCGGTGAGGGCGGTCCGTGCGGCGACGACCGTGATCTGCTGACCGACCATCGCCCGGATCAGCATCTCGTGCGGGTCGGCTGCGCCGGGCACGCGGATGCCGGGGAGGGCTGCGACCCGGGACGCCAGCTCCGGGTGCGTGGACAGCGCCGCGTCGACGGCGAGGGGGTCGGCGTCGAGGTCGAACAGACGCCGGGCCCGGGCCACGAGCGGCGCCAGGTCGCGCAGCTGCGCCAGTCGCGCCCGCAGGCGCACGCGGCCGGACGGGTCGAGCCGCAGCTCGAACCACGCCGGACCGCCCTCCAGGCGCAGCGTCCGGGCGAAGCGGTCGGCGCCGCCGACCTCTGCTCCGCTCACCGCACGGGCCGCCATCCACGAGAAGAGGCCCTCGGCGTCGAGCGGTCCGCGGTGCGGGAGGACGAGGTCGATCGCTCCGGCAGGCCCGGGACCGGCGCCGCCAGACCCGGACCGGCGGGCCCGCAGCTCGACCGGGGTGAGTCCGAACACCTCGCGGACGGTGTCGTTGAACTGGCGGACGCTCGCGAACCCCGCCGAGAAGGCGACGTCGGCCGCGGGAAGGTCGGTGCCCACGAGGAGCATGCGCGCGGTGTGCGCGCGCTGGGCCCGGGCGAGCGCGAGCGGCCCGGCGCCGAGCTCGGCCGCGAGCAGCCGGGTGAGGTGCCGGCTCGAGTACCCCAGGCGTGCCGCCAGACCGGGAACGCCCTCGCGCTCGACGACGCCGTCGGCGATGAGCCGCATCGCGCGGGCGGCGGTGTCGCCGCGCAGGTTCCACTCGGGTGACCCGGGAGCGGCCTCGGGAAGGCACCGCTTGCACGCTCGGTAGCCCGCCTCGTGCGCGGCGGCCGAGGTGGGGTAGAACGTGACGTTGGCGGGCTTGGGCGTGCGCGCTGGGCACGAGGGCCGGCAGTAGATCCCGGTGGAGCGCACCGCCGTGACGAACTGCCCGTCGAAGCGGGCGTCGCGCGCGTCGATCGCGCGGTAGCGCTCATCGAACGTCGCGCTCGTCATCGTGATCCCCGGGCCGGTCATGCCTCCACTCTGACACGTGCGGACGACACCGGCTCGCGGAAATCGGACACGACGGTCAGTGGAAGAAGTGACGCTCCCCGGTGAAGAACATGGTGACGTTCGCCGCCTGCGCGGCGTCGATGACCTCCTGGTCGCGCACCGAGCCGCCCGGCTGGATGATCGTCTTGATCCCGGCGTCGATGAGCACCTGCGGCCCATCGGCGAAGGGGAAGAACGCGTCGGAGGCGGCGACCGATCCCGCTGCCCGGTCGCCGGCCCGCTCGACCGCGAGGCGGCACGAATCGACGCGGTTGACCTGGCCCATGCCGATGCCGACCGTGGCCGAGCCCTGTGCGAGGACGATCGCGTTGGACTTCACGGCGCGGCACGCCTTCCAGGCGAAGATCATGCCTTCGAGCTCTTCGGGCGCCGGGCGCTCACCCGACACGAGCTGCCAGTCCTTGGCGACCGACTCGATCTCATCGGGGAAACGGTCGGCGTCCTGCAGCAGCAGACCACCGGAGACCAGGCGCACGTCCATGCTCTCCTGCTTCCAGTCGGCGGGCAGCCGCAGCACGCGCAGGTTCTTCTTGAGCTTGAAGACCTCGAGCGCCTCGGGCTCGAAGTCGGGCGCCACGATCACCTCGGTGAAGATGTCGCGCAGGTTCTCGGCCATCTTCAGCGTCACCGTGCGGTTGGCGGCGATGACGCCGCCGAAGGCCGACACCGGGTCGCACTCGTGAGCGCGCAGATGGGCCGAGGCGATCGGGTCGAGCGCGTTGGGCGCTCCGATCGCGATCCCGCACGGGTTGGCGTGCTTGATGATGGCGACGGCCGGCTTGACGAGGTCGAAGGCGGCGCGGAGGGCCGCGTCGGCGTCGACGTAGTTGTTGTACGACATCTCCTTGCCCTGCAGCTGCGTCGCCTGCGCGATGCCGTGGCCGCCGAGGCGCGTGTAGATGGCGGCGCGCTGGTGCGAGTTCTCGCCGTAGCGCAGCGTCTCGAGGCGCTCCGCCTTGATCGTCAGATGCTGCGGAAGCTCATCGGAGGCAAGGGTCTCGTCGGCGAACCAGGTCGCGACGGCACGGTCGTACTCGCACGTGTGGGCGAAGGCGCGCGCGGCGAGATCGCGGCGCTGGGCGAGGCTCGTGCCCCCGCCTGCCACGGCCGCCACGATCGCCGGGTAGGACTCGGGCGAGACGACGATCGCGACGTTGGCGAAGTTCTTCGCGGAGGCGCGGACCATCGCCGGTCCCCCGATGTCGATCTGCTCGACGACGGCGTCGCCCTGGGCCCCCGACGCCACGGTCTCGGCGAACGGGTAGAGGTTCACGACGACGAGCTCGAACGGCTCGATGCCGAGCTCCTTCAGCTGGTTCTCGTGATCCTCCAGGCGCAGATCGGCCAGCAGGCCCGCGTGGACGCTCGGGTGCAGGGTCTTCACGCGACCGCCGAGCGACTCGGGGAAGCCGGTGATCTCGGACACGTCGGTCACCGCGATCCCGGCCTTGCGCAGGAGCGCCGCCGACCCGCCGGTGGACAGGATCTCGACCCCGGCCGCGGCGAGCGCCTCGGCCAGCGGCAGCAGCCCCGTCTTGTCGCTGACGGAGATCAGGGCGCGACGGATCGGGACGATGTCACGCGGGCGGTAGAGGGCAGGGTCGATGGTCGGTCCGGCCATGGGGGGCTCCTGTTGTCGCGATGGTGGGCGTCGTTCAGTGGGTGTCGTAGGTCGTCAGGTCGAGCTCGCCGGTGGCGATCCGCCGGACGACGTCGATGAGCAGGCGGCGCTCGACGGGCTTGATCCGCTCGTGGAGGCTGTGCTCTGTGTCGCCCGGGAGCACGGGCACGCGCTCCTGGGCGAGGATCGGGCCGGTGTCCACGCCGCCGTCGACGACGATGACGCTGGCGCCGGTCTGGGTCACGCCCGCCGCGAGCGCGTCGCGCACGCCGTGCGCACCGGGGAACTCGGGCAGGTAGGCGGGGTGGGTGTTGATCAGCCGGGGCGCCCAGGCGTCGACGACCGCGGGGGGCAGCAGTCGCATGAGACCGCTCAGCACCACCAGGTCGGGGCGCCACACCGCCAGCTGCTCCTGCAGCTCCGCACCCCAGTGCTCGCGCGTCTCGAACTCGCGGAACGGGACCATGATCGTCGGGACGCCGAAGGCCTCCGCATGCGCGAAGCCGTCGGCCTGGCGATCGGCGCCGACCACGACGACCCGTGCGGGGAAATCGGGGTCGCTCGCCGCCTCCAGCAGGGCCCGAAGATTCGAACCCGCGCCCGAGATCAGGACGGCGAGGGTCAGCACCGGCTCAGTCTACCGGCGGCGGCGTCGCCCCCGTCGCGGCCTGCGAAGGGGCTGCCTCCCGCCTGTCGGAGCGCGGGGCCAGGAGCACCGCGGCTGCGCCGACGGCGATCTCGACGGCGACGGCGAGCGCGAACGCTCCCACCGCCGGCCCGGCCTGCTGCATCCTCTCGGGCCCGAGAGCGCCCGAGGAGATCAGCGCGAGGACGGCCGCGCCGCCGGCGGCACCCGCGACGATCGCGCCGAGGACGATGAGGCGCGGCATCAGCGGCTCCTCGCCGCGATGAGCGGCCAGCAGTCGCGTCCGGGCGATCCAGCCCGCCGCGGCTCCGGCGGCGACCACCAGGAGCGCGAGAAGCAGCAGCCAGGCGGAGGGCTCCTCGGGGATGATCCCGAGCACCGGGATGCCGGGGACGACGCCGAGGTCGGTACCACCCGGCGACACCGTCGTGCCGGTCCCCAGCGCGAAGCCCGGACCGGCGGCATACGCGGCGCCCCACACCACGAGCGTCGGAAGGTAGAGCAGCTGGCCGGTGCCGACCACGAGCGCGCCGACGAGGTCGACGTGGGCCGCCTCGAACAGGGCGACCATGCGCCCGCCGCCGGCCAGGACGCCCGCCGCGGTGACGGCGGCGCCCACCGCGACGAGGCCGGCGAGGGCGGCGGCGATGCCGCGTGCGGACGCTTCGACGACACCGGTGTCGTCGATGTCGAGCCGGTCCCGCGCGAGGTCCAGGAGCCCGTCGTCGCCCTCGCGCCAGGCCTGCACGAGCGCCCCGGCCGCGGCGGAGAGGAAGAAGATGCCCGCGGGGAAGAGGATCGCCTGCCACGTCGGCACGGTCACGACCTCCAGCGACGACGTCACGGCGATGAGCGCGGCCAGCGCGGAGACGGTCGCCGTCCCCGCCATCACCCCGGTCGCCCACGCCCCGGCCCGGGCGGCGCGGATCCCCGAGCGGGCGGCGAAGACGGCGGTGAACAGGGCGAAGGCGAGCGGCGCGAGCGAGAAGGTGAAGCTCGCCGCCTCGGCGGGGATGCCGACGATCGCCGCGTACTCGGCGTCCAGCACAACGTGCAGCGGCACCAGGTGACCGGCCTGCCACAGCGTGGCCGCCGCGGGCCACAGGGCGGCCCAGTCCGCGCCGGAGACGCCGAACACCCAGAGGAGCGTCATCGGGGCGAGGGCGGCGGCGATGCCGACGGCGACGACGATCAGGGCGTCGAAGGCGGCGAGGAGGGCGACGAGGAGGCGGTTCATGCGGCTTCGACCCTACCGACCGCGCGCCGACGTTCCCCGAGGGCGCGCGGGCGCGCTACCTTCGTCCGTGGAGGTCCCCCTTGAGCACTGACAGCACCACGCCCGCCGCGCCGCCCACGAGCACCGAACCGCCCGTGTCCGCGCTCGACCGCTTCTTCGAGATCACCCGGCGCGGGTCGACCGTCGGCGCCGAGGTGCGCGGCGGCCTCGTCACCTTCGTGGCGATGGCCTACATCGTGATCCTGAACCCGATCATCCTGTCGGGAGGCGTCGACGTCACCGGCCGCCAGCTGGACTTCGCGCAGGTGGCCGCCACGACCGCCCTGACCGCCGGGGCGATGACGATCCTGTTCGGCCTGGTCGCCCGCCTGCCGTTCGCCTTCGCCGCAGGGCTCGGCATCAACTCGTTCCTCGCCGTGGCCGTCGTCGGCCAGGTGACGTGGGCCGAGGCCATGGGGCTCGTCGTCATCAACGGCCTCCTCATCGTGCTGCTGGCCGTCACCGGCCTCCGCCGCCTCATCTTCGACGCCGTTCCCATGGCGCTGAAGACCGCGATCACGGTCGGCATCGGCCTGTTCATCGCCTTCATCGGCTTCGTCGACAGCGGCTTCGTCACCGCCACCGGCGTCGGCTCCCCGCCGGTCGGTCTCGGCGCGGCCGGGTCGATCGCGACCATCCCGACGATGCTGTTCGTCCTCACGCTGCTGCTCGCCGCCGTCCTCATCGCCCGCAAGGTGAAGGGCGCGATCCTGATCGCCCTGGTGTCCGGAACAGTGGCCGCCGTCGTCGTCGAGGCGATCTGGAACCTCGGTCCGAAGATCGGCGCCGACGGCCAGGTGGCGAACCCCGGCGGCTGGGGGCTGTCGGTGCCCGAGCTGCCTTCGACGCTCGTGTCCTTGCCCGACCTGAGCCTGATCGGCCAGATCAGCCTCGGCTCGTTCGAGCGGATCGGCGTGCTGGCCGCGACGATGCTCGTCTTCACCCTGCTGTTCACGAACTTCTTCGACGCGATGGGCACCTTCACCGGCCTGTCCCGCGAGGCGGGGCTCGCCGACGCGAAGGGCAACTTCCCCCGGCTGCGCTCGGCGCTCATCGTCGAGGGCGTCGGCGCCGTTGCGGGCGGCCTCACCTCGTCGTCGTCGAACACGGTGTTCATCGAGTCCGGCGCGGGCATCGGCGAGGGCGCGAAGACCGGACTCGCGAACCTCGTGACCGGCGGCCTGTTCCTGCTGGCGATGTTCTTCACGCCGCTCACGACGATCGTCCCGACCGAGATCGCCGCTGCGGCGCTGGTGATCGTCGGTGCGCTGATGATGGCCCAGATCCGCCACGTGGACCTCACCGACCTGTCGGCGCTCGTGCCGGTGTTCCTCACGGTCACCGTGATGCCCCTGACGTACTCGATCGCCAACGGCATCGGCGCGGGCTTCGTCAGCTGGGTCGTCATCCGCTCGCTGTCGGGCAAGGCGAAAGAGATCAGCCCGCTCCTGTGGGTGGTCGCTGCCGGCTTCGTGATCTACTTCGCCCGCGGCCCCGTCGAGGCTCTGCTGGCCGGCTGAGCGCTTCGGCGGCGCCGGTGCGCGGGTGCGGACACCGCAGACTCGCACAACGGCGCCGGTGAAGCGACGGAGAGCCGCGGCGCGACGACGAGAGGGGCCGGACGCCCAGCGGCATCCGGCCCCTCTCGTGTTGGCGGATCAGAGTCCGGCGATGATCTCACGCATCAGCGCGGCCGTCTCGGACGGGGTCTTGCCGACCTTCACGCCCGCGGCCTCGAGGGCCTCCTTCTTGGCCTGCGCGGTGCCCGCCGAGCCCGACACGATGGCGCCGGCGTGGCCCATGGTCTTGCCCTCCGGAGCGGTGAAGCCGGCGACGTAGCCGACGACCGGCTTGGTCACGTTCGCCTTGATGTAGTCGGCCGCGCGCTCTTCGGCGTCGCCGCCGATCTCGCCGATCATGACGATCGCCTTCGTCTCGGGGTCGGCCTCGAACGCGGCGAGCGCGTCGATGTGCGTCGTGCCGATGATCGGGTCGCCGCCGATGCCGATCGCGGTCGAGAAGCCGATCTCACGCAGCTCGTACATCATCTGGTACGTCAGGGTGCCGGACTTCGACACGAGGCCGATCGGACCCTTGCCGGTGATGTTCGCGGGCGTGATGCCGACGAGCGCCTCGTCGGGGGTGATGATGCCGGGGCAGTTCGGCCCGATGATGCGGGTCTTGTTGCCGCGGCTTTGGGCGTAGGCCCAGGCCTCGGCGGTGTCGCCCACCGGCACGCCCTCGGTGATGACCACCAGGAGCGGGATGTCGGTGTCGATGGCCTCGACCATCGCGGCCTTCGTGAAGGCCGGCGGCACGAACGCGATCGAGACGTCGGCGCCGGTGGCCTCGATGGCCTCGGCGACCGAGGCGAAGACGGGGAGCTCGACCGGGTTGCCGGCGGCGTCGGTGTGGAGCACCGTGGTGCCGGCCTTGCGGGCGTTCACACCGCCGACGACGTTGGTGCCCGCCTTGAGCATGAGCGCCGTGTGCTTGGTGCCCTCGCCGCCGGTGATGCCCTGGACGATGACCTTCGAGTCCTTGTTGAGGAAGATCGACATTGTGTGTTCCTTCTGGTCCTTGAGCGTGTCGAAAGGTCAGGCGTTGGCGAGCTCGGCGGCCTTGTCGGCGCCCTCGTCCATCGATTCGGCCAGGGTCACGAGCGGGTGGGCGGCGTCGCGGAGGATCGCGCGGCCCTCTTCGACCTTGTTGCCGTCGAGGCGGACGACCAGCGGCTTGGAGGCGCTGGCGCCGAGCTCGGCCAGCGCGCCGACGATGCCCTTGGCGACCGCGTCGCAGGCGGTGATGCCGCCGAAGACGTTCACGAACACGCTCTTGACCTGCGGGTCGCCGAGGATGACGTCGAGGCCCGCGGCCATGACCTCGGCCGACGCGCCGCCGCCGATGTCGAGGAAGTTGGCCGGCTTCACGCCGCCGTGCTTCTCCCCCGCGTAGGCGACGACGTCGAGCGTCGACATCACGAGGCCCGCACCGTTGCCGATGACGCCGACCTCGCCGTCGAGCTTGACGTAGTTGAGGTCGTTCGCCTTGGCTTTGGCCTCGAGCGGGTCGGCGGCGTCCTTGTCCTCGAGGAGGGCGTGGCCGGCGTGGCGGAAGTCGGCGTTCTCGTCGAGGGAGACCTTGCCGTCGAGGGCGATGATCTCGCCGTCCTCCGAGAGGATCAGCGGGTTCACCTCGACGAGGGTGGCGTCCTCGCCCTTGTAGACCTGGAAGAGCTTGACGAAGACTTCGGCGACCTTGGGCGCGAGTTCGTCGTCGAAGTTCGCGGCCTTCGCGATCTCGAGGGCCTTCGCGGCGTCGATGCCGGTGAGGGGATCGACCTCGACCCGGGCCAGCGCCTCGGGGCGCTCGACGGCGAGCTCCTCGATCTCCATGCCGCCCTCGACGCTCGCGAGCGACAGGTAGGAGCGGTTGGCGCGGTCCAGCAGCACCGAGAAGTAGTACTCCTCGGCGATGCGGGCTCCCGCGGCGACCATGACGCGCTTGACGACATGTCCCTTGATGTCGAGACCGAGGATGGCCTGGGCCGCCTCGTACGCCTCGTCGGGGGTCTTGGCGACCTTGACGCCGCCGGCCTTGCCGCGGCCTCCGGTCTTGACCTGAGCCTTGACGACGACCACACCGCCGAGCTTCTCGGCTGCGGTCTTCGCCTCCTCAGGGGTGTCGGCGACGATGCCGGCGAGCACCGGCACCTCGTACTTTTCGAACAGGTCTCGTGCCTGGTACTCGTAGAGATCCACGTGCAATCCTTCGCTGGGCGACGGTGGGTTTCGAGGACGGAGAAGTCTCGATGTCGAGATATCGACCAGTCCCCCAGCCTAGTACGTGCCGCTGAATGCTCAGATCCAGCCGCGTTCGCGCGCGACGATCGCCGCCTGCTGCCGCGTCGCCAAGCCGAGCTTGCCGAGGATCGACGACACGTGGTTGCGGACGGTGCCGCCCGACAGATGCAGGGACGCCGCGATCTGCGCGATCGTCTCTCCGCGCGCACCCGCGCGCAGCACGTCGAGCTCGCGATCGGTGAGCGGGCTGCGCTCGTCGCTGAGGGCGTCGGCGGCGATCTCGGAGTCGACGTACCGGCGACCAGCCGCGACGTCGCGGATCACTGCGGCCACGTCGTCGGCCCGCCGCGACTTCGGCAGGAAGCCGTCCACGCCCTCGCTGAGCGCGCGGCGGAGGACCCCCGGCCGGGCATGTCGGGTCACGACGACGCAGCGCGCCCCCGTCTGGCGACGGATCATGCGGGCCGCCTCGACGCCGTCGATGCCGGGCATCTCGAGGTCGAGGAGACAGACGTCGGGCCGGAGGCGCACGGCCTCCGCGACCGCCGACTCGCCGTCCCGGCATTCGGCGACGACCTCGAGGTCGTCCTCGAGGCGCAGGAGGGCGGCGAGCGCGGACCGGATCATGTCCTCGTCGTCGGCGATCAGGACGCGGATCACCGGACTCCTCCCCGCGGGATCCGGCCGGGAACGGGCACCCGCACCACCACGGTGAAGCGGTCGCCGTCCCGGTGGCCCGAGTGGGAGCCGCCGACGGCTGCCACGCGCGCCGCGATGCCGGACAGGCCCGCACCACCGGCGAGGTCGGCGTCGCCGGCGCCGCCCGGTGCATCCGGTGCGCCCGGTGCGCCCGGTGCGTCACCGCGGACGTCGTTGTCGACCCGCAGCTCCCACTCGTCGGGGAGGCGCCGCAGCGACAGCCGCGCCCACCCGCCCGCACCGTGCTTGAGGACATTGGTCGTGCATTCGCGGATCACGGGCCCGAGGACGTCGGCGGGCGCCTCGGCGGCGCGCGGATCGACATCGACCTCGACGCGGAGACCGGCCGCCCGGAGCAGGTCGCCGGCGTTGGCGAGCTCATCGGGCAGCGGCACCCCGCGGAACCTCCCCGCGAGCTCGCGCGTGCCGCGGCGGGCCTCGTCGACCGAGCCCCGGGCGAGCACGATCTGCTCCGCCGCGGCCGCGGGATCGCGGGGCAGCATCCGCTCGGCCAGCTCGAGCTGCAGGGCGATCACCTGGAGGTGGTGTCCCTGCAGATCGTGCAGGTCGTGGGCCAGCCGCAGCCGCTCCTGCGCGGCGGCGAGGCGGGCTTCGGTGCCGCGCGCCCGGTCGAGTTCCAGCACGATGTCCCACGACCACATGGAGATCGCCGTGACCAACGGGAGCAGGAAGGCGAACATCGGGTGCGGAAGGGGCACTCCGGTCGACGGCGTGACAGCGACCGCCGCTCCCTCGATCACCCACAGACCCGCCATGACCGCCGTCGAGACGAGGACGGCGCGCCAGCGGATGCCGCGCCCCCACCGGAGCAGGAAGAGCAGCATCGCCAGGAGCGCCGCGGCGAGGACGAGCGAGAGCGTCGCGAGTGCGAGGAGCGCCACACCCGCGATGCCTGTCAGGAGCGGCCATGCCGTGGCCCAGGTCACCTCGACGCGCTGCGCCTCGGGGTCGTCGTGCTCCTGGGCGCGTCTCCGGTACCGCACGAGGAGCACGGCGGCGGCGACGAGGACCAGCACGGAGCCGCCCGCGAAACCCGCGATCCGCAGCGGCTCCCGGACCGGATCGCCCGGCGCGGACACCACGATCGGCAGCGCCCACACGAGGAGGGTGCCGAGCAGGAAGAGGAGGACCGAGCCGACGGTGTACCAGGCCGTCACCGAGACACTCCGCGCGAGCACGGCGGAGGCGGAGGGACGAGGGGAGCGCACCCCGCCACAGTACGACCATGACATCCGTCACGGTCCGGACGGCGGAAGCTCACGCCGGCCGGTGACGCGGCGACACTGCCACCGTCGCGGCATCCGGGATGGGATGGTCATCATGAACGCCACAGAGAGCACCGGCCTCATCGGGGTCTTCCAGGACCTCGTCGCCCAGGTCCCCGACATCCTCCAGCCCGTCATCGTCGCCCTCGCCGGCGCGGTCCCCTTCATCGAGGGCGAGGGCGGTGCGGCGATCGGCATCATCGGCGGAATCCACCCGGTGGTCGCCGCCCTGTCCGCGGCGGTCGGCAACTTCCTGTGCGTCGCGATCATCGTCCTGCTGGGCTCGCGCGTACGCACCGCCGTCACCTCCCGCGGCGCCGCCGACGCGCCGGAGCAGTCGCCGCGTCGCGCAAAGTTCCAGCGAGCCTTCCACCGCTACGGGACGCCCGGTGTCAGCCTTCTGGGCCCGCTGCTGCTGCCGACGCAGTTCACCGCCGCCGCGCTCACCACCGCCGGGGTGCCCCCGCGCATCGTGCTCTTCTGGCAGGGTGCCGCGATCGTCCTGTGGACCTCGCTCATCACCCTTCTCATCACCGGGGTGATCACCGCGGTCGGATGAGCCTGGGTAGGCTCGGCGTCATGAGTGAGCCCGCTCCCCCGCCGTCCCGCAACACCGTCGTCGCGGCCGCGCTCGAACTGTTCGCCACCCAGGGGTTCGAGTCGACCTCCGTCGAGCAGATCGCGCAGGCGGCGGGCGTCTCGAGATCCACGTTCTTCCGGCAGTTCGGCGGCAAGGACGATGTGGTCTTCACCGACCACGACGAGCTCCTCGCGCGCCTGCGCTCCTTCCTCGGCACCCGTGACGGCCGCCACGAGAACCCCTGGGCAGCCGTCTGCGAGGCCTCCGTGCAGGTGTTCCGCCATTTCGCCGCCGACCCGGAACTCGCCCGTCGCCGGTACAGCGTGGTGCGGCAGGTGCCGGCGCTGCGCGAACGGGAGATCGTGACGGTCTTCCAGTACGAACGCGTGTTCGACGACTATCTCCGCGGCGCCCTCCCCGGGATCGACCCGGTGGAGTCGGTCGCCTTTTCGGCGGCCGTGACAGCGGTGCACAACCACGTGCTGCGCCGGCTGCTGCGCGACACCAAGAAGGTGCCCGCGTCGGTGCTGTCGGCGGCCTACGACGACCTCATGCACCGCTTCGGCGTGCACCCCGACGGCGAGACCCCCGCCCGCGACGACCTCGTGATCGCCGCCTTCCCGCGCCGGATGCCGGCGGCCGAGGTCGCGCGCCGGCTCAAGTCCGAGCTCAGCTGAGCCGAGGACGCCCCGCCGTCACGGCGCAGGCAGCAGCGAGAGACCGTGGAGCAGGTCGCGGCGCGACGCGGCGACGCACACCCGGATCCAGCCCTCGCCCGAGGGGCCGAACGCCGAGCCGGGCGCCACGGCCACCCGGTGCTCGCGCAGGAACGTCTCCGTCCAGCCCGCGACATCGCCCGCACTCGCGTGCCGCACATCGATCCACAGATAGAACGCTCCGGACGGTTCCAGGTAGCGGATACCGCGCTCGTCGAGGAGCGCGGTGGCGGCGCGCAGGTTCTCGCGATAGTGCACCCGTGCGTCGGCGACGGCGGACTGGTCTCCGGTGAGTGCGGCGATTGCGGCGTGCTGCGCCGGAGCGTTCACGCAGGAGATCATCGCCTCCTGCGCCGATCGCAGCGCCGACTCCCACGCGCGTGGCGCGACGAGGAAGCCCACCCGGATGCCCGTCATCGCGTACGTCTTGGAGAGGGAGAAGACGCCCACCACGCGCTCGCCCCCGCTCTCGCGGGTGTCGAGCGCGGTCAGGCTCACGTGCGGCGCGTCCCAGGCGAGTTCGGCGTAGACCTCGTCGCTGAGGACCCACAGATCGTGGCGGCGCGCGAAGTCCAGGAGCGCTCGCGCATGCTCCTCGTCCAGCACCGTGCCGAGCGGATTGGAGGGCGAGTTGACGATGATCGCGCGGGTGCGCGGGGTCACGAGCGCCTCGAGGCGGTCCAGTTCCGGGAGGAACGCGGCCTCTTCCCTCAGGGCATACGCGACCGGCACGGCCGAGAGCATCCGCGGACTCATCGAGAAGGTGGTGTAGCCGGGGTCCGGCACGAGCACCTCATCGCCCGGGTCGAGCATGAGGCCGAGCGCCTGGTGGAGCGCCTGCGTGCCGCCGACGGTGACCCACACCCGCTCCGGGTCGAGGGCGACGCCGCGGTCCTGGGCGAAGCGCTGGGCGAAGGCTCGTCGCAGGGGCGGGATGCCGCCGTTGGCCGTGTAGTTCGTGTCACCGGCATCCCAGGCCGCCTGGGCCGCCCGGGCGATGTGGGGCGCCACGGGGAGGTCCGGCTCGCCGACGGCCAGGAAGGTGACGCCCTCCAGGGTGAGCGCGATCTCGAACAGACGACGGATGCCGCTGCCGGGCACCGCGGCGACGTGAGGGCTCAGCTGGGGCACCCGCTCAGCGTACGCCGACGGCGTTTCGCGGAGATGACGGTGTGAAACTCCGTATCGGTGAAAGTGACACTCGATGCCGCGTGGAGGTATCCTGTCGCCTATGGGCAGCTCCCCCGATCGCGCCGCACTTCCCGGCGAATCCGTCTCGGCATACGACGTCACCGGCCGCCTCGGCACGGACTACTACGCGGTCTTCGCCGACATCCCCGCCGAAGACCGTGCCGTCTGGGAGCGGGCGCAGGCCTACATCGACGAGGTGGGACCGGCGATGCGGCAGGCGTGGGACGCGGCCGACTACCCCATGGACATCGCGCGGCGCCTCGGCGAGCTCGACCTGCTCAACGACGGCATCGACCACCCCTCGCTCACCCGCTTCTCGCCCCTCGCCGCCGGGCTCGTGAACATGGAGGTGTCGCGCGGCGACGGATCGCTCGGCACGGTCATCGCCGTCCAGGGCGGACTCGCGCTACGCACGCTGGCGCTCTTCGGCAGCCCGGCGCAGCAGGAGGCCTGGCTCGGGCCCATCGCCCGCGCGGAGGTGCCCGCCGCCTTCGCCCTCACCGAGCCCGACCACGGGTCGGACTCCGTCTCGCTGGAGACGACGGCACGGCGCGACCCCTCGACAAGCTCGGGGACCGGGGAGAGCGCGGGGACCGGGGAGAGCGCGGGGACCGGGGAGGGCTCGGGGGCCGCGGAGAGCTCGGGGACCGCGGAGGGCTCGGGGACCGGGACCGGGGAGTGGGTGCTGCGCGGCGCGAAGAAGTGGATCGGCAACGGCGCCGCGGGCGGAGTGACGTTCGTGTGGGCGCGCGTCGACGACGAGGGCGCCGACGACCATGGCGCGGTGCGCTGCTTCCTCGTGGAGCAGTCCGCGCCCGGCTACACCGGGACGGTCATCACCGGGAAGGGTGCACTGCGGGGCATCCACCAGGCCCACATCGCCCTCGATGACGTGCGCGTGCCGGGCGACGCCGTCCTGCCGGGAGCGCGCACCTTCCGCGACGCCTCCACCGTGCTGTACTCGACGCGCTCCGGCGTCGCGTGGTCGGCCCTCGGCCACGCGACCGCCTGCTACGAGGCGGCTCTCCAGTACGCGCAGCAGCGCACGCAGTTCGGCAAGCCGCTCGCACGGTTCCAGATGGTGCAGGAGCGGCTCGCGCAGATGCTGGAGGAACTGACGGCGATGCAGCTGTACTGCCGCCACCTCGCCGACCTGGAGGCATCGGGGGGCCTCCGTCCCACCCAGGCCTCGCTCGCGAAGTACCACAACACCCGCGCCGCACGCCGCATCGCCGCCACCGCCCGCGATCTGCTCGGCGGCAACGGCATCCTCCTGGAGAACGGGGTGATCCAGCACATGGCCGACATCGAGGCGATCCACACCTACGAGGGAACCGAGAGCGTGCAGGCCCTCCTCATCGGCCGAGACATCACGGGGGTCAGCGCCTTCGCGTGACCCCCGTGATGTCCGTGCACCGACTCAGCGGCGGATGCGCGATCCCGCGCCGCCCTCGCTGATGTCGCCCTCGATGTCGGCGCCGCGGTAGGTCACCAGGTGACCGCTGTCGCGCTCCGTGACGTTCCCGTCGATCTCGGCCGTCCGGAAGGCGACCAGGTCGCCAGAGCCGGTCTCGATGGCGTTGCCGTCGACCGAACCCCGGATGTAGAGCGAGTGGACGCCGCGCTCGGTGGCGTTGCCGTCGACCTCGCCGGTCGCCTCGACGACCACGCCGCCGCTGTCGGATTCGGAGAGGTTGCCGTCGACGTCGCCCGAGACGCGGATGCCGCCGGTGTGCGCCTCGGTGACGTTGCCGTCGACCTCGCCGCGGATCACGACGCCGCCCGAGCCGCTCTCGGTCACGTTGCCGTCGACCTCGCCGCGCGCACCGACGATGACGCCGCCGCTGCCGGTCTGCCGGACGTCGCCCTTCACGTGGCCGTGGATGGTGACGGTGCCGTTCTTGACGACGAGGTCGCCGCTGACCACGGTGCCGGCGGCGACCGTGTAGTTGCCGGTGCGGACCACGTCGTCCGCCATCGCGGCGGCGGGTGCGGCGACCAGGAGCAGCGCGGAGGCGGTGCCGATGGCCAGGATGCGTGACGTCTTCATGTGAGTACCCTCTCGTCGTCGCCGGATCCGTTCCGGACGTGGGACCACTCCATCGGCTGCGCATGAGACCGGCATGAAGCCTCGATGAGAAGGCTCTTGCGCGCCACCCACTCGCGAGCGTCGGAGGGACCGGCCAGGATGGAGGGCGTGTACGAGATCCCGGCGCCCATGCTCGCGAAGTCCGTCCCCGCCGTGCCGGCGGCCGACCGGGTCGAGGGCGGGCTCTCCTACGAACCCAAGTGGGACGGGTTCCGTGCCCTCGTCGCCTGGGACGGCGCGGAGGTGGAGATCGGATCCCGCGGCTCGAAGCCGCTGACCCGCTATTTCCCCGAGCTCGTCGACGCGTTCGCGCGGCTGCTTCCGGAGCCCTGCCTGCTGGACGGTGAGATCGTCGTGGCCGTCGGCGAGCCGGGCGCGCAGCGCCTGGACTGGCCGGCGCTCTCGCAGCGCATCCATCCCGCCGCGTCGCGCGTGACGATGCTCAGCGAGACCACCCCCGCGATGTTCATCGCGTTCGACCTGCTCGCGCGTGGAGACACCCTGCTCCACGACGAGCCGTTCGAGACCCGTCGCGCCCAGCTCGAGGATCTGCTGGCCGGCGTGCCCCACCCGGTCCACCTCACCCGCACCACCGGGGATGCGGCCCTCGCGGAGAGATGGCTGGCGGAGTTCGAGGGGGCGGGACTCGACGGAGTCGTCGCCAAGCCGCTGGCCCTCCCCTACGCGCCCGGCAAACGGACCATGTTCAAGATCAAGCACGCGCGCACCGCCGACGTCGTCGCGGTCGGCTACCGCGTGCACAAGAGCGGTGAGGGTGTCGGCTCGCTGCTGGTCGGTCTGTACGGACCCGACGGGGTGATCCGCAACGTCGGGGGTGTCGCCGCGTGGAGCGATGCCCGCCGACGCGAGCTCGTCGAGGAACTCGCCCCGCTGGTGGAACGCGACGACGAGGGCGGCGCCGTCGTCGGCGAGACGGACCGGTCGCGCTTCTCCGCCTCGAAGGACGTCTCGTTCGTACGGCTGCGTCCGGAGCGGGTGCTCGAGGTGCGCTACGACCAGCTCGAGGGCGACCGCTTCCGCCACACCGTGCAGTTCGAACGCTGGCGTCCCGACCGCGATGCCCGCTCGTGCACCTACGAGCAGCTCGAGACCGTCGCCTCCTACGATCTGGGCGACGTCCTCGACTGACCTGCCCCGGTCACGTGCCCGGGCCCGGGCACAGAAACGGGCCCGTGTCGGCGCCGGACTCCAGCGGCCGGACACACGGGCCCGAGATCTGTGAAGCCATCGGGGGGGCTCCGGCTTCGTGTCACCGACGTTACGCGCGCCGGCAGCGGCGCGCCGCACACTCCCGCCGTGACAAATCGGCGAGCTACGAGGGGGATTTGTCACGGTGCACACCGGGCGCAGGGGTGCCAGGATCGAGGCATGGCCGATGCCCCGGGCGTCCCCGACCCCGACCCCACGCACACGGCGGAGCTGCGTCTCGAACCCGTCGGATTCATCGCACGCACCGACGCCGTCATGCGCCTGGGGGCTCTCATGCTGGGCGCCGGCGCGTCGTCGGCGCGGGTGAGCGACAGCATGTCGCGCGCGGCGCAGGCCGTCGGCATCGAGGAGCTCCACTCCCGGGTGGGCATGAAGGACATCGTCTCGACCGCCAGCCGCGGGCAGATGTTCCGCACGCGGGTCGCCGAGATCCGCACCCCGGCCGTGGACGCCGACCGGCTGACGGCGCTGAAGCGGCTGACCAACCGCCTCCGGCCCGGAACGGCGGCGGGCGAGCTGCAGGCCGAACTCGACACCATCGAGCGGATGCCCCGTCGCTACGCCGACCCGCTCCGGATCCTCGCCGCAGCCCTCGCCTGTGCGGCCTTCGCGCTGCTCAACAACGGCGGATGGCAGGAGTTCGTGGCCGTGGGCATCGCGGCCGGAAGCGGGCAGGCCGTGCGGATGGCGATCCACCGGCTGCGGACGAACGAGTTCCTGGTGGTGTTCGCGTCGGCGGCCACGGCGCTCCTCGTATACCTGCTCGTCGCGCAGGTGTTCACCCTCGTCGGGCTCCCCGGCGGACAGCACGACGCCGCGCTGACGAGCGCCGTCCTGTTCCTCGTCCCCGGCTTCCCGCTGGTCACGGGTGCCCTCGACCTGGCCCGGCTCGACCTCAACTCGGGAATCGCCCGGGTGACTTACGCGGTGCTGATCCTCCTCGCGACCGGCACGGCCGTGTGGGGCGTCGCTGCCGTGTTCGACGCGACCGTGACGCAGACGGCCAGTCCCGCCTTCGCCGAACCGCTCCTGTCGGTCGTGCGCTTCGCGGCCGGGATCGTCGGCGTCGTCGGGTTCGCCGTCCTGTTCTCCACCCCCGCGGCGATCGCCCTGGCCGCCGCGCTGCTCGGCTCGGCGGCCAACGTCGGACGGCTGGCCCTGGTCGATGCGGGCGTGATGCCCGCCGTCGCGGCCGCGGCCGCCGCCCTTGCCGTCGGGCTTGGCGCCTACCTGGTCGGCGATCGCCTGCGCGCACCACGGGTGACCCTCACGGTTCCGGCGGTGCTCATCATGGTCCCGGGCGCCGCGGCGTACCGGTCGATCGCGGGGGTGATCGACGGCGACACGCTCGCCGCGATCCAGAACGGCATGCAGGCGGTGTTCGTCGTGGTGGCCCTGGCCATCGGCCTGACGGTCGCGCGGGTGCTCACCGAACGGGAGTGGCAGCTTCCCGCTCGCTGAGCTTGCCCCGTTCGCGCCGACCTTGCCCGGTTCGCGCCGAGCTTGCCCCGTTCGCGCCGAGCTTGCCGGCAAGCTCGCGGCGCACCCGGCAAGCTCGCGGCGCACCCGGCAAGCTCGGAGTTCACCCGAACGGGGCGGCGTCGTCTACGGTCGAACCCATGGGCCTCTTCGACCTCTTCCGCTCCGCTCCGCAGACCGTTCGCGTCGAAACCTCCGTCGACGCCGCTCCGCTGCGCGTCACCGCCACCGGAAAGCCGTGGAGCCTGTGGTCCGACGGCCTCGGCACGTTCGCCATCCGCTCGCTGCAGGTGATGATCGTCGCCGCGATCACGGCGGCCGTCATCGTCGGCATCCAGCAGATCACCGTGGTCACGATCCCGCTCGTGCTCGCGCTCATCTTCGCCTCCGCCTTCGCGCCCGTGATGACCTGGCTGCGGGCGCGGGGCGTGCCGTCGATCGTCGCGACGCTGCTGGCACTGCTGGCGATCCTCGTCATCCTCGGCGGCGTGTCCTGGCTCATCGTCTGGGCCGTGCGCGATCAGTGGGACCAGCTGTACGAGAAGGCTCAGCAGGGCTTCGACGACCTCATGGCCTGGGTGGGGACGCTCCCCTTCGACATCGATCAGGCGCAGATCGACGAATGGATCGCGGCGCTCACCGACTTCGTCACGAGCGCCCAGTTCGGATCCGGCGCGCTCGCCGGCGTCGGCGCGGTGGCGAACTTCGTCACCGGTCTCGTGCTCATGGTCGTCATGCTGTTCTTCTTCCTGAAGGACGGACCGCAGATGTGGGAGTTCGTGCTGCGCCCGTTCCGCGGCGAGCAGTACGACCGTGCGGTGCGCATCGGCGACAAGACGGTCTCGACGCTCGGCTCGTACGTGCGGGGGACGGCCACCGTCGCCGCCGTCGACGCGATCGGCATCCTGGTGGGACTGCTGATCCTGCAGGTCCCCCTCGCGATTCCGCTCGCCGTGCTCGTCTTCCTGCTGGCGTTCATCCCGATCGTCGGCGCCACCGTCGCCGGGATCCTGGCGGCTCTGGTCGCCCTGGTCGCCAACGGCTGGGTGATCGCCCTGATCGTCGTCGGCGTGGTCGTGCTCGTCAATCAGCTCGAGGGCAACTTCCTGCAGCCGTTCCTCATGGGTCGCACGATGAAGCTGCATGCCTTCGTCGTCCTCATCGCGCTGACGATCGGCACGGTCCTCAGCGGCATCATCGGCGCCGTGCTGGCCGTCCCGATCGCGGCCGTCGCGTGGGGCATCGTGCAGGTGTGGGACGGGCCGGACCGCCCCGCGCGGTGGGCGCGGCCGAAGCCTCGCGCCCCGCATCGCGAGCCGCTCGAACGCAGCCCCCGCGCCACCGCCTGAGGCGGCTCAGGCGTCGGGAGACTTCGCGCGACTGGGCTGGACGCGCGGAGGCTCCCCGGGCATCTTGGGGAACTCGGGCGGGAACGGGAGCTCTCCGAGCCCGTCGGCGACGTCGCGCTCCCACCATTCCAGGAGCGTGTCGATGCGCCCGGTCGAGTCCTGGAGTCCCTCCCACGGGTCGCCGATCTCCGCCAGCCGCGTCGGCACCGTGCGCACCGTGAAGGCGGCGGGGTCGACTCCGGCAGCCAGCTCGTCCCAGGTGACGGGGGTCGCCACCGTCGCCTGCGGGAGCGCCCGCGCGCTGTACGCCCCCGCCATCGTGCGGTCGCGGTTGGCCTGGTTGAAGTCGAGGAAGATGCGCTCGCCGCGCTCCTCCTTCCACCAGTTGGTGGTGACCTTGTCGGGCAGCCGCCGCTCCAGCTCGCGGCTCGCGGCGATGACCGCGTGGCGGACGTCGAGGAACTCGTGCGTGGGCTCGATCGGGCAGAAGACATGGATGCCGCGGTTGCCGCTCGTCTTCAGCCAGGCCTCCAGGCCCGCCTCGCGGAGCACTTCGCGCAGCTCCGGCGCGACCGCCGCAGCATCGGAGAAGTCGGTGCCCGGCTGCGGGTCCAGGTCGATGCGCAGCTCGACCGGGTTGTCGGTGTCGGCCGCCAGCGACGCCCACGGGTGGAAGACGACCGTGTTCATCTGCACCGCCCACACGATCGCCGCCGCCTCGTCGAGCACCACCTGCGGGTGCCGGCGACCGCTGTTATAGGTGCACATGACCTGGTGCACGTACTCGGGCGCACCCTTGGGCGGGTTCTTGGAGAAGAAGCGCTCACCGTCGACGGTGTCGGGAAAGCGCTCGAGCGACACCGGGCGGTGGCCGTTGGCGCGAAGGAACGGCTCGGAAACCGCCATGACGTACTCCGCGAGCTCGTGCTTGGTGATCCCCAGCTCGGGCCAGATGATCCGATTCGGACTGGAGAGCGACACGTCCCTGTCGCCGACGGTCAGGGTGATGCGCTCTGAGGCCATGGCACGACCCTAGATGCTGGGCACGGCGGGCGACACCCCGGCTCAGCCGGCGAGCGCGATGACGGGTGCGAGCTCCGTGCGGCCGAGTTCGATCCAGGGGCCGGCCGGGTCGACGACGACACCCGTGATGCCTTCGTCGGAGGCGAGCGCCCGGGCGAGCTGCTCACCGGTCAACGGGAGCGGCCGGTCGCCGCGGCCCAGGGCGATCACTTCGAGCGGGTGGGAGAACACCTCGAGGCGGCGGCGCCCGTCGGAGGTCCGGGCTTCGGCGAGCCCGATCCGCCCGGTCGGGTCGGCGTTGCCCGCGACCCACAGCTTCACGCGCGTCAGGGCGTCCGCCACGTCGATGGGGGTCTTGTCGGTGCGCTCGCTGACCAGCAGCGTCTTGAGCGTGAAGGCGGGATCGCCTTCCTCCAGCGCCTTGGCGATCAGCTCCGCGGGGAGGATCAGCCGGGCGCCGGGCGTCGCATGGTCGAGGAACAGTCCCGCGTAGGGGCCGGCGACGACGTTCTGGAAGACGGTCGCGGCCGGCTGACCGACCGCCGAGGTCGCGGCGTCGCCGTCGGCGCGGACCGAGTCCTGCAGCGCGGCGCCGCCGCTGAACGCGAGGAGGAACCGCTTGTCCTCGACCGCGGTCACCGCCAGGGTCAGTCCCTGGCCGTCGGCGAGGAGCGCTTTCGCGTCGCCCTGCACGCGCACGTACAGGTGACCCTGCAGGGCCTGGCGCATCACGTTCATGACGTCGGTGTTCTGCGGCTTCTCCGGCAGGGCGGCGAGCGCCTGCTTCAGTACGGCGTTGTCGGGAAGTCCCGGCACGGTCTGGGTGCGTTCGGGCGCCTGCGCGGCGGGACGGGTCGCCGCAGGAACGGCCGCGGCCTTCCCGTACGTCGAGAACGAGATGCCGACCTCGGGCACGATCTCCTCGGGCAGAGTGACGTCCTCGGGAGCCGGGACCTCGGAGGCCGCCGTGGCATCCTCCTGCTCGATCGGGTCGTGCTCTTCGGACGCGCCACGACGCGAGAACAGTGCCATGCAGTCAGCCTATGTCAGCCGGTGCGCGTCGGCTGCCGCCTGCGCCGGAGGCCGTCAGCCGACCTTGGCGGTCGCCTTCGACGTCCGCGTGACCGTCGTGTAGCCGGACTTCTTCCCCGTCACCTTCACCGTGATCGTCTTGCCCTTCTGGGCCTTCGTGAGCGTCAGCGTCGACGAGGTGGCGCCGCGGATGGCCGTGCCGCCGGCGTACCAGCGGTAGGTGAACGTGGTGCCGCTCGTCCAGGTGCCGCGGGAGACCGACAGCTTCTTGCCGACTTTCGCCGTGCCCGAGATCCGGGGAGTCGCCGTGACGAGCACTCCGGTCCGCACCGCGGAGGTCGCCGCGGAGGTCTTCGAGGCCGACGCGTAGCCGGAGCGGGAGGCGGTGACCCGCACCGTGATGGTCTTGCCGCGCTGTGCGGCGCCCGGGGTGAAGGTGCGGGACGTGGCGCCGCTGATCGCGGTGCCGCCCGCCGACCAGCGGTACGCATACGTGATGCCCGCCGGCGCAGCGGACGCCGTGAGCTTCACGCCGACCCGCGGCGTCCCGGTGATCTTCGGCGTGGACAGGGTGACGGGCGTGAGCGACAGCGTGGCCGAGATCGCCGGCGGCGTCGCACCCGCCGTCACCGTCACCGGCGTCGAGCTCGCCGCCGACACCGCATCCTTCCACCACTCCGGGACGTAGGTGCCGGGGCGCGCGGTCCGGCCGAAGGCGATCCGGTAGCTTCCCGCGGGCAGACCGCGCAGGGCGAAGGCGCCCGTCGACGTCGTGAGAACGGAGACGGGGAGCGCGGACTCGTCGCTCACGGGGACCGCCTGCACCGAGACGCCCGCAAGAGCCGCGCTCGAGACGCCGACGACCTTTCCGGAGATCGTCTCGCCGAGGAAGGCGTCGACACCGGTGACCGGCGTGGCCCCGATGGTCACCGCGGTGCTGGACGCGCACGTCTTCGCGCCGCCCCGCCATCGGGGCGTGTAGCCGATGGTCGCCTCGTCGCCGACGCGCACACGGTAGGTGCCGGCGGCGAGACCGGTCAGCCGGTAGGAGCCGTCCGCCTCCGTGCGGGCCGTCGCCGTCTGCACGGTCAGGTCGCAGCTCGCGGGATAGGCGTACACGGTCACGTCGCCCACTCCCCCGAACCCGCTGGTCGCCGTGCCCGAGATCGAGAGGCCGGGCTCGAGCTGCGCATCGACGCCGCGAGCGGACGAGTGCGAGAGCGAGATCAGCGTCGCCTCCTCGCGGGTGCTCGCCCCGTCCCACCACTGGCCGGCGAGGTCCGATTCCGTCGGGGCGAGGAACTGTGCGACGAACTCGCCGTCGAGCCCCGACACCTCGTACTCGCCGCCTTCGTTCGTCGTCGCGCGCGCGATCTCTCCGCCGCCTGCCGCCGGGTACACGACCACCTGCGCCTGGTTCACGGGATCGCCGTCCGGGTCGGTCACCGTTCCCGACACCACTCCCGCCGTCTCGAGCTCGGCGTCGATGTCGGTCAGCGAGGCACCCTCGGCCACGGAGAAGAACGGGGTCGAGAAGAGCCCGAAGGACGGATCCGGCGTGAACTGCACGCGGTACGTGCCGGGCCAGATGTCCGGAAGGAGGTAGCGCCCGTCGGCATCGGTGGTGGCCTCACCCACCCACGCGTCGCCGGTCTCGGTCTGCTCGAACAGCTCGACGCTCACCTCGGCGATCGGCGCGAGGGTGTCGTAGCTCGTCACCGTGCCCGACAGTGTGGCCGCGGCCTGCAGGGTGGCGTCGGCGATCGTGGTGCCGCCGTCAACGACGGTCAGCGGCGTGGCTCCCGCTGCGGTCTTCGCCCCGTCGTACCACTCCGACAGCAGCGGGTTCGGCGGGTCGGTGTTGAAGAGCACGCGGTACTCTCCCGCGCCGAGCCCGGTGACGAGATACTCGCCGTCGTCGCCGGTGAGCACGGCCTGCAGTTCGGCACCGCCGAGAGAGTAGACGCCGACCGAGAGCCCGGAGACGGCCACGCCCGCGTCGTCGACCACCACGCCGCTGATCGAGCCGGTGCCGGCAGCCGACGCCGCCGGCGCCGTGAGAGCAGCGGCGATCACCATCGGGACCGCCAGCAGGGCGGCCGTCCATCGCAGCCGTGCATGCGTCGTCGTCATCGACTCATCTCCCCCGGATCGTCGAGTGCAGGAACCGGGCGAACCGGGCGGGAGGTGAGTCCCGCCCGGTTCTGCCCCGGGTTTCCCGTTGGACCGCCGAAGCCCCGTTCGGCGGTGGGTCTGTGATGTTGTGTGGTTAGTTCTTCGCCTTGCGATACCCGGCAGCGACCGCCGCGGCCTCGGTGCGGAAGCACTCCTCCGGGTCGGTGACCTTGTAGGACCCGCCCGTCGGGACGTGGTAGATCCATTCGCCTCTTGAGTTGCGGTTCCCCTTGATGGGCGCCCACGAGGGGCAGTTCGACACCGAGATCGGGCTCGTAGAGGACGGGTAGGTGACGGAGGCCGTCGCCGCCGACGTCCGCGTCGCGGACACGTAGCCCGACTTCTTTCCGGTCACCTTCACGGTGAAACGCTTGCCCAGGTGCGAGGCCTTGACGGTGACGGAGCTCTTGGTCGCGCCTGAGATCGCCTTGCCGTTGAGATACCACTGGTAGGAGAAGGCCGTACCAGTCGTCCAGGTCCCCGTCTTCGCGACGAGCTTCTTGCCGACCTTCGCCGAACCGGAGACGGACGGCGTCGCCGAGGCGAGGACCTTGCCCGTCGACTTGGAGGTCTTCGACACCGTGGCGTAGCCGGACTTCTTGCCCGTCACCGTCACCGTGATCGCCTTGCCCGCCTGGCTGCGGGTCACCGTGAAGGTCGACTTCGTCGCACCCGAGATGGCGGTGCCGTTCGCGTACCAGCGGTAGGAGAACGTCGTCCCCGTCGTCCAGGTGCCGGTCTTCGCCGTGAGCTTCGAGCCGATGCGGGCCGTGCCGGAGATCGCAGGCGTCGCCGCCGTCGCCACCTTCGCCGTCGACTTCGCGGTCTTCGACGCGCTGGTGTAGCCCGACTTCTTGCCCGTGACCTTCACCGTGATGGTCTTCGCGCGCTGCGCCGTGGTGAGGGTGAACGTCGACTTCGTCGCGCCGCGGATGGCCGTGCCGCTCGCGTACCACTGGTAGGAGAGAGAGGTTCCGGAGGTCCACGTGCCCGGCTTCGCCGTCAGCTTCGAACCGACGGCGACGGTGCCAGAGACGACGGGGGTCGCGGTGGTGAGGATGCCGGCGGCCACGATCCCGATGGTGCCCGAGTCCTTGCTCTCCCACCGGCCAGGAGTCTTCTCACCCGTGACCATCACGGAGATTTCCGTGCCGCGGTGCGCGCTCGTCAAGGTGAGCGTCTTCCCCGATCCGACGTAGTCGTCGTCCGCGTACCACTCGTACTCGAGCGAGGCTCGGGCGGCCTCCGGCCAGACGCCGGGCGTGGCGGTGAGCTTCTGACCGACTCGCAGGGTGCCCGTCACATCGGGCCAGGAGTAGACGCCGTCGACGGTGTCGAGGTCGGCGTCGACGTCGGTCGCGCTCTGCGTCTCGAGGACGATATCGGTGGCGGTGTCGGTGGTGAGCGCATCGTTCCACCACTCCTTCCACCAGGAGTACTCCGCGACACCGAAGCCGAAATACAGGTCGGTGAACGACACCCGATAGGTTCCGGCGCCGAGGCCGGGGATCGTGTAGTCGCCGTTGGGCGCGATGTCGTCGGATGCGACGCTCTGCCACGTGCCGCCGACCAGCTCGTAGGCCTCGGCACGGCCGTATCCCTCGGCGATGTAGCCGCCGTCGACCGTGCCCGAGATCGAGAGCTCGCCCGGAGCGGCGAGCGCTGCCGACGGTACGGCGAGCGCGATGACAGAGCCGACGAGAGCGGCGACGGTGACCGACGCCAGCGTGCGGACGCGGAAGCGAGTGCGCATGTGATTCCCCAGAGGCGCCGCCGTCGGGGGTCAACGGTCCATCCGCCTCCGCTGAGATTAGAGCATTCTCATAAAGAGGGGAAGAGGGGATCCGCAATCCGCAGCCGCGCCGCCTGCCCCGCTACAGCTTCGTGATCGGCGCGATCTTGATGAGCAGCTTCTTCGGTCCCGCGGAATCGAAGCGCACGTGCGCGACGCGCTTGGCGCCCTCGCCGGTGACCATGTCGACCCGTCCCTCGCCGAAGTCGTCGTGACGGATGCGGTCGCCGGGGGCCAGCTCCATATCGCCGTTGTCGCGCACCTTCGCCGGGATCCGGTTGGCGAACTTCGCGATGTCGCCCGCGGGCTTCTCCCGACGCGGCAGGGGCACGAGGTCGTCGCCGTACCGGTTGCCGCCACCGCCGCCTCCGGGACGGCGCGCATTGAGCGCGCGCGACTGCATGCCGCCGCGGGAGTTGACATCGCCGGGCGACTGGCGCCAGTCGATGAGCTCGTGCGGGATCTCCTGGAGGAAGCGGCTCGGCATCGCGACGGACACCTCGCCGAACTGCGCGCGCGTCATCGCCAGCGACACGTGCAGCTTCTTGCGGGCACGGGTGAGGGCGACGTAGAACAGCCGCCGCTCCTCCTGGGGCCCGCCGGGCTCGCCCGCCGAGATGCGGTGCGGGATGAGGTCCTCTTCGACACCCGTGACGAACACCGCGTCGTACTCGAGGCCCTTCGCGGTGTGCATCGTCATGAGCGACACCGTGCCCGATGCGTCGTCGAGGTCGTCGGCATCGGAGACGAGCGCGACCTCGGTGAGGAAGTCGAGAATCGTGCCCTCGGGGTTGTTCCGGGCGAACTCGCGCGTGACGGCGAGGAGCTCGTCGAGGTTCTCGACCCGCGCCTCGTCCTGTGGATCCTTCGAGATGCGGAGCGCGTCGAAGTAGCCGCTCTTGTTGAGCAGGAGCGAGAGCCCCTCGGTGACGGAGGTCGACGGCGCGACTTCGCCCGAGGAGGGCAGCATGATCTCGGCGGCCTCGCTGAGCACCGCATCCAGCCGCGCGATCGCCTGCTGGATCTTCGGCCCCACACCGAGTGCCGACGCATTGGCCAGCGCATCTCGGAAGGTGATGCCCTCTTCGGCCGCGTAACGCGAGATCGACGTCTCGGTCACGTCGCCGATGCCGCGGCGCGGCTTGTTGAGGATGCGGCGTACCGCGAGCTCGTCGGCCGGGTTGGCGACGGCGACGAGGTACGCGAGAGCGTCCTTGATCTCGGCGCGGTCGTAGAACTTCGTGCCGCCCATGATCTTGTACGGCACGGCCGAGCGGATGAGGATCTCCTCCAGCGCGCGGGACTGCGAATTGGTGCGGTAGAAGACGGCCATCTCGCGGTACGGGACGCCGGCACGGTGGAGGGCCTCGACCTCGTCAGCGACGAACTGGGCCTCGTCGTGCTGCGAATAGCCGGTGAAGCCGATGATCGGATCGCCCGCTCCCACGTCGGTCCACAGCTTCTTGTCCTTGCGGTCGAAGTTGTTGCTGATGACCGCGTTGGCTGCCGAGAGGATGTTCTGCGTCGAGCGGTAGTTCTGCTCCAGCAGCACCACGCGTGCCCCCGGGAAGTCCCGCTCGAACTCGGAGATGTTGCGGATGTCCGCGCCGCGGAAGGCGTAGATCGACTGATCGGAGTCGCCGACCACGGTGAGCGAGGCGCCCTCGAGCTCGGGGGCGTCGACGGGGTCGAAGATCATCATCCCGCCGGACTCGAACGCGTCGGCGGCCTTGCCGACGACCGGCCGGGTGAGCTCGTGGATGAGCGAGTACTGCGCGTGGTTGGTGTCCTGGTACTCGTCGACGAGGATGTGCCGGAACCGGCGGCGGTACACGTCGGCCACGTGCGGGAACGCACGGAACAGATAGACCGTCTGGCCGATGAGATCGTCGAAGTCGAAGGCGTTCGCCTTCTGGAGCGCGCGCTGGTAGTCGCTGAAGATCTCGGCGAACAGCCGCTCGGCCGGGTCGCTGAGGTTCGCCTGCCGCGCGAAGGACTCGGCATCGGCCAGCTCGTTCTTCAGCTTCGAGATGCGCCCCTGCACCGAGGCGGGGGTGAGCCCGAACGCATCGGCCTCGTGCTCCTTGACCAGTCGCTTGATGAGCGCCCGGGAGTCGGCCGAGTCGTAGATCGTGAAGTTCTTCGTGAAGCCGAACTGCTGGGCCTCACGACGGAGGATCCGCACGCAGGCCGAGTGGAACGTGGAGATCCACATGCCCTGCGCCGCCTCGCCGACCAGGTGCTGCACGCGCTCGCGCATCTCTCCGGCGGCCTTGTTCGTGAAGGTGATGGCGAGGATCTGACTCGGCCACGCCTCGCGGTTGCGCAGGAGCGAGGCGATGCGATGCGTGAGCACGCGCGTCTTGCCCGACCCTGCACCGGCGATGATCAGCAGCGCGTTGCCACGGTAGGTGACCGCCTCCAGCTGGGGCGGGTTGAGGCCCTCGAGCAGGTCCTGATCGGCGCGGACGCCGGATGTGCCCCCCGTGCCCGGGCGCGGGGCGCCACCTCCGACGATGACGGGCTTGATCGGGTCGCTCATGACCCCTCAAGTCTAGGCTCGCGTCCCGACACCAGCCCGCCGGCGCCGGGGCAGCCGCGGGTGCCGCGGAATCCGCAGGAGATGGTGTGACGGAAGTGACGCGCGTGCGGTCGTGCACCCCTTCTGCCCCAGGGTCTCCGCCCGATTTCGGGCGCCTCGCGGCGCGGACAGCGGTCAGAGCAGGCGGCGCTCCGAGGCCCACACCGTCAGCTCGTGTCGCGACGAGAGCTGCAGCTTCCGCAGCACCGCCGACACGTGGGTTTCGACCGTCTTGATCGAGATGAACAGCTCGGTGGCCACTTCCTTGTACGCATAGCCGCGAGCGATCAGGCGCATGACCTCCTGCTCGCGCGCCGACAGGCGATCGAGTTCGTCGTCGACGACGGCCGTCTCCCCCGCGACAGCACCGAACGCATCGAGGACGAAGCCGGCGAGCCGGGGCGAGAAGACCGCGTCGCCGCCCGCCACCGCGTGCACCGCTCGACTGACCTCCGCCCCGGAGGACCCCTTCGTGATGTAGCCGCGGGCACCGGCGCGGATGACCCGCACGACATCCTCCGCGGCATCCGACACGCTGAGCGCGAGGAAGCGGGATGCCGTCGGCGCCGAGCCCCGGATCACCGCCTCACCGCCCGAGGCCTCCGCGACGCCGGAGGTGCCCGGGAGGTGCACGTCGAGCAGCACGACGTCGGGCGCGGTCGCGGCGATGACCGCGATCGCCGTGGCGACATCGGGGGCTTCGCCCACGACATCGACCGACGGGTCGAGATCTGCCCGCAGCCCCGACCGGAAGATCGAGTGGTCGTCGACGATCACGACGCGCAGCGACTCACCCATGACGCCCCTGCCCGCCGGCAGCCCTTCCGGGACCGGGCGCGTACCGCAGATGCACCTCGGTGCCCGTGCCGCCGCCACCGGGTCGGATCGTCGCCGACCCGCCGATGCGCCGCATCCGTCCGATGATCGATTCGCGCACGCCCAGCCGGTCGGCCGGTACGGCGTCGGGGTCGAACCCGGGCCCGCGATCACGCACGTATACGTCGACGGATGCCGCGGTGCCCTCCAGGTACACGGAGATCTCACCGCCGGCGTGCCGCGCCGCGTTCAGGATCGCCTCCCGAGCCGCCGCCGCGACCTCGCCGCTCGCGCGCTCGTCGGAAGCTCCCGCCGAGACGACGTCGATGCGCACGGGGAAGTCGAGCTCCAGCGCCCCCGCGTAGTCGCGCAGGTCGGTGGGCAGGTCACTGTCGGCGGGCGCGTCACCGTCGTAGAGCCAGGCGCGGAGCTCGCGCTCCTGCGCGCGGGCGAGTCGAGCGGCTTCGCTGGAGGCGCCGGCCCGGTTCTGGATGAGCGCGAGGGTCTGCAGCACGGAGTCGTGGAGGTGCGCCGCCATCTCGGCCCGCTGCTCCTCGCGGATCCGCTTGACGCGTTCGCTGCTGAGGTCGCGCCACCGCTCGATGAGCGTCGTCGACGACACGGCCACGAGCGCCACCAGCGGGATCGCCGTCCGCACCAGTTGCGCGAACCCGCCGCCCCCCGCCAGGCGCGATGACTCCAGCACCAGCAGCACGGCGAGCAACGTCATCATCGCCGCCCGGACGAGCAGGGCATGGCGGATGCCGCGCGCCGGGTCGGCGCGATCCACGAGCGCCGCCCACATCCCCGCGGTCGTCGCGAAGGCGACCGTCGTGACGAAGAGGAGCATCGCCGCGACGGCATCCGGTGCGCTGTACCCTCCCCAGATGCTCCACGCCCACGGGTCGAGGTAGAGGGGCAGGAAGGTGAGCGTGAGCGCCGTCGACGCCGCGGACAGCAGCCAGGCGACGGGCGCGCGCCGCGTCGGCGAAGCCTCGCCCGCAGCCCACGGCATGAACGCCCAGCACCACAGGTACAGCAGCACCCCCGCACCGAGCATGCCTGCGGTCACGACGAAGAAAGCGCGCACCGCCCACAGCGGGGCGCCGAGATGGACGGCAAGTCCCTCCGCGACCCCGGCCACCAGGCAATCGCGCGGCCGCACGAGAGGCGGCCTCGGCGGCGCGGCGACCACCGGACGTGCGGGGCGCGGCGGGCGTGCGGGGCGCGGCGGACGGGCCGGGCGCATCGACGGCGACCCCGCTTCGGGCCGAGCCCCGACGGGGGCGGAGGAGGACATGCCGCCATCCAATCACCCGCACCCGCGCCCGCGGTACGCCCGCCGCACACAATCAGGGGGCGCTCAGGGGTTCACCCCATGGCCGGCCACCACCCGCGACGGGGAGGATCGAGACATGACCACCGCGCCCCCGATCGATCCCGGCCCGCCGCCGGCCGCACCGACGACGACCTACCGCTCGGACGGGTTCTTCTCCTGGACCGCCGGGCTCGGCCTCGTGCGCGGTGAGGGCTGGATCGGCGGCGTGGCCGCGGGTGTCGCGGCGCGTCTGCGCATCGACCCGCTGATCGTGCGCGGCATCCTCCTCGTCATCGGCCTGTTCGGCTTCCCCGTCCTCGTCCTCTACGGCGTCGCCTGGGCGCTCCTGCCCGATCTCGACGGACGTATTCCGCTGCAGGAGGCCGTCCGCGGCAGGTTCGCCGCGTCGCAGATCGGGGCGGGCCTGTTCGTGCTCGCCGGGTTCGTCCCGTTCCCGGTGCTCATGTGGGGCGGCTCAGCCGGCCTGGTCTCCGTCGCCTGGGTCTTCGCGCTCGGCTTCTTCCTCTTCGTCGGCGTCCTCCTCGCCGGCGGCCTCCTCTTCCTGATCGTGCGTGCCGCGCGCCGCACCCCGGGCGAGTCCGAACTGCGAACGGCTTCCGCAGCATCCGACGCGCCCGGTCCGTCTGCCGACGAGTCCGGCCGGGAACCGGATGACGTCGCGGACCCGCGGGGGGTGGATGCCCTCGCCGCCGGCGAGACGGCATCCCTCCCCGCACCTCTCCACGACGGTGACGTCGCTCCCGAGGGGGCGCCGCCCGCAGACCTCGCCGCCTGGAAGGAGCAGCACGCCGCCTGGAAGGAGCAGGACCAGCAGTGGCGACAGGAGCAGCAGGACGCCACGCGCGCCGCGCGCGAGGAGGCGCGTCGCGAGCGTCAGGCCCGCGCCACGGCCTTCGCCGCTGAGGCCGCCGAACGACGCCGCGTCCGGCGCGCGACGAGCCCGCGGACTCCCGCCGCAGCCGTCGTGGTCGCGCTGGGGCTGGCGGTCCTCGTGGGAACCGGAGCCGCGCTGACCGAGGGCGGCCCGCTCGCGCCCGCACACGGACTGTTCGTCGCGGCCCTGGTGCTCGCCGCGGGGATGGTCGTCGCGGGGGCGCTGCGACGACGCAGCGGCTTCCTCGCGTTCGTCACGCTGCTGGCCCTCGTGGGCGGGGCAGCCGCGACGGCCGTGCCGGCCGCCCAGGCGCTGCACCTCGGGAACTACGGCATCTCCAACACGAGCGACCAGCGCTATCCCGCCTCCGCCCCGTTCACGCAGCCGTGGGGCGATCTCACCGTCTTCCTCGGCGCCATGGGGGACGAGGGGACGACATACATCGACAAGCGTTCGGGCACGACGTTCATCACGCTCGAGCCGGGTGTCGAGGTGACCCTGGAAGCGACGACGAGCACCGCCGCCCTGTACTACGGCGGGTCGGACAACACATCCGAAGACCTCACTCGCGCAGCCGGCACGACGACGGAGACACTCCCCGACGGTCGCCTCCGATACCGCGCGGTCGTGGCGGCGGGCACCGAGCCGGTCACCACGCGCGAAACCATCGTCATCGACCAGGACTCGGGCTACATCGAGCTGTATCTGATCGACACCCCCATCGGAGAAGACCAATGAGCGACGACACCCTCCCCCTCGCATCGGAACAGCCGGTCGAGACCGGCGACCTGCAGCCGCCGCGTCCTCGCACCCGCTGGGCGGGCATCGTCTGGGGGCTCGCCTTCGGAGCGATCGCCGCGGGCGGCATCTGGCTGAGCTCCGGACTCGACCGGCTCGACGGGTTGTCCATCTGGCTTCTCGACCTCGATCCGGGCGCCGCGATCGGCTACGGCCTCCTCACTGTCGGGGGCCTGCTCCTCGTCGGCGGACTCGTCGGGCTCCTCCGACGCGCGCAGATCGCGGCATCCCGGCGATAATCGAGCCGTGCGCACACTGCTCAACATCATCTGGATCATCTTCGCCGGCTTCTGGCTGTTCGTCGGCTACGTGCTGGCGGGCGTGCTGCTGTGCATACCGATCATCACGATCCCGTGGGCGGTGGCGTCGTTCCGGACGGCCAGCTACGTGATCTGGCCGTTCGGACGCACCATCGTGAGCAAGCCCACGGCAGGGGTGGGTTCGTTCCTCGGCAACGTGATCTGGGTGATCCTCGCGGGCTGGTGGCTCGCGATCGGACACCTGCTGAGCGGCATCGCCCTGTGCATCACGATCATCGGCATCCCGATGGCGATCGCCGACTTCAAGATGATCCCCATCTCCCTCATGCCGCTCGGCAAGGACATCGTCTCCACGCGCGACGGCGCCTTCGCCTGACCCCGCGCGATCGCGCAGAATGGGCGTCATGACGCTCCCCCCGATCACGGTCGTCGATGTCGACGGCATCCCCGCCTACTGGGCCGACATCCGCACCGCCTTCACCGGCACGCTGACCTTCGGGATCGGTCTGCGCGACGAGACGGCACGCACCGCGGGTCTCGCGCACCTCATCGAGCATCTGGTGATGGCGCGCGTGGGCCGGGTCAACGTGACCCACAACGCCACGACCGCTGACGAGTCGGTGTCGTTCTTCGCGCAGGGCGCTCCCGAGGCGGTCGCCGACTTCCTCTCGCGCGTCGCCCGCGCCATCGCCTCGCTGCACGAGACGACCGACGACACCGTCGTCGAGCAGCGCCGCATCATCAGCAACGAGCTCGGCGACGCCGACGAGCGCCCGGGTCGCGGGCATCTCGTCGACCGGTTCGGCAACCGTTCGATCGGCCTCCTCGACCTCGGCACGCCCGCCCATCGGTCGCACTCGCGCGCCGAGGTGCTGCGGTTCGCCGACGACTGGTTCCACGCGGGCAACGCGGCGCTGAGCTTCACCGGCCCGATCCCGGAGGGACTGACCATCGCCCTCCCGCCGGCGCGACCGATGCCCGAGCGCCCGGAGGCGCGCGTGATCCGGCACGGGCAGTGGGTCGTCAACGGCGAGGTGCCAGTCGTCGTCTCCCTCGTGTTCGACAGCGAGGACCGCGCGACCGCCGCGGTCGCGACGTCGCTTCTCAACGACGCGTTCCACGACCGCCTGCGCGGCGAGCGACACCTCATCTACTCGGTGCTCACCCAGCAGCTGCCGCTGGGCATCGACACCCTGCTCTGCGCCTACGCCCTCGACCCGCGCCCCGAGCACGTCGTCGAGACCGCGCGCGCCGCGCTCGACGTGATCCGCGGGCTGGCGTCCGACGGGCCGACCGCCGAGGCCGTCGCCGAGCAGCTTGACCGCTGGCGTCACAGCGACGCCGATCCGGCGAACCACACGGACTACCTCGACGGGCGGGCGGTCGCGATGCTCCGCGGACGGCGGGAACGCGGCGACGTCTCGCCGCCGCCGTCGCTCGACGCCGTGACACCGGCGGCGATCCAGGCGCTGTTCGCCGCCTCGCTCGAGACGGTGTTCGTGACCCTCGGGGACGACCTCGAAGCCGAGGGCGACGAGCAGATCACGGAGGCGCTCGGGCTGCCGCCGGCCGAGGATCCGGACCCGCTGTTCCCCTCGCTCACCAAGCGGGAGCTGCTGCGGCACTACACCCAGGACACGACGGAGATCTTCGGAGGCAAGCTGTTCTCGTCGGCGCGCGGGGCGGACCTCGTCGTCGACACCGAGCGCGTCAGCCTCGTCGACGACGGCGTGTTCGAGGTGCGCTTCGATCACCTGGTGCTCGCCACCTACTCCGAGAAGCTGAAGCTGTGGACGCTCATCGCCGAGCAGGGTCACCTGCTGTTCGTCGACCTCGACATGTGGCGGGGCGCGGCGAAGCTGCACGCCCTGCTCGGCCAGCGCATCCCGGGTGCGGTGCAGGTCGAGGTCGACGCGGCCTGACAGCGGCGAAGGCGTCACACGACGACTCATGACGGAATCACAGGTCACACACCTGGCGGGTGTCGCAGTCGCAGGTTAGCGTGGGGGCAGTTCCTCGGGACGGGCGTCATCCTCACCTGGATGGGGCTCCGATCGGGGTCATCGCGGCGATCCGGGCGGGCCCGGGCACCGGTTCATACCCGGTCGCGTTGCGGGTTCGACTCCCGCCGTCGCGTCCACATCCGCTCCCGCCCCGCGCCCCGCCCGTCCCGCTGCTTCCTGCGGCCAGCCCGGGCTCGGAAGGTGGCACTCGTTGTCGTTTCACGGCGCTCGTAGCGACAACAAGCGCCACCTTCTCGCCGGCGACGGGAGAACTTCTCGCCGGCGACGGGAGAACGGCGCGTCGCGGGATCCGATTCGGCGCCCGCGACGAACAACCCGTGTGGACACGATCTCCCTCGCCTCGCGCACCCAGCGGCGCGGACCCGCCCTCTCGACGGACGGACGCGCCCTCGGCCTCCGACGGCGCGTCATCCGGACGTCGGCGGGGAGCGTCGTCGTCCGCGCCGGTGAGGCCACGGGCGACACCGCGACGATCCTCCTCCACGGCGCGGCGGGATCGTGGACGACATGGACGCCCCTTCTGCGCGCTGCCGCGCGTTCGGGAGCGCCCCTCCCTGACGTCATTGCCATCGACCTGCCCGGGTGGGGCGAGACCCGACCATCGGCAGGTACGGACATCGCACTTCTGAGCGGCGCGGTGCGCGAGATCGCCGAGGCTCTCGGCTATCGCCGCTGGGTCGTGGTCGGCCACTCGCTCGGCGGCTTCCTGGCGCTCGATCTCGCCGCCCGCACCCCTCGCAGGACCGCCGCGGTGCTGCTGATCTCCCCGTCCGGACCGGCGGTGATCCGGGCCATCCGCCAGGTCATCCGGGGCGGGGTCGCTCTTCCGGGCTTCGCCGGGATGCTGCTGACGATGAGACTGCTGTCGGCGATGGGCGCGTTCGGTGCGCAGCTAGCCCGTGCGCTCCACCGTGCGGGGATGCTGGGCGTGCTGAGCGCACCGCTGTTCGCCGCGCCCGACCGCGTGCACCCGTCGGTGCTCGACGCGCTCGCAGCGGAGGTGCGCCCCCGCGCCTTCGCCGACGCGGCGCGGGCGGCCGCGTCGTACGACGAGACGAGCTGGGGCGGCATCGACTGCCCGGTCAGGTCGCTTCGGGGTGAGCGCGACGTCTTCGTCGCCGACACCGACGCGGCCGGCTTCGCGAGGCTCATCCACGACTTCGCGCAGACGAGGATTCCCGGGGCGGGGCACTTCGCGGCGGTCGAGCAGCCCGAAGCGGTGCTGGAGGTCCTTCGCACGCTCACTCGACACGCATCCGTCACCAGCCGTGCTCGGTGAGCCACTGCCGCTCGCGCACTCGAGTCCCGCCGTCGCGCCGCGTCCGCTCCGCTAGACGGTCTCGGCGTCGAGGTGGTTCCTCGCCCCCCACAGGGCCAGTTGTGTGCGATCGCCGAGTCCTGTCTTGCGCAGCGCCGACTGAAGCTGCGACTTGACCGTGTGCACGGACACATGGAGCGTGTCGGCGAGCGCGTCGTTGCTCGTGACCCCCGAGGCGAGGGTGGCGACGATGCGCCGCTCCGCCGCCGTCAGCCCCACCGCGTCGGCCTCGCCGGGTGCTGCGGCACCTCGTCGCACGAACTCGCGCAACAGAGTGCCGGCGACGCGGGACGAAACGACGGCCTCGCCACGGGCTGCCGCGTGGATGGCCGCCACGAGCTGGTCGGAGTCGTGGCTCTTCAGGAGGTAGCCGACGGCACCGGCGTCCAGCGCCGCGGTCACGTAGCCGTCGATCGCGAAGCTCGTCATCACGATGACCGCGATCGAGTGCCCGCTCGTCTCGGCGGTGAGCTCGCGTGTCGCCTGGGCACCGGTCAGCCCCGGCATCTGCATGTCCATCAGGACGACATCAGCGCCCTCCCGGCGGGCGACGGTCACCGCATCGGCGCCGTTGGCCACCTCGCCGATCACCCGGATGCCGGGCGCGGCGTCCAGCTGCAGCCGCAGGCCGCGCCGGACGGATCGGTTGTCGTCGGCGATGAGCACGCGGATCACGGAGCCGGTGGTGGTCATGATGTCCTTCTCAGCTCGTCGGGGACAACGGGATGTCGAAGCGGAGCTGCCACCCGCCGGCCTCGAGCGCCCGCGTCGACAGACCGCCCTGGAGCAACTCGATCCTCTCGGTGATCCCGGGCAGCCCCCATCCCAGACCGAGTCCCGGAATCGCCTCCTGCGCTGTCGAGGCGCCGTTGACGACCGCGGCGCGCAGCGCGTGATCGGCCGCGACGACCTCGATCTCCACGGGCGCACCCGGCGCGTGCCGGGCCGCGTTGGTCAGCGCCTCCTGCAGGCAGCGATAGGCCGTCGCCGAGACCACCGCGGGCAGATCCTGAAGCTCCCCCACCCGATGCAGCCGCACGTGCATGCCGCGGCTCCGCCAGTAGTCGACCAATTCGTCGAGGGCGCGCAGATCGGGCACCGACGCGGCGGAATCGGGCGAGGTGGCCCGAAGATCCGCGAGGGCGCCCGCCAGGCTCGCGGCGGCGAAGCGTCCCTCATCACGCACCTCCTCAACCAGCTGCAGGGCGTGCTCGGGGCGTTGCGGTGCGATCGCCAGCGCGGCGTCGGCAAGGGTGATGAGGCCCGCCAGATGCTGACCCGCGACGTCGTGCAGTTCCTGCGCGATCCGCGCGCGCTCCTGACGCTGCGCCTCGGCGACGCGCGCCTCATGCTCGGCCCGCACCCGATCCGACTCCTCGCGCGCGGCGCGCACGCGCCGCATGCGCCGTGCCCACCAGAGCCCCAAGGTGGTCGCCGCTGCGGAGGGTGCCACCAGGCTCGCCGCCTCGGCCGAGAGCCAGAGGGCGGCGACACCCGGGCTCGTGCCGAGCGAGATCAGCAGTCCCAGCAGCCCGCCGAGGATCGAGAGCGAGGTGCCCGCCAGCCAGGCGAAGGCGACCACGGCGGAGCGTCGGGTGGCGAGGAGGAAGAGCGACAGGGCGATGACGAGGTACATGCCCTTGAGCCACGTGGGCACCGCCAGTCCGAGGGCCAGGGCGAGATAGATCCCGGCGACGACGGCCACGGCGGTCTGGGGAAATCGGTCGGCGACGGTGAGCACAGCCGCTTGACCCGCGCACCCCAGCACCAGCAGTGCCAGGACCGCCGCCCTCGACAGCGCGAAGGGCCACTCTTCGACGCCCTCCGCGAAGCTCGCAAGAGGGGTCGACAGCACTTGCACGGTGGTCGCGACGAACACCGTCACGGCGAAGAGCACCGACGCGCGGGCGCTCCCCAGGACCTTCGTCGAGGCGACCGCCGGCCGTCTCGTCGTCTCCGGTGACAGGTCCGGCGTGAGCATCGCGTCACCCTCCTCGGCGGATCGTGCCCGATCCTCGCCGTCGTCGTGCGGGGATCGGGCAAGTCCCTCCCCAGGGCGCTTGCCCGATCCCATTGTGCCGGTCGCCCCGGCCGAGATCGCGGGCCCTACGCCCGTCCGGCGGCCACTCGTTCGGCCTGAAGGGTGCGGGCGTGCTCCGTCGATCCCCAGACGCCGACGATCTCCCCCGCGTCGCCGACGCTCGCTGCTCCCACTCCGGCCACACCCCAGTTCACGACCTGATGGGTGACCCCCGGAGCACCCGACTCCGAGCTCGCCACGCCGCCGACACCGGGGATCTCCAGGACCAGCCCGTCGGTGAACCGGACCGACGATCCCGTGGGATCACATGTCCGCGACGGCCACCGGTCGATGGCAGAGACGTCCACCGTCGTGCGCGCGCACGAGGGCAGCGAGTCCGAGCCCGGCGGCACGACGACCTCGGGACCCCCGGCGCAGGCGGCGCACCCGAGGACCAGGACCGCGACGGCCGCCGCAGGCACCCATCTTCCGGTCGATCTCATGCCTCCATGCCTACCGCGCGCACGACCCTGCTCCTGCGTCCGAGGGGCTCGTCCGCAACGCGTCCCGGAGGACGTCGCGGCTCCCCGCTCCGCGGGAGGGCCCGTCCCGGCGGGGTGCGCGGTCGAGGCGGCGCCGGAGGAACGGTCGCCGGCACGATCGAGTTCGACCGGTCGATTTCACTCGATCGGATGACGCCGTGTCACCAGCCGTGCTCGTTGAGCCACTGCCGCCGGCGCGCGACCTCCGCATCCGGTTCCCCGGCGTCCGATGCCTCGTGCGGTGCAAGGCGGCCGGCATCGTCCAGCGTCACGAAGCGCTGGCACTGCGCGCAGAGCGCGCGCCCGTCGGGATAGCCGTCGGCGAGAACCGCGGCGGGCACCCCCGGCTCTCCGGAGCCCGCACATCGCGCCGGGTCCGACCCGGCATCACTCCACATGATGCTGCGATGCCGGTGGAGTCCCGCGTGCCCGAGCGGACGGGTGCAACGGCGCCCCTGCAACCGCTGCCTGCAGAAGCGCACGACCTCGGGCGCCTCCGCCGGCGCGGCCGCGGCATCCTCCGGCTCGTCCATGTGCACGACCGTAGCCGCAGCTCCCCCTCGGAGGCATTACTGAACATGTTCAGAACTGTAGTACTCTCGCGGCATGAACGACATTCCGCGTCCGATCGCCGTCCTCGCGGGCGGGAGCGGCTTCATCGGCCGCGCGGCGGCGGCCGCCTTCGCCGCCGACGGCTACGACGTGCGACTCATCGGACGAAGCGCCCCGACGGGCTGGTCCGACCCCGCTGCGCTCGTCCGCGCGGTCGACGGCGCCGACGTCGTCCTGAATCTGGCCGGGAAGTCCGTGAACTGCCGCTACACCGACCGCAATCGCGACGAGATCCTGCGGTCGCGCGTGGAGACGACCCGCGCGCTCGGAACGGCGATCGCGGCCGCGGCGCGGCCCCCGCGGGTGTGGCTGAACGCGTCGACGGCGACGATCTACCGTCACGCGATGGACCGCCCCCAGACCGAGACGGAGGGCGAACCCGGCACCGGCTTCTCGCCGGACGTCGCGAGGTCCTGGGAGAGCGCCTTCTTCGCCGGCGACCTTCCGCAGACCCGCCGGGTGGCGCTGCGCATGGCGATCGTGATCGGGGACGGCCCCGCTACGCGCCTCCTGTTCACCCTGGCACGCACCGGGCTCGGCGGACCCCAGCACGACGGCTGGAGCCTGCCGCACCGCCGCTACCGCGGGATCGGCGACCACCCGACCGGCACGGATACGGCACCGTGGTACCGCACACGCGGACGCCAGCGCTTCAGCTGGGTACACATCGACGATGTCGTGGCGGTCATCCGGTTCCTCCGGGACCACGACGACATCGGCGGGCCGGTCAACATCGCCTCGCCGCACCCGTCGGACAACCGCACCCTCATGGCGACGCTCCGGCGGATCGTCGGGATGCCGGTCGGCGTCCCCTCGACACGCTGGATGCTCGAGCCAGCGATGTGGGCGCTGCGGACCGAGCCCGAACTGATCCTCAAGAGCCGATGGGTGCTGCCGGACCGGCTGACCCAGGCGGGTTTCACCTTCCGCCATCCCGACCTCGAGGAGGCGCTGCGCGATGTCCGCTGACGAGACCGGGGGGAAGGGCGACCGCACGCGTGCCCGGATCCGCACCGCCGCACTGTCGTCGTTCCGCACGCACGGCTACGAGGCGACGACGATCCGCCGGATCGCCGACGAGCTCGAGATGTCGGTCGGGGCGACGCACTACCACTTCCCCTCCAAGAACCATCTCATCCAGGAGCTCTACCGCGACGTCCAGGAAGCCCATCGGGACGCAGCGGTACCGCTTCTGGCCGCCGAGCCACGGCTCATCGAGCGCCTGCGGATCGTCTTCTCGACCGGTGTCGACCAGCTCGGGCCCTACCATCCTCACGCGGGCGAGTTCCTGTCCGCTGCGGTGTCGCCGCGCTCCCCGATCAACCCCCTGTCGGAGGAGTCGGCCGCGTCGTTCGCGATCATCGAGGACCTCTTCCGCGAGGCCGTCGACGGGGCCGTGGGCGCGCGGCTCGCCGACGACATCCGGCGGCTCCTCCCCCGCGCGCTCGTCCTGGTCCATCTCCTCCTCGCCCTGTACTGGGTGTACGACACCTCGGAGGAGCAGCGGCGCACGCGTCGCCTTCTCGACCGTGGACTGGCTCTCCTCGGCTCCGCGCTGCCCCTGACCCGTCTCCCGCTGCTGCGCACACCCCTCGCCGAGGCGCTCGCGCTCGTCGCGGACGTGCGCCGGTAAGACGCCCGCCACGCAGGAAGCGGCGCCGTTGTCAACCCCGCGCCGCAGAGGGACCTCCGCTCCTAGAGTCGACTCGCGCGCTCACGCGCCCATTCCCGGAGGTCGTCGTGACATCACCCACGGACGAGGAGCCCACCTCGGCCCTGCTCGGCGGCAGGTACGCCCTGCACGAGAGCATCGGTCGCGGCGCGATGGCGGAGGTCTTCCGCGCCGACGACGTGGTCCTCGGTCGGACCGTCGCGGTGAAGATCCTGCGCACGGCGCCCGACGGCTCGCTCCTCGCGCCCCGCGCCCGCACGGAGATGTCGCTGCTGGCCTCGCTCAACCATCACTCCCTCGTGACGCTCTACGACGCGATGGTCCTCCCCGGGCAGGTGCCCTACCTCGTCATGGAGCTCGTCGACGGCCCGACGCTCGCCGAGCGGCTGCACGAAGGCCCCATGGACACCGGACAGGTCGCACAGCTCGGCGCCGAGCTCGCCGCGGCGCTGCATGTCGTGCACGAGGCGGGCATCGTCCACCGCGACGTCAAGCCGTCGAACATCCTGCTCGCCACCGACCCGGTGCCGGGCCGTCGTCCGCGCGCCAAACTCGCCGACTTCGGTGTCGCCTACCTCGCCGACGGCGAGCGCTACACCTCGCCCGGCATGGTGATCGGCACCGCCGCCTACCTGGCGCCCGAGCAGGTGCGCGGCGCCTCACCGGCCCCGTCCGCCGACATCTACTCCCTCGGTCTCGTGCTGCGCGAGGCGCTGACGGGTGAACGCGCGTTCCCGGATGCCACGGGCATCGGTGCGATCACGGCCCGCCTCATCGAGAGCCCCGGCCTCCCGGACGACCTCGGCGAGGCGTGGGTCGCCCTTCTCGGCCGGATGATCGCGTTCGATCCGGATGACCGCCCGACCGCGCTGGAGGTCGCCGAACTCGCCGCGGAACTGCCGACGACGCCGACGCCGCGCCGGCCCGCGTCTCCTCGACCGACAGCGGTCCTCACGGCGACGCCCGAGCCGACCGCCGCGTACCCGGCGCAGCCTGCCGAGCCCGCAGGCCTCGCCGGTCTTCCCCCGGCTCCGCCGCTCCCCCCGGCGACGCCCGTGGCGGCCTCCGTCGCCTCCGACCTCGTCCCGCGCCGTGACCGAGCAACGCGGCGCCGCCGGCGCCGCACGCGCACGCTCGTGCTGATCGGTTCGGCGCTGGCCGCGGTCGCGATCCTCGGCGCGAACGCGGCGACGTGGGTGGGGAGTGTCGGCGGCGGCATCACGGTGCAGGAGTCGCCGTCCCCGTCGGCGACGACCCCCGCCGACGACGAGCTGACGATCGCCGACGACGTCACCTCCTCCGACGCGGAGGTGGCTCCCGTCTCGAACACGGCCGACACCCAGACGCCCGCGCGACGAGGTCCCGCCGAAGTCACCGGGAAGCCCGCCGATCAGGCCGCCCAGAAGGCCGACAAGAAGGCGGAACGCGACGCGCAGAAGGCAGAACGCGACGCGGCCAAGACGGCGGCCGACAAGGGAGCAGCGAAGAAGGCTGAGCGGGACGAGCCCGGGAGCCCCGGCACGAAGCCCGGGGACACCGTCGATGGCTGACCTCGTCGCAGCCGCGGATCAGCGGGTCGATCGCCAGGCTGACGTGGTCGTCGTCGGTGGTGGCAACGGCGGCCTCTCGGTGGCGGGCCGCCTGCGCCGCGCGGGCGTGCGGAGCGTGACCGTGGTCGAGCCGCAGTCCGATCACGCGTACAAGCCGCTCTTCTCGCACGTCGCCGGCGGCACGGCACGCGCCTCCCGGACGGTGCGTCCACAGGCCGAGGTCACTCCGCGCGGAGTGTCGTGGATCCAGGACGCCGTCGCCGCCGTGGAGCCGGAGGAGAACCGCGTCCGGCTCGGGCACGGCGGCACTCTCTCCTACCGGCACCTCATCCTCGCCCCCGGCATCCGCCAGGACTGGGATGCGGTACCGGGGCTCGCGGCCGCGATGCTGTCACCGTCCGGGGCATCGAACTACCTGCTCGACCTCGCCGCGAAGGCGTCGGGGCTCCTGCGCGATCTGCGCCGCGGCACCGTCGTGTTCGTCCAGGCTCCCGGGCCCGCCTCGTGCGCCGGGGCTGCGCAGAAGCCGATGTATCAGGCGTGCGACTACTGGGAGCGGACGGGAGTGCTGCGCTCGATCCGGGTGGTCCTCCTCGTCCCCGATCCGACGATCTTCGGCATCCCCGAGATCGACGCCGAGCTGCAGCGCAGCATCGACCGCTACGGCATCGACGTGCGCACCGACGCCCGGGTCACCGAGATCGACGCCGAGGGGCAGGTCATCGTCTTCACGGCTGGTGCCGAGGGACGCACGGGGCGACGCGTGCAGAGCCTCGGCTACGACGTGCTGATCGCGGAGCCCCCGCAGTCGGCCCCGCCGTTCATCGCCGACAGCAGTCTGTCGAGCACTGCGGCCGGCGGCTTCGCCGAGGTCGACCCGCAGACCCTGCGGCATCAGCGGTTCGCGAACGTCTGGGCGCTCGGCGATGCGGCGTCGACGGACAACTCGAAGTCCGGCGGCGCCCTGCGGAAGCAGACGAAGGTGCTGGCCGAGAACCTGGTCGCCGCGCTCGAGGGCCGGGACCCGCCGGCGCGCTACGACGGCTACGGCGTCTGCCCCTTCACGGTCTCCCGATCGACCGCCGTCTTCGCGGAATTCGACGCGCAGCGCCGGCTCGCCCCGACGCTCTGGCGCTCGTCGTACCGCGAGAGCCGCCGGAACTGGATCATCGACCGCTACGTGTTCCCGCAGATCTACTGGCACCTGATCCTGCAGGGGCGCGCCTGACGCGAGGCCGCCTCCGGCCCCACAACGGCGACCGGGGCAGCGCGGTGAACCGCACGTGCGCCGTGATCGGCGCACTCCTGGGCGGTGCGATGGTCGCGAGCTGGGGAGTCCCGGCAGTGCGCACGGCGCGCGCGTGATCTGCCAGATTGCACGATCCTCGCTAGAGTGCAATACTGCACTCCATGACCGATAGTGCAACCGATCGTCGAGATCAGCGACGCAACGAGGTCACGCGCACCCTCATCCGCGCCGCGCGTAGCCTCACCGCCGAGCAGGGCCTCGCCGGGTTCACCGTGGAGGAGCTCTGCGGCCGCGCCGACATCTCCCGCCGCACCTTCTTCAACTACTTCGCCTCCAAAGAGGACGCGGTCCTCGGCTTCCCCCTCCACCGCTCCGACGCAGACGCCATCGCCCGCTTCCTCGCCGCGGACACCGGAGCAGGACCCGACCTCTCGCCGACGCTCCTGTGGGACCTCGCTCTCTTCCACGAGGCGCGCTGGCGCACGATCGACATCGCCCCCGAGACGATCGCCGAGCTGATCGCGGCCGTGGAGCGCGAGCCCCGCCTGCTGAAGCGGGCGCTGGAGATCGGAGCCGAGGGCGAGCAGTTCGACGCGCGCCTCATCGAGCAGCGCGAGGGCCTCGAGTCGGGAGACCTCCGCGCCCAGGCCGCCGCGCAGATCGTCAGTGCCCTCGGCCGCGCCGCCACCGCCGAGTTCATGCAGTCGGGCAATACCGACACCTTCCTCGACATCTTCGAGCGCCGCGTCGCCGCCGCGCGCGCGCTGTTCGCCAGCCAAGACCTTCAGATCGGATCCCGATGACCGCCGACACCACCACCACCACGCCACGCCCCGCGGACGCCCCCCTCCTGCTCACCCAGCGGCGCATCTGGATCATCTTCTCCGCCCTGATCGCCGGCATGCTCCTCGCGAGCCTGGACCAGACGATCGTCTCGACCGCCATGCCGACGATCGTCGGCGAACTCGGCGGCGTCTCCCACCAGGTGTGGATCACCACCGCCTATATCCTCGCGACGACCATCGTCATGCCCATCTACGGCAAGTTCGGCGACGTCCTCGGCAGGCGCAACCTGTTCCTCATCGCGATCGCGATCTTCACGCTCGCCTCGATCGGCTGCGCCTTCGCGACCGACTTCTGGATGTTCGTCGTCTTCCGCGCGATCCAGGGACTCGGCGGCGGCGGGCTCATGATCCTCTCGCAGGCGATCATCGCCGACATCGTGCCCGCCTCCGAGCGCGGCAAGTACCTCGGACCCCTCGGCGCGGTCTTCGGTCTCGCGGCCGTCGGCGGCCCGCTCCTCGGCGGCTTCTTCGTCGACCACCTCACCTGGCAGTGGGCGTTCTATATCAACATCCCTGTGGGCATCGCGGCCTTCCTGATCGCCGTGTTCACCCTGAAGCTGCCCACCAAGCGGGCGGTCAAGAGGATCGACTGGCTCGGGATCCTCTTCCTCTCCGTCGCCACGACGTGCCTGATCTTCTTCACCGATTTCGGCGGCGACACCGCCTTCGGGTGGGGGTCGCTCGTCACGTGGGCGTGGGGTGTCGGACTGCTCGCCGCCGCGGCGCTGTTCGTCTTCACCGAGTCGCGCGCGGAGGATCCGATCATGCCGCTGGCGATGTTCCGCAACCCCGTCTTCGTCAATGCGACCGCGATCGGACTCGCGCTCGGCATCGGCATGTTCGCTGCCATCGGCTTCGTGCCGACCTTCCTGCAGATGTCCTCGGGCACCTCCGCAGCGGCATCCGGCCTGCTCATGCTGCCGATGATGGTCGGCCTCATGGGCACCTCGATCGCCTCGGGGCTGCTCATCACGCGCACGGGTCGCTACAAGATCTTCCCGATCCTCGGGACGATCATCACCGGCATCGCGATGGTCGCCATGACCACCCTCACCGCCGCGACGCCCATCTGGCTCATCTGCGTGTTCCTGTTCGTCTTCGGCGCAGGACTCGGCCTCATCATGCAGGTCGTCGTGCTGGTCGTGCAGAACGCCGTCCCCGCGGCCGACATCGGCACCGCCACCAGCACCAACAATTACTTCCGCGAGGTGGGCGCCGCCCTCGGCACCGCCGTGTTCGGCACCCTGTTCACCACGCGCCTGACCGAGAATCTGACGACGGTGTTCACGGATGCCGGCGCCACCGCCGAGCAGGCCGGACAGGCCACGAGCACGATCGACCCGGCGGCGCTGGGCGCCCTGCCCGACGCCCTCCGCGACGGTGTCGTCACCGCCTACGCGGAGGCCCTCGCGCCGGTCTTCTGGTACCTCGTGCCGTTCATCGCCGTGGCGCTCCTGCTCGCGATCTTCCTGAAGGAGATCCCGCTCTCCGACGTCGCGGGGCTCGTCGCCCGCGGCGAGGCCATCGGCGGCGAGGAGGCGGAGCGCCTGGAGGCGCAGGAGCGCGGCGGTCTGCAGTCCAGCGCACCGGAGCCCGACACCGACGTTCCCGGCGCCCCCGGATTGGATTCCCCCGCCCGTCGCTGATAGACCGGTAGGCGCACGCTTCTGCGCGAGAGGGATCCATGACTGACACAGAGCGCCACATCTTCGAGCCCGACGGCCGGGCCATCCCGTTCGTCGACGAGGGAGCCGGCCCCGCGCTGGTCCTCGTCCCCGGCAAGGGCCTCGACCCCGTGCACCTGGGGACCCTCGCGCACGTGATCCTCGAAGAGGACTTCCGCATCGTCCGGATCGGCTCGCGCCACTCCGGCGCCGATGAGGGCACGACCCTCCTCGAGGCGGCGCAGGACGTCGTCGACGTCATGGACCACCTCGGCATCGACGACGCCTGGGTGGGCGGACACGCCTTCGGCGGCACCGTCGCGCGCGCCGTCGCCCGCGCCCACCACGACCGCGTGAACGGCGTGCTGCTCCTGTCGGTGGAGGCCGATGTTCCGGCGGAGGCGGAGCTCGCCGAGGGCATCCCGGTGCTGGTGCTCCAGGGCTCCGACGACGACATCACCCCGCCCGCCAACGGCGAAGCGCTCCGCGACGCGGCACCCGGACTCGTGAGCCTCGTGACGATCGAGGGCGCCGGCCACCTGTTCGCCGCGACCCATGCGGGCGAGACGGCCGCCGTCATCGAGGACTACCTCGACTGGGACTGACGTGACCGCGCCCACCGACGTCCGTCTGCGCGATGCCGTCGCCCGCGACGGCGAGGCGATCGCCGCTATCTACAACGACGCCGTCGCCCACACCACGGCGATCTGGAACGACGTGACGGTGGACGCCGTGGACCGGATGGCATGGATGGCGGCGCGTCAGGACGCCGGGCACCCCGTGATCGTGGCGGTCGACCCGGACGACGAGGCGATCGGCTACGCCACCTACGGGCCGTGGCGCCCCCACGACGGCTACCGGCACACCGTCGAGCACTCCGTGTACGTGCGCGGCGACCAGCGCGGCCGAGGACTCGGAAAGGCGCTGATGGAAGCGGTGATCGCGCGTGCACGCGCCGCGGGCATCCATGTCATGATCGCCGGGATCGAGTCGGGCAACGACGGCTCGATCCGGCTGCACGAGTCGCTGGGTTTCACGCACGTGGGCACCGCGGCGCAGGTGGGCACGAAGTTCGGGCGCTGGCTCGATCTGACCTTCCTCCAGCTCACTCTCGACGCCGACCCGCCGACTCCCCGGTGATCCTCAGCCGCCGGTCGTAGCCTGGCGGTGATCGTCAGGAGGCATCATGCGCAGACAGCTCGCCGCGGCATCCGTCGTGATCGCCGGCCTCGTCCTGACCGCGTGCGCGACAGGAGCACCCATGCCCGAGCAGTCCTCGTCCCGCCCGCCGTTCCAGACGACGACCCCCGGAGCGATCGGCCCGACCGGCACGCCCGCCGACGTCCCGGCGGATCGCTGGACCGCGATCGAGGACGACCTCGTCGCCCGCGGGGTCACCGGCACGGCGGAGCTCGTCTCGGCCGAGCAGGTGACCTTCACCGACGGCTCGCTCGGCTGCGCCGAGCCCGGGCAGTCGTACTCCCAGGCACTGGTCGACGGCATGCGCGTCATCGTGTCGGTGGAGGGCACGACGTACGACTACCGCCTGGGCGAGGGGACCCTCAAGCTCTGCACGCGCTGAGCCGCCTCAGGACACACCGCCTACAGACACACCGCCTGCAGACACACCGCCTCCGGACACACCGAAGGGGCGGTGCAGAGCGCACCGCCCCTTCGGGCTGGGGTCTTACTTGACCTTGAGCAGCAGCGCCTCGTTGGCGCCCGAGTGGTTGTCGAACACGACGACCATCGAGCCGAGCGGCTTCTGCGTCTTGTAGGCGTCGCCGTCCACCGTCACCGACACGCTCGCACTGCCCCGCTTGGGAACCGTCGCGAACTGGCCGTTGCTGATGGCCGGGGCGGTCGGGTCGTACGTCGCCATCGCGGAGAACGAATCCGTCCCGCTGTTGGTGAGGCTGAACGACTGCACGGTGTAGTCGAACTCACCGTCCACCTCGACGTCGCTGGCCCACACCGGCAGCAGGATCGTGCTGCTGTCGGTCGGAGCCTGGGCGAGGAAGCCGCTCGCGAAGAGGTCGCCGGTGGCGATCTCCTGCACGAACACCTCCGTCACGCCGTCGACGCTGCCCGCACGCACCGCGCCCGAGTCGTAGGAGAAGACGATCCAGTCCGGCTCGCCGTCACCGTCGACGTCGAGGACGACGTCGAACTCGTTCGATGCGGCGTTGGACCACCGCTTGTGCGTGTTGACGGCGAACACCAGCAGGTGGTCGTCGCCGTCGGCGAAGGACTGCACGCCGGCGGCCCGCAGGTCGTACCCGGTGTCGGCGATCGCCTGGGGAGCGTCCTTCTTGTCGGACAGGCCCCACGTGTAGACGTCCGCACCGGCATCGAGCGCGCCGAGCGTGTTGCGCAGCGAGATCTTCTTGGTGCCGTCCTTGACCTTGTCCTTGTGGGAGAACAGGGTCGAGACGTTCGCGCTCACCTTGCTGTTCGAGCGCGGGACCAGCAGATACGGCACGCGGAGCGTCGAGTCCGCCGACGTCAGCACGACATCGCCGGAGATCTCGTAGAACGCGTACTGGTCATCGCTCAGCACCGAGGTCGGGATGTCCCGAGCCGCGGCTCCGACGGCGACGATCAGCTTGGCAGTTCCTCCGCCCCGGACCGTGATCTTCTTCTGGCTGAACTTCACGCTGGCCTTCGCGGACTGCTCCGACGGGGCGGCGGAGACCGAGAAGGTCACCGACTTCTTGCCGTCGTTCTTGATGGTGACCGTCTTGACGCCGCCGAAGCCGAGCGCCGACTCCTGGAAGCCGAAGCTCAGCGCCGCCTCGCGCGCCCAGCCGCTTTCGGTGCGGAACGCGTCACCGCTGGCGGTGACCCGCGTCGCCACGGCCTGGGCCGTGTCCACGAGCCCCAGTCCGCCGAGCGTCAGGCTCTGGCCGGCCACCTTGTCGGGGTCGGCCGTCGAGACGATCGCCGCCGACACCTGCGGAGCCGACCACGACGGGTGCGACTGGACCGTGAGCGCCGCGACGCCGGCCACGTGCGGGGCCGCCATCGAGGTGCCCGACAGGATCGCCGCGCCGTTGCCGGAGCCGACGGCCGCCGACGAGATCGAGACTCCCGGGGCCGCCACGTCGGGGCTGATCGCGCTGTCGCCCGACCGCGGACCCGAGGAGGTGAACGACGCGTACCCGCGGAAGCCCGGGTTCGTGATCGTCGCGGCGGCGATGGTCGCCGTCTCGCCGGCCGTGAACGCAGCGCCGTCGGAGGAGCGGACCCCCAGGAACGGGATGGTCACCAGGTACTCCTCGCCGGTGTCGGGGTTCGACGTGATCTGTCCCTCGTAGGGGGGCAGGTCGTCGGTCGAGTTCACCATGACGACCGCGGCGGCGCCGGCCTGCTGACCGAAGATCGCCTTGGCGACCCGGGCGCAGGTGCCGCGCGTGACGACGGCGAGCTGGCCGCCGCCTTCCACGATCCCGGCCTGGGCGAAGGCCTCCGCGGAGCATCCGAGAGCTTCGTTCTCGGAGGTCGCGGGGTCATCGGCCACGCGGACGACCGTGAGGTCGCCGAGGCCCTCGAGCGATGCTCCGTTCGCGTTGATCGCCTCGACGGTGTCGCCGCCGACGGTGATCTCCGCGCCCGGGAAGCTCTCGGTGCTGTCGACCGCCGAGACGGCGATCACGCCGTCACCGGTGCCGGGCGAGCCGGTCAGGTACGGGTTGTGACCCGAGTTGCCGGCCGAGGCGACGACGACGACACCCGCGCCGACGGCGTTCGCAGCGGCCACGGCGTCCGGGTCGTCCCCACGCCCGTACGACGAACCGAGCGACATGTTGATGACGTCCATCCCGTTGGCGACGGCCCAGTCGATGGCCGGGACGACGACGTCGGTCGAGCCGTCGCAGCCGAACACGCGCACGGCGTAGAGGTCGGACTCCGGCGCGACGCCCGGGCCCACACGGAACTCGTTCGACGAGGTGGTCGAGTCGTAGGGGCCGGTGTATCCGGTGCCGTCGGCGAGCACGCCCGAACCGCTGGAGGTGCCGGCGACGTGAGACCCGTGGCCCTCGCAGTCCAGCGGGTTGGAGTCGGGGTGGGGCACCGGCTGGTAGCTGTCGCTGCCCGGGTCGGCGTTGTAGTCATCGCCGACGAGGTCGATGCCGCCCTTGACGCGCGGCGCGCTCGGGCCGAACAGGGCCGGGTCCGCGGGCTGGTCCGACGTGGCCGCGGCCGCTTCGTAGGCCTCGACGGTGCCCGGTCCGCCGAAGGTGGCGTGGGTGTAGTCGATGCCGGTGTCGAGGATGGCCACCTTGACGTTCTCGCCGGTGTAGCCGGTGTTCTCCCACACCTGCGGCACGCCGAGGAACGGCACGGACACGGCGTTGTCGAGCTCGTACGTGCGCACGGGATGGATCGCGACGACACCCGGCAGCTCGGCGACGGCGTCGAGTTCATCGGCGGGCACGGATGCCTGGATGCCGTTGTACGCCGACTGCATCTGCGCCTGGATCTTGCCGCCCTTGCCGGTGATCGAGCCGCGGATCGAGTCCTGCGCCTTCTTCAGCTTGCCCTTCACGGACGAGCGCTCCGAGGAGGTGAGATCCCTCCCCTTCTCGGCCTGCACCACGGCGACGGGGTCGCCGGTCATCTCGATGATGACCGTGACGCGGCCGTCGGAGCCGATCGCGGAGGCAGAGAGGGAGCTGTCGACGCTGCCGCGCGAATCGGACTGCGTGAAGCGCGACGACGGATCGTCGTCGGTTGCGGCCAGGGCCGCGGTCGAGGGCAACATCAGCGCGATCGCGCCGACTGCTGCCAGAGTGCGTCGTTGCAAGGTGGAACCGCCTTTCGTGCAGGGGTCAGGACCGCCGCTTTGTTGAGCGGGGGCTGAAAGGAGGCTATGCATCCGCCGTACGCGGACGGAACCGGTATGAGAGGACTCTCATCCGGGAGGTGAGGATCCCGCGCGGCGACTCAGGCGATGCGCGTGCCGGGCGGCAGCGTACGCGCGGGCGTGCGGGTGCGCGCGTACGCCCATCCCAGCAGCGCGAGCGCCAGGAGAAGCTGCACGCCGAGGCCCACGAACCAGCTCGGAACGGTCTGGTCGAGGATCTCCTCCGGGGTGCGGTAGGACATCTCACCGGTCGGGGAGCATTCGTCCCATCCCACCGATTCCGTCTCCGGCGGGATCTGCGTCTGGCGGACGCCGATCTTCAGGTAGCCGAACACGTCCTCCGGGTTGCCGTTGCTGTCGAGCCGGGTCGGTGTCGCGTCGGCGAGGATCACGAACGGGTTGGCCGCCAGCATCCACCACACGCGGTCGAAGCGCATCACGGGCTGCGTGTACGTCGTCCAGTCCTCGCAGACGATGTTCTCGGGGTCGTCCCAGCACTCCGTCGAGCCGTCCTTGCAGACCGGCCCGTTCTCGTCGTAGACGGCCGAGCGCTCCGAGACGGTGACCTCGGTGACCATGCTCGACCCGACAAGCCCGAAGCCGATCACCGTGCCGATGGCCAGCGCCGCGACGACGAGGTAGGTGGTGGCCACCGAGAACAGCGGGCGTGCGAGGACGCCGCTCAGCGCCACGCCGATCGCGGCGACGACGCCGATCTCGACGACGAGGACGGCGAGCGACACCGCCACCGTAGCGGGATGCACGCCGCCGGCGAGGGTCGCGATCACGAGGAACGGCGCCGCCACGACGGCGAACGCCAGTCCGGTGATCCACGACGCGACGAACTTGCCCAGCAGGATCTCGCCGGTCGTCGCGAGCGTCACCTGCACGGGTGCGAGGGTGGCGGCGTCGCGGTCGCCGTTGATGCTGTTGCCGCTGAGCGTCGGCGAGACCAGGATCACGAGCAGCAGCGTGATGTAGACGACCGTCGAGTACACGCCCGGACCGGCCTGCTCCTGGCCGCCGAAGGAGAGGAAGGCCAGGAACGTCGCCCCCACGAGGAGGAGGGCGAAGACCCCGAGCAGGACGTACCACGACACGGTGCGCACGCGCTGGAGCAGCTCGAGCCGGGCGATGGTCCAGAGACGGGCGAGATTCATCGCGCACCCCCTTCGAGGTCGAGGAAGGTGTGTTCGAGCATGCCGGTGGCGGCGGAGAACTCCGCCACGGGAAGGCCCGCGCCGATGAGGGCGGCGAGCCCGGCGGCGGCGTCGGCGTCGGAGGCGAAGCCGATGAGGATGTCGCGCCGGTCGATCGGTATCAGCGCGGCGTCGATGCCGAGGGTCTGTGCGACGGGCAGGACGCCCGCCGTCGCCTCGCGGTCGGCCAGGCGGATCCGCCAGGTGCGAGTGCGCGTGGCGGCCTCGGCGACGCGCTCGGAGCTGACGGTCGCGCCCTGCACGAGAAACACCGCGTCGTCGACGACCTCTTCGAGCTCGGACAGGATGTGGCTCGAGATCAGGATCGTCCGCCCGTCGGCGGCGAGGCGCCGCAGCAGGTGGCGGAGGTCGATCCGCGCCTGCGGGTCGAGTCCCGAGGCGGGCTCGTCCAGCAGCAGCACCCGAGGATCGTGCACGAGGGCGCGGGCGAGGCCCAGCCGCTGCTTCTGCCCACGGGAGAGCACCTTCGCGGGAGCGTCGGCGAGATCGACGAGACCGACCTCGGCGAGGAGCGTCGTGGCGCGCTGCTCGGCCACTTCCCGGTCCAGGTCGTACAGACGTCCGGTGGTCACGATGGTCTCCCGCGCCGTGAGCGAGGGCCAGGCTCCCAGGGAGTCCGGCATCCACCCCAGCAGGGCGCGCGCTGCCGCCGGGTCGGCGACCGGGTCCACCCCCGCGATCCGGATGTCGCCGGCATCGGGGGTCAGAAGGGAGGCGAGCATGAGCAGGAGCGTCGTCTTGCCCGACCCGTTCGGCCCGACGAGGCCGGTGACGGCCCCTTCGCGGGCGTCGAGAGAGACGTCGCGGACGGCGTGGACGTTCCCGAAGGAGCGCCGGACGCCGTGGACGACGATGCCGGAGGGGGCGCTGGCGGGCGTGGTCATGGCCTCACCCTATGGGCTGGCTGTGGGCGGTCGCAGGTGCGCCGCACACAGTCCCGGCATCCGCTCAGTCTTCGCGTCCGCCGAAGACGGCGACCCCCAGATCGGGATGGTCGACGAACACGCCGTCGACCCCGGTCGCGGCGATCTCCCGCCACTCCGCCGCGTAGTCGCCGAAGGCGGCCGGGTCGGCGCCGATGCGGTGCCGCGGCTCGAGGAAGAGGTTCTCAGGGCGGCAGGTCCACGTGAAGACACGCAGCCCGCGGTCGTGGGCGTCGTCGACGACAGCGGGGACGGCGGCACCCGGCGGGCCGGTGAGCATCAGCTTGTCGACGCTGATCCCGTCGACGAGGCCGACGAGGCTGTCGAGCCCCGCCGGCCCCGCGAGCGAGCGATACGTGGGCGCGTCGTCACCGTCGGCGGCGACGAGGTCGAACGGGCGGCCGTCCGCCTCGAGGAGGAAGACGTACTCGGCAGAGACGTCGCGGGAGCGCAGCTGCGTCAGGACGGTGGGCTCGAACGACTCGACGATCAGCGCAGCCTCCCCGCGCCCCCACCCGGCGGCGTCGAGTTCGGCGTGCAGCAGAGCCGCGACGTCGTAGCCGAGCGCGGCGAAGTGCGTGGCGTGCTTGATCTCGAGGACGACGCCGACCTCGCGCGGCGCCCCGCGGACGAGGTCGAGCAGCTCGCTCAGCCGCAGCGGCGGCTCCTGACCGTCGAAGGCGGCGCTCGCCGGACGCAGCTCCGGCAGGCGCTCCCGGCAGCGGAGGGTCGACAGCTCGTCCCAGGTGAAGTCCTCCGTGAACCAGCCCTCGAGCGGCACCCCGTCGACGAGCTTCGTGGTGCGACGGTCGGCGAAGCGCGGATGGGAGGCGACATCGGTCGTGCCGCCGATCTCGTTCTCGTGACGCACGACGGCGACCGCGTCCTTGGTGAACACCACGTCGGGCTCGACGGCGTCGACGCCGAGGGCGAGGGCGAGTTCGTACGACGAGCGGGTGTGCTCCGGACGGTAGCCCGGAGCACCGCGATGGCCGATGACGAGCGGGCGGGAGTGCGAGGTCACCGGTCCAGGCTAGGCGCGTCTGTTCGCCGCGTCTGGTCACCGCCCCTGTTCGCTCAGGGCGAGCCGTTCATAGCGCACTCACAGCGCCACCCCGAGACGCCGGAAATCCGGTCCGATACGCTGGAATCCACAGCACCGCGCTGTGTACCGACTCTGGAGTGAGAGAGACCATGGCCTCCGGCAACTTCGCATTCAACAACCCGGCGTTCCAAGAGCAGCGCCCGGGGCTCACGCCGCCGTCCGCCACGCAGGCGGGCGCGCAGACCCAGTACGCGTCGGCCGCACACCAGGGCGTCGACGCCGCCGCCAACGCGCAGCTCGAGGGCGCGTTCGCCGCTCCCCCGGCCGGCTCCATCCAGACCGGCCGCATGACCGTCGAGGACACCGTCGCCAAGACGCTCGGCCTCTTCGCCGTCCTGCTCGTCACCGCCGTCGTCGGCTGGGTCTGGACGCTGGCACCGGTGACGGTCGCCAACCCCAACCCGACCCTCGTGCCGTGGATCGTCGGCCTCCTCGGTGGCTTCGTCCTCGCGATGGTGGTCACCTTCACGTCGCGCAAGAAGGTCCGCCCCGCGCTGATCTTCGCCTACGCGGCGTTCGAGGGTCTGTTCGTCGGCGGGATCTCGGCCTACTTCGAGTTCCTCTTCCCCGGCATCGTCATGCAGGCGACCCTCGCGACGCTGGCCGTCGTGGGCGTCACGCTCGCGCTGTTCGCCAGTGGAAAGATCCGCGCCTCGGCTCGCGCCACCAAGGTCTTCATGATCGCGATGGTCGGCTACCTGGTGTTCTCGCTGCTGAACCTCGTGCTGATGTGGACCAACGTCATCCCCGCCGACCTGATGTTCGGCATGCACAGCGCTAAGATCGCCGGCATCCCGCTCGGTCTGATCATCGGCGTGCTCGTGGTCATCATGGCGGCGTACTCCCTGGTGCTCGACTTCGACCAGATCCAGCAGGGTGTCCGCAACGGCGCTCCCCGTCAGTACGGCTGGGTCGGCGGCTTCGGCATCATGGTCACCGTCGTGTGGCTGTACGTCGAGATCCTGCGCATCATCGCGATCGCTCGCAGCAACTGACGCCGCAGCTCCCGCTGTCGACGGGCCGTCCGGGGTTCTCCCGGGCGGCCCGTCCTCGTTGCGCGTCCGCCCGTCCGAGTTCACCCGCGCGCCCGATGTGGCGTACGGTCGGGATCACCATGAGACGCGGTTCCAACCTGCCTGCGGTGGGCACGTACAACCAGACGCTCGTGCTCGACCTCATCCGCCGATCCGCAGCGGGGGTGAGCCGGAGCGAGCTCGCCGAGCGCACCGGCCTGTCCGCACAGACCCTGAGCAATGTCGCCCGCAAGCTCGTCGACGAGGGCATGGTCGTCGAGGGCTCGCCGATCGTCGCGGGCAAGGGCAAGCCGCGGACGCCGCTGCAGCTGAACCCCCAAGCGCGCTACGCCGTCGGCATCCATCTCGACCCGGCTGTCGACACCTTCGTGCTGGTCGACATGCGCGGGACCGTCATCGCGCACGCCGAGCACGCACCGCGCCACACCGACGGGCCGGAGCAGCTTCTGGCCTCACTCGCACGTCACGCCAACGCGCTGCTCGACGGGGCCGGCGTCCATCGCGACCGGGTACTCGGAATCGGCGTTGCCGCCCCCGGCCCGATCGACGTCGCCCGCGGCGCACTGCTCGAGCCGCCGCTCCTCCCGGCCTGGCACAATGTCACGCTGCGAGACGACCTGCGCCGCGCCACCGACCTGCCGGTGATGGTGGAGAAGGACGTCGTCGCGGCGATGGTCGGCGAGCTGTGGGTCGACGCGGACCAGCGGCTGAGCGAGGCGATGTTCTTCTACTACGGCGCCGGTGTCGGCGTCGGGCTCGCCGTCGATGCGACGCCGGTGCGCGGCCGCACCGGGAACGCGGGCGACGTCGCGCACATCGTGGTGGAGGCCGACGGGCCGCTGTGTCATTGCGGTCAGCGCGGCTGCCTGGGCGTCGCGGTGGCCCCGGAGCGACTGATCGCCGACGGCATCGGGGCCGACGTGGTCGCCTCCCCTGCTCAGCTGCGGACGATGCTGGGCGACTTGGCCCAACGCGCCGTCGACGGCGACGCGGCCGTGTCGCGGGTGTTCGAGCGCGCCGCACAGTCGCTCGCGCGGGCGATGGTGATCATCAACAACCTCATGGATGCCGACGTCGTCGTCATCGGCGGCGCGCTGTGGAGTCGCATCGCCGCCGCGATCGAGCCGCCGCTCCGGCGCGCGCTCGCCGAGAGCACCGAGATCACCACGACGCGCGCCATCACCCTCGTCGGCACGCAGCTGAGCACCGACATCGCGGCGATGGGCGCCGCCTGCCTGGTCCTGGACGGCGCCTTCACCGCGCGGCCCGCAGGACTCATGATCACGCCGCGCTGATCGTCCGCGCCTCTCTGCCTTCTGCTCTTGATCTTTTAATCCATTTGGTTTAGAAAAAGAGGGCGCGGCGCACCGCGCGCATCGAACAGCAAAGGAGCTTTCAATGAAGACGTCAGTCACGTCCCGGTCACTCAGGGTCCTGGGCCTCATCGGCGCCGCCTCGCTCACGGTCGGCCTCGCCGGCTGCGCGGGCGGAGGCGGAGACGCCGCCGACGACGACACGATCCGCGTCGCGTACCAGAAGACCGCATCGTTCACCGCGATGGATGAGCTGATGAAGAAGGCCAAGGACGAGTACGAAGCTGCCAACGAGGGCAAGACCGTCGAGCTCGTGCCCATCGAGGCCGAGCAGGACCAGTACTTCACGAAACTCGCACTCATGAACGGCTCCCCCGACACCGCCCCCGATGTCATCTACGAGGACACCTTCCAGATCCGCTCCGACGCGGCCGCGGGATACCTGCAGCCGATCGACGACTTCATCGCCGACTGGGACGGCTGGAGCCTCTACGACGACGGCGCCAAGCAGGCCGGCCTCGGTGACGACGGCAAGACCTACGGCATCTCGCTCGGCACCGACACGCGCGGCCTCTACTTCAACAAGGACATCTTCGAGGCGGCGGGCCTCCCCACCGACTGGGCGCCCACCAGCTGGGACGACATCCTCGAGGCCGCCCGCACCATCAAGGCCAGCAACCCCGACGTCATCCCGTTCAACGTCTACGCTTCCAAGTCGCTCGGCGAGGCCACGTCGATGCAGGGCTTCGAGATGCTCCTCTACGGCACCGGCGACGAGCTCATGGACACCGACACCAACAAGTGGGTGACGGGCTCGCAGGGCTTCCGCGACGCGCTCGGGCTCTACCAGACGCTCGCCGAGGAGGGCCTCGGACCCGACCCGGCCGAAGCCCTCGATGCCGGTTGGGGCTCGAAGGTGAGCACCGAGCTTCTCCCTCAGGGGAAGCTCGCGATCGCCCTCGACGGCTCGTGGCTGCCGAGCAACTGGATCTCGGGCGACAACGAGTGGCCCGAGTGGCAGGAGACGATGGGCTTCGCGGCGATGCCGACGAAGGACGCCGGCGGCTTCACCTCCATGTCGGGCGGCTGGACGCTCGCGATGGGCGCGAACGCCTCCGACCCGCAGGCCGCCTTCGACTTCATCGCCCATGCGCTGACCCCCGAGAACGCCCTGATGTACCACCAGGAGGCGGGACAGATCGCGGTGCGCTCCGACGTCGCATCGAGCCAGGAGTACCTCGACTTCAACCCGTCGTTCGAGTTCTTCTCCTCGCTCGTGCCGTACACGCACTTCCGGCCGGCCACGCCCGACTACTCGCAGATCTCGTCGAACATCCCCGTCGCGACCGAGGCGGTGTTCACCGGGCAGGCAACGCCCGAAGACGCACAGGCCCAGTACGACTCCGCTCTCGTCGGCATCGTCGGCGAGGAGAACACGCAGGCCGGCTGATCCACCCATGACCGCCGTCGCCACCCGCGGCCCGGTCGGCCGTGGCCGGGGGACCTCCCCCCGGCCACGCGCCGCCGCCCGTCCGCTCGTCCGCGCGCTCGCCCGCGCCCTCCCGCTCCTGCCCGCGATCCTGCTGCTCGCCGCGTTCATGCTCGGCCCGATCGTCTACTCGCTGTACGGGTCGCTGACCGACCGTGCGATGACCGGACCCCGCGCAGCCGACCCTCAGTTCATCGGACTCGACAACTACGCGGCACTGTTCGCCTCGCCCGACTTCTGGAACTCGCTCTGGCTGACCGTGGTGTTCATCCTCGCGTCTGCCGTCATCGGCCAGAACGTGCTCGGCATGCTGCTCGCGGTGCTGCTGCGCAGCGCGGTCAAGCCGCTGCGCTCGCTCGTCGGCGGCCTCGTCGTCCTGGCGTGGGTGCTGCCGGAGATCGTCGCCGCCTTCGCGCTCTACGCGTTCTTCTCGAAGGACGGCACGCTGAACCTCATGCTCGGCTGGTTCGGCCTCGAGGGCACCAGCTGGCTCTACTACCTCCCGATGCTGTCGGTGATCGTCGCGAACATCTGGCGGGGCACGGCCTTCTCGATGATGGTCTACAACGCCGCGCTGGCCGAGGTTCCGCCCGAGCTGACAGAGGCGGCGACCATCGACGGAGCCGGCGCCTGGCAGCGCTTCACGCGCGTGACCCTGCCGGTCATCCGCCGCTCGATCTCCACCAACCTGCTGCTGACGACCCTGCAGACCCTCGGCGTCTTCACCCTCATCTGGGTGATGACCGGCGGCGGTCCGGGAACGCAGTCCTCCACGCTGCCGGTGCTCGCCTTCCAGGAGGCCTTCAAGTTCGCTCAGGTGGGCTACGGCACCGCCATCGCCACCGTCACGCTCCTGATCGGGGCCGTGTTCTCGATCGTGTACATCAAGATCCTGAAGCCGGAGGTGGACTGAGATGGCCCGCCGCTCCTCACCCGTCAGCGTCGCCGCTCCGCGCAAGCGCACGCAGACCATCCTCGCGTCCGTGATCCTCGCGGTGATCGGTGTGCTGTTCCTCATCCCGCTGCTGTGGATCGTGTTCGCCTCGGTCAACGAGAACGCGACCGTGTCGATGTCGCTGCCCGAGACCTGGACGCTCGACAACTACACGCAGGTCATGACGTGGGAGCTCACGTGGCAGCCGCTGCTGAACTCGATCGCCATCTCGCTCGGCACCGCCGTGATCACCGTGGTCGCCGGCGTCCTTGCCGCCTACCCGCTGTCGCGGTACCGGATGCGGTTCCAGCGGTCGTTCATGTACGCGATCCTCTTCGGCACGGGCCTTCCGATCACCGCGATGATGGTGCCCGTCTACTCGCTGTTCGTGACACTCAAGCTCCTGGACTCCGTGTGGGGCGTCATCCTCTTCATGGCGGCGACGTCGCTGCCGATGGCGATCTGGATGCTGAAGAACTTCATGGACTCCGTGCCGATCTCCCTCGAGGAGGCGGCCTGGGTCGACGGCGCCGGATCGATGCAGGCACTCGCCCGTGTCGTTCTCCCGCTCATGCGACCGGGGCTCGGCGTCGTGTTCATCTTCGTGTTCACGATGGCGTGGGGGAACTTCTTCGTCCCATTCGTGCTGCTGTTCTCGGCCGACAAGTTCCCCGCCGCGGTGTCGATCTTCAACTTCTTCGGCCAGTACGGCTCCATCGCCTATGGCCAGCTGGCGGCCTACTCGGTGCTGTACGCGACGCCGATGGTCCTCCTCTACGTCCTGGTGCAGCGACTCTCCGGCGGCGCGTTCGCGCTCGCCGGATCGGTCAAGGGCTGACCGCCCGCTCCCGCACCACCCCCTCTCCACCCGAAAGGCAATACTCATGCACGACCGCTCCGCCCTCGCCGAGCTCCGCATCGACCGATTCGTCCGCGAGCGCCTCGAGAGCAGCATTCACCGGGCCGCCGAGCCGCTCACCCTCGAGCACTGGAACGCTCCCGGCGAACCGGTGACGTTCGACGAAGCCGCCGCGGGCGAGTACGGTCCGATCTCTGCGGGCGACCGCTGGGGACGCCCCTGGGGGACGACATGGTTCCGCGTGCGCGGCGCCGTGCCCTCCGCCTGGCGGGACGGAGCCGGGGAACTCCCCGCCGGCACGCGGGCGGAGGTCGTCGTCGACCTCGGCTTCACGACCGGGCAGCCCGGCTTCCAGTGCGAGGCGATGGTCTGGGACACGGCCGGCCGTCCGGTCCGCGGGATCGCGCCGCTGAACAATGCGGTCGCGGAGGCCGTCGCCGCCGACGGCTCGATCGACGTGTACATCGAGGGCGCCTCGAACCCCGATGTGGGGAGCCTCTTCACCTTCGATCCCACGCCGGTCGGCGACCCGGCCACCGCCGGCATCGACCCGATCTACACGCTGCGGCACGTGGAGGTGCGGCTGCGCGACCTCGAGGTCGCCGCCCTCCTCGCCGACACACGGGCCCTGCGCGGCCTCGCCGGGCAGCTCGACGCCGGGTCGCCCCGCCGCGCCGACATCCTGCTCGGCCTCGAGCGCATGATCGACACGGTCGACCCGCACGACGTCGCCGGGACCGCGCGCGCCGGACGGGACGTGCTGGCGCCGTTGCTCGCACGCCCGGCGGCGGCGAGCGCGCACACGCTCCACGCCGTCGGCCACGCCCACATCGACTCGGCGTGGCTGTGGCCGGTGCGGGAGACCGTGCGCAAGGTCGCCCGTACCTTCTCGAACGTTCTGTCGCTCATGGACGAGGACCCGGAGTTCGTCTTCGCCGCGTCCTCCGCGCAGCAGTACAAGTGGATGAAGGAGTACTACCCCGACCTCTTCGAGCGCATCCGGCAGCGGGTCGCCGAGGGCCGCTTCGTGCCCGTGGGGAGCATGTGGGTCGAGTCCGACACGAACATGCCCGGCAGCGAGGCGATGGCCCGGCAGTTCGTGGCGGGCAAGGGGTTCTTCCTGCGCGAGTTCGACCTCGACACGCCCGAGGTGTGGCTGCCGGACTCCTTCGGCTACTCCGGCGCGCTCCCGCAGATCGCGCGGGCGGCCGGCGCGCGCTGGTTCCTCACGCAGAAGACGTCGTGGAACGAGACGAACCGCATGCCCCATCACACCTTCCGGTGGGAGGGCATCGACGGCACGCGCCTGTTCACGCACTTCCCGCCCGTCGACACCTACAACTCGGTCATCTCGGCGGCCGAGCTCGCCCACGCGGAGCGCAACTACGCCGACAAGGGCCGCGGCACCGTGTCGCTCCTCCCCTACGGCTACGGCGACGGCGGCGGCGGACCGACGCGCGAGATGACCCAGGCGATCGCGCGGACGTCCTCCCTCGAGGGCTCGCCGCGCGTCGCGCACAGCACCCCCCGCACCTTCTTCGAGACGGCCGAGGCGGAATACCCCGACCCGGAGGTGTGGGTCGGGGAGCTGTACCTCGAGTTCCACCGCGGCACCTACACGAGCCAGCTCGCCACCAAGCAGGGCAACCGCCGCAGCGAGCATCTGCTCCGCGAAGCCGAGCTGTGGGCCACGGCGGCGACCGTGCGGGCCGGCGCCGAATACCCCGCCGAGCGCATCGCGCGCGCCTGGGAGACAGTGCTGCTGCAGCAGTTCCACGACATCCTGCCGGGGTCCTCGATCGCCTGGGTCTTCCAGGACGCCGAACGCAACTACGCGGCAGTGGCGCGGGAGCTCGAGGACATCATCGAGACGAGCCTGCGCACCCTCGCCGGCAGCGGCGAGCGCACGCTGCAGGTCAACGCCGCGCCGCACGACCGCAGCGGCGTCCCCGCGCTCGGTGCGTCGGCCGTTCCGGCCGTGACGCGCACCGCGCCGCAGGCAGACGGCGACGGCTGGATCCTCGACAACGGGATCGTGCGCGTGCGGATCGATGCCCGGGGACTCGTGACCTCCGCCGTGGACCTCGCTTCGGGGCGCGAGGCGGTCGCGCCGGGCGCCGCGGCGGGGCTCCTGCAGCTGCATCGCGACACCCCGACGCAATGGGACGCATGGGACGTCGACGTCCACTACCGGAACACGGTGCACGACCTCACCGACGTCGACGTCGTGCGCGCCGAGGGCGACGAGATCGTCGTCGAGCGCAGCTTCGGCCGGTCGCGGATCGTGCAGCGGATCTCGCTCGAGGAGGGGTCGCGCGTCGTCGCGCTCGCGTTCGACATCGACTGGCAGGAGACCCAGAAGCTCCTCAAGCTCGCCTTCCCGATCGACGTGCACACTGACTCGGCGACCTCCGAGATCCAGTTCGGACACATCGAGCGCGCCACCCACACGAACACCTCGTGGGATGCGGCGCGGTTCGAAACGGTCGCCCACCGCTGGATCCGCGTCGCTGAGCCAGACTTCGGCGTCGCGGTGGTCAACGATTCCACCTACGGGCACGACGTCACCCGCACCGCGCGGGAGGACGGGGGCGGGACGATCAGCACGGTACGGCTCTCGCTCATCCGCTCGGCGCTCTTCCCCGACCCGACGCAGGACATCGGGGAGCACTCGCTGCAGGTGGGCCTCGTCGTCGGCGCCGGCGTGGTGGACGCCGTCGCCGAGGGCTACCGCATCAATCTCCCGGTCCGCACGGTCGAGGGGGCCGCGGACGAGATCGCGCCGCTCCTGGTGGTCGACGAGCCCGGTGTCGTCGTCGAGGCGGTCAAGCTCGCCGAGGACGGCAGCGGCGATGTCGTGGTGCGGCTCTACGAGGCGCTCGGGGTCCGCGCGACGGCGACCGTCACGGCCTCGTTCGGCGCGCACGGGATCATCGAGACCGATCTCCTCGAGCGGGAGACGGCGCCCTCGGCCGTGCGCTCCATGGAGACGGGCGCAGAGACGGCTGCGGCGATACTCGCCCTCCGCCCCTTCGAGATCGTCACGCTCCGCTTCGCGCGCTGAACCAGCCGCTCGAGGCAGCAGCGGAAGGAGGAGCAACGGAGGACATCCACCTATCGGAGGTCCCTCCCTCGGCACCCGATCCTCCGTTACGAAAATCTCCTCCTGAGTGTCGGTCCGCCTCGTGTCGCGCCCGTGACAGCGGGCGCGACACGGGGTTAGCGTGAACCTGTGGCAGCCCGGAAAGAGACGTTCCTCGACATCGGCGGACACGACGTGCGCATCTCGAGCCCCGACAAAGTGGTGTTCCCGGATGCCGGACTGACGAAGCTCGACCTCGTCGAGTACTACCTCGATGTCGCCGAGGGCGCCCTGCGGGGCGCGGGCGGGCGTCCGATGGTGCTCAAGCGCTTCGTGAAGGGCATCGCCGCGGAGCCCTTCTTCCAGAAGCGCGTGCCCGACGGCCATCCGGACTTCATCGACACCGCGACCCTCCACTACGCCTCGGGCACGTCGGCGGAGGAGGCCGTGATTCGCGATGCCGCGGGCCTCGCCTGGATCGTGAACCTCGGCTGCCTCGATCTCAATCCGCATCCGGTTCGCGCGGAGGACCTCGACCACCCCGACGAGCTGCGGATCGACCTCGACCCCATGCCGGGAGTCGCCTGGGACCAGATCGTCGACACCGCTTTCGTCGCCCGCGACGTCCTGACCGACCATGGGCTCGTCGGCTGGCCGAAGACGAGCGGCTCCCGCGGGCTGCACATCCTCGCGCGGATCGAGCCGCGCTGGACCTATCCCCAGCTGCGGCTGGCGGCCGAATCGCTCGCCCGCGAAGTCGCCGAGCGGGCGCCCGGGCTCGCGACGGCCCGCTGGTGGAAAGAGGAGCGCGGCGAGAGCGTCTTCGTCGACTTCAACCAGAACGCCAAGGATCGCACCGTCGCCTCCGCGTACTCGGTGCGCGCCCTCCCCGACGCCCGCGTGTCGACGCCCCTCACGTGGGACGAGGTGCGGACGACCCGTCCCGAGGAGTTCACCGTCCCGACGGTGCGGCGACGGTTCGCCGAGCGGGGCGATGCCCACGCCGGGATCGACGATGCGCCCGGATCGCTCGACGCGCTCCTCGCCCTCGCCGAACGGCTGGGGCCCGCCGAGAAGCCGCCACGGGGGTCAGGCGCGTCGGGTTCCGACACCACCGGCCGCCGCGAGTCCGTCATGCCGCTCATCGAGATCGCCCGCACGAAGACCAAGCCCGAGGCCGAGGCGGCGCTGGACGAGTGGCGGTCACGGCATCCGTCCGTCGCCGCGCAGCTCCACCCGGCGGACGTGCTCGTCGACGGCATGCGCGGGTCGAGCTCGCTCTGGTACCGCGTGCGCGTCAACCTGCAGCACGTCGACGAAAAGGAGCGGCCCCCGCAGGAACCGCTCCTCTCCGACTACGATCCGTGGGCGTCGAAGCGCTGACGCGCGCTCACTCCCACTCGATGGTCCCCGGGGGCTTGCTCGTGACGTCGAGCACGACCCGGTTGACCTCCCGGACCTCGTTGGTGATGCGGTTGCTGATCTTGGACAGCACGTCGTAGGGAAGGCGAGTCCAGTCCGCCGTCATGGCGTCTTCGCTGGAGACCGGACGCAGCACGATCGGGTGCCCGTAGGTGCGGCCGTCACCCTGCACACCCACCGACCGGACGTCGGCCAGGAGCACGACGGGGCACTGCCAGATCTCGCCGTCCAGGCCCGCCTTCGTCAGCTCCTCGCGGGCGATGGCGTCGGCGTCACGCAGGATCTCGAGACGGTCAGCGGTGACCTCACCCACGATCCGGATGCCGAGGCCGGGGCCCGGAAACGGCTGACGGGAGACGATCACCTCGGGAAGCCCGAGCTCGCGTCCGATGGCGCGGACCTCGTCCTTGAAAAGGGTCCGCAGCGGCTCGACGAGCTCGAACTGGAGGTCTTCCGGCAGGCCGCCCACGTTGTGGTGGCTCTTGATGTTGGCCGTGCCTGTGCCGCCGCCGGACTCGACGACGTCGGGGTAGAGCGTCCCCTGCACGAGGAAGCGGATCGGGTCGCCCTCGGCGGCAGCCTCGGCGATCAGGTCGGACTGCACCTTCTCGAACGCGCGGATGAATTCGCGGCCGATGATCTTGCGCTTCTCCTCGGGGTCGCTCACTCCGGCCAGCGCCGTCAGGAACGTCTCGCGCGCGTCGACCGTGATGAGGCGGACGCCCGTGGAGGCGACGTAGTCGTTCTCGACCTGCTCGCGCTCGCCCTTGCGGAGGAGCCCGTGATCGATGAACACGGCGATGAGCTGGTCACCGACGGCCTCGTGGACGAGCGCCGTGGAGACCGCGGAGTCGACGCCGCCTGACAGGGCGGACAGCACGCGGCCGGTGCCGACCTGCGCACGGATCTTCTCGACCTGCTCGGCGATGACGTTGCCGCTGTTCCAGTCGGCGGGCAGTCCCGCCGCCTTGTGGAGGAAGTTGACGATGACGTCCTGGCCGTAGTCGGAGTGCTTGACCTCGGGGTGCCACTGCACGCCGTAGAAGCACTTCTCGGCGTTGCCGAACGCGGCCACCGGTGTCGCCGCCGTCGAGGCGAGCACCTCGAAGCCGGCCGGAGCCGCGGACACCTGATCGCCGTGGCTCATCCACACGTTCTGCTGCGCGGGCTGGCCGCCCAGCAGCACGCCGCCGTCGTTGGCGACGACCGCATCCGTCGCCCCGTACTCGCGCAGGCCCGTGTTCGCGACCTCGCCGCCGAGCTGCTGCGCCATGACCTGGAAGCCGTAGCAGATGCCGAGGGTCGGGATGCCGAGCCCGAGCACGCCCGGGTCCAGCGTGGGCGCTCCCGGCTCGTACACCGACGATGGCCCGCCCGAGAGGATGATCCCCACGGGGTTCTTCGCGGCGATGTCGTCGGCCGTCGCGGTGTGCGGGACGATCTCGCTGTAGACGCCCGCCTCGCGGACGCGCCGTGCGATCAGCTGCGCGTACTGCGCGCCGAAGTCGACGACGAGGACGGGACGCTGGGCCGTTTCGGTCTGTGTGGTCACCGGGAGCCTTCCGAGGCGGGGACGGACGGGACGGATGCGGCGGCCTCGCGCTCGGCGAGGTAGGTCCGCACCTCGCGCGCCACCCGCGTCTCCATGATGAACGAGAGGAGCGGCACGATGCCGCCGAGGGCCAGCAGCACGAAGCGCACGAAGGGCCAGCGCATGAGGCTCCAGATGCGGAAGCAGGAGAAGAGGTACACGACGTAGAACCAGCCGTGCGCCACCAGGATGAACAGGGAGATGTTGAAGCCGTCGCCCGCCGAGGCCATCTCGCAGCCGTTGCCGCCCGGGATGAACAGCGAGAACCACTCGCAGCCGGGGCCGGGGATGGCCGGGGCGAACCACAGCAGTCCGCCCGAGCCGCCGGCGAAGAGCTCGACGTGCAGCGGGGTGTACTTGAGGATCATCTCCGCGACGAGGAGAAGGAGCCCCACACCCGTGATGATCGACGCCACCTGGTAGAACTTCAGCGCTCCGCGGATCGCCGGAAAGGTGGCGAGTTTGGGCTGAGGCATGGCTCCCAGTCTAGTCGCCGGGCGGGGCAGCCCCGGCCGCCTCCTCGAGGGCCTCGACCTCCTTCTCCCATGCGTCCCGGGCCAGCCGGTACCACATGTAGAAGGCGAACCCGGCGAAGACCGCCCACTCGACGGCGTAGAAGATATTGAGCCAGTTGACGTTCGACAGCTCGGTCGGAGCGGGCGAATCGATCGCCGCCAGTTGCGGGTCGACCGCCGGAAGGCCGAGGCCCTCGACGTCCGCGACGAGGTAGGGGCGGTACACCGACAGCTCCTCGGTGTCGTGCCACCATCCGAGCAGGGCGGCGGGCGACATCGTGGTCATCTCGGTGATCGGCGCGCCGGCGGCCGGAAGACGCGGGCCCTCATCCGAGACCAGCCGTCCGCGGATCGTCGCGTCGGCCTCTGCGGACGATGCCAGCGCGTCCGTCAACGCCGTTGCCGCCGCGTCCGCGTCGGCGCGGTCGGCGGCCCAGCCGATCGCGACCGCGATCGAGGTCGGACCCGTCTCGCCCGACGAGGCGTCGTCGACGCGGAACTGTCCCGTCACCCAGAAGCCCTGCTCGCCGCCGTTGTAGCGGGACGACACCACGAGGAAGTCCTCGGGCACCCAGTGGCCCGACACGTCCACCCGCTGCCCGACGAGCGGCTCGGAGAGGTACTCCCCCGGTGCGACGACGTCGGCGATCGGACGCACCGTCTCGGTCGCGCCGGGCGGAGGCGGATCGGTGTCGATCGCTCGACCCAGCTGCCACTGCCCCAACCAGGCGAAGACGCCCGCGACGACGAGTGCGAAGACGAGCATGCCGATCCACCACGGACGCAGCATGACCTCGCGCAGCGTCGGCGGAAACACCTCCACCCCGGTCCCCGGCTCCACCCCGGTCCCCGGCTCCACCCCGGCCCCCGGCTCCACTCCGGTCCCCGAGCCTGTCGAGGGGTCGCCACTCATCAGTGGGAGGAGTACGGCGCGACGACGACCTCGACGCGCTGGAACTCCTTGAGGTCCGAGTAGCCCGTCGTAGCCATCGACTTGCGGAGCGCGCCGATGAGGTTGGCAGTGCCGTCGGCGACCGGCGCGGGGCCGTACAGGATCTCCTCGAGCGGAGCGACCTGGCCGACCTCGACGCGGCGACCGCGCGGCAGCTTGGGGTGGTGCGCCTCGGGACCCCAGTGGTACCCGCGGCCGGGGGCGTCGATCGCCCGGGCGAGCGCGACGCCGAGCATGACGGCGTCGGCACCCATCGCGAGCGCCTTCACGATGTCGCCGGACGTGCCGACGCCACCGTCGGCGATGACGTGCACGTAGCGTCCGCCGGACTCGTCGAGGTAGTCGCGTCGGGCACCGGCGACGTCGGCGACGGCCGTCGCCATCGGCGCGTGGACCCCGAGCGTCGCGCGGGTGGTGGAGGCCGCCCCGCCGCCGAAGCCGACGAGCACGCCCGCGGCGCCGGTGCGCATGAGGTGGAGCGCCGCGGTGTAGGTCGACGCACCGCCGACGATGACGGGAACGTCGAGGTCGTAGATGAACTTCTTGAGGTTCAGGGGCGCCGCGTCACTGGAGACGTGCTCGGCGGACACCGTCGTCCCGCGGATGACGAACAGGTCGACGCCGGCCGCCACGACCGTCTCGTACAGCTCCTGCGTGCGCTGAGGGGTGAGGGCGCCGGCGACCGTCACGCCGCCCTCGCGAATCTCGGCGAGGCGGTCGCGGATGAGCTCGGGCTTGATCGGCGCCGCGTAGAGCTCCTGCATCCGCCGCGTCGCGACGTCGGCGGGGAGCGAGGCGATCTCCGCGAGGAGAGGCTCGGGCTCGTCGTAGCGGGTCCACAGGCCCTCGAGGTCGAGCACGCCGAGGCCGCCGAGGCGGCCGAGCATGATCGCGGTCTGCGGGCTCATGACCGAGTCCATGGGCGCACCCAGGACCGGGATCTCGAATCCGAACGCATCGATCGACCACGCGGTCGAGACGTCCTCCGGGTTGCGCGTGCGGCGGGAGGGCACCACGGCGATGTCGTCGAACGCATACGCGCGGCGGGCGCGCTTGGCGCGGCCGAGCTCGATCTCCATGCTCACCCCTCCAGCCTACCCGGCCGCCTCCGACGCGAGACGATGCGCGCACATGCATCAGCGCACGCGCGAACACCGTGCACAGCGGCGGCTTCGCTCGTCACGGCGGCGTCGAGCGGAGGAGATCCGCCCAACGGAGGCGCCCTGACGGCTCCCCGCCCTCCCCTGCGCCGATCCCCTCCCCTGCGCCGATCCCCTCCCCTGCGCCGATCCCCTCCGCTGCGCCGATCCCCTCCCCTGCGCCGGTGCGGCGCCTCCTCCCCGGCGGCGGCGGTGACCGGCTTCTCCCCCGATTGCCCGCGGTTGCTCCGCAGTCGATCCGACCGCAGCACGCTGGTCGGGTGAGCGGCACATCGCGAGGGCACCTCCTGGACTGGATAGCGGCTCACGGCGGGGTCGTTCGCACGACGCGCGCCATGGATGCCGGTCACTCCCGGCACGTGATCGCCGCCGCCGACCGAGTCGGCGAGGTCACCCGGATCCGCCGCGGATGGATCGCGTTACCGTCGGCGGATCCGTTCCTCGTGGCCGCGGGGCGCGCCGGCGTGGTGCTGACCTGCGTGACCCGGGCCGAGCGCCTGGGACTGTGGGTGCCGAGCGGCGAGCACGCCGGAGCGCCGCACGTCGCCGCACCTGCGCACGCCGGCCGCGTCACCTCCCGCGGTGCTGTCGTCCACTGGCACGCGCCGGTCGTGCCGCGTCATCCCGACGACCTCGAGGACGCGATCGAGAACACGCTCGTCGCGGTGTCGAGGTGCCGGCCCTACGAGGATGCCCTCGCGGTGTGGGAGTCAGCGCTGCGTCTCGGACACGTGTCCCGCGAGGCGATGACGCGGCTGCCGCTTCCGCCACAGGCGCGCCGGATCTGCCGCGAGGCAGGAGTGTTCGCGGACTCGGGCCTGGAGACCTTCCTCCCGGCACGGCTGCGCTGGCTGAGACTGCCGATGCTCCCGCAGGCGTGGATTCTCGGACGGCCGGTCGACCTGCTGATCGGCGACCGCCTCGTCCTTCAGGCGGACGGCGGCCACCACGTGGGGGCGCAACGGCGCTCAGACGTGGAGCACGACGCGCGGCTGCTTCTGCACGGCTATCACGTGATCCGGGTGACCTACGCGCAGGTGGTCGACGACTGGCTCACCGTCCAGGAGCTCATCGCCCGGGCTGTCGCGCAGGGACTCCACCTCGCGCCGTGATCCTCGCAGTGGCCGGCGGGTCGGTTCGCGGGGCTCCACCGGCGCCCCGCGACAGGCACTCGCTCCCGCAACGGAGGATCTCCGCGCATCGGAGGGCGCATGGCGGCCAGGAGCCCTCCGATGCGCCGATCCCCTCCCCGGCGCCGATCGCGCCCCGGCGCGGCGAAATCCTGGTCCCGGGCCCTACTTCTTGTGCCTACTTCTTGTAGTTGGGTGCCTCGACGACGATCTGCACGTCGTGGGGGTGCGACTCCTTGAGCCCGGCGGCGGTGATGCGCACGAACTTGCCGCGCGCCTTCAGCTCGTCGATCGTCCGCGCACCCACGTAGAACATGGACTGACGGAGCCCGCCGACGAGCTGGTACGCCACGGCCGAGACGGGTCCGCGGTAGGCGACCTGGCCCTCGATGCCCTCGGGGATCAGCTTGTCGTCGTTGGGGACGTCGGCCTGGAAGTAGCGGTCCTTCGAGTACGACGTCTTCTTGCCGCGGGTCTGGAGAGCGCCGAGCGACCCCATGCCCCGGTAGAGCTTGTACTGCTTGCCGCCCTGGAAGACGACCTCGCCCGGGGACTCGTCGGTGCCGGCCAGCAGCGACCCGAGCATGACCGTGTCGGCACCGGCGACGAGCGCCTTGGCGATGTCGCCCGAGTACTGCAGGCCGCCGTCGGCGATGACGGGGATGCCGGCCTCGCGCGTGGCCTGGAAGGCCTCCCAGATCGCGGTGACCTGCGGAACGCCCACGCCGGCGACGACGCGCGTGGTGCAGATGGAGCCCGGACCCACGCCGACCTTGACGGCGTCCGCTCCCGCGTCGACGAGCGCCTGTGCACCCTCGCGCGTGGCGACGTTGCCGCCGATGACGTCGATGTGATCGAAGGACGGGTCGGCCTTGATGCGGCGGATCATGTCGATGACGCCGGCGGACTGGCCGTTGGCCGTGTCGACCACGAGCACGTCGACGCCCGCGTCGCGCAGCGCCTCGGCGCGCTGCCACGCGTCGCCGAAGAACCCGATCGCCGCGCCGACGCGCAGACGACCCTGCTCGTCCTTGGTGGCGAGCGGATACTTCTCGCTCTTGTCGAAGTCCTTGATGGTGATGAGGCCGGCGAGCTTGCCCTCGTCGTCGATGAGCGGGAGCTTCTCGACGCGGTGCTGCGCGAACAGGGCGATGACCTCGTTGGCGCCGATGCCGACGCGGCCGGTCACGAGCCCCTCGCTGGTCATGACGTCGCGGACCTTCGTGGTCTGGCGCTCGAAGCCCGAGACGAAGCGCATGTCGCGGTTGGTGATGATGCCGACCAGCCGCCCCTCCTCGTCGACGACCGGGAGACCGGAGATGCGGTACTGCGCGCACAGCCCGTCGACCTCTTCGATCGTCGCGTCGGGCGTCGTGGTGATCGGGTCGGTGATCATCCCGGACTCGCTGCGCTTGACGCGGTCGACCATCGACGCCTGCTCCTCGATGGAGGCGTTGCGGTGCAGGATGCCGATGCCGCCCTCACGGGCGACGGCGATCGCCATGCGCGACTCCGTGACGGTGTCCATCGCGGCCGACAGCAGTGGCGTCGCCACGGTGATGCGCCGGGTGACCCGCGAGGAGGTGTCCGCCTCGGACGGGATGACGTCGGTGTGCCCGGGGAGGAGCAGGACGTCGTCATACGTCAGTCCGACGAAACCGAACGGGTCGTTGTGCTCCATGCGCTCTCCTGCGTGCCGATGTTCCGCGGTTTCCGCGTGCCCCGATTCCCGTTTCGGGGACTCTCCGATTCTAAGTCGCCGGAGCGGCAATTAATTCCGGCCCGGGCCGCGGTCCTGGCCCCGGGGCCACCCCTTTCCGGGGAGGCGGAACAGATCGTGCGGTAGGCGAAACAGAACCGACACATTACGCTCGTACCGTCGTTGATCAATGCCGATGCGACCGCACCGCCCGAGGTGCGCCCGGACTGGAGGATCTGTTGAGTCCCACGACCGTGAGAGCGGGCCATCCTGTGAGATGGCTCGTCTTGACCCTGGGCGCCGTGCTGGCGGCCGCACTCCTGTTGCTGAGCAGTCCGGGGGCCGCGTTCGCCGCGACATCCGCCCCTGACACGCCCGGCGGCGACCAGGAGAAGACGCCGTTCTACTTCGCGGGAGTCATCAAGTTCGACAACGAGCCGGTCGGCGATGTCGTGATGTCGATCGAGGGCAACGGCTTCGAGGCGTCGACCATCACCGACCCCGAGGGGCGCTGGCGCATCTACGTGCCCGAGAAGGAGACCTTCACCCTCACGGTCGATGAGACGACCCTGCCGGAGGGCGTCATCGTCGACGCCGCGCAGCTGCCGGAGGGCACGCAGCCCATCAGCGGCACGACGGCGTCGTTCGAGGTGGAGTTTGGTCTCACGGGGTCGAAGATCCTCAACCTCTTCCTGGGCGAGGGCGAGCGGATCACCACGTCCTTCGCCGACCAGTTCTTCGAACGGTTCGTCAACGGCCTCAACTTCGGGCTCCTGCTGGCCCTGGCCGCGGTCGGCGTCTCGCTCATCTTCGGCACGACGGGACTCACCAACTTCGCCCACGGCGAGATGCTCACCTTCGGAGCGATCGTGGCGCTGGCGCTCGGCACGGGAGCCAGCGCGCTGCCCATGTACCTGGTGATCCCGATCGTGGTGATCGCCGGCGTCGCGCTCGGCTGGGTCATGGATGCGGGACTGTGGAAGCCGCTGCGCCGCAAGGGCCTCGGGCTCGTGCAGCTCATGATCGTGAGCATCGGCCTCTCGCTGGCGGCCCGGTACTTCTTCAACCTCATCGTCGGCGGCGCGACCTACCAGCTCCCCGGGGCCGGCTCGCCGAAGATCCCGCTGTTCGGGCCCATCTCGCTGTCGGTGATCGACATGTGGTCGATGGCCATCAGCATCGTGCTGCTGGTCGCCGTCGCGTTCTGGCTGCTGCGCACCCGCATCGGCAAGGCCACCCGCGCCATCTCCGACAACCCGGGCCTGGCGGCCGCGTCGGGCATCAACGTCGACCGGGTCATCCGCATCGTGTGGATGCTGGCCACGGCGCTCGCGAGCGTCGCCGGCGTGCTCTGGGCGTACTTCCGACCCGGTGTGAAGTGGGACATGGGCATGCACGTGCTGCTGCTCATCTTCGCGGCGGTCACCCTCGGCGGCCTCGGCACCGCCTTCGGCGCTCTGATCGGCTCGATCATCGTGGGGCTGCTCGTGGAGATCTCCACGCTCTGGCTGCCGCCGGACCTCAAGTACGTGGGCGCGCTGGCGATCCTGATCTTGATTCTGCTCGTGAGACCGCAGGGCATCCTGGGGCGCAAGGAAAGGCTCGGATAACCGTGGACTTCGGGCAGATCATCAACCTCAGCCTGGGCTATCTCCTCAGCCCCGTCACGATCGCGTACGCCCTGGCGGCGGTCGGACTCGCCGTGCACTTCGGGTACGCGGGTCTCCTTAACTTCGGTGTCGCCGGCTTCATGGCCATCGGCGCCTACGGCTACGCGATCTCGATCCTCAGCTTCGGCCTCCCCTGGTGGCTGGGCATTCTCATCGGCATGATCGGCGCCGCGATCTTCGCGGTCATCCTCGGCATCCCGACCCTGCGGCTGCGCGCGGACTACCTCGCCATCGTCACCATCGCGGCAGCCGAGATCGTGCGCCTGCTGTTCACCACCCAGGTCTTCGACGAGTGGACGAACTCCGCCGACGGCCTCGGCGGGTACCACGCCGGATTCCGCGGGGCGAACCCCTTCCCGGAGGGGACGTACGGGTTCGGCCCGTGGGTGTACACGGCCGACCAGCTGTGGGTGCGCGTGTTCGGCATCATCCTGCTGGCGATCGCGGTCTACCTCGTCTGGGCGCTCATGCGCAGCCCCTGGGGTCGCGTGCTGAAGGGCATCCGCGAGGACGAGGACGCCGTGCGCTCCCTCGGCAAGAACGTCTTCGCGTACAAGATGCAGGCCCTCGTCATCGGCGGCGTGTTCGGCGCCCTCGGCGGCGTCGTGCTCTCGCTGCCGTCGGCGGTGGTCCCGTCGGTGTACCAGACCTCGCTGACGTTCTTCATCTGGACGATCCTCCTCCTCGGTGGCGCGGCGACCGTGTTCGGCCCCGTCGTGGGTGCCGTGATCTTCTGGGTGCTGATGGCCTTCCTCGACGCGGTGCTTCCGGCGCTCGCCTCCCAGGGGGTGCTGCCGATCTCCTCGATCCAGGCAGCCAACCTCCGCTACGTCCTGGTCGGTGTCGCTCTGATGCTGATCGTGATCTTCCGCCCGCAGGGCATCTTCGGAAACAAGAGGGAGCTGACCTTTGTCAAGTAACGAAGCAGGCAGCAGCACTCCCGGCGACACGGGCGCGGTGCCCGTGACCACCGGCAGCATCCGACGTCCGAAGACCGGCGGCCTCGCCGTGGGCGCGCCGGTGCCCGGAGTGGCCAAGACCGACCCGATCGTCGTCATCGACGGCGTGACCCGCCGCTTCGGCGGCCTCACGGCGGTGGACGTCGAGCACCTCGAGATCCCCCGCGGCGCGATCACTGCGCTCATCGGTCCCAATGGGGCCGGAAAGACCACGCTGTTCAACCTGATCTGCGGGTTCGACAAGCCCAACAGCGGCGAGTGGTCCTTCGATGGCACCAACCTGTCGGGGATCCCGTCGTTCAAGGTGGCGCGGATGGGTCAGGTGCGCACGTTCCAGCTGACCAAGGCCCTGTCACTCCTGACGGTCCTCGAGAACATGAAGCTCGGCGCCACCGGCCAGAAGGGTGAGAGTCTGCTGCGCAGCATCTTCCCGTTCATCTGGCGTGCACAGGACGACGAGATCGAGACCAAGGCCAAGGACCTGCTGGCACGGTTCAAGCTCGACACGAAGCAGGACGACTATGCGGCCTCGCTGTCCGGTGGACAGCGCAAGCTCCTCGAGATGGCCCGCGCCCTCATGAGCGACCCGACGCTCGTCATGCTGGACGAGCCGATGGCCGGCGTCAACCCGGCTCTCACCGAGTCGCTGCTGGACCACATCCTCGACCTCAAGGATCTGGGGATGACGGTCCTGTTCGTCGAGCACGACATGCACATGGTCCGCCACATCGCCGACTGGGTCGTCGTGATGGCGGAGGGACGTGTCGTGGCCGAGGGACCTCCGGACACGGTCATGGAAGACCAGGCCGTCATCGACGCCTACCTCGGCAGCCACCAGGACGTCGACCTCGGCGTCGTCACCGGCCGCATCGAGGGCGAACTCGACGCGTCGGCGCAGGAGCTCCTCGAGGAGATCAAGGAAGTCGAGCAGTCGGCGATCGCCGAGGCCGAGGAGGAGAACAAGTGAGCGACGCGTCCACGCCGACGACCCAGGTCGTCGATGCCCCGGTCAAGAGCGACGAGCTCGTCGTGAACGTGACCGATCTGTATGCGGGCTACCTCCCGGGCATCAACATCATCAACGGCGCCAACCTGACGGCCCGTAAGGGCGAGCTGGTAGGGATCATTGGCCCCAACGGTGCGGGCAAGTCGACGCTGCTGAAGGCGATCTTCGGCATGGTCAAGGTGCGCGAGGGCGACATCACGGTCAACGGCGAGAGCGTCGTGGGGCTGAAGTCCGACCGTCTCGTGCAGCGCGGCGTCGGCTTCGTGCCGCAGACCAACAACGTGTTCCCCTCGCTCACGATCGAGGAGAACCTGCAGATGGGGCTCTTCCAGCGGCCGAAGGCCTACGCGGAGCGGCTGGACTTCGTCACCGGCATCTTCGCGGAGCTCGGCAAGCGCCTCAAGCAGCGGGCCGGCTCGCTGTCGGGCGGCGAGCGGCAGATGGTCGCGATGAGCCGCGCCCTCATGATGGACCCGGCGGTGCTGCTGCTCGACGAGCCCAGCGCCGGCCTGTCGCCCGTCCGCCAGGACGACGCGTTCATCCGGGTCTCCGACATCAACAAGGCGGGCGTGACGACCATCATGGTCGAGCAGAACGCGCGTCGCTGCCTCCAGATCTGCGACCGCGGCTACGTGCTCGACCAGGGCCGCGACGCTTACGAGGGCACCGGACGCGAGCTGCTCAACGATCCGAAGGTCATCGGGCTGTACCTGGGCACCCTCGGCACCGACTGAGGCCAGCGAAGAGGGGGTCGGATGCACGGCATCCGACCCCCTCTTCGCGCCCGCCCTCTCTTTCGCTGCCCGCCCTCCGGCCCTACGCCCACCATCCTTATGCCCGGGGCACCGGTCTCACCGCCCGTTCACTGGCGTCGTCTCGTGCATCCGCCGGTCCGCGATCCGCGCATCGGCGCCGGCGGACGCTCGGCACCGACTGCCCGGGAAGGGCGCCTCGCGGGAACGGGAAAGGGCCCCGGATCGCTCCGGGGCCCTTCCTGTTCGCGTCGATCAGAGGTCGATGCGGGTGAAGGTGTTCGTGTCGTCGAACTGGAAGATGCCGATGGTCGCCTCGGTCGGGTCACCGTTCTCGTCGAAGGTGATCGGGCCGGAGAAGCCGTCGTAGTCCGCCTCGCCGCCGCCGAGGATGATGTCGGCGCAGTCTGCGTACGTGGTGCACTTCTCACCGGCGGAGTCGCCACCGCCGGAGACAGCCTGCAGGTTCTCCGCGATGTCGGCGGCGTCGGTCGAGTTCGCCTTCAGAGCGGCCAGCGCGATGAGCACGACGGCGTCGTACGACTCGTTGGCGTACGAGAAGTCGGTCAGGTCGCTGCCGTCGCTGGTCGGAGCCGTCTTCCAGAACTCCACCAGGCGCGCCTGGAAGTCCTCGGGAGTCGACGGGCCGGCGGGCGTGGTGCCCTTGGCGCCCTCGAGGCTGACGTCCGAGGGCCACTTCTCGTCGGCACCGAACTGCTTCAGGTTGCCATCGACGAAGTACAGGTCCTCGGCGGGGTAGCCGGCCGCGATCAGCGCGGGAGCGATCGTGTAGACCTCGTCGAACGTGATCAGTGCGATCGCGTCGGGGTTCGAGGCCATGACGGCCGAGATCTGCGCGTCGAACGAGGTGTCACCGGCGTTGAACGCCTGCGACTCGACGACCGTGCCGCCGGCGCCCTCGAAGGCCTCGCTGAAGAACTGGTTCAGGCCCGTGCCGTACGAGTCGTTCAGGTAGATCGACGCGACGTTCTCGTGGCCGTCCTCGGCGATCAGGTTGCCGAGGACCTCGCCCTGCAGCACGTCGGAGGGAGCGGTGCGCCAGTAGAGGCCGTTGTCGTCCCACGTCGTGAAGTCGGCCGAGGTGTTGGCCGGCGAGAAGGTGATGATGCCCGCCGAGACCATGTCGTCGAGGAAGAGCTTCGTCACGCCCGAGGAGGCGGCGCCGATGGCGGCGGACACACCCTCCTGGATGAGGCGGGGAGCGGTGGTCTGCCACGCGTTGTTGGTCGCGTCGCCCGAGTCACCCCAGACGATGTCGTCCATCGTGAGACCCGTGGTGTCGGCGACCTCGTTGATGTCCGCGGCGGCGAGACCGACACCGGCCTCCTCGGGCGGGCCGAGGAAGGACAGGCTGCCCGACTGCGGGAGGATCGTGCCGATCTTGAGGGTCAGATCGCGCGTCTCGACAGGCGCCTCGGAAGAGGTCTCGGTCGGGGTGGTGCCCCCGGCGCAGCCTGCGAGGACCACGGCGCTGGCACCGGCGACGGCGATGGCGCCGAGGACCTTGCCCGCACGCGAACGTGTGAAGACGGTCATGTTGCTCCTTGCTATGGATGAACAAGGGACGACCTCGGGTGCCGTCCCAGTTGGGAATAACCTAATCGCCACGACGCGTCACCAATGTTGCGATCCGTTAACGCTGTGATACGGCATGATCACGATGCGATAACGGCAGCGTCGAGCCCGACCGCTCCCGCGCGATCCAGGGCGGGGAGCGCTCTCAGGAGGTCTCGCCGATGACCGGCCGTCGCGCGTGCCGGATCGAGTCGGCCATGAGGATGACCAGCGCCACCCAGACGAGCCCGAAGCCGATCCAGCGCTCCAGGGGCATGGGCTCGCCCAGGATCCACGCGCCCGTGATGAACTGCAGGATCGGGGCGACGAACTGGAGCAGTCCGATGACCGTCAGCGGCGCCCGGCGGGCGCCCGCTGCGAAGAAGAGCAGGGGCGTGGCGGTCACCGCGCCCGCGAGCAGCAGGAGCGCCGTGTGACCCGCGCTGACCTGTCCCATCGTCAGTCCGGCGGTGACGGCCACGACCACGAGCTGGACGACGGCGACCGGGAGCAGCCAGAGCGACTCGAGGGTGAGTCCGCTGATGGCGTCGACGCTCGGGCCGATCTGCTTCTTCACGAGGCCGTACGCGCCGAAGCTCGCAGCCAGGGTGAGGGCGATCCAGGGGAAGGCGCCGTATCCGACGACGATGACGATCACCGCGAGCACCGAGATGCCGATGGCCGCCCACTGCGCGATCCGCAGTCGCTCGCCCAGCACCAGCACGCCGAGCAGCACGGTGAAGATCGGGTTGATGAAGTAGCCGAGCGAACCCTCGATCACGTGCCCCGTGAGCGTGCTGATCAGGAAGACCTGCCAGTTCACGTAGATCAGGAGGCCCGCCACGATCGTCCAGACGACCAGGCGGGGGGTGCGCAGAATGGCTCCCAGCTTCGCCCACGTGCGCGTCACCGTGAGAAGGATGAGGCAGAAGGCGAGCGAGAGGATGATCCGCCACGACACGACCTCCCACGGACTCGTCGGCGCGAGGGTGAGGAAGTACAGGGGCATGAAGCCCCACAGGAAGTAGGCGATGAACGCGAGGACGCCGCCGCGCACTTGCTCGCCGTCTTCTCGGCGGGCGGAGGGGCGGGGTGTCATGGGTCCAAGCCTAGGACGGTCATGACCGCCCTAGGTTCGCGCGAGCGTCGGGATCCTGCCGTTCGCCGTGGTCGGCCTGCCATCGCGCGCCGCCCGCAACAGCGAAGGGCCCCGATGCATCAGCATCGGGGCCCTTCGCAGTGTCTGCGATCAGCGGACGACGACCGCCAGGACGTCGCGCGCGGACAGGACGAGGAACTCGTCGCCGCCGAACTTGACCTCGGTCCCGCCGTACTTGCTGTAGATCACCCGGTCGCCCACGGCGACATCGAGCGGCACGCGGTTGCCGTTGTCGTCGATGCGACCCGGGCCCACCGCGACGACCTCGCCCTCCTGGGGCTTCTCCTTCGCGGTGTCGGGGATGACCAGTCCACTGGACGTGACCTGCTCAGCCTCGACCTGCTTGATGACGATGCGGTCCTCGAGCGGCTTGATGGAAACCGACACGGTCTACCTCTTTCTTGCTTCAGGGGTCTTGCTTCAAGACTCGTTAGCACCCGCACACTTCGAGTGCTAACGCCAAGTGTAGAGCGCTGCTGGCACTCGTGCAACGCGAGTGCCAGCCTCTGACGCGCAGCGTCGCACGTAGGCTGGCCGGGTGGACCATGCCGAGCTCGCGACGCTGCTGACGCCCGAGGCGCTGCGCCTCCTGGACGGCCTCGGTCCGATCGACTCCACCGACGACGTCGCCGCCGCGGTCACCCGGCTGCGCGCGGCGGGGGTCGCTCCCGACCTCGTGTCGGCCGTCGTGGGGCAGGCGCGACTCCGCTCGCGCGCGGCCGCCAAGTTCGGTCCCTTCGCCGCCCGGATGCTCTTCACCCGCGCCGGTCTCGAGCAGGCGTCCCGGCTCTCGATGGCCGCCCGCCACGCGGGGCGCTTCCGCGACGCAGGGGTCGCCCGCGTCGCCGACCTCGGCTGTGGCATCGGCGGCGACGCCCTCGGCTTCGCGGGCATCGGGCTGGACGTTCTCGCCGTCGACGCCGACGAGGTCACCGCCGCGATCGCCGCCTACAACCTCGCTCCGTTCGGTACCGCCGCCGAGGTCCGCCACTCGCGCGCCGAGGAGACCGACCTCGCCGGCGTCGACGCCGTCTGGCTCGATCCGGCGCGACGATCCGCGGGCCACGGCGAGACCCGACGGACCCGCCCCGAGGACTGGACACCGTCACTGGAGTGGGCCTTCGACCTCGCGAGACGGATGCCGACGGGCATCAAGCTCGGTCCCGGCCTGGATCGCGCGGCGATCCCCGCGGACGTCGAGGCGCAGTGGATCACCGTCGACGGTTCCACCATCGAACTGGTGCTGTGGTCGGGCGCCCTGACCCGCCCCGGCGTCACCCGCGCGGCCCTCGTCGTCCACGGCGACGCGGCGCACGAGCTCACCGCCCCGGCGGACGCGGAAGACGTGCCGGTGCGCGGGCTCGGCGCGTACGTGCACGAGCCGGCGGGTGCGGTGATCCGGGCGCGGCTCATCGGCGAGGTCGCCCGCAGGCTCGATGCCGGCATGCTCGCCGACGGCATCGCCTACCTCACCTCCGACACCGACCGCACGAGCCCGTTCGTGCAGTCCTTCCGCATCCGCGAGGAGCTCCCGTTCGACGTGAAGCGTCTCGGGCGCGCCCTCCGCGAGCGCGGCATCGGGACGCTCGAGATCAAGAAGCGCGGTGTCGACGTCGACCCGGCCGCGCTGCGCCCCCAGCTGAAGCTCACCGGCGACGGGTCGGCGACGCTGCTGCTGACCAAGATCGCGGGCGCCCGCGTGGCACTGCTCGCCGACCGCGTCTGACGGCTCAGCCGAACAGCGGCCCCTGGGTCGAGGCCCACCAGAGCCAGCCGGCACTGTAGACGAGCGACAGGAGGCTCAGGCAGAGCGCCCACACGGCGAGGCTCCGGCTCTCCCACGGCCGGCGCAGCGCGACCACCGCCAGGCCCGCGCCCACGAGCCCGACGAGGAACCCCCAGCCCACCAGCAGCGAGAAGATCAGCGCGAGGATGCCGAAGGTCAGCGCCCACGGCCCGCTGCGCGGGAGCGGAGCCGCGGGGGCGGGCGCCCACCGCACCTCGGTGTGCACCGGCGACGTCACCGCGACCGGCTCGGTGAAGGCCCGCTGGAAGCCGCCGCGGTGCTCACCGGGCAACCCCGCCGACTCCGCGGAGGTCACGTCCGGGGAGGGCGTCTCGACGATCGGGACGGGCACCTGCGGGACATCGGCCGGCAGGGCGTTGACGGCGTCGACCTCGGGCGAGGGTGCCGGGGAGTCGCCGAAGCCCGGGGAGTCGCGAGAGGCCGGGGAGTCGCGGTCGCTCATGCGCCCACCGCCACCTGGATCTCGGTCACCGGCAGTGTCGAATCCGCGCCGAACGCGAGGGTCGAGGCGGGCCGCCCGCTGCGGATGAGCTCGGCGGCGAGAGCGGCGATCATGGCGCCGTTGTCCGTGCACAGCGACAGCGGGGGGATCCGCACCGCGACGCCGGCGGCCCCCGCCCGCTCCAGTGCCACCTCGCGCAGGCGCCGGTTGGCGATCACCCCGCCGCCGAGGAGCAGGCGCGGCACTCCATGGCGTTCGCACGCATCGAGCGCCTTGGTCACGAGGACGTCGACGACCGCCTCCCGGAACGAGGCCGCGACGTCGGGCACCGACACCTGCTCGCCGGTCGCCTCGGCGCGCTCGAGCCAGCGGGCGACCGCCGTCTTGAGACCCGAGAACGAGAAGTCGTAGCGGTGGGCCGCCATGTCCGAGGCCCGCGAGAGCCCCCGCGGGAAGCGGATCGCGTCGGGATCGCCCTCGGCGGCGGCGCGGTCGATCTCCGGCCCACCCGGATAGGGCAGCCCGAGGATGCGGGCGATCTTGTCGAAGGCCTCACCAGCGGCGTCGTCCATGGTCTCGCCGAGCAGTTCGACATCGGAGACGAGGTCGCGCACGAGGAGAAGGGAGGTGTGGCCTCCCGAGACGAGCAGGGCGACCGTCGGGTACTCGACCTCTTCGCCGGTCAGGATGTCGGCGGCGATGTGTCCTACGAGGTGGTTGACGGCGTAGAGCGGACGATCGAGCGACACGGCGAGCGCCTTGGCCGCCCCGACGCCGACCATGAGGGCGCCTGCGAGCCCGGGACCGCTCGTGACGGCGATCGCATCGAGGTCGCGGAGGGAGATCCCGGCCTCGGCGACGGCAGTCTGGATCGCCGGCTGGAGGGCTTCGAGGTGCGCGCGGGCAGCGACCTCCGGCACGACGCCGCCGTAGCGGGCGTGCTCGGACATCGAGCTCGCGATGGTGTTGGACAGGAGGGTGCGTCCGCGCACGATGCCGATGCCGGTCTCGTCGCAGCTCGTCTCGATGCCGAGCACCAGGGGCTCCGCGGCCATCAGCACCACCCCTTGCTCGATGTCGTCGCCTCGGGCCCTGATGTCGTCGCCTCGGGCCCCGATGTCGTCGCCTCGGCGCCTGATCTCGTCGGTTCGTCGCGCAGGACGCGGGCGCCCGACCATCCGGCGAGGTCGAGCTTCATGACGACGGCGTCCACGTCATCGGGCTGGTAGTAGCGCGGTCGCCGTCCGATCTCGACGAACCCCTCCGACGCGTACAGCGCAGCGGCGACGGGGTTGTCCGCCCGCACTTCCAGGAAGACCTCGCGTGCGCCGCGGCGCTCGGCCGTGGCGAGCAGTTCGGCCAGCAGCATCCGCCCCCGCCCGCGACCGCGGGCCGCCGGGGCGACCGCGATGGTCTGGATGTCGGCGTCGGCCGCGCCCTGGACGGCGCGCACCCCGCCGTAGCCGCGGAGGGCGCCCGCATCGACATCGACGACGTAGCGGCCGTGGGGCGAGGCGATCTCGGCCGCCATCATGGCCTCGCTCCAGGCGTCGGTGGGGAACGCATCGCGTTCCAGCGCCATGATGCCGGGCAGATCGGATGCCGTCGCCGTGCGCAGGCTCATGAGCCCACCTTCTTGGGCGCGCCGGGCAGCGTCACGTCTGGTGCGCGCAGATAGAGCGGCTCGCCGCCGGTGAGCGTGCGGCCCGCGGCGACGGCCCGCGCGGCGGCGAGCGCCACCATCGAGGCGGGGACGGCGGCGACATCGCAGCGCCGCACACCCTGGGCGACGAGGACCTCGTCGAGGGCGTCGCGCGGCGACAACGCCGGCTCGGCCACCCGGACGGGGAGCCCGTCGTCGTCGAGGCCGTCGTAGACCGTGTAGGCGAACTCGCGGCGCCGGGCATCGGTGACCACGGCGAACGGCGAGGACGGCGCGTGCGGGTCGGCCAGCAGCACAGCGAGTGCGGCGGCGTCGTGGCTGGGCACGGCGATGACCGGAAGGCCGCGGGCGAGCGCGAACGCCCGCGCGGCGGCGATCCCCACCCGCAGTCCGGTGAACGGTCCCGGACCCATGCCGGCAGCGACATGCGTGATCTCGACCGGAGTAGGGGCGGCCTCGGCACCACTGGTTTCGAGCGTCACCGATCCGAGCATCGCGTCGTCGAGCGCGCTCTCGAGCAGCAGTCCGATCACCTCCGCGTGGGCGAGGGGGTCGGAGCTGGCCGCCTCGGACCGCACGGCACCGTCCGGCTCGACGACGGCGACCGCCGTGCCGAGCGAGGTGTCGATGCCGAGGATCATCCCTCCAGCGTAACGGCGGGCACGCGCGCCGCGTCTTCAGGAGCGGCGGCTGATGACGACCCGGCGCGGCGAGAGGTCCTCCATCTCCCCCGTCGCCGCATCACGGTGCTCCTCCGCCGGATCCCCGCTGCCGGCCCACTCCCGGTCGAGCTCGATCTCCCACCAGTGGTCGACGAGGCCGTCGACCATGCCGCGTCCCCATTCCACGACGGTGACCGAGCCGTCGAGGTCGAGGCCCAGGTCGTCGAGTTCGGCCGCCGAGCCCAGACGGTACGCGTCGACGTGCACGAGCGGCGGACCGTCGCCCAGCGACGGATGGGTGCGGGCGAGCACGAACGTCGGGCTCTGCACCGGTCCGCGCACCCCCAGGCCCGCCGCGATGCCGCGGGTGAGCGTCGTCTTGCCCGCGCCCAGCGCACCGGTGAGCACGACGAGGTCCCCGGCGCGCAGCGCCCGTCCGATCTCCCGCCCCAGCTGCTCCATCGCCCCGACGGAGGCGACGATCCTCTCCCCGGCGAGATGAGCGAGCCCGCTCATGACGACACCTGCCGACGGGGGACGCGCGCTCCGATCCGGGTGACGATCTCGTAGTTGATGGTCCCGGCGGCGTCCGCCCACTCCTCGACGGCGGGGAGCCCGAGCTCCGGGTCCCCGAACAGCGTGGCCGTGTCACCGACGGAGACGGGATGGTCGCCGACATCGACGACGAACTGATCCATCGCGATGCGACCGGCCACCGGGAACACCCTCCCGCCGATCCGCACGGCTCCTCCCCCGGAGGCGTTCCTCGGGATGCCGTCGGCGTAGCCGAGGGGCACCAGAGCCAGCGTGGTCTCCGCCGAGGTGCGGTGCTGGTAGCCGTAGGACACGCCCTGACCCGCGGGCACACGGCGCACCGCCGCGACGGCCGCGCGCAGCGTCATGGCGGGGCGCAGTCCGAGGTCGGCGGAGGTGCGATCGGCGAAGGGGGACAGTCCGTACATCGCGATCCCGATGCGGACGGCGTCGAACCGCGCCTCGGGGAGGGCGATCGCGGCATGCGAGGCGGCGAGGTGGCGCACCCGCGGGGCGAGCCCCTGCGCGGCGGCGGCCACGAGGGCCGCCTCGAAGCGTGCGAGCGCGTCGCGGTCGTCGGCCTCGCTGGTGTTGGAGAGGTGGCTGAAGATGCCGACCACGCGCACCCGGCCGATCCGCTCCAGCCGTGCGGCCTCGGCGAACACGCGATGCTGCTCGGCGGGCGGGAGACCGTTGCGTCCGAGCCCGGTCTCGACTTTCAGATGCACGGTCGACGGCCGGTCGCCGCCCGCGGCGGCCGCCGCGAGCAGCTGGTCGTACGACGAGATCCCCAGTTCGATGCCCCGGGCGACCGCCTCCTCGAAGCCCTCTCCCGGGGCGTGGAGCCACGCCATGACCGGAGCGTCGATCCCGGCGTGCCGCAGCGCCAGCGCCTCGCCGATGTCGGCGACGCCGAGCCGGGTCGCCCCGCCCTCGAGCGCCGCGAGGGCCGAACGGACGGCGCCGTGGCCGTAGCCGTCGGCCTTGACGACGGCGATGACCTCGACCCCGGTCAGGTGGCGGAGGCGCCCGACATTGGCGGCGATCGCCTCGACGTCGACCACGGCTTCGCGCATCCGGCCGGGCGGCATCCGCTGATCGGTCACGGCCTGCTCCCCCCGCCCGCCGGCTCAGTGGTCTCGGTGGTCTCGGCGACCACGTAGGCGACCGCAACCCCGGCGTCGTGCGACAGCGAGAGGTGGAGGGAGCCGATGCCGCGTTCCGCTACCGTCTCGGCGGTCTGGCCGCTGAGCGAGAAGACGGGACGTCCCGACGGCTCCGAGGCCACCTCGATGTCGGTCCAGTGCACGCCCTCGGATCCCCCCAGCGCCTTGATCAGGGCCTCTTTCGCCGCGTAGCGGGCTGCGAGGGAGTGCGGGCGGAGGCCGCGCTCGGAGGCCGCGAAGAGCCGCTCCATGAGACGGGGCGTGCGCTCGAGCGATCGTTCGAACCGGGGGATGTCGACGAGGTCGACGCCGATGCCGACGATCATCCCGTCAGCCTACCGCCGCGGCGCGATGCCGCAGCGGTCACTCGACGGTGACCGACTTCGCGAGGTTCCGGGGCTGATCGACGTCCAGACCCTTCGCGGTGGCGAGGCCCATGGCGAAGATGTGGAGGGGGACGACGGCCAGGAGCGGCTCGAAGAGCGGGCCGGCCAGTGGGATGCGCAGCACCTCGTCGGCGAACGGCAGCACCGCCGCGTCGCCCTCCTCGGCGACGGCGATCACGCGCGCCCCGCGGGCCCGGATCTCCTGGATGTTGGAGACGACCTTCTTGTGCAGCTCCGCGGACTCGCGCGGCGAGGGCACGATGACGAACACCGGCTGGCCGGGCTCGATCAGTGCGATCGGGCCGTGCTTGAGCTCACCGGCGGCGAAGCCCTCGGCGTGGATGTAGGAGATCTCCTTGAGCTTGAGGGCACCCTCCAGGGCGATGGGGTATCCCACGTGGCGTCCGAGGAAGAGGACCGACTGCGTGTCGGCCATCCAGTGGGAGAACTGGGCGATGTGCGCCTGCTCCTTCTCGAGCACCCAGGAGATCTTGCCGGGCACCGCCTCCAGCTCCGCGACTGCCCGTGCCGAGGCTTCCGGCGACAGCGTGCCGCGGATCCGGCCGATGTGCAGGCCCAGCAGGTAGAGCGCCGTGATCTGCGCCACGAACGCCTTGGTGGAGGCCACGGCGACCTCGGGACCCGCGTGGGTGTAGACGATGGCGTCGGACTCGCGCGGGATGGTGGCGCCCTGGGTGTTGCAGATCGAGAGCGTCTTCGCACCCTGCTCTCGGGCGTACTTGACCGCCATGAGGGTGTCCATGGTCTCGCCCGACTGCGAGATCGACACCACGAGCGTGCTGTCCCCGATGACGGGGTCGCGGTAGCGGAACTCGTGCGCCAGCTCCACGTCGACCGGGATGCGCGCCCACTGCTCGAGCGCGTACTTGCCGACCATCCCGGCGTAGGCGGCGGTGCCGCAGGCGATCACGATGACGCGTGAGATCCCGGCGAACAGGTCGTCGAGCCCGTCGAGCTCGGGGATCACGACCTCGCCGTCGCGGATGCGGCCGCGCACCGTGTTGGCGACGGCCTCGGGCTCCTCGGACACCTCTTTCGCCATGAACGAGGACCAGCCGCCCTTCTCCGCGGCCGCCGCGTCCCACACCACCTCGAAGGGCTCGACCTCGACCGGCTCGCCGTGGAAGTCGGTGACGGTGACGCCGGCGGGCGTGATGGCCACGATCTCGTCCTGCCCGATGGCCAGGGCGCTGCGCGTGTGCTCGACGAAGGCGGCGACGTCGGAGCCGAGGAAGTTCTCCCCCTCGCCGAGGCCGATGACGAGCGGGGAGTTGCGGCGGGCGCCGACGACGAGGCCCGGCTCGTCACGGTGCATCGCCAGGAGCGTGAAGGCACCCTCGAGCCGCGACGCGACCGCGCGGAACGCGGTCACGAGGTCGCCCGCGGCGCGATACTCGCGCCCGAGCAGCACCGCCGCCACCTCGGTGTCGGTCTCGCTGCGGAAGGTGAATCCCTCGGCGGCGAGCTCGGCCTTCAGCTCGGCGAAGTTCTCGATGATGCCGTTGTGGATGACGGCGAGGCGGTCCTCGTCGGCGAGGTGCGGGTGCGCGTTGGCGTCGGTCGGGCCGCCGTGGGTGGCCCAGCGGGTGTGGCCGATCCCCGTCGTCCCGTCTGCGAGCGGGTGGGCGAGCAGATCGTCGCGCAGCACCTTCAGCTTGCCGGCGCGCTTGCGCAGGCCGAGCTGTCCGTCGCCGTCGATGACGGCGATGCCGGCGGAGTCGTACCCCCGGTACTCCAGGCGCGCGAGTCCCGACAGGAGGATGTCCTGGCTCGGCCGCGGGCCGACGTATCCGACGATTCCACACATGCCGTCAATCGTAGGCGTGCGAGTTTGGTCGGCGCCCTGACAAAAGACCGGGAGAACCGCCGTCGGGCGCGCGAGGATTCAGAGCTTGCGGAGCTGGACGGATGCCACGGTGTGGTCGGCGGCCTTGTTGAGCACGAGCTTGGCGCGGTGCCGGGTGGGCTCGACGTTCTCGCGGAGATTCGGCAGGTTGATGTCGCGCCAGAAGCCGAGGGCCTGCTCGACCGCCTCTTCGTCGGAGATGGTGGCGAAGACCTTGAAGAAGGAGTTCGGGTTGCTGAACGCGCTCTCCCGGAGCGTGAGGAACCGATTCACGAACCACGACTCGATGTGCGCGACGTCCGCATCCACGTAGATCGAGAAGTCGAACAGATCGCTCACCGCGACGTCGTGCGGCGTCGGAGGCGGTGCGAGCACGTTGAGCCCCTCCACGATCACGACGTCGGGCCGGCGGACGGTCACGTAGGCGTCGGGGATGATGTCGTAGCGCATGTGCGAGTAGAACGGCGCGCGCACCTCGGCCGCCCCCGACTTCACCTCGGACAGGAAGCTGACCATCGCGCGGCGGTCGTAGGACTCCGGGAATCCCTTGCGCGCCATGAGCCCGCGGCGCTCGAGCTCCGCGTTGGGGTAGAGGAAGCCGTCCGTGGTGACCAGCTCCACCCGCGGCGTCCCGGGCCAGCGGCTCATCAGCTCGCGGAGCAGGCGCGCGATCGTCGACTTCCCGACCGCCACCGACCCGGCCACGGCGACGACGAACGGCGTCGTCGAGTCCGGCTCGCCGAGGAACGACGCGGTCTCGGCCCCGAGTCGCTTGGTGTTCTCGGCGTAGGCGCTCAGCAGCCGGCTGAGCGGCACGTACACCTCGCGCACCTCCGCCATGTCGAGACGGTCGCCGATGCCGCGCAGCTGCACGATCTCGGTCTCGGTGAGCGGGTTGGAGATGCCCGGGGCCAGTCGCGCCCAGTCCGCGCGATCGATCTCACGGTAGAGCGAGTCGCCGGGGGCGGTGTCTTCGGTGGCCATCGCCGCCACTCTATCCCTCGACCCGCGGACGTTTCGCTAGCCTGACGGGATGCGCCTCGGAGTCCTCGACATCGGCTCGAACACCGTCCACCTGCTCGTCGCCGACGTGCGACCCGGCGGCCGACCGCTGGCAACGACGAGCCGGCGCACCGTGCTGCGGCTCATGCGCTACCTGGAGCCGGACGGGTCGATCTCGGAGGAGGGGGTGTCCGCGCTCGTCGAGGCGGTGGCCGCGGCGCGCACGGTCGCGGATGCGGAGAACGTCGAGGAGCTTCTTGCCACGGCGACGAGCGCCGTGCGGGAGGCCAGCAACGGTGCCGACGTCATCGCCCGGATCGAGGAAGCGCTCGGCCAGGAGCTGCAGGTGCTGGGCGGCGAGTCCGAGGCGCGGTTCACGTTCCTCGCGGTGCGCCGCTGGTTCGGCTGGTCGGCCGGGCAGATCCTCCTCTTCGACATCGGCGGAGGCTCCCTCGAGCTCGCCGCGGGCTCCGACGAGCTCCCCGACGTGGCCGCCTCGGTCCCCCTCGGCGCGGGACGCATGACGATCGAGTTCCTCCCGGACGACCCGCCCGGTGAAGAGGCCGTCGAGGTGCTGCGCGCGCACACGCGGGCCACGCTCGCCCCCGTCGCCGACCTCATGCGCGATCAGCCGGCACCGCACCACGTCGTGGGCTCGTCCAAGGCGATCCGCTCGCTCGCCAAGCTCGCCGGCTACCCGGTCCCCGGCTGGAGCGGCTCCGAGGCGATGCGCCTGCCGCGGGGCGCGCTCGGATCGTGGATCCCGCGCCTTGCGCGCCTGCCCGCCTCCGCGCGCCAGGAGCTTCCCGGCATCACCGCCGACCGGACCTTCCAGATCGTCGCGGGCGCCGTCGTCCTGCACACCGCGATGACCGTGCTCGACGTCGACGAGCTCGAGGTCTCACCGTGGGCGCTGCGGGAGGGCGTGCTGCTGCGCTACATCGAGTCGCTGTCGTGGAGCGAGCCCGGCCGCTGAGCGGGAGCCCGCCCGCGGATCAGGGCACCCGGACGGCCATGGTCGGCGGCCGGCGTCGGCGGTGCGAGGTGTCGAATGTCGTGGCTTCGTGGTGACTCAGCGGCACGATGACCTCCAGCACCACCAGACCGCCCTCCTGGCGGAGGTGTGCACGCTCGCCGAACGAGGCGAGGCCAAGCCCGGGAGTGCCGGTGCCCCGCAGCGTCCCCGATGACGAGACGGTGACCCGCAGCTCCGACTCGTCATGACTGGTCGTCACCGAGAGCCGCGCCGCCCGCGCCGCCGAGTGCTTGACGGCGTTGACGAAGCCCTCGCTGACGACGGCGCCGACATCCGCGGCCACCTCGGCGTCCTGCAGCGCCACGACGGCGGCCGCGTCGATGTCGGCTCGCACATCGAGGATGCCCGACCAGATGGCCAGCAGGCCGTCGAGATCGGTGGTGTCGGAGCCCTCCGGCGCGCCGACCAGGATCTCCGCGAAGGCGGACTCGGTGTCGATGCGGAACCGGCGCACCTCCTCGGGGGTGGGCGGCCGGTCATCGACCCGGGCGGCGAAGATCACGCAGCGGCTCTGGACCCGGTCGTGCAGGAGGTCCACCGCCCGCCACAGGGGCTCGCGCGCCTGCGCGGTCTGCGCCGTCGCCAGGGCGGCGGTGTGTGCCAGCAGCTCGGTGAGTGTGCGGGTCTGCGCGCGCGAGCGCTCGACGGCATCGGCGGTGAGACCCACCACGGCCGCCAGAGCCGGGATCGTCAGGAGGGGGATCGCCAGCACGATCTCGTCGGCGGAGGTCAGCAGGAGTCCCACGACGACGACACCGACGCCGACCCCGATCCAGCAGGCGAGGACGATCACGCCCTGCACCACCGGACTCCGGCCCCGCCCGCTGGCGCGGATGACGAGGTCGGCCGCGAAGGCCAGCCCCAGCAGCAGGGTGAAGGCCACCACCACGAGGGGGATCCCACCCAGAGCCAAGGTGTACGGCGTACTGGCGAGGTAGTACAGCACGACGACCAGCGTCGGGTTCGGCCGGGCCAGTCGCGCAAGAAAGGGCACGGCCGTGCCGCGCGCCTTCTCATTGGGGACGGGGTCGTCGACGACGCCGTCCAGCGGCGACCGCAGCCGGTCGTCCAGTCGATGACTGGCCGCGCGCACCTGATCGGCGAAGGCCCTCACGGCGTCGAAGTCGATCGTGCCTGCCAGCAGCGCATCGCGGCGACGGCGGACATCGGCGACCGCGTCGGTCAGCAGCGCGGCGTTCTGCTGCCCGTAGCGGATGACACGGCCGCGCAGGTCGTCGAACACCGCGAGCGCGGCCGCCAACCGGGTGGCGGACTTCTTCGCATCGGCGTACCAGACGGCCGAAGCCGCCACGAGCGGCAGCACGGTGAACCAGCTGAGCGCGTTGGTGGCGATGCGCTGGAGCCACGCCCCCGTCCACTCGTGACCGAACAGCGTCGACGCGATCGCGTCGTTGAGGAACGGCCGCGCGATCGAGACGGCGACGAGGGTGGCGATGATGAGAGCGCCCCGCGCGACGGCGCTGTCCAGACGGCGCTCGGCGACGGCGACGGGCAGCACGAGCGCGACGATGACCAGCCAGGCCAGCAGCGAGGCCGCCATCGCCGCCAGATGCTCGGCGACGCCGTCCAGGCCCTCGTACGGGCTGAGGATCAGAACAGCGGCGACCCCCGAGGCCAGCAGCGTCCAGCCCGTGAAGAATCGCCCGCTGGAGACCGCCTCCCACCAGTGGCCCGCCACGGCGGTCAGCCGTAACCACGCGCGCGCAGGGGGTGTGGACATCCCCGTCAGCCGCGCACCACGTCGGCGAGCCTGTCGGCGATGCGCTGGGCGGTCTCGGCGTCCGCCGCCTCGACCATGACACGCACCATCAGCTCGGTGCCCGAGGGACGCAGGAGCACCCGCCCGGTGTCTCCGAGCTCCGCCTCGGCGTCGGCGACCGCGGCGAGGACGTCGGCGTCCGCCGCCCGGGTGCGCTCGACGCCCCGGACGTTGACCAGCACCTGCGGGAAGACGGTCATGATCGACGCGAGCTCCGCCAGCGTCTTGCGCTGACGCGCCATCTCGGCGCACAGGTGCAGGCCGGTGAGCACGCCGTCGCCGGTGGTCGCGAACGCACTCATGATGACGTGCCCGCTCTGCTCCCCGCCGAGGGAGAACCCGCCCTCGGTCATCCGCTCGAGGACATAGCGATCACCGACACCGGTGGTCTCGACACGGATGCCGTGCGCGCTCATCGCTCGATGAAGTCCCAGGTTGCTCATGACCGTCGCCACGAGGGTATCGTGACGCAGCCGTCCGCGATCGCGCATCGCCACGGCGAGGATCGCCATGATCTGATCGCCGTCGATGACACGGCCGTCGGCGTCGACGGCGAGGCAGCGGTCCGCGTCGCCGTCGTGGGCGATCCCCACGTCGGCTCCCACGCGCACGACCTCCGCGGAGAGCCGCTCGAGGTGCGTGGAGCCGTAGCCCTCGTTGATGTTGAGACCGTCGGGGTCGTTGCCGATGACGGTGACCCGGGCCCCGGCGTTGCGGAACGTCTCGGGCGAGACTCCGGAGGCGGCGCCGTTCGCGCAGTCCACGACGACGTGGATGCCGTCCAGGCGATGCGGGAGGGAGGCGAGCAGATGGAGGACGTAGCGGTCCTCGGCGTCCGAGAAGCGGGCCACACGGCCCACGTCGCCGCCGGTGGGGCGCAGCTTCTCGCCGGCCATCGCCTCTTCGATACGCCGCTCTACCTCGTCGGGGAGCTTCACACCGCCCCGCGCGAAGAGCTTGATGCCGTTGTCCGGCGCCGGGTTGTGCGAGGCGGAGATCATGACCCCGAAGTCGGCGTCGACGTCGCTGATCAGGAACGCCGCCGCCGGGGTCGGCAGGGTGCCGGCGTCCAGCACGTCGACACCGGAGGACGCGAGCCCCGCCTCGACGGCGGCGCTCAGGAACTGCCCGGAGATGCGCGGATCGCGGGCGACGACAGCGGTGAGCCGTTTCCCGGCCGTCCGCCGCGCCTCCGCGATACGCCCCTGGCCCAGGACGACAGCTGTCGCCTGGGCCAGGGTGAGCGCGAGGTCCGCGGTGAGGGGGCCGTTGGCCAGCCCCCGCACACCGTCCGTACCGAACAGCGCCATTTAGGTTTAGCGCTTCGAGTACTGAGGTGCCTTGCGCGCCTTCTTGAGACCGGCCTTCTTGCGCTCCTTGACGCGCGCGTCGCGCGAAAGGAAGCCGGCCTTCTTCAGGGTCGGGCGGTTGTTCTCGACGTCGATCTCGTTGAGCGCGCGGGCGATGCCCAGGCGCAGCGCACCGGCCTGGCCCGAGGGGCCACCGCCGGAGATGCGGGCGATCACGTCGTAGGCGCCGGCGAGGTCGAGCACCGTGAACGGGTCGTTGATGAGCTGCTGGTGCAGCTTGTTCGGGAAGTAGTCCTCGAGCGTGCGGCCGTTGACCGTGATGGAGCCGGAGCCGGGCACGAGGCGCACGCGGGCGATGGCCTGCTTGCGGCGGCCGACGGCGGCACCGGGGACCGACAGGACCGGGCGCGGGGCTGCAGCGGCAGCCTCGGTGGCCGGCGTCTCGGTGGTGTAGTTCTCGGGCGTCTCTTCGAGGGAGTCAGCGACGGGTGCCGCATTGCTGTTCTGGGCCATGGGTTGTCCTCAGTCTGTTTCGGCGGCGCTTACTGGGCGACCTGGTCGAAGGTGTACGGGGTGGGCTGCTGGGCCGCGTGCGGGTGCTCGGCACCGGCGTAGACCTTCAGCTTCGACAGCTGCTGGCGACCCAGGCTGTTCTTGGGGAGCATGCCGCGGACGGCCTTCTCCACCGCGCGGACCGGGTTCTTCTCGAGGAGCTCGGCGTACGTGGTCGCCGTGAGGCCGCCCGGGTAGCCCGAGTGGCGGTAGGCCTTCTTCTGGAGGAGCTTCTGGCCCGTCAGCGCCACCTTGGCGGCGTTGACGATGACGACGAAGTCGCCGGTGTCGATGTGGTTGGCGAAGGTCGGCTTGTGCTTGCCGCGGAGCAGAGCGGCCGCGTGCGAGGCGAGGCGTCCGAGGACGACATCGCTCGCGTCGATGACCAGCCACTCACGCTGGGTCTCGCCAGCCTTGGGGGTGTAGGTGCGCGTCACAGTAGTGCTGCTTTCTTGATCGAACGGAGAGGTTCGTGAATCCCACTCCGGGGCGCTTCGCCGCAAGACGGTCGAAGGGCGCCAGTGGAGGGCTCACGTTCGCGATGCCGGGTCAGCCGAGCCGGACACCAAGGATCAAGTCTACGTCACATTCCACGCGGACGCCACACGAGCGGCTGCGCACGCGGCAGATACACCCGAAACCACCGTTTTGTGGTCATTGTGATTGGCGTGTCGCATGTGACGTGTGGTACCACTGTGCACAAGAAGCATCCTTTCCCCCCGGAGGATCACATGTCCAGTCGCCCTCGGCGACGCTTCGGCGTCGCTGCCGGGACGGCGGCGGCACTGGTGTTGGCGCTCATCGGCGCCGTCGCCCCCGCCCCCGCCGCCACCGGAGCCACATCCTGCACGTCGTCCCTGACCGTCTCCGAGGTCCAGGCTCGCATCCTCGCCGACGTCAACGCCGCCCGCGGTCGCGTCGGCGTCAAGCCCCTCACCGCCAACGCAGCCATGAACTCGGTGGCCATCAAGTGGTCGCAGAAGCAGGCGGCCCGCGCGACGATGAGCCACAACCCCTACTACACCTCGCAGATCCCCGCCGGCTGGTCGGCCGCGGGTGAGAACGTCGCCTACGGCTACTCGCCCACGAGCGTCACTCGCGCGTGGCTGGACAGCCCCGGGCACCGCGCCAACATCCTGCGCTCGTCGTTCACCCACATCGGCATCGGCGTCGCCTGCAGCGATGCCGGCCGGCCGTACTACACGCAGAACTTCGGCGGCTACAAGACCCTCGCCACGAGCACCCCCGCCATCAGCGGCACGCCCAAGGCGGGCATCACGCTGACCGCCAAGACGGGGACGTGGACCACCGGCACCACGCTGCGCTACCAGTGGTACGCCGACGGTTCATCGGTCTCCGGCGCCACCACGAAGACCTACACGCCGAAGTCGACCGACGCCGGCAAGGTCCTCAAGGTCAAGGTCACCGGGAGCAAGACCGGCTACGCCCCGACGGCCCGGGTCTCCAGCCCCACGCCCGAGATCGCCAAGCTCAGCACGCTCTCGACGGTCAAGCCCCGGGTCGCCGGCACGGTCGCCGTCGGCGAGCGCCTCGAAGCGATCCGCGGCACCTGGACGACGGGCACCACCTACTACTACCGCTGGTACCGCAGCGGAAGCCTGATCAGCGGGGCGTACAGCAAGACCTACGTCCCGACCCGCGCCGACCGGGGGCACACCCTCTCGGTGAAGGTCGTCGGAACCAAGCCCGGGTACGCCAAGGCGTCGCGCATGTCCGATGCGACCGGCGCGGTGAAGTAGCGGCGACGGCGCGGTGACGGAGAGCCTCAGCGGACGACGGCGGTGACGGTCGCCAGGCGCGTGAGCACCTCCTGGCTGATGGAACCGAGCAGGAAACGGGCGACCGCACCCCGTCCGTGGGTGCCGACGACGGCCAGCCGCGCCGTGGCGGCGATGTCGTTGAGCACCTGCGCCGGGTAGCCGCGCTCCACACGACGCTGGATCTCCAGATCGGGGTGATCGGCGGCGATGCCCGCCATGGCCAGCGCGAGGATCTCCTCGGTGGCGGCGGCCATGTTCGTCAGGTAGAGCTCGGGATAGACGGCCAGGTCGTTGCGCGGCGCGTGCAGCGGCGTCCAGACGCTCACCGCGATCAGCGGCTCGCGCAGACGGTCAGCCTCCTCCGCGGCGAAGCGCAGAGCCTTCTCCGACACCTCGGAGCCGTCCACTCCGACCACGACGCCGCGGCATCCGGTCCGGTCGACGTCGGGCACGACGACCACCGGGCAGCGCGCGCCGGCGGCGATGCGGACGCCGTGCGCGCCCCGCGGGCGGCCGTTGCCGGGTCCCCGATAGTCGCTCCCGATGACCAGGAGGGCCGCACCCGCGCTCGAGGCGATGAGGTGGGCGACCGGGTTGCCGCTGTCGACGCGGACCGTCACCGGCACGCCGGCGGCCGCGACGACGGCCTCGTGCTCCTGCAGGGTCGTGCGCGCGTGCTCCATCGCCTCGGCGAGGACATCGGCCTCCCCCACCGCGCCGACGACGCCGCCCACGATGGTGACGAGTTCGATCCGCTGCCGGCGCTCCACCGCGCGGGCCACAGCCCAGTCCACAGCCCGTGCCGTCACAGGTGCTGCCGTCACTGCGACGATGATCGTGTCATTCATGGCCCGTCCCTCCGTTGGGATCCAGCTGCGCCTCCACGCTACGCCTCGACGGGTCCGCGCGACACCGCGGCCGACCGTGAAAACCCGTCAGCGGCGGGCGGTGAGCTCGGCGTCGATGAGGATCGGCAGGTGGTCGCTGCTGCCCTGTGGAAGCGTGGTGATCGAGGTGATGGACACGCCGACGCTCGTGGCGAAATCGTAGTGACCGCGGAAGAACTTGTACCGGGTGTAGGTGCGGGAGTCGCTGAGCGTGAGCTCGTAGCCAGCATCGCGGATCCGCTGGCTCAGGCTTTCCTTGAACACCGGATAGTTGTAGTCGCCCACCATGAGGATCGGGAGCCCCACCCCCAGCGTGCTCAGCTCGGCCAGCGCCGCGTGGATCTGCTTCCGTCGCAAGGAGTTCAACGCGGTCAGCGGCGCGGCGTGGAAGCTCGCGACGAGGAACTCCTGCCCGTGATCGATATCGCGCATCCGCACCCCGAGCATCCGCTCCTCGGCGGGCTTGAGCACCCGGTCGTGGAGCGACTTCTTGAGCGCCATGGAGCGGACCTCCAGCGCGGTGTACGTGTTCTCGCGGTGGTACACGGCCAGGCCGAGACGGTTGCGCACCGTCGCCTCCGCCAGCCGCAGCCCCGCGATCTGCGAGGGGAGGTCGTCGCTCACGGCTTCCTGAAGGCACAGGATGTCAGCCGCGTGGGCATCGACCAGATGCTCGAGCTCGTGGGCGGCCTTGTGCTTGTTGAGGTTGTACGAGATGACCTTCATACCGCCGACCAGCCTATGCCGCGCACCTGTGACCGCCCTCGGGGTTGACTCGGCGTTCCACCAGCGTCAGTCCTCGTCGAGCGAGCGGCGTCTGCGGGTCTGTTCGGCGCGGACTCCCAGGAGGTCATCGGCGGGGTATCCGACCTCAGTGAGCGTGAGCCCGCGGGCGGCGAGCACCTTCGTCTCGCTCGTGCGCTCGCGCGCGTCACGGATCTCCGCCACGTCGGCGACGTCGAGGCGGCCCTGGCCGACCGCGACGCACGCGCCCACCAGGGCGCGCACCATGCTGTGACAGAAGGCGTCCGCCTTCACGTTGGCGATGAGGATGCCGTCCGGATCGCGGCGCCAGTCGAACTCGAGGAGCGTGCGGATCGTCGTCGCCTCTTCGCGCCATTTGCAGTACGCGGCGAAGTCGTGGAGCCCGATCAGCGAGCGGGCCGCCGCATCCATCGCCTCGGCGTCGAGTTCCGCGGCGACACTCGTCGTGCGCGCCCGGTCGAGCGGATCGTAGCCGCTGACCCGATCGGCCACGCGGTACGCATACCGCCGCCATACCGCGGAGAATCGGGCATCGAAGCCTTCGGGCGCCGGCGCGGTCCGCCGCACGATGACGTCGGGATACTGTCCGAGGATCCCCGTCAGCCGCGCCGCGAGCGCCTCCGGCGCGGGATTGCGCGCGGCGTCGAGTCGATGGCGCTGCGCGTCGGTGAGATCGAGGTGGGCGACCTGACCGGTCGCGTGGACGCCGGCGTCCGTCCTGCCTGCCACCACCAGGCGCGGCTCGCCGCCGAGGATCCGCGCGATGGCGCCCTCGAGCGTCCCCTGCACGGTGCGCAGCCCCGGCTGGCGCGCCCAGCCGCGGAAGTCCGTGCCGTCGTAGGCGATATCGAGACGCAGCCGCACCCCGTCAGCCTACCCAGGGCCGGCGGCCGCTCTCGAAGCTCCGTCAGAAGGCGGCGTCCACCTCGGCGCGATGCGGCGGGTTCGCGCCCGCCCGAGAGACCGTGATGCCGGCGGTCACGGCGGCACGACGGAGCGCACGCTCGAGGGCGACCGAGGAATCGAACAGCTCCGCGTCATCGAGGATGCTCGAGATCAGGCTCGCCATGTAGGCGTCGCCCGCACCGATCGTGTCGACCACCTCGACGGAGATCGCGGGGACCTCCACGACGCCGGCCGGCCCGAGCGCGATCGCACCCTCTCCCCCGCGGGTGATCACGACGACCCGCGGCCCCAGGGTGGCGACCTCGGCGAGCACCTGCTCAGGAAGGAGACCCGGGTAGAGCCACGCGGCGTCCTCGTCGCTCAGCTTGACGAGGTCCGCCGCGCGCGCCGCCTGGAAGAACCGGCTGACGGCCGTCTCGCGAGATCCGACCAGAGCGGGGCGGATGTTGGGATCCACGGTGACCACGGCCGTGCCCGATGCGCGCTGGAGAGTGTCGATCACGGTGTGACCGCCCGGCTCGAGGAACAGCGCGATCGACCCGGAATGGACGAGCGCGATTCCGTCGAGATCGGGATCGGGGACGGTCCAGTCGATGTCGAAGTCGTATTCCGCCGAGCCGTCCGCCTGCAGTCGCGCCCGCGCCGTGGAGGTCGAACCCTCCGCCCACGACGCCGCGGTGAGCGCCACACCCGCCGAAGCGACGTGCTCGGCGATCCGCTCGCCGCGGGGATCGCGGCCGATGCGCGTGAGCAGCCGCACATCGTGACCTTGCCGGGCGAGCCCCACAGCGACATTGGCGGGGCTGCCGCCGACGAGCTCTCGGACCTCCACCCCCTCGACGATGTCGATCAGAGCCTCACCGATGACGAGCGCGCGGGTGTCCATGGCATCCAGTCTTACCGCACTGCCGCCGCGGGTGCGGACGCAGGGCCGGTCAGATGCGGTGGACGAGCGCGAGCGATCGCTCGGTCGCCGTGAAGCCCAGACCCTCGTACAGGGTGTTCGCGCCCGTGGGGCTGGCCGTGTCGACGTCGAGCACGGTCTTCTCGAGCCCCGCCTGCCCGATGGCCGCCAGCGAGGCGGCGATCACCGCCGGCGCGAGTCCGCGGCGACGGTGGGCCCGCACCACGCCGATGAGGTCGATGTAGGCGTGGGTGGCGCCCAGCGCCTCCCAGTCGGCCTCGTTCACCGATGCGAGGCACAGGGCGATGACCTCCCCGTCGGCATCCAGCGCCAGACGCGAGAGGTCGGGGCGCAGGAACTCACCGTCGACGAACTTCCGCCAGCTCTCCTCGCTCGTCGGCAGGCTCCCCCAGTGGTCGCGGAACGCGTCGTTGCGCGCCGCCAGCACGTCCAGCGCGCGGTCGGGGGTGTACGGGACGATCGTCGCCCCGGCGACGGCGGGCGGCGTGGGCAGCGGCTGCGCCATGTCGCGCACCATCGTCGTGAACCACCGCTCGACGGCGAAGCCCAGAGGCTCGGCGATCGCGATGACGTCGGGGGTGGACTCCTCCGCGTAGACCTTGATCTCCAGCTCCCACTCGCCCGGCGCCAGCGTGGGGGCGACCGCGGCGAGCTGCTCCCGCGCCCGCTCGTGAGCCCACCCGAGCGCCGCCGAGCCGATCCCGCGGCGGCGCCACTGCGGGTGCACGGCACCGCCGAGGTGCACCGTCAGCGAGCCCGCGCGCGAGGGGTGGAGGAAGGCGCTGCAGAACACGACGGCGGTCCCGTCGGGCGCGAAGCCGATGATGGTGTCGCGGCTGTGGTCGATGTGGCTGAGCTCGAACGTGTCGGCGATCTCCTCGCGCGGCGTGATCCACGTGGGGTGGTCGACGGCATCGGCGGCGGCGTGGATGCCGTGGATCGCGTCGATGTCGGCGGCGGTCGCCGTCCGCCAGAGCGCGATCGCCTCGTGCTCGGGAGGCGCCGGGGCGGGGGCGGGGCCGATCCGTTCGGTCAGGGTCTGCGCGGCGTTCACCGCGCCAGGCTATCCGGGGGTGCCGACACGTCGCCCGGGAACGACGAAGCCCGCACCTCGGAAGGTGCGGGCTTCGTGACGCGATGCGACGGGTGTTACTCCGCCTTCTCCTCGGCGGGCGCCTCGACGGCGTCCTCCGCGGTGGCCTCGGCGGCGGCGCCCTCCTCCGGCGACTCGGCGCCCGCGTCGGCGGACTCGGCTGCGGGAGCCTCTTCCTCGACCGGAGCCTCTTCGACGGCGGCAGCGGCGGGAGCCGCCTGGGCGGCGGACTTCTTCGCCGACTTCGGCTTCGGGTTCACCGGCTCGAGGACGAGCTCGATCACGACCATAGGAGCGTTGTCGCCCTTGCGGTTGCCGACCTTGGTGATGCGGGTGTAGCCGCCCTCACGCTCGGCGACCAGCGGCGCGATCTCGGCGAAGAGGACGTGCACGACCTCCTTGTCGCCGATGACCGACAGCACCCGACGACGGGCGTGCAGGTCGCCGCGCTTGGCGAAGGTGATGAGACGCTCGGCGAGCGGACGCAGGCGCTTGGCCTTGGTCTCGGTCGTCTTGATCGACTTGTGCGTGAACAGCGCCGCGGCGAGGTTCGCAAGCAGCAGGCGCTCGTGGGCGGGGCCGCCTCCGAGGCGGGGACCCTTGGTGGGCTTGGGCATGTCAGTTACTCCAGTAGAAAAGTGTCAGCGAGAGACCCGGGCGGACCGGAATCCGCTCAGAGGGTCTCGTCGTCGTAGCCGCCGTAGAAGTGCGCGCCGTCGAACCCGGGGACCGAGTCCTTCAGCGACAGGCCGAGCGAGACGAGCTTGTCGCGCACCTCGTCGACCGACTTCTGACCGAAGTTGCGGATGTTCATGAGCTGCGTCTCCGACAGGGCGACGAGCTCGGACACCGTGTTGATGCCCTCGCGCTTGAGGCAGTTGTACGACCGGACCAACAGGTCGAGGTCCTCGATCGGCATCGACAGCTCGTTGGTCAGGACCTGCTCGACCGGGGCGGGCCCGATCTCGATGCCCTCGGCCTCGACGTTCAGCTCGCGGGCGAGACCGAACAGCTCGGTGAGGGTGCGGCCGGCGGAGGCAACGGCGTCGCGCGGGGCGATCGAGGGCTTGCTCTCGACGTCCAGCACGAGCTTGTCGAAGTCGGTGCGCTCACCGGCACGGGTCGCGTCGACGCGGTAGCTGACCTTGAGGACCGGCGAGTAGATCGAGTCGATCGGGATCTGGCCCGCCTCGGCGTACTCGTTGCGGTTCTGCGTGGCCGACACGTAGCCGCGACCGCGCTCGATCGTCAGCTCCAGCTCGAAGCGGGCGCTGTCGTTGAGCGTCGCGATGACCAGCTCGGGGTTGTGGACCTCGACACCGGCGGGAGCGGAGATGTCGGCGGCCGTGACCTCACCGGCGCCGGTCTTGCGCAGGTACGCCGTGATCGGCTCGTCGCGCTCGCTGGAGACGACGAGCTGCTTGATGTTGAGGATGATCTCGGTGACATCCTCCTTCACACCCGGGATGGTGCTGAACTCGTGCAGCACGCCGTCGATGCGGATGCTGGTGACGGCGGCACCGGGGATCGAGGAGAGCAGGCTGCGACGCAGCGCGTTGCCGATCGTGTAGCCGAAGCCGGGCTCCAGCGGCTCGATGACGAAGCGGCTGCGGAACTCGCCGATCTTCTCCTCGGTCAGAGTGGGACGCTGTGCGATGAGCACTATGTGTTCCTTTCAGTCACGTGCCCGCTATATGACACGTGGGTGTTCTGAGATGTTGAGTTGTTCATGGCGGATGCCGGGACCCCCCGCGAGCGGTGGTCCCGGCACCCGGAAATCAGACGCGGCGGCGCTTGGGCGGGCGGCAGCCGTTGTGGGCCTGCGGGGTGACGTCCTGGATGGAGCCGACCTCGAGGCCGGCGGCCTGCAGCGAGCGGATGGCGGTCTCGCGGCCCGAGCCCGGACCCTTCACGAAGACGTCGACCTTCTTGACGCCGTGCTCGGCGGCCTGACGGGCGGCCGACTCGGCGGCCATGCCGGCCGCGTACGGGGTCGACTTGCGCGAGCCCTTGAAGCCCACGCCACCGGAGGACGCCCAGCTGATGACGGCGCCCGACGGGTCGGTGATCGAGACGATCGTGTTGTTGAACGTCGACTTGATGTGGGCGTGGCCCAGCGCGATGTTCTTCTTCTCCTTGCGGCGCGGCTTGCGCGCGGCGGACTTGGCCTGTGCCATG